>OLFZ01000052.1_pt1 | contig 134217 bp, 156 predicted proteins | sample 1604861 | NCBI WGS metagenome assembly OLFZ01 (sample SAMEA3888895, study PRJEB22519) | human gut metagenome | biome: human gut; feature: human-associated habitat; material: faeces | place: Denmark | collected 2011 | reverse complement strand
CCAAGGATGATCGGGCTGATCTGCAGTGAAGTAGCAGCCGGAAGAATGATCGGAACAAACAGGATCATTGCCGGTACAGCATCCATGAAAGTACCTACAAACATAAAGAATGCAACTACTACAAGAAGGAATACCAGTCTTCCGCCTGGCATATTAGCGAAGAAGTTCTGTACAATTACATTCAACTGATAGTATGCTAATAACTCGCCTAATGCATTTGCTGTAGCCAGAGCGAACAGAGACAGGGAAGACAGCTTCATAGTCTCGATCAGGATACGTGGCAGGTTCTTAACCTTAATGGTCTTGTAGAAGAAGATACCAACTAATAATGCATAGATACATGCAAATGCTGCAGACTCAGTAGGTGTAAACAAACCGCTGACGATACCACCGATCAGGATGATAGGAGTAAGCAGTGCTGGCAGAGACTGAAAAGTTCTGCGGCATACTTCCTTAAACGGAACACGATCACACTTAGGGAAGTTCTTTCTCTTGGAGTAGTACTTAACTACTGCCATCATAGCCAGACCAAGTAAGATACCTGGAACCAGACCGGACATGAACAGCGCACCGGTACTTACGTTAGCGATACCTGCGTATACAACCATGGTGATACTTGGAGGGATAATGGAACCTAATGTGGAAGATGCTGCGGTAACACCAACAGATGTTCCCTTGTCATATCCCTGCTTCTCCATTGCAGGAATGAAGATCTTACCAACACCAGCGGTATCAGCCTGGGAAGAACCGGAGATACCAGCGAAGATCATGGATACAAGTACGTTTGAATAAGCAAGACCACCGCGAAGGTGTCCAACTAAAGAGTTACAGCAGTCGATCAGCTTTTCAGTGATCTCACCTTCGTTCATTAGGTTTGCTGCAAGGATAAACAGCGGAACAGCTAACAGTGTAAAGCTGTTCAGACCATTAAACATTTTCTGGAATACAACTAAATTCGGAATCTGTCCCAGAGATGCGATACCGGTAAAAGATACAACGCCAAGTGCGAATGAGATCGGCACACCAATGGCAACAAAAACGATAAACATTACTACTAATAAAACACCCATTACTTGTTGCCTCCTTTCATAAGAGCACCGATTTCTTCAATGATCTGCGCGATCAGATAAATAGTAGAAGTTACACCACAGATTGGAAGACAGGTCCATGTAGGTCCACGCTTAAAGGACGGAATATTGGTCCATGTATAGTTCCAGAACTTCTGTGTTAATTTATAACCATAATAAGCCATTAATACAGCAAACACGATCGTAAGTCTATGTGCTCCATGTTCGGTCGTGGACATATAACCATTTATGATCAGACAGCAAAAATTTCTTCTTTTTGCTGCATCATAGCCATCGTTTTTCGAAAATAGCAGTATCCATTAAAATCCATCAGATACTCCCATCCCTCCTGATGCCTTTTACTCAGATAATCTGCTTCTTTTTCATAATCCATAATAGAAAACCAGCGAACTTCTTTTTTCTTATCATTCATTCCATTCCCTCCTGTGCATTACGATACAATCTGCGGATCCTCTTTAACTCCAATTCCAGAACTTCCGTACCGAGATCTGTAATCTGATAAATTTTTCGCTTATCTTCTTCACAGACAAATTGGATCAATCCGTCTTTTTCCATTTTTGACAGACTTCCATACATGGTTCCCGGACCGAGTATGACTTCATTGTCTGTGATTTCCTTTACTTTCTGTACAATTCCATATCCGTGATTCGGAGAACGCAGACATAACAGAATATAAAATCCGGTCTCCGTCATCGGAACATAAACTTTTTTTATATGTGCATCCATTGTCCATTTCCTTTTTTAGTGCGATATATCGAACTACGATCTATATGTCAATTTTTTTTTTTAACGATTAGGGGGGCAAAAGACGATGTCATATCATTCCATAATGCTTCATAGACTATTTACATTCAAGCAGAAAGGCTCCTCTATGAATGCAGGATATGTCCGTCTCTCAAAAGACGATGATAAAAAAAATTATGTTTCCATAGAAAACCAGAAGCTGATCATCAGCCAGTATGCAGCCGATCATGGCATCGCCATCGATCGCTGGTACGAAGATGACGGCATTTCCGGCTATGTCTTTGACCGACCGGGATTTCAGCAAATGATGGCTGATCTGGATCACGATATTGATACTGTCTATGTCAAGGATTTTTCACGCCTTGGCAGACATAACGCAAAAGTGCTTTTATTACTGGACGAATTTCAGGAGCGTGGAAAACATTTGGTTGTGATCGACGATAACTATGATTCTATGGAACCAGCCGATGATACAATCGGGATTAAAACCTGGTTTAATGAGCGGTATGTAAAAGACACCAGTAAAAAAATCAAACGTGCCATAGGTGCGAAGCAAAAAGAAGGTGCACTGCTGACAAGACCGCCGTTTGGGTATCGGCGTGACACAGACAATCCGACGATGTTCAGCATTGATCCTGCCGAAGCGGAATCCATCCGATCCATTTATCGGCTCTATCTTTCCGGTCTTGGCTACCGGAAGATTGCCAATTATTTAAATGAACAGCAAATCCCTACTCCCTCTATGAAACAGCACGAGCATGAAATAGAAAACAGACAGTTAACCAAAAGAAACATTGCTTTTCGCTGGTCAGACAGCATGGTGCGGGATTTACTTGACAATGATTTTTATATCGGTACGCTCCGCTTACGAAAACGTGCCAGAAAAACCATCCATGGCAAAGACTGTCGCATCCCCAGGGAAGAACAGTATCTTTTTGAAAATCATCATCCGGCAATTATCGATGAGACTACGTTTTCTCTGGTGCAGGAATTAAAAGAAAAACGCAATCACACAAACTACCGTGGCAGCTTTGGACAATGGGCAGGTTCAGAAGTTCCAAATCCATTCAGCGGTTGTCTGTTCTGTAAGGATTGCGGAAGCCGCCTCACACCGATCAAACGCCAGACCTCCGGCAGAGAACGCAAATATTATATCTGCACCACTTATAACACGAAAGGAAAACGTTATTGTTCTAAGGCTCATTTGATTGAAGAAGCCGATCTGATGAGAGACATCCTGACCTATCTCCAAGTGTGCAGAGATGTTTTCAGTGACATAATTGCCGGCTATGATCCGGAGGATTTTCAGACAGAGAAGAAAAGCCTAGAAGAAAAACGTCAGGAACTGCATACCGCGATCGATGACCGGAAAAATCAACTAAAAATTCTTCTTACACAGAAAATAAAGGATTTATCACTGGCTGCCGAAAATGAGACTTCCATCCACAATGAAGATTTTATCCGTGAAGCTTATGACTCTATGCAAGCAGATTTATGTAAACAAATTCACGAATTGGAAATGCAGCTAACAGAACTGGAAAAATCTACCACAGAGGCACCGGATGCAACGGACAGTTTAAAAAATCCTCTGGATATCATGGAGCACATAATTGCAAAAGGAACTCTGGGGCATAAAGATATCGAACTACTGATCCAAAAAATCATAGTGGATGAAAACGGAATGCCGGAAATCACGTTAAAATATGGCTTAGCCAGCTTCATAAATAACAACCCTACCAAAGAAATGAATTGCAGAGAAAATACTATCATTGCAATCGTTATGAAACTGATCGCAGAGGACAAACGCGGTTACACTTCTGCAAAATACCTGTCAGAACATCTTACCGATCTGGGATTTCCAAAGACAAAGCAGAGTATTTTACCTTATATCGAATTGATGAAAATACTCGATATCCTAAAGGATACAGACAATCCACGAAAGCCTTACCGTATTATGAAATCCGAAAAAGAAATCTCCCTGCTTGCACGTAACTATTTACCGGATTTATCAGAGGAAATGACTGCAAAGCAAATATCGGATGATTATTTACATAGTTCTGTGGCAGACAGGTGGCATGCCACAGATGGTTTTTGAATATGTCTTAAAACAGCAGGGAATCAACCCCAAAAAAGATCTAACCATTGACAAGAGTATTGATTTTGGAAGCACTGCTGCTGCTTTTTCCGGTGGAAATGGCGATTTTTCCGTTGAATTTGAACCAGGCGCAACCAATTTAGAAAAAGAAGGCTCCGGCTATGTGGTTGCTTCCCTCGGTGTGGATTCCGGCTATGTGCCTTACACGGCTTTTTCTGCAAAAGAAAGCTATATCAAAAAACACCCTGATCTCATCCAGAGCTTTACCAACGCTCTGCAAAAAGGCATGACTTATGTCAACAATCATTCTGCTGCGGAAATTGCAAAAGTCATTGCCCCTCAATTCAAAGATACGGATGAAGCCACTATTGCCATGATCGTGGAACGTTATCAGAAACAGGACACCTGGAAGGACGATTTAGTATTCACTAAGGACAGCTATGAGCTTTTACTTGATATTTTAGAGGAAGCAGGTGTTCTGACCGACAGACCGCCTTATAAAGACTTTATCACCACTACTTATGCAAAAGAAGCACGTTAGGTTACCCAAAAATAGCATCTGCCCCGTGAGTATTCGTGCAAGATTTCCTGCATTCTCCTTTTTCTATGCATAAATGAAATCTCTGCACTGCCTCACGAGGCAGCAAATATTTTCCTATTTTAGCAGTATTTTTTCAAAAACGAAACCAGCTTTTGCATTTCTTCATCGGTTCCGATCGTAATCCGAAGATAATTACTGATACGCTCCGGTTTTGCAAAATAACGCACATAGACATTCTCTTTTTTGAGATTCTCAAAAAGCTGTTTTGCCGAAACATTCGGATGTGTTACAAATACGAAATTGCTCTTAGAATCTTCAAACAAAAAGCCTAATTTTTTTAACTCTTCCTTGGTCCACTCTCTGGTACGGATGATCTTGTCGGTGGTCTGCTTAAAATATTCCCGGTCCTCCACCGAGGCTTTTCCCATTGCCAGGGTCAGCTGATCCATGGTGTAAGAATTAAATGAATATTTAACATCGTTCAGATATGCGATCAGCTTCTCACTTCCAAACGCATATCCAATCCTCATGCCCGCCATGGAGCGTGATTTTGAAAACGTCTGTACCACTAACAGATTCTCGTATTTTTCAATCAAAGGCAGTGCGGATACGCCTCCAAAATCAATATAGGCTTCATCCACGATGACCACAACATCCTGATTTGCCCGGATGATCTCTTCTACCTGTTCTAACGGCATGAGAACGCCGGTCGGTGCATTCGGATTTGGAAAAATAACCCCACCGTTCTCCCGCTGATAATCTTTGGTACAAATCCGAAAGTCTTCATCTAACGGTATTGTCTCGTAGGGAATCCGAAATACTTCTGCCCAGACATCATAAAACGAATAGGTAATGTCCGGGAACAGGATTGGTTTTTTAGAATTAAAAAACGTCATAAATGCCATTGCAAGGACATCGTCCGATCCTACTCCGGCAAACACCTGTGAATATCTTACACCATATTCTGACGCGATTGCATCCACTAACTCAGAAGATGCCGGGTCAGGATAAAGACGCAGTCTGTCTGTTTCAAATTCCTTCAGTACTTTCTGTACTCCCGGTGCCGGCGAGTATGGATTCTCATTTGTATTCAGCTTAATGATATCTCTTTTTTTCGGCTGCTCCCCCGGTGTATATGGGGTCACCAGCCTTACATTTTTTTCCCAGTTCTTCATTTTACTAACCCGTATTCTTTCGCTAATTGTTCAAATCCTGACATGGATTTTTCTATCATCTGTGGAGAAACACAATATGCAAGCCGCACATAGCCCGGACATGCAAAGGCTGCTCCCTTGACCATGATAATGTGATATTTTTTCGCTGCCTGTACAAATCTTTCCTCATCCTTATCCGGAGACTTCATCCACAGATAGAAAGCTCCCTGCGGATAGATGCAGGTAAAACCGAGCTTTATCAGCCCTTCATACAGTAACTTGCGGTTCTTATCATAAAATGCGATATCTGTCTTTTCCTCCACACACCGGCTGACTGCCTTTTGGATCAGCGACGGTGCATTGACAAATCCAAGGGTTCGGTTTGACACCTCTAACCCTGCAATGACATCTTCTGCATCCGTAACCTCATCCGGTACTGCGACATAACCGATCCGCTCTCCCGGCAGTGACAGGGATTTGCTAAACGAATATCCCACGATCGTATTGTGATAATACTTTGTTAAAAATATTTCTTTTACGTCATCATAGACTAACTCACGGTATGGTTCATCTGACACTAAGTAAATGTCCGTTTTAAATTCCTGCTCCTTTTTTCTTAAAATCTCTGCCATTTCCTGCAGTGTCTCTTCCGTATAGACCACACCGGTCGGATTATTTGGTGTATTGACTAACACGATCTTCGTCTTAGCCGTGATCTTTCCTGTAAATTTTTCTAAATCAGGCTGAAAACTTGCAAAATCAGGTTCTACCTCTACGATCTTTGCATCAAAATTTGCTGCATAAGACTTATATTCTCCAAAATAAGGGGCAAAGACGATGACTTCATCCTCCGGGTCTAACAGTGTCTTAAAGATAATGTTCAGACCGCCTGCTGCCCCCACCGTCATGATGATATTATGTGCATCAAAGGAGGTCTGGAATCTCCGGTTCAGATTCTCTGCCATTGCCCTTCTGACATCTTCATATCCGGAATTTGACATATAGCCATGTAACTCTAACGGATTCATCTCGTCCACGATCTCTTTGATCGAGCGGTTGACTGACTCCGGTGCCGGAGTTGCCGGATTTCCAAGACTGAAATCATATACGTTCTCAGCACCATAACGTGCTGCCATTTCTTTTCCTTCATTAAACATTGCACGGATCACAGAACTTCCCGCCAATGCCTGTGCTATCTTTTTTGAAACCAAAATGCTCCCACCTTTCCTGACATTTCTAAAAATAACTCTACTACAACTCTTTAGTAAAGTAAAGTAAAAAACACCTCCAAAGCAACAGATTTTTCTATTTCATCCATCCACTTCAGAGGTATTATATTTTCCATATATTTTTATGATTCAGACAAAGATTTAAACTCTTCCTCTGCTGCCGTTAATGTGTCATAGTTTGATACCATGGCTTTCGCTCTGTCGGAAAGTGCATTATAGGCATCTCTTGCTCTTTTGATCGCATCTCCACTGCCTGTTGTTACTTTGCCGATCTGACCGATCAGGTCAATAACACCATTAGCTTGTCCCTGTGCCTCATTATTTGCCTGATTCTCTGCCTCCTGGCTGACTAATCCTGCATAGGCTGCTTCTGCTGCCTCTAAGGTACTGTAATTACTTACATAGCTTTTTGCTTCCTCGGAAAGTCCGTTATAAGCATTTCTTGCATTGGTGATCGCACCTTCACTGCCTAAGGATACCTCTCCGATACCGTTGATCGCATCCACAACCGATGCACCCTGATCCATGGCGATCGCTTTCGGGCTCTCGGTTCCAGGTAATTCATATACTAAGACCGGATAACCGGCTGCAATATTTTCAAAAATGGCCTTCGCTGCTGCATATGGTAAGTTGACACATCCGTGAGAACCATTTCTCTTATAGATGTTTCCACCAAAGGTTTTTCTCCATGATGCATCATGCATACCTACATTGCCGCAGTATGGCATCCAGAAACTTACATCCGAAGAGTAGTTCTCGCCTTTTAAGGTTGCATTACGCTCTGTATAGGTTACCGGATACGCTCCAACCGGAGTTCCGTTACCTTTTGAGATATTTCCTGATACAAAATCAGAATCCACTACAAGATTTCCGTTTTTATAAAAATACAAATGCTGTGCCGTCAGATTGATCTCAACATAAGTATCTCCGTAATCATTCTCACCATGACTGTTTGCTGTCTGTGCATAAACAGGATCTCTTGTCACGTCCTTGCCGGCATCAATATCCTTTTTCAACTGCTCTAATTCTTTATCATTACCAATCTTCCAGCCATAGCTTCCATTTGAAATTGTCACAGTGCTGCCCCATGAAGTCTTTAAGGTCTTTGGCTTATAAACGGTATTATACTTAGAACCCAGACTCTTTACATAAGCAAGTGCCTGCTCATCATCCACAACTGCCTTGCCCTCTTCAAACTTCATCCACTTGCAGATTTCCGTTCCGTCTAACACTTCCTGCTTATCCCCAAACGTATATGTAATCTTTACATCCTTTAAGGATTTCATCTTTGCTAAGGTCTTCTTTAATGTCTTAGAATTCTCTTTTACCTTTGGAGCCACATAGCATTTTTCCTTGTCCATGGAAAGCTCTGACTGCAAATTCAGTACGGAATCCTGAAGTTTTTTCCAAAATACCTCTTCATCTACCGTTGTACCTAAATCTTCTTTGACAATGACATAACCGTCTTTTTTATCTTCCTTTAAGGTTGCATCCACCGGCGGCTTCATCTTGTCCTTGTTCATGCAGGACAACTGATTCATCTGCTGCTTTAATGCATTCTCATCATAGCTTACAATGGATTTCGATTCATAGACTTCCGGGGAAAATAAAGTAACTACCCACTTAAACCCGTTCTGCTTCTTTAAAATCTTCTGAAGCGTATCATCAAACTCTACGGAAATACTGACATCCTTTCCGGTAATTGTTTCGCTCTTTTTTCCTCTCTCCTGGATCGTCAGCTTATAATTCTTAACCTCTGACGTGATCGCATCTTTTACGCCATCCGCATTTTTTCCGGTACAGGAGATTCCGTTGATCACTGTCCTTGGCAGATAGTGTGACTGAAAGAAAATGCTTCCTGCAAGATAAATGACTACCAGCGCTCCTACGACGGAAGCTGCGATAATCGTTCCTTTTTTTGATATTTTTTTGTTTCCTTGTTCATTTCCAGAATTCAATTTTTTATCCTCACTTACTTTAACTTTTGCAGTTACCCTATATTGTATTATATTATCTTCGCCTTTGATGTCAACTTTTTCGTTAAATTGTAACATTTTTTTAAGAACTTGTAATTTCTTAATTTTTTGTGAAAATCCATTTTCGCACATTGTTCTTTCATTTTCTCTGTGCTATAATCCACAGGTAATAATGAAATTTTAAAAACATAGAATAGACACGAGGTGATACTCTTGAAATATATTCGGAACTTTTTGGTGAAATACAGTCATATATGGGTATTCTTATATGGTCTGATTTATTTCCCATGGTTTACTTATTTAGAAAAAAATGTAACAAACGATTTTCATATTATACATATGGCAATTGACGATTCCATTCCTTTTATTGAATATTTTGTCATTCCATATTTTTTATGGTTTGGCTACGTTGCAGCGGCAGTTGCCTACTTCTTTTTTAAGAACAAACATGATTTTTACCGGCTGTGTGGCTTTTTAGCTGCCGGAATGACCATTTTTTTAGTTGTCTCTACCATTTATCCTAACGGACACACGCTCAGACCGGAAAGTTTTGCACATGACAACATTTTCACACAGGCAGTTGCATGGCTTTATGCTACCGATACACCGACGAATCTCTTTCCGAGTATTCATGTTTACAACTCCTTAGGTGTCCATATTGCCGTGATGAAGAGTGAATGTTTCCGTGAAAAGAAGAAGACAAAATTTGTTTCCTTACTGTTATGTGTCAGCATCATTTTATCGACGATGTTTTTAAAACAACATTCCTTTTTTGATGTGATTACCGCATTTGCAATGGCAGGTATTTTCTTCTGTTTGATTTATATGAAATCTCCTGCTGCTGAGGAATCCTATGAAAAACAGTTCCATCATATTTAGGGATGATCCATCATAATCATATCTGAAATAAAAATATCAAATATCAAAAAAAGAAATCGTGAAGCCAAGGCAACACGATTTCTATTTTTTTATAATTCCTCTAATTCTTCTAACCATATCTGTGCCGAAGCATCACTCGGCATCCGCAAATCTCCTCTCGGTGAAACTGCTACCGTTCCGACCTTTGGACCATCCGGCAGACAGGAACGCTTGAAATGCTGGGCAAAAAATCTTCTTGTAAATATCTTTAACCACTTCAAAATGGTCTCCTCATCGTAGACATCTGCAAATGCGATCTTTGCGATCCGGTAAATTTTTGCCGGGGAATATCCTGACCTTAACATATGGTACAGGAAAAAGTCATGCAGTTCGTAAGGTCCTACAATGTCCTCGGTCTTCTGTGAAATCTTACCGTCCTCCGGCGGAAGAAGTTCCGGACTGACCGGTGTGTCCAACACATCATAAAGTACTGCTGCAAGTCTGTCACTTCCACAGGTATCGGCATAGTAACGCACCAGATGGCGCACCAGCGTCTTTGGTACAGAAGCATTGACTGCATACATGCTCATATGATCTCCATTATAAGTTGCCCATCCAAGTGCTAACTCCGACAAATCTCCCGTTCCGATTACCAGACCGCCTTTTTTATTGGCAATGTCCATTAAAATCTGGGTTCGCTCTCTTGCCTGTGAATTTTCGTAAGTCACATCATGGATATTTTCTTCATGCCCGATATCACGAAAATGCAGGCGGACTGCATCGGCAATCGGAACTTCGATGAACTCTGCTCCTAATTCCCGGATCAGATGCACCGCATTGTCATAAGTCCGGTCGGTTGTTCCAAACCCCGGCATCGTGACCGCTGCAATCTGTTCTCTTGGGATTCCAAGTAAATCAAAGGCTTTGACTGTAACAAGAAGCGCCAACGTAGAATCCAGTCCTCCCGAAATTCCGACAACCGCACTCTTTGCATGGGTATGCGCCAGACGCTTTTTCAGTCCGTGTGCCTGTATCATCAAAATTTCCTCACAACGTTTTTCACGGTCTGCCTTACTTCCCGGCACAAATGGCATCGGGTCTATATAGCGTGTTATCTTTGTTTCTTCCTGTTCTAAAGAAAAATAAATTTCCTGATATCTTTTATCTGTTGTTTCAAACGTACTCATCCGTCTGCGTTCTGAGGTAAGTTTTTTTACATCGATTTCCGAGTAGAGGATTCCTTTGGTAAAACGCTCGGACTCTGCTAATACCACTCCGTTCTCTGCGATCAGATCATGACCGGAATATACCACATCCTGCGTAGACTCTCCCTCTCCGGCACTTGCATAAATATAGCCGCACAACAGTCTTGCAGACTGTCCTTTGACTAATTCCCTGCGATAGGCTTCTTTTCCCGTCACTTCATCGGACGCTGACAGATTGGCGATCAAGACTGCCCCTGCCTGTGCATGCGCAATGCTTGGTGGCTGCATCGTCCACAAATCCTCACAGATTTCTGCTGCCACTTTCAATTCCGGTATTTCTTCACAGCAAAAGAGCAGATTCATTCCCATCGGAACGGTAATCTCCTGATTCAAACGTACCGCCACCGGCTCTTCCATACCTTTTGTAAAATGACGTACTTCATAAAATTCGTTATAGTTTGGAATATAACGTTTTGGCACAATGCCAAGGATTTTTCCATGATTTAAAATTGCTGCCGTATTATAGAGCTTTCCGTGATACTCCAACGGTATTCCCAGAAAAATCAACGCATCAATTCCTTTTGTCTGATTACTGATCTCTATCAGTGCATCCTTTGCTTCACGAAGCAGGATTTCCTGCAAAAATAAATCCTGACAGGTGTATCCGGTAATACAGAGCTCCGGTAATACAATAATTTTTGCCTTCTGGGCTGCTGCCTCACGGATCACTTTTAAGATTTCCCTTGTATTTTCTTTGACATCTGCAACGGTTACCTGCGGAGTGACTGCTGCTACTTTGATATATCCGTCTTTCACTTTGCAATCTCCTTTAACTCATCAATACTGAATGTATAATTTGTATTGCAAAAATGGCAGTTGACCTCAATCGGTTCTCCATCATCAATCATTTCCTGTAGGTCTTTTTTGCCAATACTAATCAACGCCTTGGTAATTCTCTCTTTAGAACAGTTGCAGGAAAACTGTGCCGGCAATGTATCGGTAATCTCCAAACCGAAGTCTCCAAGAATTTCTTCTAATAACATCTCCGGTGTCATGCCTTCTTCTAACATCTCGGTGACGGATTTCATTTCCGTGATTTTTTTCTCTAGCTGCTCTATGATTTTTTCATCGGTAAACGGCAGAAGCTGTATGATAAAACCTCCTGCCTGTCTGACCGTGTTATCCTTATTCATTAACACTCCTAACCCGACCGCAGAAGGTATCTGCTCGGAGGTTGCAAAATAATAGGTTAAATCTTCTGCAATTTCTCCGGTCTGCAATGCAACCTGCCCTGCATATGGCTCTTTGAGTCCCATATCTTTGATGACATTCAGGATTCCAAGTCCTACTGCTCCGCCGACATCTAATTTTCCCTGTGGGTTTGGCGGCAGCATGACATCCGGCACTTCTGCATAGCCTTTGACGTTTCCTTTTGCATCGGCAGTTGCGGTCAAGCCCTGTACCGGACCACCACATTTAATCTGCAATGTTAAAAGGTCATCATCGCCTTTCATCATCGCACCCATCATTGCGGCTCCACTTAATAATCGTCCTAAACCTGCGGTAATAACCGGACTGGTGTTGTGCCTTCTTCTTGCCTCCTCTACAAGGTCTTTGGATGTAATGGCAAATGCCCGGATCTGGTTATTTGCCGCTGTTGCTCTTACAATATAATCTGACATACTATTTTCCTTTCTCTCCTGCAATAATATAAATTCTCTCACTATCTGCCGTTGGACTCTTCTTGGTTTCAGCATCATAGGCTGCTAAGAACTCCATTCCGGCTTCTTCTACTAATGTGTGCATCTGCTCTAGTGAATAGCCTCTCTGATAATGAGTTTCTTCAAATTTTCGATAAAGCTGTTCTTCTTCCCTGATAAAAAGTGTCAGGTCATATTCATTGATCTGCTCTTCTTTATCATAATAATTTTCCCAGATAAAACTTCCCTCTTCGCGATTTTCGCAAATGGTTGTATCACCTAAAACTGTTTCATATTTATAGACCGTATTAAAGTCAAAAATAAAAATTCCACCCGGCTCTAAGTACCGGTTGACGCTTTGCAGAGTCCATACAATCTCATCCTCTTCTAACAGATAGTTAATGCTGTCACATACAGACACCATCGCCTTTGCCGTTCCGTATAACTCCAGCTCACACATATCCTGACAGAGATAGAGGATTCCCTCTTCATTCTGCCCACTTGCAATCGCAAGCATGTCCTCCGACAAATCGACTCCTATCATGTCATATCCGGCTTTGGCTAAAAGCCGTGTCATCTTTCCCGTTCCACAACCAAGGTCACATATGACACCGGAATGGATTCCATATTCTTTTAAAACCGATACGATATAGTTGCTCCATTCCTCATAGGGAACGTTATCCATAAACAGATCATAGACCTGGGCAAAAGTTGTGTACGCATTCATAGGCTGTCCTCCATTCTTCTTATAGTATCAATTTTTTTCACGAAAAGCAACCGAACAATCCGCATGTTTCTCCTTGATTATTTCAAATACAACCTTTATACTAAAATTTATGATGGAAAATTACGAACACTATATTACAAAAAACATTAAGGATGTATGCCGTACCAAAATGATCTCTCCGATCATTTATCTGATCCTGCTTCTCGCACTCTGGATCCTTTCACCGATTTCAGAGATCGTAGTTCCGGAAAAGGCGGACAGCAATGATTCCTTAACGAAACTTTACAAACAGGATGTTTCTTATATTGATACAAAGCTTACGGATCTTTACTTTACCGGCTATACACAGACAAGTCTTGGATTTACGACCGGCTATTATTACTATACCATGCGCGGTGATGAATGTATCCTCGTTCTGCTCTCCCCTTCCACTAGTGAAGAGGGACTGCCAAAAATTACTGCCTTACACACCAAGGGCAGACTTGCCAAACGTGACCGTGCTGCGAAAGACGTATTAGACAACCTTTCTAAAGATCTGAACTGGACGGAAACCGGCATTGCTTCTAAGGTAAGTCCTTATTATATTAATGAACCGGACTGTAGGAATTTTCGCAGTTATCTGCTGTTATTTCTCTACTTTGCAAGTATGCTCTATGCATTCATCAGTCTGATCCTGTTAGTTATTTATTACCGCTTTCCGTTATTGTCACCACCGGTACGACAGTTATCCCGTTTTGGCAAACCTGCGGAGCTTCTTGCCGAAGCAGAAGAAGAGCTTGCTACACTGCCACAGCTTGCCACGGATGATATGTTTATCACAGAGCATTATTTTATTGAAACTTCTAAATACGGAATTGCGATCGTACCGATCCGGGAAATTATCTGGGTTTACAAACATTCTACCCTGCACAAATTTTTCTGGTATCATTTCAGCATTTCCTATACGCTGCACATTACGGCAAACAAGCATTTATATATCCACTGTCCGAAAAATATCAAGTCCGACATTGACGGTATCATGGACTATTTAGCGGAAGCCAATCACGATATTTTAGTCGGATTCAGTGAAGAGAACCGCTTAGCCGTACAGGAAAAACAGGGAACACCGTTACAAATTGAAAAGTTTTTGGAGATATTAAAAAAGAGGATTTAAACAATCCTCTTTTTTATCGCATCTTAAAACAGACTCTTAAAGAAATCTATAATGGACTGGAACAAGCTCTTTAATTTTGCTCCAATACCGCTGTTAGACAACAGTCCTAACTCATCTAATCTGTCATACAGATCCGATGCCTGATTTTTCAATGTATTCCAGTCTAAATCCAAGTCACTGATCTTCTTTAATACATCTAATAATTTCGCTTTCTGGTCATCCGTCAGCTGGACATCAAACTCCTTACATCCCTGTTCAATCGCCTCGTTGATACTCTTATCATCTTTTAAATCATTCTTTACGACTTCCTGCTTCAGATATGCCATCAACTCTTCTGCTTTCGCTTTATCTCCGCCGGTCGCATCTGCTAACTGACCTGTTACAACAATTTCGTTCATTGCTGCATCGAGACTGTCTTCCTTCACTTCATCTCCGGTCATCTCTGAATATGCTTTTAACGCACCGATCAATGCTGCCGTACCGGAAATCGGGAACGGCCCTGCTACGATGATCTCTGCATCTTCAAGTCCTGCTGTTGCAAGTGCACTCTTATACATTCCGACTGTACAATAGGAAATATTCTTAATGGATATCTGGATTCCGCTTCCTTTTTTTCCTTCCATAATTAATACGGAGGATAATGCTCGACTTCCAATCGTACTGGATGGAAGATATGCGTCTAAATACTCATGCTCCATCGCATTGGTTACCTGTACCACATCATAATCGGAAAGTTTTGCCGGATCAATTCCCATCAGACCAAGAACGGTTGCCTGCTGCTCTGCTGTTAAGTCTGCACCAAGTGCTAAATAGGGTTTGTCATGTTTTCCTACCACGACATTATCGTCTGCAACTTCTGTCTGAACTTCTCCCTTTACCGGTTCCTTTTTGGTTTCCGTATCCTGTGTTACGGTGCCTTCTACCGGTGCCTGTGCTGCATTGTCAGAAGTCTTTTTGTCTGTGTCAGAACTTCCCGTATCGGAAGCATTCACATCTGACGTATCGGAATTCATTGAACTTCCTGTGCTGTCTGCTGTATTTTCCTTCTGCTCGTCAGTTCCCTGATCAGAACTGCCGCCTGTTGTCTGTGTATCATTGGCAGTATCTGCACTTCCATTTGCATCTGTCTGCTCATTCTGTTCCTGCACCTCAGTCGCTTCATCCGTATTACTTGTCTGGGATGCAAATGCAGGCATCACAAGGGATATACTCATAGTTGCTGCTAAAAGAATACCCATCACTCTTTTTATATTCTTTTTCATTTTTTTCCTCCATTTCATTTTCGTAAAATCTGCTTTATTCATTCTGACATAGAACCTTGATAAAGTCAAAAATATCGGACAAATTTAAGGAAATCTTTAGAATTCTTCTATCATTCCTCCCCTCTAACGGAAGTGTGTGATCAGAACTTCTATCTGTTCCTCGCCAAAAAATGTATTGATCTGCGGATAATACACTATAGAAAGATTTTCCTTATGTTCTTCTAAATATTTCTGATTCTCATAGGCATCTCCGTCAAAACAGATTGCCTGATAGCTCCGGTTCGTTTTATCGACCAGCTTCATCCGTACAAATTTCCGGTTCGTTCCGACAATTCTGATATCCCGCACCCGCAGCTCTTTATCTGCAAATACCGGCTTTTCGTTCCCTTTGCCAAAGGGTTCTAAAACCGAAAACTCATGGATCAGCTTCTCTGACAGATATTCTAACGTCATCGGCACATCAATGCGTATTTTCGGCTGTAGATCTTTTTTTGTCAATGTACAACGGTCATTCAGTCGCTTTCGGAAAATATCTACGTTTTCACGCTGCATACTGCAACCGGCTGCCATCGGATGACCGCCAAACTTGTCCAACAGATCCTGACATTTACAGAGTTCCTCATACATGGAATATCCTTCTATGGAACGCCCGGAGCCTTTGACTCCCTCTTTGGCATTTGTCAGAACGTAAACCGGTCTGTGATAGCGTTCCCGGACGCGTCCTGCAATAATTCCTGCAATACTCTCGTGACAGTCCGGCAGATAGATGACTAAGACCCTGTCCTCTGAAAGTCCCTGTGTTTCGATGCACTGCATGGCATCCTCGATTCCTTTTTCCGTCAGGGCTTTTCTGCTCGTGTTGAGTTCTACTAACTCCTCTGCAAGTTTTCCTGCATCAACTTCATCTTTTGTTTTTAACAAAAGCAATGCTTTTTTTGCCGTATCCAGTCTACCGCTCGCATTCAGACACGGTCCAAGTACAAATCCGATATGGTATGCCTTTATTCCTCCTAGATCCAGCTTATTGGATGCGATCAGAGAACGCATGCCGATACTCTTTGTCTGATTCAGCCGTTTTAAACCTTCCTTTACTAAAATCCGGTTCTCATGTTGAAGCTCCATGACATCTCCTATCGTTGCAAATGCCGCATTTTCGATAAAAACATCTGCCTGCTTCATGCCCTTTCCTGTCATATCATAGAGTACCCGTATCAGATGCCATGCAACAACCGCTCCACAGATTTCTTTGAACGGATAGGCACAATCTTTCTGTTTTGGATTGACGATCGCATCTGCATCCGGCAGAATCTCTTTTCGTTCACCGTTTTCTTCGCAAAACGGGATTTCATGGTGATCGGTTACGATTACGGTCAATCCGTTTTCTTTTGCTATTCTTAATGCATCTGCCGCTGCAATCCCATTGTCACAGGTCAGGATCGTGTCCGCTCCTTCTTCTATGGCAGCTTCTACCAACTGCTCATTGACCCCATAACCGTCCTTGATACGGTCCGGAATCGTGACATAAACGTTTCCACCTAAATTCTCAATTCCCTCCCACAAGATATAAGAGGACTGCACTCCGTCGATGTCGTAATCACCGATAATGCATATTTTCTTTCCTTTTTTTATCTTTTCTGCAAGAATTCCTGCAGCTTTTTTTACGTCTTTTAACAGATAGGGCGATGGCAGCATGTCCATCGTTCCATTCAGATAATTGTTGATCTCCTCATCGGTAATAATATCCCGGTTACGCATGATCCGGGCTGTCACCTGATCAATACCGTATTTTTTTCCTATTTCCTGAAAATCGGCTTTTTTTGCCCACACCGTCCAATTCTCTGCCTGTCTCATTTGTACTTCACTTCCATCAATGTCAATCCTTTTGCCGGCATTAAAAATCCTGCCTGCTGACGGTCTCTGCTCTCAAGGATCCGCTCCATATCCTCCGGTGTCCTTTCTCCACGTCCGACTTCTACTAAGGTTCCGGTCAGGATACGAACCATATTTTGCAAAAATCCGCTTCCCGTAAAGCGCATTCGGATCTCATGCTCTGTCTCTTCGATTTCTATCTGATAAATCGTGCGGACAGTTGTTTTTTTCATCCTGCGGTTTCCGCAAAATGCCATAAAATCATGTGTCCCGGTCAGATGCCCCGCAGCCTCCCGCATTTTCGCCACGTCTAATTTTTCTTCCATTGGCCAGACGTATCTGCGTACAAAGACATCCGGTTTACTTCCTTTATAGATGAGGTATTCATAGGTCTTTGACTTGGCATTTAATCTGGAATGAAAACGCCCGTCTACCTGCTCTACCTGTAATATCGCAATATCTTCCGGCAGATATTCGTTCATATATTTTTTGATCTGCTCCACATCCCACACTGCCTTTGTATGAAAATGTGCGATCTGACCTTTCGCATGCACTCCGGCATCTGTCCTGCCGGAGCCCTGCAAATCTATCTCTTCTTCTGTCATACGCTCTAAGACACGCTGCAATTTTCCCTGAATGGTTGCTTCCGTATGCTTCTGCTCCTGCCAGCCTTTATATCTTGTCCCTTCGTACTGTATGGTTAATTTATAGTTTGGCATAGTTCCTCCATGGTGGTTATTATGTTATTTCTACGAAACAAAAAACAATACACCAACCATCATTTGACAGTTGGTGCTATTTTGTTATCTCAATTATATTTCAAATAAAAATCTGCTTCCCTACTGATATAATTCTGCAATTCTCGTAACAGCAACGTATATTTCCGAAATTTTATACCAGGTCGGATAATCTACCACTCCGCTGTCCGGGAGGTTGAACACCGACTGGAACTTCTGTACTGCCGCCCTTGTTGCCGGTCCAAAGATACCATCCACCGTTACGGTCGGAATTGCCGGATAGTTTCTTGCAATTGCATTTAACTGCTCCTGTATCACGCGGACATTATTGCCTCTGGAACCAACCTGCAGATCCACCCGCGGCCACGATGCCGGTACACCTGATACCTGTTCTGCGGTATTAATGTACATGCTGTTGCCGTAGAAGTAACGGAGGATTTCAATAGCACTGTAGCCCTGATCGCCCAGATACTTTGAACCCCACTGTGTCATCCTTTTATCATTTGGGTACTAACAAATAATTTTCGATTAATCTTTATTATTTATAGCTTCACAACTATGTTATTTATCATATCATAGTTTATTCATTAAAAAAAGCCGGAATTTCTTCCGGCTTTCAAAAGTTCATGCGTATTTACTAATACCCAAGGCTCGCCCATGTTTTCGGTCCGCAGACTCCATCCACTTTTAATCCTTTATAAGACTGCCATCTCCTTAAGATTTTCTCGGTGATTGCTCCAAAATCTCCGTCTGCTGCTAAGTATTTTTTCTTACCGTTGATCTCACAGGACTTAAATTTCTGGGCAAGCAATGCCTGCTGCAGCTTTCTGACCGCTTCACCCTTGCTGCCTCTTCGGATCGTCGGAAGCTCTGTATTGTCTCTTGCTGCCTGTACCGGCTGGACAGCAGCACATGGAGTCTTGTACAATCTCTGCTCCTCTTCTCTACGTCTTACCAGTCCGTTCAATTTCTTTCCGTTCGCTTTGTTATAGAGAATGATTTTCTCTCCGATCTGATCTACACTTCTGTCCTTACAAAGTGTCTTTAAGTTACCTGATCCGCAGTTGTATGTAAAGGACACCAGTGCATCAAACTGGTTCTGATTGAATCCTTTTCCAATCGCATTGACCGCTTTCTCGGCACCTGCCACATCTTCACGCAGATAGGCTTCTGCCTGTGCCTGTGTGATCTTCTGTCCTTTCTTCACGCCTTTCGTGTGACCATACCCGATCGTCAACTTTCCTGCCGGGCAAACATATGCCGTTAACCGGCATCCCTCATACTTTTTAATAATAGCCAATCCTTTTTCTGATACTTTCATTACAGTTCCTCCTTATCTCTTAACTGAATTAATACCTCTTTTAACTTTTCCGGTATCGGAATAAACTCTGCTGCATTCTCTAATAAACTGATGGCTTCATTGCACACATAAAACGTGATTACAATTTCCCTAAGTGCCACCGCATGGTTCAGGAACTTCTGAATTTCAAATGCTACTGCAATGATGATGAACATCAGCATTTTTTTCAAAAGTCCCTTGTAACCAACCTCAGAACTAAGCTGTTTTAAATAAACCGCTTTAATAAGTCCGGTTACATAATCAGCCACTGCTAAAAACACAATGGTTTTTAACAACACGTCCCATCCTCCAAGAAAATACGCCAGCAGTCCACCTAAGACCCCACCACATACGCTGATACAATTAAATAATTTTGCCATTTTAACACTTCCTCTCTTTTTTGGTTATACAAAAGCGCCCTGTATCTTCTGATACAAGGCGCTTAGGCTCTAATCTGTGATTGCTGCTCTTAATTCTTCTTTCTCTGCATCCGTCAGCTTCGGATAACCTGTCAAGATATCCTCAAGCTCTTCTCCTTCTGTCATTCTTCTCCGGATGACACGGAGCATGATGTTTTTAGCTGAATTGCTCATTACGCTTCACCCCCTAATAACTCTGCTATTACCTCGTCCTGTTCTGCCTGTGTCTGTTCAAGGCTTTCTAAACGAATTTCTGTGTCTGATTTAATGTGCATAGTTACCATAGTGCTGCCGTCCTCATAGACGGTTGCAGATACAAAAGACAGGTTTTCATATGTACCATAAACCTCTCCATCTCCACCTGACACGGTAAGCTCCGTGACCGGTCGAAAGGCTTTCTCAATGTCTGCTACTGCCTGTCCTTCAATTAAAAATGAAATGCTGTCAACTCCTGTAATTACTGAACTGTAGGCGTACTCTGCGCCATTTGCTTTGATATATTCCATGATTCAACCTCCTTACCTTATTATCCTTTTTATCCTTTAATTCCATAGATTCTAAGCGGAATGCAGGTACCGTTCGCAAGTTTATATGATGATCCCGCTGCGAATGCTCTGTAATAACATGGTTCAAATGTTATGACTCTGTTAGGCGTGGTATTATTTATATAAAATTTTCTTTTTGCCCAAACAAGATCGTATGTGCTGCTATTAATATTTAACACATGGGTAGTTGTGATTTCTGCCCCAACAGTGTTACGAATACAGTATACGGCTCCGGAATTAAAAAATATCATAAATGCATCGTATTCTTCTGGAACAGCAACATTCTGATTCTCGGAGTAAGAGTCTGTCATATTAAAGTTGCTTCCGGTATTGTACCAGATCAAATCAAGTCCTCTGATATTAGCTATCTGGTTTGCCAATGTTCCTTCAATACTCGCATTTTTCTCGGTAGCCGGCAGTGCCAATCCAGTACTGTCCGTAACGGCTGATGAATCACTTAATTTAACATGACCATAGACACCGGATGCTGCTTTTAGCTCTTCCGCTTCTTTTCTCGCCTGTATATCGGCATCAATCTGATCCAGTGTCTGATTATATTCTGTCACATCATAGAATTCGTCTACTCCGGGTTTCGTATATTCAAAATTACTCGTTTTCGTTGGCATAGCTCAAAACCTCCTCTCTAATCTGCTTATGTGTGTATTTTGATAATTCTCTATGAGTGAACTTTGCCAGAGTTGTATGCTGATTATAAAGTAGCGATAAATCAATTTCCATGTTTGCCGGTATCACTTCCTCTAACATTTCCTTCACCATAGAAAATTTCTTTTTGTTAATCAGATTGACTCTTACAACAATGCGATATTCACCATGTATGACCCTTAACGAATATCCAGCTTTTCCGCAAAGAGTTTCTAACTTGTTCTGGAGTATTTGTACCGTATATGGTATCTTGTTATTCCATCTGGACATAATTCGGAATCTACGATTTTCGAGTGTATCATCATCTAACGCCTGTATTTTCAGCATCTGCTCAAATTTTTCTATTCCCTGTGTATCTGCAAATAGAATAAACTGATTATCTTTGAGCTTTTCCGTGAGATCTTCTAATAACTGGACTTCCGGCTGTTGAACATCCAGTATCTTTTTCAGTTCTATATACTCACGCAAAAACTCCGGCAGATAGCTGACAAGATCAACTTCTCGTATCACTCACTCACACCTCCAAAAACCGGTATCTTTTCAGAGGATATTATTAAATTTCCCTCTGTACCATTTAATTTCGTATCTGTCACATCAATAATGCCCTCTATCGCCAATAAACGCGATTCTATCTGTGCGATTCGTACAACCAGGGCATCTTTGTCCTGCCATTCCTTTCTAAGACCTTCTAAATATCCTTTTATGGCATTTTCGATCTGTGATCTCAAAGCAGAAAAGCTGTAACCTGTATCATATGTAATACTTGTAGTTACAGAAACTTCTAATTCCTCCGGTGTGTCTACCGTAACCACATGACCGATAGGAGCAATCCCACTTCCATCTCCATCTGCCGGATCAATTTGCTGCTGCACTTTTGTGAGCAGCGCAGTGCCGGCTTTCTGGTAAGCCGAATCCAGAATCGTCAACTTTACTGTTCCGCCACCATTCCACACAGGAATCACTTTGACTGCCCCGATACCTGCCATACTAAGGACCTTATCCTTATAATCCTTTTTGTTACCACCAAATGCCTGTGAATCAAAAGATTGAAAATATCTCTGACGGATACTTTCGGTCTCTTCTTCATCCTCGCCTGGTATCAACAGCTCTGTAAGCTCTGCCGTTTTAAGTCCGTTGATGTAATTTACCGGAATCAGCATACCAAAGTTACCATTGCCACTTACCCCTTCTGTTTCACACTGCATTTGATACTCACCGGCTTTTATTTTCTCTAATACTCTGTAATTCAATGAATCACAGCTAAACCGTTCTCCTTCAGAAAGTTCAATGTCCAATGGAGTAAATACCCCCTTTAATATTGCCTTAGTGGCTGCTTTTGGTGTAATTCCACGTTCTTCTGCTCTTCGCAAAAGATAATCTCTGGATGCCGTGTCCGCGAAGGTTTCCTTTAAAATTACATCCAGCTCTATATACATGAGCTGCAACTCCACTGCTGCCGGAGCTAAAGCATCATAGATAATAGATCCTTCCCTTTTATCCATGTTATCCGGAACTTTCTCTAACATCCGTTCTAAGATGCTTTCATATGTGACTTCCTCATACATTTAAACATCCACCTCCTTCTCTGTCTGTATATCTCCAAACACCGTATGTACCGTAAAACTTACCGTAACAGCGTGTCCATCAATTTCAAAGGCGAACTCATCCACGCTCTTGATCCGGTCATCCTGTACAAGTGCTTCGGTAATTCTGCGTTCCAGTTCCGGACATACATAAGAGGACGGTTCTCCATATAAATCCTCTAACTCTACTCCATAATTCCAGGAATAAATAATATGCTGGTAGCGTTCTGTATTCAGTATCTTATAAATGACCTGTTTCATCGCTTCCAGTCCGTCTATTTTCCCACAGATTGTCTCACCGTAAATATCCATCCGGTAATTTTTGCTTGGCTCTTCTTCTACTTCAAATTCCTGGTCTAAAAAACCAGATACAGAAGGGATCATCCACTCTACCCTATCCTGTCCATGACAAAATACTTCTGACCACTCTGCTGTCTGATAAGAAGGACCTTATCACTGACTGCCAAGCCATTATGCACAGTGATCTCTTTTCTCCCAGACAATGTTGCTGAATTATCATCTGTATTCCATGAAACCGTAACGGCTGTTTTAAAGTCCGTCACATTCCGGGTAAGCACAATCTGCGATTCCCCTAATATCATTTTCTGCTCTACGTTAATTCTTAAAGGCGATGTCCCAACCACCTCTCCAAAATAAACATTTACAGGCTTTGCCGCTTCCATTGCTTCTACGGAAGCCTTTTTTACTAACTTTACAAACTCTACTGCATCAGGCAACGAATTCGCCTCCTCTCAATGTCAGATTCATAAAATGCTCATTGTTCTTGTAGGTATGCTGGCACTTTTCCACCAACATGAAATTTTTTACTTTCATATCCCCAAGATTCAAATTTACAACAAGCATAGATCCTGCTCTCACACGATTATCACCAATAACATTGTTGATTTTCAGATTGCGGGTCTTTTTATTATAAAGGGAGAGCAATGCATCTGCTTTCGCCTGACCATTCTCTCCCTTCTGTAACGTTTCATAATACTGTAAAACGCCCCACTTATTGATATTTTTTCCATGCTGCGCAATATAAACATCACGATGCCCGGTATCTTCGTTATCATATGTTAATTTCACACGATTATAGGTATTGTCATCTATAGATGATGTATAATCAAAATCTTCCCCTGCACCATCATCGATCATAAGATACTTATTCTTCTTTCTGACATACATAGATGATAGGTTCTTTAGTGTGAGTTTTCCATAATCGTCATATAAGACGAACATCTGCCCAGTATTAGTCAGTGTCAGGTCTAATGCATTCTCGATCATCTCAAACAGTGACGTATTTTCTTCCACACGGGAACCTATCACATATTGCGTATTCTCCAGTGTGCCGGTATTCATCCGGTAATCATCCGCAAGTTCCTTTACAAGCTGTGCGGCTGTCTTTCCCTCATAGACCTTCGTATCTTTATTTTTCAAGTAACGAAGCTGATCATATGCCGTTACAGAGATGAGCTGCTCCTTTGTTCTTTGCTGTTTAAAGATAAAACCATAAAAAATCTTTTTCCCATCCACTTTCAGACAAACGGCACACCCTTCCGACACTTTGAGTTTTTTATCCCAAAGCATCTTAAAAGTCAGCTTTCCCGGTGTGCCTCTCCGCTCTGTAGACCATGTGATCCCTTCTTCCACAACCGGGCGATAGGCTTTTTTCCCGGTCGCATCAGCTATTAATAAATCTACTTTCATTCTCTCCTCACTCCTTATACCGGCGGTATCGTAAGCACCTGTCCCGGATAGATCAGATTGGGGTTACCGCCGATCACACCCTTATTTGCTTCATAGATGACTGTATATAGCGAACCATTATTATAAAACTTCTTAGCGATGTTCCATAAGCAATCCCCCTTTTGTACCGTATAGGTCTGGTTTTGTACAGGCTCCGGGGAATTTACCGTCTCGCGTATCGGTTCCTCTTTGACTACCGGCTGTGGCTTGTTTACCTTGATCTTAAGTTTTACCTGTTTGGTACCATAATTACGCCATTGTTTCAGACTGATCTTAACTTTCAGATCAAATCCATTTCCGGCATCCTCTGTGATACGATACTCTTCTAAGGATACTTTCAGATTTGTATAGAAGAGTTTTTTTCCATTTGGAAATCTTCTGCATACTATAAACTGAAATGGTTTTTTATTCTTTTTCAGCTTTTCAAAGTAATTCAGAAAGTAAGATGCTTTCTGAAACTTATTTTTATAGACCGCATATGGATACTGTTGCTGCGGTATCTCACATTCAAAATCAATGTCTGTCAGTCCCGGAGTCTTTAATATATTAATCTCTCCATCATTGATGAGCTTTATTGTCTTGTTGGAATTGTTGATCTTCATCTCGATTTTACCCGGTGTGACCGGGAGCAGGCATTTGTTTAAATACACATAATACCCGCCTTTTCCCGCTCCGGGGATGGTCATCTCTTTTTTCCGGCTCATCTTTTTAGGCTTTTTTTTAGATGCCACTTAATGCACCCCCTCTGTCGCATTACTGATCGCCTCATCTACTGCACTGGTCAGACCTTCTACAACACCGTCTAAATCCATGTCAGAGGCTATTTTATTGTTATTTGTCTGGACAATGCTGATTTCTGCAGTTGTGAAACGATTGATCGTATCTCTCTCTGCAATATCTCTAAGGTATTTCAAATCTTCGCTTGTGGCTGTTAAAGTGTTCTCGATGTTTCCGGCACTGTTTGCAATGTCTGCAACCTTATTTCCTGTTCCACTCTTATCGAGTGTATCGCCAAGGTTATTCGTGCTGTCATCTCCATAGCCTTTGGTGTATTCCTCTTCTTTCGGGATTTTCCCAAAACCATTCAAGAAATCTGACATTTTTCCTGCAAATTCATCGCCTTTTTGTACACCTGAATTCCATGCATTAGTATACTTAAAACGTTCGACGTGCCATTCATTGCCATTTACTGTCGCCATAATTTCTTCACCTTTACCATAAGTTTTATCAACCCAATCACCTAAATTATCTCTCCAGCCTTGAACTGCACCCGCAAGATTTTGCCCAAAAAGTGTATCAATAGCACTTGCAAGTGTTTCCAAAAGTCCAAGAATATGATTTACCAAGCCGAAGAATAACCTTCCAATTGCAGCAACTGGATCATTAAAAACATTTCCAAAGAAATTGGCAAATATTGCAATAAAATTCCACAATACAACAAAAATATCAATTACCATATTAATTAGTGCTACAAATAAATTACCAATTGCAGCAACTGCTACCGAAAGTGCTCCTACTATAATTCCCAATCCTGTATTCGCAGCTCCCGTCAGTTTTGCAATTGCTGTGCAAACAGTGTAAATCAATGTAATAATAGCTATGATCAGAATAATGATCCACGTTAAAGGACAAGCTGCTAATGCCGCATTCAATCCATCCTGTGCTGCTATCAGAGCAAAAATCGCCACTGTTTCGGCAGCACTGGCAAGTGCATGAGCGATCTTTGCCGCAATGTTCTGCAACGTAGTCAACCATGCAATTCCCATTGTCGCATTATAAACAACCAACGCGGCTATCAGTCCCCAGACTATCGGCTCGAGGATTGACCAGTTATCTGCTATAAATCCTGCCGCATCCTGCATAAATTGGAATGCCGGAGACAAAATTGTCAACGTAGTTCCTACGGCAATACCTATTTTTCCCATAACACGCTCTGCCGTTTCTCCAAGTTCCCTAATCCCATCAAGGATTGTTCCAAATCCTGCGTTCGCCAAGGCAGCATTGGCATTGTCTATCAATGATATCCAACCCCTTGTGATTGCTGCCTTGGCATTTGCAATTGTGGTCGCCCACGTTGCTCCCGCTTCTTTAGCTGCTCCTGAAATATTTAAGACTCCATTCGTTCCTTCTTCAAATGCCGTGGACACTGTTGATATGAAATCCATTGATGATATGATTCCATCTGATAAATCACTCTGAACATCGGCGGCAGATCGTCCGGTGGCCTGTGCATATATTCCTACTGCATCGATTCCTGTGTCAGTCACTCTATTCAACTGATCCATCTCTACCGTACCCTTGGTCATCATCTTACCAAGTGCATCCGTTACCGTTGTCAGTGACTCATTGGTTCCATCTCCATAAAATGCTACTGCATCTGCCCACTTTCCAACTTCGGATGTGGCATTGCCGATACCCATTCCTCTGGTTGTAAAATTCTGTACTGCCATTGCTGCCACATCCAGTCCATAGGCAGTTCCTGTTGTAATGTCCTTCAACTGGTTTAATGAAGCAGCCGCCATATCAAAGCTTCCTGTAATGGCTGTCATCGTCCGCTGAAAGTTCGTCATTGTGTCCATTCTCTTCATTGCAGCATCAATCTGCCCTGTTACCGTATTGACAACAGATTGTACAACATGCAACCCTATAAGACCTTTCAACAAGTTATTAGAACTTGTTGTACCACTATTGACAGCCTGATTGAATCTCTGTTGTTCTTCTGTATTATCACGAATATGCTGACCTGTAGATTCTACGTTCTGCCTTAGCTGCTCATAATTGCTATTTGCAGCAGCTACATTCATAGATGACATTGCCGGAGCAACTGAAACAGAAGCAGCCTCTTCCATCTCCCTTAAGGACATGGTTGCACGATCGATTGATTCTCTCGCACCTTCAATGTACGAAGTATCAATCGAAGCACTCAAAGACTGCCGCATTTCTTCCATTTGATAAATGGCAAGGTTGACTGAACCCATGATGTTATATAAAACAGAGCTAAAGTTATCATTTAATTCAATTCCCGTACTGATCGTACCCATTCGTTTACCTCCTTCCTCGTCTCTTTGCTTCCCGTTTGGCTCTTTCTTCTTCCTCTTTATCTTTTTCCATCTTTATTTTTATGGACGCGATCACAAACGCCTTTTCCTGCTCGTCCATTGCAAGGAAAACAGACGGCAGGATATGGAGTTTCAGGAGGGCGTAATGCGCGTAATTCGCTTCGCCATCCCCCTCCTCAATTAGTTTTTTGCTTCATCTACCTTATCATCAAGTGTCTTGGTGAATCCCTGAAATTTCTGTATCCATGCACTAAGTTCCTGATATTCTCCGGCATCATCTACCATCGCATATACTAACTCTTCCGGTGTCTGTACACCGTAAGAATCCTGCAGCTCTGCATTATAAAGATCCGGTGTCACGGTAGATGCCGTGATCATCTTTGCAAGATATTTTGTTAAATCCAATTTCGGTCTATATACATTTGGCTTTCCGGTAACCTGTACATCGATCATACATTCGTCTCTTAATTTCTCATTTTCCTTTGATGTAATGTGACGAAATTCCCACTCTAACGGCTTGCCATTTTCATCTGTAAGCGAAACTGTTGGTGCATAACATCCGTTTTTCTTCTCCTTTTTGTTCTCCTTCATGAATCTGCTAAATTTTGACATATCATTGTCCTCTCTTTCTTTGATTTTTGTATATAAAAAGAGAGCTTATTGCTAAGCTCTCTCATTACCATTATATTTCTTTATTCTACACTATACAGATATGAAACCAATTTATATATCCTCTTTAACTTCTTTGGGTCTTTTATCTTTCCTAATAAATCTATAATTGCCTTCTCATACATTTATGCTACCTCCCCTAAAAACTTGTTAATAAAATATTGCTGTCCTTTTCCAGTCACTTTGGTTGTTTTATTGATACTCACAGAGCCATCCGGATTATTTACTGTACTTTCTTTCACTTCAAACAATCCCATTTCCATACTCCGTTGTGTTGGCATATTCCAATCCGAACCCCGCCGTTTGATCAGATATCCATTTTCTCGCATCCAGGCAAATAACCTCTTTTGCCCAATGTCGACTCCATTCTGTTTTAGCAATTTTGCCAAATCTCCGATCAGTATGGATGTATGACTGGCAGCTACGGCATCTGCAAATATCTCTTTTGGACGCATACGATCATTGTCTGCTACTAATGCGATATTTTGGGTTTTCAGATTTTCAATGCTCTGATTTGCTATTTTTAATGCCCTTGCCATGACCTGCTCTGGTGTATTCCATGCTTTTTCTAAGTCAATAAGGTACTGGCGCACCGCCTTACCCTCTGGTGTCCTCTGAATCATACAAATCTGTTTTGCCATATCTACGGAAATATCATAGTCAACTGACGGTCTACCGCCGCTTTCAGTGGTTTTACTCATTTTTGAGTAATACTCTTTTCCCTCTTCAAATCCGTATTCACACATCCTTGGGAACCAATCATTAAATCGTGTTCCAATATGTAACTGCTCATGCAGTTCTCTAGCTGATACTGTCTGTGTATCAAAATTTACTTTTACTAAATCATTCATAATTCTAAGCCACCTCCATATTCATTTGTGCATTGCAATCGTTTACTCTTTCCTGTAAATATGTAGGCAACTCATAAGCGTCTATTAATTCATGTGCTTCATAAATATAACGCCGTTTTAATGACTTGTATGACTTGAATTTACCCTTGTCGTCATAAAGTCCAAATTCTCTTTTGATCTGATTGTAAATATCAGTGTACACTGCAGAACGTATCTTAGTATCTTTATAAGCGTTTCCTTCTTTTCCACCAAGCATGTCTACACCCTTACGTTTTACATGATTACACAATTCATCTGCCTCGGAACCGTATAGCGGAATATCATACTCAAGATGTTCTACCTTTTTCTCTACGCTCGTAATTCGTTGATCCACTACAATAACGGCTCGAAGTTCTGGTGAAAGATTCTCAAATGTGTTTTCTTTATATTTCTTCTCAATTTGAATGAAATATCTACGCACCTGCTTACCTTTTTCATTACGCTCAAGCATTGCCATTTCCTTGGCGGTATCGAGTTTGATGATGTGGTCTTTCTTTGTCTGACCGGAAGGTGCTAAAATTTTAGCGGCTTCAAAATCTTCTTTCTCTACTGCTTCACAATCATTTAAACGATTACGAATCCAATCGCGATAATTGCTCTTAACCCCTAAAACTTCATAAAGTTCTGACCCATATACTACTTTCTCTCCAGTGCTTGTCTCATACACCGGTACTAATTCATTTTCTATTACTGTCAAATCATTCATTGTTAAATTTTGCATTTTATTCCTCCTTGCAAAAACTGGTGGAATCCCCTATAATGCATATAGGAAATTCCTATAGTTAATAGGTTCCATTTTGAGTAAACACGATAACTTTGACGAGTGCGTGTTTACTCTTTTTTTGTATACATTTTTTCTGTTTCCATTTCGCCAACATTCTTTGAAAAAAAAATTTTTTCTTTTTCTTCTAATGTCTCAATTTGCAAAACAATACACAATCCTTCGATTTCATTTGCTTTGAATTGTGTCTGATTAGTAATTTTCTTTTGTAATCCATATGTGGTTAAACCTATTTTTGAAGCTATATAATATTTTTTTAGACCAGATCTGTCTATTCTATCATTTAACCTCTGTGTGTCTACCATATCATCTCCTCCTTTCTTTGTTTCTATTTTGTCTACAATCGTATGTTACTATATTGTTTAACTATTGTCAACATTTTATTAAACAAAAGTTGAATTTTTTGCTACAAAATGCTAATATATAATTGTGAGGTGATACAATGGAAATTGGTGATAGAATTCGTGCAAAACGTGAAGCACTAGGTATGTCTCAAGAGGAACTTGCAACTAAAATAGGATATAAATCTCGCTCATCCATTAATAAAATAGAAAAGGATGGACGCGGGCTTCCACAATCTAAAATACTTTTGATTGCAAGGGCTCTTGAAACCACTCCTGATTTCTTATTAGGATGGAGTGATGATGAAACTGATTTTTATCCTGATGAAGTATTGTATGGAATAAATGCTATGACATCTCTATTACAATATTTGTATGATGATTTAGATTTTCACGAATATCCTCTTAGTGAAACTTTTGAAGTTACACTAAAAAAAGATTCTAATGAAATCACTCTAAATGAACTTGAATACAACCTATTGTTTGATTTCTTATGTAGCAATATTCCAAACTATATTAATCTTATCAAAGGCAAAACTCCAACAAACGACTAACTTATCTTTAGAAAATACCCGCTTACTTCTGTAAGCGGGTATTCCTTGCACATCTATCTTATTTTTATTTTTACATTTTCACTACCGGAATTGAACTGTACAATCAGTGGATCAGTCGAATTAATCACTGTATCTGGTACTTCAAAAGCAATGTCCCCTTCTTTTGATGACAGCGGATTGATTGTTGAATCATGCATATCTGCACTATATCCTAATAAGATTGTTGCTGAAAATTCATATCCATCTCCGAATAAGATTTTTGCATTCACATCATCTCCCATCCCATAAGATGGTAAAAAGGTATCCGATGTTTTCCCGTTATTTGTTACGTTTACAGATACTTTTGCGAATTGTGCTCCTTCCTGATCCGGTTTAAATGTAACATAATTTTCATCAATACTTGGTACTATTTGCATATCAGAAACTACTATTCCCCAGTCTCTTAATTCTGCGGTCTCCCCAATATTGTAAACCTTCTCGTCCTCTTTTTCCTCCTTGTCCCCATCTTCTTGCTTGTCAGAATTCTTGCTTGTCTCTTTTGTTGTTTCCTTTGATGCTTCTTTTTTAGAATCATTACTGGTTCCACATCCCACAAAGGCTGTCATTGCGACCAAGCATAATAAAATAGTGACTAATGTTTTTTTCCTCATATCTCTTTCTCCTTTTAATTGATATGAAAAATTATACCTTATCTGTAGAATTCTGTCATCTTTTTTCTTCTCCCCATGCTAAGCACAGGGAGCATTTTTCTAATTTGTCAGGAAACCTTTCAGATTTTTGAATTTCTCCGGCATAGAGAAATCTTCAAATGTGAAGTCCATATCTTCGTCCAGATATTCTGAATCCGCATCAAACTTCGCCAAGATTCCACCATCAATATTACAATCCTCTAAGATAATTGTCTGTCTGCCGGCAGAGCTTGTCGGGTCCTCATTTGTGATCTGAATGTCAAAGTATGTATCACGCCCGGTTCTTTTATAGTCCAACATCATCTTACGGAAAATACTGGTGTTATAGTGGAACGTTGCTGAACCAGTCCCTTTCCATCCTGTTGTTTTATTTCCTTTTCCGGTTTTTCCTAAAATCGGGATCTCTGATTTCTCTTTATCAAATTTTGCTTCCAGATTGATTGCCTGCATGAAGTTATATCGTCTGTCTCCAATGGTTACAAAACACTCTGCAAGAGATGCTGATACCGCATCTTTCGATAACATTACATTATTTTTTCCCATGCGTTTCTCCTTTCTACGCTACCGTTACCGTCATATACAGCTTACTCATGGTATTCACTACCTGAATGCCACTTGTCACTGCTACTGATTTTTTTGTATCTCCCTGCTGAATCGTTACATCTGTATCTGTGAAGTTTTCAATCGCACCAATGTCCTGTAACTGCTGTCGGATTTTTACTAAATCAGACCACAAAGATACCCGACCGGAATCATTGTTTGGAATGATGCCAAGGTATTTTTTGTTAAATAACAGTGCGTCATCATTAGCAATCTGGTCGATCACACGGATAGTCTGATTGTCTTTGAAAATCTCACCGCAGGAATCTGTTACCGTAACCATGCTGTTAATGTCCTCTAAGACCCGTGTCTCAAAGTTGACCTTATGTAACACAAATTCTCCTGCTAAAATCGCATCCTGTAACTCTGCCTGTGTATAGTCGGTATCAACCTCAAAGGCACCGTCATACTGTTTGTTCTGACAGGACTTATTTACTTCACATCCGCACTCTGCACCAGTTACCCAATAAATCAGAGATGCTTCACTGACACCGGTATCAAGTACCTTATTCTTCAGATTGATCACACCGAGATAATCTGCGCTCAGATTATAAAGAACAACCTGAAATTTTACCCCCTGCTCATCACGCATCCGTTTGCTGAATGCTGCATACAGTTTCTTTGTTGTTTCATCCGTTGTGATAACCCCCATCGCATTGTAAGAATACGATTCGATCTTATCAAGATATTTCTGATGCGCTGTCCCATCTACTGTTGCATTTGTGCCTCCTGCCAACGCAGTGCCAGCAGTTACCTCCAGTGCTGCATCACTCTTAAATGTAACGTAATCATTGGCTACCAGTTCAGATGCCTGTGCTACCGTCTGTGTATCTACTCTGGCTGTCTCAAGATACGTCATTACATCATACTTACTGGTCTCATCTGCATTTGCCTGAATCACAATTTTAATGTCATTACCTCGCGTTCCACCATACAATGCGGTTGCAAATGCATTCGTTGCCTTTGTGCCGCCGCCATTTAAGCGGTATGCATATAAGGTCTTTGCATTCATAAACAGATCACTCAAGCCATTCATTTTCTCATGGTCATGAGCATATCCGAAAATTTTCTGACTGTCTTTCTGGAAGTCTTCATTAGAAACCTCAAATACTTCTCCTTCCTTTCCCCAATCCAATTCTAATGGCATAGTTGCAATACCCCGATCAGATAATACCGAGCTTGCAGATGCCACTGATACAAAGTTGATATATGTCCCAGGCAGGATTTTATCCTGTGACATATAACTTCCTCCACCTAATGCCATTTATTTCACCTTTCCTTTCATATACTCTGCGATCATCGTTTCTACTTCTTCCGTGGTGTACTCTCTGCCATCCTCTAATATGGCATTTAATAAATCCCTCCTCCCACGGTAATTTTTTGATGCGATGAACTGTTCTTTGTAAAATCTCTGTTCCTTTGACTTCTCATTTTTCTTGATCTCTGCCAAATCATTCACCTTCCTTTACTTCCATTTCTGATGTAATGTTATCCATTACTGTATGTGTTTCTTCTTTGCATACAAAGCAGTTGTAATTCATAAAAAAATTCAATATGCCATCTGCAATCTCATGATGCATATTCGTTCCGCGCAACAGATCTCCATTCACATCGATGCATTCCATACACCAAGTTAGGCTCTCTGCCACTTCATTACATTCCCACAGGGCAGCATGGCTATTGGGGATAGACTTTGGAACATACTGGATGCAAAACTGATTTTCCCGGTAGTATCTGTTCCCCGGAAATTTGCTGATCTGGGGATTTAGACAATTAATAAAAAAACAGGGAATCTCTAACCCCTGTTCTACCTGTCCTAAATGAACATCATAACCAAATTCTGTATCCAGCGTATTGCTGATAGCTGATATGATTGTATTAATCATCTTGATAGTCCTCCAAAATATCTATATATCCTTTGCTCTAAAATGGCAGGTGCAATTCTTTCCAGTTCCTCTTCAGATATTTTCATCATAAACTTTCCTGGTACCCATCCTTTATGATTAGGTGTCCGATGTCCATATTCCACATAGCTTGCATACTCCATTGGATTTGTAATAGCAATTTCATATACATTCCCGGAATGATTGACCTGTACAGAATTTGCATAACCTTCGGATGACGTTCCGTCCGTCCATGCACGCCTTAAAGTTCCTGTGTCTGCCGGGGTTCTCTGAACCACCATCTTAAGAAGCCTTGCTGCTAATTCTTTGGCACAGTCTTTCATAAATTCTTCCGGCTCCTGTAACTTCTCTAACTCATCTCTGAGTTTACGCAGTTCCCTTGCATCAAAGCCTCCCATCCGTGACATTATGCATACCTCCCTGCTAATTTCAATATGATCTCCTGATGTGTTTCATATACTGCCGGTGTTCCACTGCACTCATATGTCTCTGTGACACCGGCCTGTGTAACTGTTATCTTTGCCCCCGGTTTGATTTTCGTTTCCGGGGACATAAATAATTTTATGATCTGTGAGGTCTTTGCTACTGATTCCGTCTGGTCTGTTGTACTGACATTCGAATATGACAGCCTGCACGGCTCATCCTCTAAAACGATCACCTCTTCCGTGGATGTTAATTTCGTCTTTTCATCCTTAACCTTTTGAGATTCAGTAACCGTTGCCCTTCCATCGTACAATTCTTCCTGCATTTTTCTTGCAAGCATCCGTGCCTGTCTTATTGCATCTATCATCGAAACACCACCCTGCGATAACGGTTCAGAGAAAATTTATAATTTTTTAATAGGGTATCTTTAAAATTGTCATCCACACTCTGCTTAAATGATATGGAAGTATCACCCTCACTAATAGATGAAACAGCACCCGTAGCGGCTTCCTCTTGCCCCGGCTTTTCATTTCTATACAGATCAATCGCCATACGATAAGCTGTATTGAGCAGACCATCCGGCACTTCCTCAATGTGACAATAATTTTTTATTATTTCTTCTACATCTGAGATAACAAATGAGAGTGACACATCTTTCGATGTATCGCCCTCATCTATTCCCAATAACTGTTTCAGCCTACCTAATTCCATGCTGTCACTCCTAGCCAATTTTATGTTTAATAGCTACAATTCTAAGCTGCTTTGGTTCATATACCGGTTTCCAGTTTTCTGCCATTGCAAGTTCTGTTCTAAGCGGAGTCTCTACATGATCACGTTTTGCTCCTGTGTACGCAATTCCTCTTGGATGTAAAATAAACGCCTTGCGGTTGATGAGATAATCAATTCCACCTCCGGTCTGTTTATCACGATCCACCTCAGTAGATACAAATCCAGTAGGAGAACCATTACCATATGCTACAGCACCATTACCGAAAAGGTATGTTGTGTATACACCATCTGCAACCGGACAACCATCATCTACGGTCACGCGTCTGCCCTGATAAGTATCAAATTCTACATCTGTAGAATCACGTTCCGTATCGATCAGATTCAGCTTTTTGAGATAAGATTTTGTTGCTGAATGCATTGCCACACCAGACAACTGTGCCTGTGCATCACCCAGAAGCTGACACGCATCGATAAATGCAGATGCGCTGATCTGTTTTGCAGCATCTGTCTTACCTGTAGTAAGATCAAGGATATGATCTTTCATTCTGGTTTCTGCTGCCGGTGTTCCTTCGGCTCCTGCTGTAGTTGTACCAAATACTCCGGCAAGAATTGCGATGAGCTCTTTCTGCATGTCCCTTGCCCAGTAAGATGCAACCAGATCACCGATCGCTTTCATCGGATCAGCACCGGCAAGAGCTGCTGAAAGATTCGTTGCTCCCCACATATTCTGACGGAAAATAGTGGTTGATACATCCTTATTAGATCCGATTTTTTTTGCGGTCATCTTTACATCCTCAAGAATCGCTTCTGATTCTCCCTGTAAATCCTCAAAAAACGGCATATTATGTGTTCTTGATGCTTCGGATGCCAATGCATCAAAATCTGGACTGTTTACCACGATCCCACTCTGGAAAAATGCGGACAACTCCATTGTTCTGTTAATTACATACCGGTTAAAAAGTTCCGGTACAATTACATCTGCAATTTTTGTAATTGCCATTAAATCATCCTCCTTCTTATAATGTTACTCCGGCTAACGCAGCCATTTCTTTTGCCTGTGCCGGATTCTCTTTTAACAATCGTCCCTGTTCGGTCAGATTGAATGTGTCTTTTGCAAATGGATTAGAAGTACCGCCACCATTTCCGTCTTTAGGATTATACGGTGGCTTCTGCTGCTCCTGCTTAAACAAATGTGCCATTGTGGTATCTTCCTTATACGGCTTCACAGCCTCTTCCACACCGACCGGCTTACCTTCTTTATCAAATGTGAACTTATCCAGTCCACCGGCTTTGTAGATCAGATAATCCGGATCAAGGACTCCCTGCTTGGCAAGAGATTCCTTCAGCGCATAGGTCTTTGAGGTGTTTTCAGCGGTCTTCTTAAGATTTTTGATTTCAATCTCATAATCTCCAATCTTCTTCTGTAACTCCTCATTGTCGCCATTAGATTTTTTCAACTCCTCAATGGTTCCATTTGCGGTTTTCAGTTCCTCGACCTTTGTATTAAAGTCGTCTTTTGGCACCGCATACTTTGGGAACTCTTTCTGTGCCGCATTCATGACTGCATCCACGTCCAGTTTTCCGTCTTTGATTTCTGCTTTTTCCAAAATTGCCTTTAACCATTCCATTCTCTTATCCTCCATAGATTTTTATTCCCGCTCTCCGGGTATTGGGATTCTCTGTTTATTCTCCAGATGAGTACTACCGTTCTTTAATGCCTGCGGAAAAAGGCATATAAAAACAGGGCTCCCGGAGGAACTTACTTAGCGTCACCTCTGCGCCGTTCGGTCCATAGATTTCCAGTTATCCTGTTATTACTGGTTTAGGGTACAAAAATACCACCATGTCATTTCTGACTGGTGGTAGCTTACTTTATTTCATTTGTGTACTCTATCTAACTTTTACAAATCCAACATTATTATTGCAAATAGTACCTTCTTTCTTTTCTTTACTTAATACCTCTTCCGGTATTCTATCTGGATATGCATCACATACCATCCCTTTCCTTACATTTTTACATCTCAAACAATATGGAATTTTTATCATTCCTTTTTCCACCTTTCTATGTATGTCTCTACTAACTTTCGAGCTTTCTCTGGAACATTCTCACCGTTTCGTATTCTAACAAATGCCTCTGCAATTGTTTCAAAACCATCCTTTGTAGCATCAGAATATATTGACACTCCCGGAACATATTCTTTTTCAATCATTCCCATGAAAGCTGTAAATTCCTCATTACTCTGTATGTGTTGTCCTGTCATCACATGTGCCATCTCATGTATAATATGATCTTCTATGCTTTTTCCAGCAAAATAACCCATACGATAACCTTCAGCAACCACATTTTCAAATCCATCGAAATTAAAACCACTATTTAAAACAAAAACTGCTTCATGCTTACCATTATTGTCTATATATCTACATAAATAGGGTGTATCTGGTTTCTCTTTGCTTATATCTTCTACTAATATCTTACTCAAATGAATATTGTACTCATTTTCTATTGTATCGATACCATTCTGCATACTTTTAAGGATATCAGGAGTTATACCTGCTGCATTCCTCATTTCCTTTGGAATTCTAATCTCTTTTATTATACCAGATTCTTCTGATAATTCTACAAATGTCTTTTTCCATTCCTCATATGTCGTATCTGCTGACACATAATATGTCTTACCATCCTCGTCTCTGGCAGCACGTTCTCCCACACTGCCAAATTCATCATCGAAGTACGGACAAGTGCAACCACGACAGTTCGGATGAAATGGAGGTGCTGTCACACCCGTTTGGAAATCGCTCATTGGAAAGTGCTGCTTGTCCATTCTACCGCATGTATTACAGGTTCCTTCATCTAACGTCTCTATGACCTCAAACTGCTCAACACCCAGTTTTCCCATGCAATCCTGTCTTGCCTTGTTTGCAAATACGGCTGACTCTGTCATAATTACTCTGCCCGCCTGTGCTTTAGATACACCCATCTGCTTAGAAAACTCTGTAATAATTCTATTTGGAGTTTCCCCTGTAATACACATTCTTGAAAGGTTATTATGTAAATTGTTAATTAATTTTGTTTTATTGTCCCACAGGCGATCAGAAAAATTTTTTTCATCTACTGCCCAAGGCTTACAAACAATCTTTTCAACTACATCAGCGTTCAGATGTTCTATTTTAGAACCAACACCAATCCCTTTTTGAATCTCATATGCCGTATGGTAAAAATCTGTAGTATACATATTCTGTATATAACGATCTATGGTGTCTGTGCAATTGCCATAAAGCCTTTCTAATTCCTGCTGTGTCTCAAATTGCAAGGCTTCCAATCGGCTGATATGTGCTCTCGCGGATGCATTCTCAAGTTCTTTTTCCCAATTACCATTTTTCTCGTTTTCTTTGGCATATTTAATATATTCCTCTAACGTCCACTGGAATTCCTTTTGTTCTTTGTTCGTGAGCATTTTCTTTGCCTCTAACATGGAAACTCCATTGTTCTGTGCCAATCTCTGATACCAGGCATCAATTTTTCCTTCAATTGCTGCCTGTGCTTTTTCAAATTGTTCCTGAATCTCCTGCACTTTCTGAACAGATGTATCATGCTGTGCTTCCTCCATCTGTTTGAAGCGTTCCTGCCAGTATTGTCTCATCTGTTCACTCATGCAATCACCTCATTCCGCTATTCTGTATCCTCCGGATCATCGTCTGGCTTGTCCTCTTTTTTACTTGCCTTGAATGCACCAATATATGTATCAGCTTTTTGCTTCGTTTCCTGCTCCTCTTTCTCTAACTGCTTCAACTCAGCATCTGCATCTTCGACAAGCGGATGATTTTTCAAAATAGTCTTTTTACTAACGATTCCCACTGAATCTTTACAAATCTGTGCCTGTTCTGTATCGTTTTTGATACTGGTCCGCGTCCACGTTTGCACTATCTTTTTGCATTCAATCCCCTGATGCCGGCAGATTGCTCTAATTAATCTGGCAAATCCAAGTTGAAACTCTGTTTCTGTCAGCCCCGCTTTCATTTCAAGTAATGAATACATAAACTTTAGTGCTTCTCCCGACTGGTTTCCGAAATTTTCCGGCTGTGGATCAAATCCCTGCCCCTGTTCAAATATTGCTTTTCTCGTGGCTTGCAGCACACTGTTACGGGCTTCTATTGGGATTTCAATATTGAGTGTACTCACTCCCGGATTACTGCCCTCGTCCCCATCCACTTTAATGGTTTTATACTTTTTTAGTTCTGATAGGAACGAAGTAAGGTCTGTACCGCCATATCCCGATAATACAAATATCAACTCCTGTATATCATCCAGATCATTAATAAAACCGCTGTAGACCTTATCATATACGTCTATCAGCGGCTTAATGTTTTTCAAGTCATTCGTATTTGTATTGTTATTCGGAAATGGGATAAATGGCACTTCTCCGAAATCATGTCTGTACTCTGCGGTAAAATCATTTGCATCTGGAACCATGAAAGTATTGTAATAACATAATCCGTCCTCTAAAGTGTCACCATCTTTTCGCCGGAATGTCCAACAGCTTTCGTCATTCCAATACTCATAATTTATATAGGTATCTCCTGTTTCTTCATCAATTTCATTATAGATTCGCAAGACACCTAATAATTTCTTCTTCAAATCACATGAAACTATCGGAATGATCTGCTTACTGTCCACAACTGCCCATTGAAAAGTACCATCATTATCTTCCCAATAATGTATCCATCCAACAGCTGCGTTAGCAGCATTTACACACAACTCCATACAGTTTTTTCGATATTCATCGCCCAAGGCATCTGTTATAACCTCATTTCCATGTTCGTTCCCTATATCAAACAGTGGGGGGGAGGTAAACATATATGCAGCTTTTTGGTTAACGATCAATCCATGAAAATTTCTTGGTATTCGGTTATCTGCATTTCTCAGTGGATTTTCCTGATCTGTTTCTCTATTTTGATTCTGTACAAGAATATCCGTCTCATTACGGTAATACCTCTCTGCTTGCATTGTTTGCTGAACCATCCTTGTATGCCCCGGCTCATATTTTTTTATCATTTTTTTTATTGTTTCAAGATCCATCGTCTACCTCACTTCAAAATACTAATGCTTCCCGGTTTACGAATAATCGTATAACAGAAGTACCGCAGTGCATCCATTGCGTGATCATGCTGTTTCACTGGCTTGTCCTCGCCACGCTCAGATGCTTTCTGATCCCATATGTACGATCCGAATTCTTTGATTGTATTCGGACATTGGTCACTGATTGCAATCTTACCCTGATTCAGCAAGGATGCCACAAATCTGATACCATCCAGCACATCATTTTTCGCTTTCTTGATTGCATAACCACGCTTTTTCAATTCTGCTATGAATGATGCCGCAGATGGATCAATCACAATCTTGACCGGCTTTATTCCATCTAACCACTGTTCCAGATCATCCGCATACTCGGTATCCGTTTTCTGTCGCTCCTCATCACGACCGGAATAATAATACTCGCGGCAGCATACCCACCGCCCCAATCTGTCCTTACACCATAGCAAGAACACGGTTGCATTCTGCGTACCATAATCACAGGACACATAATAGTTTGCATTAGTCAATTCTGACAGATTTGATATCACATGCTTGGCAGTATCGAACATATCGTAAATAATGCCCTCTGCCATCGCCCACAATCCAAGAATATACCGGCGATAGAATACACCGGTGTACATACTCCTATATCGTTCTTTGATTTTCTCCGACAGACTTAGATTGTCATCCATCGTGAAATGCAGATACAACAGATGTTTTTCTTCTCGCTTATCAATCCATCCGGTCTTGAACCAATGATATGGCCCATCCGGATTGCAATTGAACCAATATTTTGAACCGTCAACGGAGCATCGTCCGGTTGCCTGATTCACGAAACTTTCCGGCATCAATGCCACTTCATCAAAAAAGACCCCCGCCAAGGTAATACCCTGAATGAGATCCTGTGATCGTTCATCTTTACCACCAAATATATAAAAATAATTCGTTATATCTCCTCTGAAAATAATAACCAAATTATCAGCTCTGTGATCTGCAATGGTGTATCCTCTGCTTCTCAACATCAGCTTGAGCCAAAACAGGACGTTTCTACGGAAAGAACCAATTGTCTTTCCACACATGCCAAAGTTCTCGCCATCAAATGAACTCATTGCCCACATCACAAATGACAGTGACATGCTCACGGTCTTACCTGACCGGATTGCTCCATCGGCAATTATCCCATCTTTATCTTTGACCGGAGAATTCTCACACCACCAATTCAGTACTTTGCGCTGCTTTTGGGAAAATGGTTTAAATTTAAAAACCTGTTTAATCTTATTGGTTTTCTTCATTGCTCCAATCCTCCGCAGCTGTGCCATTTAACGCTTCAAGGAATCCATCATCTGCAATTTCTTCGCTATCATCAGTCTGTACTTTTGCCCTCAGAAGTGCAATCTCTGCCTTTTGCTTATCTGTGGCAAGGTCCATGTGATCCGTAAGCCACTGCAACGCTTTCATTCGGTCGGCAAGTTTTATCTTGGCACCTTCTCTCCCTTTTGATACCTCTGAAACAATGGTGCCATCAACCGTTTTGCTATCTTTTAGATTCACAAAACTATATGAAACTTCCTCACCTGTTTCAGGATCATTAAAACTGCCATTTCCAAACTCTACATAATCTGTGATATCTGCAAAAGCGATATCCATATACTTCTGAAAGATATCCGCTTCACTCAGGAACTCCCTGTTAAGGCGTTCCTGCTTCAAACGGAATATTTCTTCTTTTATCTTGGGATTTCTTAAGTGCTTACTTCCCTCTGACATCGCAGTTGTATAATTACATCCATATGCTTTCTGATATGCCTTGGTTGCATTAAAGCATCGAATGTAATATATACAAAAAAGCTGTTGCTTGTCGGTTAACTCCGTATTTTTCATTACAGATTCGACCTCATATGCAACAGGACTTTCTTTGTTCTTTATAAGTGTCTTACTGTTTTTTGCAACGTTGCGTTTACTCCTTTGCAACGTTGCGTTATCCCCAGCCCACTTATAACGATTTTTCCAACTACGCACCGTTCCCTCTGCAACACCCAATTGGTTTGCTATCTCTACTAACTTAAGCCCTTGCTTATACATTTCAAAGGCTTTATCCGCTCTCGCATCTTTGACCTTCGGCAAGGACTATCACCACCTTATTTTTATTTTCCAAAAAAAGAAGCTGTTACACTAAGTTATAGTGTACAGCTCCTTTACAAAACGGGGAGTGTAACAGATATATGAAACTGTTACAGGCTAATGGGATAATATGAAAAAAATGCAAGTGATGTCTGTGTCATACACTTTCATCAATACCATATTACCACATCAAAAACGAACATTCCGAACAAAACGAACAAACTTTACTTTTCTTTTAAGAATCTGTCCACTTCCATCCTCACACTGTCACCTGTAGCCATTCTTCCAATCCTATCTGCTACCTGTTCCCATGACATTCCCTCAAAATACTTATATCTGATTATCCTTTGCATCCTGACTGGTATAGTGTTCATGTACTGCTCTACCTTTATTTTTATATTGGATGCATTTTCCCTTCGTTCTCGTAATATTGTTTCTTCTAATCGTAATCTTGTATCGTCTGCATATGTATATGCCGTTCCTTCGACATGGAAGTGCTGTTCTTGATAAGGAAAGTCTGGATTACTCCCTTTAACTGAACCCTGTACTGTCTCGCTCTTCTTTCTTTTTAATCTTTGGATATCCTGCTCTGTTTCTCTAATCAGTTCACAGGCATCTATATACTCCATTAAAATCTGCTTTTCCAATCTCATTCCTCCTGTTTTTAGGCAAAAAAATACCAACCATCGGATATTGACGGTTGGTAAATGCTCTTACAATTTATTTTTTTATTTTTCCACCATATTTTACGAAATCACCATACAGCGCAGGAAATACTTCTTCCCACCTTCTGTCTTCCATGAAATTCTTAGCAACAAATTCGCAAAAATGATATTCTATTGCCGGATTACGTCTCGTTGCTGGAAGATACCCACCAAAAACAGATATGATATCATTTTCAAATTCAGCATGAGATACCGAAATTCCATCTGAAATTTGTTCTCTATATTTATCCATTACATCCATGATTTTTCGTTGCTCATCTTTTGTTACATTGTACTCTTTAAATAATCTTTCAATGTTAGCCATATGACTTCCCCTTTCGTAAGTTGATAAAAAAATTATACCACTTCAACCGCCAATATTCAATTTTCAATGTTCAATACCACCCGCTAATCGACAGAATCCGACAAGGCGTTCTCCAGTATCATATCCAAGCAAGCATTCCAGCCTTTATCAAATCTCCCATTATCACAATAAGCAGGATGATTTGCTTTCTCCGGCAGTTCCCGGAACGGACACCAATCTGGCTTTTTGTCATAATAATCAGTCGATGATATGTTTTTTAGTGTCAAGTAACAACACACATAGCTAGTTTTTTCACTACTCCTCAATGGACAATCAGCACATCTTTCCGGCATATCCATTACCAATACTGCTTTAGACATCTTCATTCCTCCATTGACTCGTCCTAATACACCTTAATAAATCCTCTATCCCCTGCTGATAACCGTTGTAAAAGTTCTGTGCCTTTTGAATTTCTGTATTACACCTAGTGCTTGCATCATGTTCTAAAATATTTGCGCTCTTCTCTATCTCTTCATATTCTTTTTTATCCATCCTTTTCACACTCCTTCCGGCTTTTCGCACCGTTCATATTCGATAGTCCACACCCACGGATTCGCATTCCAACCGTATAGGTCAAGGTCTGATTTTTTAATGGTGCTGTTCCACAAATACGAAAACGCGTCTTTTGCCGTCCTAGGCATATCCTGCCACCAAGTACCAGTGACGATCTCTTTATGCTTATTATGATAATCAATCCACCAATCATCAGTTACTGCATATTTATAGAGATTTCCATCTTTCGTATAGCCGCGTATTCCCTCTGCCTTTGCTCCTATTTCTGTAATCTCCTGCAACCGCTCCACCCTCACATCCGTACACTTTAACCAAATGCGTGCGGCTTCCTTCGGCATATGAATGGATGGGTACCATTTCATCTCAATTTCTTTTCCGCCCTGGTAAAACTTCTCCGTATCGGAGTAATCTGCACGATACATATATCGTTCTAATCCTTTGTTCCATGTTTCCCGGACATACAGGATATCCTCCGGCTGATACGGTGGCTTTACATACTTAATAGAACCGCCGTACTCTTCAATGCCAAATCCAAAGCATCCTACCTCTTTCTTTTCTGTGCTGTCGGTAACAAAACCGAGCGGGTATGTATGCTTTTCATCTGGTTGTGGTTTTACCAGCCGCCGAGTACAGGTCTTCCGTCCGTCCAGATTCGCCCGAACCATTTCGGTATTGAATAAAATCGGTTTAATTGCCATCTACTCCACCGCCTTTCTTCTCGTTTCTGCCCTGTGTTTTGCATCATATCTGTTGTGACATCTCTGGCATAACGCTCTAAGATTACTGTAATCGCAATTTTCCGGTGTATGGTCTAAATGCGCTATTGTCAGGACAACTTTTGAGCCATTTTCGCGGATAGCATAATTTTCGATTCCACAAAACTCACATTTGTTATCCGCTCGCTTGAGAATGTCTTTTCGGATATCCTTCCAGTTTGCCGGATATCTTTTCCGATTTTCTGGTTTAATTGGCATCCGATTCACCTACTTTCTCAAAATAGAACTTAATCGGCTCTCTATTTTCCTGCACCATGCCATATCGCAGCGCAATGTTGTATGTACACACATCCCTTTTCAGTCTGTCCGGTATTTTCTGCAACTGTTTGCGGAAATTTTCCAAATCCATTGTTGATTTATAACGATTGCATGAACCGCAGGATGGCATCAGATTGCTTATGTCGTGTACGTCAATTCCGGTAAATTCTTCGGTGTACTCATAATATTTAAGACAATGTAAATGGTCTACGTTAAAGCCTTTTTCTGGTATTTCACAGCCACAGTAGGCACAGTGACCTTTGTATTTCTGATACACCAATTTTCTTACCGACTTAGGGATTGGCTTACGCATCTACTCCACCTCTTTTCACGATTTCGACTGCTCTTCCAAGACCCCTGTGATGCCAGTCATCATCCTCCGATAAGCCGTGTTCCTCTGCGTAGATTTCAAAATCCGCATATGACAGTTCCTGTTCGTCTTTTAGCTGCTCCACCACCTTGTCCAGATCATAGGCAGTCGGCGCACTCTCAATTTCTGAATAAGGAACATATGTAATCTCTGTTCCATCTTCACGAATATCCGTTACTGTCATTAAATTTTCTGCATCAATCAGTCTCATCGTTCGCCCTCCTGTTCCATGCCTTAATTTTTGCTCGCCCGCCACAGAACGGGCATGGTTTCAATTCTTCACTCATTCTTCATCATCTCCAAAACTAAATTCAATCTCGTCACTCGAATCGACACATAACTGTTCGCATTTGGCTCTTGTGGATGTACCACCGGAATGACTGGTGCCGAAAAGAAACAGTTCTTGAACGATGTTAAAATATGACATTCTGTAGCAAAACTTTTCATCTTCACACAACTCTTTAATCGCATCTTCGCCATGCACATATTCGTACCATTCCTCGAACTTACCGACCAACTCCTGCATAAGGCTGATACAATATTTCAAAATATGCTTTTCATCGTGGCTTTCCAAATCTTTATCAATTTTCTGTTTTTCCACCGCCGCCCGGCATTCTTCCGGTGTGCCGATTGCTCGGTACTGCCTTAACTCTTCTATCATTTTCAGTATAGTGTCCGCCTTTTCCTCTCTACCTTTATAAATAAGCGGGCTTACATTTGGCTCTTCTTTGGCGATATGGTCAAGAGTTACCGTTGCGTGGCTTTTGATATTCTCAATAAATTTTACTGCTTTTTCTTCATTCTCTGTCATCCCTGCACCTCCTAAATTTATTCGAGTATCTGAGTTGTTTCCAAAATGGAAATAACTCACTTAAACAGTCCCGGGTTGTCAAACACCGAACCAACAACCTCAAATTCGCACGCTTTCACATATTCTTCCGTAAGTGGCATTGATAAACAGAATGGTTCGCATTTACTTAGAGCATCTGTTGGAACAACCTCGTAATGCCATCCAATAACACGATCAACAACTTCCAGCGTTTCTGCATTGATTATATTAAATTCTCCAAAAGCTGCTTTTACAAGGTCTTCCGCGTTTCCGTGGCACATCAGAATATCATTCTCCCAAATCAGCCTTCCGTTCTTGTCCTTGAGTCCGGTGTACCAACAAATTGTGGATGGATCAATTTCCAGAGCATATAAATCTGATGCGTAATTAGGAACGATATAGTATTTTTCTCTTCCGGCAAATCCATATCGTACCAAACCGCCAATAATCCATTTCCCATTGTCAGTTCGCTTTGCTTTGCATAAATATCTATCTTCCATCGCTATCCTCCATGTCTTTCAATCTCGCTTCGGCTTCCTCCTGTGTCAAAAATACGGTTTTATGAAAATCATTGAGATGTTTTTCGTAAAACGCGAGTGTAAATTTTCTTTGTCTTATATCCCACCAAGACGAGCAATATTCTCCATCTCTGTATGTCTCATACACCGTATCTCCAACCTTGCACGGCAACCGCAGAAGTAATCCCTGCTCCTCGGCTTGCTCTCTATTTGCAAGTCTTTCCGCAATCTCTTCCAGGGCTTTGTATCTTCCATCTTTCGCAAGCTGGGTAATGGTAATTTCCTCATCATCCGGTAAATCTGCTGGATGAAATAAAACTTTTCCATTCTCTGCCACATATGTTAATCTCTCCATGCTATTCCTCACTTTCTGCCCGAAGCCACTTTAATAAGCACTCGTAGCAATTACAATTATCATTTTTGTCGCAGTCAATTTCTGCTAACCCATTTTCATTCGGACACATCATATTGACTGCCAGTTCCTCGTCCGTCATGTTCCGAATCCGATCGGCGTTGGTCTGCTTGCTGTCATAATTCTGTATAGTCGCAACCTCTGTAAAAGCCGTAAGCATATCTGCAAAGTATTTTAATGTGCTATCTCTGTCTATATTGTGTGCATCAGATATACGACATATTTCTTTCAATACCTTATTTGTCAGATTACTAAAATTTTCTATTTCCTTATCACTCAAATCTTTGTTCATTGTTCTTCCTCGCTTTCCCGGTACGGTTCCGGCAGGGGCATCCAGGCTACAACGTCCTCAATCCAATCGTGTCCGCTATCCAATGCATACCCATCATTCACGATGCAGGTATCAACCCACACATGCCTTCCGTCGGTCACAATGATTTCCTGCTCATCATCAGGAAGCTCACAGTCAAGCATATACTTAATGTCTGCGGAGAATAAGCACTCTTTCCGCTCTTCCTCTGTCAATTCATGATATTTAACCGGAATCCACCTTTGTTCCGTGACCGTTTTTCTTGTTGCTTCTGTTCTCATGCATTCAATCATTCTATCTGCTCCTTTCCCTCTTCGACTTTCTCTGGATGCACGTCATGGCGTATTTACAGTCCTTGGTGCATATTTTATTTTCTTCGTATGGGCATTTCTTCATAACATTTTCTCCTAGCTAAATGATGCTTCTGGCTGTTTTTCCGGCTGAATATAATCATCATCATATTCCTTATCAATAATGATGGCTGTTCCGGCTCTGGATAATCTCAAAAGTAAAACCTCAAATTCACTCAAGTTTCTAAGTGACGAAATCGTCAAATCCTTATTGACAGAAAGCGTATACGGTTCTTCATTGCGGCTATTCCATATCCACTTTGACACAGGAATTTCTACATTCAAGTTTTCGTCATGCTCGTTTTCAAATGTGATAACTGCTCTCTGTTTGCTACTCCATGATGGCTTATCTTCCAACTCAAACCGCATTTCACATTCTACGGATTGATAAGAAACACTATCATCGTAATCAATGTCTAAATCGTCTGTGTCAATATCCCTTTCACATTGTTTAATCCATGCCTTGAACAAATCCGTAAGTTTGATTTCTTTCTGCTCCGGCTCAATCATAAGGTTTTTAAAATTCTCCAAAACCTTTTTATTGCCAATGCAAAAATCCGAATTAACAATCTCTGTTAGAACAGAATCAAGTTTAGGAAGATACTCTGAAAAATCATAACTCTCAATGTATGGAACCATGACTTCTTTTACCTTTTCCTCAATGGCATGCTTTGCATCTCCCCAGCGAAAAGCATCTTCGATTGCTCCTCCCAATGCATTCATAAATTTTTCTTTGACAATTTTGCTTACTTCATCCGAAGATAAACTTTCCTGTGCTATTTTTAATAATTCCTCTTTCATTGCTTTTTCCTCCGTTAAATCTTAATTATTACAAGCAAATCATTTCGCACCACCTGCCTATACTAGAAGCAGGATGTGTTATATGATTGCTTGGTTTTGTTATCTGGTTCTAAAATTTAAAGACGCTTAGGCAAACCGGAGCTGTCCGGTCTGCTCTGCCTACTGATTGATGTTTAAATTTCTAAACATGTCACACATAACATCCACTACAATGCTGTTCCCGAATTGCTTATACAGCTGTGTGTTACTGTTGACCGCTGCCATTTTGGAGATGTCTTCATCGGATACTCCCATTAACCGTCCACACTCTCTAGGTGTAAATTTTCTTATACTGTATTTCGATTCAATCCTTACAATCTCTTGATTCTGTGCCGTAAGGGTTGGGCAGATGTTTCCTTTATCCTGCACTCTCCCTCTTCTTGTTGTGCTTTCAGGGTAACTTGCATCAAAGCAGCCGCCTATTTCACACTCGATCGAACCTTCTTTTGTGGCCTGCTTGATCAGAACAAGATTATCTTTCTGTACACTCGTCAGGCAATTACTGATTCCCTGCATATTTGGTTCAAGTCGCTGTTCCGTTGGACTTCCGGCTGTTCTGTCTGATGGGTTATCAGGATTTCTGCCACACATGGCAACTATCTGTTTATCAACAATCATCGGTTCCCTCATCCCCCCCTGCGCAGTCGTAAGAGATGGAGAAATATAGTTTTTATCCCATACATTTCCAGCAAAGCCGGTTCCTCTATCGTCTCCGTACAAATTTCCTAATCTTCTTTGTTTCATTAAAACAACTCCTAAATCGTGGTTTCCAGCCTTTACGCATCTTGCAATCGGATATAAACCTCTTTGAAAATCTGCTGTTACTCCGGTGTATATACTGCCTATTACTTCCATTCAATCACTCCATTCATAGATTGATTTCCAAAACCTTTATAATCCCTCGCCATAAGAGTTGTTGCAATATCAATCTGCTTTTTAATCTGCGTTGCTTGATTGATTAACAACAAGGTTTCCGTCTGACCGCAAGCTTGATATTCCGCAGTCATATCTTGCCTTGATACAGTTTGCAACTTCTCGTTTTTTCGGTTCTTTAATCGTTCCGTCAACGCAGGCCTGTTCTGTTCTGTTCTGTTCTGTTCTGTTCTGTTCTGTTCTTAGCATTGTATTTTGCAAAGTACCATTGTCAATGAGTGTCCTTATCAGCTTTTGAGTTTTTTCATTGTCAATATAATATTTTTCATCTACACTATCCTCCAGGTAATCCTTGAGTCTTTTTTCAAGCGGTGTCGGTTTTGGAAATTTATAGTTAAACTCTCCAAGAAACGAGAACATAAAGCATCTGTTCCTGTTTTGTGCAACGCCGTAGTTCTTCGCGTTCAGGTCCTGCCAGTAACTTACATATCCAAGACCTGTCAGAAAATCTATCCAGTTCTGGAAGTCCGTTTTATTGGCATCCGCATGTACTTGTGGTACATTTTCCATAAAGAGAATCTGCGGCAGTTCTCCTCCACTCTCCTTTATCTCACGCAGGATTCTTTCTACCTCCCACAGTAGACCGGACCTTGTGCCGCTCCCCTTTTTCATTCCCGCCTGTTTTCCGGCAACTGACAGATCGGTGCACGGAAACGAATATGTCATAAAATAGCAGTATTTTTCAGTATCACAGATGTTTAGATCAGATGCATGAACTTTTGTAATGTCCATTGTCGGGAAGTCAGTACCATGCACCGCGTTGTAACTGGCAATCGCATACTTGTCGAACTCCACTACGCGATAATGCTCAAATTTGGCACCTATATCCCGCAATGCCATAGCCTGTGAACCATACCCGGCAAAAAGTTCGATCAACCGAATAGGTTTTGTGATACTTATTGGCTTTCTGATCAGATCAAATATATCGATCTGGTCTTCACACTCATAATTAAATTTATCTAAATCACTCATTTTTCCATGTTCGGCTCCTTTCTTTCAATCAAATCTTGTTTCTTTACAAATTCTCTTTTCTATGTTTCTTCTAAGTGGTTTGTTATCACTTCCCTTTATAAACCTGTGGAATGAATCCCATTCGTAACCTCTACGTTTAAAACACGCAATTGAGCACCACTCAACATCGCAATACGCACAAGGTTCTCCGAGACATTCATTTTTTGCATTCACAGGCTTTTCTTCAAACAAACTAATCTGTCCTGCAATTTGCTTGATTTTTATCGCCCCCTATTGTTGTGCTAGATAGCACATAATCCCACAATCTGGGAATATCTCTGTATTCATGTCTCCCCTGTTCGGATCCAACTCATCCAGATATACCGAACCGTTTTTGTCTTTCAGCATGGAATGCCCGACTTCTCTTTCCAACTTCGCCCGGCTTTCAAAGACTTCCGGGAAATCCTTTCGAATGTGGTTCCAATAACCCATACCGCCTTTTACACAGCCGACACAGTTATTGTTCGCATATCCCAGCTCGTACATCTTTGGCCGGGAAAAATCAAAAGTCCGTTCAAACAACCCATGTACCTCTTCTTTACTTAATCCTTTGTCCATGAGTGGAAATTCATGTGCTGCCTGTAGATTGGCTTCTACTGTTCTCTCTGCTCGGTTCCTCTCCTTAAGATCAAAACCCCAAACATATGTCAGATCACAATCCTTGTGCTGTTTCTCCCACTCTTTTCTCACCCTCTTTTTCAACCAGTTCGTGCAAGGTGCGAATCCATTCGCCGGATTTCTGAAACCACCAAAGGTCCTTACACAATCTTCCACGCACCGATATTCTTTCGATTTCAATATCTGTATTTCTTTACCGATTGCATTCTCGCAATCCTTAATGAATCTAATACTATCCGGATGTTGGTCAGCTATATCTATGTAAATCCATTCGTCTACATCACCGGCTAAATATCCAGCCATAAAACTACTGATACCTGCTGATACCCAACATACTTTTAATTTTTTCATGACAACCACTTAACAGATTGCTCTGTATCCGTGGATAAGGAACATCAGGCTTCCCATGATATTAATTACATTCGCCAAATAGTTATGAACCCTGCAACGTTTAATCGCAACTACTCTGTTCCTTTTTCGCCAAGGCTTACTCACCCGCCTATTCAACCTGGTCTACCAGGCTTCTGTCATTACTCCTTTCCTGAATCAGTTATTATTATTTCGTTTTTTAATTTCTTCATAGTCCACAATCCCTCTCAATATCCCGCTTCGGACAGCTCATCGGACTTGACTTGCAGCCGCTTCGGATTCTCATCCAAATCTTTGTGCAAATATAAATGCTCGGCTCGTTGTACTGGTCCATCACAAGGTGTCGATATTCGCACTCTTTGCATTTTGGAATGTCGATTCTTCTGTTTCTGCATCCCTGCGTGACTTTACTGGACAATCTGCGACTGCGCACAAAATATGCTACCGCCGTGGAATCCACATAGATTTCTTCTTCTGCCAGTCTGTCAGCAATGTCAGAAAAGGTGCAGCCTGCGTCCAACATTTCTTCTACTCTGTCACGATAGTTATCGAGTGTACATCCTCGCTTTCGCCCCCGCATTTAGCCACTTCCTTCCCGCCATGTTTTTACTCATCTTTCTGCACTTTATTCGCATCCGGAAGAGTCAGTTTTCTTCCGCCTTTCTTCACCCACTGTACCTTACGGAACTTCTCACATACCTCATTCCACTCATTAACCATCTCCGGTCCCTTAAAAATCTGATACAGCTTATTTTTATTTACTGTTTTCTCACTTTTAACTTCTGCCATTCTATTGTCCTCCCTGTAAAAGTCTGCGTTCCAAGTCGTCATAGTTATACTCCCGCTGTTCAAAATTGCAAAACCTATTTCCATCGGTATTATTGGGTTTGGCGGCCCTATCCTTCCGTGCCCAGTTTCGCATTGCAGCTTTCCAGTCTTTCATCTTGTTTTTCCCTACCATCCACCCATTAGAGGTGTAATAGTCAATAAATCTTTCAATATCAATATCCGTGAGACCCTTTTCTTGACAATAGTCCATCACTTCTTGCTTTGTGGGCGGCGTGAAACGCACCACACTATTATCATTATCCTTATCCTTTACCTTTACCTTTTCCTTTACATTATCCTTTTCCTTAGGTTCTGCTTTGGTTTTATCTTGGTTTTGGTTTGGTTTGTCTTTGGTTATTTCTTGGTTATCGTTTGCTTTTGGTTTGGTTTCATCTTGGTTATCGTTTGGTTTATCTTTGGTTACAGGTCTGCCACCTTTGGTTCCGTTTTGGTATCTCTTGTTGTTGGCATCTATCTGCGGCTTCGCCATTAAAAAGATCGCCGTATGCACTCCATGTTCCTCTGGGATCACACCATCCAACCCATAATTAATAACTGCCCACAGTGCCTTTAACTGCTCCTCCTTTGGAAGAGCCTTGATCGCTTCTGCAAAGCTGCGGTAAAAAACAACACTTTCTCTCATTTCCCACCGCCTATCACATCAGAGATGCTTATTTGATTACGCTCCAGTTCATTGTTTTGGCATTTTAAGTATTTATCTATTTCAGATACCTTTTTACGATTCGTAAGGGTTCTGTGGTTTTCCTGCACCCGGTAAAGTCTTACCAAATGCATCTCATCATATGCCGGCTGAAAGTATCCTTTTCCGTCCTGCATATTCAAAATGGGATGTTCCCGGTTACATTCTTCCTGTATCATATTTCTTATTTTCCGGTCGGAAAGTCCTGTTAAAATAACAAGCTGCTTTCTGGTTACTGCATTCTTATGTCCGACCGGTATGTAATCAATGATTTTCAACAACACCACCTGCTTTCGTAATCGTGACCTCTGTCCGTGGGTTTTCTCTGTCATACAGTACACGACTTCCATCCGTGCTTACAATAATCTTGCAGTTATCGTCTGCTATGACGTTATATTTAACTAAAATGTCATGTAGTGCCTCATGAAGATTCGTAAGGTCTACCCGATGGCGTGTCGGCATGTAATAGACAGCCTTGACATTTATGGGATAATCAATCTGTTTTGTATCCGGCATATACTTTTTACAGTCTTTCTCATATTTCAAATATGCCTTAGATGGCAGTATCATAGGTCTGTTCTTGCAGACCACGATCCTCTGGCTGTTCTTTTTCGTGATCGGCTTTCCAAGGATCGTAAACATTAATTTTTCCATACCGCTCCTTTCCCCTCTGCCATTTGGCAGAGGCTTTTATTTGCGTGATATATTACCGATAAGCAGTTTCTTTCGTACACACCCTCAAGTGTACAGGTGTTTCAACCTAAGTATGATTTTCCAAAGATTCTTCTGAAATCTTCCCTGGTTCCATAATGGCTTTCAAAATATTTCTGTGCCTTTGTTTTTAGCTTTGTGTCTATCAATTTTGCCCCCTGCCCTGCGTGCACACCATTGGGATGCAGATCCGGTCGGAGTGGTATAACAAAGCCATATTCTTCACTATGCTTTCTATTAGGATTTCCACCGAAGATATGATGCCTCTCCACCGGAGATACCCCGGTAAAATAACAGTGGTCCATATCATCCGTGAAAACACTCCACAGTTTTTTACTCATAAATTCCACTCCTGCTTCATACGCATCAGTTCATTCGGTGTAGCTGTTTCTATTCCCAATTCTTTTGCGTCTGCAACCGTTCCATCAATCAATGCCGACATTTCTTTCGTGTCATATGTATGGCTTCCGCGATAGACTTTATAAAATGTAGCTGCCGCTTCGTATTTAACCGGAATACAATGTATACTTTCCTGCTCCCACATAAATTCTTCCGGAGCATTGGTTTTATAAACCATAATTGAGCCATCCGGTAATAACTGAGGTTGTCCATATCGGCAGATCAGAACATTTTTTGCTTTTGCTTTGGAGATTGTCAATGCCTCTGCAATCTTTCCAACTAACACATGAAAATATGCATTGGCATCCAGCGACCGTTTTCGCGTGTACCTGGTAGCCTTAATTTTGAGCTTTTCATAATTTTTCAACCTGTCATATTCACTTTTTACAAGTTCATTCTCATTGATTTCAAACGTAAGCAAAAAATGATTGGTCTTAAAATCCAATGAAGCTCCAACTGCCCGCCCCGTAACTTCCACTAGCCATCACTCTCCTTTTTTCCTGCATTTGCAGCGATCGTGACTTCTAATTTTCTGATCAGGCGATTCCACTGGTTAATGTCCAGTTCCTGCAACGTATCAACACGAAATAATTCCGCAGCACTTTCCATTGTTACATGGGCTTCTTTTAGCTTTTCTAACAAGACGGAATATTTAATATCATCAATCTTCTGCGATGGATACTGTTTAAATACAACATCCATATTCTGGTTCACTATCTCCAGTTCATCAATTTTCCTGTCTGAAGTGTACGAGATCCGATTGACAAAAAACTTATCTCTCGTTGACGTTTTTCCGTTAGAGTCCGTCTTAATGTTGCAATAATTGCTTGGAATCCATATATATGGTGCTGTATAAAGCTCACGCCCGATTCCGTGTTTCACACAGGCTCTTTTAAATGCATCCGAAGCTCTTCCTTTTTCTTTTGCCGTATAAGAGGCTGTTCCAACATCTTCTTTTGATATCCACATCTTTTTTTCAGAATCCCATACAGAAATGATGCAATACAAATCTCCATCGATCACCTCATATCTGTCCTGCCATCCGAGTTCCCCAAACTTTTCATCCAAACGTTTTTGTCCATCTCTGGATGTCACATACAAAAGCAAAGACAATCCCTTTTCTGATATCTGCTGCACCCTGCAACTTATCTCATTTGCCTGCAATAAATTTTCCATTTATACCTCCACATTTCTGACCATACCTTTTAGACATTCATCACAGATCTTTATTCCCGTAACCTCATGGTATGTTTCATCCTGAATATGCTCACCACAGCAGTCACACACCGGAAGTCTTTCGAGTTTCTTCTGCTGATCCCACTCGTGGCGAGTCCATAAACCATAATTGTCCACTCCTTTATTCCTCTTCCTTACAGCCTAAGATTAGTTTCAGTTCTTTGGCATTGACATAGTTATCCTCCTGTTTTTCTAAAAACTCAGAAACAATTTTCAATTTTACTGCTCCTTCAACAAGTTCCCTATATTCCTTTGTCGTTAATTTGATCATCTTAAAAATTCCTCCATTTCCATCTGTTTATAATTTGTCGAGAGTATCATTTTACGGAGCACCGCCCTGCGGTCTGTTTTCTGCCGCATTTTTTCAGCACACTCATCACAGATACGTCCCTCTCCGGGATCCAGTGTGCATCCACAGTCCTCGCATTTCCTGTAATAACTCATAAAATCTCCTTTTCAAATCTGATTTCCTGTGCTAAAATACATAAAAATGCTTTATGTATTTTTAGTTGTAATAGCACCGGTTCTCGTCAAAGAATTTAGCGGTGCTATTTTCTTTTCTATGCAACTCATCTACGATTCCCCCTTTCCTTGATTTTCCAATATTCAAAATATGACAGTGACAGACCTATCATGGATATAATCCCGCATATTACAGGTTGTCCATCGTAGCCACAGGTGGCTATGATAAAGACTGTCATTCCAAATGTAAAAAGAATGTCTTCTACTCTTCTCATGCTTGTCCACCTCTGACCGCTTCACGCGGTCTACTTAACCTTAATAGCAAATGATCTTGCTGCCTGCTCATTTAATTTCTGCGAAATTTCTTTCTGTTCTTCTTTTGTAAAATCATCCCAATTTTTCGGTGGTTGGTCTCCAATTCTCACATACATGTTTACTTTAAATCCGTTTATAATTTTCATTTACACCACCTCCATTACACTGTATGTGATTTTCTTGTCCCATTTTCGCTATTTTTCTGCATTGTCCATAGTTAATACTTCTGCTGCTTGTACTTGTGTGCTTACCGTGCTATCCTTTCTTTACAGGACGTTGCCGCGTCCGAGTATTATGAAAGGAGCTCTGTCATGGAAATTATCGATCCCCTTTCTTCTGCGTTCTCTGTGCTGACTGCTGGATCTTTTTCAGTGATTCTTTTAATTCCACTTCCAGATCCGGTTTGATTTCGCTGTCCAGAAAATCTCTTACTTCCATGTTTACACCTCCTTACGCTGTCTGCACTTTCATCTTCTCCACTCTGGTATCCTCGGCGTGAGAAATGTAACCGGCGATATAATACTTTTCACTTTCCTTCAAAGCAGGAAATTCGGTTGCAATTTTTTTTAACAACTCTTTTTTTCTGTCTTCCATAAAAACACCTCCTCGTTATAGTTGCTCATCTGTTGTCTATGGGTACATTATAATCCCCTTTGCCATTATTGTCAATATAAAAATCCCCTTTGACAACTTTTTTCTTGATTTTTTAGAATTTAAGTGATAATATGAGGTCAAATAGAGAGGAGGCTTTAGATGGAAAACATTAATGACAGAGTTAAAATTTTACGAAAAGAACTGGGATTGACACTTGAAAAATTTGGAGAACGACTTGGAGTCGGAAAAACTGCCATCAGCAAGATAGAACATTATGAACGCGGAGTGACAGATCAAATGATAAAATCAATCTGCCGTGAGTTCCATGTCGATTATATTTGGTTAACCACCGGATCAGGCGAAATGTTTCAAGATTCAGACGAAGTTTTTCTGGAGCAGATCGACAGGATCATGGCAGGCGAAAATGAATTGCACAAGACAATCTTGAAGGGTGCAGCCAGCTTAGACATTGAAGATTTAGAAGCAATAGACCGGATAATACAGAAATTTAAGAAAATTCGTGAAGAGAAACCGTGATATGGCGGTTTCTTTTTTTATATGAAAATAACTGTGCCTTTTTTAAAAAAACCATTGACTATTGGTAACCAATACTTTATAATATATACAGGAGGAGGTAAATAATGACAAAAATGATTGAACAAACAGTATCTATGTTGGAAATGCTTCCGGCACAGGAACAGAACTTTGCTTTTGAATTTGTGAAACGATTAGTCTTAACATGGGACCCGGATTATACTAAGCTCACGCCATCTGAACGCGAAAAACTGGAAAAAGCGGAAACCGGTGAATATATTAATGCAAAGGATATTAATTGGGATGAATGAGAAGAGAAAAGCAAATATGATTATTGGAAAATGCGGCGGAAATTCAAGTAAAAATTCTTATAATTGCAAGGTGTCGATTCCAAAGTTATGGGCTGACAAACTTGGGGTTTCGCCAGATAACAAATCCCTGTCCCTCGAATTTAATGGGGAATCTATTATTATAAAAAAAGCCTTATAATATTAAAAGAGGAGAACTATTCAGCTCTCCTCTTTCAAATATAAAAACAACGCCAGTTTATAAAGCCGCTCAAGGCTTGATTTTTTATCAATTTTATTAATTAGCTCACAAAGAACTCCTTTGTACTCTCTCATAACTGTTCCTCCCTTCTTGACGTAATTATAAGACATCAAGATGAGATTTTCCATAGATATCCACAAGATTTTTCATATATGAAAAATTGTATCTAAAAAAATACTGCTTCACGGTTTTAGCTTAAAAACTACTTCCAGTCTGAATCATACAGGTCAGAGATTCTCATATTTAGCGCCTGTGCTATCTTCTCCAGATATTCAATCGGTGTGTAATTACGCCCGCACGCCATCCTGTGTAGTGTCGCTTTGCTGATTCCGCTTCGATTCTCAAGCTCCTGATATGTGATGTCTCTTGTTATCATAACTTCTTCAAGCAGTATCTTCATATAACACCTCAACTATATTTTACAATGAATACAGTCAAAAGTATCGTGGTAAATACTGGAAGTTGTTGCACCGATGCAACTGTGGTATGTTCCAGAAACTAATATCATAAAAAACTCTTGGCAAACTGAATACCAAGAGTTTTTATTATCTTAATACATGCACGTTTCCTAACATACCTAATTTTTCAATGTCCATATCGAATGTATAAAACTCAATGCCTTTCTCTTTGCAATAGTCATAATAAATACAATCATTAATATCTGCCAAATCAATTTTACTCAATATCTGATCTACTGAATATGTACAATGATGAACATCCGCAAAATGTTTGACATCTGAGATGACCGTATTACATAAACTTTTAGCCAATGCAAAATCTTCTCTTGTTCTAAAATCTTTTATATTATTACATCCTGCTATACCATTTGCTTTTGCCAGTCTATTATATTCTTTCATCTTTATTTTTTCAACTGCTGAAATTATTTCCAACAACTGCTCATTACATGTAACAATTGTTTTATCTTCATTCATTAGTTTTTGCAATAATGTACTGGCTATATTAGCTTGTCTTATGATCGAAATGTGCAAACTTACAAGCACGAACTTGAGCATATCAAAAACGGAGACTTCGATAAGACATGCTCTGCTGATATAATAGAAATTTCTGCTCATCATTGATTGCAGGATATACTATACGTGTGGTAAAATATTCTTATTACAAACGAAAGAAGGTGTTATATATGGGACTATTTTCGCGCTTGTTAAAAACAGAACGATATAATCCGAAAGCTTCAAATTACAAAATGGAAACACTCGAAGACATAAACAGCATTCCCGTACCTACAAGTCGATTTGAATATAATTGCGATTTTACTGAAAGCATTGAATATGTATTGCAAAGAAAAGCAACTCAATTCAAAAAAGCTGGGCAAATGGATCTGGCAATAGCATGTTTAAAGAAATCTAACGAAATTATGCCATTTGCTCCTATGACATATACCCCAAAAGATTATGAACGTCTTGAGAAATATTTAAAATTGGCAGGACGCTTTGATGAAGCCCGCGGTATACACGAGAATGTGCAATCTACCTTATCAAACCAAAATCGTTCTATAACAGAAAAACAGTTGGAATTATCTGATTTATCAGATTACATTGAAGTTCCTAGACTTAATAGACCTTGCTCAGAATGTGCAAAATACCATGACAGAATCTATTCTAAAAATTGTAAAAATGGATTTCCAGACACAAAAATTTTTCTTGAATACATAAGCTCCAAAGTTTGCAGTTGTTACCTATCATTTTTTCCGTTTCTTTACGAAATATCTGTACCGACACTTTCTCAGCATAATAATGTGGTTGCCTACAGTAACAGACCCTTTGTAGACGATCGAACAGCACAAGAACGAGAACAGTATGAAGAATATATGAAAAAAATAGAATCCGATGCAAAAGACCGCGAAGATTATGATTGGATATGTGAGCATCTTCCAGACGTTGCGCCGAAATCATATGGCGGATACAGAAATATGAAAAGCAAAAATTCTGCCAATTATCAAAAAATAGTATTGCTGGCCAAAGAGAAAAATTATTATATATAAAAACCGCCCCTGCTCCAACAGAGGCGGCACGCTCCTGAATGATACAAAATTCCTAAGCAAGCACATTGTATCATTCTTGAAGCAACTACGCAAGCGGAACACCAGTTCCATGCTAGCTGCTATTTTTATACTCATTTTTAAGAGAATGAAATGATATGATGACAAGAAGAAACATCCAACCAAAAACATATCTGTGTCTCAATATCACTTCTTTTTTATTTTTTTAATACCCGCGTATTTTCGTAATATATTATAAGAAGGAGGCACGTCATGTCAGATATTCAACCAGTAAAAAATGGAGCTTTATATATCCGAGTATCTACGCACTTACAGGAAGAACTTTCACCGGATGCTCAAAAACGCCTGCTTATGGAATATGCAGAAGCTCATAACATCATTGTATTAAAGGAACACATTTATATCGATAGCGGGATCAGCGGCAGAAGTGCAAGACAGCGTCCACAGTTTAATAATATGATTGCTGAAGCCAAATCAAAGGAACATCCTTTTGATGTTATCCTCGTTTGGAAGTACAGCCGTTTTGCCAGAAATCAGGAAGAATCTATCGTATACAAATCCATGTTAAAACGCGAAAATGTCGATGTCATTTCCGTATCAGAGCCGATAAGTGATGATCCATTTGGTTCTTTGATCGAGCGTATCATAGAATGGATGGACGAGTATTATTCTATCCGGCTTTCCGGTGAAGTATCGCGTGGTATGGCAGAAAATGCAATGCGTGGAAATTATCAGGCAAGACCGCCTCTAGGCTATCGCATTCCTGGCTATCGTCAGACTCCCGTGATCGTTCCGGAAGAAGCAGAACTCATTCAACTGATCTTTGACTTATATACCGAGAAAAAAATGGGGATTTTTGAAATCGTCCGGTATTTAAATGAACATGGATACCAGACTGGGCACAAAAAGCCGTTTCAAAGACGCAGCGTTACTTATATTTTAAAAAATCCTACTTATATTGGAAAAACTATTTGGAATCAACATGATCAGGACCACAAACTCCGAGATAAGTCTGAATGGATTATTGCAGACGGAAAACATGAACCTATTATTTCCAAAGAACAATTTGACAAAGCTCAAAAAAGAATAGAAAGTACCTATAAGCCTGCCTACCGCAAGCCTACTTCTGTATGCCATCACTGGCTGTCCAGCCTTTTAAAGTGCTCTTCCTGCGGACGTACACTTGTTGTAAAGCGAACTGCTTCTAAAAAGAAAGACCGGATGTATGTTAATTTTCAATGTTATGGATATCAAAAAGGAACTTGTAATACGAATCAATCCATCTCTGCAATAAAACTAGAGCCGGTTATCATGCACTCTTTAGAAGATGCTATGACCAGCGGTAAAATCCATTTTGATGTTTTAAATCCGACTACATTGGACTCTTCTCAAAAGCAGCAGCTTTTGACCAGATTAAGTGAGATTGAGAAAAAAGAGGAACGCATTAAACGAGCATATCGGGATGGAATTGACACATTAGAAGAATACAAAGAGAACAAATCTATTATTCAGACCGAAAAAGAAATGCTTTTGAAAAAAATAGAGCATATCGAAGAGCCTGCTCTTTCTCAAGAGGAAGCAAAACCTATTATGATGGACCGCATCAAAAATGTATATGAGGTTATAACCAATCCTGATATTGGCATGGAGGAAAAGAACAAAGCCGCCAGAAGCATTATTGAAAAAATCGTATTTGACCGTGCTACCGGTTCCGTGAATATCTTCTTTTATCTCGCAAACTGCCCATAAACAGCAGGCTTTTTAAAGTTGGTACGCAAATGACAAAAGGTCATCCAGTTCGGGCAAGAGACCCTGTCACCGTCACAATACTGCGTTAAGATCGGCTGTCTTACATTTGGTCTCGACAGATAATTTACAAACATCTCATCGACAATCCTTGAGATATTAGAAAAAATATTCCGTCCAAATACCCATTTATGGTCAAATGCCGTTGACGATGTAATGGTAAAATCATAGCCTTTATTCCGATACCATTCCGTATAGACACGGTTCAATGTAAAGGACATGATCGCTAAAATATTCGCCCGCAGTGTTGCGTCCGGCCATGTGGAATAAACTTCACTGGATGCAACGTTTTTAATATAATCTCTGTAACGTACATAATAATTCTTTGCTGTAGAATCCGTTGGTGCTCCATCATGCACGATCACATACTCCGGAATGACTACGCGATTAAGTACGATCTCTCCGGTTTCTGCTACCGGTTTTACTTCTGCTTCTGCAATTTTCGGCGGATAATCTCCAAACAGTGTATTTGCCGGAATCACGATATTTTCCTGTTCTTCCTCAATTTCTCCGGTCGGTTCTAACTCAACTTCCTGGATTGCGGTCTCATCTGCAAACACATTGATACCGGAAACATTGACCGGATGATATCCTCTTGCGGTTACCTGGATCGTATACTCTGCATATGGCTGCTGCTCTCCCGGCTGCATACTATATTCTAAGGGAGGGGTTGGGAGGGTTACCTGTTCCGTCTGCCCTGACTCATTTGTATCTAATTCCTCTAACTCCGTCTCCGGGTCTGCTGTATAGGACAACTGGATCCGGGCATTTGGAATCGGTCTGTGCCTCCTGCTTCCTGTTACATTTACCTGTAGTTTTCCTCTGTCCACGCCTTCGGTCTGCATGGCTCTGATTTTGCTTCCTGCCATAGAAAACCTCATATTTTTCTTCAAAATATTTTATGCAGGAAAAATCAAAAATGTGTCACTGACTTATGGTCAAACGGATCCTACTTTACTTCTACTGTCCAGCCGTACTTGTCTTCCAGTTTGCCCCACTGGATTCCGGTCAGTGTATCGTATAATTTCTGGGTTAATTCACCGATCTTGAAGTCATTGATGGTAATCACATCATCTTTATAACGTAACTCACCAACAGGAGAAATTACGGCTGCCGTACCGGTTCCGAATACTTCCTCTAATTTTCCGTCATGTCCGGCTTTCATTAGATCATCGATGGATAATCTTGTCTCATTTACTTTGTAACCCCAGTCTCTTAAAATATGGATCATGGAATCTCTGGTTACACCCGGAAGAACAGTTCCCTCGATTGGTGCTGTATAGATTTCGCCGTCAATTTTAAACATGATGTTCATGGTTCCGACTTCCTCTACATACTTACGATGCTCGCCGTCTAACCAAAGCACCTGGGAATATCCCATTTTTTCTGCTTTTACCTGTCCTAAAATAGAACCGGCGTAGTTACCACCGCATTTTGTAAATCCTGTTCCACCTTTTACGGCACGGACCAGCTCATCCTCTACTAAAATCTTAACCGGGTTGATACCCTCTGCATAATAAGCTCCTACCGGACAGCAGATGACCATGAATTTATATGCAGTTGCCATATGCACTCCAAGAGCACTTTCTGTTGCAAACATAAATGGTCTGATATATAAAGAAGTTTCCGGCTCTGACGGTACCCAGTCCTCTTCTACTTTTACTAATGCTTTTACTGCTTCTACAAACATATCTTCCGGCACTTCCGGCATGCAAAGTCTTGCATTGGAGTTGATCATTCTCTTTGCATTCATCTCCGGGCGGAATAACTGGATTTTTCCTTCTGCCGTGCGGTATGCTTTCATACCTTCAAAAGTTTCCTGTGCATAATGAAGTGTTACACATGCCGGTTCTAAAGTGATCGGTGCATATGGTACAATTCTTGCATCCTTCCAGCCCTCATCTTTTGTCCAGTCCATTACAAACATATAATCCGTCATATATTTGCCGAAGCCTAAATGCTTCTGATCCGGTTTCTGCTTTAATTCCTTACATTTTTCCATTCTTATTTCCATAAATAAGCCTCCATCCTAACGTATTAATTCTATATCTGTTGTCAATTATTATACTTTTTTTGAATGGTGTCAAGATTATTCCGATGGCTTATGTAGAATATAACTCTCATTTATAGTTTATGCCCTTTTTATGCTTTTTATTTATATCTCACTTTTCTTTTCTTACTGACATGCCCCTGACACATATGATATAATGAGTGCAAGCGAGTCAACATGCTCGCATGATTAACGAGCGACGAAATTACTCAACACATTGCACCGCGAATGAATATTTTTTGAAAGAGAGGTATCTTTATGCATACATTTCAGACTTATCCTTCCGATATGTTCGAGATTGACCCATTTACAAAAATCGGCTCCGAATGGATGCTGATCACTTCCGGAAACAGAGAAAAAGCAAATGCACTGACAGCAAGCTGGGGGGGACTCGGCTTTCTCTGGGGCAAAAATGTTGCGTTTATCTTTATCCGTAAATCCCGCTATACCAAAGAATTTATTGATAATGGTGAAACATTTTCGATGACCTTCTTCGATAAGAAGTACAAAAATGATTTAAAATATTTTGGAGCCGTTTCAGGCAGACAGGAAGACAAATTCAAGACTTCCGGCTTAAATTTGAATTATCACAATGATGTTCCTTTTGTTGATGAAGGAAATCTTGCATTTATCTGTAAAAAAATGGCAGCCGTTCCGATCACCAAAGATATGTTTATTGACATGGACATTGATGAGAAATGGTATTCCAAGGCAAATCTGGATGACTATCACACGATGTATATTGGTGAGATCACAGACATCCTTGCCCGCTAAAAAGAACATTTTTGATGTGTGATCAATAAGATAGCATTAAAAATGATATCAGATATGATATTAAAACAATAAGCCGCACAAGGATGTGGACTTACAATAGGATCCCCCATAAACAGATAAGGTAAATAACCCAAATCTGCTTATGGGGGATTTTTTTCCTTTGTTAATCTTTGATTCTTTGGCGTTCGCCTATAGTCCCTACTTCTCCAACTTCACAAACACCGGTGCTCCCGTTGCCTCAACCTCAATCTGTCCATCCGTAACCGGAACCTCATAGGAATTTCCCATCAGATCATAGACTTTGGCGGATTTCGCTTCTACCGGGATCGTTACGGTCTCCTTTTCCGTCCACTGATTGACCCACGGAAGATTCGGCGTTCTTACAATATTTTCATTACTGTCATTGCTTAAGCGCTCCTTCGTACTCCATAAGCCTAACAGCTCTTCATTTTCTTTTTTCAGATCACATCGGAATGCCCGCACGGTATCGGAACCGGCAGAGATTTCCTCGCATTTTTCCACCGACTCTAAGAGCCTTGTAATATTTGCATAAGCTGCTGCAGACGGCTTTGGAAAAATCCTTCCGCTGTAATCCTGCTGATAAAACAGTCCGAAATTGTTCTCATATTCTTCCGGCATAATGGTATGATAGAGATTCTGCTGGTCAAACAATGAATAGACCTCTATCTCATCGACACCATAGGATAACGCTAACAACAGCTCTCTTGCCATGTAGTCTGCCTGTGTTCGTAAATCCACGCCGCTTGAGATTCCCTCTGTCTGCTCCGGAGTCGTTGGCAATCCACACTCATTTAAATACCATGTCTTGTCTCCGGTCTTATCTAAGAACTGACGGGTTCTTACCAGACTGCTTTCAAAACTCAGCTCTACCTGTGGGTCTTTCGTCAGATCCGGGGAATATGGAAATGCATAGCCATGTGTTACTAACACATCCTGTTTGTCCATAATGCCATAGTAATCGAGACCTTCTAACCAGATGGATTCACCCTGGTAAACACCGGCTCCTAAATACTTTAGTCCTGCATCCTTAATCGCCGGATACGCTCCTGTATAATTTACCTCATAATAATATGCCATATAGTCTTCTTTGGAATAACCATAATAAGTTGCATAGAGATTCGGCTCATTTCCCGCCTCACAGCCATCGAGTAAATCTCCAACGTCATCTAACACACTTCGGATTGCCTGTTCATAGACCTTCGGGTCGAGCGGTTCCGACCAATCGTCTAAAAGCAGATACTGACCATTGATACGGATACCGCTCTTTTTCAGGCTGGCAAGATTTTTCTTTAAAAGTTTTGTATCCTTTTCCGCATATTCCGGAATGCCGAGTCCGACACGCACATTCGCTGCACCTAGCTCCTGTAAAATAGAGATCGTATCTTCATTCGGCTGATACTGTCCAAAATGAACACCGCTGATGCCGAACGGACTGCTCTTTGTATATTGATAAGTATGCTTTTTTAAAACGGCAAACGGATACACCTCTTTGTAGGTATCCTTTCCTGACGGCATCGTCAGGATCGCATAATAAATCCCATAGGAAGGTGCTTTAAAAGAAATTTTCTTCTGTGCATTTCCCTGTTTTTTCACAGAGAACTTCTCCGTCTTTTCTAAACAGGTACTTCCGTCATATCCGTAAATCTGACAGGACACTTCTGCGTCTTTCTTCTGATCCGTCAGATTTTCCACTTCCATTGAAAAATTCAAATCCTTCTGTGTATAAAGAGTCGCACTTCCGGTTCCCTTCGTAGTACATTGAAACGCAAGTGCCGTGTCCAAATTCTTTTTCGCAAACAACGCACGGTTGTCGGCTGTTTTGGTGTCTTTTTTTGCGGAAAATACCAGTGCCAGATGCAGTTTATCCTGTGGTTGCTTATCGTCTGACATTGTAAGCGGGATTGCATGCTCTGGGTAAGCCTCTAAATAATTCTTCGGCTGTGCCTCCTCACCTTCATAGAACGTGTACATACTTCCACCATCTTTAAATCTGTGGATCCAGGCAAGACTGTCAAAGGTCTGATATGGAAAATCATCGTTTTCCGGGAATTTCCACGTTCCGACACTCCGCTTTTCCACCTTCTGATATTTCTTTGTGAATTCCCTGACATAGTATGCCGAAGCAGCATCTTTTCCACTGTAGTTTTCTAAAGAAATCTCAACATCCATGTACTCTTTATAGAGCGTATAGATCGCAGTCACATCCCCGGCATTATCCGATAAGGCATAATGCACCGTAACAACCGGATTTTTCCCCGACTCATCCACCGTATAATCCTTCATCTTTTCCGTTGTATACAGCGGTTTGTCCTTTTCGCCTAAAATCGTATATTTTCCGACTCCATTTAATACCTCGACCGTCCGTTTTGCAGGCGTCATCCGAAACACTTTCTCCTGCTGGTCTTTCGTAATGGCATACTGATAGTCATATCCTTCAAACTGATACAGATAGGACTCCTTTTTTCCCTTCATGCCGTTGGTACATCCGACTGTTGCCACGAATAAAACAACGGCACACAGCAGACCTCCCCAGATCCTGATCGCTTTTTTCATCTTCTTTCTCACCACTTTCTTCTAAATAAACAGCTTTGTCCACGGTCTTTTTATCTTCATCAAAATGATTCCGGAGCATAACACCAGCCCCGCAACAATGATATAATCCATCCAATAAGAAAGGTGTACACCTGACACCTGTAGTAAAAATCCGAGCACTGCGATCACCGCCGGATGTACAAAATAAATATACGACGACATCCTTTTTAAAAATACCGCATGACTTTCTAACTGCCCTAACGGATGTCTGATCAGACAGGACATTCCAAAGATCAGTACAAACGGCATCAAAAACATACTCGGAAAATCAGAGATCCATCCCTTTTGAATGACAAGCATTCCTTCTATCATACCTAAAACGGACGTGATAAAAAATCCTGTTTCTGCCAGCTTTGGTCTTTTTTCTATTACAGGCAAAAGTCTTACAATATAATAACCGAACATCACTCCCGGCAGCCCTAAACAGAAAATGTTGCGGAATACAAAATAATATTTCCATCCGTAAAAATCTCCCAACACCGGAATCTGTTCTCCAAGCGGCAGATACGATGTTCCAAGGACACCGATCATAAACAGGATCATCGATACCGCAGCCAAAATCCGGATTCCCTTCTCACCGCATAATTCATATACCAGACAGATGAGTATCATAACATAGATCAAAGAAACCACATACCAAAGGTGCGGATAACTGCCCTCGGTAAAAAAGTACAGCACTCTCTCCGCGAAGAATTTTCCAACAGGCTCATGTCCTGCTGCTACATTCAAGACAAAACTCATCAGATAATAGACCACCGTCCAGACACAGTAAACCTTCAAAAGACTGCGTATCTGTGTCTTTGCTGCATTGCGTCCCTTTGAAATCTGCAAAAAACAATAATATCCCGATATCGTAAAGAATAAAATGACCGGATATCGTCCAATGACAACCCCAATGATCGGATAGGCATCTAAGAGGCTGTCATCCAGTCCCCAGCAGGTATGCAAAAACATAATACTAAGTGCCGCCAAAAAGCGGAATAAATCTACCGATACATTTCTATTTTTCATTCGTACCCCTTCTCCTTACCCTGAATTGTCTGCACCACTGCAGCACCACTCTGCTGAACAATGTGAACGCCAGTACTTCTAAAACATACAGTGCTGCCGGCTGCTGAATGCCGATCATATCCTGTCCGGCAGATAAGATCGCAATAAAAAGCGGATGGGCTAAATACAGATAGGTGGAATAGTCCTTACACAAGAGTCCCTGTTTTTCCCATGTACTTGCCGGATGCTCTAATAATACCAGCATCAGAAAAAATGTAACCAAATGTGTGCTGAGTAAGCTTCGTATATGTGTATTTCCGGTCAGACCTACGATACTCCAGAATTCTACCGTATATAAGATCAACGAAAGGATCAGCAATCTGCCATCCCTTTTCGGGTTCATTGCATTTTTCTGTTGGAATAAAACCACTGCATATCCCCAGATAAAACATGGGATTCCCAGACACAGGATCTCTGAAAACGAGGAAAACCAGGATGCATCCAGATACGGTCTAAGCCATGTGATCCGCTCCATAAGCGGCGTATAGGCATAGCAGAGTGCTCCGAATACAAAAAATACGATACTGATCCCCAGTAAGATCTGTAAGCCCCGCTCTTTTGCAATCTTATAAAATAATGCCGTCAGACAGAGTGCATAGATCAATCCGACCATATACCACAGATGCCAGTAGCTTCCGACAAAGAAAAAATTCTTTACATAGCCAAGCACTGCCTCGCCTGCATTCTCTCCATTTAACAGAACATTCACTGCAAAACTAAGAGAAATATAAACGGCTGACCAAAGCAGATAAATCTTCATCATCCGCACGAAAAATCTCAAAAAACCGGTTCCCTTTTCCACTAACATTTTCGTAAAATAATACCCGGAAACCATCAGAAAGAACTGTACAACGAAACGTCCGCTGTATTCGATCACCCGGACTGCCATATGCTCTGTTCCAAGACATTCCGTTGCACTGTGCAGCATTACAACGATCAGTGCCAGTATAAATTTTGTTATATCAATGGATGCATTTCTCTTCTCATTTGCCATAACTGTTATCCTCTTGCAATTTTTTTCAGATTTTTCATTTCCCGCTTAATATCTTTTGATTTCAGTAACACATAGATGATATATGCCGCTGTATAAAGCAGCATTGCAGTAATGCCACCAATCTTCCAGTTCACCAGAATAAAAATCCCGGTCAATGCAACCTCTAAAATATTGTCCTTCCAGACTTTGACAGGAAGGCTGCTTCGAAGTAACATTTTCTCGGAAAAAATATTTTTAAACATCATCAAAAGCACAATACTGATCACTGCCGCGTCCAGACTTCCCATTAAAAATACTGTGATCCAGGACAGCAATGCACTGATACCTACCGTCACAAGACTGTTAAAAAGGATCAGTTTTTCTTTCCGATAAGCCTTCAGATAGGTGTCGATCAGGGCAACGGAACGTGTCTCATAGACACAGATCGGGAACAGCACTGCGAGATAGTGCAGGCTGTCATGATACTGCGGCAGCCAAAGCTCTAAGATCCAACGCATCGGTGTGTAAAAGATCAGCACCGCTAAAACCGGAACGGTCAGAACCGTTCGCATGGTCAAAAACAATTCCTCTAAGGTCTCTTCCTTCATTTTTTTCAACATCGGAAACAGTACCACACTGACCGCACCGATACAGGTAATGACCATGTTCGAAAGGCTAAGTGTCAGTGAAACCTTTCCAAATACGATCGTTCCCCACTTCTGCTCGATCGCAAAACGGACAATTCCTATGATCAGCTGACTTGCAAAGGAAGCGGCTAACAGCTTATAGCCGATACCGATAATCTCTTTTGATTCCTTTGTGATCTCATGAAAACTGTCTAATTTTGCAAAGACGATCTCCCTGCACACATACATCGCGTAGCACATGGACAAAATCCTGCCCGTGATCTCCATAAAGATCAGAACATAAAAATTACGGAAACCTAACAACAATGCTCCAACGGATAATACAAAGAACAACATTCTTTCTAAAGTCATGATCCTTGCAAAATCCTTGATGCGTCCGGTTGTCTGAAGGATATTCTGCAGCAGATAACGCAGGATATCAAACATCGAAGATACCAGTGCCAGCATCAGGATCGTACTTTTATATGGATTGTCGATCAAAAAATGAGCTGCCGTACCAAAAACCGTACAGAAGATCAACTGAAAGACTGCCAATGCCCAGAACTGTCCTGCCATACGGCTGCGGTCTAACTTGGCATATTCCATTCCACCATATTTTAGATAAGTACCCTCACACCAGCCGATCGATGAATATGCCGTATACGTCACATAAAACAGATATAACTGCCAGTAGCTGTATTCCTCTACTCCTAAAATCCTTGGAAGTACCAGTGTCATCACCACGGAGATCATCAGACGGATGACATTCGCGGATAGTGCATGCATGAAATTTTTTAAAAAATTGCGAAATTTCTGATTCATAATTCTATTTCCTTACAGCGTCGAAAAAATCGTCTGATACGGTACTGCATCATACCAGCCGTTTCTGTACACATCATAAACTAATTTCACCGTAAACGCCCCTACTACTAACATATACAAAAGAATCCTTTTATTGCGGTCCTCTTCCCTGAATACCAGCTTTGGAACTGCTAAACAGGTAATAGATGCAAACAGCTTCATCAGACGATCTGCTTGCGGCACTACGGAAGAAAACAGGACCGTTACCGCCGCTAAATAGTAAAGGTTTACATAAAACTCATACTTTACATCATGCTCCGGATTACAATATACATAGTAATAAAAAATCGCTAAGAAAAAGAGTGTAAACACAAATCCGATCAGATAGAAGTTATTCGTATCATACATAGAACCGATATACCATCCGTACTTTGTCTTAGAGATCAGACGCAGTACCAGTTTTCCTAAAATCGGCACCGATATGCCAAGGATCAGGTAGGCAATGATCTGCTTTTTGATATTGACCCTTTTTCCATAGATAAAATATACCGGTACAAACAGCAATGCGCTGATATGGATTCCCGCTGCAATGAGTAACAGTAAAAAATAGTGCTTCCAGTTTCTGTCATAGACATATTTTAAAGCATACAACAGGATTGCCGTGGCGAGCATCTGGCGGATCTGGTTCTGTGAGTTAAAGAAATCTCCACTGACAACAAAGATCAAAATACTAAGCGGAAGATATTCTGACTGCTGAAAAATGGTCAAAAACATAAAACTCAGCAACAGTACCGCTACCACGGCAAACAAGATGTATGAATTCTGTGTAAAATGATACAGAAAACGGTTTAACAGATTGAACAACGGTTCCGTAAATTTCTTGCCTCCTGCCGGGATTGAATGAAAATAATCATTATAGATCGGCCAGTCTGTTCCGACCTGATAACGGAGTGCCGACACAACAGCAAATGGTAAAAATGCCATCACACCGAGGATCCGGTAGGTGGAATCCAGACTTTCCACTTCCTTAACATTCTGTGCATAGCCGGCAAACAGCATCGATATAATTGTCATAATGATGTAAACTGCCATATCCTTCTCCTAACGCCGTCCTTCCAGTCTCTTTTCATAAAACCGGTCCAGCTTCTTTGCTTCGGTCATAATATCATAACCGCTTTTCGCTACTTCTTCTCTTCCCCTGCTCCGTAATGCAAGATTTTCTTCTTTGATCTCTTCTGTCATAGAAAGGATCTTATTGACCCATACCTTTTTATCATGCAATGGAAGATATTCCATGCGGTCTGTCATCTTGATCTCATCTGTTACGGCATCCGATACCAGAATCCTCAATCCGGCACATTGTGTCTCAACTAATACCAGTGCAAGTCCTTCGAATAAAGACGGAAGTACAAATAAATCCATTGCCTGATACACTTCTCCCACATCATCCCTTGAGCCTGCAAAAATAACCGCATCGTCTAAGCCATACTGATGTACCCTGGCTTTTACATCTTCCTGTAACGGCCCGTCACCGACTAAAAGCAGAACAGCATCCTCTTTCTTTTTATGGACCTCATAAAAAATATCAATTAAATATGCATGATTTTTTTGCTCTGCAAATCTGCCGACATGTCCGATACAAAAACGGTCACCGATCTGAAGCTCCTCGCGTTTCTTATTCCGTATCTCTTCGTTGTATGCATATTTTTCAGTATCAATGGCATTATTCATGATCCGTACTCTGCCGTTTTTCATATTTGCCTTACCGTAGAGATATTCTCCTGCTTTTTTTCCGCATGCCATATAATCGGTAGAAGTCACTCTGGTGCAGAACTTAAAAAATGCATAGACCGGCTTCTTGATCCCTGTCGGGTGTAACGCTAAATGGGAATGAGCGATCCGCACCTTAATTCCACAGAGTTTGCCTAAAAAAGAGGTCACAAACGACATTAAGGTCATATGGGAATGTACAATATTAATGTGGTTCTCTTTTAAGATCGTATAAACCTCTTTGCAGCTCTTTTTAAGGTTTTCCTTCTTTTTCGTTACCTCATAGACATGAAATCCGATATCCTCAAATTTCTTTTTTACCGCCGGATCGGGTGTATCATAGGTAATATAATACAGCTCATAGTCCTTACGGTCTATTTTAGAAAAATAGTTATAGATCACAGCTTCTACACCACCGGTTGTTAAGCCGCCTGCAATATGTGCAATTCTCTTTTTCATATCTGTCCCTGCCTCTTTCCTAATTTTTTCATATCCTTTAACCGGTAAACCAGTCCGAAACTGATCCAGGTACAAAGCAGTGGTGCCTTGGTTCCAAAGCCTGCATACTGGTCTCTTAACACGGTTTTGCGGTACTTTTTGATGCAGTTTTCGACTCTTTTTCGTTCCTCTTTGTATTCTGCCGTTCTCGGAATCTGTAAATAGATGTTAAAATCCGCTCTTACCGCACGGTATGCCGCCGCTTCTGCCAGCTTTGGATAAACTGTACTGATGTGCCGATACATGACTTCCGCGTAGTCGATCAGTGCCATTTTTTTTCGGTGAAAACTCTGCCGCATGGTTCCGGCACTCCGCTGTAAATAACAATAACCGTCATAGCCTAAAAAAGTAACCTTTTTGGTCTGTTCTAATATCGGAAACATAATGGCAAAATCCTCATAGATTTTTCCCTCTTCAAAACGCAGACGCTTAAATAAATCTCTCTGATACAGCTTTGCCCAGACACAGACATCGGTATCGATCTGATAAAGCATCCGTCTTAAGGCTTCCTCTTTGCCAACGGTTACACTTCCGTTGGTCTGACCACTGCTTCTCTCGATTCTGCCATCTTCATAGACATTTCTCCAGCGGCAGGATACCAGATTCGCACCACTCTTTTTCTGTGCAAGATACAGCGTTTCTATCAATTCCGGCTCCATGGAATCATCGCTGTCTATAAACGTCAGATATTCTCCTTTGCAGACCTCAATTCCGCGGTTTCTAGCCGCCGCCTGTCCGCCGTTTTTGGTATGCAGCACCTGTACCCTGGTATCGGTCTTTGCATAAGAATCGCAGATTTCTCCGCTGCCATCGGTAGACCCGTCATCCACTAAAATAACCTCTAAATTTTCATGGGTCTGGTTTAGAATACTCTCCACACAGGTATTCAGATATTCTTTGACGTTATAAACCGGAACAATTACACTGATCAAACTCTGACTCATTTCGTATCCTCTCTGTAAACACGCAAATATTCTCCACACATCTTCGTGGTGCTATAGGACTCTGTCACATCCTGCTTTGCTCTTTTTTGTATCTTCTCCACCGGAATCTTACCGCTTGAAACGTCCTTTAATATCCGTACATAATCCTCATAACGGTCTGCTAAAAATCCATTTTCCCCATTGATCATCACATCCCGGTTTCCAATGACACGGCTGGCAATACAGAGCTTTTCCTGATACATTGCCTCTAAAAGTGCCACCGGAAGTCCTTCCCAAAGGGAGGGGATCAGAAAAACATCTGCTCTTGCAAGCTGTTCTGTGGCTTCCTCTCTGTCCATCCAGCCGGTGATCTCAATATTCGATGCGGTCAATTCACTCCGCAGATCTCCATCCCCGATCCAGATAAATTTCCATTCAGGAAATGACTCTGCGATCCGGTTAAACATCGATGGATTCTTTGGAAAGCTGATCCTTCCTAAAGTACAGATGACCGGATGCTCCCTGTCAAATTCTTTTTTACCGCCCTTTGGGATCTTTGTAATATCAATTCCGTTGTTGATATACATTGCATTTTTTGTAAGTTTTAATGCTTCCTCATATTCTCCTTTGGATACACCGATCACCTTTGCATGGCTCATGGAGAGAACCTTTTCTGCTAAAAAATAAATCTTTCTTTTGAGGGCAGAATCATCCTGTTTTAAAAAAGCATAGCCATGCGGTGTATAATAGACTCTGTGTTTTTTACAGTTAATCGCCATTCTTCCGCAAAAACCTGCCTTAGAGGAATGAAGATGGATGATATCCGGGTCATATTCCCGCACTAAATGACGGATTTCCTGCATGGCTTTAAAATCTTGCAGGGGATTCACGCTTCTTTGAAAATGCAAAATCTCCACGAAACGGATATCTGAGCGGAAAAAACGTTCAAAATTTTCCGGTGTCTCTGCTCTTTTCGCATAAGCGATCAGTACTTCATATTCTTCGGCGACTGCATTTGCCAGCTCCGTAAAATAGGTAAATACACCGCCGCCAAAGGCCTCTGCTATGTATAATATCTTTTTTTTCATTGTTTTCCCTCACCTTGTATTTTGACCACAGCTATGATATGATACACCTAGTTTTCAGGAGGTTTCATATGAGTAAAAAATCCAGATTGAAAGTAAAATCCAGAATGATATCACTCATTGTTTTTGTGCTGCTTGCGTGTCTTGCCGTTTATATTTATCACGGCCTGCAGACTCCTTTGACTGTCACAACTTACAATTATCATAATAAAAAAATCCCATCGACATTTTCCGATTACACGATTGTACAGATTTCTGACCTCCACTGCAAAAATTTCGGCAAAAACCAGTCAGAACTGATCTCAAAAATAAAAGCTGCCAAACCGGACATGATTGCACTGACCGGTGATATCGTAGATGAAGACCACGATTCCATCAGCAGTGTTGAAGACCTTTTAAAAGGGATCAAAGACCTTGCACCGATCTATTTTGTTACCGGAAATCATGAGCTTACCTCTCTTGCTGCAACCCAGTATCAGGAGCTTTTAGCTCTCTTTCAAAAATACGATGTCACTGACTTGGATAATGATTCGGTAAAATTAAAAAAGGGCGGTCAGTCCATTACTCTGTATGGCAGACAATACTTTTCACAGTACTTGACCGACTCCCTTCCGATCGCTTCTGACAAAGATTTTGACATTCTTCTTTATCATGGAAGTGATAACTTTAAAGAGATTGCACCATATCACTATGATCTGATTCTCTCCGGCCACGCACATGGCGGCATTGTCCGACTCCCAATCTGGGGCGGAATTTTTGGAAATGACGGTACATTCTTCCCGGAATATGCCGGAGGCGAATATACCATCGGTGATGCCACCCTGATCTCAAGCCGTGGACTTGGAGATGCCTCCATTCCGCGTTTTAACAATCCACCGGAATTAGTGGTCATTAAATTAAATCCTTAATCATCCGTATTGTTAAAATCCGGTATGACACCAATGATATTGATCTTTCCATAGAGGGTTCCGTCTTTTACCGTTACTAACTTGTTTGAGAAAATCTCTCTCAATACCAGATAGATACACATGAGCACGGCACCTCCTATGGCAAAGATACCGACAACTTTTAAGATATTCTTCTGTGCATTCACATCTTTTTCTGCAAATTTTGCTTTATCTAAGATTCTTGCATCTCCGTTTTCCGTAATGTTTGACATCTCGATCACAAAAGCCTCTGCTACGGCATTTGCAACCTCTACCACTTCATCTTTATCCGGTCCGACAGCATTCACACGGAGCAATGCGGATTCGATCACTGCACTCTCGTCATAATCAATATCCACTAAATCTAAAATATCCTGTGTGCTCTCATAACGGTTACCCATGATCTGATTGGCTCTCTCTAAGACCGTCTGGCTCTTTCCGATCTCTGCATAGGTCATCATCAGCTTAGTACTGTCATAAGTTGCGGAATAATCCCCGCCCTCTGTGATACAGTACACACTCGAAGATGCCTTATACATATCCTGTTTTTCTTCGGTGGCAAGTGCAAATACGATTCCGATTGCAAGAAACAGGATTGCCGACATAAAGATCCAGGACAGATGTGTTTTTAATGCCTTGAAACATCTGCGTACATCAATTTCTATCAAACGCTTATTATTCATCACGATCTTCCTTTCTTCTCTTTTTCCGCTTACTGAGCTTTGATTTGTGGCTCTTATCCAGTACAAATAACAATACGATCACAAGACACACCACTGCTGCCGCTATCATCGTTAAGCAGAATGGATTGCTAATCTCATCAATAAATTTCTTGATCCTTGACTTGCTCTCTTTGACACCCTTCTGGGTAATCTCCACCTTAAAAGTCTGCTCTTTCGTCTTATAATGGTTCCCCTTGGAATCTTCATAGGTAAAATAAACTTTGATCTGCTGCATGCCGGAGCCTTCTAACTCCACAAACCCTTCTTTTGTCTGAACCTTGCCTGCATCAATTTCGTCAAACTTGATATCGGCTTTTCCGCCCTTGACACTTCCGGTCACATGCATGATGACTTTTTTAATGTCTTTTTCCCCTTTGTTCTCATACCGGGTGCTGACTAACAGCTTCGTACCATTTTCCACACTTTTTGCTACAGACAAGAGATCTATAGACAGATCACCGCTCTGTACAATTGCCGGTGTGAAGTTGGCATTCGTTACATTGGCATTATTATTACTGAAATAGTCAATATCTAATTCGATCAACGCCGTGTCATCTAAACAAGTCTCTGCCACGCCTAATTTGTACTCTAATACCGTGGTTTCTCCCGGTGCAAGAACGGCACAGAACTTCTCATTTGCCTCACCGTTCTGGATATAAAGACCACCGTTTGGGAAATACATAAATCCAACGATATCCTTTGCATCAAACTGGCTGCTGGTATTCTGTATCGTTACCTTAATGGTAAACTCATCTCCCGGTGAAGTATCTCCCTCAATCTCATAGGACTCAACGATTACCTTAGAAATCTCACCGTCTTTTGGTTTTGCACTGCTTGTTACACGCGTTGTAGTTGTGCTTGTCTCTTTCTTGTCCTTGTCATCCTGCTTTGTCGTATCCGTTTCTGTTGTTTCCGTATCTGTTGTTGCAGCTTTTTTCTTACTTGCATCAACCGGCACAGAAAACAATCCCGTGATCAGTACACAGCACAACATTCCTCCAATGATCTTCTTAATCTGCCTCATATTTCTCCTTTCGGTTCTTTACGAACTTCTTCTTGTCAAAATAGTCATAATCCTTCAGATAACGTTTGTATTCTTCCATACTGATCTTATTTTCGATCACTCCGACAACATTTGCACTGTTTGCGATCAGTTCCTCATAGGCATCTTCTAAACATTTTTTAGAAGAACCGTCCATTGCCGTAACCATGATCGTTGCATCCGACTTTACGGCAAAAATATTTGCATCTACGGAACTGTTGACAGACGGTACATCAATGAGTACAAAGTCATATTTCTTTTCTAATATTTCCATGACTTCTGCCATTTTAGATGCATATAAAAGATGCAGCGGATTCTCTCCGTTGATAGTTCCGCATGGGATATAGTCCAACAGTGGCCAGTTCGTCTTATATATCATATCTTTTTTTCCAATATCTCCCCGGACATAATCTGCCAATCCTTTTTTATTATCTGCATTCAGACGTTTGTAATTATTTCCTTTTCGTAAGTCTCCGTCTAAGATCACGGTTTTCCAGCCTGCACAGGATAATGAGATCGCAAGCTCCATTACCACGGAGGTCGTACCTACTCCCGGCTCACATCCGCATAAATGGAAGGATTTATAGCCGTTTTTTTCTCTTTGCAGACAAATATTAAATACCGCCTTATCATATGCGTCTGTAACATGCTGATTCTTACAGCGATACAGCTCTACCGCTTTTTTCCCCATCATTTCCTCCTTCTGCTCTTAATAAGCACCTTTTCTTTTCAGTACCACAAAGACTGTCTTGATCAAAATCTTGATATCCAGTCCTAAGCTCCACTCATCAATATAGCTGACATCCAGCTTTACAATCTCATCAAATGATGTGATCTGACTTCTTCCACTGACCTGCCACATTCCGGTCAGTCCCGGTTTAATACTGATCCTGCGCCAGTGATCCGCACGATATTTCTGCACCTCGTCTAATGTCGGCGGACGTGTTCCCACCAGGCTCATATCTCCTAAAAGGATATTAAAAAACTGTGGCAGTTCATCAATACTGGTCTTTCTTAAAAATGCTCCTACTTTCGTGATCCTCGGATCATTTTCCATCTTAAACATCAGATCACTCTTCACTTCATTCTCTTTTTGCAGTTCTGCCTTTTTCTTTTCTGCATCCTGACACATGGTCCTGAACTTATAGATCGTAAAATGTCTTCCGTTCTTGCCCACGCGTGTCTGCTTAAAAATAACAGGTCCCGGAGAGTCTAACTTAATTGCGATCGCAGCAATTAACATAATCGGAGAACTTAAAATGATCCCCACCAGACTTCCGATGATATCCATACTTCTCTTAATACTGCGTTTATATACATTGAGTGTTACGGTATGGTATGTAATTACCGGATAAGTTCCGAGTGCATTGACATAGCTGTCACCATAATTTGACTGGTACAGATCCATGACGATACTTGCACTGACACCCATACGGGAACAGAGTTCGATCTGTTCTCTGTAATCCTGATTTTTGATATTCTGCATGAAAAACACCTGCTCCACCGCATACTCACGGATCAGTTCTTCTAAATTCTCCATGGTGCCTACATATTCCGGCTCTTCTCCATCGCCAACATATCCGACGATATTCAGATTCAGATTTGTCTTTTTTAAAAAATGACGAAATTTTTCATATTCCTCACAGTTTCCGACTAAAAGCGTTCTTGTCTGGTTACGGTTCTGACTCTGCATCCTCCTTGCCAATGCGATCATCACAAACAGGATGTAGAACAGTATCGCACAGAAGATCAAGGCTTTTCTGTCCTGCTTTATTTCTCCGCTCGGAAGTATGCAAAGAAGCAAAATACCCCCGGCAACCATCCACGAAAACGTCACTTTTTTAATGGTTCTGTCTATATAGAAAAATCTTGTCCTGTCATACAAGCCTGCGTCCTTTTTTTCTAAGATAAAAATAACGGAAAATGCAAAACCATAACAGAAAAAGCGGGAGAACTCCCCACTTCTGCCAAAAAACAGATAACTCAATATGACCACACCGATCCCGATCAAAAAATCGCAGACCATATCTGTCATATTTGTATCAGCTTCAAAATTACTTTTTCTCATCCAACCATTTCCTCTCCTTATTTTATCTGCAGGATGTACTTATGGATTCAATCGCAACGGCACCGCCCCGTACGACTTCTATCTGTTTGAACTTAGACTTTAACAGTGCGATCAGTTCATTATTGCGTCTTTCTGACAGCTTACATTCTAAAAGGACACTGTCCTTTCCGATATCTGCTACCTGTACCTGAAATACCTGTGCGATCTGAAATACCTCCGCTTTTTCCTCTGCCGTGCATCTTTTTACTTTTGCAAACAGGATCTCCTTCATATGGATCGGGATATTCGTAAGGTCGATCACTTTAATGACCTCCACCATACGGTTCAACTGTTTTTTGATCTGCTCAAACGTAATATCATCACTGGTTACGCAGATGGTCATACGGGAAATCGTCTCGTCCTCTGTCGTACCTACCGTCAGACTTTGCAGATTATATGATTTTCCGGAGAAAAGTCCGGACACTTTTGCTAACACACCGACCTGGTTTTCCACATATAATGCGATCCAGCGGTTCTTCATGTCTCGTTCCATCTCTTTCCTCCTATTTCAAGATCATTTCACTCATCGGATTGCCGCTTTTTACCATTGGAAGCACAATCTCTTCGGTTGCTATCATAAATTCGAGTACCACCGGTGTCTGCTGCTCTCTCGCCCACTGTAGTGCCGGCAGAATCTCTTCTTCTTTTTCAATTCTCTTTCCGGATGCACCGTAGCTCTCTGCTAATTTTACAAAATCCGGTTCGTATGGCGGACAATCTTCTCCCGGTCCTTTGCAGCGCGGAGGACATGCCTTTCTTCTTTTCAGACAGGTCGCCTCATAGCGTTTTCCATAAAAAAGCTGTTGTATCTGACGTACCATCCCGAGATAATAATTATTCAATACACAGACAATAATATTCGTCTCCTGACACATTGCGGTTGCAAATTCCTGAATATTCATCTGAAATCCACCGTCACCGGTAATACAGATTACCTCTTTATCCGGACATCCGATCTTTGCTCCGATGGCTGCCGGAAAGCCAAAGCCCATCGTACCAAGTCCGCCGGAGGTAATAAAACGCTTTTTCTCGTTTAAGTCAATATACTGGGTTGCCCACATCTGATGCTGTCCTACATCCGTAACAATGATTCCTTCATCAAATTCCTGATTGATGCCTTCCATGATCATCTGCGGGGTCAGTCCACGGTCTCTTCGCATCTGTAACGGATTTTCTTCTTCCCACTGTGCAATGCAGGCTCTCCATTTCTCCGTCTTTTGCGGTTCTGCCCACTCTAAGAGTCTTTGGATCGCAAGTTTTGCGTCTGCTACGATCGGTACATCTACCACGACGTTTCTCGAAATGGATGCCGTATCAATATCGACATGGACAATTTTTGCATTTGGTGCAAACTCGTTCAGATCTCCGGTGATCCTGTCATTAAAACGGGTTCCGATGGAAAAAAGTACATCGCACTCACTAACTGCAAGATTTGCTGCATATCGTCCATGCATACCGCTGTTTCCGATATAATACGGATGATCGGTCGGGATCGCTCCTTTTCCCATTACAGTGGTAACTACCGGAATCTTCGTACGTTCTACTAACTCTAACAGTTCTTTATTGGCTTTTGCCGCATTGACACCGCCTCCGATTAAAAACAGTGGTTTTTTTGCAGCTTTTAAAAGTTTGTATCCTTTTTTCAACTGACCGATATGTACACCGGTACTTGGCTTATATCCGCGGATCTCTACTTTGTCCGGATAGACTGCCGGACCGGATGCCACCTGTATATCTTTTGGGATATCGATCAGTACCGGTCCCGGATTGCCTGTCGTTGCAATGTGAAATGCCATTTTAATAATGCGTCCTAAATCTTTACGGTCACGAACCGTCACGCCGTATTTAGTAACGCTTCTTGTCATTCCAACGATATCCACTTCCTGAAAAGCGTCGTTTCCGATCAGATTTAACGGAACCTGTCCGGTAAAACAGACTAACGGTATATTGTCATAATGTGCATCTGCTAATCCGGTAATGATATTCGTTGCTCCCGGTCCGCTTGTGACAAGACAGACACCGACTTTTCCGGTTGCCTTGGCATATCCTTCCGCCTCATGCAGTAAGCCCTGCTCATGTCTTGGCAGTACCACCTCAATGCCATCCTGTTTATATAATTCATCAAAGAGGTCTGTAACCATTCCGCCCGGATAACCGAAAATGGTATCTACGCCCTCTTCCTGTAATGCTTTTACAAATAATTTTCTTCCTGTAATATCCATACTTCCTCCTGCTTCCACAACTCGTTAGATATACCCCATTGTTCTCAATATAAATATCCACCCAGTCAGCGTAAATGCCGCAAGCAGGGTTGTGACCACGATGATACTTGCGGTCAGCACATCATCATTTTTCATGCTCTTTGCCATGATATAACAGCTTGGCGTTGCCGGCGCCGCTAACATGACCATAATGGCGATCAGTTTCTCTCCCGTAAATCCAAAGTGGATGGCTACCGGTATGAACACGGCTGCCTGCGCCACTAACTTGATAAAGGCTGCCACTAATGTCGGTTTGATCTTTGCAAGTGCCTTCTTTCCTTCAAAGCCTGCTCCTAAAGTGATCAATGCCAGCGGTGTTGCCATTGATGCCACATTATTGATCGTCTTATCGATCAGTACCGGAAAATCCAGACGCAGCAGGGATACTGCTAATCCCAATGCAATAGATAAAATGATCGGATTTTTTAAGATGTTTACACATGCTTCTTTTAATTTTCCCGTATCCCGATCCTGTTCTTCTCCCTCTGCTTCAAAGGTGAGCACTAAGACGGAATAGATATTATAAAGGGGTACTGCTCCGATAATCATCAGAGGTCCCATCGCGGACGGACCATACAGATTTGAAATAAACGCCAATCCCATGACTGCCGCACTGCTGCGAAATGATGCCTGCACAAACGCTCCCGTCATACTCTTATCTTTCATCAAAAATCTGGCTGCTGCCCAGATGCCCCAAAAGCATACCGATGTTGCCACCGCACAAAACAGCACATATTCAGCATCAAAGACCTTACGGATATCCACCGCCGAAATATCACGAAATACCATAAAGGGCAGTGTCACCGTAAAATTAAACTTATTTGCTATATTAATAAAATTCTCATTAAACATTCCCCTTTGCCGCAGGAACCATCCGATCACCATTACCAAAAAAATCGGGAATGTTACATTAACGCTATATATAAAATTCTCTAGCATGATCTCTTTTCATATTTCAGGAACTGGTACTCTAAATCAAAATAAGTCTGCTCCTCACTGTCTGCCGTGATCTCCCATTCTTCTTTTTCATCCAGATTTGGGAAATATGCATCTGCCTCGTATGCATAATCTATTTTTGTGATATGTGCAACATCACACTCATCGACAAGCTGGCGATAGATGCTCTCTCCACCGATCACATAAATATCCTCTGACGGATATTTTGCAAGTTTCTCTCTTAACTGCTCCATATCATGGACTACCATGGCATCCTTAACCTGATATGTCTCGTCTTTTGTCAGTACGATATTAACCCTGTTTTTTAACGGTCTCTGGTTTGGAAAGCTCTCTAAGGTCTTTCTTCCCATGACGACTACCTTACCTGTGGTCGTTTCCCTGAAAAACTTCATATCTGCCGGAATGCTTACTAACAATTTGTTTTTAAGTCCGATTGCCCAGTTCTTATCTACTGCTGCAATTAAATTCATGGTGTTTTCTCCTTTTTGGCGGCAATTATACTGCTACCGGAATATTTTTTATCTGAGGACCTGTCACATAATCTGTCACAGTCACATCCTCCGGTGTAAAATCATAGAAGTCTTTAATCTCAGGATTTAATGCGAATTTTGGTGCATCATGAATCGGTCTTTGGATCAGCTCCTCGACTAACGGTATATGGCGGTCATAAATATGCGCATCTGCTATGACGTGTACCAGTTCCCCGACATTCATGTCACAGACCTGTGCCAGCATATGAACCAGCACTGCATATTGGCAGACATTCCAGTTATTCGCCGTTAAAATGTCCTGTGAACGCTGATTTAAAATTGCATTTAAAGTCAGGCGATCTTCTCCTTTTTTCTGTGTCACATTAAAGGTCATGCTGTATGCACATGGATAGAGGTTCATCTCGTGCAGATCCTGATGTACATAGATATTTGTCATAATCCGTCTGCTGAATGGATTGTTTTTTAAGTCGTAAATGACGCGGTCTACCTGATCCATCATACCTTCTTTATACTGATGTTTGACTCCTAACTGATAGCCATAGGCTTTTCCGATAGACCCATTCTCATCTGCCCATTCATCCCAGATATGACTGTTTAAATCTTTGATATTATTAGACTTCTTCTGCCAGATCCAGAGCATTTCGTCCGTACAGCTCTTAATGGCTGTCTTTCTAAGTGTAATTGCCGGAAATTCTTCGGATAAATCGTACCTGTTGACGACTCCGAATTTTTTAATGGTGTAGGCACTGCTTCCGTCTTCCCAGTGCGGGCGGACTTTTTCGCCTTCCGTGCTGACACCGTTCTCTAAAATATCTCTACACATATCTATAAATATACGGTCTGCTCTGCTCATAATGTTCTCCTCTGCTACTTATTCACTATTGATTTTATCCCATTTTTCCTATGCTTGCAACCGCACTTTTACTATCTTTCTTATTTTTTTGCTCTTTTGCATAAAAATGTGCTATAATACAAAAAAATATTTCTATTAAGGAGTTTTTCATACTATGAGCCAGGAAAAAGTAGATCGTAATAAAGCCGCTAAGGCAAACCGTAAAAAAGACATGCAAAAAGAAAAAACTAAACTCGCCACCATCCGTGTATGCGCTGTCGCACTGTGTGCAGCTATCATCGGCTGGGGTGGTTATTCCATTTATCAGAGACAGGCTTCTAATAAGACTGCTGAAACGATTGAAGTAGATGCTTCTGCTCTTGCAGATTACCAGAATTCCTTAGTGCAGGCAGAGTAGGATTTCTGTTTTTTCAAATGCACAAACCCCCACGGAGATTGTATACAATTTCCGTGGGTCTCTTTATTCTGTGCTGATTATCTTGCATGAATCGTCATTCATATTTTTATAATCATGCTTCTATTATACTGATATACTGACTTCTTTGGTAGTGATTCCGCTACTTTTTTATCTCCGCTTTGTCTAACGCATCCTCTATGGCATTGATCAGCACCATGCTGGTGTATTGATTTTCTTCACTATATGTAATATTTTCCAGCGATTGTTTTTTATAGATCTGCTCGGACAGACTCTCTAACGCCGGTTCTACTAAGGGATACATGGTTGCCGTCGATTCATCCAGATTTACCAGTGAAATGGATTTAATCTTTTTTTCATCTACTGCCACCTCAACATCCAACACATTGTCGTTAAATAAGATTGAGGAGGTATAGACTCCTGCCTGATATTTCATGGTTTCTTTTGTCTTTTTGTCATCTCCTTTTTTATCAAACATACATACCATCAGTATGATAAAAAGAATTGCCAATCCCACAAATATTGCCGTATAGATCAATTCTTTCATGTGGAATACTACGATTTTTGTTTTTGAACTCAATGGAACCTCCTCATTTTTTCATTACTATAGATTATGCTTCCACCTGTTAAAATATGACTCTTTATTTTAATTCCGAAAGCGGTTTGAATGTATATCCCATCTCTTCCCACTTTGTCAGCAGTTCATCGAGTATTTTTCCATTTGTCTTAGAGGTATTATGCAGCAGTACGATCGCACCCGGATGGACTCTTGGAAGCAGTTTGTTAAATGCTTCTTCCTTTGTCGGCTGTGCATCCACATTCCAGTCTACATAGGCAAGGCTCCAGAAATAGGTCTGATAGCCTAGTTCTTTTGCCATCTTCAAGTTTTCCGTACTGTATTTTCCCTGTGGCGGGCGGTAGTATTTCGTCATTTCCTTTCCGGTGATTTCCTTATATAACTTTGACACTCCCTCTAATTCCTTCTGAAAAGATGCCTTATCCGATATGGAGGACATATCCGGATGATGATAGGTATGGTTTCCTACCGTATATCCTTCCTTTACCATCTTTTTTACCAATTCAGGACTCGTCTCTAAGAAATTTCCCACAACAAAAAAGGTTGCCGGTGCGTTGTGTTTTTTCAATGCAGCCATAATCTTCTCCGTATTGCCGTTCTCATAGCCGCAATCGAAAGTCAAATACAGCACTTTCTTTTTTGCATCTCCGATATAATGTGCATCATATTCTTTGAGTTCCTCCGGCGTCGCGTTTCCACTTGGCTGCGTACCCTCCGCTCCAAATCCAAGTCCCCAGTTTTCCACCTGTTCCTTTTTCGGGGAAAAATTATTCAGACACTGATGTGTCAAGGACGCTGCTCCGTTTCCTGCCAAAAAGAGAACCAGTGCTGCCGCGATCACGGATGCTGCTTTCTTTTTTCTGATTTTTTTTATTTTCATACGAACCACGAAACTTATTCTTAGTAAAGTTTATAGGATGGGGAGATGTCTTATGCAAGAATTGCTTAAAACAATCTCATTATCGGATGACAGTCACTCTAGGTCACTCAATCATGTAGTTCCTTTTACACAAAGAAAAACCCCTGCAAAGTCTCATGCTGCAGGGGTTTAACTAAAAATAAAAAAGAGCGCGAGACGGGACTCGAACCCGCGGCCCCGACCTTGGCAAGGTCGTGCTCCACCAACTGAGCCACTCGCGCATAAGTGTTAAACACAAATGCTATTATACTGACTCTGGCGTATTTTGTCAATAGTTTTTTTGTATTTTTAAATGCCGCAACAACCTATCGCTTGCTGCGGCATTCCGTTCTATTTCAATCTTTTTTCTGCATATTGGAGATTATTTTGTTTCTACATACTTTTTGATATTTGACGCATTGACGTATTTTTTTGCCCTGTTATTTTCTACTACGACAAGCGTTGGTGCCTGCATAACACCATATTTTTCAACCAGTTCCTGATTTTCCTCTGCGTCGATCAGCACATAATTTTCTTCGCCCAGAATTTCTTTTGCTGCTGCACAGTTCGGACAGGTCTTGGTTGTAAACAGATAGCGGATGTTATCGGTCGGCTCCACTTTGACCTCATCCTTTGAAATCGTAACAATATTTGTCTTGACTTCACTTAATTTCGAAGGATTGATCTCATACAATTTACGATCTTTGTATTCCTGTGTCTTTCCATCATTCCAGTTCTGAACCGGACGGTAATAACCGGTGATCCGGCTGTAAACCTCTGCTTCTTTTCCACAGTGAGGACAGGTAAAATGTTCCCCTGCAATATAACCATGTTCTTTGCAGATCGAATAGGTTGGAGAAATCGTATAATACGGCAGTTTGTAGTTCTGTGCGATCTTTCGTACCAGCGTTGCTGCCGCTTTCCAATCCGGAAGTTTTTCTCCAAGGAATGCATGGAATACAGTTCCTGAGGTATATAAGGTCTGAAGCTCATCCTGAATATCCAATGCCTCAAAAATATCTGAGGTATAGCCTACCGGAAGATGAGAGCTGTTCGTGTAATACGGTGTTTCGCCCTCACGTCCTGCCGTAATAATGCCAGGATATTGCTTTTTATCATATTTTGCCAAACGGTATGTTGTGGATTCTGCCGGTGTTGCTTCTAAGTTGTATAAATCACCATACGCCTCCTGATAGTCACTCAGACGCTCACGCATATGATTTAAAACATCTTTGGCAAACTCCTGTGTTTCCTCGTGTGTTAAGTCCTCTCCAAGCCATTTTGCATTCAGTCCCACTTCGTTCATACCGATCAGCCCAATCGTTGAGAAGTGGTTATCAAAGGTTCCAAGATAACGCTTGGTATACGGATAAAGTCCCTCATCTAACAGCTTCGAAATAACGCCTCTTTTAATCTTCAAAGAACGTGCCGAAATATCCATCATATAATCTAATCTGTGATAGAATTCTTTTTCATTCTTAGACAGATATGCAATTCTCGGCAGATTGATCGTTACTACACCTACAGAACCTGTACTCTCGCCGGAACCGAAGAAACCACCCGATTTTTTCCGCAGTTCACGCAGATCCAGACGCAGACGACAGCACATGGAACGCACATCACTCGGCTCCATATCACTGTTGATATAGTTTGAAAAATACGGTGTTCCGTACTTCGATGTCATTTCAAACAAAAGACGGTTGTTCTCTGTATCAGACCAGTCAAAATCACTCGTAATAGAGTAGGTCGGTATCGGATACTGGAATCCTCTTCCGTTCGCATCTCCTTCGATCATGGTCTCAATGAATGCTTTGTTGACCATATCCATTTCTTTTTTACAGTCTTTGTACTTAAAGTCCATTTCTTTGCCACCAACGATCGCAGGAAGTTCTGCTAAATCGTTTGGAACGGTCCAGTCTAAGGTAATATTAGAAAACGGTGACTGTGTTCCCCAGCGGCTTGGTGTATTTACACCATAGATAAATGACTCAATGCATTTTTTTACTTCCTCATAGGATAAGTTGTCCACTTTGACAAATGGTGCAAGGTAGGTATCAAAGGAAGAAAATGCCTGTGCTCCTGCCCACTCATTCTGCATAATCCCAAGGAAGTTCACCATCTGGTTACACAATACGGAAAGATGTTTTGCCGGAGAAGAAGTGATCTTACCCGGAATTCCACCAAGACCTTCCTGGATCAACTGTTTTAAAGACCAGCCTGCACAGTAACCGGTCAGCATGGACAGATCATGAATATGGATGTCACAGTTGCGGTGTGCATTTGCGATCTCCTCATCATAAATCTCTGAAAGCCAGTAATTGGCTGTAACCGCTCCGGAGTTGCTTAAGATCAAGCCTCCTACGGAATATGTAACGGTAGAATTCTCTTTGACACGCCAGTCCTCTACCTTTACATAGCTGTCTACAATTTCCTTATAATTTAAAATTGTAGACTTCATATTTCTCATTTTTTCACGCTGCTTGCGGTATAAAATGTATGCCTTTGCAACATCTGTATAACCCGCCTGCTCTAACACGGTCTCAACGCTGTCCTGGATATCCTCTACATGGACAACTCCCTCTTCAATCTTAGACTGAAAATCTGCAGTGACCCGAAGCCCTAACAGTTCTATGATATCATCTGTATATTCCTTGCCCGTTGCTTTGAACGCTTTCTCTATCGCTCCACGAATTTTTGCCAGATTAAAGTCATCGGTCTCCCCGTCTCTTTTCACTACTTTGAACATTATTCCATCACCCTCCATATCTGTTCACAAGATACGCTTTTCAAATCGTGTACGTCTATTCTATCAAATCGCATTTTTGAAGTCAATATAAAAAAGCACTATATGTAGTGTTCATTTTTTGTTGAACTTTCTACATATAGTGAAACTCTTTTGGTACCCAGGCACACACAAAAATGCCGTCTTCCCGGTATTCTTCGCTTAAAAGCTCGCCCTTTTCGCGGATCTTCTGGATGACTCCGGCATCCCGATATGGTATCGTGCACTCTAAAAAATCTTTTTCTTCGCGTAAAATTTCTTCTAAGATATTTTTTAAATCCTCTAAACCGTCTCCGTATTTTGCGGAAATATGAACAGTCCGCTCCGCACGAAAATCATGCAGCGGTTCCGGCTGCCCGATACGGTCTGTTTTATTAAACGCCGTAATGATCTTTTTGCCCTCTACTTCTAAATTCCGCAGGGTATCATATACGATATACATCTGTTTATCCATCTGCGGATTTGAGGCATCTACCACATGCAAAATGATATCTGCATACTTTGCCTCCTCTAAGGTACTCCGGAAAGCATCAATTAAGTGATGCGGCAGTTTGCGGATAAATCCTACCGTATCTGTCATCAGCACTTTCTGATTGTTGGTCAGTTCTAAAATCCTCGTTGTCGGATCTAAGGTCGCAAACAGCTTATCCTCTTCTAAAACTTCTGCATTCGTTAAATGATTTAACAGTGTGGATTTTCCTGCATTGGTATAACCGACCACTGCCACCACCGGTATCCCGCTTCGCTTCCGCTGCTGTCTGTTGACCTCACGATGCCTTTGCACCTCTTTTAATTCCCTGTTCAGCTGTGCCACACGGCTGTTGATCAACCGCCTGTCCATCTCTAATTTTTTCTCACCGGGACCTCTCGTACCAATCCCGCCACCCAATCGTGACAGAGAACGTCCCAATCCGCTTAAACGGCTTAGACGGTATTTCAGCTGTGCTAACTCTACCTGTATCTTTCCTTCGCTGGTAGAAGCCCTTGCCGCAAAAATATCTAAAATGATCAGCGTCCGGTCCATGACCTTTGTCTTTAATGCTTCTTCTAAATTTTTCAACTGTGCCGGTGATAACTCATCGTCACAGACAATTCCGGTTGCACCGGTCTGTTCTATCAGTTCTTCTAATTCAAATACCTTTCCGGTCCCGACATAGATCCCCGGATGGATATTCTCTCTCTTTTGGATCAGTGTTCCCACAACGACTGCACCGGCAGTCTCCACCAGTTCTGCCAACTCTGCTACCGAATCCTCGGCATCGTCGCCGTCCTGCTGTGAAACACCTACTAAAATGACACGCTCTGTCTCCTGTTCTACTTCATAAAGCGGCATGCTTTTCTCCTATCTGGTCTTTAAAAATGTGTATTCCCGGACTGCCTCTTCGTCACTTTTATATTCTTTGATATAGGCTTGCATCGTCTTTTTTGCCGACTCAAAATCACCGCTGTACTCATAGGCGGCAATCTCATTTTTCATCAGTTCCTGTTTGTTCACGGCATCCTTATTTTTCAAGCCCATCTGAAAATATTTTAAAGCATCCTCGTAATTACCGTCTTTCATCTGCATCATGCCTAAGGTATTCAACGCTTCACTGTCTTTTGCGTTTTCTTTGACATAGCTTTCTAAAAGTGCCTGCCCCTGTTCCTGTTGATCCGTTGCATTATAGACCTCTGCTAAATACAGCAGTGCTGTCTTATCATCCTTATCAATTGCCCGATCCAGACTGCTCTTTGCCTGTGTATAATCTTCTAAGAGATAGTACACATGTCCCTGCTCCGCATAATCTGCACCATCCTTTGGCTTGATGTCCAGTGCTTTTTTCAGATAGTTCTTCGCTTCCTCTGTTTCACCTTTATTGGTCAGATTCTCGTAAATGCCCTCGTAAATCTCATACTCTCTTCCTGCATATTTGACCGCATTCTTATAATCTTTGAATGCCTTGTCTTTTTTATCTGTATCTAAATAGACACTTCCACGCAGATAGTATGCATTCGCATTTTCCTTATCATAATCGATCAGTGACGTATAAGTTTCAATCGCACCGTCATAATCTTTTTTTGCAAACTGGGCAGCTGCCTTATAATAACAGATGTCTATCTCCTCGGCACCGATTTTTCCTAATGACGTATCTAAGGCTTTCTGAAAGGATTTGACCGCCTTATCATAATCGCCCTCTGCCATACTGTTAATTCCAATCTTACGATAGGCATCCTGATTCTTCTGGTTCTCACTCTGACATCCGCTAAATCCCAATGCCATGGTCAGACCTAAGATACCAACTGCCATATATTTTTGAAATTTCATTCTACTTCTCCAGATTCTCTCATATTTTACTTCGTATTCTTTTGATATGGATACGACATTGATTCCAGTATATCAAGTTTACCTCAAAATGAAAAGAGCAATCTGAACTTCCTCTACAGCTTCCAGATATCCTCATTGTACTGCGCAATCGTTCTGTCCGAGGAGAAAAATCCCGCCTGACTGATATTGATAAGCATTTTCTTTGCCCACTCCGAACGCTTCTCGTAATCAGCAAACATCCGCTCTTTCGTCTCCATATAATCTCTCCAGTCTAACAGTGTCATAAACCAGTCTTTTGAGATCAGTTCGTGATGCAGACGTTCTAAATACTCCGCATTGCCGATACGCTTTAATTCATCACTGACAATAAAGTCCACCGCCCGCCGGATATCCTCATCTTTTTCATAATAATCTTTTGACACATAATCTGCTTTTGCATAGTGCTCCATCACAGTCTCAGAAGATTCTCCAAAAATATAGATATTGTCCTCGCCGACTAACTGTGCGATCTCCACATTTGCTCCATCCATCGTTCCGATGGTAACCGCTCCGTTCAACATAAACTTCATGTTTCCGGTTCCCGATGCCTCTTTAGAAGCAAGTGAAATCTGTTCATCAATGTCACATGCCGGGATCAGCTTTTCTGCTGCCGTCACATTATAGTTTTCTACCATCACTACCTTTAGATATGGTGACACCTGTGGATCATTTGCAATAAATTCCTGCAAACATAAAATCAGATGAATAATATCCTTAGCGATGATATATGCCGGTGCAGCTTTTGCCCCAAAGATCACAGTAATCGGTCTCTTTGGAAGATTCCCTGCTTTGATGTCAAAATATTTGTGGATCACATAGAGCGCGTTCATCTGCTGTCTCTTATATTCATGCAGACGTTTGATCTGAATATCAAAAACAGAATGTTCGTCTAACTCCATATCCTGTGTCCGCTTCAAGTAATCTTTCAACTCGCATTTTGCAGATTGTTTTACTTCTAAAATTCTCTTTAAGACTGCCTCATCTTCTGCAAACTGTGCCAGTTTTTCTAATTCTGTTGCATCTTTTTTAAAGCCATCTCCGATAAGCTCCGTGATCAGTTCGGTCAGCTTCGGATTGGCATGCAGCAGCCATCTGCGGAACGTGATTCCATTGGTCTTATTATTGAATTTTTCCGGATAAAGCTGATAAAAGTTTTTCAACTCACTGTTCTTTAAAATTTCCGTATGCAGGTATGCCACACCATTGACACTGAACCCATAATGGATATCCAGATTTGCCATGTGTACCAGTCCATCCTGAATAATATAGGTACTTTCATCACGGACTTCTTTACGGATACGGTTATCCAACTGACGAATGATCGGCATCAGCTGTGGTACTGCCCTCTCTAAATATCCGATCGGCCACTTTTCCAATGCCTCTGCTAAAATCGTATGATTCGTATATGCGCAGGTCTTTCGGACAATGTCAATTGCCTCATCTATCAAAAGACCTTCTTCCATCAAAAGCCGTACCAGCTCCGGGATTACCATGGTCGGATGTGTGTCGTTGATCTGGATCACGGCATAATCCGCCAGATCATAGAGATCCGAGCCACGCTCTTTTGCCTCGTCTAAGATCAGTCTTGCCGCATTGCTCACCATAAAATACTGCTGATACACACGCAGGATACGTCCGTCATCATCGCTGTCATCCGGGTATAAAAAGAGCGTCAGATTCTTTTTAATGTCTGTCTTATCAAAAGAAATCCCTTCTTTTACAATGTCCTCATCTACAGATTCAATGTCAAACAGATGCAGTTTATTGGTACGGTTCTCATAACCGGTCACGTCAATATCATACATCCGTGACTGCACCGAAAAACCGCCAAACGGGATCGTATACGTCTTATCCGTCTTTGTCAGCCAGCTTTCCTTTTCTATCCATGGATTTGGAAGTTCCTTCTGTGCATTGTTTTCAAAGACCTGACGAAACAGTCCGTAATGATAGTTCAGACCTACACCGTCGCCATTCAGTCCCAGCGTTGCGATGGAATCCAAAAAACAGGCTGCCAGTCTTCCCAGTCCTCCATTTCCAAGCGATGGTTCCGGCTCTAATTCCTCGATTTCTGACAGGGATTTTCCTGCGTCCTCTAATTCCTGTCGGACTTCCTCATAAATCTCTAAATTGATCAGATTGTTAGATAAGAGTTTTCCAATCAGAAACTCTGCAGAAATATAATATAATTTCTTCTTCTCTTTCTCTGCTGTATCTTTCCCTGCTTTTTGCGCTGCAAGTTTTTTTACATGTTCTAAGAGTGCAAGATAAATCTCCTCATTACTGCACTTTGAAAGTTCTTTTGGATAACTGACTGCCATCTGCATGCTCCTCTCTCGCTTAGTGTACGGTATCTACCTTCATCATATTCGTTGTTCCCGATTTTCCGATCGGTACACCGGACGTAATGACTACCGTATCTCCTGATTCTAAATATCCATGTTCTTTTGCACCTACGATAGAATGTGCGAATAAATCAAATACATTTTTTTCTTCCTTAATTACGATTGGATAGACACCCCAGGAAAGGTTAATCTGTCTGCTGACCTTTTCTTCCATGGTACAGCCGATGATCGGACACGCCGGACGATATCTTGAAATTGCCCTTGCCGATCTTCCTGACTTCGTAACGGTAATGACTGCTTTTGCATTCAGGTCATGCGCTGTGGTACAGGTTGCATGACAGATTGCATCGGTAACATCCGGCTGTTCTTCTTTTTCATAACGGAAAAATCGTTTTTTATAATCAATATCCTGCTCGGTACGGTCAGCAATACGAACCATCATCCGCAGTGCCTCCACCGGATAATCTCCTGCTGCCGTTTCTCCCGAAAGCATAATGGCACTTGTTCCGTCATAGATGGCATTCGCAACATCTGTGGTCTCTGCTCTTGTCGGTCTTGGATTTTTCATCATGGAATCTAACATCTGTGTTGCCGTGATGACCTGTTTTCCTGCTTTATATACTTTCTTTATAATCATCTTTTGGATCACCGGCACCTCTTCACATGGAATCTCCACACCCATGTCACCGCGGGCAATCATAATTCCGTCGGAAACCTCAATAATAGAATCAATGTTGTCCACACCTTCTCCATTCTCAATCTTGGCAATAATGTTGATATTCCAGCCGCCATTCTCGTCTAAAAGTCGGCGGATTTCTAACACATCATCCGCGGAACGCACAAAGGATGCCGCCACAAAATCCATATCCTCCTGGATTCCAAACAAAATGTCCTGTCTGTCTTTCTCGCTCAGATAATCCATTGCCAGATGAATGCCCGGTACATTGATTCCCTTGTGGTTTGATACCGCTCCATCATTTAAAACAGTACAGTAAATCTCTTTATTTTCAATCTTATCCACCTGCATCCCGATCAGTCCGTCATCAATCAAAATCTTTGTTCCAACGGTTACGTCCTGCCACAGGTTTTCATAAGTAATGGATGCACGCTCTTTGTTTCCGAATACTTCTTCTCCGGTTAAAATAAAGGTCTGTCCTTTTTCTAACATGACTTTTTTATCTTCAAAATCTCTCAAACGGATCTCCGGTCCTTTTGTATCTAACAGTGCTGCTACCGGCTGACCACACTTTTCTCTGAGGCTGCGGAGTTTTTCAATCCTTCCCCGCTGCTCCTCATGGTCTCCATGTGAAAAATTAAATCTTGCAACGTTCATGCCTTCTTTAATTAATTGTTCTAATACATCTCCACGGTCTGTTGCCGGTCCTAATGTACAGATGATTTTTGTCTTACGCATTTATTTTTTCCTCCTTAACAACTGCTAAATTTTTCTTTTTTCTTAAACGGTATCTGACATTCTCCTTTAAAAGTGTATACAATACAGAGCAGATCGGTATAAAAAATATCATACCCACAATGCCGTACAGCTTACCGCCCACGGTCACTGCTGCCAATACCCAGATAGACGGAAGTCCTATCGAACCGCCCACTACATGAGGATAAATCAGATTGCCCTCTATTTGCTGCAATATTAAAAACATAATTAAAAATCCCAATGCGCGCATCGGATTCACTACCGCAATCAGGAAGCAGCCGATGATACATCCGATAAATGCTCCCCAGATTGGGATCAGGGATGTTACTGCAATCAGTACACTGATTAACAGTGCATATGGTATTTTAAATATTGTCATCGTGATAAAAAACATCGTTCCCAAAATGCAGGCTTCTAAACACTGTCCTGAGATAAATTTCTGAAAGGTGATGCTTGTCAGCTTTCCTACTTTCCAGACGGCTTCCGAAACCGGCTGTTTTAAATATGCCTGTAACAGATTTTTCGTCTGGCGTTTTAATTTTTCCTTCTGTGCCAATACATAGATTGCAAAGATCAGACCAATAAACAGATTCAGCACATTCCCTAAAGTGCCGCTTAATCTTGCCATTGCCGAACTGTCCGGATTATTCATCCAGTTATTTAAAAAACCTATGACTTCGTTGATGATTCTTTCACTGCTTAAATTGACCTTGATAATCGTATCTGCAAACTGCGGAAATTTTTCGGATAACTCATTCTGATAATTATCCAGATTCTGCATTGCTTCCGGCACTGCCTGAATGATGCTGCTGACGGTCTTGGTAAGCTGTGGAACAATCAATGCCCCCACCGCTCCGATAATGCCAAATACCAATACCAGCGTAATCAAAATGGCAAGTGTCCTTCGCATTTTATCAAACTGTTTTCCTGCTAATACTTTCCGCTCCATGAAGTTCATTGGCACACTTAAAAACAACGCAAATACAATCCCTATGATAAATGGCATAAAGACATCAATCAACCTCGTAATCCAACGGCACACACTTCCAAAATTCAAAGCGATCCCTAACATGACCACGGTAAAACTGATCAAACCTAACGCTGTTACTATTTTCTTCGTTTCTGGCTTCATTCATTCCCTCTCTTTTCATTCTTTTTCTGATTTAAAAAACGAGACTCCTGCTGCTTTGCACAACAAAAGTCTCGTTGTCTTATTGCAAACGGGTTTCATATCCGTCTTGACAATAGCAAACCTTTTTGCCTACGTCAAATCTTTTTGAAAACTTTTACTCTTTCTTTGCAACAATTTTACAAATCTTTTTCTTTCTCCGGTTCCGGGAGGATCAAGCGTATCTTTTCCACACGGTTTTTATCCATTGCCTCGACGATCAGTTTGACTCCATCCTCCGTTGTGATGCTCTCACCCGGCTTTGGAAAATGATCCAGTAAGCCGACCACATATCCGCCAATGGAATCATAATCTTCCGATTCAAACTTCAGTCCTAATTCCTCACATAAATCTTCTAAATTCTGTGAACCAAGCACCTCATACTCGCGGTCACCAAGCCATACGATCGAGTCTACCTCATCTGTATCATATTCATCACGGATCTCTCCGACAATCTCTTCTAATAAATCCTCTAGTGTGATAAGTCCTGCGGTTGCCCCGTATTCATCTAATACGATCGCAATACTGATCGATGAGCTTCTCATATCCATAAACAGCTCTGCGGTATTTTTATGCTCATAAGTATAATACGGCTCTCTTAAAATATCCCTGATATGGAATGTCTCCTTGTCATCATAGAGCAGCAGATCCTTCATATTGATAATACCGATGACATTATCGGTACTGTCCTCATAAACCGGAAGTCTTGTAAACTTATCCTTTCGGAACAGTTCGATCAGCTCCTCATAGGTACTGTTGATGTCTGCAAAAGTCATATCGATACGCGGTACCATAACCTCTTTTGCCTCCGCATCACCAAAATCAAACAAATTATTGATCATGTCTTTTTCTTCTGTTTCGATGACACCTGTCTCATGGGAAACATCCACGATGGTACGCAATTCTTCCTCTGTCAGCTTGTTCTGATCCGTATTCGGGTCTACACGCAAAATCTTTAAGAAGAACATTGCAATCTGGTTTACGGCAAAAATAACCGGTGTAAGCAGTTTCATCAGCCAATAGATGATATTCGCATATGCCATTGAAATCGGCACTGCATGGATCGTTGCGATTGTTTTCGGTGAAATCTCACCAAATACCAGGATCAGCAGTGTTACAATTCCGGTTGCAATTCCTGCTCCCTTACTGCCTAACATATCAATTGCCAGTGTAGTTGCAATAGAAGAAGCGGAAAGGTTTACTACGTTGTTTCCGATCAGGATCGCACTCAGCATCTTTCCTGAGTTCTCCGTAATCTTTAAGACCGTCTTTGCCCTTTCATTGCCCTCATCGCTCAGTTTTCTCATTCGTATTTTGTTGACGGTGGTCAGTGCTGTCTCTGCCGATGAGAAAAATGCAGAAAGCATAATCAATACCACCAGAATTATGAGCCGTATCGCCTCACTCGAATCCAAAAAATCACTCTCCTTTACTTTAGCAATAATATAACGTATCTCCCTCAAAAACGCAATTCATTTTTAAAAGTTTCACAGCAATTTCAAAAGTTTTAGCTGCAAACTCTTCCCCTACTCCACAGGGTTCTCCCTTTATAACGGATTTTTGACAGGCAAACCCCTGATTTTTTGCATAGTAATGCTCAAATCTCACGTCATAAGGGATAACCCCTGTTTCTTCCGGTTCTAAACGAAACACTCTGCGGTATATTTTTTCATTATCCATGGGATCAGACGGACTGTTGCTGATAAGATAAAAGATATTTCCCGATATGCGGGGATGATTTTGAAAATAGTTCAGAAGTACCGGATACTCCTGTGGAAAATTGATGACAACGGTATCGGCTCTTTGAAAAAGTCTCCACACCTGCCGGTTCCGGTCGTTTTTGCAATCCACAAAGACATGACCTTTCTTTTTTTGCCTATTTTGTTTTTGCATATTTTCCATAAAATGATACTTTCCATATGCTTCGTAATTTTCAAAGGTCCGTACCTGCATACCGTAATGGATTCTGTAGATATTTGCTAAGATTTTCATATTTCTTGTAGTCTGCCCCCCTCTTGCGGGACTCCAGAATACAACCTCCAACCAATGACCTCCTATCATTGGTGACGGACGGGATGTTTGATAAGAATATCCTTATCATAACGAAGTTTGTCTTGGTTGTAAACACTTTTGTGTGTTTTTCATTTATTTTTCTTATAATTCATGTTATAATGTACAAAATGACAGAAAAGGTGGTGGTATACCGATGGAAAACAGAACCGGACGTACAATCGGACTCATTTTAGCAAATGCTTCGAGTAGTTTTACAACTGCATTTATGGATCTTTTTCAACAAGAACTCTACCAGAAAGATTACAAACTGGTGATCGGACTCACAAACCACGATTTAGAAAAAGAAAGATTTTATCTTGAATTTTTCGGACGGACTACAGAAGGCATCATCATTCTTTCCGATTCCAGCGAATACAGGGAACTTGCAGATGCCATTGCACCAAATATACCTGTTGTCTTTATCCACCGCGCGCCTGCGGACTGCGAACATACCTCGATCATAGAGAGTGATTACTCTGCAACATTTCAGGCTGTCCTTTCTTTGGTAAATTCAGGATACCCAAAGACCGCTTTAATTTGCCGGAATATTAAATTTTCTACAAGCCGTGAGATCATTCAGGCATATCGTGCCGCTATGGAGACAACACCGGAAGGATTTCACGAGGACTGGATTTTTGAATGTAATACAACAGACCGCGACTATATCGAGAATCTGACTTCGCACATCACCGGAAAAGGCTGCACCGGACTTTTAGCTGCTTCTATCGAAGTAACGGAACGTCTTGCCCCTTATATTTATGAATATAACAAATTGCATGATGCACCGCTTTCCCTGACCGGATTTTCTACGGAAAACCGCAGCACAGTGCTTTTTAAAAGTCTTGATACGATCTGCAGACCGATCCACCGCACGGTAGATTTAGCATTACAGCAGCTTTTCTATCTGATGAGCAATCCGGATGCTCCGCAGAACGAATACATTGTAAAAGGCTCTTTAAAAATGCGAACGAGTGATGTATTCCAGACTTTATCTTAATCATGGATATTCGTATATTTTTACCTCCTGTCGGACATTAATACCTTATAGGAATTCCAACAGGAGGTATTATTATGAACCAAATCTTAGAAGAAATCTCAAATATCGGTGTCGTACCGGTGGTTGCCATAGATCACAAAGACGATGCTGCCCCATTAGCAGACGCATTGACCAAAGGCGGCCTTCCGTGTGCAGAAGTTACATTCCGTACACCTGCTGCGGAAGAGTCCATCCGCATTATGGCAGAACAGTTCCCGGATATGCTGCTCGGTGCCGGTACCGTATTAACGACGGAACAGGCTGACCGTGCCATTGCCGCCGGAGCAAAATTCATTGTCAGTCCCGGCTTTAATCCCAAAGTTGTTTCCCACTGTATCGAAAAAAATATTCCGATCACACCCGGAATCTCAAGTCCAAGTGATATGGAACAGGCAATCGAAATGGGCTTAGATGCCGTAAAATTCTTTCCTGCCGTTCCTTCCGGTGGACTGTCCATGATCAAAGCTCTTGCAGCTCCTTACCATACTATGCGTTTTATGCCAACCGGTGGAGTAACTCCGCAAAACCTGACTGAATTCTTAGACTATCCAAAGATCCTTGCCTGCGGCGGAACCTGGATGGTAAAACCGGAACTGCTTGCCACCGGCAATTTTGAAGAGATCACCCGATTGACCAGACAGACGGTACGCACGATGCTGGATTTAAAAATTGATGAGCTCACACTGCCTTTCCCACACACAGGCAACAACCTTTCCGATGCCCTGCATGGACTTATAAATCTCTCATCCGGCAGCACTAAAGAACTGACTATCTCCTGCCGCTATTTGAAACGTACCATCTATCATTTAGAAAAAAACGGAGCCACATTCCGGTATGACAATGCAAAATATGATTCTGCCGGAAATATGTATACGATCGATTTTTCAGATGCACCGGAAGAATTCTCCATTCGTTTAATAGAAAAACATTAGGTATATTTTCCAATAAGCAGACTTCCTGTAAAAATTAAGGTATTAAAAGGCAGTTTCAAGTTTTTGGATCGGCAACTTGCACAAAGCCGCGTCTATTTTGTTCCGTTGTACGAAAATAAGAAAATCTAAGTCTGCCTGAGTCACAAAAGCAGTCCCGGTTTTGTGCAAGTTGCCAGCCACTAAGTTGTGAACCGCTTTTTGACACTCTAATCCTATAAATGAATCTCTATGTAACGTGCCACCCATACAACACAAACCTTTCCATCTCGTAACGTAGTGCCTGCACAAATCGGATATGGAAGGTTTCTTTTTGTGCAATGGAAATGAAACTCAAGAAATCGTGAAGCCCACTGGCGAACACGATTTCTGTTTTAGGAGGTTCATTGGAATGGTCTGCACAAGGAAACCCGGAATATTCGATTTGTGCAGGGCACCTACAATACGTTCTAAATACTATAAAGTTTCTTGCAGGCCTCTCTCAAACTTGTCTAACAATTCTTTCTGGTACTCCCTATCAAAAGTTCCATGCAGAAGCTTCGGATATGCCTCCTCCTGCAGCTGCTGCCAGCTTTCTTTTTCATTATTGACTACGATCGGATAGAACCAGACACCGTTTTTCTTCGCGGCTTCATAATCTCCCATGGCATCTCCTACCATCAGGATCTGCTCCGGCGGATAGCCGAGAGCTGAGAGCTTTTGGATACACTCTGCCTTACTGCCCGCTTCCTGACTGAGCAGTGCTTTACAGTACGGTTTTAACTCATACTTTGACCACTCCTCTTCCACCGCCTGCGCATTTGCCGAAGATACGACTGCTAAATCCGCTTTTGGGCTCATTTTTTCTAATGCTTCTCTGACTCCGTAAAATGCTCCCTGTTCCATTCCCGGCTCTTTGACGGCAAGATTGACATGAATACTCCACAAAAGTGCCTGTTCCATACAGGGATTCTTCTTTTTCTGGCATTGAGCCAGAAGGGCAGGATTTGAAAGCTCCGGTGCCTCTTTTGTCCAAGCCACGAACTCCTCCTGTCCCTCTGTCTCATAACCTTTTTCTTTTGCCCATTCTAATCCCATGGCAAGTCCCTTGAAGCGATTGATGCCACGGGTTTTCGAATAGAGATTGATCTGATTCCAGTATTTTAATGCCTCTTCTTTGATGTCTTCTAAGCCATACTGTTTCACCCATTCCGGTCCGAAGCAATAAAAATGTTTGCTATTCATGGTGTCCATTGCACATCCGTCACTGTCAATACAGATTAAATAATCATGTTCTTTTTTCATATTATTCTCCCATTATATTCTGGTGTCCATCATACCACAGAAGGAATCCACCGGGTCTTTTCCCGTAAATTCCGAACGTCCCATAAGTTTTTCCACCAGTGCATCTAAGGTATGCTCATTCTTATCATAGCAGTTAATATACGTTTTTACCTGCGGCACATCTGCTAAGTGGAACGGACTTGCTAACGAAATAAAAATCGTTGGCACTTCATGCACATACCACGGAATATCCGGCGTTCCCTTACTCATTTTCCAGTTGATACGTTGTGTCACTCCAAAGAGGTTGGTGATCTCGGCAAGCTGGATGATCAGATCATAATTATCTGTGATTGAGGAAATCGGTGCTTTTCCGGCATACATATTTAACATCATTTTTCCGGCTTCTTCCTCCGGGGCTTTTAATATCTTATCCATCATGGATTCATAGATCGTGACTTCAAATCCTTCTGCCTCTAACTTCTCTTTTAAATATTCAACCGGTTTTTTCTTATTCTTTCCACCCATCATAAATGCAAACGGGTTCGGTGTCTCCTGTGGCACGATCAAAATTCTCTTATGCTCTTTTACGGATAATGGCAACGGTGAAATTCCCGTATTTTTTACCAGTGTAATGGATTTGTCCGATACTTCTGCCGCAATCTCTTTAAATTCCGGACTTCCGATGACGTTTAAACCTTCTTTTAGAGGAACGATCTCTTTTTTATTTTTCTTATGCAGTCCTAAATATGCCTTGATGCCAAGGATTCTGCGAAGGGCATCCTCTAAACGTTCTTCTGTAATGATCCCACTACGATAGCCTTCCATCATATAAGAAAAATCTTCCTCCGGATCATTGAAGAATAAGAACATATCACAACCCGCCGCGATCGCTGTCGGAAGCATTTTGCTTCGCTTCATGACTGATGTCATACCTACCATATGGGACGCATCGGTCACGACCATTCCGTTAAAGCCTAATTTTTCTTTTAAAAGTCCGTCAATCAGTTCTTTCGACAGTGTCGCCGGAAGTGTGTCTTCTAATTCCATCTGATGATTAAAATATTTTTGATAGGAAGGAAGCATGATATGACCTGCCATAACGGTATGAACCCCGGCATCGATCATTCCACTGTATACTTTTCCAAAGGTTGCATCCCATTCTTCCGTGGAATAAGTGTTGACCGAATTGCTTAAGTGCTGATCCCTTTCGTCGATTCCATCGCCCGGAAAATGTTTCATGGCACAGACCATGTTACTTTCCATAAAACCTTTCATATAGGCTTTGGACATTTCTAACACCATATCCGGGTCGGAACCAAAACTTCTCGAGGAAATGATCGGATTTCTCCAATTGCGGTTGATATCGGTGATCGGTGCAAAAGACCAGTTGCATCCAAGTGCCGCCGCTTCGATCCCGGACACTCTTCCCATCTCATAGGCATATTTCGGGTCATTGGTGGCTCCGATCTTAACCTCTACGCCAATCTCTGTTCCATCGGTGCAGGCTCCATTTCCACCCGCTTCGGTATTGGCTGCGATCAAAAGCGGGATCTTGGCATTTTCCTGCAAAATACGGTTCTGCTCATGCACTTCTTTAGAGGTTCCCGGATTGTAACGCACCGCACCGATGTGATATTTTTCTAAAACATCTTTCAGGTACCCCTCGCTTCGCTCGGAACCCATATTTACAAAAAGCTGTCCGATCTTTTCTTCCGTTGTCATTTCTGCAATGGTATCTTCTACCCACTGTATATCTTCTTTTTCTAAAAAATAAGGTTTTTTTGTTAAATCTACTTTTACCATATGCCCTCCATTTATACTCCTGAATATGCCTGAAATCCTCCGTCTACCGGGATCACGACACCGGTAATAAAGCCGGAGGCTTCGTTATTCAGTAAAAACAGCAGTGTTCCGATCAATTCTTCGGATTCTCCAAAACGTCCTAACGGTGTCGCTGCTAAGATTTTTCCTGTTCGTGGTGTCGGTGTGCCATCTTTTTCAAATAAAAGCTCTCGATTCTGTTTTGTTGCAAAAAATCCCGGTGCTATTCCATTGACACGGATGCGGCTTTTTGAAAAATGCACTGCTAACCACTCCGTAAAATTCGATACAGCCGCTTTTGCCCCACTGTATGCAGGAATCTTTGTTAACGGTGTATAAGCGTTCATGGAAGAAATATTGATGATATTACATCCTTCTTTCTCTAACATATCCTGTGCAAATTCCTGCGTTGGCAGCAGTGTTCCGATAAAGTTCAGGTTGAATACAAATTCCACTCCGCTCTGTTCTAGATCAAAGAATGATTTTTCTCCCTCTTTTAATTCTCCCGGCACATAATATTCCTGATCTGTGGTTGCCTTCGGATTATTTCCACCCGCACCATTGATCAGAATATCGCAGAAGCCAAAGTCTTTTTTGATCTGTTCATGTGCTGCTGCAAGACTTTCTTTTTGCAGTACATTTGCCGCATAGCCTTTTGCCGTATAACCTTCCTCACAGATTTCCTTTGCTGCTTTCTCGGCTGCCTCCTGATTTAAGTCCAAGAGTGCAACCTTGCCGCCTGCCTGTGCCAATGCTTTTGCAAACATGCCGCCGAGGACTCCGCCTGCTCCTGTGATGACAACCGTCTTTCCGGTCAGGTCTGTATTAAGTGGTAGTTTCATGTGTGTTCTCCTTCTTCACTATAATGATTCTTTTTTTTTAATGTTGTTGTTCTTTTTTTGGGGGGTGAGGGGTGCTGTGTTCTACACACCTCCTCTTTGTGACTATAGCTGGATTTTGGATGTTCTTAATAGCCTGTCAATATCAGAAATTTGCGGGCACGGATGCCCGCAAAAGGAGCAACTGAGCCATGGATGGCGAATTTGCTCCGGTTTCGTCCCCATCCAGCAACGTCCCACAGGGTATTTAGAACATCCAAATCCCAGACACGGAACAAAAGGCGGTGTGTAGAACACCCAGCCAACACCCCCTCACCCGCTCATCCCTATCTCCTACTTCACACTCTCTTTCTCAATTGCCTCCCACAACCCATTCAGATACGCTGCCCCCAGCGCCCTGTCATACAGTCCATATCCTGCTCTTCCGGTCTCGCCCCATATCATTCTTCCATGATCAGGGCGGATATAGCCGTCAAAGCCATTGTCATACAATGCTTTTGCGATCGCATACATATCCAGTGTTCCACAGGAGGACGGATGTGCACTTTCTTCAAATCCATTATCCAATATCTTGACATTTCTCATATGCACAAAGTGGATTCTTCCCATTGCCGCATATTTTGCTGCCATCTTTGCTACATCATTGTGTCCGGAACATCCCAGGGAACCCGTACAGAGTGTGATCCCATTGTGTCTGTCATCCACTAATTTTAAGAAGCGGTCAAGATTTTTTTCATCGGTAATAATGCGTGGCAGTCCAAAAATACTCCAGCATGGATCATCCTCATGAATTGCCATGTTGACATCATACTCTGCCGCTACCGGAATGATTTTTTTCAGAAAATATTCCAGATTGTTCCACAGATCCTCTTCACTTAATTTCTGATACTCTGCTACAATCCCTTTTAATTCTTCCCTGCTGTATGAAGCATCCCAGCCCGGCAGGGTCAGATCGCTGTCTGTTTTCAGCGGATCTACTTTATCGACCTGTTCCTGATAATAAACTAAGGTAGTGGAGCCATCCGGCAATCTGTGGTCTAACTGGGTTCTCGTCCAGTCAAATACCGGCATAAAGTTATAGCAGATACATTTCACTCCTGCTTTTGCCACTCTCTTGATATTTTCACAGTAATTTTCAATATAGCGGTCTCTGTCCGGTTTTCCGAGCTTGATATCCTCATGTACCGGTATACTCTCGATTACTTCAAATTTCAGTCCATTTTCCTCGACCTGCTTTTTTAAATCTGCAATTGATTTTTCACTCCAGACCTCTCCCACCGGGACATCATAGACTGCTGTTACAATTGCTTCCATTTTTGGAATCTGGCGGATATTGTCTAACGTTACTTTGTCATCCGCTCCATACCATCTGAATGATAATTTCATGTGTTAAGTCTCCTCTCTGCGACGTTTCAATTCTTCTGTATTCTGAATTACAATTTTTTTCGATAACGGATATAAGAATATCATAACCAGACCTACGAGGATATAGACAATTCCTGGAAATAATGTTGCAATTCCGTAGATTCCGCCCTGTACTTCTGCGGTTTGTGCTGCTGCAAGGGAATCATATCCAATGGCAGAAAGTGCAAAGCCACTGACTCCTCCTGCCAATGCCTGTCCGACTTTTCTCGCAAACGAATAGAATCCGTATACGGTTCCATCATCGCGGGAATGTGTCCGCACCTCTTTGTCATCGATCACATCTGTGATCAGTGCCCAGATCAGCATATTGAAATAGTTCATTCCTAACATTGCAAAGAAAGAAAGTGTGATGAACACCGCAAGGCTTTTCGTGTGTAAAAAGTAAATGATCAGATAGATGATCCCTGCCCAGAAGCATCCGATCGCGGCAGACTCTTTTTTTCCGTAGCGCGTGGAAATTTTTCCGGAAACAACTGCCACGACGATCCCCGATGGCAGGTTCAAAAGGCTGAACAGTGCCAGTGCCTTGGTATCTTTAAAATAATCGGCAAACAGATAGGTGTTGATCCCCTGACTCATCAGTGTTGCTAATAAGAGCAGAATGGCTGCTAAAATGACCGACATCAATGCCCTGCTTGTAAAAATCCCCTTCAGTGCTGCACCAAGAGCGGTGTTTTCCCCACGTTCTTTCTTCTCTATCTGTACACGCTCTGTCGTCATTGCATAGCAGAGCAGATAACAGATAATTGCCGCGATTGAAAAAACACCGGCTAGAATCGTAAAGTTCCTTCCACTGACCACCTGATTTCCATTGACATCTGTATAGTAGATGATCAGCGGTGTTACGACACTGATAAAGGTTGCTGCAAAAATAGCTCCTAATGAACGATAGACAGAAAGTGCCGCACGATCTTTTGGCTCCTCGGAAATCGCCGATGCCATAGAACCGTAGGGAATATTAATTGACGTATAAAATATTGAACCCCATAAAATATAGGTTACAAACATATAGATCAGTTTGACGGTCATAGATGCCCCTGCTAACCCTGACTGATACATCAGAAAACTTGTCAATGCCACCGGACCGCACATCCGGCGCAGCCAGCAGCGGAACCGCCCGTCTTTTGCCGTTTCTATGGAATCCACGATCCTTCCCATTCCAATGTCAGTAAACGCATCCACACAGCGGGATACTAAAAAGAGAATTCCAACGGTCTTTGCAGAAATCCCCCAAACCTTTGTATAGAAAACCATCAGATAAGAGCTTGCAAAGATAAAGGTAAAATCATTTCCAAAATCTCCAAACAAATACCCCCATTTATCCCTCGCACCAAAGGGGCGTGCCTCATTTTTCTCACTCATATATGATTCCTCCAATTCCTTTTGTATATTTTTTGCTTATGAAAGAAATACTTTTATCAGCATGACCAATATTTCTGCGCTTTATGCAAGGAGGAAAAAATGAAATCATTTATGAACGAAAACTTTTTACTTTCAAATCAGACGGCAGAACTGCTCTATCATAATTATGCAAAAAACATGCCGATCATAGACTATCACTGCCATCTGAATCCGCGTGAAATCGCAAAGAACCGACGGTTTGAAAACATTACCAAAGTCTGGTTAGAGGGCGACCACTATAAATGGCGGCTGATGCGGGCAAATGGGATTGATGAAGAATACATTACCGGAGATGCGGAAGACCGCGAGAAATTCTTTATGTGGGCTAAGACCTTAGAAAAATGTATCGGAAATCCACTCTACCATTGGAGTCATTTAGAACTGCAACGCTATTTTGGATATAATGGGATCTTAAGTGAAAAGACTGCACCGGAGGTCTGGGAATTATGTAACGAACGCTTAGACAATCCTGATATGTGTGCCAGAGAATTGGTCAAAAAATCTAATGTACATTTAATATGTACCACAGATGACCCGATTGACAGTCTGAAATGGCATGAGGAAATCTCACAGGATAACAGCTTTGATGTTATGGTACTCCCAACCTGGAGGCCTGACCGTGCTTTTGCCATTGACAGCCCTGCCTTTTGTGACTATCTTCTTTCCTTAGGAGAAGTGACTCATTTAAAGATTTCTTCATTCCAGACACTCTGTTTGGCACTGAAACGCCGTATGGGCTTCTTTCAGGAGCATGGCTGCTGCATTTCTGACCACAGTTTTTCCCATATTCCGTGGAAACCCTGCTCCGAAGAAGATGCAGAGGCTATTTTTTCTAAGGTTCTCGATGAACGTCCGGTTTCTTTCGAAGAACGTATGCAGTTTGAAACTGCCCTGCTTACTTTTTTAGGAAAACAGTACCACAAATTAGGCTGGGCAATGCAGCTTCACTATGGTGTCAAACGCAATAATAACCAAAGGCAGTTCAAACGCTTAGGACCGGACACCGGCTTTGACAGTATCGGCTATTCGGCTCCTTTAAATGAACTGGCAGACTTTTTAAATGGGCTCTCACTGACAAATGAGCTTCCAAAGACGATTCTCTATTCCCTGAATCCCAATGACAATGCCATTCTCGATACTATCATTGGCTGTTTTCAGGACGATTCCGCCATTGGAAAGATCCAGCACGGAAGCGCATGGTGGTTTAATGACCACTATGACGGCATGCGGGAACATTTAAGTTCTTTGGCAGCAAACGGCGTATTATCCAATTTTATCGGAATGTTGACGGATTCAAGAAGTTTTCTGTCTTATACCAGACACGAATATTTCCGCAGGATCCTCTGTGAACTGATCGGGGAATGGGTCGAGGAAGGCAAATATCCAAATGACCGGGAAATGCTTTCTAAAATAGTGACTGACATCTGCTATAACAATGCCGTGAAATATTTTCGGTTTTCTGTATAGTAAAAAAATGGAACGCTCACTCTTCTTAAAAAGGTGAACGTTCCGCTTTTTTAATAAATCATTATTCTGCTTCGGTTTCTTCCTGCTCGCTTACCTTGATTCCAAGCTCCTCTAACTGCTTTTCATCTACCGGGCTTGGTGCATGTGACATCAGGCAGGATGCATCCTTTACTTTCGGGAATGCGATGACATCACGGATAGAATCACACTGCATCATCAGCATGACCATACGGTCTAAACCATAGGCAAGTCCTGCATGTGGCGGTACTCCATACTTGAATGCATCTAATAAGAATCCAAACTGCTCATGAGCCTGCTCTTTGGTAAATCCGAGTACCTCTAACATTTTTTCCTGGATATCGTCCTGATGGATACGGACAGAACCTCCTCCAAGCTCTGTACCATTTAAGACAATATCGTATGCTTTCGCACGGACTGCTCCCGGATCGGAATCGATCTTATCCCAGTCCTCTTCCATTGGCATGGTAAACGGATGGTGCATTGCCATAAAACGGTTCTCTTCGTCAGACCACTCTAACAATGGGAATTCTGTTACCCATAAGAAGTTGTACCGGTTCTTATCTAACAATTCTAACTGGCGTGCAAGCTCTAAACGGAGTGCTCCTAACACATCCCATACCACTTTATTTTTATCGGCTGCAAAGAGAAGTAAATCTCCCGGCTCTCCGCCCATCTTTTCTACTAATGCCGCTAATTCTTCTTCGGTCATAAATTTGGCAAAAGAGGATTTGTAGGTGCCATCCTCATTTACTGCTAAATAAGCAAGTCCTTTTGCGCCGTAATCCTTTGCAAAACTTACTAATTTATCAATCTTCTTTCTTGGCATTGTACCCTGACCTTTGGCATTGATACCACGGACAGAGCCGCCATTTTCCAATGCTCCGGTAAATACGCCAAAACCACATCCGGCTACGGTCTCTGATACATCTACTAACTCCATGCCAAAACGGGTATCCGGCTTATCTGAACCGAAACGATCCATTGCTTCCTGCCAGGTCATTCTCGGAATCGGAAGTGGTACGTCTACTCCGATCGCTTCTTTAAATACATAAGCTAAAAGTCTTTCATTTACATCGATGACATCATCTACATCAACAAAGGACAGCTCCATATCTGCCTGTGTAAACTCCGGCTGTCTGTCTGCTCTTAAGTCCTCGTCACGGAAACATCTTGCGATCTGGAAATAACGGTCATATCCGGAACACATCAAAAGCTGTTTATAAAGCTGCGGTGACTGCGGTAATGCATAAAAAGAACCCGGATGCACACGGCTTGGCACTAAATAATCTCTTGCACCTTCCGGTGTGGATTTCATTAAGATTGGTGTCTCAATCTCTAAAAATCCTTCTTTTTCCATAAAGTTACGAAGCAGCATGGACACCTTGCTCTTCATCATGATATTTCTCTGTAAATCCGGTCTTCTTAAGTCCAGATAACGATATTTCAAACGCAGTTCTTCCTTCGTCTGGCAATTCTCCTCAATTGGGAATGGTGGTGTCTCTGCCTCGGAAAGAATACGGATATCATTTGCAATGACCTCTATATCTCCGGTTTTTAAACTCTCATTGACTGCTGCGGAACGTTTCTGTACCACACCGGTTACGGCTACGACAAACTCGCTTCTTAAATTTCCTGCTTTTTCAAAACCTTCACTTCCTACCTGTGGTTCATCAAAAACCACCTGTAAGAGTCCGCTACGGTCTCTTAAGTCAATAAAGATCAGACTTCCTAAATTTCTTCTTTTCTGTACCCAGCCCATCACAGTGACAGTTTCGCCGATGTTCCGATTAGAAACCTCGGTACATCTGTGTGTCCTGTGCAGACCTTTCATTGATTCTGCCATTTTCTATCTTCCTCCATTTTTTATCTGTTAAAAAATTCCACAATTTCTTCATAGCCTTCTTTTGCAAGCTGCTCTTTCTGGAACTTCTTATTTTTATTCATACGGCTGACTAATACCTGCTGTCCGGCTTTTCGCTCTTCCTGTGCCTGCTTCATAACTTCACAGAGTTTTTCAGCAGTGTAGCCTTTTTCAATTAAATATGCTTTTTTCTTTGGCTGTGTCGGAATCTCAAAGCCGTTCTCTAACAGTAACAGTACGATTCTTTCAAATCCAATGGAAAATCCACATGCCGGAACATCTTTTCCGGTAAATCTTCCAACCATCTTGTCATAACGTCCGCCGCCACCGCAGCTTCCGCCGAATTCCGGGATGGCTATTTCAAAAATGGTGCCTGTATAGTAGGACATTCCGCGTACCAGTGTCGGGTCGAATACCATTTCAAAATCTGCTTCTTTGGTAGCTTCTACACTGGTGATGATCTCATTCAGGCTCTTAGAAACTTCTTCGTCTAAGACATCTTTTAAGGTATCTGCTAAATAGGCAATTCCGTTTTCGGCACTTTCAATGCCTTTGAATAAGTCTAAGTATTTTTCAATAGACTCTTTGGCATAGCCTTCTTTTTCTAATTCCTCTGCTACACCATCTAAGCCAATCTTGTCCATCTTATCTAATATGATAAATACCGTATCATAATCTTCTTCGGCAAATCCGCTGTATGCTGCCATTGCCTTTAAGATTCTTCTCTCATTGATACGGATCTGGAAATTCTTAAATCCTAATTTTCCAAGTGTTGTCGTCGTTGCTAAGATCAATTCAATCTCCGCTAAGTTGCTCGGTTCTCCTAAGATATCTATATCACACTGCATAAACTGGCGATAGCGTCCACGCTGTGGACGGTCTGCTCTCCATACATTTCCCATCTGCAGTGCCTTAAATGGAGCCGGAAGATCGTTGGCATTGTTCGAATAATAACGTACCAGCGGAACCGTCAGATCGTAGCGCAGTCCCATGTCTACCACATCCATATCGGTTTTTGCCGTCTCTAAATTCAGCTTTTCTCCACGTTTTAATACCTTAAAGATGAGCTTTTCATTCTCACCGCCCTGCTTGCTGCTCAGATTTCCAATATCTTCTAAACAAGGAGTCTCTATCGAAGTAAAACCAAATCTTCCATAAGTCTCTTTGATCACACTGATGACATAATCCCGAATCTGCATCTCCTGTGGCAATATATCTTTCATTCCTGTAACCGGTTTCTTCTTTAATGCCATGATCTTTCATTCCTCCATCTTCTTTTTCCGGACGTTCATTTGCCCATAGGCATTTTTTACATCTACGCCTTATTATACTTTTCGCGGTACGATGCGTCAAGATACAACAAAAACGTCCGGGAAGATTCTCGAAATCTCCATCACTGCAACTTTTAAGAACACACCCACTGACATGACATAGAACCAGATCTCACGCATATGCTGTGATCTTGCGATCGGTGTTGCTATGGCTGCAAGAATGATAATGGCTGCTGCAAAGCAGCATACGACCAGACCATACACCAGTACAAACAGGCTTCTGCGTCCCCAACTGTTAATACTCGTCCGGTTCCATATGGAATATCCGATAAAGCCTATTAATGCCACGATCATAATGGTCGTTACGGCAGCTGTTGTATTACCAAAATAAAGTTTCAATTTAATTTTCTCCTTTTTATCGCTCGTTATGATACCATTCGATGACTGCGTTTAAATTTTCTAGACAAACCCGTCCTTTACCGTTTGTCATCATTTCTAACAGATCATCTTCTTCCGGTGTGCGATCCGTTTTCTCTGCTAAGGATTTTCCGGCTGTTTTTACCATCATGTTCATCGTCATCTTGTATACACCATGCAATTTTTCCAGATCAAAGTTGCCCTGTAATGTAAACAATGGGATGTTCTTTGGTATGGAATTCTTTGTACGGACTTCTTCTGTCTGTGTCCCTGTCCGACTCATACCGACTGCACAGACTGCACGGACATTATATTTTTTTACCATATCTTTATAGCCTTTGATCCCGCCTGCCATGATCCAGCCAAGATAAATGATCTCTGAATGAGCAGGTACTTTTTTCTTTGCTTCTTTTGCACTATATACCGGGAGATGGAGTTCGTTTGCCAATAATTGTGCATATTGTGCCGTGCTTCCTGCATTTGATGTATAAATAATTGCTTTCATTTTTATTTCCTCCTCTGTCTATCAATCTCTTTTACTGCTTCCTTCTATATCCTCTAATCTCTTTGAAAACCGCTCTACATGCTGCTCTACCATTTTTGTTACATCCTGTTTTTCGTCCGTTTCATCATAAAGACTGTAGAGCAGGAATATCGGTCCATAGAATTCTAATGCTAACTGTCTTGCATCCTGATCGTTTTTGGTAAGTCCGGCAAATATTTTTTCGATATAAGCCACCGGACCTTTTGCAAGATACTTCTGGTAAAGTCCTGCCATCTCCGGATCACGGTACTGCTCTAGGGTCAGCATTTTCCGGAAACGACATGGAAATTCTTCCTCTGTCCAATGTAAAAACTGTACCTTTGTATACTGCTTGATCTTATCCAGTGCGGTGTCTTTATAGCCTGCTATCACTTCTGCCATATTTCCTTCCGGCATCTCATATTTTTTTGCTCTTTCTGCATCCATCTGATTCATTCGTTCTACAATACTTTCTAATATCTCCTGCTTGCTTTTGTAATGCTTATACAACGCGGCTTTTGTAACGCCTAATTCGGCTGCGATATCGTTCATGGAAGTTCCCATATAGCCGCTTTGCGAGAAAAGTTTTAATGCTTCTTCTAAAATTCTTTCTTTGGTGTTTTTTTCTCTTGTTTCCATTTGCACTCTCCTCTTAAATTAAACAGTGACCGATTGGTTACTTTTATTATAGTTACCACTCGGTCACTTGTCAAGGGGGGGTTTTTATAGATAGGAAAAACGTCACCGGAGAGGGGTGACGTTTTTGGGGTTATAATTATTCTATTGTTATTGAATGAGCCAATTGTAATCCTGTTTGCAATCTACCACATAATCGGCGTAAACGATGTCATCTACTATCTGGAAAATTAACATATAGCGTTTTTCGAACAATATGAAACGGTAAGCCTTTCTGGGAATATATTCCCCTGTAAGCCACGGACATCTCTGGGGCATCACTTCTAACGAATGAGCTGTCTTTTCAAATTCTACCGTCAGACGTTCGGCTGCTTCCGGGCTGGTCTGTGCTAAAAATGCAACATGTGAAACGAGCATCTGCGTTGCCCGTTCGGATACGATCACACGATACTTACTCTGCTGTTCCATGTCCTTCTGCCTCCCTGATCGCATTTCGTATCATTGCAGTAACTTCCTCAACCGAGTATCCCTTACTTCCACGCATTCTATCTTCCTCAACGGCAAGCAGTTCCTCACGAAGTTTTAGCATTTTTTCTCTACGATTATATGTTCCAATATCCATAACAACCAAATCTCCCTCACCATTTTTAGTAAGGAACACCGGCTCTTCGGTCTTTCTGCACATATCAGCAATTTCATTATAATTCTGACGAATTGCTGCGGATGGACGAATATTCATAGCTATACCTCCCTGCTTTTATAGTGATAGTAATATTCTAATCATATTATACCTATCCCATACAACAGAGTCAATGACATCGGCAAATAACCTCCCCAATATCCCCATCATTATCATAAGTGGCACGATGACAGGGTTCGCTGCACTGAAACAGTCCGTAATCTCCCTGTGTATAAAATAACCTCTGTTTGTCAAACCCGGCTTTCTGGAACTGGTGATCCACATTTGTCGTCAGCACAAAATAATCTTTATCTTTTACAAGTTCAAACAGTTTTTGATAGGTTCCATTGTCACAGTCCATATAGCGGTTGATTAAAATATATCTCGACCAGTAAGCCCAATGTTCTTCAAGACTCTCAAAGGGATAAAATCCACCGGAATACATATCTTCAAAACCATACTTTTCTATAAAATTAGAAAAATATTTCTGACTATGTAACAAAAAAAGAACACACAACTGTGAAAGGACGCAACTCCCCCTCACTCCATCACCGGCAGGACAAATCTTGAGCAATACCGCCGGCTTTCGATTTCACGACCTGTATATGGAGCAACGATACCAAGGACACGCGGATTACCTGCAAGTGTCAGGCCGCGCGCCTTCACCTCCCGCCCCAGTGTCAGCCACGCCTCATCCACACCGGAATAAGCACCGCAGTACAGCACCGATAACACACGACATTCCGGTAATACCACCGCATCCGCAGGTGCTTTTTCCGGTTGCACGGGAACACAGACAGTATAAGGATATGGCTCACTGCTGATATAACCCTCTAAATAGTCCTGTCGATCCGAAATCGTAAACAATGGCTCTTCGGAGAGAACACAGCCCTGTCGGACACATTCGCTGTAAAAATCGTACATATCCGCGTACTTATCTGCAACCGTACGCCCCATACACTCCCGCATCCGGCAAGTCACAGCAGGCTGCCGCATGATCTGCACGGAGATACCCGGCGCCTCCATCGTCCGCAGTCGCAACTCTTCTACGCTGCGTTGGATCTCCTGCAGACGGCTCTCTAACGTCGCCAGCAGCGTCGATATTTCACCACCCTGAGCAAAGTAGTCTGCGATCTGCTCTGTAGTAAGCCCCATACTCTTGAATTTTTCAATCTGCAAAATGCGTGCCACATCATGGTTGTCGTAGTACCTTCGCCCACTCTCCGCTGCAATATAGGCAGGCGTAAGCAACCCTTTTTTCTCCATGCGCATCAATGTACTACGGGAAAGACCGCAGGCATGGGCTGCTTCCGTGATCTGAAATAACTTTTTTGTATCCTTTTCCATATTTTTCGTTCCAACCCCTTGCTTCGTTCATAGATGAACAATGTATAATACCATTATTAAGAAAGTCTGCCTTGATGTCAAGTCCATAGGTGAACAAAGAATATTGAGGAACATATGAAAAGGAGGGAATGAACCATGAAAGTTCGGAAAGGAGTATTCGGAGCAGTACTGCTCCTATGTGCCACGCTGTGCATGACAAATGTAACTGCATTGGCAGATGACGGCACACATACACACCCGATCTGTGGTACAACGCACACAGACATCGGTGACCATACGGGAGAATGTGCAGATGTCGTATGGACGGCGTGGAACGGAACATCGGATATTGACTATGGTGACGACAACACCGCCTACGTCTATCTGAGCGGCAATGCGGAACGAAGCGAACAATTCGCTGTCAAAGATGGAAAAACGCTCTATCTCTGTCTGAACGGATACAGCATCACGAGAACCACTGATTCGACAGATGCTTTTGATGCGGTCATCCGCGTTTATGGTGACGCACAACTCGTATTGTGTGACTGTAAAGGCAGCGGCACGATCACTCACTCGGCCGGCGTGTACGGAAGGGGTGTGAGACTCGGGGACAGCAGTTCAACGGGCGATTTTATTATGTACGGCGGTGAGATTAGCGGGAACAGTATAGACATTTCTGCTCATAGTGCTGCCGCCGGCGACGGTGCCGGCGTGGAAGCGCAACAAAGCGACTTCACGATGTACGGCGGTAAGATCACCAATAACCACGTCATTAACGGGTCAAACAATGAGGGCGGCGGTGTAAATATGCATACCGGCGGCACTTTCACGATGTACGGCGGTGAGATCAGTGGCAATGCATGTTCCGACACCGGTGGCGGCGTGATATCGGCGGGCGCTTATCTAAAGCTATACGGCGGCACGATCAGCAACAACACAGCAGATAAGCGTGGCGGTGGTGTATTCACGAATATGACCCTTACCATATCCGACGGTATTACCATTACAGGCAATAAATCTGAGCAAGGTGGCGGTATTTACACATACGACGAAGATATCACTATCAACGGCGGCAATATCACAGGCAACACCGCAACCTACGGTGGCGGTGTATATCACATAGGCGATTATCGGACCTGTGATACTTTAACAATCTCCGGCTCAGCAACCATTATCGGGAACACTGCAACAGATGGTGGCGGCGTTTATGTGGAAAGCGGCAAAAACACCTCAAATTGGAACAAAGGCCAAGGTGCACTCCAAATCAATGGCGGCAGCATCACAAACAATACCGCAACCGGCAATGGCGGTGGTGTTTACATCAATGAACGCGGACTACTCACTATTACGGGCGGCAACGTCACAGACAACACCGCGACAGTTAACGGCGGCGGTGTATATTTTAACGGTGAAAGCAAAAAATTCAATATTTCCGGTAACATCAACGTCACCGGGAACAAAAAGAGTAGCAAAGCAAACAATATCTATTTGCCTAACGGACAGATCATTAAAATTATGGGCGAACTGACAAACACTGCCCCGATCGGTGTCACAACGGAAGTGGAGCCAAATAGTTCTAATTACGTTCAAATTGCTTCCGGTCGTGCGGCATATGCCACCCCGGACAAATTTCAGTATGAAAACAACGACACCTCGATCAGTGCCGTTCTTAGTGGAAGCAACAACCTTTTCGTTGCATGCGAACACAACTGGGGAACAACCTGGCAGACGGACTCTACCAGCCATTGGCATTCATGTTCTATCTGTAATGGAAAGGACAATATAGTCAACCACTCCGGTGGCACGGCAACCTGTACAGAAAAAGCCATATGCGAAGGCTGCAGTCTGCCGTATGGCAATACCCTTGGTCACGATTTTACCGGCGGCACATGGCAAACTGATGCTGACCATCATTGGAAAAAATGCTCCCGCTGTGATGTCACCGACACGGAATCCCCTCATGAGTGGAATAGCGGCAAAGTGACTACACAGCCTACCTGCACAACAGCAGGGCAGAAAACCTATACCTGTACCGTATGCTCTGCAACAAAAGTAGAAACATTAGATGCACTTGGTCATAATTTTGCCAAATACGATGCAAAGGCTGCGACCTGCACGGAAATCGGTTGGAACACTTATTTTACTTGCACCAACTGCAATTATACGACCTACAAAGAGATCGCTGCTCTCGGTCATGACAAGGTTTCTCATAAAGCCAAGGCTGCAACCTGTACAAAAAAGGGTTGGAACGCTTACGACACTTGTTCTCGTTGCGATTACACCACTTACAAAGAAATTGCTGCCCTCGGTCATGATTTCACCAGTAACACATGGCAGAGTGATGCCCACAGGCATTGGAAGAAGTGCTCCCGCTGCAAAGCTGCCGGAAAAAAGACTCAACATACCGGTGGCACGGCAACCTGTAAGGACAGAGCCGTTTGTACCACCTGTTCTAAGGCCTATGGTACACTGGATGCCAAACATCATGTAGGCGGAACGGAAATCCGGGACATGGTAGAACCTACCACCAAAAAAGCAGGTCATACCGGCAACAGCTACTGCAAGGGCTGTAATACCAAATTGTCCGATGGCACGGTCATTCCTGTTATTTCTAACCTGTCTACCGGTAAGAAGAGCGATTTGGCAACGGCACTCAAAGCCATGGAAAAGTTTTTAAACTCCCATGGCAGTAATTACACAGCTAAGCAGAAAAAACAGCTTATTGCCAACATAAATGCAATAAAATCTGCTCTGAAAAGCATTGAAAACACAGAAAAAGCCGTGAAAAAAGCGGAGGCCATGCCTGCCGCTGACAAGACTCAGCCTGATAACAAGGCTGCCATCGATGCCTACGAATCTGCAAAAAAAGCTTACGATGCTCTGTCTGCTGGCGAAAAGAACATGGCAGGTGAACACACCAAGGCTATCCTGGATACTATGTTGAAGGCCTTAACCGCCTATGATATCACTTCAGGCAACGGCAGCACCTGGAAGGAAAACAACAAGGATAACGGCTTGACCTTCAAGGTCAATGGCTACCATAAGAAATTTGCCGGCATCGTCATCAACGGTACGGTCGTGGATAAAAAATACTACGAAATTGAGGCTGGTAGTACCATCATCACCTTAAAAGCTGAATATTTGCAGACACTGCCTGCAGGAAATTACACACTCCTTGTTCAGTACACGGATGGCAGCACGGATGGAGAGGACACATTCACCATCACGAAAAATGAATCTGCTACTCCGTCAGATCCTACAAATCCTACTGACCCATCCTCTCCGAAAACCGGGGACAATAGCCATCCTGTCGTATGGATCGGTATTCTGATCGTCTGTGCAGGCATATGGATGTTACTGTTCTTTAAAAAACAGAAGCAAGAAACAAAATAATAAATATTTAACGTAAAAAGCGGGAGTGCATCGTTCAAATGCACTCCCGCTGAAATTTTATTCTCATATTCTCTTCCGAATCGCAATATATTTAATCCTGATTTAATTTCTTTTATATTCCTGAGCCAGTCGTCTAAAAACTCCATCTGCTCTTCTGTATGAAACCAATGCTCTCCATCTTTCATGACCGTAAGCGATGCACCAATGCGTCCCGCAAATTCGGATATTGTTTCTATGGATGTCAGATTATCTTTTTCTCCAAATTCCGTAGGAATTTCCTTTTTGATGCGCAGTTCTTCTTCTGTTACGTTCGCCCACATCATCATATCCACAATTAATTTTTCCATGTTTACGACCGGGGAAATGAGGATTGCCTGAGCAATCTGTTGTTCAGTAAGAGCACTCATTGAAAAAAATGCTCCTATACTGTTTGCGATCAGAGTAACCGAATCATACCCCTGACTATGCACTTCAAAAAAAGAGGAAAATTCCTTTTGTGCCTCCCACGGATTTTGCGCCTGATAGTCAAAACCGATCACATCACTTTCTGCAAAAAAGGGCTTGTAGTGTTCTGCCGCGTTGGCGTTACCGCCTTTTCCATGTACATATATTACTAAATGTTTCACCATTCTGCCCCCTTTACTTTTTACAGACTAATATTCAAATGCAACCATTCTGCACTCGTCGCAGCAATTTGCTGCTATATTAGTTCTGTGACTCGCCTTTAAAGGTGTGATCTCTACAAATCCCTCTGATTTTTGGCATTTTCAAATACTCCCGGCACTTCATTCGCAAAACTGAATGCTCCGTCTTTGCTTGTAAATAAATATCCTGTTCTCATTTCTTTTCCACATTTTGGACACTTCATACCCTATTCCTCCATTTCTCTTCTGCTAAGTTCTATACTTGTTCTCAACTGCTCTTCAAATTTTTCTGCCTTGATCAATGCAATTCCCTGTTTCTCATCCCCGAGGACTACCAGCCGGTCTCCTTCTTTTAATGCAAACGTATCTCTTGCCTCTTTCGGGATCACGATCTGCCCACGGTTTCCGACCTTGACCGTTCCCCATAGGAATTTTCCTTCCGGCGGCGGTGCAACCTTCGTCTTTCCGACTTTCTCCTCATAATGGAGCAGTGCGTCTATCTTAATTCCATAAAAAGCGGCAAGCCTGTCGCATTTTTCAATATCAGGCATTGTCTCTCCCTGCTCCCATTTTGCGTAAGACTGTCTTGAAATTCCTATGACCTCTGCGACCTGTTCCTGTGTCATGCCTTTTACGTTCCGCAGCATAACCAGATTTTCTGCTAACACCATAGACCATCTCCTTTCTGATGAGTCTATTATAGCTCCGTTTTATCTCTTTTTACACCATACAAACTTATCATTTTATTCAGATTCATGTTAACTTTGGTTACGTTACTTTATATCTTGGTATCCAAATTCTTCTTTACCGTTTAGAATCCATCAGATAAAGATGTATGCCAAGCACCGCATTAAATCCTGTGGCAGCAAAGACACTGAACCGTTCCACGACTCCAAAATATGCTTTTGGAACAATATTCATCCCCAATGCTCCTACCAACATCATTCCTAATGCAATCCCTGCACAGATACCATAGGATCTGCAGCTCTTATCTTTAATCCCCGCAATGATAATTATGACTAATGACACGATAGACAAAACTACCACCAACACTGTAGAGACGATGTGCATACATCATATAAGCTGCTCAACTGATTCCACAGGGAAAGTGATGGTGCATTTGCCGCACTCAGATCACTGACCGCCTGCGCCATCCAGTCATACCCCGGATATGCCATAGGAGAAAAAACAACTGCTGCCTGATATTATCTGCCGCAGTCATGTCCATATAAATGGACGGTGTTTGCCTGATAGGGACATTCTATCCGGCAGAGGTTAAGAAAACGTTTAAGAAAATCGTTGAGAAATGGTTAAGATGTTCCTTTTAACCGAAAACCGATTCCCCAGACAGATTCTACATAATCTTTGCCTGATGCCTCTCTCAATTTACTTCGCAAATGGCTGATATGTGTCTTTAAGGAATTCTCCGTACAATCCGGGGTATCCATGCTGATGCGGTCTAATAAAACGGATTTCGCTATTACCTGTTCGGGATTTTGCATCAGAAGTTTTAAAATGGCATATTCTGTTCTTGTTAAATTAATCTGTTTTTTGGCAACGCAAACAGAATGTGATGCCGTGTCTATCGTCAGTTCCTCATAGGTGTAAACGGGAGATAACCGGGGCGAGGATTTTTCTCTTAAACGGACTTTAATCCTTGCAAGCAGCTCCTTCGTATCAAATGGCTTGGTCAGATAATCAACTGCACCGCCGAGCAATAACTCCACTTTATCTTCTACTGCCGTTTTGGCACTGACAACGATCACGGGAATTCCCTGTATCTGAGGTAAAATACCCTCACCGGACATTCCGGGTAACATTAAATCTAACAATATCATATCCGGTTTCTTTTCTTTTAAAAGCAGCAGTGCTTCCGTCCCGGAATAGGCACGCTGCACCAGATAGCCCTCCCGTTCTAACACTTCCTGTTCGAGATTGCCGATCGCAACATCATCGTCAATGATCAGAATGGTTTCCATGTTACTCTCCTTCTTGGTTTGTCTGTTAATTACCCTGTTAGTAACCGTTTGGTAACTTATCAAATGTTTTTTGAAAACATATAAAAGCACCAAATGATCTATCTTACATCATTTGGTGCCTGGTTCATAAGTTTTGTCCCTGATATTGTACCGTTATAACGTAAACAATTTTGTTGACTTCATCAATACGAAAAATAACAATATAATTATCGATCAACAACTGCCTATAACCATCTTTCGCATATCTGCCTTCCGTACGTTCCTGATGAGAATATGGAAAAGTTGCTAACTTCAAAATAGCTTTTTTAATTCTTCCTAACTGCTTTTTTCCATTCTCAATATCTGACTTTTCATTTGCAATATATTCGTAACTACTGTTTAATTCGCGTATCGCCCTAGGATTTATCTTTACCTGGTATTTATCCAAAATGATTTTTCTCCAGTTCTTCAAATACTATATTGGCATCTGTTGCTTCTGCCCCATTCAAGACTTCCTGTTCAGATTCATAAATAGCCTGGTCAATGCGGTTAATTCGTGCAAATTTGTCATATAATTCACTGCTCATTACTACCAGATCACTATACCCGTTTTTCGTAATAAAGATAGGTTCCTGCTGCTTATGCGCAATGTTAGAAATTTCAGTTGTATTCCTCAATTCCTTAATAGGCATGATAAGAGGCATATTGACTCACTCCTTTCTATGACATAATTATAGCATAATTATGTATTTCGCACAATGAGCAACTTCGAACCTCTCCAACTTACAATTTAATATCTATCGGTTTATAACCAACCTGTTCTGTTGTACCCTGTTCATTCGGCTTTACAGAAATTTTTACGACAGATTTATATTGTGAATTCTAAAATAAGATCCTCCTATTACTGATTGGTCAACAGGAGCACTGCCAGCAATCCGACAAACAGAACACTTACCACTACCGCTATCACAAAAAAAGAAGCTGTGTGAAGTGGTTTGACTTTCTTTTCATATGTAAATTCCTCACTTTTCTGTTATCTTATTTTTGATTAAGTATAACAAATGCGGCTTCTTTATTCTTTGCTGTTTCTATAAGATTTTATTAAGATTATTTTTCTCTACTGCTCCGCAATCTTTGCCGCCAGATCTTCTAAATACATCCATCTGTCCATCTTTTCTTCCAACAGCTTTTCTGTCTCCTCTTTTTCTGTTACCAGTTGATTGAGTTTCACAAAATCTGTGGAAGCTGCTGCCATCTCCTGATCCAGCATCTCTATCTTTTCCTCCAATGCGGCAATCTCACTTTCAATCGTTTCATAATCCCGTTGCTCCTGATAGGTAAACTTCAACTTCTGTGGGCCACGGGTACGTTGTCCCTTTTGGGTGACCGGTGCGTCCGTTTTTACTCCATTACCGGTTTTCTTTTCCTGTTCTGCTTCCTCCGCTTCTTTCTCTGCTGATTTTTTCAGAGAATAATCGGTATAGCCGCCTTCGTATTGTCTTAATTTTCCGTCTCCTTCAAAGGCAAAAATACGCTTCATGGTCCTATCAAGAAAATAACGGTCATGCGATACCGTAACAACAATGCCCTCATAACGATCCAGATAATCTTCTAAGATGGTCAGCGTAGCGATATCAAGATTGTTGGTAGGCTCATCCAACAAAATAAAATTCGGGGATGTCGCCAGTACCCGAAGCAGATTTAATCTTTTCTTTTCTCCACCGGACAGCTTTCCGATCGGACTGTACTGTTTTTCCGGTGGAAATAAAAAACGCTCCAATAAGACTGTTGCGGATATGACTCCATCCACAGTCCGAATATATTCTGCCGTATCTTTTACATAATCGATCACCCGCTGAGCCGGGTCCATATAGGACAGATCGATTTCCTGTGCATCCTCGCTTTTTTCTGAAGCTATTTCCTGCGCATAATATCCCATTTTCACGGTCTGTCCGATAATAACCCGCCCGGAGTCCTGTGGGATAATACCCGCGATAATTTTCATTAACGTCGATTTTCCACAACCATTTGGTCCGATAAATCCAACCCGGTCCCCTTTTAAGAAAATATAAGAAAAATCATCGATCAGTTTTCTTTCTCCATAAGCCTTGCAGATATTTTCTAATTCCACGGTCGTTTTTCCCATTCTTGTGGAAATGGAACTTAATTCTACCTGAGAATCCTGCACAGGAGCCTGACAATCTCTTAACTCCTTATAACGCTGGATATGCGCTTTCTGTTTGGTAGAACGCGCCCTTGCTCCCCTGCGTATCCATTCCAGTTCCACACGCAGGATCGACTGACGCTTCCGCTCACTGGCTGCTTCCATTTCCTGTCGCTGGGTTTTCAGTTCCAGATATCCCGAATAATTCGTCTGATAACTATAGATTTTGCCCTTATCGATCTCCACGATCCGGTTACACACACTGTCTAAAAAGTACCTGTCATGTGTGACCATGATAAGAGCTCCCCTCCATTTTTTCAGATAATCCTCCAGCCAGTCTGCCATATCATTATCTAAATGGTTCGTAGGCTCATCCAACAAAAGAATGTCTGCCGGAGAAAGAAGTACCGATATCAATGCGAGACGTTTTCTCTGTCCACCGGATAATTGTCCTGCAGGCTGCATAAAATCTTTAATGCCAAGCCGGGTCATCATGGCCTTGGCATCACTTTCTACAGACCAACGATTTTCTTCCGTCACATTTCCTTCCAGCACACACTCCAGACTGCTTTTTTCCGGCTCAAATTCCGGATGCTGCGGCAGATAACGCATTACTACATGATTCGCAGTCGTGATAGTGCCCTCATCGGTCTCTTCTTCTCCCATGATCATCCGCAGAAGCGTTGTCTTTCCGGTTCCATTGATACCAATGATCCCTACTTTTTCTCCATCCTGCAATGAAAATGAGGTATTATCAAATAATTTTCTTTCCGTGTAAACCTTTGTCAGATTCTCTATATTGATCAGATTCATGTTGTTTCCTCTTATTCCTCTGCAAAAAGCCTCTTTTTCCGCTCGATCATCTCATCAATTCTTTCGATATAAAGAGCGACATCCTTGACATTCTCACACCGTTCGATCCGATGCGTGCCATCCGGATTTGGCGTATTCCAGACACGTTTCGTCGAAGCTCCCGCTCCACACGCCACGATGGTCTGTTTCTCCTCCATGATCAGGATATTATAGATTCCTGCCTTTCCTTCTTTCGCATATCCCACGTTCTCAAAATTGCCTGCCATATTTTTCTGACGATAGAGATAATAAGGCTGCAAGCCCATCCGCTTACAATAATCTGCCGTCACTTCAATATGTTCCCAAGTATTCTCCATTTTAAGACTTGTATAATCTTCTTTAAACATATTGAGTCTAGCCGCACGTTTAATGGCAAGAGAATGTACGGTAACATTATCCGGCTGTAATTTCTCTAACTGCTCCATCGTATGACGGACATCTTCTAAATTTTCATTTGGAAGTCCTACGATCAGATCCATATTGATATTGTCAAATCCTAACTCTCTTGCGGTTAAAAAGCTCTGAACGGTCTGCTCTACCGTATGATGCCGTCCGATAATCTCTAACGTTTCCTGCTTCATGGTCTGTGGATTGATCGAAATCCTCGAAATTCCATGGGAACGTAAAACCTCTAATTTTTCTTTTGTAATACTGTCCGGTCTTCCGGCTTCAACTGTAAACTCCAAAAGATGAGATAAATCAAAACTGGATTTAATTTTTCTGATCAGTCTGTCCAGTTGATAAGGTGCCAGAGTCGTCGGGGTACCGCCTCCAATATAGATCGTATTCAGATGCCGCTCCCGATACTGCTCGGCTGTGTAGTCAATCTCTTTTTCTAAGGCATCTAAATATTCATCCACACGCTTTTCCCATGCAGACAACGGGTAAGAAGTAAAGGAGCAGTACAGACAGGTACTTGGACAGAAAGGAATCCCAATATACAGACTATAGCCTTTCTCATAATCTAACTTGTTCAAAAGCCCTAACTCACGTTTTGCAATGTCGATACTAAGCTCTGTTTTCTCCGGGCTGCAAAAATAAGTATCTGCCATAAAAGTGCGGATCTCATCCTCGCTCTTTCCCTCTTCTAACATACTCATCGGGATCTTCGTCGGACGAATTCCGGTCAGTGTTCCCCACGGAAGTGTCTGTCCCGTATACTCAGAAAACATCTGATAAATACCACGTTTCAGGCGGTTTTTCGTCTCTTTCCTGTCAGAAAAATCCACCTGTATCTGCATCGACGCAAGAGCTGGTTCTCCTGTCTTCGCTTCTGCATTTAAGACACTGGCAGAAATCACATTTTCTGCTCTCGAAAAAAGAACCTCCATGTGGAACAATGGAGTTTCTTTTTCTTCTAACTCTGCAATTTTTTCACTGTCAGCAAATACTTTGACATCCTCTTTCGGATAAAAAGCCTTCACTAATGAATGGATGTCATACTCAAAATCTGCCTCATTTAAACTAACTGTAATCATATTTTTTCACCATTACGCTCTCTATAAAAACGGATTGTATTTTCGTTCCATTCCAATCGTTGTCATGTCTTCATGACCGGTATAGACCATGGTATCATCCGGTAACGGCATCAGTTTATCCTGAATGGAGTGGATCAGTGTCGAGGACTTTCCTGTCGGAAAATCCGTTCTGCCAACGGACTGGCAAAACAGTGTATCTCCGGAAAACAATGCTTTTTCCTCTTCGATATAATAGCAGACACCACCCTGGGTATGTCCCGGTGTATGCAGCACCCGGATCTCAAATCCTGCAAGATTTAAAATGTCGCCGTCCTTTACATAACAATCCGCATGAAAGGTCAGCGTTCTGCCGATCATTCCGGATAGATTGATCTGCGGTGTCTCCAAGGTCTCCTTTTCCGTCTCATGAGCATAGATTTTTATCCCATACTGCTCTGCAACCTCCTGCGCTGCCATTGCATGGTCAAAATGTCCATGTGTCAAAAGCACAGCCACCGGAACAACGCCATCCTCTTTGATGATCTGTACGATCCGCGCTGCATTGTCACCCGGATCAATGATCAGTGCTTCCTTTGTCTTTTTATTTTCTGTAATATAGCAATTCGTTGCCACCGCGCCGACTACTAAATGTCTTACCTTTAAATCTGCCATTCCTTACCTCACCTGTCACTTCTGTTCTAACCGGTTGTTCTTTCAATATCGATCACGCTCTCCACCTGACGGATCTTATCCACCAGACTTTGCAACTCCATTTTGCCCTTTGTATTAAAGGAAACGGAAATTGTTGCTACTCCCTGCTTACTCGTTTTGGAGTTGATCGCATTGATATCAATTCCACGCTCCGTAAAAATCTTTGTAATATCTACTAACAATCCGGTACGGTTGTTTCCAAAAATCTTGATCTCTGCAAGATAGAGTCCGTTGCTGCCCTCACTTGCTCCCTGCTGCCATTCTGCATCGATCAGTCTGGCACGATCCATGTCCGACAGATTAATAATATTGATACAATCCGTTCTGTGTATGGATACGCCTCTTCCTCTCGTCACAAAACCGACAATCTCATCTCCCGGTACCGGGCTGCAGCATTTTGAAAAATGTACTGCGACATCATACAGTCCTTTTACGACAATTCCGCTCTTTGACTTCTGCGGGATCGTCTTAGAGATATTCGCATCCTGGATATTCTCTAAAACATCCGAGTCTGTTATCGGTACGACATGGTCCTTTTTGTATTCTTCTAACATCCGATTGACAACCTGACTCTCCTTGAGTCCTCCATGTCCCACGGTTGCCAGTGCAGAATCCCAGTCGTGGAATCCATATTTTCTTAAAATCTTATTCTGATATTCCGGCTTATTGATATCTGAGAGTTCGATACTCTTCATCTTACAATACTGCGAGATCAGTTCCTTACCCTTTGCGATATTCTCTTCCTTGAACTGACTTCGAAACCACTGGTTGATCTTATTTTTCGCCTGTGTACTCTTTACAATATTCAGCCAGTCACGGCTTGGTCCGTGCGAGTTCTGGGAAGTAATAATCTCAATCCGGTCACCGTTCTGAATAACATAGTCAATCGTTACCAGTTTGCCATTGACTTTTGCACCGATCATTTTATTCCCTACGGCAGAATGGATCGCATAGGCAAAATCAATCGGCGTAGAGCCGGTTGGAAGATTTTTGACATCTCCGGAAGGCGTAAAACAGAATACCGTATCTGAAAAAAGGTCCAGATCACTTTTTAACAGACTCATAAATTCCCGGTTATCGGACATGTCCTTTTGCCACTCTAAAATCTGACGCAGCCAGCTTAACTTCTCTTCTTCCTGATTCTCTACATTGCCACCGTTTGAAGCCTCTTTGTACTTCCAGTGTGCGGCAATACCGTATTCGGCTGTCCGATGCATCTCATAGGTTCTGATCTGGATCTCAAACGGCTGTCCGTCCGGTCCGATCAGTGTTGTATGCAATGACTGGTACATATTCGGCTTTGGCATCGCAATATAGTCCTTAAATCGTCCCGGTATCGGTTTGTACATCTCGTGGATGACTCCTAATGCCGCGTAGCAGTCCTTGACATCTTTTACAATAATTCGGATGGCAAAGAGGTCATAAATCTGATCTAATGTCTTATCCTGATTGACCATCTTCTTATAAATACTAAAGAAATGCTTTGCCCTTCCATCAATCTCTGCTTCAATGCCCGCGTTGGTGATATGGCTGCGGACTTCTTCTACTAATTTCTGGATATAGTCATCTCTTGCACTCTTTTTCAGTGCGATCTTCTCTACTAAATCATAATATGCTTCCGGTTCTAAATATTTTAAGGATAAATCCTCTAATTCGATCTTAATTTTAGAAATACCGAGTCGCTGGGCAATCGGAGCATAGATATCCATGGTCTCTCTTGCCTTTTCCTTCTGCTTCTCCGGTGTCATATATTTTAAGGTCCGCATATTGTGCAGACGGTCTGCTAACTTGATCAGAATGACACGGATATCGTTTGCCATTGCTAAAAACATCTTTCGCAGATTCTCCGCCTGTTTTTCCACCTTATCTGCATCATAGGACAACTGTGCCAACTTCGTAACACCATCGACTAACAATGCCACATCCGGGTTGAACTCTTTTGCAATCTCCTCTTCCGTCATGACCGTATCTTCCACAACATCATGCAACAGTCCCGCAACAATCGTCTCTTTATCTAATTCTAAGTCAGCAAGAATAATTGCCACACACAAAGGATGGATGATATATGGTTCACCCGATTTACGCACCTGTCCCTCATGTGACTCTCTTGCTACCCGATATGCTTTCTCGATCAGGGAAATATCCGCAGATGGATGATATTTACGCACACTCTGGATCAGTTCCTGATAGAGCTTATCGGGACTGACAAATTCTTCCATTTTTTTAAGCTTTGTATTCTGGGAAGTCACTTCATTTTCTAATTCTTCTAACTTCTCTGTCGAAATATCAACCATTCTCTCACCAACTTTTCCTAAATTTATACTTTTGTAAACCACCGCCAGCATATCTAAACATAGAATAAATTATAATAAAAAAACGATAAAAAAGCAATGTCTATAGTGCATAAACATACCTTTTCATCCGTTTTCCGAGGATATCCACCTCTTTTTGAAAAGAAAATCCCAATTTTTGCAACAACCCTAAGGACGGATGGTTTTCTTCCTCTACTAAACAGCTCAATTCCGAAAAACCACTTGCCTCTTTTGCATAATCCATAATTGCCGTACAGACTTCATAGGCATAGCCCTGTCTTTGATATTCCTGCCGTATCAGATACCCCATTTCCAATACGATCTCATCCTCGATCTCCTGTGTATTTAAGCCTGCCCTGCCGATGATCTCTCCGTTCTCCCGATCGCAGACTAGCCACATTCCATAGCCGTAATAGACATACATATTTTCAATATAGGCTTTCGTATAGGCGATCTCATCCTCCCGTTTCTCACAGAGCGGTTCAATAAAATCCGTCATCCCCTCCTGTGCATAGATTTCATAGAGGGCATCGACATCCTCTACCGTCATCTCCCTGAGATAAGTCCGTTCCGTCTCGATCACACGCCATGGCAGCCCATGTTTCCTCTGATAGATCCTTTCTAAAAAATAAAAATCTACCTCTTCAAAGCCTTCCACAACAATGTCTGCCGCAGAATAAGTCTGCCCATTTTTCTTCTGATTTACAAATGCGATCGTGGCAAGCCCGATCTCCCTTCCGTTTTGCAGTGTTGCATCCTCTGCCGCTATTAACAGGGTTTCTTCTGTCCGATAGCCTGCCTGCAACAGCTTTTCTTCCATATCCTCTTTTGTGGTTTTTCCGTCCAGATTTAAAACCCGCACCCCATATTGATACAGTCCCTCTAATAAAAACAGAACATCAGCATCTAACTGATGTTCTATCAGGAACTCTTCGCGGTTAAACATTACGCATCTCAATTGATTTTCCATCCCGCATCTCCTGTATTCCCTGCATAAAACGCCGTTTTACCGTTTCATGCAATGTATCTCCAAGCCGTTCGGCAATCTCTTTGGAAATACAGCCTCCTGCCATCGCAGGGTGACCGCCTCCATCACCAATACCGTGAAGCATCTCTTTTAATAAGACACCTACATTGACGCGTTTTTCATCACTGCGTACCGCAAAACGGATTCCATCCTCCTGTCTTGCATAAACAATGACAACATCCACGCCATCCAATGCTTTCATAAAATCAGAAATCATCGCGATCAATGCCGGCTGACATTCAAAAGGAATAAATGCAAAACCTACCCGGTCATAGATTTCAATACTTTGGATTGCAGCCTCATAGGCAGACAGATCTGCTAATTCCAGCGTATCCGCATACATATTCTGTACCAGATCCCAATCCGCATACCGGAACAGATAGGCAAACATATCCGTATCTTTTTGTGTCGTTCCCCTGGTAAAATCCGCAGTATCCATCTTGATCGCATAGGCAAGTGCTGCGGCAACATTCGGCTTCGGTATGATTCCATCTTCCACAAAATAGGACGCAACGATCGTTGCACAGGCTCCTGTTTTCCGGATATCCCGATAGGCATACTCGCACTCGTGATGTACCGGATGGTGGTCAATACACGCGGACTTCTGCCCACCGATATCGGTCACATTGGAATTCTGATTCTGAGAATCCACCAGTACCACGCAGGCATCTTCCGGCAATGCTCCCTTGGTCTGTCCGCCTTTGACCTGAATCCCAAAGTTATCGAGCATACGGATCGCACTCGCCCGCTCTAATTTCCCCTCATAGCAGATTGTTGCTTCGATCCCGTAATATTTCAAATACTCCTGTAATGCAAAGGCTGTGGCAAGTGCATCCGGATCGGGAAAGTCATGGGTCTGTATATATGCATTTTTTCCTTTTAATAATTGAATCAGCTCTTTTTTCATACTCTTATTCTATGATAAAATGTCTATACGGTCTCCGGTTCCGGATAATCTACTCCAAACGTCTCAACCGTTACTTTTTTCATCTTCTGTTCTTCCATCGGCCGGTCACTGTAATCTGTGCGTACTTCTGCGATCTTATTTACCACATCCATACCTTCGGTAATCTTTCCGAAAGCTGCATAGGAGCCGTCTAAATGTGGTGCGTCTTTATGCATGATAAAGAACTGGCTTCCTGCTGAATTCGGATGCATTGCGCGTGCCATTGACAATACGCCTGCGGTATGCTTCATCTGATTGATCACACCGTTCTGTGCAAACTCACCTTTGATCCCATAGCCTGGGCCTCCCATACCATTTCCGTCAGGGCATCCTCCCTGGATCATAAATCCGTTGATCACGCGGTGAAAGATCAATCCGTCATAAAATCCCTTATTAATCAGGCTGATAAAATTGTTCACGGTATTTGGTGCAATTTCCGGATATAACTCCGCTTTCATAATATCTCCATTTTCCATTTCGATTGTAACGATCGGGTTCTGTGCCATTTTTATTTCCTCACTTTTCCATTATTATTGTTTTTATTGTATCTGATATGAATCCAGAAGTAAAGGCAATATCTGCTCAATCTCTGCTCTGGTTGCCAAATGCTCTGAAAATGCACTGGCACTTCCTGCTGCAACTGCCGTTCGAAATGCCTCTTCATAGGAAGCATGCTCCATATATCCGGCTAAAAAACCTGCCACCATGGAATCTCCTGCACCGACTGCATTTCGCACCTTGCCCTTTGGGGCATCTAACTGCATCTGCTCTCCATGTTCTGTCAAAAGCAATGCTCCATTTCCTCCTAAAGAGATCAACACACTACATGCTCCCATTTTCTGCAACTGCTTCGCATAGGCAAACATTTCTTCTTTCGTACTCATTTTGACCTGAAACAGTCCCTCTAATTCATCCTGATTCGGTTTGATCAAAAACGGATGATAAGGCAGTACCGCTTTTAGAAGTTCCCCGGATGCATCCACCACGGTCCGTATCTGTCTATCCTTCAACTTCTTCATAATATCTGCATAAAATGTCTGTCCTAAACTCTTTTGCACATTGCCTGCCAAAACCAGGACATCTTCTTTTGTTAGAACGCCTAATTTTTCCTCTAACTCCTGCACCTCTCTTTTAGAAATCGCAGGACCTTGTCCGTTAATCTCCGTTCCCTCGTTAGAAAGCAATTTGACATTGATACGGGAATCTCCCTGCGGCAGCCGTATCCATTCTGCCTCGATTTCCTGCTCTTTGATCCTCTTTTCAATCTCTCTTCCTATGAAGCCTGCTGTAAATCCCAGTATTTTCGTAGGAATCCCCAGATGTTTTAATACAATGGATACATTGATCCCCTTGCCACCGACATTCATCTGTTCAGTCACGGTCCGGTTCGTATGTCCCATCTGAAAATTCTCCACGGTAACACCATAGTCCAGCGATGGATTACAAGTGATCGTGTATACCATAGTTTTCTGTCCTTCCTATTTCAGATCCAGTTCGACCGGACAATGGTCGGAGCCAAAGACCTCCGTATGGATCTTAGCATCTGCTAAATGCTCTTTGTACTCTTCTGATACTAAAAAATAATCGATCCGCCATCCGGCATTTTTCTCTCTTGCCTTAAAACGATACGACCACCAGGAATAAATCTGCTCCATATCAGGATAAAAATAGCGGAACGTATCAATAAAGCCACTCTCTAAAAGTTCCGTCATCTTTGCCCGCTCCTCATCCGTAAATCCGGCATTTTTTCTGTTTGTCTTTGGATTCTTTAAATCAATCTCCTTATGTGCCACGTTCATGTCCCCGCAGACAATGACCGGTTTATTTTTCCGAAGTTGCAATAGATATGCCCTGAAATCATCTTCCCACTTCATCCGATAGTCTAGTCTTGCAAGCTCACTCTGGGAATTCGGTGTATACACGGTGATCAGATAGTACTCTGGGAATTCTAATGTGATCACCCGTCCTTCTTGATCATGCTCTTCAATTCCTAATCCATAAGTGACCTCTAACGGTTTCTCTTTGGTAAATATGGCTGTTCCCGAATAGCCCTTTTTCTCTGCATAATTCCAATAGGCATAATAGCCTTCTTTGTTCCAATCTATCTGTCCTTCCTGCAGCTTGATCTCCTGCAGGCAAAAAATATCCGCATCTGCCTGCTCAAAAAATTCCATAAATCCCTTTCCCATGCAGGCGCGTAAGCCGTTGACATTCCATGATATCAGCTTTTTGTTTGCCACTTTTCGTTCCTCCTTGCTCTACACTCTGTGTTCATTCTACCACAAAATTCTTTATCAAAGAATACTTCTAATGCGAAATCCTCTCAATATCAAAGATCTCCGGCACAGAATGTTCTTCATATGAAATATTTCCACACAAAATATTCTCTATATACAAAATACCCCTGATACGAATGTCCTATCACGGATATGTGTCAATACAGAACATATCACAACATCGTCTCAGAGGTATTTTTCTCAAACAGTTCTCCCTGCACCTATTCTATTTATTTACGGAATGCTGTAATGCTTTTGTAATTGCACTTCCAACTACGAAACATGCTGCTGCCTCAACTAAACCGTTCACTCCAACGAATGCAATAACAAAGGCAAACGGATTTGCCACTTTCATATTTTTTGCAAGTCCCTGGATAAATTCTGTCTGGTAGAAGAACAGGATCAGTGTTGTCATAAACAACAGGGTATTCAACAGTGGACAGCAAAGGTTTGCAATAAAGACAGATGCTCCTTTTAATGCTTTTACCTTTTTCAATCCCTGTGCGATCAGTCCTGTCAACCATCCCATTACAAGACGTGTTACAAAACATACAACAAAGGTTCCTGCCGGATTAATGCTTAAGAGCATCGCCCCAAATGCGCTCATTCCGAAGCACTGTATAAAACTTGTAAGTCCAAATACGCCTCCTAAAATTGCACCCGCAGCCGGTCCTAACACTACAGCTCCTACCGCCACCGGAACAACAATCAGCGTAATTTCTAATCCGAATGTCTTAATGTAACCGATAGGGGTAAAAGCCATAATTAAAATGATCGCAATTAATAATGCCATCTCTACCATATAAGTGGTATTCAGTTTTCCATTTTTTCTCATGGTCTTTTCCTCTCTTTCCTGGTTTTTCTGTATTTATTCTAATGACTGTTATGACAGTCTTTATGTATCATATTACAAAATAAAACGCTTTTCAAGTAGTATTGTTAATTTTTTCACATAATATTGAAACAAACGTGTGCTTTGCACATTCCCACGCTCTGGTTTCTTACACAGCACAGCTTTTGTTTCGCGCGAGCGGTGCTGCATCGCAGCTATTTACTTCTCCGCAAGCTGCACATCTTTGCCCGAAGGGCTTTTTTCTCTATAGGAAACACGTTATTTCCTATAGAGATTAAGGTGTCAAAAGGCAGTTCACAGCTTAGCGACTGACAAATTGCACAAAGCCGGGACTGCTTTTGTGACTTTGGGAGAAAATTAGTAAATCTTAGTCTGGCTGTT
>OLFZ01000051.1_pt1 | contig 134516 bp, 119 predicted proteins | sample 1604861 | NCBI WGS metagenome assembly OLFZ01 (sample SAMEA3888895, study PRJEB22519) | human gut metagenome | biome: human gut; feature: human-associated habitat; material: faeces | place: Denmark | collected 2011 | reverse complement strand
TCATCCCGACCAGAAAACAGAAACCCCAAGGGATCTACGGAAACGTAGGTCCCTTTTCTGTTTTCTGGGGCCGGGGGGGCTTGCCGGCCTTTTTCCTGGGACAGGCTCCCCGTACGCAACAGGGCTTTTGCTCTGCCAAGGATGCGGTTACCATGCTTGCGGCGAGCTACGGATCCTGTTTGCCACGTTTTCTGGAGGGACCATGAAAATCCTGCTGATCGTCGTTGCCATCATCGCTGTGGCCGTCTTTGTTTTCTTTATGGGAGGCCAGCCGCCTTTGAGAGGCGCGGGCCAGTTGGCCACCTCGGACCAGATGGTCATCATTTCCCGGGCTCGTCCTGCCCTCACCTTCGCTCCGGCTGCGGATATGCAGCTGCAAAGTCTGGGGAACCGGACCTTGCGCCCCAAGACCCGGCATTCCGTGGATGGTGATGCCCGTATCTGGTTCGCTGTCTACAGTAACGGGACCGGTACGTTGGTAACGGCAGTGGCGGATACGGAAGGGAGCTGGGAATGGGAGGCCGCGCATCATCCGGCGTTTCCGGCCATCCGGGCCCAGCAGTATGCCTATAAAGGCGAGACCCTTTACGAGAGCCTCATGCAACTGGATGAGGGCAGTGATCCGTTTTGCACCGATCACGCCGCCTGTCTTGCGTACAGGGCAAAACTGCTGCTGAACTTCCACAAAACCCAGGTCATCATGGAATACCATGAGCCGCTCCCGGAAGCCCAGGCAAGGGACATCGCCTTTGACGGTGCCGCTCTCAATGCCTTCCAGCAGCGGGCCCGTAAGGCCTGCGAGATCCTGATGACGGACAAGGCCTGGCTGGAAAGCAATATCAGGGGATTCAAAAAGCTGGATGGGGCTGAAGATCGCTACTCCAGGACACGCCTTTCCCGCTGGGTTGGGGAAATGGAACGCGAGGGTCGCCCTTAGGAGAGCTCTTTGCGGAAAAAAGGATCACCGGGAAGGCGGCCAGCCGCCTGCCCGCGTCAATTCCATAGTATGCGAAAAAGCCACGGAGATATGCTCCGTGGCTTTTTTTGTCTGTGGTAGAGGCGCGCAGCAGGTGATGAAGCCGTTGCCCATCTCCCATACCGGAAGGTCGTTGGCGCGAGGTCTTTGCCGCATGGCTCTCCTGGCGCCTGTAAAAAAGCAACAAGGAATGTCAGAAGAAGAGGAGAAAAAGGCAGATCCCCAAAAACAGAAAAGGGACCTACGTTTCCGTAGATCCCTTGGGGTTTCTGTTTCCTGGTCGGGATGAAAGGATTTGAACCTTCGACCCCTTGAACCCCATTCAAGTGCGCTCCCAGACTGCGCTACATCCCGACACAAGAAAAGTCTTCTACGCGCCTTCCCTGATGATGTCAACAAAAAACATCATCTGGTTAAAAAAACGGAGACGCCGCATTTGCTTTGTGCCTCAGAAAGCTGGTCAGCCCTGGGAGCTTCAGCTTTTCGAAAACGGGACATATCCGCCGTTTCTGAGCGCAGATCGGGGTAAAGCGAAAAAGCGGGAGAAGGCCATGCCTTCCCCCGCAGGATTGGATGAAAGTCGCTTAGGCGTGGGCCCGCCACTGTTTGCCGGAGAGCTCGGCAAGCACCTGCAGCAGGACCTGCGTACCGTCCTTGCCGTGCCCCTGGGCCTGGGCCATGCGGTAGACCTGTTCCGCCAGCGCGACGCCGGGCAGCACCAGCCCCATGCGCTTGCATTCTTCCAGGCACAGGCCCAGATCCTTGATGAAGTGTTCCACAAAAAAGCCGGGGGCATAGTCACAGCCCAGCAGGCGGCGTCCCAGGGTGCCCATGGCCGTGCTGCCCGCGGCGCCGGGCACGACCAGTTCCAGCCATTGGCGCACATCCAGACCGGCTTCTTGGGCAAAAAGCATGGACTCGCAAACACTGAACATGACGCCGGCGATAGCCACCTGGTTGGCCAGTTTCGCCTGCTGGCCCGTGCCGGCAGCACCACAGTGCAGGATGTTTTTGCCCATGGCTTCGAAGCAGGGGCGCACACGCTCGAAGGCTTCCTTGTCACCGCCCACAAAGATGGACAGACGGGCTTCGCGCGCTCCGATATCCCCGCCCGTGACAGGCGCATCCAGGCTGGTGCAGCCCTTGGCGGCGGCAGCGGCAGCGATGCGCTGGGCCAGTTCGGGGCTGGAAGTGGTCATGTCACAGAGGATACCGCCCTCGGACAGGCCGGACAACGCTCCCTGTTCACCCAGCATCACTTCTTCCACATCACGGGGATAGCCCACGATGGAGAAAACGATGTCGGCGTTCCGGGCCACTTCGCGGGGCGTTTCCGCCCAGCGGGCACCGCAGGCCAGCAGACCTTCCGCCTTGGCTTTGGTACGGCTGTAGACGGTCAGCGGATAGCCCGCAGCCAGCAGATGCCCGGCCATGGAATGTCCCATGACGCCGGTGCCTATCCAGCCTAAACGCGGTTTGTTGTTCATCGAACCAGCTCCTTGTCTTGCCGCTGGTGCGGCGTGGGTGAATACAGGCAGGATGCCCGGAAAAACTACTTTGAACGGGTCTTCAGGATCTCTTCCAGCATGGCCTTGCCGGCAGGGATCTTGCCGGCCCGCGCATTTTGGACATGCTGCCGCAGCAGTTCCGCATTGCGGCGCATGTTCTCGTTGAACAGGTCTTCTCCCGCATAATCCTTGAGCAGACTGGCAAGTGCCCGCTGGAAATCGTCCTTGTCCAGACGGGCGGCCTCTTCCACGCGGGTCCGGTAGAAGGAGAGGGAACGGTCGATACCGGTCTGGAACTGCTCCAGCCCCTGTTCGGCCGTTTTCATGATCCGTCGCAGGGTGGCGAGGGTCTCGCCCTTGGCGGTCCGGCTGTCCCGCTTCATGCTCTCATACTGGCTTTGCAGGGAATTGCGGCGGCTGGCATAGTTGCGGATGGTCTCCAGCATGTAGACGGCCGTGCGCAGGGTGGACTGCATCTCCAGCTGTTGCTGCTGTTCCTGCAGGATGTTGTTTTCCTTGATGGCCTCGCGCAGGGTCAGCAGGTTCTTGCGGCTGTTAGCGTCAGGCGCGGCGGCAAGGAGCCTGTCCAGCTCTTCCAGAGGGTTGCGGCTGGCATCGCGGGCCAGGGGATTGCTCTGGCCTGCGGCGTTCCAGGCCTGCTGCAGGGCCGAAGGCCGGTCGCCGCCGGGGGTATTGATGCCGGAAATGACCGGGCGGAAACCCATATCGCGGGCATGGGCGGGGCCGTCCGCCAGGAAAAAGGCGCTTTCCTCACGGCGGCCGGGCATGATCTCCGCCTCGCCGGAAAGGAAGGATCCGCCTTTGCGGACGAAGCCTCCGGCAGAGCCGTGCAGGCGGCCGCCCACGGAGAAGCGGAACATGTCCAGCGCCATCTCGGCCGCGTTGCCCGCCGTGTCGTACAGGCCCAGCGGATTGGGCTTGCGCGAGCCGATACGGGCGCAGTCTTCGGCGATGCGGGCCGCGCCCTCGGGACGGTAGACGGCGTAATCGGCCAGAGGAGCGCCCGCAGGCAGCGCAAAGAAATCCTTTTCCATCAGCTGTTCGGGCCCGGCCGTCTGACCGCCGCGGGCAGCGTATTCCCATTCGGTCTCGGTGGGCAGGCGCACAAAGCCCACATTGCGGCTGTCCCCGGCGTAACGGGGCAGGGCATCGGCGGCATTCTGCAACAGCCATTCCGTATAGCGGCGGGTGAACTCCACGGCCTCATACCAGCTGATGCCCGTCACAGGCCGGGCGGCATCCGCCACAGGCTCTCCCGTACCGTTGCCCATGATGCTGTGCCATTGCAGGCGGCTCACTTCATATTTGGCCACCAGATAGAAAAAGTAGTCGCCTGCCGGGGCCTGGGCACGCCAGGAAGAGGGCAGGTCGGCCCGGGAGAAAGGTGCGGAGAGGAAAGCCCGGTAGCGGCGGTCGTAAAAGGCGCGGTCGCTGTTGGCGGCGTCATCGCGGCCGGGACGGGCGGACATGTCCCAGAGCAGACCTTTGCTGGGAACGGCCACCAGACGGAAGGCCATGCTCAACCCGCCGGGCATGGGCAGGACGATATCGTCCTTGTCCGGGTGCGGGTTGCAGGCATCGGCAGTGGAGACCTCTCCGCCCCGTTTGGCCAGGGCGGCGTCGGCGGGCGCTGCCGGCAGGGCCGCCAGCAGCAGGAGGAAGAGGAGCGAGGAGAGCAGCCTAGATCTCACGGATGACCTCCGAAGGTTCGGTACGCGCACCGCGCAGGGACGGCAGCAGGGCAGCCAGCAGGGAAAGCAGGCAGACAAGCACCAGGGTCACGACGGCATGTTCCGGCAACAGGCGGCAGACATGCTCCATGTCGTCGAGGCCGGCGGCAAAGATGCGGTTGACCACGCCCTGTGCAGCCGCATAGAGCCCCAGTGCCAGCCCCGTGCCCAGCACGGCCGTGAGCAGGGCCTGCAACAGGGGGAACAGCAGGAGCTCCAGTGTGGAAAAGCCTCCCAGCCGGAGCAGGCCGAGGAGCCGTTGCTTGCGCCGGACGGCGGCCAGGGTGCTGCTGGTCGTGGAGGCCGTGAAGCCCGCGGCAGCGGCTCCGCCGATGAGCAGGAAGATGATGTCCAGGGATGTGGAAAGGCGCCTGACCTGATCGATGGCCTCGGCCTCGGTATGGACGGTGATACCCTGCTGCCGGAAAAAGTCGCGCAGGGGCGCCACATCATCCAGACTGCGGGCATACAGGCGAAAGCCCGCATACAGGCGCTCGGCAGGCGGCTGGTCGCCATCCGCGGCGTGTTCAGGGCCGAACAGGGGCACGGCGCGCCCGTCACGGTAATCTTCCGCCGCTTCCAGGAAGGGCAGGGGCACATAGGCCACATTTTTTTGCTGGGCGGCCAGGGGCAGCACGCCGATGACCTTCAGTGTCAGGCGTACGGCCTGCACATTACCGTTGCGGGTGCGTTCGAGCCTGCCCGTCAGCTGGTCGCCCGCGTGCAGGCCCAGACGTTCGGCCACGGGCGCGGAAAGCACGACGCCGCTGGCAGTGGCCCGGGTGCGCAGGCGGCCGGGGTGATCGGGATCGTCCTCGCTGTCCAGCAGCAGGGCCGGTACCGGCAGGGCATGGCGCGCCAGCAGGGGATCGTCATGGCCGGTGGGTTCCATGGAGACGTGCAGAGGCGTCCCCCGCTCCGGCAACAGCTCCACCGTGGCGGCCAGGGTACGGGTTCGGGGCATGACGAAGGCCACCCGGCCATCGTCGCGCCACCGGGCCATATCGGCGGCGGAAAAATGCCCGCTGCCCACGGGGGAGATTTCCAGCGTGGCGGGATCGCTGCGCAGGCGTTCGGTCAGGGTCTCCACCACGCCGAACTTGACGCCGAAAAGGATCAGCAGCGGCGCCAGGACGGCCGCCAGCCCCAGAACGGCACAGGCGGAGAGCAGACGCTCGTGCAGGTAATCCCGCAGGGAAAGGTGGCAGATCTGTACAAGGGTATGCATGGCGTTACCGTTGGGGATGGTCGATGACGGAAAGGGGGCCCTCCTCCGTGGTGGAGCAGGCCAGGGGCACCAGCGTGAACCCGGCCTCCCGGGCCATCTGCGGATCGTGGGAGACCATGATCACCGTGGTCCCCTGCTGCCGGGCCAGATCGGCAAAGATGCCCAGGACCTTGCGGGACTGGGCCGGATCCAGCGCGGCCGTGGGTTCGTCCGCCAGCACGATGGCGGGCCCGTGGGCCAGGGCCCGGGCGATGGCCACACGCTGGCGCTCGCCCACGGAAAGGCTTGCGGGCATCTGCAGCAGCAGGCGGTCTATGCCCAGGGCCGTGGCCATGTTCCAGACCGCCTCCAGGCGGCGTCCCATGTTCCCCAGACAACGGCAGGGGAGCAGGATGTTGTCGCGGGCCGAGAGGAAGGGCAGCAGGCCGCCTGTCTGGAGCACATAGCCCAGATGCTTGCCGCGCAGACGGGCCAGGGCATCGAGACGGCCCGCCCGCCACAGGGCCAGCATGTCCGTCTCGCCATCGGCAGTGTGCAGCAGAAAGCGGGAATCGTCGCCGTCGTCAGGCCGCAGGATGCCGGCCAGCACGTCCAGCGCCGTGCTTTTGCCGCAGCCGCTGGGGCCCGTCAGGGCCAGCAACTGCCCCTGCCGCACGTCCAGACTGCGGACGTGCAGGCGGAATGCGCCCGTGCCCGGGCGGACGACATGTAGATCACGCAGGGAGAAGACCGTATTTTCCATGCTTCCCCCGGCTTACGGCAACATGGACAGCGGCACGCGATAGACCCAGTCCCCGGCGTTGCTCTGTCCGAAGCTTTCCCAGTTTTCCCGGTCTCGATCGTATTCCTCGTAACGGGCCAGCCGGGACTTGAGGCGGTTGATGAAGGCCGTCTGCTCGCCGATGCTCATGCGGTACCAGTCTTCTTCGCGCAGCAGCATGATGTCGCTCTTGTAGGGCAGGCCGTCCAGGAATTCGGCCAGCACACCCAGTTCGGCCAGGCTCTTGCCCTGGGTGGGCATGTTGGGGTCGCGGGCCATGCGGGCCGAGGCGGAAAGGATGCCCTGGAAGAAGTCGCGCGAATCGGTCTTTTTGGTCCGTTCGGCGTTGTCGATGATGTTCTTCAGCTGGGTGCTGAGGTCGCTGAGCTGGTTCTTGGTCAGCAGCACGGCCACTTCCACACTGGGCACCTGACGGCCCTGGGCCAGACGCTTGAGGTCCATGTCCGCGATCCAGGAATCCACCACGGACGGGGCACGGTTCTCGTTCTTGCGGCCCAGATAGTCCAGCTGCATGGCGTAGCCCAGCCGCTCCGCCAGCTGGCGGGCCTGAGCTTCCTCGGTGGCGGGCACGGCCTCGTCCTTGGGCCGGGTCATGATCTTGCCGCTGGCCGTGTTCTTGACCATGTCCACCATGGAAGTGGTCAGGATCTTCGTCACGATGCCGAACTGGCGGGCGGCTTCCTTGTGGCTGGAGGCGTTGACGGCCTGATAGTTGGCTTGATCGCCGGAAAGGCGGCTCAGGGCCCGGTAGGCCTGCTCGGCATAGGCGTGGTTCTTGCTGCCGCCGGGCGTCTTGACGTGCATGGTGGTGATCCAGATGCCTTTCTGGCGGGCAAGGTCGTTCATCTCCGCAGCGCCGAGACGCTGCGAGGCGTACGGGTCATCGCCGCGCAGGGGCCCGGCATCCGTGACCAGCAGGATCAGGCGGGTGGAATAGGGGCCCCAGTTGAGGGAATCGATGGCCGTATAGATCCCGGCCAGCGAATCTTCGTTGAAATCATGGCTGGAGACGGTCGCCTGTTCCACTTTGGCCAGGCGGCTTTCCAGGGCCTTGCGGTCCTTGGCCGTGGCAAAATCACTGATGACCTGCGAGGTGTAGCCCAGCTTGGGGGTCTTTTCCGTACTGCTGCGGAAGGCCACCACGGCAAAGCCCACGTTGTCGGTCATCTTGTCCTTTTCCAGACGGTCATAGAGCTGGCGGATGATGTCGCGGCTCTGGTCGATATAGGGCTTCATGGAGATGGACGTGTCCATGACAAGGGCGATGCCTGTCTTAGGCGGACCGGCCACCGCGCCGGACTGGCTGCTGCCGGGATCGATGGAGGCCACCTGCAGCAGGTTCACGCCTTCAAAGGCCCGGTTCATGCCAAGGATGGGCATGAGGTAGAAGCGCTTTTGGGCCACGGCCCCTTTTTGCTCCGCCGGTTCCGAAGCCAGGATGGGCAGTCCGGCCGTATCCTTGCCGCCGGCCGCGGCCGCGACGAGGCTGACCAGCTGCTTTTCCATGTCGGCAGCTTCGCACAGGCCTTTCAGGTCTTTTTCCGTCTTGAAGAAGAGCACGGGATCCCGGCCGGTACGCGGGGTGAACAGCAGGGTCAGGGACTGGTTCCAGTCCGTGGCCTGATCCTTTTTCAGCCAGCCCAACGGCGTGCGGGTATCGAGCCCCACCTGCAGCCAGTCGCCCTGGCGGGCGTAGACATAGAGCACGGTAAAGGGCACCAGGGCCTCACGCGCGGCCGGAGCGCCGTCGCGGGCTTCTTGCAGGGGCAGGGCACCGGGGTGGGAGACCACGCGCTGGTACAGGGTCTTCTTGCCTTCCTGCAACAGGGGCGCGGCCTGCAGGGAAGGCACGGCCTGCAGGGAAGGCACGGCCACCAGCAGGAGCAGCAGGAGCGCAAAAAAGCGGATGCAGGTTCTGGGCATGGTCCTCTCCTTATTTCCACTCGCGCAGCAGGAGCGAGGCCTCGGCATTGCCCTTGGCGGCCTCGTCTTCTACATGGCGACGCAGGGCCGCCAGCGCTTTGTCGGCCTCAGCGGCGCCCTTGCTCTTGGCTTTTTCGTACCAGTGTTTCGCCTGGCTCATGTCCGCGGGGATGCTGCCGCGCGGCAGAGCCGACTGCGGATCGTAGAACTGGCCCACCAGGAACATGGCTTCGGCATTGCCTTTCTGCGCAGCGTCTTCCAGAAGCAGGAAGGCCGCATCGCTTTCATCGTTGCCGGCCTGGGGCGTGCGCAGGGGACGGGCCAGTTCCAGACTGGTGGCGGGATCCGCCGTGCCGCGCAAATGCTCGCGGGCCTGCTGCAAGGGCGCCATCGCGGCAGGAGCCGCCGGGGCTTTCTCCGTCCCGGCCGGTGCCTCCTGTTGGGTCGCCGGAGCCTGTGGCGCCATGGGCGGAGGCGGCGGGGGCGTGGCCCGCAGGAAGAACCACCAGACCGCGACAGCGGCCAGGGCCAGCAGGACGAGGCCCAGGATGATCCAGAGCAGGCTGCCGGAGGATTTTTTTTCTTTCGCCGTCTCCGCAGCGGGCTGATCCATCTCCAGCGGCGCTCCGGCCAGCAGCGGCGAAGGCTCCGCTTCCGGTTCGGGATCGGGGGCCGGTGCGGGCATGGGGGCCGGTTCCGGCTCAGGATCAGGGAGCAGCACGGGCTGCGGCGCGGGCGTTGCCGCAGGGGACGCCGCATGTCCCATGCCGTCCCCGCCCTGCATGCGAGAATAGACGAGATCCTGGATCTGGAGGACGCACTTCTGGTCACCGGCCATGAACAGATAGCGTTCCAGCTTGTCCAGATTGTCCACCACGGCGGCACCTACCTGCAGGCGCAGGCAGCCGCTGTCATCGTCATGGGCGTCCACGGGCAGGGGGACGCGGCTTTCCTGCCAGCCGGAAGCGGACAGGTATTTGCCGTCTCCCGAATAGATGGCCACATCGGCCGGGCCCGCACCGGGGGCATCGTACACGCAGATGACGGCCACGCCGGGCGTGCGCGCGGCATCAGGAGCAATGATGGCTTTCATCGTTATCCTTTGAATGCCTGCAGGATGTCATACAGGCGCTTGTTCTGTTGGGGGTTGCGGATCTGCTGGCCGTCGAAGTCCACGTTGGCGGTGATGCCGTGCATCAGGGCACGCAGCCAGTCGGTGTACCATTGCCGGTCGTAGGGGGCTTCCACCTCACCGATGAGGGGTTCGCCCACGGGATCGCTGACGGCCGGGAAAAGGACCACGGGCTTGTCCCGGAAGATGATGGTGCGCTCCTGCTCGCTGTGGTGGCGCGGATCGAAGCCCAGCCAGTCCACGAAGGCATTGATGGCGTCGGCGGCCAGACTGGCCTGTTTCCAGAGCAGGCGTTCCCGTTCGAGGTTGCTGTAGGCGGAGCAGGCACGCAGATCTTCTTCCATCTGCTGGCGCACCCGGCAGCGCTGGGCCGAGAGCAGCAGCTCGTGGCAGAACTGGTCCAGCTCGCGCGCGGGCATGGCAAAGAAGGTGCGCGTCTCCGCGTCGGCCGCGAACTGGCGGACCTGTTCCACCCAGGCGTCGAACACGGCTTCGGCCAGCTCGGCCGCGCTGTCCTTGCCTGTGGCGGGTGCCGTACCGGGCATCTCGGTGGCGACAGGGGCTTCATCCCCGAAAAGATCGTCCAGGATGTCCTGCTGAGAGACGCGCACGCCGATGGAAGCAGGGGCGGCCCCGCCGCTTTCCGCTTCGGGCATGGCGGAAGTGACCTGCGCGCACAGGGCGTACAGGTCGTGATCGCTGACCTGCAGGCGGTGGAGCATCTCGCCAAAGGTCTGGCTCTGGGCCACGCGGGCCAGCAAAACGGCCAGATTGCGGGCCAGGGTCTCTTTCTGGCGGCGCAGTTCCTCGCGGTCATCGCTCTGGTAGTAGACGCCCAGCGCCGTCAGGACGCGTTCGGCCTGTTCCTCCAGCCCCACGCCGATCTGATGCCGTTTGAGTTCGGGATTGCAGAGGGGGCGCAAACGCTGGCGCAACAGGCTGATGCCGCCGTCATTGAGCGTCATGGCCGCCTGCCAGACGGCTTCGGGATCGTCCACATGGCGGCGCACCAGCGGCGAATCCACAAAGGCCCGGCGCACCTCTTCCACATAGGCGATCTGGTCGGGACGGACGCCGCTTTCGTTGCCCTGGGCATCGAAGGTGAAGATGGCCTCGCAACGGAAGTTGGGATTGCGCAGCAGGAAGATGTTGCGGAAGGGATGCGCGCCGTCCCAGTTGGTGGGCCAGTCATGCTGCTTGCCGAAAAAGTCCAGCAGGGAGGATTGCAGACGCGTGTTCCAGCGCTGTTCCACGGAAGGCGATCCGGCTTTTTTTTCGAACTCCATGTCCATCTTGGTGAGCACGAAGAACAGGGAGGGCGCCTTGCCGGCACGGTGGGCCGGGTTTTCGCCGTGGGTGGAGCAGATCCAGTCGTACACGGCACGGGGCAGATCCTGCACTTCCTGGTTGCCGGGGCCGATGCAGAGCAGCATGCTGGTCAGCTCGTGCTCTTCGCAATAGCGCTCGAAAAGATAGGCCACCTTGCCGCGCAGGAAAAGGTTCTGCAGCGCGCCTTCGCGTTCCAGCTCCTTGTCCAGGTCCAGGATCTTGAGGCGGGAGCGATAGCCCGGAAAGTCCAGCAGGTCCGTGTAGGAGAAGAAGTCGTCCGGCTGTTCCCGCATGAAGATGGTGATCTCTGCCGTCAGGGCAGTGACCACGGCACGGGGCAGGGCGGCCTTGCGTCCGTCCTTGCCCAGCAGGGTCAGGCGGTCTTCCGCACTATTGGTCCCCAGTCCGGCCAGCAGGGCCACGTCGATGATGCTGGTCTGGCGCGGCAGCAGGGCCTCCAGCGGGCAGTCGGCCTCGGCCGGGTTGCCCAGGGCCTCCAGCGCCTGGCAAAGCTCAAGGAAAAGCTGCTGGAATTTTGGCTGGTTGTTCCAGATGATGCCGAAAAGTTCCGCCCGGTAGCTCAGGGGCAACAGGGGAGCCAGGCTGACGGCCTGTGTCCAGTAGCCCTGTTGCAGCATCTGGACGCGCGGCTTGGAGAGGAAGTTGCGGTTGAGGTACTCGCGCAGGTCTTCCACGTCATCGGCGGTGACGCTGCTGGCGCCGGGCGAAGACTGGCGGGCCGTCTGGGTCAGGCGTTCGAGAGCGGAACGCATGGCCTCGGCATCGGGCATCTGCTTGTGTTCGCAGTCGGCATAATAGGTATTGGCCAGCACGCGGACCACGTCCATCTCGGAGAGCAGGCGCAGCCGGATGGGGAATTCCGGCGTCAGCCCCTGGGGCGGCGTGGTGGTGAAGCGGGTCACCAGCCCGGTAGATTCCTTGCCGCCCTCGGGATTGATCTCGGTGATGAAATCCGACGTCCGGCCGCAGAAGTCCGCCAGAAGATCGCCGCGGCTGTCGCGGGCCAGAGCCGAGATGAGGTAGGATTTGCCGGACTGGCTGGGGCCGAAGACTCCCACACACATCTTGCGGCGGGCGGCCTGTTCGCACTTGCCGAAAAAGCGGGCGGCCCGGCGCATCTCTTTTTGCAGCGTGGTGCATTCGCTGCCCACGGTCTCGCGATTGTCGGCCAGCCAGGTGGCGGCATGGCGCGACTGTTCCGCCAGACGGGCACAGCGCGCTGCCAGCTGAATGTCTTGTTCCTGCATGATGATGCTCCTGTCTGTCCGTCGCTAGTTGGCGGCGTTCACGACGCCGGTATCCAGCCAGTAGCCTTCGTCCGTGGGCAGGGTCTGCAGACGGATCTCCAGATCCCGGGGCGAGACGAAATTGCCGGCATTGTCCGTGATGGCGGTGATGCTGAATTCCCCTTCGCTGCGTTCTTCTCGCTCGCCGCCGCTGACGGGCATGTCCTCATCGTCCAGCATCTCGGCCACGTTGAGAGTGACGTCCACCTTGTAGGGCAGACGGCCGGAGGCACGGGCACGGGCGTCTTCGCTGGCGAAGGTCAGCAGGTGATAGCGGGTGGCGGGCCAGCGTTCGGCGCCCAGCTGGCGGTAGCCGATGCCGAGCTGGCCGTTGAAGGCCACGGTACGGTTCAGTTCCACACCGTTTTTGGCGTCCACATCCACTTTGAACCAGACCTTGGGGGCACGCAACTGGGTGTTGATGTCCAGCTCGCCGATATAGCGGGCGGTGGAAGTCAGGCGCAGTGCGTTGGAATCGAAGGAGAAGCCTTCGATATGGCCTTCGGCCAGGGCGCAGAGGATGGCGCCCACGACCACGGTGGTCTTGGGGTCCTGGATGCGGCCCAGCGTATCGGGGAAAGGATACCAGCTGCCCACATGATAGCGGCGCATGGGGATGATGCGGTCCGGCGGCACGGGCAGCTTGGCCATGACCGTGGAGGCGACTACCTTCCAGGCGCTGGGGCGGCCCGTCAGCAGCAGCATGTCGGTATCGTACAGGTGCACCAGCTCGCAAAGGGCCGAAAGCGTGGGAGCCAGCGTCCGCTGGATGGTGGCCTGGAGCTTTTGCGGGCTGATCGTGATGGGCACATCCATGATGGAAAAGTCCTCCAGACCGGGTACTGTGTCGCGCACCAGGGCCGTCACGGCATCCAGGGTGGACTGCTGCGGGCGCAGGGCCAGGGTACCGGGACGGAACGTGCCGTTCCCGGCCTGGGCATCACCTTCCCCGGTCTGGCCGTTTGCCGGGGCATCGCCCACGGCAGGCTCGAAAAAGTCCCCCAGGGTGCAGGTCTGGTCCAGATGGACGTCGCTGTCCTGCTCGCACACGCGCAGCAAGCCCAGGGCCACAGGCAGGGCCACCTGACGCACCAGACGGATGCGGGTGTTGCGCTGCTCCTGCGACATACCGATGGTATCGCGGCCGAAAAGCTGGGCCAGCAACAGGCGCGGCTCTTGGACGCCCCGGGCCTGCAGGGCATCGGAAACGGCCGGGATGACGTGCTGGAGCACCACCTCGCGGGCCACTTCGTCACCGGCGATGTTGAAACCGTCGCGGAACTCGGTATGCGGCACGATACGTGCCGTGTCGCCTTCGCCGCTGGCCAGCTCATACGTGGTGATGGACAGGTCCGTGGTACCGCCGCCGATATCGATGGACGCGATGCGCACGCAGGGATGATCGCTGTAGCGGGCGCGTTTCTTGCCCATCAGGCGGAACAGATGGTGGGCATCGCCATGCTGTTTGACGGTGAGCTCGTTGTAGAGCAGCACCAGCTGGGAGCAGCTGGCCTCGTCCCAGTCACAGCGCACCAGCGGACTGGTGCGGTAATCCCCGGCCCGGATCCTGTTCTGCTGCTGCGGCGGCACATACCATTCCGACCAGCCGAGGCCTTCCCAGAGGACCTTGACGGCCCAGAGCACCCAGCGCCGGAAGATGCGTTTTTCCGCCACGGGCATGGCCGTGGGCACGGTGAAGATGAGGCGACGCAGACGCCGGGGCAGGTTGGGCAGCCGTCCCCGGGCACGGGTGGCGGGCGAGTTGATGGTGATGAGCGTCTGGGTGAGGATCTCGCCCAGCATGAACATCATCAACGAGGAGCGCGTGAACAGGGACTCGAACACCGGTTCGGGCTGCTGCTTCTTCAGGGAAGGGCTGCGGCGGAACAGGGGATCGTCGAAGCAGGAAAGCGGCGTGCCCTGGGGATTGAGCTGACGGGCGAACAGACCGCGGTTGACCATGGGTTCGGTATTGCCGGTGGTGTTGTAGCGCCAGGTCTGCTGCCACGGGCGTTCGTCCCACAGGTAGCGCTTGGGGCTGGACATGCCGGTGGTGCCTTCCGCGCAGACGGCCTGTGTGGCCAGCCGGGCCGCCTCGGGACCGATGCGTACGGCCGAGGGCCAGGCAAAGGCCGGTGTCTGGCGGCCGGAGCGGCGGCTCAGGGTATCATTGCCGAAGGTGGCGTCCACAAATTCCACCCGGGTCTCGAACGGGTCGGCGTATTCCAGATCGGGCTGGCTCAGGTCGCGCAGGCGCAGCACGTAGCTCTGGTTGAGGTCCGTGCTGCACTGGGGCGGCGTCTCCACCAGGATGCCCGTGGTGCGGGAATTGCCGATGTCCAGGATCAGGTCCACGTCCACCGGCGTGTCCCGGGCAGGATTGATGACCTGCACGGCCACGTCCTTGACGGCCAGGCGCACGATGTCCAGCCATGTGAGATAACTGGCCAGATGCTTGAGTACATAAGGATCTTCCTCGCCCCAGGCCGCGCCGCGGCGTTTGCCCTGGTTGCGTGCCGTGTACAGTTCCAGCAGCCACTGGTCCACCCAGGCCTCGTTGAGGAACCAGGAGTTGTCCCGCACATGGTGGGCCAGCATGAAATGCCCGTGGGCACTGACATCCTGGGGGGACAGGGCGTGATAGCGGCCCTCGCCGGCGGGGCGCTCTTCCACGGTGGTATCGAAGATGATGACCACGCGCAGCATGCTCGGGTCCTTGCTGGAAGGCATGACCCGGGCCCGGGCCCAGTTGGAGGGACCGCATTCGAAGCATTTGCCGCCGTCGGGCCAGCACTGTTCCAGCGTGCGCAGGAAGGGCACGGGCAACCACTGGCCGTCCCAGGTCTTGAGTTCTTTGGCGGCCTGCATGGAATAGGTGTCGCCCGTGTACTCCTTGCCTGTCAGCTGGTCGGTGAAGACGTTGTCGCGGTTCTCCAGACAGTGGAGGAAATGCGTATAGCGGCCGCCGCTGCCTTCTCCCTTGAGCTCTTCATAGAAATAGCGGACGTGCTTGCCCAGGGCTTCCAGCGGCAGGGCGAAGTCCAGGAACTGGGGACATCCGCCGGGGATGATGCTCACGGGCGAAAGGTAGTGGGGGATGGCATCCATGCTTATTTCCTCTTGAAGTCAGCTTTCCAGCGCAGGTTGCGCTTGCTCTGTTCCACGCCCTGGCAGCGGGTGCTCTTGTCGTTGCCGGTGCACTGTACCTGCTGGGGCACGTACTGGTTGCCCTTGGGGCAGGGGGCCGTCCCGGCCCGCCAGACAAGGCGGTTGCCTTCGAACTTGGCCGTGGCCGGACCGCTGCAGACCTGGCCGTTCTCTTCGCGTACGAAGCGCCGCCCCTGGCCCTTCTTGTCGAAGCAGTATTCGGCGATGATGGGCGTATTGGACGGATGCGAGAACAGGCCCGTATCGCTCTGCCAGCAGCCTTCCAGGAAGCTCAGGTCGTTCTTCTTGGCCGCATCGGCGGGGATGTTCAGATCCTCGTTCTTGCGGGGCTTGGGCTTCGGTTCGGGTTTGGGTTCCGGTTTGGGCTCAGGCTTGGGCTTGGGTTCCGGCTTGGGCTCGGGCGCAGGCTCGATGGGCTTGTCAGGCACCAGCTGGGGCGTGACCACTTCAGGATCGGGCTTTGGGGGTTCAGGCTTCGGTTCCGGCTTGGGCTGCGGCGGCTTGCAGAGCAAGGCTTTTTCCCGCAGCTGGCGCAGCAGTTCTTCCAGCTCGTTCCTCTGCTTTTCCGCAGCCTGGGTGGCCTGGTCGAGACGGGGATCGGCCGCCGGTTTGAGGCAGGATGCGGGCAGGGGAGAGGGCAGGATGCCCAAGGCCGCCAGCAGCAGCCAGAGCAGGAGCAGAGCCAGCAGCAGCGGCAGCAGCCAGCCAAGACAGCCGCTGCCGGCAGCGGCCGCAGGCACGGCAGCCGCCGCCACGGGGGCCGCCGCGGCAGCCACGGGGATGGCGCCGCCCATACGGCTGAGATCCTGCGGCATGGCACCGACGGCTCCCGGGGCAAAGCCCCAGTTCACCAGAACGGGCTGGCCGTCCACGGACCAGAGATCGTCTTCATGGGGATGTTGCAGGACCAGGGCGAGCATCTGGCCGGCAAGGGCCTCGCGGCTTTGGGCATCCTTTCCCCATTGTTCCGACAGGTGCAGGATGTCCCGTGCCAGCTCGCCGGCACGGGCCCGCAGGTGCTCCGCCTCTTCGGGGGGGAGCGCGCTCACCGGGGTGGCGGTCCCGTTCACGCTGGCGTACCAGTCGATGCGCTGCTGGCCGGGATCGTGCTGGGGTTCGGCGATGAGGGCCGCATGGGCCGGGCTCAGGTGCTGGGCGATGATGCTGCTGACCTGAGCATGGCAGTCCGTGGCGAAAATACCCTGGCTGGCCAGGGCGCGCATGGCGTTGCGCTGGCTGGTAAGCAGGAAAACGCTCATGGTCTCACCCCTTTCTGGCCATCGGCCTTTTCGTCTTGTGCCTGCGCGGGGGCAGGCGTTGCCGCGGCCTGGGAAAATCTGATGCCGATCTCCCGCAAATAGGCGGTGATGCTGCTGCCCGCGATGGCGATGCTGGACTGGCGGTAGGAGGCATCATCGAGCTTGATGAAGGTATTGATGCCCACCACCTGGCCCTGTTCGTTGACCAGAGGGCCGCCACTGTTGCCTTGCGAGACCGTGGCCGTATGCACGACCAGCGGCGGTGTGCGTTCCAGGATGACGCTGACCACACCTTCCGTATACACCACCTCGGGCACGGCCGAGCCATTGCCCTGCAACAGGGCCATGAACTTGGGATCATCATTGGTCACGGCGCCGGGGAAGCCCCAGGCGCTGACGCGCTGGGTACGCTCCACACCGAGGGCGAATTCCAGCGGCGTGATGGCGGCGTCGGCAGACAGTTCCAGCAGGGCGAAGTCCCGGCCGCCATCCGCGCTGCGATGGCGCACGGTGGCCTGCAGGACACCGCCTGTGGCCTTGTTGATGATGAAGGCCTGACTGGCATTGCCCACCACATGGGCGTTGCTCAGAACGTGACGGCGCGAGATGAAGAAGCCGGACCCCATGGACAGGCCTTGCGGCTGACGGGCCAGCACGAGGACAGTGCCCTGTTCCAGCAACTGGGCCATGCTGCCGGGGCGGGCAGGAGCTTTTTGCGGTGTGACCGGCGTGTTCTGGGGCGCCACATCGGACGGGATCTGCAGGGGCTCGCCGGAGCGCCCGCCGGGCACGACACCGGGGACGGCGTCGGGAGGAGGCGGCAGCTGCGCCAGCTTTTCCTTGATGACACAGGGCTCTTCCTTGAGCAGGGCCCGCAGCTGGGCCAGATAGGCGTCCATTTCGGCATTTTGGGCCAGCTGGGCGGCCAGGGCAGCTTCCTGGGCCTGTTTTTCCGCTTCGGCGGCCTGCCACTGTTTCCAGAACAGCCAGCCGAGCAGGGCCAGGATCAGCAGGAACAGGACGATGCCCCAGAACAGGGGGCGCCTGTACCAGGGGACAGGGACCGGGGCGCCCTGGGGTGCAGGATCCGGACCGCCGGAAGGGGCGTGCGCGGCGTCAGCAGTATCGGGGCGGGGGACATCAGCGGTGTGTTTGCCGGGATCGTCAGCCATAGGGATATGCTCCGAAAAAAGGGCGCACTTCTCGTGGGAAAGAAGGGCGCCCTGCTGTTACAGCATCAGATTGTTGACGGTCTGTTCGTACGTGGCCAGACGCATGTCCACGTCCTGGCGGGTACTTTCCAGCTCACGGCGGGAATTGTTCCAGGCCTTCTTTTCCTTGCGGGGGGCCTGCTGGCGTTGCGAGACCTGCCCCTTGGCCTGAGCCTGGGCCAGGGTCTTCTGGTATTCGGCGTCACGCTCGATGACATGGTCGGAGGTGAGCTTCAGGATGCGGGACGTTTCTTCGAGGCCGCTGCGGATCTCCATGTAGCGGTCATGGAAGTCCTGCCGGGTGATGGCTCCGGCCTTGTACTGGGCCGCGGCCTTCTTGAACTGGTCGTCATAGCAGCGGGCCGAGAGGCGGGCGGCGGCGGTGGCGCGGTCCATGCCTGCGCTGTCCTCGCCCAGCTGGGCGGCATAACTGGCCAGCAGACGGCGGTCGTTCTCCCGCTGCTGGGACTTGCCGTAGATGTTCCCGCCCACGGCGCCCGCGGCACCACCGGCCACGGCACCGGCCAGGGCGCCTTCCACCTTGCCGGTGGCCAGGCCGCCGATGAGGGCGCCCAGCAGGGCACCGCCCGCGGCACCGCCGGCCGTGCTGTTGTTGACCCTGTCTTCATCGGCCCGCAGCTGGGCCACAGGGGAATAACACTGGGGGTAATAGTTGACCTGTGTCGTCTGCGCGCCGTATTTGCTGGCGCAGCCGCCGAGCAGGGCGATGCATGCCACTGCCACGACCAGAAGACTGAGATGACGCTTGACCATGTGGATCTCCTTGGCTGGATGCATGGTGTCTCGCTATTTCCATAATATGCCCTTGCCGGGGAGCAAGTCAAATGGCATGCCCTGACGGAAGGTACAGGGTACGGCTGATTTGCCCTTTTTGCACATTTGGTATATACTCAACGATGGTAGTGAGAACGCCGTTTTAGTCGGTGCGTTCTGTAACCTCTTTTCGGGAGAAGCCTTATGAAAAAAGTTCTCAGTCTTGTCCTGGCCGCTGGTCTGCTGCTGGCCGCCTCGCTGGCCAATGCCGACACCAAACGCCTGACCCTGGCCACCGGCGGGACCTCCGGGGTGTATTTCCCCCTGGGCGGTGCCATTGCCCAGGTGATCACCAACAAGAGCGGCGGCGCCATCTCCGTGACGGCCCAGGCTACCGGTGCTTCCGGTGAGAACATGCGCCTGGTCCAGGCTGGCGACGTGGACTTCGCCATGGTGCAGAACGACGTTGCCGACTCCGCCTTCAACGGCCTGGCTCCCTTCCGCAGCAAGCTGGACAACGTGCGCGTCATCGGCCGTCTGTATCCTGAATACCTGCACGTGGTGGCCAGCAAGGACAGCGGCGTGAAGGCTCTCGAAGATTTCAAGGGCAAGAAGGTCTCCGTGGGCGCCCGCGGCAGCGGCAACGAAGTGAACTGCCGCCAGATCTTCGGCTTCTATGGCCTGGACTACAAGAACATCGAGCCTATCTTCCTGCCCTACGGTGAAACTGCCGACCAGTTCAAGGACCGTCAGGTGGACGGCTTCGTGTTCACCATCGGTACGCCCAACCCCGCCATCCAGGACATCACCACCGCTCAGGAAGTGGTCTTCGTGCCTCTGGCCGGCCAGAAGGTCGACGAGATCGTCAAGAAGTTCCCCTACCTGGTGAAGGACTCCATCCCGGCCGGTACCTACCTGGGCCAGAAGGAAGCCGTGCCCACCCTGTCCGTGCAGTGCATCCTTGTGGCCAACAAGAACATGCCTGACGACGTGGCCTACACCCTGACCAAGACCCTGTATGACAACCTGCCCGACGTGGCCAAGGCTCATAACAAGGGCGCCGAGATCTCTCTGGAACATGCCGCCGACGGTGTGACCATTCCCTTCCATCCCGGTGCGGTCAAGTACTTCAAGGAAAAAGGCCTGGACATCAAGTAAGGCTGAGTTCCTAAGCAAACAGTTGATTCGGGACATATGATGATGCGGCGCAATACCACTGCTTTTCTGCTGGTCATGCTGGTCTGTATGACAGGCGTGATGTGGGTTGCGCCGCATCTTTTTTCCAGTGTGCAGGCGCAGGACGTCCAACGCCTGGTGCTGCGCGACAGCAGCGGCAGGGAACTTTTCAGCCGGCCCGCACCGGACGGCAGCGAGTTTGCCATTCGTTACAGGCATTCCGTCGCTCTGAGTCCGGTGGAGGACTGGTTCAGTGTCAGCGGGGGCTGCATTTATCTGGAAAAAACGGTTTATCAGGATTTCGGGGCCGGACTGCCGCATCAGCCGGGCCCGGGACAGCGGATGTATACGGAAAACGGAAAAGTTGTCATCAGCGGCTATCATATGGCCCTGCCTTCCTTTGATGTGCGCGTGGGACGTGTGGCGAACCACACCCTGCTGCTGCCTGAAGAGGGCGGGGGCCAAAAAGAGATACCGCTGAATTCCCTGCTGGAACCGGGACAAGCCATTACCCTTACAGTCGTTTTACCCTGATAATTTTTGGACATTGACCTGGCGTGAAAGGACACGCCACGCATACTTACACAGGACATGAGAGGATGAGCCACGAAAAAAGAATGCATATGATCGATGAAAAAGGGGCAGGGGGATTTGCCCTGGAAGAAGGCCACAAACTGGATTCCAGCGCCGTGGAAAAGATCCAGGAGACTGTGGACGTCTCCGAGATCGTTGCCAAGTACGACAAGGAATCCGTTTACCGCTCCTTCAAGGGGTGGCTCGACATCTTTATCAAGATCCTTTGTATCGCCTTTTCCGCTTTTCATCTGTACACGGCGGCCACGACGCCCTTCGCGCCGCAGATCCAGCGCGCAGTGCACCTGGGCTTCGTGCTGACCCTGATCTATCTGCTGTATCCCGCCCGCGCCACGGGCAACATGAACAAGCTGGCCTGGTATGACGCCATCCTGGCCATCGCCGGGGCCGTGGTCTGCGGTTACATCGTCTGGCAGTACGATATCATCGTACTGGATGCCGGTCCGGCCACCGAGCTGGACTTCATCATGGGTTGCGCGTCCATCCTGCTGGTGCTGGAAGCCACCCGCCGCATCGTGGGCATCCCCATCACCCTGGTGGCCGTGGTCTTCCTGCTGTACGCCAAGTTCGGCAACCTGATCCCCGGCATGCTGGGGCATCCCGGCTTCTCCGTGCAGCGCATCGTCTCGCACATGTACCTGACCACGGAAGGCCTGTTCGGCATGCCGCTGGGCGTGTCGGCCTCCTTCGTCTTCCTGTTCATCCTGTTCGGTGCCTTCCTGCACAGCACCGGTCTGGGCAAGTTCTTCATCGACCTGGCCCTGGCCGCCGCCGGCCGCTACGTGGGCGGCCCCGCGAAGGTGGCCGTGCTGGCCAGCGGTTTCTTCGGTACCATCTCCGGTTCTTCCGTGGCCAATACGGTGTCCACGGGTACCTTCACCATCCCGCTCATGAAAAGCGTGGGCTATCGCGGTGCCTTTGCCGGCGCCGTGGAAGCCGCCTCGTCCACCGGGGGGCAGATCATGCCGCCCATCATGGGGGCCGCCGCCTTCATCATGGCCCAGTTCCTGGGTGTCGGCTACGTGGAGATCGCCAAGGCGGCCCTGGTGCCCGCCCTGCTGTACTACCTGGCCGTGGGCTTCATGGTGCACATGGAAGCCAAGCGCCTGGGCCTCAAGGGTATCCCCAAGGAACGCCTGCCCCGCACCTGGGTGGTGCTGCGTCAGGGCGGCTACCTGCTGATCCCCATCATCGTGCTGATCTACATGCTGATGCAGGGCTACACGCCGCTCAAGGCCGCCTACTACTGCATCGTGACCACCGTGGTCATCTCCCTGGTGGCGGAAAACTGGAAGACCTGGCATGGTGCCCGTTACAGCAATGAGAATGTGATGAGCGCCCTGGCCCAGACCAACTTCCTGTCCCTCAAGGGCGTCCTGCAGGCCATGGAAAACGGTGGCCGTCTTGCCCTGGGTGTGGCCGCTGCCTGTGCCTGCACCGGCTTCGTCATCGGCGTGGTGACCCTGACCGGCCTTGGCCTGAAGCTGGCCAACGCCATCCTGACCATCTCGGCCGACAGTTTTGCCCTGACCCTGCTGCTGACCATGCTGGCCTCCATCGTCTTGGGCATGGGCCTGCCCACCACGGCCAAGTACATCGTGCTGGCCACCATCGCGGCCCCGGCCATCATGCACTTTGGTGTGCCCGCCATGGCGGCGCACCTCTTCATCCTGTACTTCGGCATCCTGGCCGACCTGACGCCTCCGGTGGCACTGGCGGCCTATGCGGCGGCAGGGATTGCACGCTCAGAACCAAACGCAACAGGCTTCATGGCGGTCAAGCTGGCCTTGGCCGGCTTCCTGATCCCCTACATCTTCTGTTACAACCCCGGCCTGCTGATGATCGGTGCCTCCGGTTGGGAAGTGCTTTTCTACGCTTCCACCGCGGCGCTGGGCATCGCCAGCCTGTCCTTTGCCAGCGTGGGGTACTGGCTGCGTAACCTCTACTGGTGGGAACGCCTGATCCTGCTGGCGGGCGCCATCACCCTGATCACCCCCGGCGCCATCACCGACGCCATCGGTTGCGGTCTGCTGATCGTGATCTACATCAGCCAGAAGATGCTGACCACGGGACCTGTGAGCAAGGTCGCCGCCGAATAAGGATTGCGTAACGCAAACAACAAAAAAGGCCGGTTCCATCCGGCCTTTTTTGTTGTCTGTTGTTGCTGATGTCATTAAGGGGGCAGGGGAAAATGCGGGTATGACGGCCGTGTCGTCCGGCAACGATCAGAATGATTCGCAAAAGAGAGTATAGCGCCGTTGGACGCGTTGTGGATACCGGGTAGCGCAAGCTAGGACGTCGTCAGGACTGGTCGCTTTGCCTTTTCTCTTTTGGATTCCGTTCCGGCATCAGGCACCAGACGGCGATGCCCCCCAGGGCGAACATGGTCAGGTCATGATGCGGGAAGGCAGCCAGCGCCAAAAGGAGCAGGATGGCCAGCAGGCATAACCGGCAGGCACCGCGCGTCACCATGCGCAGGAGCAGAAGAAGAGCCGCTATGCCCAGCAGTGGCGGCAGCCAGTCAAGCCCCGGAGGCAGGGGAGGAAGATGGAAGATATGGGAAAGGTGCATGGGCCACGATAGGAAAAAAGCAGGTTCTCGGCAATGGGGGCATTGTCAGGGGCAAAATCATGCTCATATATAAGGAGGCATGACTGCCGGAAAAATCGCCGGACCGTTCACAGGTCGTCCGGCTGGAAAATAGAGCGTCGAAGGACGCGCAGGAGATGCAATGAGCACACTCACCCCGCGTGAAATCGTGGCAGAACTGGATAAATTTGTGGTGGGACAGGAACAGGCCAAGCGCATGGTCGCTGTTGCTGTCCGTAACCGCTGGCGTCGTCAGCATCTTCCTGAGGAGCTGCGTGATGAGGTCGCGCCCAAGAACATCATCATGATGGGCCCCACCGGTGTGGGCAAAACGGAGATAGCCCGCCGTCTGGCCAAGCTGAGCGGCGCTCCCTTCATCAAGGTCGAGGCCACCAAGTTCACGGAAGTGGGCTATGTGGGCCGCGACGTGGAATCCATGGTGCGCGATCTTATGGAGATCGGCATCAATCTTGTGCGGGAAGAAGAAAATGCCCGTGTCCGGGCTGCTGCCGAAGCTGCTGCCGAATCCCGTCTGCTGGATCTGTTGCTGCCCAATTCTTTTGGCGGCGACCGCAACGACACCCGCGAAAAGCTGCGCCAGCAGTTCCGTCTCGGCTTTATGGATGACCGCGAAGTGGAAGTCGAAGTGACCGAGCAGCCTGCTCAGGGCGTGGACATGTTCGCCATCCCCGGCATGGAACAGATGGGCAACCAGGTGCGGGACATGTTCAGCAAGGCCTTCCCGCCGCGCCGCAGCCGCCGCAAGATGAAGGTCCGCGAGGCCTATAACGTCCTGATCCAGGAGGAATCCGGCAAGCTGGTGGATCAGGAGGCCCTGGTGGACAAAGCCCGCGAGCGTGTGGAGCAGATGGGCATCATCTTCATCGACGAGATCGACAAGATCGCCAGCTCTTCCCAGAACCGCACGTCCGATATCTCGCGCGAAGGCGTGCAGCGTGACCTGTTGCCCATCGTGGAAGGTTCGGCCGTCAATACCAAGTACGGCATGGTGCGCACGGATCATATCCTGTTCATCGCGGCCGGTGCTTTCCATTTCAGCAAGCCTTCCGACATGATCCCCGAACTGCAGGGGCGATTCCCCCTGCGTGTGGAGCTCAACGCCCTGGGCAAGGACGAGTTCCTGCGTATCCTGACGGAACCCCACAATGCCCTGACGCGGCAGTATGCCGCCCTGCTGGGGACCGAGCAGATCCGTCTGCAGTTCTCGGAGGACGGCATCGAAGAGATCGCCGCTTTTGCCGAAGAGATCAATGCCACCAGTGAGAACATCGGTGCCCGCCGCCTGTACACCATCATGGAAAAGATCCTGGCGGACATCTCCTTTGATGCGCCGGACATGCCCGGTGCGCAGATCGTGGTCAACCGGGCCTATGTGCAGGAGCATCTGCGTGATGTCCGGGAAGATCAGGATTTGAGCCAGTATATCCTGTAAACAGATATGACCGCTGCCCTCTCGGAGGGCGGACAGGGAAGGGCCCGTCGTTGCTGACGGGCCTTTTTTATTGGTGTTTTCGCAGTGTCTTCGTGGGAGGCATATCTTGAAAAATATATAGAAAATCTTATATATCCCTCCAAAATTTGTCCGCGGATTTCATCTTTTGGAAAGGCTGCGCCCCATAGTCAGGCCATACGCGGGCACTTTTCGAGGGTATCATCATGAAAAGGATCGTGTGGTTGCTGTGGGCTTTGTTGCTGGTGTTGCCTGCACAGGGCAGGGCAGCGGGCAATATGCAAAACGAAAGTTTTGCCAAAGCCAAGCGGCTTTTGGAGCAGGAAGTTTACTATGACCATCGGCAGACGCTCTATTGCGGAGCTTTTTTCGATGCGCACAAGCAGGTCGAGCTGCCGCAGGGCTTTACGACCGATAAGCACCAGAAGCGTTCTGCGCGAGTGGAGTGGGAGCATGTCGTCCCTGCCGAGAATTTCGGCAGGGCATTTTCGGAGTGGCGGGAAGGTCACGCCCTTTGTGTGGATCGCAAGGGCAAAACTTTCAGGGGACGGGCCTGCGCGGAAAAGGTCAATGCCGACTATCGTCGCATGCAGGCCGATATGTATAACCTGTATCCTGCCATAGGTTCGGTCAATGCCGTGCGTTCCAACAAAAATTTCCAGATGCTGGGGCCGGGCGTCCCTTCTGCGTTTGGTTCCTGCCCCATGAAGGTCAGCGGCAACAAGGTGGAGCCGCCGGAACGGGCGCGCGGGCAGATCGCACGCTCAAGCCTCTATATGGCTGACAGTTATGCTGAGCATTACCGTCTGAGCCGTCAGCAACGGCAGCTCATGCAGGCCTGGGCGCGCCAATATCCTGTGGACGCCTGGGAGTGCCGTCGGGCAAGCCGCATAGAACGCTTGCAGGGCAATGAAAACAGGTTCGTCAAGGAGCCCTGCCTGTCTGCAGGCCTTTGGCCGGAGCAGGAGAGCGCTTTTTTGCAAAAAGCCGATAAAGGCATTTTTTGAAGAAATGCAGGCAACAGGACGTAAAAAACTTGACGAAGACACCTATCGCCTGTAATCTTTAAAAGCTTTGTGGGCTTCTGGCCTGCGGCTACGCCGGGATGGTGGAATTGGTAAACGCAACGGACTCAAAATCCGTCGGTGGCAACACCTTGCGAGTTCGAGTCTCGCTCCCGGTACCATAAAAATCAAGGGTTTACGGTTCGTCTGTGAACCCTTTTTTTGTGCTTTCTGTATACCGCTGTATACCACCGTATACCGGGAAGATTACTTGCCGGAAGGGGGTAACTCCGGGAATAAGTTTGCGGCGCTATTGGCAGCAGAGAAGCAAAAAGCAAGGCGGGATCTTTCCCGCTTTTTTCATATCCGGCTGCTGTCCGGAAAAAAAATACGGTATGCTGAAACGATAAAAGGCCCTCGCTTGCTGGAGCGAGGGCCTTCGTGTCGCATAAAGCCGAGAACAGCGCGGTGGCTAGAAGTCCGTGGGGAAGAGCTTGCTGTCGACGGGCTTGAGGTTGTCCTTCAGCATCTTTTTGCCGGCATCAAGGGAAGCACCCATGATGGTGATGACACTGCCGAGCTTGCCGTTGGCGCTGAAGTAGCTGATGCCTTTGACCTGCTCCTTGGAAAATTCTCCCATGTAGGAATCGCCGGAAGCCACAGGTTCAGAGACCGTGAAACCGGCAGCCTTCATATTGGTAAGGGTCTGGGTCGCAAGATCTTTGGCGGAAAGGGGGACAGGGGTGACGGCCACAGTAACGACGGTCTGTTCAGCGGCGTTCTGGAGGATGGCCATGGTAGCGCCCTGGGCAGACTGGACAGGCTGGGGTTGGGTCCAGCCGGAGGGCAGGTTCAGCGTAAAGTAATCGGTCTTCACTTCAGCAGCCAGCGCCGCGGATGCGCAAAGAAGGATGCCCAGAAGGCAGGTTGCCGTAAACGTCAGGACTTTCTGCATATGATCCTCCTAAAAGTTTGAAAAAGGCTAAACGTTTCTTGGTGGATAGGCAATAGGAGCGGATTACCATACAGATGGATGTGGCTGGCGCTGTGAAAGGGGCCTTCCTGACGGGATCCTTTGGATGCCTATGTTCATGGTCTTGTGGGGACTTTACAGAAAAGGCATAAGTCCTCTTCCTTTTTGTTTTATATCACGGTGAGAGATGTATCCGTAAGGGCAACGGGAGTATCCCTCATAGTTTTAAGGAAAGACGGCGGATCCACACCCAGGCGAGCTGTATATATTTAACTATACATCTCAAATAGTTGAAGTGAATAGACGAAATTTGCCGGATCAGAGGGCAAGGTTGGCCGTACGGCTTTGTCCCGTTTTGAACAACATCGTTTATTTGTCGTATCCCCTTGCGAACTTTCTGTTTCGGTGCTACGGTTTCATAAAATATTTTTTGTGGGGCACCTTGTTTCAGGAACGCTTCACAGAAAAAACGTGCCGGAGCTCGCAGCCGCCAGGCAAGCACTCCCTCCGGCATGTTCCTTGTTTCATCCTGACCCAGGAGAGGAAGCCTATGAGCTACACACGAAGGGGATTCCTGAAACTGGCAGGCGTGAGTGCCCTCTGTCTCTCGCTCAGCCAGTTCGGTTTCAACCTCGGCGAGGCCCAGGCCTATGCCGGGAGTCTCAAGATAGAAGGCGCGAAGGAAGTCATCACGATCTGTCCGTTCTGCGCTGTCTGCTGTCAGGTCATCGCTTATGTGCGTGACGGTAAGCTCGTCAGTACGGAAGGCGATCCCGACTTCCCCGTAAACGAAGGTGCCTTGTGTGCCAAGGGCGCTGCCCTGTTCTCCATGTACACGAACCCGCACCGCCTCACCAAGCCTTTGTACCGGGCGCCCTACAGTGAAAAGTGGGAAGAAAAGGACTGGGGATGGATGCTGGAAAAGATCGCCCGTCGCGTGAAGGATACGCGTGACAAGGATCTTATCCTCAAAAACAGCAAGGGCCAGACGGTCAACCGTCTGGAAAGCATTTTCATGATGGGCACCTCGCACGCCTCCAACGAGGAATGCGCGGTCATCCATCAAGCCATGCGCGGCCTGGGAGTTGTCCAAATGGACCACCAGGCCCGGGTCTGACACAGCCCCACTGTTGCGGCTCTGGCAGAGTCGTTCGGACGCGGTGCTATGACCAACCACTGGATCGACATCAAGAATGCCGACGTGGTTCTTATTATCGGCAGCAATGCCGCTGAACATCATCCTGTTTCGTTCAAATGGATCATGCGGGCCAAGGACAACGGCGCGGCGCTTATCCACGTCGACCCCAAGTTCTCCCGTACGTCCGCCCGTTGCGACTATCACGTGCCGCTGCGCTCCGGTACGGATATCGCGTTCCTGGGCGGTATGGTCAACTATATCCTGGAATCGAACAGCTATTTCCACGATTACGTCGTCAACTATACCAACGCCTCGTTCATCGTCGGCAAGGGCTATGACTTCAAGGACGGCCTTTTCAGCGGCTATGACGCCAAGGCGCGCAAGTATGACCAGAGCAAGTGGGGCTTTGAAAAGGGCCCGGACGGCGCTCCGCTGCGTGACGCCACGCTGAAGCACGAGCGCTGCGTCTTCAACCTGATGAAGAAGCATTATTCGCGTTACACCCTGAAGAACGTCTCCGACATCACGGGTGTTTCCGAAGAGAACCTGCTCAAGGTCTACAAGCAGTTCTGTGCCACCGGCAAACCCGACAAGGCCGGCACCATCTTGTATGCCCTGGGCTGGACCCAGCATACCGTGGGCGTGCAGAACATCCGCTGCTCCACGTTGGTGCAGCTGCTGCTGGGCAACATCGGTGTGGCCGGCGGCGGCATCAACGCCCTGCGTGGCGAGCCCAACGTGCAGGGCTCCACGGACCATGCCCTGCTGTATCATGTGCTGCCCGGTTATATCGGCCTGCCGCTGGCTCCCTGGCAGACCCTGGCCCAGTTCAATAAGGCCAATACCCCGGTCACCAAGATCCCCAACAGTGCCAACTGGTGGGGCAACCGGCCCAAGTACTTCGCCAGCCTGCTCAAGGGCTGGTACGGTGAAGAGGCCAAGCCGGAAAACGATTTCTGCTACGGCCTGCTGCCCAAGGGCGAGCCTGGAGCGGACTATTCGTACATGTATGTCATGGACAAGATGTACCAGGGCAAGATCAAGGGTGGTTTTGTCTTCGGCGTCAACCCCATGAACAGCTTCCCCAACACCAACAAGATGCGCAAGGCTCTGGACAATCTGGACTGGATGGTCTGCGCCGAGCTGCACAATTCCGAAACCACGGACAACTGGCACCGTCCCGGCGTCGATCCCAAGAAGATGAAGACCGAAGTCTTCCTGCTGCCGTCGGCGCACCGTGTGGAAAAGGCCGGTACCATCAGCAACAGCGGCCGCTGGCTGCTGTGGTTCGACAAGGCCGTGGAACCCGCCGGTGAAGCCCGCAACTTCGCCGACATGTTCGTGCCGCTGATCAACAAGCTGCGCGAGCTGTACAAGGCCGAGGGCGGCAAGCTGCCCGAAGCCCTGCTGAAGATGAACTGGCCCGAAAAGTACGACCCCGAAGAATGGACCCGCCGCATCAACGGCTTCTTCTGGGCCGATACCAAGATCGGCAACCGTCTGTACAAGAAGGGCGATCTGGTCCCGGCATTCGGCAATCTGCAGGCCGACGGCACCACCTCGTCCCTCAACTGGCTGTACACCGGCAGCTATACGGAGGATGAAGGCAACAAGTCCAAGCGGCGCGACCCGACCCAGACGCCCATGCAGGCCGCCATCGGCCTGTATCCCAACTGGTCGTGGTGCTGGCCGGTCAACCGGCGCATCCTGTACAACCGCGCTTCCGTGGACCTCAACGGCAAGCCCTACAATCCCAAGAAGGCCGTTATCGAATGGGACGGCAAGAAGTGGGTGGGCGACGTGCCGGACGGCCCCTGGGCCCCGCAGGCCGATACCAAGAACGGCAAGCTGGCCTACATCATGACGACGGACGGTTACGCCCAGCTGTACGGCCCCGGCCGTCTGGACGGCCCGTTCCCCGAGCATTACGAGCCGGCAGAAACGCCCGTGGCGCAGCATCCCTTCTCCAAGCAGCTGAGCAGCCCGGTCTACAAGTTCCATACCAGTGATATGGACAAACTGGCCAAGGCGGCCGATCCCAAGTATCCCATCGTGCTGACGACCTACAGCATGACGGAACACTGGTGTGGCGGCGGTGAGACCCGCAACGTGCCCAATCTGCTTGAAGCCGAGCCCCAGCTCTATGTGGAGATGAGCCCCGAGCTGGCCAAGGAAAAGGGCATCGCCAACGGTGACGGCGTGATCGTGGAAAGCGCCCGCGGCAAGGTGGAAGCCATTGCCATGGTGACGGTCCGCATCCGTCCGTTCAAGGTCATGGGCAAGACAGTCCATCTGATCGGTATGCCCTTTGCTTATGGCTGGACGACGCCGAAATGCGGCGACTCCACCAACCGTCTGACCATTGTGGCCTGTGACCCCAACACGACCATCCCCGAAGCGAAGGCCTGTTGTGTGAACATCCGCAAGGCGGACAAGTTGACGGAAATTGCTTAACCAGCACCGGGCGTGCCCTTCGGGGCACGCCCCCCAAGGAGCAAAGATATGCCGAAAGCATTTTTAGTCGATACCACACGCTGCACGGCATGCCGCGGCTGTCAGCTTGCCTGCAAGGAATGGCACGATCTGCCCGCCAACGAGACCAAGCAGCGGGGGAGCCATCAGAATCCGCCGGATCTGAACCCCAACAACTACAAGATCGTTCGTTTCCACGAGCATCTGGACAAGCAGGGCAACGTGGTCTGGAACTTCTTCCCGGATCAGTGCCGCCACTGCGTCACGCCCATCTGTGTGGACGTGGCCGATATGGCCGTGCCCGGCGCCATGATCAAGGATCCCAAGACCGGTGCCGTGCTGGTGACCGACAAGATCCAGAAGCTCAGCGAGCAGGACATGGCAGATGTCATCCATGCCTGTCCGTACAATATCCCCAGGTATGACAAGGTCAAAAAGACCCTTGCCAAGTGCGACATGTGTTCCGACCGCGTCGCTGCCGGGATGCTGCCCGCCTGCGTCAAGACCTGCCCCACCGGGGCCATGGCCTTTGGTGAACGGGATGAGATCCTGGCCCTTGCCAAAAAGCGGCTGGAGGTCGTCAAAAAGACTCATCCCAAGGCATTCCTGGCAGATCCTGACGAAGTCAGCGTGATCTACCTGCTTGCGGAGGAAGCCGAGTTTTATCACGAATACGCGACCTTCGGCTAAATGTCGTTGCCTTCTTCCTGTTCCCACCCTCTCTCCGAAGCCCGCAGGCTTCGTTAGCCGGAGTATCCATGGCCGCATCCTGTCAAAGCGTGGAAGAAACCGTCAGCGGTATCCTTGCCCGCCGTCCTGTCCTGTCCCCTGTGCTGCAAGCCTTTGCCCCGCTGCTGGCTGCCCGGGCCGCGCTGCCCGAACAGCTCAAGCCTTTGCTGCAAGCCGCCGGTATCCGTCTGCCCGAGATGCAGCGTGAACGGGCCGCGCAGGGGTATCCGTTGCTGGCGGAGATGTCGCTTGCCGGTATCGGGACAGCTCTCAGGGCTGCGGCCGAGACCCTGATCCCGCTGCTTGCGGCCCAGGAGGTCATCAAGCCGCATGAGGCGAAGCTGCGGGCCTTCTTCGTGGATGCTGCGCAGGGGCCTGAGGCTCCGGTGGCCCTGGCGGAAGCCGTGCTCAACGAGACGGCCGAGAGTGCCGAAAATGTGGGAAAGATAGCGGAGCATCTGGATATGCCTGTGCAGGTGCTGCTGTTCGCGTTCAGCTTCATGCTGGGGCCCGTCTTGCGGGCCCTGGTGGAGCTGTCGCCGCATGGGAATGGGAAGGAGGCTCCCTGGAACGTGGAAGGTGCCTGGCGGCAGGGCTATTGCCCCGTCTGCGGATCCGGGCCTTCCATAGCGTATCTGGACCGGCCTGTTTTTGATGAGAAAAACGCGTTCCTGGCGGGCGGTGGCGGCAAAAAACACCTCCACTGTTCGCTGTGCGGCACGGACTGGACCTTCCGTCGCGGGGCTTGTCCCTTCTGCGGCGAAGAAGGGGCAGGCGTCATGGAGATCCTGAAAGAGGCGGGGAATGCCCTGGGCGAGCGCCTGGACTGGTGCACCCGCTGCAAGACCTACTGCCCGGCGGTGGACCTGCGCGAGCGTGATACGACGCCCGACCTGGACGCCCTGGCGCTGGGGATGCTCCATATGGATATGGTCGCGGCCAAAAAAGGCTTGCAGCCCATCCATCCCGCTTTCTGGAACACGTTTTAGCACGACTGCCGTGGCTGCCTTGCGGCCAGCGGTCAATACGAGGTAACGCATGAAACGAGCGCTCATTGCGATATGTATGCTGTCGTTGATCGGCGGCGCGGCCACCTGGGCCGTGGCCGGCGACGCCAAGGCTCCGGACAAGCCCATCGAGCTCAAGAGCTCGGAGCATAAAAAGATGTGGGTAAAGTTCGATCACGCTACCCATGAGAGCGTGGAGTGCGACGTCTGCCATCACGCGGCACCTTCTGATGCCAAGGATGCCTATGTGTCCTGTGGTGCGAGCGAAGAATGCCATTCCCTGAAGGGGACGCGGGAACGTGATCCCCAGAGCCTGTTCTGGGCGTATCATACCAAGAATTCCGAGCGTTCCTGCTATGGCTGCCATACGGCCATGGTGGGGCCGGGCTGCCGCCCGTGTCACATGCCTCCCCAGGGTGGCGGGGCCGAAGGAAAGTAAGCTACAGTCTGTCTGCTGCCCCGCAGGGAGAGATCCTGCGGGGCAGTTTTTTCTGGATCCCGGACAGCCGCCGGAAACGGGGGAGTACGTATTCCTTTCCGGACAGGTTCCCCGGCCCATGCAGTTTACAGGGCTGCAACAAGCGGGTATCTTTATAGGATAGGTCTTTCGGCAGGGCAGGCAGCCTGTCCGGCGTTCTTCCATGCCATAGGCTTTCGTGTGCCGGTTTTTTCAAAAGGCCGGCGAGGAGGCCCGCCAATGGTCGGGCAATATGCGGGAGAGCCGCAGGATTTTCAATGGAGACATGCATGCGGATCGGAAAGTGGGATCACGATGCCTTTGTGGCCGTGGTAAAGGATTTTCATGGCCATGTGGCCCCCGGGGTCATCATCGGCGGATATATGGTGGAAATGGCACGGCGTACCCTGCCGGAAGGCATCCTGTACGACGCCGTTTCGGAAACGGTCCAGTGTCTCCCGGATGCCATCCAGCTGCTGACCCCCTGCACGGTGGGCAACGGCTGGCTGAAGGTCTATCATTTCGGTATCTATGCTCTTTCCCTGTATGACAAATATACGGGGGAAGGGACGCGCGTCCGCCTCAATGTGGAGGCGCTGGATGCCTACCCGCATGTGCGGGCCTGGTTCCTTAAGGAAAAGCCCAAGCGTGAGCAGGAGCCGGAATTGCTGCGTGAAGAGATCCGCACGGCCGGCATGGACCTGCTCCAGGCCGCCCCTGTGCGCATCCATCCCGACTTTTTGGTGAAGAAGGGCAAAGGCATGGTGCGCCGCTGTCCCCGCTGTGGGGAATGGTATCCGGCTGTGCTTGGCGATGTGTGCCGTCCCTGCCAGGGGGATGGTCCCTACCTTGCCGGAAAGGAATAGTCCCTGTCGTCCCGGGCCCACGGAAAGCATACTGCCGTGGGCCTTTGTTTTTCAGGAGAGACCGTGATGGAACTGGAAGCCCGCAAAGCCGTATTGTATTCAATCTTCGATGCCGGGGTGCGGGCTGTGGCCCCCGATGCGGCCCTGATGCGCCATGTCCGTCTGGAAGGCGATGCCCTGCTTGTGGACGGGAATCGCTGGCTATTGCCGCGCCGGGGACGTTTGCTGGTATTGGGGGCCGGGAAAGGGGTCGCCCCCATGGGCGCTGCCGTGGAAGAGCTGCTGGGGGACCGTATCGATAGCGGGATGCTGGTGGTCAAATACGGTCACGGCCTGCCGTTGCAACAGATCACCCAGGTGGAGGCCGCCCATCCCGTCCCCGATGCGGCAGGGGCGACGGCCACGCAGGCACTGCTGGATATGGCTGCCGGGACCACGGCAGATGATCTGGTCCTGTGCCTGCTCACAGGCGGGGCCAGCGCTTTGACGCCGGCCCCGGTGCCCGGGGTCACGCTGGAAGACATGCAGCAGGTGACGGAGCTGCTGCTGCGCAGCGGCGCGACCATCACGGAACTCAACGCCGTCAGGAAACATCTGTCCCGCTTCAGCGGTGGCCAGCTGGCCCGGACGGCCGCTCCGGCCGGTGTGGTGAGCGTCATCGTTTCCGACGTGGTCGGGGACGCCCTGGATGTCATCGCCTCGGGTCCCACAGCACCGGATGCGTCGACGTTTGCAGACTGCATGGACATCCTCGCCCGTTATGAACTGGCATCGTCCATGCCGCCCGCTGTTCTGGAGCATCTTCAAAAAGGCTGTCTGCGCCAGGAAGCCGAGACCCCCAAGCCCGGGGACTCCCTGTTCCGGCATGTGCAGAATACCCTGGTCGCCACCAATCGGCAGGCCCTGGATGCGGCGGCGGAGCAGGCCCGGCAGCAGGGTTTCCGTCCTGTCATCCTGACGGACAAGATGGTGGGGGAAGCCCGGGAACAGGCGGCCCTGCTGGTGGCACAGGCCCGGCAGATGGCGGCTGAACTGCCGGCGGACGCCCAGCCTGTCTGTCTGCTGGCCGGAGGTGAGACGACGGTGACGCTCCGTGGCAGGGGCAGGGGAGGGCGCAATCAGGAAATGGCGCTGGCGGCCAGCCTGGCCTTGCAGGACTGCCCGCATGTCTGCGCCCTGTTTGCCGGCACGGACGGCACCGATGGTCCCACGGACGCTGCCGGAGGATGCGCTTGGGCCGGGAATCTGACGGTGACGGGAATGGAACAGGCACGCCATGCCCTGGAAAATAACGATAGCTATCCGATACTGCACCAGTGTGGCGCGCTGCTGCGCACCGGTCCCACACGGACGAACGTGATGGACCTGGCCGTGTTGCTGGTCTGGCCGGAAAAGAGACAGTAAAAGTTTTTATTTTATGGTCATAGCTTGACAATGACAGGCTTAAATAGTAATGTTTATTAAATACTTGGAGTTTGCTATGGCCCAACCACAGACCAGAATGACTAGGCAACGTGCTGTCCTCCTTGAAGAACTGAGAAAAGTCAAAACACACCCCACAGCGGATGAGCTGTACAGCATCGTCCGTGAGCGCCTGCCCCGCATCAGCCTCGGCACGGTATACCGTAACCTCGATTTCCTGGCGGATACCGGCGAGATCCGCAGGCTTGAAGCAGCAGGGACGACCAAACGATTCGATGGCGATATTTCCTGGCATCAGCATGTGCGCTGCATCCATTGCGGGCGCATTGGTGATGTCATGCAACCCCTGCCGGTACCCTCTGTGGCAGGCATGCAGGTGGAAGGTTTTTATTCCATCGTCGATTCCCGCGTGGAATTTGACGGGATTTGTGAAGCCTGCGCCGCCAAGGGCTTGAAGTAAGCACAACTTTCGGGACGGATCTTTCCGTCCCGATCCTTCAAAGGAGATTGCTATGGCTGAAGCTCAGGACATGTGGCGTTGCCAGATGGTGAATTGCGGCTATGTCTACGACCCGGATCGTGGTGACAAACGCCACAAGATCCCTGCCGGTACCAAATTCGAAGACCTTCCCGATGACTGGCGCTGTCCGGTCTGTGGCGCGGCAAAGAAAAGTTTCCGTCGCCTCTCGGAAGAAAATTAGCATTCAGGCAAGGACGCTCCTTGGGCGTCCTTTTTTATTATGAGCTGCACTGATCCGTACAGACAGGGAATGTAGAGCACCCGGTACACGGGTGCTTTTTGTTGGGGCAAGCGGTGCGTCTGCCGGACGCGCATCGAAAAAACACTGTTCTGCGCTGCTCTGATCTTGGTGCCGGACTGCGCGGCGATAGAGGTGGTGCGGGGAGTGCGGGCGAACAGGTGTTCTGTTCTGCGCGGTCCCGCTGACTGCATCTGTCATCCCTGCCCTTCGTTCGGGTATCCGTTGTCCTGCCCGGACAGGGCCGCAAAGAGATGCTTGCGTAGCCTGACTGTTTTGGTATCTTCAAAAAATACCTTGTTTCAGCAACAGACTGGTGCGCATGAAATATCTACCATCCCAGATCATGACCTTTCTGCACGAGCGCGGCGCAAAGCATAATATGATCGTGCTGCGGCGCTTTTTCATTACCTTGTGCATCATGATCGCCGCCTATAGCGTCATTTTCCACTGGCTCATGGAATATGAGGGGAAGGAACATTCCTGGATCACCGGGGTCTACTGGACACTGACGGTTATGTCCACGCTCGGTTTCGGGGACATCACCTTTTCTTCGGATCCGGGCCGCATTTTTTCCATCATCGTGCTCATGTCGGGCGTGATCTTTTTCCTGATCATGATGCCCTTCACCTTCATCCAGCACTTTTATATGCCGTGGCTGGAAAGCCAGAAAAAAGACATGGTGCCGCGCCGTCTGCCTGCCGGTATCAGGGGGCATGTGCTGATCGCCGGGAGCGGGCCCATCACCCTCAACCTGGCGGACGACCTGGCGCGCCACGGCATCCGGCGCGTGCTGCTGTGCAATGATCCCCAGACCGGCCTCGACCTGCTCGACCAGGGCTACGAAGTGGCCGCCGGTGACCATGACGACGTGAAGACCTACCAGAAATTGCACGCCGATACGGCGGCCATGCTGGTGGTCATGGATACGGACATCCGCAGCACCAACATCGTCTTCTCGGCCCGTGAAGCCGCGCCGCAGGTGGTCATCGCCGCGGGGGTGGAAAACCCCGATGCTACGGACATCCTGCGCCTGGCAGGGTGCAACAGGGTGTTCCAGTTCCACAATGTTTTGGGTGAGGCCATGGCCCGACGGGTGGTCCGCTCGTCCCAGCGGGCCAGCATCATGGGCCGATTCGGCCGTCTGGTGGTGGCGGAAGCCCCGGTGATGCACAGCAGTCTGGCCGGCAAGACCCTGCTGGACTGCAGCCTGCGCGAACGGACGGGCATCAACGTGGTCGGTGTCTGGGATCGTGGTGCTTTCCAGCTGCCCGGGCCGCATACCATGTTCACGGAGAGCAGCGTGCTGGTGGTGGCCGGTACGGAAAAGCAGGTGCGGGCGTTCGACCGCCTGATCAGTGAGCCGGAAAAGGCAGAGATGGAAAGCGCGCCCGTGGTCATCCTGGGCGGCGGCAGAGTGGGGCTTGCCGTGGCGCGGAACCTGGCACGCCGCAAGATCCCGGCGGTGATCGTGGACCGGCAGCCGCACATCAATTCCGGTGCCATCCCCCATGTGCACGGGGATGCCGCGGATCTCGCCGTCCTGGAAAAGGCCGGCATCCGCAAGACGCGCACCATCATCATCACCACCCATGACGATGACGCCAACATTTATCTGACCATCTACAGCCGTCGTCTGCGGCCGGATGCCCAGATCCTTTGCCGAGCATCGCTGGACCGTAACGTCAACGGCCTGCACAGTGCCGGTGCGGACCAGGTACTTTCCCTGGCTTCGCTGGTGAGCAACAGCATCATCAATCTGCTGGCCCCGGACAAGATGATGATGCTGAACGAACGCCTGCTCGTCTTCCGCTATACCATCCGGGGACAGCTGCAGGGTAAGAGCCTGATGGAATGCGGCATCCGTAACAAGACCAAGTGCAGCGTGCTGGCCGTGCGCGACCATACCGGCACCATGCACGTCAACCCCGATCCGGGCTACGTGTTCGAACTGGGGGATGCCCTGTATCTCATCGGTGACTCGGAAGCCGAGGAACGCTTCCGCGAACGGTATGGCATCGACAGCAATCTGGCCTGTGCCGATGCTGATTTGAGCTGAGGCGTCGCAGCAGCTCAGGCATTCGCAGCCACGGTATGCGGCCATCTGCTATCACAAAGGGAGGGAGATCCGTCTGCCTCCCTTTTTTGCGGCCTGATTTTTGGAAACGGACAGGATGATCTTTGCGTGGCTTTTGCGCCGACTGCCGGGAGCGCGTGTTTCGTCCTGCCGCAGAAAGGAGACGGGGGGATGAAAACATCCGGAGAAACAGGCAGGAGCAGCTTGCCCTTGAGAGGGTTAGCCCCGCAGGAACTGCAAGACTTCCTTGTCGTCTTCCACGACCTCGAAGGCCGATTGCAGGGAGGCTGGCAGGCGGGAAGGTCTGCCGGTCGCCATATCGATATAGATCCAGACCGTGGCCGCTTCGGCCAGGACGCTGCGGTCGGCGGCACGCCAAAACAGATAGCGGCGCAGGCTCTGGCGGGAGGCCAGTTCGGCCACCCAGGTGGCGGCGGTGATGACGTCTCCGGCAAGGGCAGGGCGTTTGTAGGTGATGGTGTGCTGCCGGACGACCCAGCCGTGCCCTTCCGCGTCGTAGCGTTCCACGCCCCAGCCCTGGACAGTGGAGTGGTTGATGGCCAGGTCCTGCATCCACTGGACATAGCACAGGTTGCTGACGCGGTTCTGGATGTCGATATGCTGGGGAGCGACGATGATTTCCTGGGTGAAGATGCGCATGGTTCCTCCTTGGCAGACCGGTACAGCCCGCCTTGCAGGACGCAGCATATACCTGTCCACGGGGAAAGGCCATGTGCCTTTCCCCTGCTTCCGCTGCCTGCCGGAGAGATTTAGCTTGTCTGTCCTGCCGCCCCGGCGTAGAGGGGAAACAGGACATGTGTTCGGGACAGGAGGGAAGGACCATCATGGTGCAGCGCATGACCATGGCGTGGATACAATGGTTGGGATGTGCGGGCTTGCTCCTGCTGCTGTCGGGGCCGGTCCTGGCCGCAGAAGGCGTGCTGGAGATCCTGGCGGCCGGCGACGTACTGCTGGGCGGCCGGATGCTCGAAGCGCCCCAGGCGGGAGAACTTTTCGGGCCCCTGACCCGGCAGCGTCTGGGACAGGCGGACATCTTCCTGTGGAATTGCGAGATCGCCGGTCTTTCTTCCGTCTCCAAGCAGAATACCTTCGTCTTCCACGCCGACGGCCTGCTGTTCCCCCAGATGGCGTTTGCCAATGGAGCCGCCTGTACCGCCAACAACCATGTATTCGACGGGCTGGAAGAGGGCGCGGCCAATCTGCTGACCGTACTGGAGGGCGCCCGTATCCGCCACAACGGCCTGCATGATCGTGGCACCTTTGCGCCGCTTTCTCTCTTGCCGCAACGGGATCCACCGGTCTACCTGCTGACGGGTTCGCCCATGTCGCAGATCGGCAGCGGTCCCCGGATCGTCACGCTGTCCTATCCCCAGCTGCTGGAGACCGTGCGGGCGTTGCGTGTCCGGGAACCGGAAGCCTGGATCATCCTGTATTCCCATGACGGGGATGAAGGTTTCTCCGAAGCTTCGGAGCGCCAGCGGCTTTGGGCGGGCTGGTTCGCCGCCGCCGGGGCAGACATCATCCTTTTTGCCCACAGTCATTGCTATGGCGGCTTCGAGACCCTGGAATCCACGCCACGAAAGACTTTTGTGGCCTGGGGACTGGGGAATTTCTTGTTCGGCGGCAACAGAGGCTGGCGGAGCCGGAACGATGTGCGCCTGCTGTCCATCCGTCTCGACACGGTCACAGGTCAAAAATCCGCCTGCTGGCTGTACGGGAAAACCAAAAACTGGCAGTTTTCCCTGTACCGCATGGATGAGGGCGTGCTGCGGCAGGTGCAGGATCTGGGGGCCAGGGCTGCCGCCGTCATCGCACAGCCTCCGGCGGAAGGGAGCGGGCAGGATGCGAAGAAGGCCGATGAAGGATTCGGACTAAAATCGATCTTCCTGTTCTGGAAAAATCTTTAGGCGCTGAAAATCCCCGGGGAACGGACACGGCCCGCATCCGGGATGGGCGAGTTGCGTAAACAGAGCGTCCGCCCGGTCTACACCGGCCAGCTACAGGGGAAACGGGCGGCAGGCGCTGGCAGCTGCGGAGCAAACGACGTCGTCCTGGCAGTGCCGGGCACAAGAGGCTTGCCCTGTTCCAGCGTACGAGATGCGGCAGGTTGCCGGACTGTCGTCCGTTTCCTGTCTGGCTGTCCGGGGCCGGTTATCCTTTGACAAAAGAAGAAGGGGCAGCAGGGTATTCCTGCCGCCCCTTCATGTGACAGGAAGCGGGGGTGCCTCCTGCCCGGGGGAGGGCATGGCATCGGGCCGTCTAGGAGGTGGGGATCACTTGGCGCTTTCGTTGGTCGGGAAAGCGAAGTTGTCCTGGTAGTATCGGGTCACAGGGTGCTTGTACTGCTCCAGCGGCACGGGGACGCGGAAGAATTCCGGCTTGCTGGCCGCATCCTTGCGCAGGCAGAGCCAGGCCAGCTGGGAATCGTCGCGCACGGGGTAATCTTCCCGATAGTGGCCCGCACGGGTCTCCTTGCGTTCCAGAGAGGCCCGGACGTACATTTCACTGACAAAGGCCACGCCGCGGGTCTCATGCAGCTTGAGCAGGTAATGGGGATCCGCCGCCGCCATGCGCGGCAGATCTTCTTCCCGGATGCGCTCCAGTTCCTTGAGCGCGGCCTGCAGGCTGCGTTCGTTCTTGAGGATGGAGACCCCGTAGGGGAAGACCGTTTTCTGGATGGAGGTCAGCACTTCCTTGGGCGTGAGACCTTCCTTGCCCAGAGGAGCGAACAGGGCCTGCTGGCGGGCGGTGATCTCCGCATCGGACAGGTCGCTCTTGACTTCCGGCAGCGTCTGGAGCAGACGGGCCGCGTTCTCGCCGGCCATGTGGCCCAGCACGGACGTGGTCATCAGGGCGAAACCGCCAGCGTAGACACCGGGCTCGGTGGCACGGGCCGTACCGGCAGCCAGCAGACCTTCCAGATTGGTGTTGCCCCAGGCGTCGGCCCGCAGGCCACCGTACGAAACGGTCATCTGGGGCACCCATTCCGTAGAATCCCGGAACAGGTCCAGCCCCAGGGCGGAAAGCTTGTCGTAATTCAGCTTCTGCCAGCCGTTCTGGGGGCGCAGCAGGATGAGGTTCTCCTGCTGGATGCGGCTCAGGTCAAAGGTGATGGGGCCGCGACCGGCCCGGATCTCCATGGCCATGGCCATGGTGGTGTAATGGGGGTCGGTATTGGATCCCAGCACGGGGGAGTAGCGCTCCATGAAGGGCTCGCCTTCGGCATTGACGAAGCGCGCCCCCAGGGGCATCAGCACAGTCTGGCCTTCCCAGCCGAAAAGGCGGGGCATGTTCCAGACGCGGGCAAATTCCAGGTTCTGCAGGACGGCACCGGCCTCATAGGTCATCTGCATGGTCTCGCCGGTGGGCGTGTTCTTGCCGTATGAGGTCTTCCAGCCGCCCATGCCGCTGGCGGCAATGACCACCCGGGCGTCGAAGCGGTAGAAATCACCGTTGATGGTGTCGAAGCCCAGGGCGCCGCATACGCGGCCGTCCTGCTGCAACAGCTCGGTGAGCAGGATGCGTCCCACCCGCTCCACGGAACGCTGCTTGAGCTGGCGCACGATGTTCTTGACCATCAGTTCGCCGCCGCGACCCTTGAGCTGGGCCGGATACAGCTTCACATGCTCCAGTCCCCGCTGGGGGACGTATTTCATGCTGCCGTCTTCTTTTTTGAAAAACTCGCAGCCGAAGCGCTCGTAGTCATGCAGACGGTCGGCGGAGCGTTTCAGGATCTCTTCCATGAGGTCCTGGTCGCAGAGACCGTCGAAATAATAGATGAAATCCTGGACCCATTCATCCACGTTGTCCGGAGGGAGGACGGCTTCAAAATCGCCGCCTGCCATGGTCATCAGGCCGCCCCAGTCGCGGGGGCCCTTGTCCACGATGCAGATGCGGGCTTCGGGAGCCAGTTCGGAGCAGCGGTAGGCGGCCCACAGGCCGGCGGAACCGCCGCCCATGATCAGGACGTCCGTCGTGATATGATGCATGTTCATCTTACAGTCCTCCGCCCAGAGCCTTGGGGATATCGGGGAAAACAGGCGGCAGCTCTTCACGGAACGGGTGCACGAAGATGGCGCCTGACGGACACAGCCGTTCGCAGATATAACAGGTCATGCAGTCGTCGGCATAGGCGATGAAGGCCTTGCCGTCCTCACCGAGCCGCAGGGCGTCCAGAGGACACTTTTCCACGCAGGCGCCGCAGCCGATACAGATAGCGGCATCGATTCTTTCGATCATGATCTTTCCTTTGGGCACGGCCGCAGTGGAGGTGCAGCCGTGCCCGTGTTCAGGAGGGCTGGCTAGAAAGAGTAGATGAACAGCACGCTCACGTTCCAGGCGTCGCGGATGTCGCGATGGTCGCCGCCGGTCAGGCTCTGGCCCCAGACGTCATCCGACTTGTCCAGCCACAGGGCGATGTAGCTGGCTTCGAGGTTGACCTGCAGGTTGTCATAGATCTTGTATTCGTTGAGCAGGCCGAACTCCAGGGCGTAGTCACGCGTGGTGAGGTACAGGTTCTCGCGGCCGACCTTGGTGGTGCCTTCGGGATTGTTGGGAGCCATCCATTCGCCGGTGCGCTCGTGGTACTTCTTCAGGATACCGGGATCGTTGGTACCGCCGAGCAGGCTGATGTGGAAGGTATGCTTGAGGTCTTCCAGGAAGCTCATGTCCTTCAGGCGGAAGCCCACGCCCCAGGTGCCCACCAGGTTGTTGCCGATGACGCGGTCACGTTCGAGGCCATTGATATCCGGGCCCATGAAGGTGCCGGAGAAGCTGCAGGGACCGTAGTCGTTGCTGATGGTGGGCAGGCGTTCGGAACCGTTGCCCACGTTGTCGTCATCACCGGAGCTGTACCAGCCGTACAGGCCCAGCTTGGTCCAGTCCAGCTTGTATTCCAGCAGCAGGCCGGCCAGCCAGCCGGAGCGGTTCAGGGAGCCGTCGTCATAGGTCACATTGCCGTACGAGAAGTCCCAGGCGATGCGGAAGGGATCCCACTTGGTGATCTCGCCGCTCAGGCCGCCCCACCAGGCGGTGCCGTAGGCATTGAGCTTTTCCTTGTGGCTCATCAGGTCGGCACGCAGGGGGAACAGGCCGCTCAAGGCATAGCCGCCGTTGACGCCGTTGATCTTGTTGCCGACGTAGTTGTCGTTCTTGCGGAACGTGTTGGAACCGATGGAGGCGAACATGCCCCAGGGGGTCAGCTTGAAGCCGTCAAAGGTCAGGGGCACCATCAGGCCGGCCATGTCCATGTTGTCCATGAAATTCTTCTGATAGCCGTCGGCATCGCCCACGTAGTTGTCATTGTAGGGGCGGGCCCAGAAGGCCGTCATGGCAGCGTTTTCATTGAAGACGTAACTGGCGGTGATGGCGGCCACGTCGGACTGGAAGACGGTGGGGCCGCCCATGGCCATGTAGGGCAGACCGATGCCCTGGATACCCATGCGCAGCTTGAGGTCCGTATTGGGCACGCGCCAGTCGATAAAGGCTCTTTTGAGCTTCACGATGGATGCGTCGGCGCCCAGGGCCATACCGCCCTGGGGATTGTCGGCCTTGCCCCAGATGGACTTGCCGATTTCAAAGTAGACCTGACCGGAAAGGTTTTCGTCAGCCACGGCGTCGATGACCAGACGGACACGGGAGCGGGCCTCGAACTCGTCTTCGCTCGGGTCATAGCCGGTATGCCCGCCATTGGTGAAGTTGCCGTTCTGACCATACTGGAAACTCGCCAGCCATACCCCCTTGGCCTTGAAGTCTACAGCGTGGCTTGCCTGGGCGGCTCCCGTCACCATGGCTGCTGCCAGCAGCAGACACCAGATCTTTTTCATAATCCTTCCTCCAGAGAGACAGTAGTTTTTGGGCAAAGCCCGGAAACTTGGGTGCAGAAGCAGACCCGGAGGCCGAAAGGGGGCCTCAGGGGGTCTGGTGCGATCTTAAAAAGGGCGGATCATGCGATCCGCCCTTTCCATCATGCTAGACTTGCATAAACAGGGGGAATGTGAAGCCGATGGCGCTGCAGGGGCAGCTGGTGCGGCAGTTGGCGCAGTGCCAGCACTCTTCGCCATGGACCATTTCGGGCCGTTCCGCTTCCTGGTAAGGACGCATCTCCAGCACATAGCCGGGGCAGTCCTCGACGCAGGTACCGCAGGCCTTGCAGTGGCCGCAGTGGAAGCAGCGGGCGGCTTCCTTTTGGGCCTGTTCGATGGTCAGACCCAGGTTGAGTTCGGCAAAAGCCTTGGTACAGGCATTTTCGGCTTCCTTTTCGGAAGGAACGCTCTCATACTGGGCGATGCCGTAGATGTCGGCGTACTGCACCACGTAGGGAGCGGTGTCGCTGCCCATGGCGTCGCAGTCTTCGATCATGTTTTCTTCGTTCAGGGCATAGACGCGGCTGCTGGTGCCGGTCAGCATCTGGTGCACGGCAAAGGCGGCGCGGCGGCCGTCGCCCACGGCGCGGGCGATGGAGGCGGGGCCGGCGGACACGTCGCCGGCGGCGAAGACACCGGCCTTGGAGGTGCGCTGGCTTTCGTCGACCTTGATCCAGTTGCGGGGGGTCAGTTCCAGACCACCGGCGTTTTCACCCAGGAAAGCCAGGTCGGTCTTCATGCCCACGGCAAAGATCACGGTGTCGCATTCCAGGACATGCTCGCCACCAGGAACGGCTTCCAGAGTCAGCTTGCCCTTTTCGTCAAAGTGGCAGTCCTTGACTTCGAAGTAGTCCACGCCGGTGACCTTGTCGCCTTCGGTGCGGATGGCGGACATGGTGCAGGAATTGTGCACATGCACGCCTTCCTTGGCGGCCAGTTCCAGATCTTCGGCAGGAGCGCGCATCTCGCCGGCCTTTTCCAGGCAGATCACATGGACGTTTTCGGCGCCGAGGCGGCGGGCGGTGAAGGCGCAGTCGAAGGCCACGCCGCCGCCACCCATGATGACGACGTTCTTGCCGATCTTGCCGGTGTTCTGGCCCAGAGCGGCGGCACGCAGGAATTCCACGGCCTTGACGGCCTTTTCGGCGCCGGGGATGGGCAGGCTGTTTTCAGCGGGCACACCGGTGGCCACGATGACGGCATCGTAGCGGGCGGAGATCTCTTCCATGGTGATGTCCACACCCACGCGGGTGTTGACGCAGGCGCGCACGCCGGCTTCCAGCACCAGGCCCACTTCGCGGTCCACCACATCGCGGGGCAGACGGAAGTTCGGCACACCGTAGCGGGGCACGCCGCCCAGCAGGGGCTCGGCTTCGTAGATGGTGACTTCGTGGCCCAGCAGGGCCAGGAAGTAGGCGGCCGTCAGGCCGGCAGGGCCGCCGCCGATGACGGCGGCTTTCTTGCCGGTGGCGGGACGACGCTTGAAGAAAACGTGGCCGCGTTCGGCAAAGGTCTCGGCAGCGCGTTCCAGAGCGCGGATGTTCAGGCAGCCGTCCATTTCCTTACGGTTGCAGGCATCCATGCAGAAGTGGGGGCAGACGCGGCCGGTGATGCCCGGGAAGGGGTTCTTGGCACGCAGGTAGCGCAGGGCTTCGGTGAACTGGCCTTTTTCGATGAGCGAGTTCATCTTCTGGATGGAGTTGCCGATGGGGCAGGAAGTTTCGCAGGGCGAAGTGCGGAACTGCTCTTTCAGCTGGGCGCCCAGCACGACGGGGCGCGTTATTTCACGGCTATATCTCGGGGGCATGATTACAAACTCCTTGGAAAGTGCATGAGGATGCCGCGGGCATTACAGCAGCGGCGCCTTGCCCCACTGGAAACGGGGGCCGTCTTCACCGCGGATCAGCAGCAGCGGCTTGGCCATGTCGGGATTCAGCTCGGGGTAGTCCCGCAGCTTGTAGACACAGCGGCCGGTCTCCTTGCGTTCCATGGTGGCCTGGATGGCCAGTTCACAGACCGTCAGGATGTCGCGGGATTCGTGGCAGCGCATGAGGTCGCGCAGGGTGTCGGCGTGCAGGCGGTCGGCCTGGCCGGACAGGAAGCGGATCTTTTCCAGGGCGCGGGCCATGCCGGCCATGGAGCGGCGGAAGCCCATGTAGTAGTTCATGACGTTCCGGGTAGCCTGTTCGATCTCCTTGTAGCTGACGCCTTCGTCGGCGGGCACCTGCATGGGGGCGAACACGTCCTTTTTGACGCTGGCGGCCAGATCTTCATTGATCTTGCCGGCTTCGGTGATGCCGGCGGCACGCATGCCGGCCTGGCGACCGGCCTCGTAGCCACCGCACATGGCGCCGGAGCAGTACAGGAAGATACTGCCGCAGAAGAGGTTGGGCACGGTGGTCTCGAAGGTGTCGTTGACGGCGATGGTGCCGCCGAAGATCAGCTCGCCGATCTCCACTTCCAGCAGCTTGTGCTGGAAGTCGGTGCCGGTGCAGTCGGCCCAGTCACCGAAGGTGGCCTTGTCGCCGGGCATGAGCACATACTGCAGTTCATGCACGACATCCTTGTCCACGTGGCGCATGTCCATGTAGAATGGCGGGCCGGAACCCTCCATCTGTTCCTGGAAGGTGCCCTGGATCTGGTTGTTGCGCACGCCGTTTTCCATCATGGGGTCGTACTTGCCCATGAAGCGTTCGCCAAGGGCGTTGATCTCGTGCGCACCGGAGCTGTTGATGCCGTTCATGCCGGGGCAGCCGTAGCCCTTGGGCAGCATGGTGGCACGCTGATAAGTGTCCAGTTCGGTCACGGCGGCGCCCACATCATAGCCCAGCACCACACCGGCGCTGGTATTATAGGGGTACATCCAGACGTTGAAGGGATTGTGGGTGGAGTTATCCGTGCCGCGCGTGGCCGAACGACCCTGGGCCGAAACAACGGTCTTGGCGCGAACCAGCACGAATTCGCCGGTGCGGACATTCCAACCCAGCGCACCGCAGGCCTTGCCGTTGTCGGTGAGGATCTTGACCGCCATGACGTTGTCGAGCGTATTGATGCCGGCATCACGCACGATGCGGGCCATGGCGCGTTTGATGGTCATGCCGTTGGCGATATGGACCCACCAGCGGCCGGGCTGACCAAAACCCTGGGTGCGCAGGTAGGTGCCGTCAGCCTTCTTGCTGAACTGCACACCAGCCTTGCCCAGCACATCCAGAAAATATTTCATGTGGGCGTACCAGCCGTTCTGCAGCATGGCGGGCGACCAGCCGTTGAGGGGCTTGGCGTAGAACTTGACGAGATCTTCCACGGTATCGTGGGCTTCGCCGGGCTCATCCAGGACGGCCATATAGTGGTCATTGCCGCCGCCGATACAGCCGGAGCTTTCCAGCTTGCCCTTGTCCATCAGCACTACGTCGAGGCCCTGGTCACGCGCGCCGAGCGCCGCACCACAGCCCGAAGCACCGGAGCCGATCACGAGCACGTCGGTTTCCACTAACGTGCCGAGAGGGTGTTTGGTCATCTTCATAACGATATCCTGGTTGTGATTTTTTAGCGGACAGTCATCGCCGGGCCGGTCGGGCAATCCTCAGTGGCTGGCCCAGCGTTTGTGAATAAAAAATCATGCGAAACGGCTGTATTGTCAAATCAATAAAAATCAAATATCGTTTCAATAAATCAAACATTGGAGGACGTGATGATCCCGGAGTTGAATGGTGATTTTCTTCAATGGTTACGAGGGTTTTATTATGTCGCCAAAACAGGGAGCGTGCGCAGGGCCGCGGAGCTGATGCACAGGAACCCCTCAACGATCAGCTATCAGCTGCGTTCGCTGGAGACCGAGCTCAACACGGTCCTTTTCGACAGGTACAAAAAAAGCCTTCAGATAACGCCTGAAGGCAAAAAGCTGCTGGGCTGGACCATCACGACCTTCGAGACCCTGCAAAGCATGCGCTCCGCCGTCGGGACCACGGACGGCCATCTGCAGGGCGACATCTTCCTGGGGGCGACCCTGCCGGTGGCCATCATGGCCGTGGACGCCATCGCCGCGTTCCGTGCGGAGAATCCCCAGGTCAACATCCGCATCCAGCGCGCCCTTTCCTCCGAGATCGTCCAGGCGGTCAAGGAATCCCGCCTTGATTTCGGCCTCACGGGCATGACGGCCCTGCCCAAGCTGGACACCATGGAGATCCTGATAAAGGCCCGACCTTTGCTCGTCATGCGCAAGGACAGCATGTGGGACATCCCGCCCATCCCCACGGAAGCGGATCTGGAGCGCCTGCCGTTCGTCGTTTTTCAGACATCGCTGGAAGAAAGCGAGCAGCCGACGCCGACCCTGCAGTATGCGGCACGCCGCCTGCAAAAGAACACCGTCATCAGCGTCAACAACTATCACCTCATCATGCAGTTCGTCCGTTGCGACGTCGGGGTGGCCATCATGGACGAGCTGTGTTACCGGGCGACCATGTTCGGTTCGGACTGGAGCTCCATCGTCAGCTGTCCTCTGGACCATCTGCTGCCCAACGTGCTGTACGGCATCCTTGTGCGCAGGCACAAGCATATCAGCCCCCAGGCGCAGGCCCTGATGGATGCCCTGCGGCGGCATTTCATCGAGCTTGCGGCCCAGCCCCTTGGCCCCACCTTGCTTGCCGGACAAACGCAAAAAGGCGGACAGCCCAAGGCTGCCCGCCCGCGTAGGAAGGCCTCGTCCCGCAAGGGAGATTAGAAGATGGCCTTGCCCACGATGATCGTGATGGCCGCGGTGACCAGATAGGACATGAGGATAACGGCAGGCGCCGTCTTCCAGATGGCCTTGGAATCCGACCACTCGTTGCCGTGCAGCAGGGCCGCACTGGCGCTGGCGGCAGGCGTGAGGAAGGCAAAGTGCACGCCCATGACCACCATGATCAGCGGAAGTTCGGGGCTGACGTTGGCCGCCTGGCAGTAGCTGTAGATAATGGGCATCAGGGCCACACCCACGGCGCCGTTGTTCATGACCTGGGTCAGCAGGGTAGCGGCAAGGCCCAGGAACAGAGCAAAGGTCAGCGGGGTGCCGCCGGAGATGATGGGATCAAGCGCCATCATCAGGAAGGGCGTGATGCCGCTTTCAGGCTTGGCCATGGCACCGGACAGGGGCTGCACGAAGGCCAGCAGCAGCACGATGCCCCAGGTGACGCCGGAGTCCACCATGACCTTGAAGTTCAGCAGGGCCTTGCCTTCCACCTTGATGGCCGCCATGACCGTCACCAGCAGGATGACGATGCCGGTATTGCCGATGCCCTTGAGGAAGCGGGTCAGGAAGAAGTCCTTGGGCATGAAGTTGGGGGCCAGCAGCAGGATGACCAGCAGGAACAGGAAGGCCAGGATGACCTTCTGCACGCGGGAAAGGACCAGGCTGCCGTCCTTGTCCAGCTTGCTCACATCCAGATGGACGAGCTTGCTCATGTCGGGACGGAAGATGTACTTGCCCATGACGATGAAGAGCAGCGAGCACACGGCGCAGATGAGCAGGGCGATGAGCATGTACTTGGCGTAGTCGATGCCCACACCGGACATGGTCTCATAGGCGCTGAACACGGTCAGGGCCGCCTGCTTGAAGGGGATGAGGGACATGCCCACCTGGGCGGCGAACACGATGCCGAACACCATCATGGTGGGGTAGCCGTCGCCCTTCTTGAAGCCGCAGACTTCACAGACACCGTAGAGGATGCTCCAGCCGATGATGGCGGCCGGAGAGGCACTGGTCAGGCCGCCGAGGATGAAGATGGAGCCCAGGAAGGTGTAGGTGAAGACCCAGGGACGCCCGGCAACGAACTTGCGGGTGATGAACCACAGGGAAATGAACTTGGACAGGCCATAATGGCTGATGGTGGCGCAGAAGACGAAGATGAAGAACATCATCTGGACCACAGGGTCACCAAAGCTCTTGTTGAGCAGCATCATGGGCTTCATGCCGCCGATGAGCATCAGGGCCAGCAGACCGGCCAGACTGGGCCAGACGATCTCGATACAGACCCAGCCGTAGAGCACGCCCAGGAAAATACCGATAAGATTCATCCCCAGGGGCGTCAGCGGTTCCACGGGCGGTAGCTGGCCAAAGCCGAACATGATGAGCAGACAGACGACAGCGTGCAGATAATAGGCAGGCGCCGAGAAGCGCTTGGGGGTGGATTCTTTTCCAGCCATGATAAGTTCCTTCTTGAGAGATCGCTACATACCGCCGCAAAGGCGGCTGTTCCTTCGGTCATCCAATACAGGAGGGGACATGTCTGTCCGCAATACCATGCGCCCCACCATTTTCTCCCTGTATGGCCGTTGCCCGCGGCCATTATGTGAAAAAGTTATCATGTCAGGGGTGCTGTTTTGTCAATTCAATAAAAAAATATTTTTGTTTGATAATTTTAAACAAAAATATCAACTTGAAATAAGAAAATATAATTATTCTAGTGTATTATATATTTTATGAAACAAATTTCCCGCTATTCCAGAAAATTGGATGCCATCAGGGGCATGATCTGCCAGAGAAAAGTGGTGGCCGGACAGAATGCTGTTTTTTAATATATTAAATTTATTTGATAAAATTTTATCATATAAATCGTGAGAGGAACACGCTGCCTGCGTGCGATCGTCGGAAAAACGCAGGTAAGCGGCTGTGTAAAAAAGAACAATTGACAGCGGCTGTCAGTCCCGGCATAAGGGGCGGCATCGTGTGTGTCCTTCAGCACACAAGGGAGGAAACATGTCTTATTTTGCAGCCCGACAGGCCCAGACGACATTGTCCTGTCCTGAATGCGATCACAAACTGGAGATCGCACGTACCTGCCACGAGGCCTTCATGCGCTGCCCGTTCTGCGGCAAGCGGTTCCCGCTGGAACAGTTCATCAGCCAGGCAGATGAAGCCATGGAACGCTTCCTCGAAGGCCTGTACTTCGACCGCATCTAGGCGTGAACCGGCATCAGAGGGCAGCTCTTTTACTTGTGCTGGCGCTATCCGGCGCCGTGCATGCAATTATCCTGCTGTGCGCCGGTGTGGGTATGCTGCTGGCAGGGTGATGCATCGGTCTTTTCGCCAGGAGGAGAGCCCGGCTTTCCCGGAGGACAAAAACAGCCCGCATGGAGAACGGACCATGCGGGCTGTTTTTATATCTGCAGAGAGAGGACGGATCAGTAGAGGGTGGGCAGGCCCAGGATGGCACGGGCGGACACGGCCACCTGCATCATGACCTGGGAGATGTCTTTGACGGCCTGCATGTTCTTGGACGCCACCCGCGGCATCACAAGGATCTGGTCCCCGGGCCGGATGTTGTCGCCGTCATGGCTCACCGAGCCGTTGGGATGCATGACCAGCACCGTATCCTGGTCCGCACGGCTGTTATAGCCGCCGGCACCCTTGATATAATCGTCCAGATCCTTTTTTTTGCTCCAGAGCATGGCCTGGGGCATCATGACTTCACCGCTGACGAGGACCACGTCGCTCTTGGCCGGGATGACGATGACATCGCCATCTTCCAGCGTGATGTCGCCGATCTTCTGGCCGTCGCTCAGGACGACGACGCCTTCAGGCTCCACAGCTTTGGCCCGCTCCACGAATTTGGCGATCATTTCCGCTTCCTTGGCGCGGATCTGGGATTCCTCCGTACTGGCCGAAGAGGCGGTGAGGGCGGATTCCTCCAGACGGCGCAGGCTGTCGGCGATGGCTTTTTTCTGGCGGGCGGCCACGCTCTTGCGCTTGATGTACATGCCGTTCAGATCCGCGCGCCCCTGTTCGACGGCGATGAAGTTGCGCACTTCATCCAGGCGTGCCCCGCGACGCACGGGAAAACGGGTGGCACCACGCACGGCGCCCTGCACCGTGACCGTGATGGTATTGCCCGCGGCATCCGCCAGCAGCTCGATGGTGTCACCGTCCGCCAGTTGCAGGCTGGCCAGTTCCCCAAGGGGCAGATAGGTATTGTAGGGTTTGCCGTTGCGGACACCCTTGATGGCGATATGCGAGGCGCTGCTGTCGGGGTCCACCAGTTTCAGCAGGCTGGCCCCCGAGGTATTGCCTTCCGGCAGCTCGAAACGGGCGCTGGTGCGTACTTTGCCCGTCACGGTGACCGTAGGCCCCTTGTCGGGAACGACGATGATGTCGCCGTTCTGGAAGCGGATGGGCGGCATGCTGCCTTCACGGATGAAGGGATACAGGTCCACCGTGGTCACGACCTGATCGTTGCGGCGGACCTGGATGTTCCTGTAGCTGCCCCTCCCGGCATCGATGCCGCCTGCCTTGTCCAGATAACTCAGCAGGGGATCGGCTGCCGAACCGCTGTAGCGGCCGGGCTTGGGCACATTGCCGGTGACGAACAGGGTGATGGGCTGCGCATCCATGGGAGCCAGATAGATCTGGCTGTCGGCATGGCCGGAGGCCGCCAGCTTGCTGCGCAGGGCATCCTGCAATTTGTCCTGGGCCAGGCCGGTCACGTTGAGCTGACCGACCTCGGGGATGTCCAGCTGGCCCGCAGGACTGACTTCAAGGACGGTATCCACATTGAGGCTCCCGCCCCACAGACGCAGGACGACCCTGTCGCCCGGAGCCATGGCGCCGGCGGCAGCCCCCTGACCGAAGTTGCCCTGAAAAAGGTTGGCCCCGTAAGGTGCCGGAGCGTCAGCGGCGTAAGCGGCCTGCGGCAGGAGCAGCAGGCACAGCAACAAAAGAAAAACAGGATTTTTCATGGTGCAGATCCGGGCTTATTCCTTGCCCTCTTCCGTCTGGGAAGCCGTCACGACAGCGGGGCTCATGCCCTGGCCCCAGACGCGGGGCGCCAGCCGCCACTGGCCCTGGGCATTGCGGCAGGCAACGATGATCTCGGCTTCATTGAGATGGTTGCGGACAGTGGCACGCTTGCATTCTTCACCGGCGGCGGAGAAGAAGCTGTCTTCCATGCTCACGCGCACATCCGTCCCGAAGGCGGGATCGGAAAGGGTGGTGATGTCACCGGGCACGGCATTGGCCATAAAATTTTCCACAGGACTGGGCTTGTACTCGGGCGTTTCAGGGGAATCTCCCAGCAGGCCGCAGCCATTGAGGGCCAGACAGGCCGTCAACATGAGGAGGGTGGAAAGACGTTTCATGAGTTCTCCTGGAGAGGGAAGGCCGGAAGCGGAGCGCGGTTGTCAGCCCTGGACAGGCTGATGCGCGGTGTCCGTCATCCGGGGTGAAAAGGGCAGGGGAAGCTCCAGATCGATGAAGCGTTCCCGCACGGTGGCTTCCGGGATATGGATGGCGAGTTGCTTCAGGTCCTCCGGAGCGAGCGTTACAAGCCAGTCCACGGCCTCGCGGGCCATGACGAGCCAGCGGTCCAGCGGCAGGAAAAGGACCGCCGGGCAGATCTTGTACAGATAAAGGCCGGTTTCGAGCAGGACCAGCGGGAACAGGCTGCAGGCCACGGGGCGCCGCTGCCGTGGCAGAAGACAACCTTCCGGACCGCAGGATTTGCACCCCCTGTCGTCCAGGCAGGCCGTATCAGGGGCAAGCAGAAAAAAATCCCTGTCCAGATGGGCATGCTGCTGTGAGGGCAGCAGCTTCATGGGGAAAGGGGTCGCGCAGTCCTGCGGGCCGCAACAGTACCGGCAGTCCCGGCAATACTCATTGCTCAGGATCCCCTGATCGAAATGCACATCCCGTTGCAGGGGAAAACGCTGGCGCCATTGCTGCCAGTAATGCCAAGAGCTTTTTTGCATGGAGATCCTCCGGCAGTTTCGGCTGTGCCGGAACAAAAATGTCGATTATCCCGATGCGGAGCATCTGTCAAATATCACTCTATCAAGTTGAAAATAAAGAATAAAAAAATCATGTTTCCGCAAAACAGAAAAAGAGACGAAAAAATGCTTGCCAGACGGACAGGGATGGCGTAAACACACTTTTGTTGTGCCGAAGTGGTGGAATTGGTAGACACGCTAGGTTCAGGGTCTAGTTCTGGCAACGGAGTGGGAGTTCGACTCTCCCCTTCGGCACCAAGAGAAAGCAAAGGCTGGTAGCAATACCAGCCTTTTTCGTTATGCGCTTTGTCACAACTATCCACTAGTCACTCGGGTGGCTGGGTGGCTTAGAGGGCATCACAGGTTTTCCCCGGGGGGCCGTGCCGGCAGGTCGTACTGCTATGAGCGTGCAGGCCGGTGATGATGTGACCTGCCGGCACGCGCAGCAGGCAAACGATAAGATAACAGAGCTACCATAAAAAACTCTCCTCATTTGAGGAGAGTTTTTTTGTTTCCGGATCCGTCCTGTTTATTCCGCTGCCCGCAATCTGCTGGTGATGTCGTCGAACTCCTGCCGCAATCGGGCATCGTACAACAGTGACAGATCGGGCGGCTGGAAAGCGAAGATGCGGGAAAAGTCCGCTTCCGACGTATGCATCATCCCCAGCAGATCGCTGCTGGTCTTGACGGTCCGGTAGGTATTGACGGCCACTTTGAAGGACTTTTCCGCCCGCTGCAGCAGCTGCTGCAAATGCTTTTTCTGGCGAGACAGGTACTGGTTGTAGAGGTCCACGGCATCCAGGGTCCTCTGGTTGGCGGCGATATTCACTTCCAGGATCTTTCGGTCCGTCTCCTCCGCGCCTGAAAGCAGGCTGCGGGCATGTTCCTGCAGCTGGGAGGCTTCTTTCCTGATCTTCCCCAGACGGCCGAGGTAGCGGCTGTCGATCTGCTGCAAGGCCTGTTGCAGGGCATAGACGTAGACCTTGTTGCACATCATGTAGATGCCCGTATAGGTCTGGAGCAGCTCCACGGAGGCGTCCGGGGCCGCCAGCTGGCTTTCTATGCTGCGCTGGATGGCGCTGATGTTCTCGGCCACGGCCATGATGCTGGCGGTATCCTTGCCGTCGGCCGCGCTCAGCATGGTTTCCAGCTGCTCACGGCTGACAGGCAGGCCGCGGGCGGAGATCTCGGCAAAGATGCGTTCTTTGTCCGCCTCCAGACCGTGCTCCAGGTCTGCGATCTCCTTGCGCAATCCGGCGATATCTTCCTGCAGGCTGCTGCGTGTGGCCTTGAGCGGGTTCCAGTGCGAGGAGGGAGCGGAGACCAGTTCCTGCTGCAAGGCCGCTATCTTGTGGCGCTTTGCCGCGATCTCGTCCCGGGCGGCATCCCGGCTGGCGATGAGGTCCAGGGCCTGGGAATCCGCAAGGATGGCGAAGCATTCGGAGACGATGCGCTGGAATTTGGGATCACGGAACGTCAGGACCTCGGCCCAGCTGCGTTCGGAGGGGTCCTCTCCCGAGGCGATGATATCCACCCCGTCGTGCAGCAGCGGGACGGCATCGTCCCAGATATCGACGAAGGTCCGGGCGGCGAAGACAGGCTGGGCATGGAGCAGGATTGCCAGCAACAGGAGCAGGGCCGGGCGCATGCGCTCTCCTTTGAAAAAAGTGACGATACGGGGAAAGGGTAGCAGGCGGAGGAAATGGCTTCAAGGGGCAGGGGTATGCCCGGGCCGGCAGGTGCCGGGCTTCGTGACCTTGCCCGCATGAGCTGGAGACCGGTCAGGACGCCCGGCCGCAGATGAAAAAATGGCTGTTGCCCAGCGTGGCGTACGGCGGGCGATCCTTGCCTGTCGCAGAGGCCGGATAGTGGTGCGGAACGCCGCGCCATGAAAAAGGCCCCCAGGTAGGGGGCCTTCATGGATGACGTTGCGGTCTTGGCCTAGTGGGTGGCCAGCACGGCGCCTTCGTACTTGGTCTTCATGAATTCCTTGATCTTGTCGCTGCACAGGGCCTTGTACAGGGCCTGCAGCTCGGGACGCTTTTCATCGCCGGTGCGGATGGCCAGGATGTTGGCGTAGGTGGTGGCAGCGGCGGAGTCGGCGGCTTCCACGGCCAGGGCATCGGCCACCTTCAGGCCGCCCAGGATGGCGTAGTTGCCGTTGATGATGGCGATGTCCACGTCAGGCAGGGCGCGCACCAGCTGGGCGGCTTCGATCTCTTCGATGCGGAGCTTCTTGGGGTTTTCCTTGATGTCGCGCACGGTGGCGGTCAGGCCCACACCGTCCTTGAGGGTGATGAGGCCCTGGTCCTGCATGAGCAGGAGAGCGCGGCCTTCGTTGGTGGCATCGTTGGGCACGGCCACGATGGCACCCTTCTTGAGGTCCTTCAGGCTCTTGCACTTGCCGGCGTAGATGCCGAAGGGCTCATAGTGCACGCCGCCCATGGAGGACAGCTTGGTGCCTTTCTGGGCGTTGAAATCGTCCAGATAGGGCTTGTGCTGGAAGTAGTTGGCGTCCAGATCCTTGCTGTCCAGGGCCACGTTGGGCTGCACATAGTCGGAATATTCGATGATCTCCAGATTGATGCCTTCAGCCTTGAGCATGTCTTTGGCAGCATTCAGGATCTCGGCGTGCGGCGTAGGAGAGGCGCCCACCTTCACGGTGGTGGCGGCCTGGGCATGGCAGACCAGAGTACCGGCGGCCAGCATGGCGGCCAGCGTCAGCAGAAGTTTTTTCATGGGAAAAACCTCGGGGAAAGGGTGATAGAAAAAGCGGATCAAGACCCGCGTTTGTCGCTGCGTCGGGTGGCCCAGTTGCCGAAGCTCTGGAAAATCTGCACGATGATGATGAGCAGGATCACCGTGGCGATCATGATATCGGTCTGGTAGCGGTTGTAGCCGTACATGATGGCCAGCTTGCCCAGACCGCCGCCGCCGACGGCGCCGGACATGGCGGAGTAGCCCAGGATGGTGATGGCCGCCACGGCACTGCCGTTGATGAGCGAGGGCATGGCCTCGGGCAACAGGACCTTGGTGATGATCTGCCAGGTGGACGCGCCCATGCTCTGGGCGGCTTCCACCACACCGTTATCCACTTCCAGCAGGGAAGATTCGATGAGCCGGGCCACGAAGGGCGCCGCGGCGATGACCAGCGGCACGACCGTGGCGTTGTTGCCGATGGTGGTCCCCACGATGTAGCGGGTGAAGGGGATGACGGCGATCATCAGGATAAGGAAGGGGAAGGACCGGGTCAGGTTCACCACCACATCCAGCACGCTGTAGACCACGGGATTGGGACGGATACCGTCTTTGCGGCAGATGACCAGGATGACGGCCATGACGATGCCGAAGACATAGGAAAAAAACGTGGAGACGACGGTCATGTACAGGGTGTCCACCACCCCTTCCATGAGCATTTCCACAGTGGCCTGATCAAACATGCTTCATTTCCTCCAGCAGGATGTTCCTGGATTTGGCAAATTCCAGGATGCTCCGGCGCGATTCCGGGCATTCGGGCAGCTGCAACACCATCTGGCCAAAGGCGATACCGCCGATGTCGCGGGTATCGGCATACATGATGTTCACGGGGCAGTGGCATTCCAGAACCATATTGGCGATGACGGGCTCGAAGGAGGAGCGGCCGTTGAATATCAGGCGATAAAGGTTTTCCTGGGGCAGGTTCTGCAGGGCCTCGGGCATGACCAGGCGGCGTGCGGCCTCGGTGCGGGGATGGAAGAAGACTTCTTCCACTTCGCCGTGCTCCACGATTTTGCCGCGATTGATGATGGCCACATGGCTGCAGATCTTTTCGATGACGCTCATCTCGTGGGTGATGATGACCGCCGTGATGCCGAGATCCCTGTTGATGTCCTTGATGAGGGTCAGGATGGAATCCGTGGTGGCCGGGTCAAGAGCGGACGTGGCTTCGTCGCAGAGCAGCACCTGCGGGTTGGTGGCCAGGGCGCGAGCGATGGCCACGCGCTGCTTCTGACCGCCGGAGAGCTGAGAAGGATAGGAATCCATGCGGTTGGCAAGGCCCACCAGATCCAGCAGTTCCTCGGCACGCTTGCGGGCCTGGACCTTGTCCATGCCGATGAGCTCCAGCGGGAAACAGACGTTCTGGCGTGCCGTGCGCTGCATGAGCAGGTTGAACTGCTGGAAGATCATGCCCATGGAACGCCGGGCGGCGCGCAGTTCGCTCTCCGACAGGCGGCACATGTCCTTGCCTTCAAAAAAGATGGAGCCGCCCGTGGGACGTTCCAGCATGTTGATGCAGCGGACGAGCGTACTCTTGCCGGCACCGCTCTTGCCGATGACACCAAAGATGTCCCCTTTGTTGATGGCAAGATTGATGCCCTGCAGGGCAAAAACATCCGTATTTTTGCTGCGGTAGCGTTTTTCCAGATTGACGATATCGATGATCGGCGCGTCGGCCATAGTGCCTCCCCTTTGATTCCCCTGTCGGGGGTATACGAGGTTAGCATATCTTCCCCCGCTCGCAAAGAAAAAAGATATTGAAAAATGTGCTGCGCAGGGCCTCGGGCAATGGGGAGGGAAAAGACAGGAGCAGACGGAAGAGCCCATCCGGTGAGTAGGGCCGGCCCGGAAAAGCATGCGGGGGAAAGAGCGGGGCATGGAGGGCAAAGCAGGGGGAAAGGGATCCCCCCGCTTTGCAGAAAGCGCTAGCGCTGGCGGATATAGGCTTCCAGACGACGCATGGCCTCGGCCAGGTTGTCGATGGAATTTGCGTAGGAAAGGCGCAGGAAACCTTCGGTCTGGCTGCCGAAGTCGATACCGGGGGTGATGCCGATATGGGCTTTTTCCAGCAGGTCGAAGGCCAGTTCCATGGAGCTGCTGCCCAGATGGCGGGCATTGATCAGCATATAGAACGCGCCCATGGGCTCCACGGGGATGTTGAAGCCCAGACGCTTCAGCTCGCCCAGCAGGAAGCGGCGGCGTTCATCATAGGTGGCATGCATGCGGGCCACATCTTCATCCGCGCAGGTCAGGGCCGCGATACCGGCCTTTTGCACCGCGGAATTGGTGGACAGGAAAAAGTTCTGCATCAGGGCCTGCATGGGACGCACGAGGTCGCGGGGCACGATGAGGTAGCCCAGGCGCCAGCCTGTCATGGCATAGGCCTTGGAGAAGCCGCCGATGACCACGGCATTGTCCGTGTACTCCAGGATGGAGTGCTCTTCCGCATCCCCGTAGGTCAGGCCGTGATAGATTTCGTCGGAAACGATCATGGGGCCCAGCCCGGCCAGGGCGCGCATGCGTTCCGGTTCCAGCACGATGCCCGTGGGGTTGCAGGGAGAGTTGATGAGCACGGCCCGGGTACGCGGCGTGATCTGTTTGGCCACGTCCTCGGGGCGGAACTGGAAGCCCTCTTCCTCATGGGTCAGCGTCCAGACAGGCACCCCGCCCGCATAGCGCACGAAGTTGGGATAGCAGGCATAGCCGGGATTGGAGAGGATCACTTCGTCGCCCGGATCGAGCAGGGCGGAGAAAAGGACCATCATAGCCGGGGAAGAACCGGGGAAGATCAGCACCTGGTCGGGATGCAGGCTCACACCATAGCGCCGCTTGTAATAGGCGCACAGGTGCTCGCGCAGCTCCACGTCACCCAGGGAGTGGGTGTAGTGGGTCTGACCTTCGTCCAGGGCCTTGAAGGCAGCCTGACGGATGCACTCGGGCGTATCGAAATCGGGTTCGCCCAGTTCCAGGTGGATGATGGAAGCACCCTCCCGTTCGAGCTTCTGGGCGCGTTCCAGCACTTCCATGGCCAGAAACGGCGTGATGCCGCGTACTCTCTCGGCTATCATCGTATATCCTTTGTTCTTCCTGCCACCGGGGCAGGCGGGTTCCGCGCCTTGTGCGGCCGGTATCCATGCCGCTGTGGCGCCGCAGGGCAGACAGGGGCCCTGCCATATGTCATCCGGGCCTCATATCAGGAGGGACGGCAAAAAGGAAGAGGGCCCGTTTATTCCATCCAGAGAGGATCGCTCTCGGGATAGATCATGCGCCTGGTCATGCCGCCGTCCACCGGCAGGTTGGCCCCGTTGATGAAGCCGTTCTCCTCACGGGCCAGGAACAGGCAGGCGTTGCAGACATCCTCCGGTTTTCCCACACGTCCGGAGGGGTGCTGGCTGTGATCGCAGGGGGTCAGGCTATCGTAGTCGTCCACCTGTATCCATCCCGGGCTGATGGCGTTGACGGTGATGCCCGTGCCGTGCAGCGACACGCACAGACTGGCGGTCAGAGAGACCAGTCCGCCCTTGGAGGCGCCGTAGGCTTCCCAGCCGCATTCGTTCTGCTGGTAGCGCGTGGAGGCGATGTTGATGATGCGTCCGTAGCCTGTTCCCCGGCAAAGGCGGACGAACTCCCGGCAGCAGAGGAAGGCGCCGCGCAGGTTCGTGCCCAGAACGTCATCGAATTCCTTTGCCTCCAGCAGGGGGAAGGGCTTCTGGAAGCGGCTGATGGCCCCGTTGTTGATGAGGACGCGCGGAGTGCCGAGGGTTTGGGATACCGTGCGGAAAACGGTGGTGATGGCGGCTTCGTCGCGCAGGTCACAGGGAAAGAAATGGATGTCCGGATGGGGGCTGTCCATGGGCCGGATGTCCAGAGAGGCGACCACATAGCCCTCGCGGGCAAATCCTGCGCACAGGTGGCGTCCTATACCGGCGGCACCGCCGGTGATGATGGCAACGGGCATAGTTCCTCCAAAAAAGTGTTGCGGCCGGGGATGTTCATGCCACCAATAGCCGAGGCCCCGTCAGCCTGCAAGGTCACAGGGCAGAGGAGAAAAACAAAAAGGCCCCCGGTCCGCGGAGGACCGGGGGCCGGCAGATCGTCGGGAATGCCTAGCCGGTGATCTCCAGGGCATTGAAGAAGTAGGCCATTTCGTAGGCAGCGGTCTCCGGAGCGTCGGAGCCGTGCACGGAGTTGGCTTCGATGCTTTCGGCGTACTTTTTGCGGATGGTACCTTCCGCCGCATTGGCGGGATTGGTGGCGCCCATCAGTTCCCGATAGCGGGAGATGGCCTTGTCGCCTTCCAGGATGGCGCAAACCACAGGGCCGGAACTCATGTATTCCGTCAGGCTGGCAAAGAAAGGCCGCTCCTTGTGCACGGCATAAAAGCCTTCGGCCTGCTGGCGGGTCATGCGGATCTGCTTCATGGCCACCACACGCAGGCCGGCAGCCTGGATCATGGCAAGGATCTCGCCCTGCAGGTTACGGGCAACGGCATCGGGTTTGATGATGCAAAAAGTACGTTCCATGGAAACTCCTGTGGATAAATGGGAAAAAGCGGCAATCCTTATTGCATAAAATATTTCATAAGACAAGGGATTTTCTGATGTCCCAAATCCGGGCAATGGCCGAGCGGACATAAAAAAAGCCATCCCTTGCGGGATGGCTTTGCGATCTTACTGGGCGTTGAGACGTCCGGTGATGTTGTCCTTGATCCACTTGGGATCTATCCACTCCAGCGGGGTGACTTCCACGCCACCGACCAGCATGCCGAAGTGCAGGTGGTCGCCGAAGGCCAGACCGGTGCTGCCGGTCTTGGCGATGATGGCACCTTTCTGGACCACATCGCCCACTTTGACGTGGATCTCGCTCAGATGGGAGTAGAGGGACATGAGGCCCAGGCCGTGGTCGATGACGATGAGGTTGCCGTAGATGCCGAGCTCACCGGTGAAGACCACACGGCCGTTGTTGGCTGCGGGGACTTCGGCATTGCGGACCGAGGCCAGGTCAAAGCCCAAGTGATAGGATTCGCCCACCTGCTTGCCCTGATAGGTGAAGTAGCGGTGGTCGCCAAATCCGGCACGGGCCGCGGAGCGGGGCAGGCGCTGGAACGTCCCGTCCCAGAGCATGGCCGCTGCGGTATCCTTGCGCAGGGCGCGCAGCGTCTCGACGTTGGCCGCGCGGACCTGGTTGTTGATATAAAGGTAGCCTTCCAGCTGGTTGGCGGCGTTGGGGGCCAGGTAGCCCAGCTTGCTGTTGACGCTGGCCAGGAAGTTGTCCGAGATGCTGATGGTATCGCTCTTGAAGTTGCGCTCATAGGCCAGCAGGCCCAGACGGCTGCGGGTCACGTTGCCGGCCATGTCCGTGGCGGTCAGTTCCACGGCATTTTTATATTCCACGGCGGTCATGGTGTAGGGGAAGGGGAAGAAGCAGATGTAGCTGCCGTCCTTCTGCAGGAAGCCGGGGACGAAATACCCCGCCACCAGCACACCGCTCTGGGTGACTTCCTCGTCGATGGTATAGCGGATGGCGGCGGCACCACCGCGGCGTACGCTGGGCGGAAGGGTCTTGACGGAGATGCGCGGCGGCTGGGTATCCAGACGCATGGCCAGCACTTCCGTCCGGGTATTGCCCTGGCCGAATCCCGCCAAGGAGGCGTCCGTCGCCTTGATCTCCAGCTCGAAAGCGCCTTCACGCAGGCCGGCATTCTTCAGCGAGACCTCGACGGTGCGCTGGGGCAGGTACTCTTCGAAATGCCGCTGGAAAATGGGGGTGACCACATTGTTGCGGCGCACCCCCACAGAGATGGAGCGGATGTTCGAGGGGTCCGCCAGCGTTATCTGCAGGGGCGTGTGGGGAGAGACGCGCCCGGTATCGGGCGCGATGGCGATGGACGGGCCGTCCATATCCTTGAAAAAGATGTACCCACAGGCAATCAGCGCGATCAGGATGAGCAGGCTCAGGATAGTGGAAAAGAAATTTTTTTTGCGCATGGAGACTCCTTTCTCATACAAGCGGGAGTGTTGCACGTTTCAGGGGAGTTTTCAAGGAATAGCCCTGCATCGACGGTATTTGACTTGGGGGGGAAAATTTGTTCTTTCTTCGCCATACGCAAAGGACAAAACGAGCATGATGGCAAGAGGTACCGCGATAGATCCCAGACGCCTGCGTCTGCGCATGGTTCGGGAGCTGGCCGCCAGGGGCATAACGGACGGACGCGTCCTCGATGCCATGTCGCGTGTCCCCCGGCATCTTTTCGTGCCCGAAGGGCTGCGCTCGCGGGCCTATGAAGACTGCCCGCTGCCCATCGGCTACGGCCAGACCATATCCCAGCCGTCCACGGTGGCCCTCATGTCCCAGATGCTGGAGACGTCGCCCGGCATGCGCGTGCTGGAGGTCGGCACAGGTTCCGGCTACCAGGCGGCGGTGCTGGCCGCCATGGGCTGCACGGTCTATACCGTGGAGCGCCTCAAAGAGCTGTACCAATCGGCCCGGAGCCTCTTGCAGCAGCTCGATCTTCGCGCTATTCACATGCAACGAAGCGATGGAACGCTGGGCATGCCTGCCGCCGCCCCGTTCGACCGCATCATCGTCACTGCCGGAGGTCCCCAGATCCCCCGCCCCCTGCTGGAACAGCTTGCCGTGGACGGCATCATGCTGATCCCGGTGGGGGCACGGCCCCGCACGCAACGTCTGATGCGCATCATGCGCCGTCAGGGGCGGCTTTGCAGCGAGGACCTGGGGCCTGCCGTCTTCGTGGATCTGGTGGGCGACCATGGTTGGTAAGCCCGCCTGTTGTCATACCCTGTAAAGGAGATATCATGTCTTCCTGTTCTTCCTGTTCCTCTGCGTCGGGCTGCTCTTCCAAGGGCAATCCCGGCGGCGCCGGTTGCATGGAATCGGCCATGGCCCGGCAAGACCAGATCATTGCCGACCGCCTGGCCCACATCCGGCACAAGATCTTTGTCATGAGCGGCAAGGGTGGCGTGGGTAAAAGCTCCGTTACCGTCAATACCGCCGCGGCCCTGGCCCATCGCGGCTTCAAGGTCGGCATTCTGGACGTGGACATGCACGGCCCCAGCGTGCCCAACCTGCTGGGTCTGAAGGCCACCATCGAAATGAATGAGAAAAACGAACTCATCCCTGCCATGTACAATGAGAACCTGGCAGTCATTTCCATGGATTCCTTCCTGCAGGATCGTGACCAGGCCATCCTGTGGCGCGGCCCCAAAAAGACGGCCGCCATCCGCCAGTTCCTTTCCGACGTGGCCTGGGGCCCGCTGGACTTCCTGCTCATCGACTCCCCTCCAGGAACCGGTGATGAACATATGACTATCCTCAAGACCATCACTGATGCCCAGAGCGTCACGGTGACCACGCCGCAGGAGATCTCCCTGGCCGACGTGCGCAAGGCCGTCAACTTCCTGCAGGTCGCCGAAGGCAAGGTCCTGGGCGTGGTGGAAAATATGAGCGGCCTGGTCTGCCCCCACTGCCATCAGGAGATCGACCTGTTCAAGAAGGGCGGCGGTGAAGAGCTTGCCAAGCACTACGGTATCCCCTTCCTGGGTGCCATCCCGCTGGATCCGGCCACCGTGGTGGCCGCCGACAGGGGCGTGCCCGTGGTCTATCTTGAACAGGATTGCCCTGCCAAGCAGGCCTTCCTGCATCTGGCTGACGCCATCGCCCAGGCTGCCGACAGCGGCGCCGCGAAGCTGGTCAGCAAGAGCTAGGTGCTCGTTGGGGGGTGGCTCGTCCACCCCCTCAGGATACCTGCGCGTTTTTTCCTTTTCTCGTGGGCGCGTTTGTGATACCCGTTTCCATGTAGTCCTGTTTCCCGGTCGGTGAGAATATGTTCAATCTTGCGAATAAACTGACGCTGTTGCGCATGCTGCTGGTCCCGCTCGTCATCGTGCTGCTGTATTTCCAGGGTCCGGTGACCTGTGTGCTGGCCGCGCTGGCATTCATTGCCGCCTCCATCACGGACTGGGCCGACGGCTACGTGGCCCGGCGCAACAATATGGTCACCAGCATGGGCAAGTTCCTTGATCCTCTGGCGGACAAGGTCCTCATCTGTTCCGTGCTCATCATGTTCTGCACCCTCGGCTGGGCCGAAGCGTGGGTCGTCATCCTGATCGTCTGCCGTGAACTGGTGGTCACGGGGTTGCGCGCCATCGCCATCGATGAAGGAATCGTCCTGGCTGCCGACAGGTACGGGAAGCTCAAGACCGTCCTGCAGATCGCGGCCATCATCCCCATGCTGCTGCACTATCCCTACTGGGGCGTGCGCTTGTGGCCCATCGGGGAGGTCATCCTCTATCTGGCGCTCATCATGTCCGTGGTGTCCTGTGTGAACTACTGCTACGGCTTCTATCGCAAGATCGCTGCAAAAAACGCTGCCGAATAAGATGAGTACCCTGCAGTTACGGCTGAAAAACTGCATCCAGACCATCCTCGAGCTGGAGCCACAGATCGGTGCTGATCTCTCCGATCGCTATTTTGTTGAAGAATTCATGGCATTACGGCGTTTTTTGGACAGCGTCGAGCAGATGCGTCTTGGAGAGGATGACGTAGAGCGCCTGGAGTCCGCCACAGCGACTTTTCTGGAAGAGCTGGGGCTCTCCCGGCGTACCTGGCAGAAACAACGACGGGTCTTGCAATAAGATGGTAGCTTGGCGGGTCATAGTTCTGGTAGCTGTGTGGGGGATCAACCTCATCATTTTCTGTCACATGATCTGGGGATCTGAAGGCCTCATCGCCTACCGGGAGCTCAAACAGAAACATGCGGCCATCGAGGCCGAGATCGCCAGCATCGACGCGGAGAACCGCTCATTGAGCCGGGACATCCGTCTGCTCCAGACGGATGAACGCTATGTCGAAAAAATGATACGCCAGCGACTGCACTACGTTCACGAGAACGAAGTGCTGTACCTTTTTGGTGATTCCTCCGAAAATCGGGAGAGCGGGGCAGCCACGCATGATGGACAAAATTGAATGGTACAGGGAAGTGCTGGAGCTGGAACCCAGCTCCAAGCTGTTTTTTCCCCTGGCTCGCCTGCTGGTGGAGGACGGACAGCCCGAAGCCGCTCTGGAGACCCTGCGTCGGGGCCTGGAGCGTCATCCCGAATTTCTTGAAGCACGGCTTTTTTATATCGAGCAGCTTTATCATCACGGGCAGCCCGAAGCCTGCGTGGCGGAGGTGACGGAACTGGGGCAGCTTTTTGCCTCCTATCCCGGCTTCTGGCAGGCCTGGGCGGCCAGCATGCTCGGCAGCGGCTGCGGGGACGTGGCGACGGCCCTGCGTTTCCTGGCTGCCAGTTTCGCAAGCCGTCCGCTGAACCTGAACGAAGTTTTTGAGCGGGGCCTGCGTTCCTTCATGCAGGAGGCCCAGAGCAGCGATCTGCCGCGCGGCAAGGCCCTGGCCGACCTGGCCGTCATGGGGCCCGAGGCTGCGGATGCGCGGGAGCATGATGCCATGGCCGTTCCGACCATGCCTTCCGGTGCCGGGATGACGGTGGAAGAGGAGCATGTCCCCTTTGTTGCGGCGCAGGGCCGGCGGGAACATCCGCTGCCGCAACCGACCCCGGACAGGCCCCTTTCCCTGCGTACCCGGTCCATGGCGGAAGTCCTGGCCGAGCAGGGGGACCTCCAGGGAGCTTTGGATATTTATACCGAGCTGGCAGCTGCCGCCGCCGGCTCCCCCGAACAGGAAGTCCTGCAGCAGCGTATCGCCATGCTGCGCACTCAGCTTGAGGGCGCTGCTGCGGAGGATCTCGTTCCGCCTTCGCCGGATATGGCCGCAGGCAAGGACAAACTCATCAGTATGCTGGAAGCCCTGGCCGAACGCGTGGAAGCCAGGGCCCAGAGTTAAGAAGCAGGAGTGCGTGGTGTCCCATTTGTTTAGGCGTTGTTGTGTACTGCTTGCCTCCGCCGCCATGGTGGCGGGCTGCAGTTCCTACCAGCCCACCAAGAATGTCTGGAAGGGTACAAAGGATGTCTGGTATACCTATGTCAGCCCTCCTGCATCTGTGGATTATGGTGAAAAAGGAGATCTTTCCCCGCGTGCGCTGGCGCTCACCAATTGCATGATGGGGCTGGACGTGGAGCTGGGCCGTTTTGAACGGACCATGCTCAACGCGGACAAACCGCCGACGCGCCAGTGGCTGGACAGCCTTTTTGCCGCCCATCCCTGGCTGGACGGTTTTGCCGGCGTCAAATATGACGGGACCCTGCTGGGGCAGGAGCCTGCCAATCCGCTAAAGCAGCTGGATTTCATCCCGCTGCTGTATGAGGACAAGAAGCAGGGCAGCCGTGCCCTGCGTGCCGATGTGCAGCAGACCCCCATGGGGCCGGAAGTCATGCTGGCGGCCCCCCTGTACGATGGTGTGGATTTCCTCGGAATCGTCGTGGCCTATTTCGACATGCGCAATCTGGTGCAGTATTCCGGCAATCCCCAGGACATGGTCATCCTCAGCCCCCAGGCGCTGCTCTGGCCCGGCAAGTATGACTATGCGGCGACCCCGCTCGCTTCGGTGAACTGGGAAGAAACCGTTACCAAAAGCTCTTCCGGCACCTGCACCAATGCCACGGGGAGCTTCTACTACATGGTTCGTTATCTGGGCAATCTGCCGCTGGTCTTTGCCGTGCCGGAATCCGGCACCTTCCCGCAGGGGAACGGCAGTGTGGACCAGGGCCTGAAGTTCTTCCCCCAGGAGCGGGAAAAGCTGCCGCCGCCGCCCATGCCCGAGCGCAAGAAGGACGACGCCAAGACGACGCCCGCCTTCGGTGCTTCCGAGGATGCCGTCGACAGCTATGGTGACGCCGGCGGCATGCCGCCGCAGGATGTGGCTCCGGGCGCCAACATCGTCCAGCCGCCGCAGGAAAGCGCCCCGGCTCCTTCCCGTGTGCGTGAACGGCCGCTGGCCGGCGAGAACGTGAAGCCGCGTCCGCGCAGACGGCTCGTCATCCCCGATGAGGCGCTCACGGTGCCCGAACTGCCCGAAGAGACCGCACCTGCGCCGCAGGTACGCATGCCCAGCCCCTTCGGTCCTCGGGGCGGCGCCAAGCCGGTGACCGAGCAGGGTGGAGCGGATGCTGCGGCCCCGGCCGAGTCCGCTGCCGAGACGGCTCCCGCAGCGGAAACGTCTGCTCCCGCGGCACCGGCTGCTGCCCAGCCCGCAGCTACTCCGGCTCCTGCCGCTCCGGCAGAGACGGCAGCGCCCGCGGTGGAACCCGCTGCCGAGCCTGCGGAAACCCCGGCAGCCGAAGAGCCTTCGGAGCCCAGGCGTCCGGCCCTGCTGCCTGGCGGGCGTCCCAGTCCCTTCGGTCCCAGGTAGTCATTGACAGCAATCACGCAGTGTGCGCCGCTTCGGCGGCGCACACGCTTTCATATCCAGTGTAAGGAGGCTTTCCATGGCCGACATTACCGTTACCGAACACCTTCTGCTGCATCAAAAACGCTCTCCCCAGGCCACCGGCCAGTTCACCGGTCTTTTGTATGACCTGATCCTGTCGGGCAAGACCATCTCCCGGCGGATCAACAAAGCCGGCCTGCTGGATATCCTCGGCGGCACGGGCGAAGTGAACGTCCAGGGCGAGAACGTGCAGAAGATGGACAGCATCGCCAACCGTATCCTTCTTTACCGTATGGAACGCTGTGGTGCCCTGTGCGCCATGGGCTCCGAGGAAGAGCCGGAACTGGTGCGCGTGGGCCCGGAATTCCCCCGTGGCGATTACATCCTGATCTTCGACCCTCTTGATGGCTCGTCCAACATCGATGTCAACATCAATGTGGGCACCATCTTCTCCATCCTGCGCCGTCCTGCGGGCAGCACCGGCGAAGTCTCCCTGGATGAGGTCCTGCAGCCCGGCATCCAGCAGGTGGCCGCAGGCTATATCCTGTACGGCCCGTCCACCATGCTGGTGTTCAGTACCGGCCAGGGTGTGCATGGCTTCACGCTGGACCCCGGCGTCGGGGAATTCCTGCTTTCCCATCCTGACATGCGCATCCCCGAACAGGGGCACATCTATTCCGTCAATGAAGGCAACCGGAACAACTGGGATGCGCCCGCGCGTGAGGCCGTCGAGTGGTTCCATACCTGCAAAAGCCCGGAAGGCAAGGATTATTCCGCCCGTTATGTGGGATCTCTGGTGGCTGACTTCCACCGTACGCTGCTGTACGGCGGCATCTACCTGTATCCGCCGGACAAGAACAAGCCCAACGGCAAACTGCGCATGATGTGCGAAGCCGCTCCTCTGGCGTTCCTGGCCGAACAGGCCGGGGGCAAGGCCAGCGACGGTCGCCGCCGCATCCTTGAGCGCCGCCCCGAGACCCTGCACGCCCGTACGCCCCTGTACATCGGTTCGGCCCGCGACGTGGAGGCTGTGGAAGCCATCTACGCCAAGTATCCGGCCTAGTCCGAGTGGGAGAGAGCCTTGCTGTGCCTCGGCATTGAAAGTTCCTGTGATGAGACCGCACTGGCTGTGGTCCGGGACGGTGTCCTGCTGGATGCCGTCCTGGCCAGCCAGGCGGATATCCATGCCCTGTTCGGTGGTGTCGTCCCTGAACTGGCGTCCCGTGAGCATTATCGCTATCTGGGGACGCTGTTCGACCAGCTCATGCAGCGCCTCGACCTGCGGCCGTCCGATCTGGATGTGGTGGCGGTCTCCCGGGGGCCCGGCCTGCTGGGCAGCCTGCTGGTAGGCGTCGCCTTTGCTAAGGCGCTGGCGTTGGGCTGCGGGGCCCGTTTCCTGGGCGTCAACCACCTGCATGCGCATCTGCTGGCCGCAGGGCTGGAGAACGAGCTGCGCTTTCCCGCGCTGGGGCTGCTGGTCTCCGGCGGGCATACGCATATCTATCGCATGGAATCGCCTTCCCGCTGCATCGTCCTGGGCAAGACGCTGGATGACGCGGCAGGAGAGGCCTTCGACAAGGTCGGGAAGATCCTGGGCCTGGCCTATCCCGGCGGCAAGCTGATGGATGCCTTGGCCCGGCAGGGCAGGGCGGATGCCCGTCTGTTCCCGCGTCCGTATCTGGACAATAACAATCTGGATTTCAGCTTCAGCGGTTTGAAGACCGCCGTGACCAGCTATGTGCACCAGGTGCTGCCGGATCAGCCCTGGCCGCATCCGCTGCAGGATACGGCGGATGCCCCCCAGGCCCTGAAGGACTGCTGCGCTTCCTTCAACCTGGCTGTGGTGGAGACCATCGCCACCAAGGTGGAGCGGGCGCTTGCCGCCAATCCCGATCTGGATCTGCTGATCATGGCCGGAGGCGTTGCCGCCAACAGTCTGCTGCGTGAACGCATGGCACAGCTGATGGAAAAACGGGGGGGCCGCACCATCATGCCCGGCCGGGCCCTGTGTACGGACAATGCCGCCATGGTGGCCTATGCGTCCTGGCTCATCGCCAGAGAAGGCTGGCAGCACGATCTGCGCATGGAGACCATCCCTCGGGGCAAGGCGATCCCGGACGATATGGTTTTCCGGGAACTCTAGACATTTGTCATCGTTTTTGTGTCACCGTCTTGACAGTGGCGGGTGAGGCAACTAATCTTTTGGCAGCCGTGGCAGCTCGTCTGCTATGGCGGGATCCGCCCGTCTGTGACGGGAATTTGCTTATTCTTTAAGGAGAGACACTATGGCCGAACAGATTTCTGATGCCACTTTCGATAGCGTTGTCCTGAATTCCGATATCCCTGTGCTGCTGGACTTCTGGGCCCCCTGGTGCGGTCCCTGCCGCGCTGTGGGCCCCATCATCGACGAGCTGGCCGCCGAGTACGAAGGCAAGGTCCGCATCGTCAAGATGAACGTTGACGAAAACCCGGCGACGCCCACCAAATTCGGTATCCGCGCCATCCCGACCCTGATGCTGTTCAAGAATGGCCAGGCCATCGACCAGGTGACCGGTGCCGTCAACAAGGACGCCATCGTCAACATCCTGCAGACCAAGGCCCTGGCATGAGCACCTTCGATGCTGCAGTCATAGGCAGTGGCCCTGCCGGGGTGACGGCGGCGCTGTATCTCGTCCGTTCCGGCTGCTCCGTCATCCTTTTTGAGAAGATGGCAGCCGGAGGACAGATCCTGCAGACCGAAGCCCTGGAGAACTATCCCGGTTATCCCAAAGGGATCAAGGGCTACGAGCTGGCGGATCTGTTTGCCGCGCATCTGGAAGGCCTGCCGGTAACGCACAGCCGGGACGCTGTGGAAAGCGTCAGCGGCGAGGCCGGCAACTTTGTCGTGCAGGCCGGCGGCAAGGAACACAGCTGCCGGACGGTCATCGTGTGTTCCGGCGCCCATCATCGCGAGCTGGGGCTTGCCGATGAAAAGCGCCTGCAGGGACGCGGTGTTTCCTATTGCGCCCTCTGTGACGGCAACTTTTTCCGCAACGCGCCTGTCGCTGTCGTCGGCGGCGGCAACGCTGCGCTGGAAGAATCCCTTTATCTGGCCAAGCTGGCTTCCAAAGTCTATCTGATCCATCGCCGTGACGAGTTCCGTGGTGCGAAGATCTATCAGGACAAGCTGGAAGCCATGCCGGACAAGGTGGAGCTGGTGCGCAGCAGCGTCGTGACCGCCCTCCATGGAGAAAACGCCCTGACCTCCCTGAGCGTCAGGGATCTGAAGACGGACGAGATCCGTCAGATCCCCGTCGAAGGGCTGTTCATCTACGTTGGTTTCGAGCCGGCAACGGCGTACCTGCCCGCCGCGCTGGAACGTGATGCCCAGGGCTTTATTGTGACGGATACGGAAATGCGGACCAGTATCCCCGGCATTTTTGCCGCGGGCGACGTGCGTTCGAAGCTGTGCCGTCAGGTCATAACTGCCGCCGGTGACGGTGCAACTGCTGCGCAGGCAGCTTTCGTCTTCCTGGAACAGCTCCATGTTTAAAAACTATCTTCGCTCTCTGACCCTGGCTTTGGCCATCTTTTCGCTGTCTGGCTGCGGCATCATCGATATGATTTACCTGCCTCCGGCCGAGGATACAGCGCAGGAGATATTTGAAGCCGGCAATGATGCCATGAGCGAAAAGAACTATGTGCGCGCGGTCGAACTGTACAACAAGCTGCGGGATACCTATCCCTTCAGCCCGTATACGGTCGATGCGGAGCTGGCCCTGGCCGATGCCTATTACCTCGATGAGGAATATGTGCTGGCTGCGGAAACATACAAGGATTTCGAGTCGCTGCACCCGCGGCATGAGGCGACCCCCTACGTTATCTACCAGACGGGCATGTCTCTCATGAAGCAGTTCCGGTCCATCGACCGGGCGACGACGATCCTGCAGGAAGCCCACGAATACTTCGCACGGCTGCGGCAGGTCTATCCCGACTCTCCCTATGCCAAGGATGCCGAGGAAAAGATGCATACCTGCCGTCGTCTGATGGCCGAGCATGAACTTTATATCGCCGACGTGTTCTGGCATATGGAAAAATACGGCCCTGCCTGGCGACGCTACGAGTATGTGAGCGAGACCTTCCCGGATGTCCCCGAAGTGGCCTCGCATGCCAAGGAAAAATCCCTGGCGGCGTACCACAACTACAAGGAAGAGCAAGGCCGCCTGACCCGCGAAAAGCGGCAGGGCAGCTGGCGAAACTGGTTCACCTGGCTGTAAGAACAAAAAAGCCCCGTTCGGGGCTTTTTTGTTCTGTATGGAAAATGACTTCCACTCCCGCTTTCCGGGATGTCCGGTACTGAAAGGAACCGGTACGATTATGCCGCAGAGGATTCCGGTCTGGCTTGGGGACGCTCTGCCGCATGAAGACAAGGATGGAATACGATGAACGAGGAACACAGTCAGGCCAAGAACAGGGCGGCCTTGGTCTCCCTGCTGGCAGCCTGCCTGCTTACGGCCATCAAGCTGGTCGTAGGTGTCTATACCAACAGCCTGGGGATCCTTTCCGAGGCATTGCACAGCGGGCTTGACCTGCTGGCGGCGGCCATGACCCTTTATGCCGTCCGGCTTTCCTCCCGTCCGGCGGATGCCCGGCATCCTTATGGGCATGGCAAAGTCGAGAACCTGTCGGCACTGGGCGAGACCGTGCTGCTGTTCGTTATCTGTATCTGGGTCGTTTATGAGGGTGCAGGCCGTCTCCTGTCAGGGGATACGCCGGTGGCCCCTTCCATCTGGGGCATCATCGTGATGGGCATCTCCATCGTGATCGACGTGAACCGGGTGCGGGTGCTGAAAAAAGTCGCCAAAGAGACGCGGAGCCAGGCGCTGGAAGCCGATGCCCTGCATTTTTCTACGGACATCCTTTCTTCCGCTGTCGTCCTCGTAGGGGTGGCGGCCGTCTGGCTGGCGGCCAAGCTGCAATTGCCTGAGCCGGTGCACAAGGTCCTGGTGCAGGCGGATACCGTTGCCGCCCTGCTGGTGGCCCTGATCATTTTCCGGGCCAGTCTGCATATGGCCCGGGAAGCCATCAACATGCTCATGGACAGCGGTTCCACGGAAGAGCAGCAGGCCATCTGCGAAGCGGTGAGGCATCTGCCGGGCGTCCAGGACGTACAGCGTGTGCGTTTGCGTTCCAGCGGCCCGCATTATTTTGTGGATCTGACCGTGGGGGTCGATCCCGCCATACGGGTCAGTGAAGGGCACAAGATCGCCCATGATGCCGAACTGGCCGTGGACGGCATCCTGCCCGGAGCGGATGTCACGGTCCACGTGGAGCCCGTGCGCTCCGGCCAGAAGGAAGACCCCTTTGCGGTGGTGCAGCGCGTGGCCTCCATCCAGGGGCTGGCCATCCATGATGTCCAGATCCTGCGCAGCGGAGCGGGGACGCTTGTGGAAGTCCATGTGGAGGTCCCGGGGCAGGAAGCGTTCTGCGAGGCCCACAAACGGGTCCGTACTTTTGAGGAGGCGCTGCATGCGGCCCTGCCGCAGGCCGGGATCGTCACCCACATGGATCCTGAGGAGAGGGGAGACGTCCAGGAAGAAGCCACTCCCGCCCAAACAGCCGTGGCCGAACTGGCCTGGAAGGAAGTGGAGCAGGCCGTTGGTCGTGAGCCCCTGCTGTGCTGCGCCCACGGCTACCACGCCTACACCTTGCCGGTATACGGCCTGTGCATCTCCTTCCATTGCTGCGTCCGGCATGACCTGAGCGTAGAGGAAGCTCATCAGTTGACGGTGCGCCTGGAAAAAGAGCTGCGCGAACGTCTGCCGTTGCTGGGACGCATACTCATCCATCTGGAGCCCCCCAGGATGGAAGCAGCCCCGCTGGGCAAGTAATGAGCGAAAGAAAAGAGGCAGGAAGATGTAGGGACATTTTCCTGCCTCTTTTTATCAAAGATATTTTTGCCGTCCCGTCTGAAAAGTATCTTTCAGGGGCAGCGTCTTTTGAGGAACTATGGGCCGGGATAACGGATCCCTGTGAGCGGGAGCCGGGGCCAGCCCCCGATGCGGATCTAAGCTTTTTCCTCCGTGGCAGCTGTCGTCCGGGCAAGGGCTTCGGCCAGGGAGGCCGTCACAGGCTGGGCGGCTTCTTCCTCAAGGATGACCGGCGCACAGCCCGAGGCTTCGATAAGGCGCTGCCAAAGGGCATCCATGCCCATGCGCTTGCTGGAAGAGGTGATGACCGGTTTGACGCCGACGATCTCGCCCCATTCCGCCTGGCGTGCAGCACGTTCCCGCTGGTTGCACTTGTCGGCCTTGGTGAGGATGGGCAGCAAGGGGAGCCCGCAGGAACGGGCAAAGCCGGCCAGGTCCAGATCCAGCTTTTGGGGGGGCAGGCGGCTGTCCAGAAGCAGGGCCAGAGCCCTCAGGTTCTTGCAGGTGGAAAGATATTTTTCCAGCAGGGTCGCCCAGCTGCGGCGCTCGCTGTGGCTGGCCCGGGCATAGCCGTAGCCCGGCAGGTCCACCAGGAAGAAGTTGTGGGGCTGCACCCGGTAAAAATTGATGGAGCGCGTCTTGCCCGGCGTGGCGCTGACCTTGGCCAGCTTTTTGCGCACGGCCAGGGCATTGATGAGCGAGGACTTGCCCACGTTGGAACGGCCGGCCAGGGCCACCTGGGCTTCGGGGACATCCAGGAGTTGCTGGAGGGTGTAGACGGTGCTTTCTAGGGTAAGCGTCGGCATGGTGTGGACCTCAGGCACAGCTTGACAGTAAGGGGTATTTTCACAATAATCCGCAATTCACTAAGCGTATACTAGCCGTAGCGCGTTTTTTTTGCAAATGGCCGAAATAAGGCCACGCGCACGGCAGCAGGAGGAAGAATGTATTCGACGACTGATTTTCGCAAGGGCCTCAAGATCGAGGTGGAAGGCATCCCCTACGAAATTGTTGACTTCCAGCACTTCAAGCCCGGCAAGGGCGGTGCCATGGTCCGCACCAAGCTGCGCAACATCCTGACGGGACGCATCCAGGACATCACCTTCCGCTCCGGCGAAAAGGTGGGCAAGCCCGACATGGAGACCCGCGACATGCAGTTCCTGTATCGTCAGGACGACGAGCTGATCTTCATGGATATGACCACCTACGAACAGCTCCAGGTGTCCACCTCCACCACCGGTGGCAAGGAAGGCTTCCTCAAGGACGGTCAGGAATGCCGTGTGCTGCTGTACAAGGGCAATCCTCTGGATATCGACATCCCCCTGAGCCTGGTGCTCGAAGTGGTGGAGACCGAACCCGGCGCCAAGGGCGACACCGTGAGCAACGTGACCAAGCCCGCCAAGCTGGAGACCGGTATCGTGGTGCAGGTGCCCATCTTCGTGAACGAAGGTGACCGCATCAAGGTCGATACCCGTACCAAGGAATACCTGGGCCGCGAATAGGCCTTTTTGCAAGATACGCGAGGGTAGACATACGGACGCACGCAAGTTCAGCCGCGAACTTTTTGGGCTTTTCCTGCTTTTCTGGGCACTGTTGATGTTGCTCAGTGTGGTGACTTTCAGCGCCAATGACCCCAGCCTCAACCATGTGGTCAGCAAACAGGCCGAAGTCAGCAACCAGGCGGGACTTTTTGGTGCCTATACTGCCGGCTTCCTCAATGATGTTTTTGGCATAGGCGCCTATATCTGGCCTCTGGTCTTCGGAGCCCTGGGCGCGTCCTGTGTCTCCCCCGCGTATACCATCAGCTGGTGGCGCTGGTGCGGCCTTTTTTTGCTGACTATCTGCCTGCTGGTCGTGGGGGCCGCATGGGATCTGTCCCTTGGTGATATCGCCGGTGGCGGGATGATCGGCGGCACCCTCCATTCCAATTCCAGCTACTACCTGAGCCCCGGGGGCTCGGGGCTGGTCTGGTTCTTCATTTTTCTGGTCGGCGTGCAACTGACCTTCAATTTTTCCTGGGTCTCTGTGGGGGCGCTGTGCGTGGCCCGCATCCGGGAACGCATCCTGCAGAAAAAACAGGATGAAGAGCACAAGCCCGAGATCGTCACCCACGGTCAGGAGCTTGCCTCCCTTCCTTTCCATAAGCGCATCCTCGCCGGGCTGAAGCAGAAAAAGCCGGGCAAGGGATCCGATTTCTGGCGGGCCCTGCGCGACAAGCTGGGCAATATCCGTCCGGCCAAGGATCCCATGCCGGAAATCTATCCTGTGGAGCCCGATGAGGCTGTCCAGCCCGCCGCACCCGCCGTTCACGCCACGGAGCAGGCGCCTGTTGCCGCCCCTGTCTCCGGGCCTGATGACGATGATGACTTTTTTGCTCCGGCAGCTCCCCGTCCGGTCATCGTCGAGACGCCTTCCGTCATCCCGGCCGGGGAGGACGGCCCTGATGCCGGTGCGACTGCTGCGGAAGCGGAAGAGGCTCCGGCACAGGAAGGCCACAAGCAGACTGCCTCGTCCGCCTCGACGGAAGCGGTTCCTGCAAAGCAGGATGCTGTGGCCCCCAAGGCCGCAGCTGAGACTCCCGCAGCTCCTGCGGCGCCTGCTTCCCGGCCGACGACGCCTGCCGCACAGGAAAAGCGTCCTCGTGCACCCATTCCTTTGCCCAGTCTCGATCTGTTGAGCCTGCCTTCCAAAGATGCCCCCCGCGTCCGCCGCGAGGATCTGGAAGCCCGCGGCAAAGCTTTGATGGAATGCCTGAAGGATTTCGATATCCAGAGCGAGCTTGTCCGCATCACGCCAGGGCCTGTGGTCACCATGTACGAGGTGCGCCCGGCTCCCGGTATCCGCGTCAACCGCATCGCCAATCTCAGCGACGATCTGGCCCTGGCCCTCAAGGCCATTGCCGTGCGCATCCAGGCCCCGATCCCCGGGTCCGATACCGTGGGTATCGAGATCCCCAATGATGACCGGGAGATCGTGAACTTCAGGGAGCTGGCCTCGTCGGAAGATTTCCGCAAGGGGTGCGGGCCCCTGACCATGATCCTGGGCAAGGACATCGCCGGTCGTCCCTTTATGGCGGACCTGACCAGGATGCCGCACTTGCTGGTGGCCGGTGCCACCGGTGCGGGCAAGAGCGTTTGCCTCAATGGTATCCTGCTCAGCCTGCTGTACCGCACACAGCCTGAAGAGATGCGCCTGCTCCTGGTGGACCCCAAACGCATCGAAATGGCCATGTACGCCGATGAGCCCCACCTGATCCATCCTGTGGTGACGGAGATGAGCGAAGCCAAGAACGCGCTTGACTGGGCCGTGCATGAAATGGATCAGCGCTATGAGGCCATGGCCCGCATGGGCGTACGCAACGTGGCCTCTTACAACCAGCGCCTGGCCAGCTACAACGGTCAGCTCCCGCCGGATCTGGCGGATCTGGAGCCCTTGCCCTATCTGGTCATCGTCATCGACGAGCTGGCCGACCTGATGATGACGGCCGCCCGCGAAGTGGAGACCAGCATCGTGCGTCTGGCCCAGCTGGCCCGTGCCGCCGGCATCCATATGATCCTGGCCACCCAGCGTCCCAGCGTGGATGTGGTGACCGGCCTGATCAAGGCCAACTTCCCCTGCCGCATTTCGTTCCAGGTCACGTCGCGGCATGATTCGCGTACCATCCTGGACCAGGCTGGCGCCGAGCATCTTCTGGGCCGCGGCGATATGCTGTTCAAACCCAGCGGCGGTCGCTTGCAGCGTTTGCACGGCCCCTTCCTGAGCGATGAGGAAGTGCAGAACGTCGTCGGCTACTGGAAGCACCACCTTGTGCCCAGCTATAAGGTCAGCTTTGCGGACTGGAACGCTGACGGTGCCGTTGGTGGCAATGGTGGCGGCAGCGGAGCGGGGGACGTGGCTTCGGACCCCCTGTATGCCGAGGTCCAGGCTTTTGTGACCGAACAGGGCAGGGTGTCCATTTCCCTGATCCAGCGGCGCTTCAAGATCGGCTTCAACAGGGCCGCCAATATGGTGGAACAGCTGGAAGCCGACGGTATCATTGGCCCTGCCGACGGCAGCAAGCCGCGAGCCGTGGTCAAATAGGAGGTAACAATGCGCATGATCAAATCTCTGGTGCTTGGTGCCGTATCCCTGCTGGCGCTTGCCTCATGGGCGCAGGCCGCCGACCTCGTGGGGGATCTCAAGCAGCGTTATGACACTTTGCAGTCCTTTTCCGCCGAGTTCGAGCAAAAGCTCACCCATAAGGAAAGCGGGGCTGTAGAGACCCGTTACGGGACCCTGCACTTCAAAAAGCCCTTGCTCATCCGCTGGGAAACGAAAAAGCCCATCAAGGAGACCCTGGTGGTCACGGGCAAAGAGATCTGGGATTACATCCCGGACGAGGAAGTGGCCTACCGCTATCCTCACGATCTGGTGCAGGATTCCCGCAGCATCATCCAGGTGCTGACCGGTCAGGCCGCGTTGAGCAAGGATTTTGATATCAAGGAAGAAGGCACGGAGAACGGGATGCGGAAGGTCCGTCTATATCCCAAAGACCCGACGCCCCAGATGGTCGAAGCCCTGATCTGGGTCGATGCCCAGACCTTTATCCGTCGCGTGGATCTGGTGGATTTTTACGGTAACCATAACGACGTGAATTTCATCAAGTTCATTCCGGACGTCATGCTGGGGAGCGGCACCTTCCAGTTCACGCCGCCCAAGGGCGTGGATGTGGAAGACCGCACCGACAAAGCCAAGGTGCAGGAGCGCGAGCTTTTCAAGTAGCGAGCGCATCGTGCGAAGCGAACAAAAAAGGCCCCGCTTTCGGGGCCTTTTTTGTTCTTTCTCTTCCCCTATGCCGGCTCGTACAGGCTTTTTGTCCGGGCTGCAGGTCGCAGGAGCGGCACAAGCCCTGGATACGCGCGGGGCTTGAGGATCTCTGTTCGTTCCGGAGCAGGCCGTGGGCGGAAGCACGATGTTCGCGATGGACGTTTGGCGCACTTGGCGTCCCTGCCTCTCTTCGGTCGGGCGCCTGTCCCCTGCCTTGACAAAGGCTGCGGAGCACGGGCATTATCCCCATGATGGGGCATTCTCTGACCCGGCGGACATGCGGTCCGCAGACGATGGACGCGCGCGACAGCCGGTGGTCAGGCTGTGCACGAAAGAGCATGCCCGGATTCACGACGAGACCGTTTCGTCCGTATGCGGTGCGCCGTGGCAAAGAGCAGACAAAGGAGTATTCATATGTCCGCTGACTGGAGCAAGGGCGTTGAGGAACTGTTGCAAGCCTGGCAGAGCGATCCCCTGAATGCCCGCGCGGCCTTCCTGGCGTATCGTGATTATCTGGCGGGTCTGGAAAACGTCTCGCTGGAATTCAAGGCCCGTCCGGGCGTCAGCTACTCTCTGCGTGCGCGCAATGCCGCCCAGAAACGGCGTGAGCTGTTCGTCCTGGTGGACGTGGTGGATGACGAACCGGAAAGCCGCTGGCTGTCGGTCTGCTTCTATGCCGACATGATCCAGGATCCCGACGAGCTGGGCGATTATGTGCCGGCCGGTCTCATGGGCGAGGATGCCTGCTGCTTCAATCTGGATGAAGACGACGATGCCATGCGTGCCTACATCGCTGACCGCATCGCCGAAGCTGCCCGCAGCGCGGCGGAGGGCAAGGAGTAGCCCCGTATGATGACAGGCCGGTATGTGGCCCTTGATTTTGAAACTTCCGGCTATGCGGCCCACAGCGCGTGCGCTGTGGGCCTTTGCCGCATCGAGGATGGCGCGGTGACGGACAGCTTTTACAGCCTGATCCGTCCGCCGTCCTCCCGCGTTTTGTTCACCCATGTGCATGGCCTGACCTGGCCCATGCTGAAAGATGCCCCCACCTTCACGGAAGTGTGGCCGCAGCTGGCGGCCTTCATGGAGGGCAGCCGTGCGATCCTGGCCCACAATGCCGGGTTTGACCGCAGGGTACTGCACGCATCCTGTCAGGCTCTGGGCCTTGTGCAGCCGCAGTTGCCGTTTTTATGTACGCTCAAGGGGGCACGGCGTAGCCTGCCGCTGGCATCACGGGCGCTGGACAGCGTTTGCGACTACTTTGGCATCCCGCTGGATCACCATCACGCCGGCTCCGACGCCCGGGCCTGCGCAGAGATCTATTTGCGTCTGCATGCGTTGGGCGTCACGGATGGTCAGATGAAATTGTGATGGCTGCCCGGCAGCACAGACAGGAGGCATCCCCGGGATGGCCTCCTTTTTTTATGGCTGAAGAATGGCGAACAGGACCCGGGCGGATAAGGAAAGCCGCACGATTATATGGAAAGACAACGAGCTGGGAGGATATATGGATATCGTCCATGTCCGTAGCCATAAAAAAGCCTGGTTGCCGCTCTTGCTCGTAGGGGATGAGAGCGAGGCCATGATAGACCGTTATCTGGACCGCGGGGAGCTGTTCGTCCTTCATGACCCCGATGCCCGGGGGCTGTGCGTCGTGACCCGGGAGAGCGAGGGCGTGGCGGAGATCAAGAATCTGGCCGTGGCGGCCCCTTGGCGCAGGCGCGGTTACGGCAAGGCGCTGATAGAATTTGTCTGTGCGCGCTATGCCTCGTCCTGCCATAGTTTGCAGCTGGGGACAGGGGAAGTCCCTTCGACGCTGGCATTTTACCGTGCCTGTGGTTTTGTGCCGTTTGACCGCATCCCTGACTTCTTTACCCGCAACTACCCCCAGCCCATCGTGGAAGAGGGCATTCTCTTGCGTGATATGGTGTACCTGCGGCGCCGGCTGTCTGCCGGGAGATGAGGCTGACGGTGTGGAGCCGCCCCGGGAAGAAATGTGCGTCATTTTTTTGAATGCCCTGCGCGGAGTCATTCTGAAAAAATATTTAATATCTTGTAATCAATGATTATTTGTAAATGGCATCCTCTTTGCTAGCTATATGTGGATACAGCTATCCATGGGGGAATTTTGGCAGTGTCAGGCAGCAGCATCCAGGAGCGCCACAAGGGCACAGGACGTACACGGCAGGCCGCATTGGCGGCGGTCGCGTTCGTGTCTCTGCTGCTGGCCGCGTTGCTGGGCGGCTTGTCCTTGCGGGGAACGGGCGGATGCGGTGGCAAGGAAAGTGCCGTCGCCCTTCGTCATGAGCAGGAGACGCTGCTGGCCCGGCAGCTGGAACAGTTTTCCTGCATCCGCCAGGTGAAGGTACAGCTTGCCCCTCAAAGCTGGCAGCCCGGAGCGGTCATCGTCCTGGAGCCTTCACGGCCGGAAGCCATGCCGGATGCGGCGGCACTGGACAGGATGCTGGATGTCCTGGCCCTGGTACCGGACGGCCCGGACAAACGCCATGTCCTGGTCTTCGATACGGAAGGACGGCGTCTGTATCCTGATCGGGATACGGACGAGACGGCCCGCCGGGAACAGGAAATGGCGCTGGAGCGCCAAGCTCTGCGGGTCCTGCGGCCTCTGCTGGCAGACAACGGAAGGACAGAGGTCCTCGTCAGCCTGGATGGAACGGGCAAGGAAAAATCCCGGGCAACGGGGCGCCGTACGGTCGCGGTCTTGCTGGAGGAAAATGCCGTTCCGGAGGCAGTACGCCCGTATCTTGAGAGCCTGCTGGGGCAGGCCTGTGCGCTGGAGGAGGAGAGGGGCGATACGCTGCGGATCTGTTTCCTGCCAGCCCGGCGGGATGTGGCTGTACTGCGGGGCGTGGCCCTGGCTTTTGTCGTGCTGGCTTTGGCCAGCATGGCCGCGTTCTTTTGGACGCGTCGCCGCTTTGCTGTCGCCTCTGTTTCTGCCGGGATGCCGGTGGAGGGCAGTATGCCGGGTGAGGCTGGTGCGGACAGCGGAGCGCCGGATACCGTGGACTGTCTGCGTCAGCAGGTGGAGGCCCGTATCCGTGAGCATCCCGGGCATGGTGCGGCCTTGCTGCGCCACTGGCTGGCGCAGGAAGATGGCATAGCGGAAGGGACAGCAGGAGGACAGGGATCATGCAACTGACAGGCAGCCAGCGTTGTGCCGTCTTCCTCCTGGCCATGGGCGAAGATGTGGCTGCGGACATGCTGGGCGGCATGCAGCGGCAGGAGGTGGCCCGGATAACGGAAGCCATGGCCAGTCTGCCGCACGTCCCCGAAAGCGAGGTGCGGGCCATCTTGCGGGAAGCCCGGGTATTCCTTGAAACGCAGGCTGACGGCATCTGTGCGGACAAGGCACTGGCCGGACGTCTGCTGACGCATTGCCTTGGCGAGCGTGAGGCGCGGGAGACCATGCGCGCCTGGAGCCCGGCGGATGCGGTACGACCGTTCGAATCTCTGGAGCGGATGCGCCCGGGGCAACTTTATCAGCTGTTGCGGCAGGAACATCCCCAGACACTGGCGCTGGTCCTCGGTCATCTTTCCGCTTCCCAGGCGGCGGGCCTGCTCATGCGCCTGCCCACAGACATGCGCTCTTTGTTGCTGGAACATATCGGCGGACTGGCGCCGGTGGATGCGGACATACTGGATGAGGTGGACAGTGTGCTTGCCCGGCAGGCTGCGGAAAGATCCGCACAGGACTGGCGCCCCGGTCTGCAGGTGGCAGCAGAGATCGTGGCGGCGGCGGGCAAGGATGCGGGCAGGGAGCTGCTGGCCGATCTGGAACGCCACGATTCCCGCTTGCCGGCACTGCTGGACAGGATGGTGCATTGTCCTGAGGACTGTTTGCAGCTGGAAGACGGTCTGCTGGAAGAGGCGCTGGAGGAAACTTCCGGTGAAGCTCTGGCCGGGCTCCTGAGCAGCTGTGGGCCTGCCGTACGCGAGGCCCTGCTGGAGCGTGTGCCGGAGGCACGGCGTCCTGTCATCGAGCGGCGTCTTCGTGATGAGGGGCCGCCCGTCAGCCAGTCGGTGGCATACCGTGAAGAATTTTTGCGCCGCGTGCGGCATCTGCAGGCGGAGCGCATGCAGGCTGATCTGGATGCGGCAAAAGCCGCCGAGAGGGCCGAAGCATGAAAAAGAGCCCGGAAGACATCTTCCGGGCTCTTTTTTCAAACTGTTCGGGCGATCATTTGTCCAGGATCAGGGCGTTGGCCTCGCGGCTGCGGTCATTGGCCAGCAGGCCATTTTCCTGCAGATAGCGCTTGCCCTGGGCGGCAAAGTCGGCATGGTTGATCTCTTTGGGGATGCCGGGACAAAAATCCTTGGCCAGATGCAGGCTGACGGGATCTTCTATGTTGCCCCGGAAAAAGGGCCAGGCTTTGCAGATGGAGGGTTTGCCCTCATGGACGATGCAGCCCTTGCCTTCCCGGAAGAAGATGCAGTAGCCGTCTTCACCCACGCGGATCTTGAGCTTTGTCCCTACATATTCCCCGAACTGGCGTATCACCTCTTCCTCTTCCGTGCGGAGGGTGGCACAAAGCCGCTTCAGGTCGGAGGGGCTGACGACGATACCGCCTTTCCCCTTGCAGCAATGGCCGCACATCTTACAGGAAAAGGCCTGGGTTTCTTGGCTCATTTCGATATCCTCAGGATTATTTTTGCAAAGTGAGCAGGCGGGCATGTTCGACCATGAGACAAAGGTCTTCCACCACCAGGATCTGTTCAGGCTCCAGCAAAGCCCGTGCCTCGGCAGAGCGGATGCCTTCCTGCATCCAGAAGCAGAGGGGCTTCCAGGGCAGGGCCAGCACTTCCTGCGCATGGGCGGGGCAGTACTGTGGGGCGCGGAAAAGGTCGATGATGTCCACCGGCTGGGGCAGGGAGGCCAGATCGGGATAGGCCGTCAGGCCCCAGACGGTTTTGCGGACGGGGTGCACCGGAAAGATGGTGTAGCCCTTGTCCAGCAGGTAGCGGCCCACTTTGTCCACGGGCTGCCCGGCTTTGTCCTTGGCGCCTACGATGGCGATGCTGCGGGATCGCTGGAGTACGTCCCGGATGGCGGTAAATGAAAGCATCCTTGCCTCCATAAGGGATTGCCCCGGCATGGCCGACGGGGAAAGACGAATATACGGGCTGACAGGGACAAGTGCAAGCCTGGGTCTGGACTTGGTGAAAACTTTGTCCCTGCCATGGAATCATCAGGCCCGGGAGGCCTCCTGCGCGGTCGCAGCCGCGGGGATGGCGGGGGCTGCGCAGATGACCGGCTTGACGGCAAAGAGCTTGTCCGTTTTGCCGAACAGGTAGAGCAGGTCCCCGGCTTCCATGACGAAGTCGGCAGGCGGGGAGGCCATCACCTCCTGTTCGCTGCGGGCCACGGCCACCACGGTCACGGCATATTCCCGGCGCAGATTGCTCTGGGCAAGGCTGAGACCGCACAAGGGGGAGCCTGCCTCCAGGCGCATGGTCTGCACGCCCATTTCGGGCAGGCGGCTGGCCACGCTTTCCAGACTGTCCGCGGCGCTGCTCATGCGCCGGATCATGCGGTAGTTCTGCTGGCGCAGGCGGGCGGAGAATGCGTCGATATCCTGACGGGGCACCAGATACTGGGTCAGTACCTGGTTGAACACCTCGATGGAGGTCTCGAATTCCTCGGCGATGACCACATTGGCCCCCAGACGGCGCAGCGGGGCGACCTCGGTGATGAACCGGGTACGGGCCACGATATAGAGGTCGGGGTTCATGCGCCGGGCCTCCAGGGTGATGGCACGCACGGCCGCCGGATCGGAGATGATGATGGCCAGGACACGGGCCGTATAGACGCCCAGATGCTCAAGGATGACAGGCTGGGAGGCATCCCCGTGCGAGATGGGTTCCTTGTTCTTGTAGCGGCTCACGGTCTCGGGGTTCATTTCCAGGATGGTGTAGGGGATGCCGGATTCCTTGGCCACCTGGGCCAGATGCTTGCCGCTGATGCCGAAGCCCACGATGATGAGATGATCCTTGAGGGTGCTGGCCTTTTGCTGCTCTTCTTCCGGGCTGGAGGCTTCCTTGCCGCGTCCTTTGGTCAGCAGGGCAGCGGCGCGGGGCGCCAGATTGATGAGGAAGGGCGTGAGCATCATGGTGATGACGCTCAGGGCCAGGAAGGACTGGTAGCCGATATCGTTGAGCAGACCGGCGGCCAGACCGGAGGCGGCCAGCACGAAGGAGAATTCCCCGACCTGCGCGAGGCTGAGGGAAGTCTGGATGGCCGTGCGCAGCGGGTAGCCTTGCACCAGGACGGCGGGCATGGTCAGCAGGCTCTTGATCAGGATGAACAGCAGGGTATTGAACAGGATGGCCCAGATATGCTGGAGGAAGAAGGAGAGGTCCAGCATCATGCCGACGGAGATGAAGAACAGGCTCATGAACACGTCACGGTAGGGCATGATGCCCGAGATGACGCTCATGCTGTACTGGGAACGGGCCAGCATCAGGCCCGCCAGGAAGGCGCCCAGCGAGAGGGAAAGGCCCAGACTGTGGGTCAGCAGGGCCATGCCGAAACAGGTGCCCAGGGTCGAAAGGAAAAGCAGCTCGCGCGAGCGGGTGCGCATGACCGCTTCCATGAAGCGGTTGAGGCCCAGGTGCGCGGCCAGCAATACGGCCCCGAGGATGCCCCCCACCTTCAGTACCGACAGCAGCATGTCCAGGGGCGCCATGTGGAACTGCCCGGACAGCAGGGGCACGCAGAGCATCATGGGCGCGACCATGATGTCCTGGAAAACGAGGATGGCCAGAGAAAGGCGCCCCGTCGGGGTACTGGTGATCCCTTTCTGCTGGAAGATCTGCAAGACGATGGCCGAAGAGGAAAGGGCCACGAGGCAGCCCCAGAAGATGCCGCTGGACAGGCTGGTCCCGTCCAAAAGGGCGGTGAGCCCGGCTATGGCCAGGACCGTCAGACCGATCTGCAGGCTGCCCCCTAGGAACACGGGACGTTTCAGGCGGCTCAGGGCCTCGCCGGACAGTTCCATGCCGATGGTGAACAGCAGCATGGCCACGCCCAGTTCCGCCACATCGCTGATGGACTGGCTGTCCACGATGCCCAGCAGGGAAGGCCCGCACAACACACCGGTCAGCAAAAATCCTACGGTTGCCGTCAGCTTTATCTTGTTGCATACAAGGTTGACGACGATGGAAAGCAGGAAAATGATGACCAGTTCATCGAGCAGTTCAAAATGCATTTGTACCTCCGGTGCAGGTGCGAACCCGCACGGCATGCGTCGGTCCCGGACCGGCTGGGCACGCCGTTTGCAGGGGAGCCATCATAAAAAAAGGCGGCCAAAGCCGCAAGGGAGTACTTATGGACTTGTTTGAAGCGATCAGGACCCGGCGCAGCATCCGTTCCTTTACCGAGGAGCCCGTCAGCCAGGAAGACATGGACCGCATGCTGGAGGCCGCCATGTGCGCCCCCAGCGCCAACAACCGCCAGCTTTGGCATTTTGTCGTGATCCGTGACCGTGAGATGCTGCGCAAGGTGGCGGAGGTCCATCCCTATGCCAAAATGGCGGCAGGCGCGGCCGCGGCCGTCATCATCTGCGCCGATCTGAATGAAGAGAAGACCCCCGGGTTCTGGGTCCAGGATTGTTCGGCGGCCACGCAGAACTTCATGCTGGCGGCGCGTGCCCTGAACATCGGCACGGTCTGGTGCGGTCTGCACCCCATCGAAGACAGGGCCCGGCCGTTCCGCGAGATCTTCCACATGCCGGACAACATCCGCCCCCTGAGCCTGATCGTGCTTGGGCATACGGATCAGGAATTCAAGACTCAGGAACGCTTCCGTGCCGAACGCGTCCATAACGAGGACTGGTAGGCAGCTTCCCCGCGCGGAATCCCTGTTTGTGCAGCAATGAAAAAAGCCCGGCATGGCCGGGCTTTTTTCATTGCTGTGTAGGAAGGAGCGTTAGCAGACGCCCTGGGCGATCATGGCATCGGCCACCTTGCGGAAGCCAGCGATGTTGGCACCCAGCACCAGGTTGCCGGGCTGGCCGAATTCCTTGGCGGTCGCGGCAGCATTCTTGTAGATGTTGCCCATGATGTCCTTCAGCTTGCCGTCGACGGTCTCGAAGGTCCAGCTCTGCATACCGGCGTTCTGCTGCATTTCCAGCTGGCTGGTGGCCACGCCGCCGGCGTTGGCAGCCTTGGCCGGGCCGTAGGCGATGCCGGCTTCCAGGAAGGCGTGCACGGCTTCCAGAGTGGAAGGCATGTTGGCGCCTTCGGCCACGCACTTGCAGCCGTTGGCCAGCAGGGCCTTGGCGTCAGCCAGGTTCAGTTCGTTCTGGGTGGCGCAGGGGAAGGCGGCGAAGCAGGGCACGGACCACACGGCGTTGCGGCCTTCGGGGTATTCGGCCACAGGGGTGTGCTTGGCGGTGGGCACCAGTTCGGCGTAACGGGTCAGGGAAGCGCGTTCCACTTCCTTCACCTGCTTGAGCACGTCGACCTTGATGCCTTCGGGATCATAGATCATGCCGCGGGAGTCGGACACGGTGACGGGCTTGGCGCCCAGCTGGAGCAGCTTTTCGCAGCAGTAGGTGGCCACGTTGCCGGCGCCGGAAACGGCGCAGACCTTGCCTTCCAGGCTTTCGCCGCGGTCTTCCAGCATGTTCTGGGCAAAATACACGGCGCCGTAACCGGTGGCTTCCGTACGGGCCAGGGAACCGCCGAAGAGCAGGTTCTTGCCGGTCAGCACGCCTTCATAGCTGCGGGTCAGGCGCTTGAACTGGCCGAACATGTAGCCCACTTCGCGGCCGCCCACGCCGATGTCACCGGCGGGCACGTCGATGGTGGCACCGATGTGGCGGTGCAGTTCGGTCATGAAGGCCTGGCAGAAGCGCATGACTTCGGTCTCGGACTTGCCCTTGGGATCGAAGTCGGAACCACCCTTGCCGCCGCCGATGGCCAGACCGGTCAGGGAGTTCTTGAAGATCTGTTCGAAGCCCAGGAACTTGAGGATACCCAGGTTCACGCTGGGATGGAAACGCAGGCCGCCCTTGTAGGGGCCGATGGCGGAGTTGTACTGCACGCGGTAGCCGCGGTTGACCTGGATCTCACCCTTGTCGTCCACCCATTCCACGCGGAAGCTGATGATGCGTTCGGGCTCGGTGATGCGCTCGAGGATCTTGTACTTTTCGTACTTGGCGTCTTTGTCCAGCAGGGGCTGGAGGGTCATCAGCACTTCTTCCACGGCCTGGAGGAAGACAGGTTCGCTGGCGTACTTCTGTTTCAGGCCTTCAATGACTCGTTGAGCGTAAGACATGGGTGCACTCCTCTGTGCTCTGTGTGCGCATAGCGCAAAAAACGTTGAAACCTGCCGTTAAAGGCAGGAATTTTTTTACGCAGTTTCTCCGAGCCTTGCAATACGTTTTTCGGCGCTCAGTGGGAGTTTTCAGGGAGGCAGGCGTCGTGGCGGCGCATCCTTTTCAGGTCGCGGAGGGGCGGTTCGCCGAAGAGGCGCTTGTACTCACGATTGAACTGGGCCGTGCTTTCGTAGCCCACGGCCAGCCCGGCGCTGCCCGCGTCCATCTCGCCCGCCAGCATCAGACGCTGGGCTTCGTACAGGCGCAGGCGCTTGTGGTACTGCAACGGGCTCATGCCCGTGACTTCCTTGAAGTGACGGTGGAAGGTCGATGTGCCCATGTTGACCTGACGGGCCAGCTGGCTCACCAGCAGGGGCTTGCGGTAATTCTTGCGGAGCCAGTCCGTGGCCAGGGCGATGCTGTTGGCCTGGGTGCCGTGGGTATTGAGCTGTCGCAGCCCGGCCCCCTGCGGACCGATGAGCAGCAGGTAGTGGATCTCGCGGATGACCAGCGGCGCAAGGATGGGTATCCTTTCCGGCGTGTCCAGCAGCCGGGCCAGGCGCAGGAAGGCATCCAGAAGTTCAGGGCTGGTCGTGCCCAGGCTGACGCCGCTGTCCGGGCGGGCCGCAGGCGGGACGGCATCGGCCAGCTCCTTGACCATCTGTCCGGTCAGGCTCCTGTCCAGCTCCAGCGACATGGCCAGGAAGGGGTGGTCATGGCAGGCCTGGAGGACCCGGAAGGCGTTGGGCATATCGATGCCCGTGACCAGGCACTGGCCTTCCCCGTAATGGATCTCCCGGTCCCCCAGCATGGCGATCTTTTCTCCCTGCACGATGATGGATGCCGAAGGTTTGCCAAGGCAGGTCGTGGTGGTGTGGCAGGTCTCGAGCCTGCGCATGACCAGTCCGGGCACGGGGCTGTCGTACGTGCCCGTGCGGGGCATGTGCCGGAGCAGGATCTCCTTGATGCGTGCATTGATGCGGAGCAGTTCAGCGTGCGGGTCGAGCATGGGAACATCCTCAAAGGAAAAAGGCTGCAACAACTTTGAATATAAACAAGTTCTCGTGGCCTGAACAGCGGAAGAGAGGATCTGGCAAAAAAAGAGCATAAATGTATCGCTTGTGAAGGCAGGCTGCCCGCTCACGCGTCACGGCACGGCGGAAAGACGGATCGGTGGAGCCGTGCGGCCAGCATGCCGGGCCGAACGTGCGCCGGCATGTGCCTTGCGTATTGTCCGAAAGTTTTTTTTGGGGCAGAGTGGCCGTAAGCGACGTAAGCCCGGGCATCCCGTCCGGTTGCAAGTTCCTCAGGAGGAAGCATCATGAAGTTTTCCCGTATGGCCAGTCTGGTCTGCCTGCTGTGCCTGTTCCCGTTCTCCATCCCCGTCCAGGCTGCGGACAGCCTGAAGATTTCCAGCACTATCGGTCCGGTGGATGCCGGTATCCTGCCGCTGCTGGCCGATACCTTCAGCAAAAAGACCGGCATCGCCATCAGCATGGAAAAAGCCGGGACCGGCAAGACCCTGAAAAAGGCGGAGAGCGGGTCCTTCGACCTGGTGATGGTCCATGCCCGCAAGCTTGAGGATGCCTTTGTGGCCGCCGGTTTCGGTGTGGATCGCCGCGATGTCATGTACAATGACTTCGTCATCCTGGGCCCTGCCGGTGACCCGGCGGGCATCAAGGGCATGAAGAGCGCCGCCGAGGCCTTTGCCACCATCGCCAAGGCCGGTGTGCCCTTTGTCTCTCGCGGGGACAAGTCCGGTACCCATGTCAAGGAAATGGACATCTGGCAGGCTGCCGGCATCCAGCCCGCAGGCGCCTGGTATGAAGTCTATGCCGACGGCGCCAAGGGCAACAAGGCCACGACGCTGTATACGGACAAGAAGCAGGCCTACACCCTGATGGACCGTGCCACCTGGCTGACCCTCAAGGATACGGTCAAGGTCGTGCCTCTGGTGGAAAACGATCCCATCATGCTCAACCTCATCGCCATCATCCGGGTCAATCCCGACAAGTTCCCCCAGGTCCACAAGGATGCGGCCCTGAAGTTCGCGGACTGGCTGGTGGGCGATGAAGCCCAGACCATCATCCGTGATTTCGGCAAGGACAAGTACGGGCAGCCCCTGTTCTTCCCCAATTCCGACCAGTGGCGTGCCAAGCACGGCAAGTAATGCATGACGGCAGGGGAGCTCTCGTACACGGAGGGCTCCCCGCCTTCCCTGCGCCGGAGGTCGTCAGAGCCCCGGTATAGCCTACGGGGAGGGAGTTCGCTCAGAAATCGCCGCAGACCATGAGGTATCGTTTGCGGGGGATCCTTTTTTGCCCTGCCTTGACCGAACAGGCGGGATGCGTCACTATCGTTGGTAGTGAAATCAATAAAATTCAGCATATTGGCTGGCTAAATACCGATCAGCGCAACAGGAGGGATGCATGAAACGTCTGACCGTCATCGGTGGTGGCCCCGGCGGCTATACGGCGGCTTTTGCCGCTGCCCGCGCGGGCATGGAAGTCACGCTGGTGGAGGCCGCCCATCTGGGCGGGACCTGCCTCAACTCCGGCTGCATCCCCACCAAGACCCTCAAAGCCTCGGCCGAGGCCCTGGAGACCGCTCTGCGTCTGGCCGAGTTCGGCATCACCTGCGATGGGACTCCCCATGTGGATCCGGCCGCTGTGCTGGCCCGCAAGGAAAAGGTCGTCGACATTTTGCGCGGTGGTCTGGAAAAGGCCTGCACCCGTCTTAAAGTGCGTTTGTGCGTGGGCCATGGCAAGGTGCTGGATGCCCGTCATGTGGAAGTGACCATGGCTGACGGCGGCGTGGACGTGGTGGAGAATGACGCCCTCATCCTGGCGACCGGCTCCCGGGTGGCGGAGCTGCCCGGCCTGGCTTTCGACCACACCCACATCCTGAGCAGTGATGACGCCTTGCAACTGGACCGTGTGCCCCAGCGCTTGGTCATCGTGGGCGGTGGCGTCATCGGTTGCGAGATGGCCTTCATCTACCGTGCTTTCGGTGCGCAGGTGACCGTGGTGGAAGGCCAGAACCGCCTGTTGCCCATGCCGTCCATGGACGCCGATGTCAGCACCCTGTTGCAGCGCGAGATGAAGAAGCGCCGCATCTCCTGCGAGCTGGGCCGTACCCTCAAGGATGTACGGGTGGAGGATGGCGTGGTGCGTGCCACGCTGACGGCCTCTCCCTTCGTGGACAAGCCCACGCCCGCCCAGCAGAAGGAAGTGCCCGTGGAAGCCGACATGGTGCTGGTGACCGTGGGCCGCTGCCCGGCCACGGAAGGCCTGGGGCTGACCGAGGCCGGTATCGAGACCGACCGCCGCGGCTGGGTCGTGGTGGATGATGCCCTGAAGACCTCCCTGCCCGACGTGTACGCCATCGGCGACCTGCTGGGCCCCTCCCGTGTGATGCTGGCCCATGTGGCAGCCATGGAAGGCCTGTGCGTGGTGGAGGGCCTGTGCGGCAAGCCGCGCGCCATGCGCTATGATGCCGTGCCGTCCGGCGTGTTCACCTCGCCCGAAGTGGGCAGCGTGGGCCTGAGCGAGCAGCAGGCCCGTGAACAGGGGCTGGACGTGCGCTGTGTCACCTTCCAGATGCGCGAGCTGGGCAAGGCCCAGGCCATGGGCGAGCTGCCGGGCTTCTTCAAACTGGTAGCCGCCGCGGACAGCGGTCGCCTGCTGGGGGCGCACATCGTGGGCGCCCATGCCTCCGACCTGGTGGCGGAAGCCGCTCTGGGGGTGGCCAACGGCCTGACCCTGGAGCAGGTGGCCCATACCATCCATGCCCATCCCACGCTGGCCGAGGGGCTGTACGAGGCCGCGCTGCTGGCGCAGGAGGCGTAGAGAGCCGCATGCACTGGTTGTTGCTCCTGCTGGCCATCTGCTCGGAGATCGTGGCCACCTCGGCACTGAGGGAAACGCAGGGATTCACCCGTTTGTTGCCGTCGCTGCTCTGCATCGGCGGTTATGCCCTGGCGTTCTACCTGCTCTCGGTGGTGGTCAAATATGTGCCTGTGGGCATAGCCTATGCTTTGTGGTCAGGCATAGGCGTGGTCATCGTTTCTTTGGTGGGCTGGTTCTTCTTCCATCAAAAACTGGATTTGCCGGCCATGATCGGTCTGGGCCTCATCATTGCCGGAGTGGCGGTCATGCACCTTTTTTCAAAAAGCATGGAACTGTGATGAAGAGGGCGGCAGGAAACATCCTGCCGCCCTTTCTTTTTTAAGGGAACTGAATCCTTTTGGGTCCGGGCTACCGGTCCTCACCCAAAGGTCTTATAGGTGCCCGTTGTCCTCCGTTTTCCCGAAGCGGCGGGACACAGGGGAAAGCAGAAGAGCGTCCCGCAAGGGCATCCTTATTAGGCTGGCAGCAGTCCTGCCTTTCGCAACCAGGATTCCACCTGCTGACGGGCACCGTCCACCCGGCTGCCGCGTATGGCGAGCCCTTCGCCTGTCTTCGCGGCAGGGCAGAGACGGCGCAGGTCGGCAGGGGCACTGCCGAGGCCGGAGCCTTCGTGCGTGATGAAGGGGATGAGCGTTTTCCCGTCCAGGGCAGCCGTAGACAGGAAGGTGCGCACCGGTCCGGCAAAGGTGCCCCACCAGCTGGGCGATCCCACAAGAATGACGTCATAGCGGCTGACCATATCCAGCGGATTTTTCAGCGGCGGCAGGAAGCCCTGCTGCTTTTCCTTTTTTGCCTGGCTGACGACCGTGTCATAGTCGCGGGGATAGGGGGTGACGGGTTCCAGATCCAGCAGGTCACAGCCGGTCAGGGCCTGGATGTGCCGGGCGATGGTACGCGTATTACCCGTGTGGGAATAAAAGACGACAAGCATGTGGTGTGCCTCCTGCGCTTGAGGGGCAGCGCGGCCCGTGTCCGGAAGGAACAGTCCGCCTGCGAGGGATGCGAGGGCCATCAGGATCTGACGGCGTCCGTTGTTGTATGTTTCCATGCTGATCTCCTTCATGTTCAGCGGCCGGCGTACTGGCTGTCGGTAACGGGTTCCAGCCACTCCACGACCTTGCCGGGCTCTGTTTCCTCACAGATGGAGATATGCGTCATGGCACTGCCGGGCGCGGCCCCGTGCCAGTGCTTGACCTTGGCGGGGCAGATGACCACGTCCCCGGCCCTGATCTCCTGGATGGGCTTGCCCCATTCCTGGGTCAGGCCGACACCGGCGGTGACGATGAGCACCTGTCCCACAGGATGGATATGCCAATGGGAGCGGGCGCCGGGTTCAAAGGTGACACTGCCACCGCTGGAGCGCATGGCGTTGTTGGCGGCATACAGGGGATCGATGCGCACGGTCCCGGTGAAAAAGCGTGGGGAGCCTTTGATGGGCGTCTGTTGTCCGCAGCGAATGATCTCCTGGCCGGGCTCCCCGGCGGCTACGGTGGAAGGGGCGATACAGACAGCGGCAAGCAGGCCGCCGCAAAGGACGAGCAGGAAAGCGAAACGTCGCATAACATGATCTCCTGTCAGGACAGGGAAACAAGATCGTAGCGGGCATGGCCCATGCCCATGGTCTCCATATATTCCAGCTGGCGCAGGCCGCTGCGGCTTTCGATGCGTTCCACAAGATCGTGCCGCTGCTTTTCAGGCAGGGCGTAGACCATGTCCACCGAAGCCTGGTCCACGGCCAGCAGATCGGTGGAGGCCAGGATGCCGATATCCGGGGCGGTGGGCTCGGCGGCACTGGTCCCCGCGCAGTCACAGTCCACGGACATGCGGCGCAGGACGTTGATGTAGGCCATATGCCCCTTGAAATGGGTGGTGATGGCCTTGCCGCCCTCCACCATGCGCTCCATAAACAGCGGCCCGCCCGCCCACAGATTGGTGCCGTCGCTGTGCAGCTGTGCCTTGCCTGTTTTGCCGGAAGCGCAACCGATGGCGATATTCTTGAGCGAACCGCCAAAACCGCCCATCACGTGGCCCTTGAAGTGGGTCAGCACCAGCATGGAATCGTAGTTGAGCAGGTTCTTGCCCACGGCCACTTCTTTGAGGTGCCGTCCTCCGGGGATGGGCAGGGAGACTTCGCCGTCGGCATCCATGATGTCCACCGGGCAGAATGTCCAGCCGTTGGTCCGCAGGGTCTCGCGGTGGCCTTCCGTGGTCTGGCGGGGACTGGGGTAGAGGACGTTGCATTCCACGATGGTGCTGTTCGGGATGCGGGCTTGCAGAGCCCGCACCATGTCGCGCGGCAGGATGTTGGGGCCGTGGGGCTCACCGGTATGGAGCTTGATGGCGATGCGGCCCTGCAACGGGGCACAGACCTTTTCGTAGATGCGCAACAGGCTTTCCGTGGTGATCTCGGGCGTGAAGTACACGGTGGCCTTCGTTTCCGCAGGCCGGGCCTGCAGCGGCAGACTGTGGACAGCCAGGGAGCCCAGGGCAAGGCTGCCGGCCTTGATGAACTGTCTTCGGTTCACGGACATGGCATTTCCTCCGTAATGGGGTGGGGAACATCAGCGCGAGGCGAGCACCTTTCGGGCCACAGTGCGGGCCGCATCCGCCTCCTGTGTGCCGACACGGGCGGCCAGCAGGTCAAGGAAGCTCTCCAGTTCTTCCGGGCTCAGGCCGCAATTCATGGCCCCTCCCATATGGAATTGCAGCTGGCCTCCCAGCCCGGGCAAGCTGGCCAGGGCGGCGATGGTGCACAGTTCGCGTGCTTTGCGGTCGAGCACGTCACGGGCGAAGATGTCCGCAAAAAGATGTTCCTTCAAAAACGTATCGATGACAGGGGCAAAGGCCAGGACGCCGGACGGGGGCTGGATCTCCTTTTGTCCGGCCAGGTCGGCCCGGACACGGGCACCGTAGGCGTCCCGGTCCAGGGAGGGCGGCAGGGGAGAAGCGGCTTTTCCTTCCGTGTCCGTGATGCCCCGGGCACGGCGTTGCTCCAGGACTTCCATGAAGACTTGCAGCCCGTTCAGACTGCGGGGAAAGCCGATGTAGGCGTACAGATGGGTCAGGACTTCCTTGATCTCATTGATGCTCAACCCGGCGTCCAGGGCCTGGATCAGGGCCGGGCGCAGGCGCTCCAGATCGCCATTGGCGGTGTAGGCGGACACGAGCACCATGCTCTGCTGCCGCCCGTCCAGTCCTTTGGCCGGGCTGTTGTCCGCCTGCAGCAGCGAGAGCAGGAACATCAGGATGACCAGGAGGGGAAGAAGGTATTGTCGTCGCATGGCAGGCTCCTTGAGGAAGATCATGGAACGAACCTAGCGCGGCCGCAGTAAGGGGGAAATATCAAATCGGCGCTAAAAATTGTCCAATCGTCGCAAGGATGGCAGGAGGGCGAGGAAAGGGGCGGAGTCATCCTGCTTGCGGACAGAAGCGGCTGTGCTTTTGCCCGGTGCCGTCGGGAGGCATAAAAAAAGGGACGGCTGCTGCCGTCCCTTTGAGATCGTTGGCCTGATGTGGCTAGACGTTGAACAGGAAGTGCATGACGTCGCCGTCCTGCACCACATATTCCTTGCCTTCCACGCGCAGCACGCCGTCGGAGCGGCAGGCGGCTTCGCTTTCGTGGCTCATGTAGTCGGCGTAAGAGATGACTTCGGCGCGGATGAAGCCGCGTTCGAAGTCGGTGTGGATGACACCGGCAGCCTGGGGGGCCTTCCAGCCCTTGTGGATGGTCCAGGCGCGCACTTCGTCGGGACCGGCGGTGAAGTAGCTGCACAGGCCCAGCGTGTCGTAGCCGGTACGGATGATGCGCACCAGGCCGCTTTCCGAGATGCCGTAGGAGGAGAGCATCTCGGCCTGTTCCTCGGCGGAAAGGCCCTGCAGCTCTTCTTCCAGTTTGGCGCAGATGCAGGCGAAACCGGAATGGCGTTCTTCGGCCAGCTGCTGCACGCGGGCCACAAAGTCGTTGCCGTCAGCCACGGCGGCTTCGTCCACGTTGGCGCAGTAGATGACGGGCTTGGCGGTCAGCAGGCCCAGTTCACGCCAGGACTGGAGAAAGGTCTCGTTGTCGGGCAGTTCGAAGGAGCGGGCGCCGTTACCGGCATTGAGGTGCTCCAGCAGGCCCTGCATGATCTCTGCGGCGGCCTTGGCGTCCTTACTGCCCTTGGCCATCTTCTGCAGCTTTTCCAGGCGGCGTTCCACGCTCTGCAGGTCGGCCAGCAGCAATTCGGTCTCGATGGTATCGATGTCGCGCAGGGGATCAACGCTGCCGTCCACATGGGTGATGTTCTCATCCTCGAAGCAGCGCACCACTTCCACGATGGCGGCGCATTCGCGGATATTGCCCAGGAACTGGTTGCCCAGACCTTCGCCCTTGCTGGCGCCGCGCACCAGACCGGCGATGTCGATGAAGTCCACGCTGGCGTGGATGGTCTTCTTGGGCGAGACCTTGGCCGAAAGCGCGTCCACGCGCTCGTCGGGCACGGCCACGGTGGCCTTGTTGGGTTCGATGGTACAGAAAGGATAGTTGGCGGCCTGCGCGTTCTGAGCCTTGGTCAGGGCGTTGAACAGGGTGGATTTCCCCACGTTGGGCAGACCCACAATGCCGATGCTGAGGGACATGGCCTCTCCTTGCGGGCTTGGAAGTTCAGGGCCATGCGCCGGTGGCGCAGGCGGAAAAAAGGCGCAGGAGCGCCCGGAACATGTCGTTGGGATGGGGAGTTTATAGGCAAAAGCCGTACGGCTGGCAAGTGCGGCGGCAGCGGAAGGCCGCATGGGCCGCGGAGGAGGCCGCCTGCCCCGGGCGTGCGGCACCTTGCGGTGTCCTGACGGCAGGAAAGTGGCGGCGTCGTGCTTCCGCCCCCGTACGGGACTTGGCTTGCCTGCTGAAATAGCATAAGACACTGGCGGCACTTTTGCTGCAAACCAATTTTTTCGAGGTCTGCCATGCAGGAAAAACGTATCAGCCGGGGCATCAGGCTGGGCAAGCTGGCCATCGGTGGCGGCGCGCCGGTGATGGTGCAGAGCATGACCAATACCGATACCCGTGACGTGGAAGCTACGCTGGCCCAGATCGACCGCCTTGTGCGCCGCGGTTGCGAAGCGGTGCGCGTGGCCGTGCCCGACATGACGGCGGCCAAGGCCTTGCGGGCCCTGCGTGACGGTTCGCCCGTGCCCCTCATCGCGGACATCCATTTCGACTACCGTCTGGCGTTGGCCGCCTTGGAAGCCGGGCTGGAGGGCCTGCGCATCAATCCCGGCAACATCGGGCCCCGCGAGCATGTGGACCGCGTGGTGGATGCCGCCAAGGCCAACGGCGCGGTCATCCGCGTGGGCGTCAATTCCGGTTCCGTGGAAAAGCATCTGCTGCAGAAATACGGCGGCCCCTGCGTGGAAGCCATGGTGGAGAGCGCGCTCAGCCATGTGCGCATGCTGGAAGACCGGGGCTTCTACGATACCAAGATCTCCCTCAAGTCTTCCTCGGTGCTCGACACCATCGCGGCCTATCGCCTGCTGGCCAAGTCCTGCGATTATCCGCTGCACATCGGCGTCACCGAGGCGGGCGGGCTCATGCGCGGCACGGTCAAGTCCGCCGTGGGCCTGGGCATTTTGCTGCACGAGGGCATCGGCGATACCCTGCGCGTCTCGCTCACGGCCGATCCTGCCGAGGAAGTGACCGTGGCCTGGGAGATCCTGCGGGCCCTGGGCCTGCGCCGTCGCGGGCCGGAGATCATCTCCTGCCCCACCTGCGGACGTACGGAGATCGACCTCTTCGGCCTGGCGCGTGCCGTGGAGGATGCGCTGGCCGAATCCACGGCGGACATCAAGGTCGCGGTCATGGGCTGTGTGGTCAACGGACCCGGCGAGGCCCGCGAGGCCGACCTGGGCGTGGCCGGCGGCCGCGACAAAGGCATCATTTTCCGCAAGGGGGAAGTCATCCGTTCCGTCAAGGGACAGGACGCCCTGCTCGCGGCTTTTATGGAAGAACTTCAACGACTGCTTAAAGAAAAGGAAACTCACTGATGCGTTTCAGCTCCACCTACATCCCCACGCTCAAGGAATCCCCTTCCGAAGCGGAAGTGGTCAGCCACAAGCTGCTGCTGCGCGCCGGCATGGTCCGCAAGCTCACCTCCGGCGTGTACATCTACCTGCCTCTGGGCCTGAAGGCCCTGGAAAACGTGCAGCGCGTGGTGCGCGAGGAAATGGACGCCGCCGGTTTCTCCGAGCTGCTCATGCCCATGGTCATCCCCGGCGACCTCTGGAAAGAGACCGGCCGCTGGGAGTACTACGGCAAGGAGCTGCTGCGCTTCAAGGACCGCAACGACCGCGATTACTGCCTTGGCCCCACGCATGAGGAAGTCATCACCGACCTGGTTCGCGGCGAAGTGCGCTCCTACCGTCAGCTGCCCGTGCGCCTGTACCAGATCCAGACCAAGTTCCGCGACGAGATCCGCCCCCGCTTCGGCCTGATGCGCGGCCGTGAATTCGTCATGAAGGACGCTTACTCCTTCGATTCCAGCGATGCCGGTGCCGATGAAAGCTACAAGCTGATGTACGATGCCTACTGCCGCATCTTCAAGCGTCTGGGCCTGCGTTTCCGCGCTGTGGAAGCCGATACCGGCTCCATCGGCGGCAATTTCTCGCACGAGTTCATGGTGCTGGCCGATACCGGTGAAGACACCATCGCCGCCTGCACCGAATGCAGCTACGCCGCCAACGTGGAACGCGCCGAAGTGGTCTGGAACGGCACCCCCTGCACCGAGACCTGCGCCCCCTATGAAAAGGTCGCCACGCCCGCGGCCCACACCGTGGAAGAAGTGAGCGCCATGCTCAAGGTGGCTCCTGCGCAGGTGGTCAAGACCATGCTCTTCGTGGTGGACGGCAAGACCGTGGCCGTGCTGGTGCGCGGCGACCGCGAAGTCAACGACATCAAGCTCAAGAACCTGCTCAATGCCACCACCGTGGAACTGGCTCCGGCCGCCGTGGTGGAAAAGGTGACGGCCGCGCCTCTGGGCTTTGCCGGTCCCGTGGGCCTGGATGTGCCCATCTATGCCGACCTCGAGCTGCAGGGTGCCACCGACTACGTGGTGGGCGCCAATGCCGCTGACGCGCATCTGGTGCACGTGGACCTGCGCCGCGACGTCAAGGTCACGTCCTACGCCGACCTGCGCTGCATCACCCTGAGCGATCCCTGCCCGCGCTGCGGCGGTGCCATCGAGCTGCCCAAGGGCATCGAAGTGGGCCACATCTTCAAGCTGGGCACCAAGTACAGCGACGCCATGCATGCCGTGTATCTGGACGAGAACGGCAAGGAAAACGTCATGATCATGGGTTGCTACGGCATCGGCATCTCCCGTGTGGTGGCCTCTGCCATCGAGCAGAACCACGACGGGCACGGCATCATCTTCCCGCCCACCGTGGCTCCTGTGGAATGCATCCTGCTCAACCTCGACCCCGGCAAGGAAGAAGTCCGCGCCAAGGCCGAAGAGATCTACGCCATGCTGTGCAAGGCCGGTGTGACCGTGCTGCTGGATGACCGCGAAGAGCGCCCCGGCGTCAAGTTCAAGGATGCCGACCTCATCGGTGCGCCCATGCAGCTGGTGCTGGGCGGCAAGGGCCTGTCCCGCGGCGTGCTGGAATGCAAGGACCGCCGTACGGGCGAAAAGGGCGAGCTGCCCGTGGACGCCCTGGAGACCGCGCTGCCTCAGTGGATGGAAGGCGTGCGCAAGGCCTGGGCCGAGCGCCGCGCCTAGGACGGCTGACAGCGGAGCCCCTGCATGCCCGCTGCGTGTGAACAAGAGCGCATCCTGTCCGTTACTGAGCTGACGGACAGGATGCGTCGTACTCTGGAGGGGACCTTCCCCTTCGTCTGGGTCCGGGGCGAGATAGGAGAACTGTCTTTCCCCGGATCCGGGCATATCTATTTTACCCTCAAGGATGCCGGTGCCCAGCTGCAATGCGTCTGGTTCCGGGACCGCCAGATGCGCGGCCGGAATTTCGACCCCCTGACCGGCGAGATCTTTGCCGAGCCCCGGCCGGACCCCGTGCGCCTGCTGCGGCAGGGCTCCGAACTCTTCTGTGCCGGACAGATCAGCGTCTACGGACCGCGCGGCAGGTACCAGCTGATCGTGGAGCTGGTGCAGGCCGGAGGGCAGGGCCTGCTGGCCCAGGCCTTTGAAGAGCGCAAACAGGCGCTGGCCGCCCGCGGTTTTTTTGCTGCGGAGCGCAAGCGTCCGCTGCCTGCCAGCCCCAGCCGCGTGGCGCTGGTGACGTCTCCTGCCGGGGCCGCCATCCATGACTTCATGGAGCTGGCTTCCGTGCGGGGCCTGGGGGCCGAAGTGCGCCTGTTCCCGGTGCGGGTACAGGGCGAAGGCGCTGCCGGACAGATCTGTCGGGCCTTGGACGAGATCAACCGCCAGGGCTGGGCTCAGGTCGCGGTGATCATCCGGGGCGGCGGTTCACTGGAAGATCTTTGGTGCTTCAACGAGGAAGAAGTGGCGACAGCCATCTTTGCTTCCAAGATCCCGGTGCTGGCGGGTATCGGCCATGAAGTGGACGTGACCCTGGCCGATATGACGGCCGACGTGCGTGCGGCCACTCCGTCCCACGCGGCCCAGCTGCTCTGGCCCTTGCGGCGCGAATACTGGCAGCGGCTGGACGAGCTTTCGCTGGCGCTGGAACGCGCACGTCAGGGATGGCTGCAACGGCAGGAAGACCGGCTCCAGCGTTGCGAGCGTGGCCTGCGCCTGTGTTCGCCTGCACGCCGTCTTGAAGGGGCGGAGCTGCAATTGCGGCAGTGGCAGCAACGTCTGCTCCAGGCCGGGGAACGTTTGTTGCGGGATCGCGAACAGCGCCTGCAGCACAGTCAGGAGCGTTTGCGGGCCCTCACGGGGCCGGGGCGGCTGGCGCATCTGCAGCAGCGCCTTGCCCTGCTGGAACAGAAGGTTGGCAATGCCGCACATCTGCTGGTGCGCGGCCGTGAGCAGGTCGTGCGGGACTATACGCGTGATCTGGCGCGTCTGGGGCAGGAGGCTGCCTCGCGTCGCGGGCACGAGCTGGAATGTCTGGAGCTGCGCCTTGCGGCCTGCAATCCGCTGGCTCCGCTGGGACGCGGCTATGCCGTGGTACGTACGGTCGAAGGGCGCGTGCTTGCTTCAGCCGGGCAGGGCCGTGCCGGGCAGGACGTGCGCATCCTGTTGCAGGACGGGGAGCTGGAAGCCAGGGTCACCGCAGTACATCCTCATGACGGGCAGGGAGGGAATAATGTCTGAACAGACTTCTTTTTTCCAACGGCCGGTCGGCGGCATCCTGGGGGCAGTGGCCCTGCTCCTGCTGTGGGCCTTTCCGGCCATGGCGGCCATGCATCTGGACGTTCCCGCACGGGCAGCCCGCGGCGATGCCATCCGTGTGCAGGCCTCCGGAGATGGGCCGGTCCGGCCTGTGACCGTTTTCTGGCTGGAGCGTGAGCACGTCATGGCGGCACAGCCGTCGGGGAGTGGCTGGCAGGCGGAGTTCCTGCTGCCCGTGCCGCTGGACAGCGGCGCCCAAAGCCTTGTTCTGAAAGCACGGACGCAAGACGGCCGACAGGCGGAGGCCCGAGTGATCCTGTTCGACAAAAAGCGTCCCGTGCAGGCCCTGCGGGTGGACAAAAAATATGTGGACCCGCCGGCAGCAGTGCAGGAACGCATCCGCAAGGACCGGGAAAAGGCCGGCAAGGCTTTGGACAACTACAGCCCGGAACGTTTGTGGACGGCCCCTTTTGCACGGCCCGTGCCGGGGGGCGTATCCAGCAAGTTCGGGCTCAAGCGGGTCTTCAATGACCAGCCGCGTGGCGTGCATCGCGGGCTCGATCTGCGTGGTGCGGAAGGGACGCCCATCCTGGCCTGTGCCGACGGCCGGGTCGTGCTGGCCGACGATTTGTATTTTTCCGGCAATGCCGTATATATTGACCACGGGCAGGGAGTGTTCACTTCCTACCTGCACATGTCCCGAATCCTTGTCCGGCCGGGCGATGTGGTCCGGCGTGGCCAGATCATCGGCAAAGTGGGATCCACGGGGCGGGTCACGGGGCCGCATCTGCACCTTTCCCTGATCGTCCTGGGGCAGGCGGTGGACCCGGAACCCTTGTTGGAAGCACGTCCCGCTGCCCGGAGATGATGAAGCATGAAAGCCAGAACGACCAAGAAGAACCTGACTTTTGAAGAACGCATGGCGCGCCTGCAGGAGATAGTGGAAGCCCTGGAGAACGGGCAGCCGTCGCTGGAAGAGGGGATGGCCCTGTATCAGGAGGGCATGGAATGTTCCCTGCAATGCCGACGCCAGCTGGAACAGGCCCGGCAGCAGCTGACGGTCTGGCAGGAAGGACAGGTCCGGGCGTTCCGGCCGGAAGAAAATATGGAAGATTCCCTGCAACAGAGTGTGGAGCAACGATGATGATGTCTACAGAAGCCATGAAGTCCCTGCTGAAAGAACGCGGGAAGCTGGTGGAAAGCTATCTGGCGACCTGTCTTGACGGGCAGGAGATGCCGCCCCGGTTGCGGGAATCCATGCTGTACAGCCTGCAGGCGGGCGGCAAACGTTTGCGTCCCGTCCTGTGCCTGAGCTGTGCCGCCCTGTGCGGCCTGAAAGCGGAGGACGTGCTGCCCTTCGCCTCCGCCATCGAGATGGTCCATACCTATTCCCTGATCCACGACGACCTGCCCGCCATGGATGACGACGACCTGCGCCGCGGCAAGCCGTCCAATCACAAGGCCTTCGACGAGGCGACGGCCATCCTGGCCGGAGATGCCCTGCTGACGGATGCCTTCGCCCATATGTGCCGGGTGGAACTGCCCGCCGGTCAGGTGCTGCGGGCCGTGGCGGAATTTGCCCGTGCCGCCGGTTCGTCCGGCATGGTGGGCGGACAGGAATGGGACATGCTCTACACCGGTCTGCCGCCCGTGAGCATGGCGGAGCTGCGCCGCATGCACGCCATGAAGACCGGAGCCCTGTTGCGGGCCTCCTGCGTGTGCGGTGCGCTGCTGGCCGGTGCTGCGGACGATGTGTGCGAGCGCATCGGCCGTTACGGTGCCGCGCTGGGGGTGGCTTTCCAGATCGCGGACGACATCCTGGATGTCGTTTCGGATACGGCCACTCTGGGCAAGCCTGCCGGCAGCGATGCTGAACAGGGCAAGAACACCTATCCGGCGCTGGTGGGCCTTGACGAAAGCCGTCGTCTGGCCCGCGAGCAGGCGGATGCCGCCTGTGCCGCGCTGGCCGGTTTCAACGGCCCCGAAGCCGAATTCCTGCGTGCCCTTGCCGAGTACACCATCACGAGAGCGGCCTAAAAGATGACGGAGAATACTGCACAGTCCCTGCTGGACAGCCTGACCTCACCGAAGCAGGTGATGGATCTTTCTGACGAACAGCTCCCGGTGCTGGCTGCGGAGCTGCGCAAGCGCATCATCGATGTGGTGTCCAAGAACGGCGGGCATCTGGCCCCCTCGCTGGGGGTCGTGGAACTGACCCTGGCCCTGCTGCATACCTTCAATATGGAGCAGGACAAGATCGTCTGGGACGTGGGGCATCAGGCCTACGCCTACAAGCTGCTGACCGGACGCGCCTCACAGTTCCACACCCTGCGTACCCTGGGAGGCCTTGCGGGCTTTCCGCGCCGCAGTGAGAGCCCGTATGACCGCTTTGGGGTGGGGCATTCCTCCACATCCATCTCCGCGGCCCTTGGCATGGCCATGGCCCGTGACCTGGCCGGCGGCAAGGAGCATGTGCTGGCCGTCATCGGTGACGGTTCCCTGACCGCGGGCGAGGCCTTCGAAGGCCTGAACCTGGCCGGACATATGGGACGTCGGCTCATCGTGGTGCTCAACGACAACGAGATCTCCATCTCGCCCAATGTGGGCGCCCTGTCCCTGTTCCTGAGCCGTACGCTGTCCCGGCGCTGGGTACGGCAGACGCGCAAGGATGTGCTCCAGCTTTTGCGCTCCATCCCCCGTATCGGTCAGAAGCTGGCCCTGTACGCCATGCGCGGCGAATGGAGCTTCAAATCCTTTTTCACGCCCGGCATGCTGTTCGAAGCCTTCCGCTTCACCTATATCGGGCCTGTGGACGGGCACGACCTGCCCGCCCTGTGCCGTCATTTGCAGATGGCGGCAGCCGTGGAAGACGGGCCGGTGCTGCTGCATGTGCGCACCTGCAAGGGCAAGGGCTATGCCCCGGCGGAGAAAGATCCCACGCATTTCCATGGTGTGGGCCACTTTGAGCCGGAAACGGGCCTGCTCATCCCCAGCAGCAACAAGACGCCTTCCTTTACCGGCATCTTCGGCAAGACACTGGTCGAGCTGGCGGAAAAAGATGACCGCCTGCTGGCCATCACGGCAGCCATGCCCGAAGGCACGGGGACGAACCTTTTTGAAGAGCGCTTCCCGGAGCGTTTCGTGGACGTGGGCATCTGCGAACAGCACGCCGTCACCTTTGCCGCCGGTCTGGCGGCCAGCGGCTTCCATCCCGTGGTGGCCATCTATTCCACGTTCCTGCAGCGTGCCTATGACCAGATCGTCCATGACGTCTGCCTGCAGAAATTGCCCGTGACCTTCTGTGTGGACCGGGCAGGTCTGGTGGGCGAGGACGGGGCCACACATCATGGCGTCTTCGATATCGCCTATCTGCGCCATATCCCCGAGATGACCCTGCTGGCCCCCCGTGACGAGAACATGCTGCGCCATTGCCTGCTGACGGCCACCACGTCCGGTGGCCCCTGCGCCGTGCGCTATCCGCGCGGTGCCGGTATGGGGGTCCCGCTGGATGCCGAGCTGCGTCTGCTGCCTTCTGCCCAGGGCGAGATCGTGCAGGACGGGGAGCGGGTGGCCATCGTGGCCGTAGGCAATCGCGTACGCCCGGCTCTGGAAGCCGCGGCAGCCATCGAAAAGGAATTCGGCTTCCGGCCGCTGGTTTTCGACCCCATCTGGCTCAAGCCGCTGCCTGCGGTGCAGCTGGCCGAGATCGCCCGCACATTCGACAACGTCGTCTTTGTGGAAGAAGGTTGCCTGGCAGGTGGTTTTGCCTCGGCCGTGCTGGAACGGTGGGCCGATGACGGCCTGTTGCGCGGCCAGCGTATCCGCCGACTGGGTATCGGCGATGCCTTCGTGGAGCACGGGACTCAGGCCCAGTTGCGCGAACTGGTGGGCCTGCGGGCACCGGACATCATCCGGGCCGTGCGGGAACTGGTCCTGAAGGACTGATCATTTTTTGCATCAACGGGAACGAAGGGAGCGTACCTGCCGGTACGCTCCTTTTTTATGCATGCTGGGGAAACGATGGGCGGAGCAAGATGCTGGGATGGGGAATCCCAGAGGGATAGCGTTCCGGCAGGAGGATGGAAGGTAACAGGCAGACGTTGGCGAAGATATGCGCGCAGGGAACGGGCCTTCTATTCGGAGGGCGCAAGGGCCGGGAATCCGCTGCTGTTGCCGCCGGCGCAGTGCCTCAGTTTTTCTGAGCGTCTTGCCGGTTTTCGACATAAAAGCGGATGCTGCCCCCTTTGAGATGGGCCATGATATTGCCGGGCAGCTGGAAGGTGGTGCCGCCCCGGCCATCCTGCCAGGCTTGGTCAAGGGCCAGCAGCGTGGCGGAACGGGCCTGACCGCCGGAAAGGCGGGCCAGCCGGGCAACGGCCCGGTGGTAAAGACGCAGCCTCAGGGCCGCATGTGCCCCCCGCAACAGGGCGCGGGGCAGGGTGATGCTGCCGGAGGCCTCCTGCCAGGGCGTACGGGCAAGATGGCGTTCCAGCTCCTGCTGCCAGTAGTCCCCGTCGATACCGGCCAGTTCCCAGAGATGCAGGCAGGCTTCCTCAAGACGGGGGTTCTCCTGCCGCAGGAGGGGAAGGACGGTATGCCGCAGGCGATTGCGGGTATAGCGGGTATCCGCGTTGCTGCTGTCTTCCCGCCAGAGGATGCCGCAGTGGTGCAGAAGCTCTTTCAGAGCACGGTTATCCGTGCGGAGCAGGGGACGCAGCAGATGCCGTTCCGCATCTTCGGCCCGCATGCCGCCCAGTGCCGGCCAGCCGGTGCCGCGCAGGAAGCGGAGCAGCTGGTCTTCGGCCACATCGCTCCGGTGATGCCCCAGCAGGATGGCTGTGGCGCCACATGACAGTCTGGCCTGCTCCAGCAGGGCATAACGCGCCAGCCTGGCTGCCTCCTCCGTTCCCAGCCCGTCTTGCCGTGCCAGACGGGCCACATCTGCCGTCAGGATACGGCAGGGGATGCGCCAGTCCTGACAGAGCCGGGCCACGAAGGCGGCATCCTCGGCGGATTCCGGCCGCAGCTGATGGTCCACCGTTGCCACATGCAGCCGCCAGTCATGCCGGGGGGCCAGCAGGGCCATGATGCACAAAAGGGCTGTCGAATCCGCGCCGCCGGAAACGGCCAGCAGCCAGCGTTTTCCGTCAGCCATCTTCAGGTCGTCACGACAAAAACGCTCCACATCCAGGCACAGACGGGCCAGCCGGGACGGGAGCGTTTGCAGTTCGGGGATGGGGATCATGCCGCAGGGCATTCCGCTTAGTTGGGGATCTTGAGTTCTTTCAGGGTATCCGTGATGTAGTCCATCATGTGGCGCTGCAGCTCGGGCGAGGCATAGGCCACGCATTCACAGCGGATGCGGCCCCGGGCTCGCACCAGCAGCTCCAGACGCAGGCTGGTCTCTTCGCATTCCAGCGCCATGACATAGGGACCGCACTGGCTTTCGTGTTCCTTCTGCACGGCGCTGAGCATATGGGCGGGGATGGGCAGCCAGTAGATGCCGTCCAGTCCGGCGCCCAGATCCATGGCATCCAGATGTTCGCACAGACGCTTGGTCTCTTCGGCACGCAGGTCATCGATGAGGAAATAGCGCATTATTCGTGCTCTCCGTTGTTCCGGGCACTACAGGTACAGCCCTGGTCAAGGTTGAAGATGCGGCGCATGAGGCTGATGCGCGGAGCGCTGCCTTCCTGCGACATGGTACCGCGCTTGAGGAACATGATGGGGTCGTGGTTCAGCTTGCGGACCAGAGCCAGCGCCATGACCTCGATGGCTTCGCGTGTGGCGTCGTCCACATGGCCCAGACGTTTCAGGGTGCGGGCCACTTCTTCATGGGCGGCGTTCTCGCCATGCTGGATAAGATCCACGATGGTGGGCTGTACGTCCAAGCTGCACAGCCACTGCCGGAAGATGTCCACTTCTTCGTCCACGATCTCGGCGGCTTTCTGGGCCTCGTCGCGGCGGGTGGCCAGGTTTTCTTCCACCACTTCCTTGAGGTCGTCGATATCGTAAAGATAGACGTTGTCCAGGCCGTTGACGTCGGGGTCGATGTCACGGGGGACGGCGATGTCGATGAAGAACATGGGCCGGTTCTTGCGCGCCTTGAGCACACCGCGGATGTCACGGGCGCGGATGACGGGATCCGGCGAACCGGTGGACGTGATGATGATGTCCACTTCCGTCAGATGGGACGCCAGGGATTCGAAAGGCAGGGCCCGGCCATTGAACTGGCGCGCCAGCTCTTCACCGCGCGAGAACGTGCGGTTGGCCACCAGGATCTCGTCCACACCGGCCTGGAGCAGGTGGGTGGCGGCCAGTTCGGCCATTTCACCGGCGCCCACCAGCATGGCCTTGTGGTGCTGCATCTCGCCGAAGATGCGCTTGGCCAGTTCCACGGCGGCATAACTGATGGAAACGGCGCTGGAGGCCACGGCGGTCTCGGTACGCACGCGCTTGGCCACGGAAAACGCCTTGTGCAGCAGGCGGTTGAGGATCACGCCGGTGGCATGGCAGGCGGCCGCCTTGCGGTAGGCGCTCTTGAGCTGCCCCAGGATCTGGGGCTCGCCCAGGATCATGGAGTCCAGACTGGAAGCCACGGAGAACAGGTGCCGCACGGCATCCATGTTCTTGTAGATGTAGACATAGGGCCGGAGCTCTTCGGGGTCGGTACCGCGTGCGGTGGCCCAGCGTTCCAGGATACGGCCCGCCACATCGCCATGACCGGTGGCGAGCAGTTCCACACGGTTGCAGGTGGAAAGGATCATGGCTTCACCGATGACGTCGTCACACGGCAGGGCCCAGTTTTCCCGGCTGCAAAAATCCACAAGGGCGAAACGTTCGCGCACGTCCACACCGGCGGTGCGATGGTTCAGGCCAACAAGTACGATATCACAATCCATATCAACGTCGGTGGATTAAGGTTTGATGAAGGAATGATGCGTTTCCATCAGGGTATTGACGACCACGATGGAGAAAAGGCTCAGGCCGAAGACCAGCACCATCAGGCGGGCAGGCTTGCGGCCGCGCCAGCCGGTGGCCAGACGGCCATGGAACACATAGGCCATGAGCAGCCAGACGATGATGCTGACCACTTCCTTGGGGTCACCGGTGAAGGTGGCACCGTAGACGGGCTTGGCCCAGAACAGGCCGGAGACGACACCCAGCGTGTACAGCGGGAACGAAGCCGCCACGCCGAAGGCATTGATCTTGTCCAGCAGGGAAAGGGCCGGCATGTCCTGCCAGAAGCCTTCCATGCGCTGCTTGCTCTTGATGCGCCGTTCCAGGAACAGGAACAGGGAGCTGGCGGCAAAAGCCAGCGTCATGAGGCCCATGCTGAGGAACAGCGCCCCCACGTGCAGGGCGTAGAAAGACCCCTTGAGCTGGGGAGGCACCTGCACCACGGCGGAGAGATACGGGGCGGAAACGGCAAACAGGATGAGGGCCAGCGGCGTGGCCAGCAGAAGCAGGGCTTCCTGCTTGTACCGCAGGCGGCTGACAAGCCCGCACAGCAGGACGAACCAGGCCAGCATCTGCAGATAGCCGCCAAGGCTCAGGCCCGTGGGCATAGTCTTGTGGAAGCCGAGCAGGAGGGAGAACGTCTGGCAGACGAATCCCAGTCCCGCCAGCCAGCAGCCCAGCCGCCGCCAGAAGGCATTGCGCAGCAGCATGCCGGCCAGACCGGCCACAGTGGCAGCGCCGTAACAACACAGGGTCAGTAGGGTGGAGGTCTCAGGCGATAACATCAAGCAACTCCGGGATGCGGTCGTGCAGCTTTGGCGGCAGCAGGGCCTGCAGACAGCGCAGGCACGCCTGCCGGTCGCCCTGTTGCAGATGATCCTGCAGGGGCGACTGGGCCAGAGCGCGGAACAGGGCCGTATTGTGCCCTGTCTCGTCGTGCAAGGCAAGGACCATGGGACGCAACCGTCCCATCAGACGGACCATTTTCTGACGGGCATCCAGCCAGGTCGTCAGTTCGCCCTTCCAGCGTCGGGAAAGGGCCGGGCTGGCGCCGCCGGTGGAAAGGGCCAGCGCCATACTGCCGGATCGGGCCACGGCGGGCACGATGAACGAGCCTTCCGTAGGGGCATCGATGCAATTGCACAGGATATGGCGTTCGCGGCAAAGAAGGGCGATATGCCTGTTGACCGCGGCGTTGCCCGTGGCGGCAAAGACCAGCTGGCGACCGTCCAGGTCCTCGTCACGGAAGGGCCGCTGCTCAAAACGGACGCAGGGCTGTTCCAGCAGCGGAAGCAGGTCTGCGGCAGGGGCTTCCATGTCCAGGGCCAGGATGGAAGCCGGTGCACAATGCAGCAGCCCTTGCAGTTTGCGGCTGCCGACACCTCCCAGCCCGGCCACGAGACAGTGCATGCCGCTCAGGTCCAGAAAAAGAGGATAGAAATTTTTTTCAGGGGATTCGTGAGGCATGGGCAACTTCCCGGTAGCGGCCCGGACGCACGACAGCCAGCATGCCTCCTTCAAAAAAGCGGCACACTGGCTGTCGCATCGGCTAGAGCCGGATCAGTTCCATAAAATAGGGCAGAGTGAAGCCCATGGACAGCAGCAGCCCGATCACAAGGGCAGGCTTCTGGCGCAGCGGCGTGGCACTGCGCGCGACCAGGGTCCAGAGCAGGGCAGGCAAAAGCCAGAGCAGCACGCGCAGGCTCTGGAAAATGGCATCCTGCTGCATGAACACGCCGGTGGTCTGCCAGGTCTGCCAGATCTCCAGTCCGCTGGAGGCCACCAGCAGCAGCCAGAGCAGGACCCAGGCGTTGCGGGCCCAGCTCGTGCACCAGGGGACCATGGTATTGTAGTAGTCCCGGCCAAAATCATCGGCCTTGCGGCGCAGGAGCAGCCACACGGCGCCAAAGGCACCGGCAAGGGCAAAGATCAGGGGCAGGGTGTAGCACAGGGCGCTCAGGTAGGCCTGACCGAACTGGGGCGTGAACAGCTGCGGGATGGTGATCCTGCTGGCCTCGGGCAGGGAAAGGGCATTGTACAGGCGGGTGACGGCCATGACGCCCACACAGGTCATCAGGCCCTGCAGGAAAGCGATGACGCCCAGGATGATGTGCAGCACAGGATAATTGGTCAGGAATTTCCAGAGCATGAAATAGCAGCAGGAAACGATGACCGAAAAACCGAACATCATCCAGGTGGCTTCACTGAGCAGGACGATGATGCTGTAGGAATCGAAGCCGTCCAGCGCCAGGATGAGCCACAGGCGGCCCCCCAGCAGCATGAGCCAGCCCAGCATCATGCTCAGGCAGGCCAGTTGCCGCGCACATTTGTTGTAAGCGGAACGCTTGCGCCGCAGGGCTACGATCTCGCCGCAGATGGCGATGCAGGTAAGGCCGAAATAGGCATAGAGCAGGGCAAAGGGCACGATGATGCTCCCCATGTCCAGCCCTGTCTGCAGCAGCGGATTGTCAGCGATGAAGGCGCGTACGCTCTCTAAAAAGTTCCCCATTGTTCCTCCAAAGATTCACCGGATCCCGGTTCTCCGGCAGGGAGACGCCGAGTTCGTGTTGGTTGTGCCTCAAAAATGGCCGTGCTGCAAGCAGCGCTTGCATTGCCGGAGCGCATCGGGCAGAAAAAAGACAGGAGTCTCCCATGAAAGCACATGCCCTCAGTCTGTCCTTGTTGCTTGCGGTCCTGCCTGCCCTGTCGCATCCCGTGGCCATTCCGGCCGCAGAAGCGCAGCGATCGCAGGAAAGCTGGCAGCTGCCGTGGTCTGATGGCAGCGGGCCCGTGCATGCCTACCGCGGTCCCGTGCGGGAGGAGTACCTGGAGTGTGACCAGGGGCAATGCCCCCTGCCTGCCCACGAAGGAGGCGCTCCGGCCAGCGGTCCGTCCGAAGGCCTGTCGCCCGAGGTGGAGCCTGCGGCACCCGCGCGACAGGATGCCCCTGTGGCGCAGGGCAAGGCTGGGGAAAAGGCGGACCTGCCTGTCGCAAAAGGGCAGGAGATACATTCGGAGCAAGAGATCCCGTCCCGGGAAAAACACCCGTCCTTCACCGCCGCGACCGCCAGTCCTGCTGCCGGGAAGGGCATGACGGCCCCGTCACCGGAGGCTCCCTCCGCACAGGCACCCTCCGGGAATCCCAAAAAGAAACAGTCCGCCGCCGCTTCCAGACCGGCGGCAAATAAGGCGTCCGGCCCTTCATCGGCGCAACAGCTTGACGGGGCGGCTCAAGGCGCAGCTCCTGCTCCCGGCGCAAACAGTCCGTCCGATGGCGCGACAGCGGACACCTCTGTGCCCGTCACCGATGAAAAAGCCGCCTATCAGGCGGGGCTGGATCTTATATTGTCGGGTCGTCTGGACGAAGGCATGGCCCGGATGCAGGCCTTGCTGGATCAGCATCCTTCCGGAGCGTATGCGGCCAATGCCGAATATTGGCTGGGTGAGGCCCTGTCCAGCCAGGGCCGGAACGAAGAGGCCCTGAAACACTTCCGTAATGTGGAGGCCCGCTATCCCAAACATCATAAGAATGCCGATGCCCTGCTGCGTACCGGGATGATATTGAGGCAGCAGGGAGATGCGGCAGGCGCCGGCAAGGCTTTCCGGCAGGTGATGCAACGCTTCCCCGCATCAACGGCTGCCAGCCTCATCCGTAAGAAAGGACTCGTGCAGCCATGACAGATGTTTCAGCTCCCCTGTCCGTCCGCTGGGTCGATATGGATGACCGTGCCCGTCGCGAATACTGGGCCGGTCTTGCTCTGCGCCATTGTCGCGGTCTGGGGGCCCGTTCGTGCTGCCGTCTGCTCCGGCATTTCGGCTCGGCCTTCGCCGCACTGGAAGGCAGGGAGAGGTGGGCCGATGCCGGTGTGGACAGAGGCAGGGCCGCCGAGCTTTCCACGGGATCGTGGCGTGTCACGGCACGGGCAGAGTGGGATGCCATCCGCGATCTGGACGCTGTCGTCGTCCAGTGGCATGAGGCCGTCTATCCGGCCTTACTTCGTACGCTGCCCGACGCACCCGTCCTGCTCTACTGTCTGGGCGATATTTCTCTGCTGGCCAATCCGGCAGTGGCCGTCATCGGCTCGCGCAAGGCAACGCCTCGGGGGCAGGCCCTGGCCGGACATATGGCGGGGGCCTTCGCCTCCTGGGGCATCACGGTGGTCTCGGGCATGGCCTGGGGCATCGACAAGTCGGCGCATGAGGCCGCGCTGGACAGGACAGGGAGCAGCATCGCCGTGCTGGGGACGGGCATAGATATCCCGTATCCCCGGGCCAACAGCCGTCTGTATGACAGGATGGCGGCAAAGGGCCTGCTGGTCTCGGAGTTCGCGCCCGGTACACCGGCCCTGCGGGAAAATTTTCCTGTCCGCAACCGCATCATCAGCGGCCTTTCTTTGGGGGTCGTCGTGGTGGAGGCCGCCAGCCGTTCAGGGACCCTTATCACCTCGCGTCTGGCGCTGGAGCAGGGGAGGGAAGTCTATGCCGTACCGGGAGCGGCCCTGTCCGGCCAGAGCCTCGGCTGTCAGGAGCTCGTCCGGCAGGGAGCCAAGCCGGTGTTCGCGCCGGAAGACGTGCTGGAAGATCTTGCCGGGCCATTGCGTGATTTTGGCGTGCAGGCCGACCATCTGACACGGGAAGCCGCGGAGTGCCGTCGCCGGGCCGAAGCCGCGGGCACGGGCCTGTCCCGCACGCTTTTTGCCTGTATGCCGCCGGAAACGGACGCTCCTGCGCGAGAGCTCGATCCCGGCGACGGGGGAGGGGCTCCGGCACAAGGGACGGACGGAGAGACGGATACCGCTGCCGCCTCTCCGGCACAGGACACTATCATCCCGCTGTTACGGGAGCAGGGCCCCTTGCACGTGGATGCCCTGGGGGCCGCTCTGGGACGCAGCCCTGCCGAGCTGGCGCCGGTGCTGTTGGGACTGGAGATAATGGGCCGCATCCGGCGCTTGCCGGGCGCGCGTTACGAGGCCGTATAGATGGGACGACATATTGAAAAGGATACGATGGAAGAGGAGCTCGATCCCCGCACCACCCTGGAGATAGAATCTTTCCTGGCCTGGCTGGACGTGCAGCGGGGACTTTCGCCCACGACGCAGATCGCCTACGGGACGGACCTGCGTCAGCTGGCCCTTTTTCTTGCGCAGCGCGGTGCCAGTCTTGCCCGTCCTGCCGAGGTGAGCAAAAAACATATCCAGGCCTGGCTGGCCCGTCTGTACGCGCTGGGAGAAGCCAAAAGCTCCATGGCCCGCAAGCTCGCGGCGGCGCGGACGTTTTTCCGCTATCAGCAGCGCATGGGACGCACGGAAAACAATGTGGCGGCCCAGGTGCGCAACCCCAAGCAGGAGCAGCGTCATCCCCGCGTCCTCAATGTGGATCAGGCCTTTGCCGTGCTGGATACCCCTGATGCCCTGGCCGGGACAGGCTCTCTCCGCATCCCTCCTGCCACCGGTGATGCCCTGGCGGCCCGGGACCATGCGCTGGCGGAATTGCTGTACGGCTCCGGTCTGCGCATCTCCGAAGCTCTGGGGCTCGATGTGACGGATCTGCGGCTGGAAGAGGGCGTCGCCCGCGTCTTCGGCAAAGGGGCCCGCGAGCGCATGTCGCCGTTGTCGGACACGTCCGTAACGGCGTTGCGGGCCTGGCTCGGGCAGCGTGGCACGCTGGCGCCCGAGGGAGAAAAAGCCCTGTTCGTAGGGGCACGGGGCGGCCGCCTCGACCGCCGTGAAGCCATGCGCCGCATAGAAAGGCTGTGCCGCAACGCGGGAGTGGAGCCTGTCTCGCCCCATGCCTTGCGGCATTCGTTCGCGACGCATCTGCTGGATGCCGGTGCCGACCTGCGCAGCGTGCAGGAGTTGCTGGGACACCAGCGCCTGACCACCACACAGCGCTATACGCGGGTCAGTCTGGAGCGTCTGATGCACCTGTATGATGAAGCACATCCGAGGGCACAGAAAAAAATAAAAAAATCACAAGTTCGTCATAAAAGTAAAAAAATAGATAAAAAACAATAGGGTAAGTTTTATTTTTTGGTAAAACGGGTCAGGTTTTTTTTTAGGGGGGGGTTGGCAAGCCCCAGGTCTTGTGCTAAAGGTAACAAGCGTAAGGCAACTTACACACGTAACTGTGCAACGAAATTCCCAAAGAGGAGATATACCATGGCTGCACTCGTTCTTGGTCACATGAACCCCGATACCGACAGCATCATTTCCGCCATCGCCGCTGCTGACCTGTACAGCAAGCGTGGCTTTGAAGTCACCCCCGCCGCCCAGGGTGCTCCTACCCCTGAGACCGAATTCGTGCTGAAGAAGTTCGGCCTGACCGCTCCTCAGGTTGTGGAAGATGTGGCCGGTAAGGACCTGTACCTGGTCGACTACTCTGACCTGGCCCAGGCCCCCAAGGGCATGGACTCCGCCACCGTGCTGGGTATCGTTGACCACCACAAGCTGGGCGATGTGACCACCTCCAGCCCGCTGGAAGCCTGGATCTGGCCCGTGGGCTGCACCGGCACCGTGCTGAAAAACATGTACGACTTCTACGGCGTGGAACTGCCCAAAGCCATCGCCGGTGGCCTGCTGTGCGCCATCCTGTCCGACACCGTGATGTTCAAGTCCCCCACCTGTACCGAAGCTGACAAGAAGGCCGTGGAAGCCCTGGCCAAGGTCGCCGGCGTGGAAGACGTCATGGCCCTCGGTATGGAAATGTTCACCGTGAAGAGCGCTGTTGACGGCGCCTCCATGTCCGACCTGGTCTTCCGTGACTACAAGGACTTCGACATGAACGGCAACAAGGTCGGTATCGGCCAGCTGGAAGTCGTCGACCTGTCCATCCTCGACAAGGTGAAAGACGGCCTGAAAGCCGAAATCGCCAAGGTCAAGGGCGAAGGCCGCCACAGCGTGTTCCTGCTGCTGACCGACATCATGAAGGAAGGCTCTGAAATGCTGATCGTCTCCGATGATCCCGCCGTGGTCGAAAAGGCCTTCGGCGTGAAGCCCGACGGCGACAGCGTGTGGCTGCCCGGCGTGATGAGCCGCAAAAAGCAGGTCGTGCCCAACTTTGAAAAGGCCTTCAAATAAGGTTTTTGCTCAAAGCTGATATGGGGCCGCTCCTTCGGGGGCGGCCCTTTTTGTTTGGAAAAACGCCGTCACCATGTGTGCCAGAACCGCAGAGCCAGTTCGAGAGGGCGTTAAAATGCCGGACAAGGATGTTCCCTGCAGGGTGCCGGTATCGCTTGAAAGCATACACCGCCTTGAGGTGCGGGCTGCCGGGACTATCGTCACTGGGCCAAGATGGAACGATCCTGATTTGGTAAAGCATGGATCCGTTGCCGCACTATAGGGCAGCACGACGACGCAGCTTTGAAGCGAATAAGCCTTTTCAAAGTCAGGTCCGGTATGGGGCGATGCCAGGCCACAGAGAAAACTGCGGAAAAGATTCACAGGGAAGCGTTGTTAGGGCATATCCGTTCCATCCCCACCTTTTTGTCCGGAACTAGGTAAAGTATTCCCGGGCAGCGAAAGTCCGGTGAAAGATCTGCCAGTGCCGTTACCGGTGCAGGTCCAGTACCATCGCCTGCCGGAGCTAACCAACGCAACGGCCAGCTAAATAACAAAAGCGGCCTGCCCCAGAAGGACAGACCGCTTTTGTTGCTATTTGCGGCACAGGGAACGGGATGAAGGGCAGAGAGCTCTTTTATTCCCGGCGCCTGTGTCGCGCTCCGGTACAGGCTTATTTATTGGGGAACAGCTCCCGGGCCTTTTCCGCGAAGCGGCGGCCGAAAATCTCGAAATCGGCCTTGCATTCTTCATAATGGTTGCCCACGGCATCCAGAGCCACAGGCCCCAGATGGATGTAGGGCTTGCCGTGGGCAGCGCCGCCGGAATAGACCAGCATGCCCTTTACCAGCATGTGAGGCAGCAGGGTCATGATGGCCACATCGGCTCCGCCCTGGGCGTAGTGGGCGGTGGCGAAGACCCCGCCCAGCTTGCCGGCCAGCTTGATGCCGCGGGAACCTTCATCGAACCACTGCTTCATCTGCCAGCAGGTATTGGCCAGGTAGGTGGGCGTCCCGAAAATGACACCGGCGCACTGGTCGATGTAGTCGGCATCCATGGCTTCTTCCACGGAGAAGAAGCGGGTCTCGCCACCTGCGGCGGCCAGACCGCGGGCGATGACTTCGGCCATCTCACGGGTATGGCCGGTCTTACTGTAATAGATGATGGCAAATTTCATGTTCTGGATCTCCTTCAGGAGACAGCCGCAAGGGCTGCCTGCCGGTTTACATCTGTCCCAGCATGCGCGGCACAAAGGTCGAAAGATCGGGGAAGATGATGATGACCACTAGGGCCAGCAGGGAGGCAAAGATCAGCGGCAGGGCCGCCTTGCTGATGCGTTCCATGCTGATGCCGCTGATGTTGGCGCCTACATACAGGTTCACGGCCACGGGCGGCGTCACCTGTCCCACAGCCAGGTTGACCGTCATCATGATGCCGAACCAGACGGGATCCCAGTTGAAGTGGGCCATGATGGGCAACATGAAGGGCAGGAAAACATAATAGATGGAAATGGCGTCCAGCAGCATGCCCGCCAGCAGCAGGATGATGTTGATCATCAGCAGGACGATCCACTGGTTGTCCGAAACAGCCAGGAGCACGGCGGAGCCTTTTTCCACCAGGCCCACAGTGGAGGCCACCCAGGAGAAGAGGCCCGCACAGGTCACCACCAGCATGACCACGGCTGTGGCCCGGATGCTGGCCGCGAAGATCTCGACCAGGATACTGATGCTGTTGATGGTGCGGTAGATGAACACGCCCACGAACAGGCCGTAAAAGACGGCCACGGCGGCAGCTTCCGTAGGCGTGAACACGCCGCCGTAGATGCCGCCCAGGATGACCACAGGCGTCATGACCCCCCAGAAGGCTTCCTTCAAGGCGGTGCCCACGCTCTTGCCGCTGGCTTGTCCCCTGTAGCCCCGTTTACGGGAGATGATGAGCACGGCCGCCATGATGAACAGGGCCACCACGATGCCCGGCACGAAACCGGCGGCGAACAGGGCAGGCACGGAGACATCGGCCACGCTGCCGTACACGATGAAGGCGATGCTGGGCGGGATGACGATGGCAAGGCCGGAAGTTACGGAGACGGTGGCCGCGGCAAAGGCCTTGTCATAGCCTGCTTTAGCCATGCCGGGAATCAGGATCAGGCCCAGGGCCGCCACGGTGGCAGGGCCCGATCCGCTGACGGCGCCCCAAAAGGTGGCCACCGCCACGGTGGCCAGCGCCAAGCCGCCGGTCATGGAGCCCACCAGGGCTTCCATCAGGGCCACGATGCGCGCGGCGATGCCGGAACGTTCCATGATATAGCCGGCCAGGATGAAGAAGGGGATGGCCAGCAGGGGGAATTTGGCTATGCCCGCAAAAAAGTTGTAGGAAAGCATGCTGAAGCCCAGGTCCCACTGCCAGACGACGACCAGGGCGGAAAAGCCCAGGGCCAGCGCGATGGGCACACGCAGGATCAGCGGGATGGCGAACAGGACCAGCAGCCAGAAAGCCGGATCGTGCAGCAAGGATGTGGTTTCCACACGGGCCTCCTAATAGCTGCCGCTGCGCAGGTCAGCGCAGGCTCGTTGCAACATGCGAAAAATGGTCAGCACAGAAAAAAGCGGGGTGGCGATGGTATACCACCAGACAGGGACGGCCAGCGCTTCGGAAATGACTTCCAGTTCGTATTCGTCCCGTACTTCCAGCCAGCCCGTCCAGGCCAGGGCCCCGAAAAAGCCGAGGCAGAGCGCCATGGAGAGCAGATAACAGCAAAAGCGTAGCGACTTGGGCAGGGCATCATACAGGATGCTCATGCCCAGGTGGCTGCCGTCACGGAAAGAGCGGGCCGAACCGAGCAGGACGATCCAGACGAAGAAGTTGATGGTCAGCTCCTCAGTCCAGGCAAAAGAAAACGGTGTGCAATAGCGCACGACCACATTGACAAAGGCGATGGTCACCATCACCGCCAGCAGCAGCGCGCCCAGCATCTCTTCCAGGCGCGTATCCAGAAAACGCAGCATCGAATCCATCCGGTGGTTGAAAGGGGAGGGCCGGGCCCTCCCCGCAAAACGAAAAAACAAAGATCAGCAAAGCCTGCCGTACGGGGATCACCCCTAACGGACGGAGGCCATGTCCTCCTCGGCGGCCTTGACAAGGTCAGCACCGATCTTGGCGGTCCAGTCCTTGCGGACGCCTTCCGTGGCCTTGGCCAGGGCGGCGATTTGTTCGTTGCTCAGGCGGGACACCGTCATGCCGTTGGCTTCCATGACCGCGTAGCAATCCGTGGTCTCGGGCAGCTTGCCGATGCTCTTGAGGTAGGCCAGGGCGGAACCGTCGTCCATGCCCAGACGGGAAAGGGCCTTGCCGTACTTTTCCGTTTCGGCGGCGCATTCCAGCAGCAGCTTCTGGTCTTCAGGGCTGAAGGACTTCCAGACGCGGGGGTTAACGCCCAGCATCAGGGGGTCGATGATGTAGTGCCAGTCGCAGTGGAACTTGTGGTAATCCCAGATTTTGAGCGGGATGTTGATGCCGTTGGTGGGGTTTTCCTGACCGTCCACCACGCCCTGCTGGAAGCCGGTGGTGGCTTCGCTCCAGTTCATGTTCACAGGGTTGGCGCCCAGGGCACGGAACGTTTCGATGAAGATGGGGCTGCCCACCACACGGATCTTCAGGCCGCGCAGGTCCTCAGGCTTGGTGATGGGGCCCTTGGAGGTGGTCAGCTCGCGGAAGCCGTTCTCGGTCCAGCCGATGATCTTGACGCCCTTCTTTTCCACAGCCTGGGTCATCATCTTGCCGGACTTGCCGCTCAGGATGGCGTCCATGGCCTTGTAGCGGTCAGGCTGCACGGCCAGGAAGAAGGGCAGGGCGGGCAGGTTCAGTTCCTTGATCTGGGGCGACCAGTTGATGGTGGAGGCCAGGGCAAAGTCGATGGCGCCGTTGCGCAGCAGCAAAAATTCCGAAGTCTGCTTGCCGGCCAGCAGCTGGCTGGAGTGATAGACCTTGATGTTGATGCGGCCCTGGCTGCGCTCGCGCACCAGGTCGGCGAAGAACGTGCCGGTCATGCCCCAGCCGGAGGTGGCGCCGGGCACGACGCTCAGTTTGTACTCGCTTTTGTACGGAGCTGCCGTTGCCGGCAGGGCCAGCAGACAGGCGCACACGGCCATGACCGCCCAGCGGTAGAAACCTTTCATGAAACATCCTCCTCAGGATAGAACGTCCTGCCGTGGCCACAGGTCCCCACGACACGCGGCAGCATCTCACAACAGCGGCAGGACGAAATACAGCACAGGCAAAATGACGACCAGGGCCAGGGTGGAAAAGATCCACAGCGCATTGGCCATGTCCACGTCGAGCCCGAACAGGGCCGGGGGCACCAGAGCCGTCATGGCAACGGGCATGCAGGAAAGGACCGTCACGACCCGGAGCGGCAGCCCCCCGTCGATGGTGCCGAGCCCGGCCAGGGCGGCCAGGGGCACCAGCAGCAGGGGGACGCCGATGAATTTGACGACAGCTAGGGCCGCGGCCTCGCGCGCGTAGCAGGATACGCGGGAAAGACGCAGCCCCAGCCCGATGGCAAAAAGGAAGAGCACCGTGGCAAGGAGCATGGCGGCCGCAGCCAGAGAACCCAGCGGCGCGGGACGGGGGACGCCCAGCATGTTGAGGGCAAGGCCCAGCCCCAGAGCGGTCAGGATGAGCAGCAGTACGGGATCAGGCCGGAAGGAGCGCAGACGGAACGCCCCTTCGCCGCCCCCGAGACGGCGTGCCACAGGGAAAGAGATGCCGAAGTAGAACATCTCTTCGCAGATCCGGAACAATGCCACGATGGCAATGGCCTTTTCCCCAAAAAACAGGACGGAGACCAGCGCCCCCACCGCTCCCAGATTGGAGAAGGTCCCGCAACAGTAAAAGCTGCCGGTACGCGGCGCATCCAGATGCAGGGCCCGGGCGACGCGCAGGGAAAGAAGGCCGCCCCAGATCCAGGAGGCGATGCCCAGGAAGGGGAGGGCCAGCAAGCGGGTATCCGGTGAGGGCAGGCCCCACAGGGAAAGCATGGCCGAGCAGGGGATGAGGCAGAAGACAGCGAAGAATTGCAGACGTTTCCGGACGTTTTCCAGCCGGGGACGGGGCATGCGCAGCAGATGCTGCGCGGCATGGCCCGCGGCAAGACTGAGAAAAATGAGGCAAAGGGAAAGGAGCAACCTGTCCATAAAAACGCGATCCGGATTCTGACATCGGCGACATGAAGGCAATACATGTCATTTCTGATTCCGATGCCCCTGTCATGCTAGGCGCAGGTCTTTGTCTTGTCAAAGCCTATCTGACTGCTTGGAAGATTGTCCGGAACGGAGGCGCAGGATAGGTTGCTCGTGGGGGCCGCGCATACGGTCATCCGGAAAATGCGGTGGCCTTCGCGGGTACGCAGGCTCCGTACCGGTACCGCAACGGGGCCCTCTTCCTTCAAGGAGATATCGATGCAGAAAAAGCTGTTTGTTTTCTTTGCCCTGCTCCTGTTCCTGCCTGCAATCGCTATGGCCAGGGATTTCAACGGATTCAGTGCCGATGTGCCCCCGGGATGGGAGGTCATCGAGGAAAAGGATGCCATGGTGGGCTTCGTCTCTCCCGGCAGGGAGGCCGTCGTGACTGTGACGGTGGCTTCATCCCGGGATGTCGATCCGGCGGCTTTTGCCGCGGAGATGGCCCAGGGGCTGGGCGGCAGTGAGCTTGTGGAGGAAGATGGCGTCTACAGTTTCGCGTTCGGGGAAAATGGCGTGGCCGTCGTACATGCTGCCGACGCGGATCTGCGTGTGATCACCATCATGGGGGAACATGCCGCCCTGGAAAGCCTGATCGACAGTATAGAGTGGCACTGAGCGCGAGAGCGCAGTGTCACAGTCTGTAAGGAGGACGGTTAACGCAAGATTCCGGTCACGCCGGGGGGCTCCCGCTCATATCTTTCAGGCGTGGGGATAGCAGACGTTTAACGGCGTCTGGCGTTCATCCGGCAGCATGGGAAAAGGCGGACATCCCTTTTTGAAGAGATGTCCGCCTTTTTACATCGTTTGTAGTCGAGAAGAGCCTGACGGGACGAACGGAAGGACAGGTCGTTGCCGTCCGGTCCCGCAGGGCCCAGGCTCCCTCGCAGGTTGGTCTGCCTTTTAGTGGTTTTGCTTGGCAGACAGTGCCCCGCGGTGCGTCCACCAGTGGATCATGCCGACGAACAGTGCCCCACCGGCGATATTGCCCAGGGTAACGGGGATGAGGTTGTTGATGGCAAAGTTGCTCCAGGTCAGGCTGGCCAGCGCCTCGGCGGACAGGCCCGAAGCCTTGGCGAAAAGTTCGTTGCCCGCAGCCATGATGCCCGCAGGGATATAGTACATGTTGGCGACGCTGTGCTCGAAGCCGGAGGTGATGAACAGCCAGATGGGGAAGAAAATGCCCAGCATCTTGCCGGTCTGGCTGCGGGCGCTCCAGCAGAACCAGACCGCCAGACAGACGAGCCAGTTGCACATCAGACCCAGATAGAACGCGGGCAGGAAGTCCAGAGCGACCTTGCCGGCAGCGATACGCAGGGTCACGCCGCCGAGCATCCCGGCACCGCTGGCAAGCTGGCCGGACGTAACGATCATGTGGGCAAGGAAGATGCTGCCCAGGAAGTTGCCGATATAGACGAACAGCCAGTTGCGCAACATGGCTGTCAGGGTGATGCGTTTTTCCGCAAGGGCCATGCACATGAGCGTGTTGCCGGTGAACAGTTCCGCCCCCGTCAGCATGACCAGCATCAGACCCACCGGGAAGATGGTGCCTGCCAGGCATTTGCCCAGGCCGTAGGTCTCCGGCCGGGCAAGCAGGTTGAAGGCGGCCATGTTGGAACCTTCCGCGGCAAAGGCGATGAAGGCCCCGGCCCAGAAGGCAAGCACGAGCTGACGCACCCAGCCGGCGTTGGCTTTTTTCTCTCCCATGGCTATCCCAAAGGCCACGGTTTCCGGTTGACTCAGCATAAGCGCATCCATGGTTCCTCCCGGGGATTGTGCTCTTCTGTACAGGGCAAAAAAAGATTGCCTGGTGAAAACACCAAGCAACCCTTGTTTCGCGTTTTTCCCTGATTGTCAACAGGTTGTGGGGATAGAGCATCAATCCCCCTGCGGACAGGAGTCGGCGTTCCCCTGAGGGATGCCGTCGGCGATGTCGGCCAGGATGGCCATCACGGCGGCGGCCACCCGGCGGGAAGCCTGACCGCTGGTCCCCGGCAGACCCGGATGAGGACAGGGCTGGAGTACGGTGTCTCCGGCAGCGGCCAGGTCTGCGGCAGAGGCGCAGGGGATATGCCAGCCATCCTCCACAGCGGCCGATCCGGACAGCAGCGGAGGGAGCAGCAGGGCACGCTTGCCGGCATACAGGGCCTCCCGCTGCAGGGAAGGGGAGTCGGTCACGACAAAGGCGCCGGCACAGACGAGCGAAAGAAAGGCGGTGTGCGGCAGATGCGGCAGGATGCGGATGCCCTCCGGGATCTGCTGTTCCCGGAAGCAGGAAAGGACGGACGGATGCCGCACCAGCAGGATGGGGCGCTCCTGCCGGGCGTGCAGGGCCTGCAAGCCTTCCAGCAGGGAGCGGATGTCGTCGGGGCTGCGGAGGGCCGCCGGCCGGGAAAGATAGCAGAGGATGAACTCCCCGAAGGCTGCCCCGTGGCGTTCCGCTTCCTCGAAGGGCTGCAGGCGGGGACGATCCTGTTCGAACAGATCATAGAGGGTATCCCCTGTGACGCAGGTCCCCCGTTCCATCTGCCGGGTATGCAGGTCCTCTTCATCGGCAGGGTCGAGACAGCAGAGCAGTGTGGCCAGGCGATCCGTGATTTCGGCATGCCGTCCTTCCGGGCTGTCCATGTCTCCCGGGAGTTGCCCGGCGCCCACATGGATGACCGGGATACCGAGCTCCGTCGCGGCCAGCGCTGCCGCCATCGTCGTGACGGAATGGCCGTAGACCAGCACCGCGGCAGGGGCTTCCCTGTGCATCAGCAGGCTGGCACTGCCCATGATGTGGGCCAGCAGGCTCGCATCGGAAAGGGAGGCCGGGGCCGGGCCAAGGCGATGGCACGGCGTGATGTCATAATCCTCGAGCAGGGGGGCCCAGAGGGCGTGATCGCCCTTTTCGGAAGAAAGGACAAGGCGGGGCTCCCAGGCGCGAAAGCTCCGTACCGTATGTTCTACGGGGATGTGTTGCAGCAGTTGGGAGCGGCTGCCGGCAAAGACCAGGACGCGCGTGTTCATGGACCAGGCCTCCTCGTCACGAAAGCCGGTGGGGGCGGCGCAACCGGGCCCACACGCTGCTGAGGGCGAACCAGACGCAGGCCACAAGGATCATGGTGGCACCGCTGGCCGTGGACATCCATTCCTGCGCCGAGAGCAGCAGACCGGCTACCCCGGACGTGATGGCCACGACCTGGGCCCACCAGAACATGCCGCCCGCCGTCTGGGCAAAGTTGCGGCCTGCCGCCGCCGGGACGATGAGCATGGCCGTGACCAGCAGCACGCCCACGGTCCAGACACAGAACATGACGACCAGAGCCAGCAGGCCGGAAAAAACATACTGCCACAGGCAGACATTGATGCCGTGGACACGCGCCATGACAGGATTGAGGGCGATATAGAGCAGGCGGTTGTAGCCGATGATCTGAAAGATCAGCAAGGCGACGAAGAGGATGGCCAGGCACAGGATCTCGCCCTGGCTCACGGTCAGCACGTCCCCATAAAGGAACTGCTGCATGGTGCGGGCCATGCCCGGCTGGCGGCTGACTACGGCCAGACCGAACGCCACGACGGCGGAAAAGACGATGCCGATGACCGTATCCGAGGAAAGGGCGCTGCCTCGGCGCACGGCCATGACGGCCAGGCCCACCAGCACGCCGAAGGCGGGCATGGACCAGTGCGGATCCACAGACAGCAGCAGGCCAAGGGCCACACCGGCAAAGGCCGAGTGCCCGATGGCATCGGAAAAAAAGGCCATACGGAAGGAGATGACCTCCACTCCCAGGGCGGCTGTCATGGGGGTGAGCAACAGGACGGCCAGCAGGGCTTGCTGCATGAAGCTCAGTTTGAGGCAGTCCAGCGGCAGCAGGGAAAACATATGGCAGATGGCGGAGATATCAGGCATGACGCTGCCCCTTGTCTTCCTTGCCCGTAGGAGCCATGCGCAGGGCGTGGCACAGGGCGCCGCACTTGTTGCAGGCGGCTTCAGGGTGTTCGCACTGGTTGGGATACAGATGGATGGGCACGCCGAAAAGTTTCATCAGAGTGGGGGCGAGCAGCGTTTGCTGGGGCGGCCCCTGGGCGACGACTTTTTTGTTCAGTCCGATGACATGGTCGGCGTAATGGGCCGCCAGAGGCAGGTTGTGGGTCACCATGAGCTGGGTGAAACCCTGCTGGCGCCGGGCAGTGTCGAGGACCTCCCAGAAAAGGCGTTCCCCCTGAAAATCGACCCCCGCCGCCGGTTCGTCCAGCAGCAGGATCTCGGGCTCACGGGCCAGGGCCGCAGCCAGCAGGACACGGCGCAGTTCCCCGCCGGAAAGATCGCTCATGCGCCGCCGGATGAGATGCTCCGCATGCACGGGCGCCAGGGCCGCGCGGGCACGCCGGGAGGCACTGCCTTTGATGCCGAGCCAGAGGGGACGGCGCTGATGCCCCAGGGAGAGGAATTCGGCCACGGTCAGGGGCAGGGCGCTGTCCATCTGCAGGTTCTGCGGCACATAGGCCAGGCGGGGTCTCCGGCCGCGGCTCCCCTGCATGCGGATCTCACCGGTATAGGCGATCTCGTTGATGATGCAGTGCAGCAGGGTGCTTTTCCCCGCGCCATTGGGGCCGACCAAGACCGTGCTGCTCCCCTGGGGGACGGCGGCCGAGATGTCCTGCAGGATGTGGAGGTCTCCGCGACGGACATCCACATGGGCGATGTCGATGGCCGCAGGCTGATTAGTGAGAGAGGGCATTTTCAAGGATCTGACAGTTGTTGCGCATCTGCTGCTCAAAATGGTTCACAGGAGTGCCTTCCGGCCCCGAAGCCAAAGAATCCAGCTGGATGACGGGGATTCCCGTTTCTGCGGCCAGGGTCTCCAGCGGACGGGGCGAGAACTGGGGCTCGCCTATGAGCAGGACGGGCCGTTCTTTCTTGATGTGCTCGATGCATTCCAGCAGCCGGGCGGCAGAGGGGGCCTGTTCCTCGTTTTCCTGCAAAACGTCCATGACTTTCAGGCCTGCGGAACGCATCATGTACGCCAGGGAGTCATGTTGCAGCAGCACGCTGGCACCGGGATGGGCAGCCCCCAGGGCGGCAAGGCGTTTTTCCAGATCCTGCAGGCTGTTTTGCAGGGCCGCAGCATTGTTCCGGATGGTTTCAGCCTGTTCCGGGCAGGCACGGATCAGGGCTTCGGCCATGGTCCCGGCCATCTGGGACGCAGCAGCGGGAGAGGTGAAGACATGCGGGTTGTCATCATAATGATGCTCGTGCCCTTCTTCCTCATGGTCGGAGCTGCCGGCGAGCAGGGCGATGCCCTGGCTGCAGTCGGCCTTGTGGGCTTCCGCCTGGGCCAGTGCCGGGGCAAAAGGCGCCTCCAGTCCCAGGCCATTCATCAGGATCACGTCCGCGCCGGCTACTTTGGTCAGGTCGGCCGGGGTCGGCGCATAATCATGCGGGCAGCCGGTGGCGGCAGGGATCAGCAGGTCGAGCCGGACATTTTCCAGACCAGCCACCAGAGGACGGGCCAGCTGCCAGACAGGGTACGTGGTGGCCAGGACATGGAGGGGCCGGGAGGCCGCCTGTACGGGCAGGGCCAGCAGCGAGAAAAGGGCCAGGATCAGAAGGCTTGCAGCCGTTCGAGAGCTGTACCGGAGTGCGATTGCGAGCATAGGGTCAATCCGAAAATGATTTTCAAAAAACTTAGTAGAGAGGTCGGCTGTCTGTCAACCACAGACTTGCCAGCCTCTCCGGCGGGCATTATGCTGGCAGGAAGACGTCTTGGCAAGGCCTTTTGTGGGCGCCAGTGGCAGGAGGGAACGTGGTACGGATCGCCGGTGTCGTTTTGGCGGGGGGGCGTTCCCGGCGCATGGGCCGGGACAAGAGTCTGTTGCGCCTGGGAGGGGAGGCTGCCCCGACCCTGCTGGAACGGAGCGTCGCTTTGTTGGGGCCGTTGTGTGAGCAGGTCTGGGTATCATGCCGGGCAGGGCAGACCTATGCCGGGCAATGTTGCGTGCCGGACATCTTGTCGGCTTCCGGCCCCATCTGCGGTGTCCATGCGGCCCTGGTCCGCGCCCGTGAGGCAGGCATCCCTGCCGTGCTGGCACTTTCGTGTGACATGCCGCTCATGCACGCCGGCATGTTGCGACGTTTGATCGCGGCTTTTGCCGCATCGCCCCGTCAGTCTTTGATGACGGCCTTCATGGCGCCCAATGGCTGGACGGAATCCCTGGCCGCCATCTACCGGGTGGAGGCTGTCTCTTTTCTGGAAGCTGCGGTGGCGCAAGGGCACTTCAAGATGCGGGAAGCCGTGCCCCTGGAGCTGCAATGCTTCGAACATTATCGCACGGAAGATGCCCGTGCCTTCTTCAATGTCAATACGCCGCAGGATCTGCAACAGGCCGCCGTCCTGAGCGGTATCACGGCACAGGAGCCGGGTGGGAAATTTGCCGAAATCCCTGACCGGGCTTGAATCTGCGTCCTGCTTGGGATATTATGCACAATATCCTGCAAATCGTTTTCCCGGCCTCCTGTAAAGCGGCGGAGCTTTGCCGCCCCTTGTTTTTCCGGACGAGGAAGAGAATGTTTTTAAGCAAATTTTTCAAACGGTTTACCAGCGATAAAAAAAACGAGTCTTCTGCGGACAGCAGCCCTGAACATACGTTTGCTGTCCGCCATCATCGTTTCAAACTGTTTCTGACGGCCTGGAACAAATTCCAGGAGAACATGACCTCTCTGGAGTACACCCTGTGCTGTGACCATCCCTTCGGCCTGCACCGGGTGCGGGCCCTGTGCACCAGTGTCGCCACGCAGGTATACCAGTGCATCCAGCACCTCGAACGGCTCAACCCTTCCCAGTGCAAGGCCCTGTACGAACGCTTCGACCATCTGCAAACAGCGGTCGCCAGTGAGGTCTACCCGCGCGTGCAGCTGCTGGAAGGGCCCTACATCATCCCGCTGGAGGAGGCGGGCCGGGCGGCGGAAGTCCATCTGGCCGACAAATCCACGGCCCGCCTGGGCGAGTTGCGCCGTCATAGCCCCGACGTGGTGCCTGACGGTTTTGTGGTGACGGCCGCAGGTTGCATGAGCCTTTTTGCCGGCACCGGGATGCTGGAAGAGATGAACCGGCGCATCCAGGCCGCAGGAGGCTATCTTCCCGAGACCTTGCAGGATCTTTCGGAAAGCCTGAGCGAACTGACGGAAAGCACGCCCCTGCCGGACAGGCTGGTGGAAGAATTTTGTGCCGCGCTGGCGGAACTGCGCAAAAGATGCTCGGGTGAGATGCGCCTGCTGTTCAAGGGGCGTTTGTGGCCCTGCATGGATGACGGCGAAGATACGCCGGGTACGGATCCCGGGCTTCTGGTCTGGGGTCCCACGGTCTCCCTGAACGCGCCCGATATGGACATCCTGGCCTCCCTGCATACGACGCTGGCCCGCAAGCAGCAGGCCCAGGCTCTGGTTTACCGGCGTGCCCGCGGTCTGATGGAAGCCAATGCCCGCATCTGCATCACCTGCCTTGCCGTGGAGGAGGGCAGTTTCGGCGGTATGGCCCATACGGCCAACCCCATCGACCTGAAGGGCGGCAACGTCCACATCTATTTCTGTAACGGCCTGCCGCAGGACATGGAATACTCTCTGGTGCCCGTCAACGTGATGCACGTTTCCCGGACACCGCCGTACAAGGTCAGCGCCCGATGTATGCATGATGCCGAAGACGGCAGCGCGTTTTCCGATCAGGCGGCCGCTGAGGTGGCGGCCCTGGCCATGGCGCTGGAAAACATGTCCGGCTGCCCCCAGTCCATGGTGTGGTTGCGTACGCCCTCAGGCCGGACGCAGGTGCTCATGGCCCGTCCCATGGTCATCAAGGCCCGGACCCAGGAAGAGCGCGAGGAAGAGGCCGAGTCCCGCGCGGACGACAACCTGCCCGCGCCCCTGCTGACCGGCGGCGTCACCACCAGCCGTGGCCGGGCCTGCGGCCCGGTGGTCATCGCCCGTTCCTGGTCCGATGTCCTGGATTTCCCGGACGGCGGCATCCTGGTGGTGCAGCGCGACCTGTACCAGTGGGCCTCGCTAGTGGACCGTGCCGGGGCCATCATCGCCGAGGACGGCCTGCTGGGTTCGCGTTTGTTCTCCCTGGCCCGCGAATTCGGCATCCCGGCCATGTTCGGTCTGGCCGGAGCCATGGAAAAGCTGACTCCGGGCGACAAGGTGACGGTCTGCACGGAGATGGGCTGTGTCTTCACCGGCCAGCTGGACGAGCTGCTGGCGCAGGCCCGCCCGCCCCGTGACTATCTGCCCGGCAGCCCTGTGTACCGGGTGCTGCAGCATGCGGCGGAGCATATCCTGCCCCTGACCATCGACGTGGACAGCGTGGACTTCAAGGCGGCCAACTGCCAGACCTATCACGATATCGCCCGTTACTGCCACGAAAAGGCCGTCAGCGCCATGTTCACCCTGGGCTCAGACAAGCAGTACGCGGCCCAGCGCATCAAACAGCTGCGGGACAAGGTCCTCAAGCAGTTCTGGGTCGTGAACCTCAATGACGGTTTCGGCAAGGTCCAGCCCGGGCCGGTCATCGACGTGGAGGACATCACCTCCATCCCCATGCAGGCTGTCTGGCGCGGCATGAACGCCTACCCCTGGCAGGGCCCCCCGCCGGTGGACGGCAAAGGCTTCCTTTCCGTGCTGTTCGAGGCCACGGCCAATCCCAATCTGGATCCGGCGGCACAGACGGCCTATTTTACGGAAAAGAACTATTTCATGGTCTCGCGCGACTATTGCAGCCTGCATTCGCGCTTCGGCTTCCATTTCGTCTCTGTCGAAGCCCGTCTGGGGGACCGTACACCGGAGAATTATGTGGCCTTCCAGCTGCGCGGCGGGGCGGCCAATATCGAACGCCGCATCCTGAGGGTGCGCTTCGTGGCCGATCTGTTGTGGGAATTCGGCCTGACGCCGGTGGTCCGCAATGACGCCGTGACCGCGCGCCTTGAGGGCATGGACATGGAAGAAGGACAGTGCCTGCTGGCTGTGGCGGGCTATCTGACCATCCATACCCGCCAGCTGGACATGATCATGCAGGACAGCGCCAAGGTGGCGGCGACCCGCAAGACCATGCTGAACCATTGCCGTATATTGCTGACTGGTGGAGACCTTTCCCAGATTTCAGCCAAGGAGGAGTAGATGCCTTCCACACGGGAATACAGACGCATCTTCCGCCGTCTGTTCGTCACGCATCTGGGGCTTGCCCTTTTGCCGCTGGTGGCATTGGGGATCTTCAGCATAGACCGCATCAATTCCATCTATGATGAAAAGATCTCTGCCGGTATCGAAGCCGTTTGCAGCAGTAAACACCGGGCTTTGGATACCTTTTTGCATGAGCGTGTTTCCCAGATAAAAACGCTGGCCTTCACGCATGACCTTGCCGAATTGCGGGATCCTGACCGCCTGAGCCGTATCTTCACGGTCATGCAGCAGAGCGGACGCTCGTTCGTGGATCTTGGCATCATCGGCATGGACGGCCGCCACATCTCCTATGTGGGGCCGTTCGACCTGCGCGATGCCAACTACGTCAATGCCCCCTGGTTCACGGAGGTATTGCGCAAGGGCGTTTTCGTCAGCGACGTGTTCATGGGCTTCCGCAATGTGCCGCATTTCATCATCGCCGTCTTGCGTCATGAAGGGGGCGAGAGCTTCATCATGCGTGCCACCATCGACATGGAAGCCATCAACGGTCTGTTGCAGCGCGTGTACTCCGGGGAGCGCAGTGATGCCTTCCTGATCAACGAGCAGGGCGTGCTGCAGACCGATTCCCGTGACTACGGCCGCATCCTTGAGCACTTCGACGTCACCTTGCCCAATGTGCTGCGCCAGGGCATCGCTCTTGTGCCCCTGCCGTCCCAGCCGGGCGACAGCGGCAGCAAGGAGCCTTTGGCGGCCATGATGCATCTGGATGCCATGCCCTGGTTGCTGGTGGTGGTGGACGATGTGCGGGAAAGCCTGGCCCCGCTGCACCGTCTGCGCATCTATATCCTGCTTTTCGTGGGGCTGGGTGCCGTGCTGGTCACGGTGGGGGCCTTCCTGGGGACGCGCTACATCGTCTCTTGTCTGACCGCCGCCGACCGCAAGCAGGCCCATATCGATGCCCGCATGCTGCAATCCAGCAAGATGGCGGCTCTCGGCAAGATGGCCGCAGGCGTGGCTCATGAGGTCAACAACCCCCTCATGCTGATCCAGGAGAACGCCGGCTGGATCCGCGACCTGCTGCAGGACGAGAACCCCAAGAACATGGTCAATTACGACGAGATCATGGAAAGTACGGACAAGATCGAAAAGCACGTGCAGCGGGCCAAGGGGATCACGCAGCGCATGCTGGGCTTTGGCCGGCGCATGAATCCCGGCCGTTCGGAGATCATGGTCAACGTGCTGGTGGACCAGGCGACGGAGTTCCTCAAGACCGAGGCCCGCGGCCGCAATATCGCCATCGAGAAGGAGTTCTCCGCCGATGTGCCGGTCATCCTTTCCGATTCGGCCCAGCTGGAGCAGGTGTTCATCAACATCATCGACAATGCCATCGACGCCATCGGCAAGAATGGCTCCATCACCGTGCGCACCGAACCCTGGGAAAATGGCGCACGCATCTACTTCAAGGATACGGGGCCGGGCATGGATGAAGAGACCATGCGGCGCATCTTCGATCCTTTCTTCACCACAAAGGCAGTGGGCGAGGGTACAGGGCTTGGCCTGGCCATCTGCTTTACGATTCTGGAAAAGCTTGGTGGCCGTATAGAGGTCAACAGCGTTGTGGGGCAGGGGACGACATTCTGCATCAGCCTGCCCGCGGAACCGCCGAGCCAACCCCTTGAAACCAGCGAAGACGCTTAGGAGCATGCTATGCACGCACTCTTTGTTGATGATGAAGTGGAATTCCTGCAGCTGATGGAAAAACGTCTGTCCCGTCGCGGCATGACCATCGTGACGGCTCCTGACGGGCAGAGCGCGCTGGATATCGTCACAGAGGCCATGAAGCAGCCCGAGACCATGTTCCAGGTGGTGGTCATGGACGTGCGCATGCCCGGCATGGATGGGCTGGAAACGCTGCGCCACATGAAGAAGATCGCGCCCAAACTGCCTGTCCTGCTGCTGACGGGCCATGCCTCCCTCGGCGTGGCCGTGCAGGGCATGGATCTGGGGGCCTATGACTATATGCTGAAACCCGTGGCCATCAACGAGCTGATCATCAAGATGGAGGAGGCGGTTCGCGCCGCTGCGTGATATGTCCATATTCACACGATTGCGACACTTGCTGGGCGGGCAGAAAGAGCTGAGCCCCGAGGATCTGGCACGCGAGGAAGAGCTGAAAAAGCAGCTCCGCGAACGTTGTGCCCGTTTCCGTCGCCTGCTGTCCTCCAACAAGAACGCGCTCGAGATCATGAGCGAAGTGGAAGAGGCCCTGGCCGGTTCGCGTCCCTTCGGCATGAGCTATGTCCGCGGTGCCGGTACGCGGGCGGCAACGGCCGTGTACCAGATGGTACGCGAACTGAACGCGCTTTCCGACAACCACTACGAAAGTTTGCAGACCGCTTTCAATGATGTCAGCGGCCGCATCACGGACGTGCTGGAGCGGAAGAGCCTGGTCACGGACGGCCCCCTGCTGCTGCCCCTGACGGACATCCGTCTGGGCGACATGCCGCAGGTCGGCGGCAAGATGGCCAATCTTGGCGAAGTCTCCGCCAATGTGGGGCTGGCCGTGCCGGATGGTTTTGCCGTGACGGTCAATGCCTATCATGCCTTCATGGAATACAACGGGCTGCGTGACGAGATCTCCCGCCGTATCCAGAGCGCGGACATGGACAGCATGGACGACCTGTTCAGCCTGTCCGCCGCATTGCAGCAGTGCATCCTCAACGCCCCCTTGCCGCCGCAGCTGGAACAGGCCATCGAAGAGGCCGTGGCGGGCATGGTGGAGCGTTGCGGCAGCGAGCTGCGCCTTGCCCTGCGCAGCAGCGCCGTGGGCGAGGATGCTTTGGGCGTGACCTTTGCGGGGCAATACCGCTCGGAGCTCAATGTCCTGCCCGAAGAAGCCTGCGAGGTCTGGAAAGAGATCGTGGCCAGCAAATACGCAGTCACGGCCATGAGCTACCGTTTCCAGCGCGGCATCCCGGATGAGGCGGCGCCCATGAGTGTGGGCGTGCTCAGCATGGTGCAGGCGCTGGCCGGCGGTGTGGCCTACAGTCGTGACCCCGTGGCCAGCCGGCAGGGACGGGGACAGGTGACGCTCAATGCTGTTCCCGGGCTGCCCCAGGCCGTGGTGGACGGGGCCGTCACCCCGGACGTGTTCGCCTTCAGTCGGCAGAATCCGCCGGAACTGCTTGAAAAGCACATCGCCCACAAGGCTTTTCGCCTGGATTGCGCTCCCGAGGCGGCTCAGGGCGTCAGCCGTTCCGATCTGGAAGGGGAGGCCGCTGTCCGTCCCAGCCTGACGGATGCCCAGGCCCGCGAGCTGGCGCAGGTGGCCCTGGCACTGGAAGAATTCTACAATGAACCGCAGGACGTGGAATGGGCGCTGGAACCCTATGAGGGCAACACGCGCATCGTGGTCCTGCAAAGCCGTCCGCTGTTCGAGAGCGTGCCCGACCAGACGGAAGAAGCTCCGGCGGCAGTGGCCGGGGAAGAGGACCCGGGGGATCTGCCCGTCCTGGCGCAGGGCGGCATGGCCGTCAGCTCTGGGGTGGCCGTGGGGCCGGTTTTCGTGGCCCGCAAGGATGCGGACATGCTGTCTTTCCCGCGTGGCGGCATCCTGGTCATCGAGCGGGCGCAGCCCCGCTGGGCCACGCTGCTTTCCCGGGCCGCGGGCTTGATCAGCGAGACGGGCGGCATGGCCGGGCATCTTGCCTCTGTGGCGCGCGAATACAAGCTCCCGGCCCTGTTCAGTCTGAAGGATGCCAGCCATCTGCTGGAAAATGCCGGTGAGGTCACGCTGCTGGCCGACCGGGGCACGGTACTGGCCGGGAGCCATCCCGAATTGATCCCGGCGGGAGCGACGCCCCCCAATCTTATGGCCGGGAGTCCTGTGTACCAGCGCCTCAAGGAGCTGGCGGCCCTGATGACGCCCCTGCATTTGCTGGACCCGGATTCGCCGGACTTCTCGCCGGCCAACTGCACGAGCCTGCACGACATCACCCGCTTCTGCCATGAAAAGGCCGTGGGCCTGATGTTCGACAGCGAGGCGGCCCTCAACCGCAACATGGGCAAACAGCTCAAGGTGGGCGTCAAGCTGCAATATTGGGTCATCGACATGGATGATGGCTTCAAGCGCAGCGTCAACGGGCCGCTGGTGGAGCTGGGGGACATCGCCTGCAAGCCCATGCTGGCCTTGTGGAACGGCATGGTGGCCGTGCCCTGGGCCGGACCGCCGGCGACCAGTGCCTCGGGCTTCATGAGCGTCGTGTTCGAGAGCACCATGAACCGGGAGCTGGAAAGTACGGCACCTACGGCCATGGCTGACAAAAACTTCTTCATCATCGCCTCGCGCTATATGATCCTGCAGGCCCGGTACGGGTACCATTTCTGCACGGTGGAATGCCTTGCGGGCGAGGATGAGCACGAGAACTTCGTCAGCTTCCAGTTCAAGGGCGGGGCAGCGGATGTCAGCCGCCGCATCCTGCGCGCCAGGATGCTGGCCGATTTGCTGGAGACCCACGGTTTCCGTGTGGACATCAAGAACGATTCCATGTTTGCCGTGGCGGAAGCGTATGATGCCGAAGAGACCCTGCGCCGGACGCGCCTGATCGGCTATCTGCTGATCCACAGCCGTCAGGTGGACATGATTATGAAGGATACCGTACGTGCCGCGGCCCTCAAGGAAAAGCTGGCCGGAGACATGGCAACGCTGATGGCAAAGCCTTTGCAATTCAGCTGATCGACGGCTGCGGTTGACACGCGTACGGCGTTATATTAGAAGACGGCATGCCTTTTCCGCTCTGGAAAAGACAGCTTGGGCAGTTAGCTCAGCTGGTTGAGCACCGCCCTTACAAGGCGGGGGCCACAGGTTCAAGTCCTGTACTGCCCACCAAGGAAAATCAAAACCACCCGTTGTGCGGGTGGTTTTTTTGTTATGTACACTCATGGCTAAAGCCTGGTCAGGGGGACGGTATCGACCGTCCCCCTTTTTTGTCCCATAGCATTTTAACGTATAGACAGGGCCGTAGCGTGGACATGAAATAAGTTTGCGGCGCTATTGGCAGCAATTTGCGCGCTTATTGGCAGCAGAAAAGCAAAAAGCAAGGCGGGAGAAATCCCGCCTTTTTTTGTTAGTCCGGTTGTCGTTTGGGGTATGGGAGAATCGGCATACGCAGGTGCTTGATCCAGTCCGTTTTCAGGAAGCGGACATAGCGGAACTGCCGCAGCTTGTGCAGCTTTGCCCGGTCCAAATTGGCCCGCAGGTATGCTCCACGCTTACCGCTCTTGAGGTGGGCTGTTACCAGCAATTTGTGGTAGACCTCGCCGTCCAGCTCGTAGAACGGGCTTTCATGGAATCCCAGGTACAGAAAGCTGCACGCCTGATAGACCACGCCCAGGCCCTGGCAGCGTTCGTCCGCATAGGATTGTACCCAGGCCACGGACGGGCAGGCGCGACGGATGTACTTCAAAGCATAGCTGATGGCCCGGCTCTCGCTGTTGCGCGGGGCATCGTCCGACAGCCACATGCGGTTCAGTTCCATATACTGGCCCTGCACGGTGCCTTCCACCACTTTGCCTGCTCTGGCCGGGTTAAGAGCATACCCCCATTGCAGGACGCCCTCGAACGCTCCCTCGCGGTAAACGCCTAGGTGCAGGTAGCTGTTGTTGACTACGCGGTGGCTGTAGTGGTGTTCGATGATGACGGCGCGGGCCGTGGCACAAGGGATCTGGGCCACATAGAAGTCGGCCGTGCCGAAACCTTGCACCCCTGTTGCTCCCATGATGTAGCCGGGCGGCCCGGCCAAGGGCGGCAGCCAGTCGCTCAGGATTGGCGGATGGTATGGTCTGCGTTTTGCGGCCACGGTGCCTCCATAGGAGAGGCTCCACGGCCTGCATGATCGGGGCGCGTGGCCCGCAGGATGGTATACGCCCCGCAGCGGGGGCATTTGAACTCGATATGGGCATCTTCGGCCCGGCCTCTGGCCAGCAGTTTGCCGCAATGGCGGCACCGGATCTCGGTAATAGTCTCCATCTCTAACGGTTATGGGTTGCGCCCCGGTGTCCGCC
>OLFZ01000046.1_pt1 | contig 136499 bp, 115 predicted proteins | sample 1604861 | NCBI WGS metagenome assembly OLFZ01 (sample SAMEA3888895, study PRJEB22519) | human gut metagenome | biome: human gut; feature: human-associated habitat; material: faeces | place: Denmark | collected 2011 | reverse complement strand
GGCAAAGGCGGAATACAAGAAATATCAGGCGCAGAATCTTTCTCCCGTGGAGGAGGAATATTTGCAGGCCATTCGCAGCATTGAGAAGGCGGCAAAAGAGAGCGAAAAACGCTGATTCCGCAATACCCTCACAGAGAAGCTGTCCTTTTTGAGCCGGTATACTGCGGAGGTATGGATAGGGACTGCTAAAAATTATTTTGCAAATCAACTGAATGATATGGCGGGAGAAAACGCAGATTTCTGCGATTTCTCCCGCTGTTTTCAGCTTTACGGCCCCAAATAAGAACAGAGCAAGGATTCAGAAACTTTCCGGTATAAGCGTCGGCTTGTTGATTGATTCGTGAGCCCGGACGAGAGCATCATCGACCGCTAGTCGGGTGAAAAAGAACAATCCTCGGAACAATATCAAAGATCTACGGAATAATGTCGTTGTACTAATTGACATAGTTCCGATAGTACAATGAATACATAGAAAATAATCCAAGATGATTTGCTTCTCTGATATAGGCGGTACAGCAAGCTATGCCACCTATATCAGAGCAAATTTTGCTTATCAGTCATCAAACCCGAAGTCAGTAATCTTCAAGGTCTTGCAGTTTTCAGAAACTGTCCTTACTGTCGACGAAGGAATGCCATCAGGGGCATTAACCTCTACTTCCAGTTTCAACTGCACATTGGCTCCTTCAACTTGCATCAGATGCCGAATGATTTCATCAACATAGGTTGAAATCACCCTATTGACGCGGACAGCATCGACATCCGCAGACATATAGAAATGCCTATTTGCAGCAGTGGGCGGAGTAGCAGCTCCAGTACCGCCTGGTGTCCCAGCACCTTCGCTGCTGGTGCCTGTATGCATTCCGCTTCCGCTGGGTGTAAATCCGGAAGAAGTGCCGCCTGAAGTTGCTTGACTGCCAGCCGCCGCTTGAGCTTCCGCCTCTTCCTTGATCTGTGCCTTTGCAGCAGAAGGCTTCACGAGCAAATCTGTGTTATTGAAGTTGAAAATGCTCTGATTCCACTTCAAGCCAACATACCGCTCACCATTATGCGCCGCTGCTATTCCGAAATACTCATCGGATGCGCAGCCCTGACAAATGGTTTCCTGAAGAACGCTGTAGCTGGACAGTCTTGGCAAATAGCAATAAGTGCAGAGGTATTCCCAAAGCTTCTTCACTGAAATGTTTTCAGTATCCTTCCAAAGAAGCTCATCCAGTGTCATTTGCAGCAGAGCCGGAGCCCATCTTGTGATGACCTGGTCGCTTTGAAGCATTTTCCTTGCTGCCTTTGCAACAATGGAATCCTGTCCGCCGCCGAGATCACTGATTTCCCATTGAATTGCCTTCATGTCGCCATATTGGTCGATAAAGGGAACCATCAACCAACAATAGGTTTCTTTCAGGCGAAGCTCCACTGTGTCGTTGCTGCGCTTCAGATTGTTCTCTGTTTCCCGGACTTGCTGACCATCAAGATTCAGATCCTCTTTATCGGACATGATGGAAGTCCAAGCAATGTAGCGCTTTACCTCCTGACGGAGCGCACCTATCTTGCTCTCATCTGGGGCAACAAATGCAAGCATGTTCCGAAAAATACGCGGTGATGCTCCACGGTTATTCAGAATGTCCTGAACAGCTCTCATCGCAGCCGAATTATCGTAGTTCCTGCGATAGGTATCATTGGTACGCAGGAGAACCAGACGTACTGCTTGGTCATCCGGGACATCACCTGAAGATGTTGGAGACGGATGAACCCCCGCAAAGGGATTTTCCTTTCTGCACTTCTTCAAGCGGCTTTCAATTTCCATATCGACATCCGCCAAAGAGACCTGAGAGGCGCGATCTTCAGCAGTCTTACGCAGCGTTGGCTTTGTGTCATACCAGAAGCGGTTTCCATTCGGATTGTTATAGAGGTAAGACAGAGAGCCATGAAGAGTGTTCAATGCGTCCTTAAAGTCGGCAATATTTTCGCCAGGCTGAACAACGCCCAAAAGGACTCGAGAAGTTTCCAAACCTCTGATTCCTTGGTCCCGAAGGGCAGAAGTGCTCGGAGCGCTGCCAAGCATAACTGTTCGGGATACGCGACGGCACGCGAGAATGCGTCCATACCGAGGATTTGCTTTATCTTTTTGATAGGGGATAGAATCCTTTCCGTCTACTTCACGGTCAATGATGCTGTTCCATGTATCCGGAAGGTGGCGAACTAGCTCATCACGGACTTGCGGCATATCCAGTGTAATGGAGCCCGGCATGATCATGGCTCCCTCATCGTTTGCCATCCAAAGCTCATGAATAACTGCTGCCATCAGACGCAGCACACCTCTTGTGCGCTGGAATCTCTCCAATGTTGCCCAATCGCCATAGAGACGATCGAATACTTCTGGATGTATCGGGTAGCAAGATACAAGGCGGTCACGATATTCCACTTCCTTGGATTCAAGCGGAAAATCTTCAGAATTGTCCTGATACATTTGGCTGAATGCATCACAAACAGCATCGCGGGCTGCTTCGTCCTTGCAGTCCAAAAACAGTCTGCGGCGTACAACTTCAAATCCTTCGTTTGCAGCAACTGGCTTCCAAATAGACTCCATACGTCCAAAAGTATGCTCGATTGCTTCGAGTGCCTTTTGGCCTGCCTCGCCACCAATCTCAATGCTGGATTCCGGAATAGAAGCAACCACGATGCTGTTTTCACTTGCGCGTGCAGCTTCGGTAATCTGTTGAATGAATGTAATGAAATTATCGAAAGAACCAGCAGGCAAACCTTCTGCGCCAAAGAGAACTTTTGCGTAAGCAACCAGCTCGTCCATCAAAATCAAGCAGGGGCCACATTCGTTGAACAGGTTCTTCAAGTTCTCCGAGCCGGGAGCTACGCCTTTCAAATCGGCATCACGAATATATTTTGCATATAGCTCAGGCTTACCGGCAGAAGTCACCAGTTGATACGCCATTTCTCCCCAAATGGTGCCAACGCTATATCCCGGAAGGTTTGCAGGCTTTTTCCGACGGGATGGGTCAAGCGCCGTACCAACCAGAACAGCGACATTTGCGTGTGGGAATTCTTCTAATCCTGCGCGTTCCATAATCGGCTTCAAGGCAGGTACGGACTCCAGCGACATTCTGCTGTGTGCAATGTGGTAAAGAGCCAGCATGCTGTGGGTTTTGCCGCCGCCGAATGCTGTCTTCAACTGGATAACAGGTTCTCCGCCTGTCCCGTTTAAGCGCTGTAAGGACTCCACCAAAAGTCCTGCCATACCTTCCGTTACATAGGTTCTCGCGAAAAATTCAACCGGGTCACGGTACTCATATGCACCTTCGCCTCTGGCTACCTGCGCAAGATCTGCGGCAAATTCAGCGGATTTATAGCGCCCTTCCGCTACATCCGGGTGTGGCTGCATAACATCGCGCCAGCTGGGGAGATTTTCTCCGACGTGACGTCCCAGCACAGCTGCGACAGTCTTAGATTTTCCAGTCGGTGTGGTTTCTTTTGCCGGGGCGGAAGATGTAGAAGCATCTTCTGAACCATAGCGGAGTTTACGATACAAAGCACGAATTTCTTCAGCTCCATCACTGTCAAAGCCATCGCAAAGTCTCGCCATTGTATCCAATGCTCGTTCTGCATCGGCCTGTGCAATATCCTGCATTCCCAAATGAGCAACTTTATTGCGAACTCCCATGAGTTCTGTAGCCCAAGTACGGTAGTCCTTTGAGAGCTTGGAACGAAAAACATCATTCCAACGCCGATCAATGAGCCGCAGACAGTTTGCAACATCGAGTGAATCTTGCAATTCAGCATACTCACCGGAAGAGGGCAGATCATATTGGTCACTGAGTGCAGTCAGTACCTCCTGCCACCAGCTGTTCTTGTATACGCGCGATAGCTCCCTGCAGATATAGCCTGCCATATCAGGAAGTAAAATCCTAAATCCGTTTTGAACGAGTGCTATATTTTCCTGCATGATTTATTCCTCCTCCAAATGAACGGTATCAGCTTCGCTGTCCGCGTTTTTTTCTTTCAAATATCCCAGAATCTCTTGATAAATAAGCTCTAGTGCATCGTGTATCTTCATGCCTGAACCGGATGCATTTAAGACTTTCTTGTAACGAGTGAACAGACTAAGTCCTGCACCGATACCGACGATTTTTTCATCACTGACATCCACACCGGCGCACAACATCCTTTCAAATACCATGGGGAATTCCCTCTTTAGTGCGGCTGCAAAGCCCCTTCTCGTGGTCTGCTCGGTTTTATCATGAACGCGTGCCGCAATCAATACTCTTGTCCCATCTGCCTTTTCAGAAGCCGCTGCATTTCGCATTGGCCACACTGCTGTAATTTCATATCCAGCATGAAGCATACTCCCGATTAAAGTCTCAAATGGAGAAGCTGTGCCATTGTTCCCATTGACAAGTGCCAGTTCATCTCCTTTATGAAACTCGAAGAAGAATAGCTGTGGGAAATTCCTGTCGGCATGTTCTGCCAGTTGGGCGAGTACATCTCGCATTTGGGCTTCATAAGTCTGTTCGCACTCTGCCGCATGCTTTCCTTCATACTGACCACAGGTAGAAAGCTCATCCTTACTTGTCACCATGGGGTTGAACAATTCTGGATAGATTGTCTTCAGACTTTTCCTAAGCCATATATAGAAGTAATCTGACAGTGCCGCATAACCAATGGCCTTATAATACGGAAGCTCTGTGCAAACCATTATATTTTGCGGATATGTTGCCATTCGTGCATCTTGTTGCAAAACGGAAACTTCACTGCCGATAGGCAGATTCCGGATTGCATTTACAACGCTTTTCAGCGTAGAAGATAAGTTCCCGGTAATTTTTGAAAAAGGATTGCCTTCCGCGTAGGTCCATACCATAGGAATCGCCTGTCTGCCAAAGGTATTTCGAAGGCTATTCCCTGTGGTTCGCCACGAGCAGATTGTGGAGTTTGCATCTGCAATCTTATCAATCACAAAAGCCAGATATACTCCGATTGCCTGCCCATAAGCCAGAGCGCCGGTGCCGCCGTTTGATAGCGAGCCTCCGCTTGCGTCCATTCCTGCTGCCAGGGCATCCGATGCAGCCTTATCCTGTATCTCAGGGAGCAAATCGCAGAACATCGTTAGCATAGTAAGCTGTCTCGATGAGAAGAGATCCGCATAGTTTTTGAGACCGAACCCAGGTGGTGTGAACCAATGCGGATTATCCGGTATTTCTCCGGGCGGTGCATCCTCTGGGATAGGGACATTCGCTGCATGCATCTGTTTCTCGGATGGGGCAATATACTTTATTCCGTCTTCCGTCTCCAAGGAGATTGCCATCATCTGCGCGCCCAGCTTATGAGATGAACCCATCTGCTTTACATACGCATCCGTTGTGAGCGAACCGCAGGCAGGACAACGAAATACCGCGCCTTGACTGCCAACCTTATTGCTCATTTTCTCCTTTGGACAGCATCCATGCTGTAATTCAAAATGTACTGCTCCGTCTTGCAAAACAGGCTCTGCCCAAATCTCATTTGTCCCTTTTGAGCACAGAATAAAAGAGCTTGCCAGCGGCATAGTACAGCCACATGCGGGGTTCGGGCATTTGACTGTCCTTGCCCAGATCCAAGCGGAAGGTGTGCCTTCCGGCTCATTCGGATAGATGTCCTTGAGCTTTTCCCAGGCCTTTTCCCGCAGAAGATTGCCGTAATAAGCAACATCCTCCGCAAGGCCTTCCGTTCCAAAATACTGCTTCCGGAGTGCCGAATGATTGACCGGGCTTACATTTGCAAACTTTGCGGGAATTTCCGTTGCCGCTTTCGTAAGCATCACTGCCACAGAGTTCAGATCACTTGCAACGGCAGGAAGTCCCAGCGACTGTGCTGCCAGCGCTACGCCTCCGAAGCCACAGAATGGGTCGAGAATTGTCGGCTTTTTGCCAAATTCCGGAACCTCTCCGCGTTGCACTCGCGCAAGCCGCGATTTGAGTTCTTCGTCGCTTCCCGGGGCATCGATCAGCGATGCAGCCAAGGCCGACTGCACAGAGGAGATCGGACTCCGCCCCCACCACAGGTGCAGATTTGCCGGATGTCCGGGAGCCAACTTCTTTTCACGGATGGTTTTTGCGTTAATATCAGTTAAAGGGAGCGCCGCCTCTATTAACTTTTTCATTTGGAGATTCACCCCCTTATCGTTGTTCTATCATGAATCGATTGCGTCCATATCGAACAGAGTCATCTGTTCCGGGGCATCAGCTTTTATTGCTGCTGCTCTGGACTGGATGTCCGGCCAAGCCACAACAAGCGCGTTATAGGCATAGCCTTCCTCTGTCCAGCCTTTGCGCTCGGCAATGGTATAAAGACGATAGGCCAGATCCTTCGCAGCCTCCGCGCCGGAGCCGAAGATGCCCCATACGATCTTTGCGCAGGCTTCGATGCCGCCGGTTGCCATAGCATGGGTCAGCTGCTGGGTGAGCAGCCAGATGGTGCTCTCATTAGAATCCACCTCTGTCGGAAGCTCGCTGCGTTCCATCAGATGCACAACGCCTGCTTTCGCATACAGAACGCCGTGCGCCGCCATCATCGGGATGGAGGTACCCTTGGCATTTGCGAGAATCTCCGCCTCGCCATACTTGATATTGTTGTAGGCGCACTGGGTATAGAGGTCCACGCAGAACCGGCTGGCGGTATCCATGCTGCCCACCTGTTCATTGAAGTACAGATCGATCTCTTCGTTGATCACCTGCAAGGCGCTGCGCACGCTCATAACAGAACCATCTGCCTCAAGAACCCGGCGATAGCGGCTGAACACGCCCATGCCGGGGCCGATGGCAGACTGCGCCAGATCCACAGGCGCAATGTTGCTCGACTGCAGCTTTTGCAGAGCGGGACGCAGTTCCCGACGAAGCTGACTGACCAGATTGCGGCGCGTGGTCTGCGGCGCATCTTCCGGACGCTTGCGGCACACCAGGACGATGGAGGAGGCGAGAGCATTGGTTCCTTGAGCAATCGTTCTAACACCTCGTTCTGTTCGCATTGGCCATGTTCCTGTAATCGCAAAACCTGCATTTACAATTGCGCCGAGCATGGTCTCCCAGCCGGAAGAAGCTGTGCCGCGATCGTCCGTATCGCTCTGCTTATAAGCATAGTAAATGGTAACCGGAACATCCTCCCGGGCATACCGGTACATCTGTTTACAGGCAGAAAGCATCCCATCTTCGAAGAAGCTCTTTGCGTTTTCGACACTTCCATCATGACGATACGGGGTGGCAATCAGTTCCTCGACCTTCGGTACCAGCATAGTGTTGAATAGTTCCGGATAGGTATCCTTCAAAGATTGCCGCATCCAGACATAGAAAAAGTCAGATAAGTCGGCATATCCAATATTATCATAATAAGGTGGATCGGTGGAAATCATAATATTTCGCAAACCGCAATCGCTTTGGGCATCGGCTTGACTCACTTCAGCTTCAAATTGTGCTGATGGGAAGTTGCCAATACACTTGTATACCCATTCCAACATGTTCCCAAAACAACCAGAGGAATTGCTGAATGGGTTTCCTTCGGCATAATCCCAAGTCATTGGTATAGCTTGCCGTCCAAATGTATTTCTTATTGCACCGATTGAATTTATCCATGAGGCAATTGAAGAGCCTATATCTGCAAGTCTATCCACTGCAAACGCCAAATACACCCCAACTGCTTCACCATAGGCTCTCGCACCATCGCCGCCATTGCGCAGGGGCAGGTGGTCATTTTTCATGCCGGCCGCTACCGCATCCGCTTCGGCCTTGGCCTGTGCCTCGGAAACCAACTCGCTGAAGGTGGTCAGGGCTGTGAGCTGGCGATTGGTAAACAGCTTGTGAAACTCGTTGAGACCATAAGGTACACAAGAACCGCCTGTAAAATGCTTAGCTAGTTCCCCACACGGATATTCTTCAGGTTTGTCAATCTTTGCAGCGAGCCGCTGCTCGTCATCGGCTGTAACATATATGCGACTACGTCTTCCTTCTGCAACAACAGCCATTAGAATTGCTGACATTCGGCCTGCGTTGCTCTCAGCACGAATATAAGAATAGCCAACAGGCGAACCGCAGCAAGCGCAAACTGCACCTTTTCGGCTTACAGTTCCTTCGATCTTCGGCTTGCCCTCATGATGCACTTTGAAAGAAAGCTTTTTGTCTTCGTCATAAAGCGGCTCTATCCATGCGGTATTTCCCTTCTTTTTAGAAAGCTCAAAAGAGTGCACCAGCGGCATCTCACATCCGCAGGCCGGGTTTGGGCACTTGACCGTTCTCGCCCAGATCCATGCAATGACGGTGGCTTCACCGCCGCCCTGTTCATGCGGCACTTTCACCTTGGGATAGAGATGGCCAATGCGCTTATATGCCTCCTGTTTCATCCACTCGCCGTAATAGCGCACATCCTCCGCAAGCCCCTGTGCTCTGCTCCAGCCATTACGCATAGCAGAAACCTGTGCATCCGGATTTACCGGAGCTTTCCCTGCGAAGCGTGGTGGAATCTCAATCATAGCCTTATTGATGGTCACAGCCACAGGATTCAGGTCGTGGGCGTGTGCTTCCAGCCCAAGGCGCTGCGCCTCGAGTGGGATGGCTCCACCACCGGCAAATGGGTCAAGAAGAGCCGGCGGATTATTATTGGTGGATTTCAGAATTTCAGCTTTTGCGGCATTCAGGACATCCTCATTATTGGAATTTTCCCATACGACGAGATCTTCGAGAATCTTGAAGAGGCGCTGGCGCTCTTTGCTCTGATCCTCCTCTGTCGGAAATTTTTCCGGATGAGAAGAAGGGTCGTCGACTAAACTCGACCAAATAACCGCCCGTGCTGCCGCCAACGGACGCCGCGCCCACCACAAATGTAGGGTGGATGGATGTCCGTGGCGGATAGACTTCTCCCGTGCAGACTCCGCATTTATCTTTTCAAGAGGCAATGCCACCTCAATCAGTTTTTTTGTACTCATATCGGTTTCCTCACTTCTGATAGACAATCTCAGAGGACGCTATCAAATCCTGTATGTCATAATTTGTGCTGTTCGTTGCCATGCCCGGTGCGTCAAACGGCGGCCGCTTCAGGTAAATCGTGTGCGTCGCGTCTGCGTCTACTTCCACGATGGCGAGAATAAACTGTTCCGGATTATTCAGGCCGCAGAGCATTTCATTGCGGCTGACGGTAACAGTGGCTGCGCCCTTTGCCCGGCCTTTGACCTCTACAAAGCGCAGCACATTGCCATCCGGCCCGCGCAGCGTTTCCGGCACGAAGGATTCCACATCGTATCCGCATTTTTCGGCGCTGACATCGCGCGGCGCAAAGCCCGATTCCTTCTCAATCTCCATCACGGCCTTCATCGCAGCCAGTTCGATTGCTTTCTTGTCACCCTGACTGAACAGCTCCGGTTCAGCATGCGGCATCAGCTTATAGAGAAGTCCTTTCGGAATGACAAGCGCTCCGCCGGTCATTACCGGAGGCATAGGCGAAATGCGCCGTTCTTTCTCAATCTCCGCAAGGCGCTCTTGCATACGATGTTCCAACTCTTCTGCGCGGCGAGCGGCCAGCTTGGAGTTGAGCTTTGCGTTAGATTTGCCGGCAGCTTCCTTTTGCGCAAGGTCTGCAGCACGGTAGTCCCAATACTGAATTTCAGCGGTCAGGCGGTCTTTAACTGCTTTTGCAGTTTTGTTCAGCATGGCTTCTTTCTGCTTTTTTACTTCTGCAAAGTGCGGAGGTATCAGATGCTCGACCGCGTAAGTCTTTGCTGTGGCTTCCACATCACGGTGCAGCCAGTCCTGCGACTCCAGCCAAGCACGAATCACCGGAGTCTCTTCCGCCGTTGCTCCGCGGTAGTCAAGATATGGAGCATATCCTGCTGAAGAAGCAGTCCCATCTGCTTTCATCTCAACAAAATGGACTTGCTTGGAGATGACTCTGCGTTTGCCGTCTTTCAGCGTGACGCCATCCTGAACGGCATCTTCTATGTAAAACAGCAGGCGTGCATCTTCACTGTAATCGCTGTCATCAATCAGAACGCTGCCGCGCTTCATGGTATCCACATTCTTTTCCTGAATCAAATCGATCACAGCATTCAGCAGTGGCTGACCCGGGCAGACCAAATCCGCTTGGGGCTTTCCGGGAACCGTGCAGTATTTCTTGTCAAAGCAGACACGTTCGTAGCGGTTCAAAACTGGTTCTCCGTATCCGATTGCCATATCACGATTTCGCACAGCATAAGGCACAGAAGTAATCTCATATCTTCCGGCCTCACGCTTGCGAATGCGTCCGCCAAGCTGTTGGAACGCGTCAAGGAAGAAAGATTCAATAAAATGCGGCTGGAGCTTGTGTGCCTCCACACGCTCCATATCCTCGCGAATTGCATTGACCATATGGATATCCATCACATCATCCGTCAATGCATTTTCCCGGATGATATCCCGGAATATCTGCGGATCAAGAGATTTATCCACCACACGATTGAGTCTTGCGCGCACTTCCGGGTCATTGCCATAACGCACGGCTTCAATCAGCAGGTCGCGCAAGGATTTATTATCAAACGAGACTTTGCCAAGTATATCAAAAACTTTTCCGCCGAGGGCCTGCCGCTCTTCCTCAAGTTTTAGGAACAACCTTTGGAACACATAACCCTCACGAGTCTCGTTCGCAACCAAATTCCAAAGATGACAAACCTCTGTTTGTCCGATACGATGGATACGGCCAAAACGCTGTTCCAGTCGATTGGGATTCCAAGGCAAGTCGTAGTTTATCATCAGATGCGCGCGCTGAAGGTTGATGCCTTCGCCAGCAGCATCCGTAGCGATCAGGATGCGCACCCCGACATCCTGCTTGAAGAGCTGTTCTGTTTTTCTCCGTTCATCACGGAGCATTCCGCCGTGGATGGTAACAACAGCTTCGTCATCTCCGAGCAGAGCGCGAATCTTTCCGGCAAGGTAGTTGAGCGTGTCCTTGTGTTCCGTGAAGATGATCAGTTTTTCACGCTGGTTATCCTCGCCATACATCGCCTGGTTATCCTGAAGCAGAGAGGAAAGTTCATCCCATTTTCGGTCAACACCGCTGACACGGACATCATTTGCCATCTTTTCAAGGCGCTTCAGCGTCTTGATTTCAATTTCAAGCTCTGCGATGGTTGCCGCAGCGGAAGCGTGGTCTACGACTTTCTCCTCAACAGCCTCCTGCTCATCCGGCGTGAGATCATCGTCATCGTCTATGTCATAAGCTGCATCCGTGTAATCTGCCGCGCGTTTGCCCATTTTCTCCTCTGCAAGGCGATGCTCCAAGCGCTCGCGTCGGCGGCGCAGCGATTGATAAATTGCCTCCGGAGAAGAAGCAAGGCGGCGCTGCAATATCGTAAGAGCAAAACCGACAGTGGTCTTGCGTTCATTGTTCAAGTTATCCGCGCGGTTGAACTCTTCCTGCACATAGTCCGTGACAGCCTGATACAGCTGCGCCTCCTGCGGCGAAAGGGAATAGTTTACCGTGTAGGCAATACGCTCCGGAAACAGAGGCGTACCGTCAAATTTCAAAAGCTCTTCCTTTGTCAGTCTGCGCATGACATCACTGACATCAATAGTCTGCTCCGAAGTATTATGGATTCCCTCAAAACGATCCGGGTCCACCAGAGACAGAAACAGATGAAAGTCCTCATCCTTGCCGTTGTGCGGTGTTGCCGTCAAGAGAAGAAAGTTCTTTGTGATATTAGAAAGCAGCTTGCCGAGCTGGAAGCGCTTCGTGTATTTCACTTCTCCGCCCCAGATAGTAGCAGACATCTTATGAGCCTCATCGCACACAATCAGATCCCACTCAGATACCTTCAGTTTTTCTTGAAGCTGCTCATTTCGTGCAAGCTTATCCAAACGGCAGATGCAGAAATCCACCTCGTTAAAGACATTGCCCGTCACAGCCGATTCCATTCGGTCGTTTGTCAGGATTTGAAACGTAAGGTGGAATTTTGAAAACAGCTCATCCTGCCACTGTTCCACAAGACTGCCCGGAGATACAATCAGGCATCTTTTCAAATCGCCTCTGGCAATCAGTTCCTTGATGAACAGACCGGTCATGATTGTTTTACCGGCACCGGGGTCATCCGCAAGCACATAGCGCAGCGGAAGCTTCGGCAGCATCTCTTGATAGACAGCTGAAATCTGATGCGGAAGCGGTTCCACTGAGGAAGTATGCACAGCCAGATACGGATCGAATAAATGCGCAAGGCTGATTCGATAAGCTTCTGATGCAAGCTTCATCTGTTCGCCGTCCGCGTCAAAGCTCCACGGCAGACTATTGTCCATAACGGTCAGATTAATTTCTTCGTCGCGGAGCAGCATCTGATTGCCTGGTTGTCCATGGCTGTCCTTATATGTAATTTCGAGCACATTGTTTCCGTACCATTGGACAGCAACGATTGTGACAGTCGAATTGCTGATAATTCCTTTTACGGAACTGCCCACGGTTATATCTTCAAGTTTGGTCATGCGGGGTGTTCCTCCTCATCTGTTAAGCAATTTGATTCTTTAACATGACTTGACAGAGCAGCTGTACGCATCGGCAGGCTTATCGCGATTCTCTTTATCGGGGACAAATTCCATAACATCATCAATGGAACAATCCAGCGCTTGCAAATTCGTCCTAAGATATCAATTGTAATATTTTTCTCGCGATACATCTTACTGACGGTACGGAGGCTTACATTTGCCTGCTGCTCCAATTTTTATATCTTCTCTTTTCAGTGTTCTGCTGCGGGGATATGCCCCCAAAGGACACACGCAACATCCCAGATTTGCTTTTCAAAGCCGATTGTGGCGTTGTTTCCGTTAGCCATAGAACGAACCCTTTCTTTTATTATTTTGCCGCATTGCATTGGAACAGGTATGATAGATCAAACCAGCACTTCCCATTTTCCGTATCTCTTGCCGCGTTCTCTGCGGATATAGCTTTTATCTTGCAGCGACTTCATAATTCGCTTTACACTTCTGATTGATTTGCCGGTGATGTCTGCAAGCTCCTGCTGCTTGATGGTTGGATTTTTCTTTATTAAATCCAACACAGCCAATTCTTCTAAAGTGCAGTCCAAAGTGCCAAATTGGCACTTTGGAATTTGCTGTTTGGCACTTTGGGGCTTATCGACATCCACATAATCAATGTGCATATAACGATTCTTCAGCTCATAATCCGTGCCTAAAAGGAGATTGCCGAAAAACATCTCCAAGAACTTTGTGGTGGAGTGAACACCCTTTTGCAGATTCGTGTAGTTCGCTCGGACCAAGGCGTTGCGGAAGTACCACGAATTCTTTTCAAAGGCGTCGTTTTTCACACGGAAGCCAAAGGTTTTCATATATTTGATCATAAAAACGGCGGTGGCACGGGTGTTTCCTTCACCGAAGGGATGGATCTGCCAAATGTCGGAGGCGAATTTCGCCAGATGCTTCACCGCCGCATCTACGGACAAGCCCTCATAGGAAAACTTTTTTTCATTGGCAAAATCGTAATCCAGCGTATCCTTGATACTGTTCCAGTCCGCATAGATTACGGTGTCGCCGTTCAACACCCACTCTTTCTTGGTGATGTTGTACTGCCGAATCTGTCCGGCGTGACGGAACACGCCCTCAAACAGCCTACGATGGATGGAGAGCCATTCAGCGGGGGAGAATTGGAAGGCTTTTTCGCCCAGCAACTTTGCAATTCTGGCGGAAACAATGTCCGCCTCTTTGGTTTCATTTTCTATTTCAGTGCGGGTGGTGCGCTGCTCATAATAGCTATGGATGCGCTGCTGGGCTTCATCGATAGTGATTTTACCCTCGATGTGGTCCTTGGCCGTATCCAGCAGATAGGCAGAGGTGTTCAGCCCGTCCACCGCCTGCAAGCCGATGGCGGTCTGCCACGCCTCGCTTTTTTCGGCTCGGTCGGGTTCACCCTGCTTGATATATTCTTCCAGTTCAAATTGCCAATTCTGATCCGGCATATTTGCACCTCATTCCTTGCTCAAATCTTCTGCCTTGAAGGTCGTGTACCCTTCGTAATAGTAGCTGTGGTCGATGCCGTTCCTATACACCTCACGGCTGCCGACCTCATCGGTCAGCGCCGCCTTCAGCAGCACCTTGATCTCCACATCCTTGATGGGGCTGCGCTCCATTGCAAGGAGATAGTCCTCTTTATCCACCTTGCTCCAGTCCATGACCTTACCAATTTCGGTTTTCAGGATATGGTCAAGCCAAATGCGGGTGCTGCACCCATTGCCCTCCCGAAAGGGGTGGGCAATATTTATTTCCACATATTTTTCGATGATCTCGTCAAAAGTGGACTGTGGCATCTTGTCGATGTTGGCCAGTGCCGCCTCCAGATACATCAGCGGCGCAAAGCGGAAATTACCCTTTGCCAGATTCACCGTGCGCAGCTTTCCGGCAAAGTCGTAAATATCTTCAAACAGATATTTGTGAATCGCCTGCAAAATCGAGAATTTGCCTGCCGGCATGATGTCAAGCACACCGTTTTCGTACAGTTCTACCGCCTTTTTCTTGCTGAGGCGTTCTTCTTTCTGGGCAAGATCGGCGGAGCTTGTCAGCCCCAATTTATTCTCCGGTGCCATAGTGCATTTCCAAAATCAGATTATAATATTCCTGAAATTAAAACGATTGCAACTACAATAATTAAAATACCTACTAAAAATGTCATACAACCGGCAGTCTGTGGGAATGATTTCCTATGGTTAGAAGTCGGCTGAGAATAAGTGTAAGTATGGGATTCCGACTTATGAGCTTGTACCGGTTTTTGAGCATGACGAGGCTTGGTGGCTTTAGAATATAAAGCGAGAGGATCGATTTGATTCATTATGCGTGAATAAAAATCGTCCAGCCACACAGTATCACACGGTTCACACATATTTTGCTCGGTACAATCAGGTTCATGTGTTATTTGATTCCTAACCCAACGGTAGTGTTTCAGTTGTTTTAGGTCATCATCCCAACCTTTTACAAGATAAGAACCACGGGGAGTATTTATCATTTCATCAATATAAGCGGATATACGCCTATCGTCATTTAATACTTCGCCGCATAGTTTTTCAAGATGTTTATACGATTCAATAAAACCCATATTGTACATCTCCGAAACTTAATTATCTGCCGCCACGCCGGACTTCATCCAGGCGTCTACTTCGCTGACCTTGAATTTCCAAAGGCGGCCTATTTTCGCAGCGGGCATATTTCTTTTTTCTATCCAGGCGAGTACCGTATCACGGCTGACGCCGAGGTATTCGCAAATTTCTTTCATTGAGTACCAGCGTTCGATGGTCGGTTCCATGGGAGTATCCTCACTTTCAGGTGGTTTCCGATAGCTACAATTATACAATTTAAGTATATCACAGCAAGGCGAATTTATCAAGGATTATTGCGGATTTACGAGGAAATCGGAGGATAATCCCATGCTTTCAAGAATGAACTTCTTGCTTTTTTATCACAGAGCCTTATCAGATGGGGGGAATATTCGCCGAAAATTTGCTCCATTCACCCGCTCTGAGTGAATGGAGCGAATTTGGCTTGCAAACAGAATCGTAAAATGGTCAAATCTGCAAATTTGTTTTTCGCACATTGGGCTTTTCTTCTGGGTTGCGCTATCATGTGGATGATGATAGAAACCCGCACGGCGGGCGCAAAAGGAGGAAGAATATGTACAACAGATTCGCAGAAATGCGCAGGCGGTATCTGCGCGAGTACAGAGACGGCATCTACACGGGGATGCTGCTGACCGGCAAGCTGGACGAGCATCTCAAGGAAATCGGCGACACAGCACAGGAGATGTTCGATCGGCTGGTCGCGCAGATGAAGGACGCTGAGGGTGTCACTGAGCGGCTGAAGGCCGAAAAACAAATGGAATGGGTGGGACGGATGAACAGCATCCGCAGCCGAGCGGAGGAGGTTATCCTTTCTGAGCTAGTTTATTGCTGAGGTGTGGTGATGTTCAAGCATAGAAGAAATCGAGTGTTAGCACTCTGCGCCGGCGAGCGACGGCTGCTGACAATGGCCCTGTTGTCCTTTCGGAACAAGCTGGTAGCAAGCGGCAAGCCCACCGAGGATATCAATGAACTGCTGATCCGGCTGCTACGGTAAAAACTGAATACGAGAAATGAGCGTCTGCTTCTGAAAAGAGGCAGGCGCTTATTTTTATGGCATCAATTTTGCAGCCACACCGATGAAATCCGGAATGGACATGGCATCAATTTTGATGCCATAGACGAAAAATGGCTCCATTTCGGAGCCACGAGCAGTCCTGCATAGGAAAATGGCTCCAATTTGGAGCCAAAACAAAAGAATTTTTCAAGGGGGTTAATTTTTTGGCCTTCTCGCTGCCTACCAAGTGAGGGGAACTTTGAAAAAGCTCTGCACAAGCTCGGCTTTTTATAATTTACCAGCTCAAAAGAAAAAATTTTGAAAAGCAGCGGGAAAATTCGAAAAAAATTCGGCAAAGGGAAAGTGAGAGGAGCTTCTAAGCTTCCCCCGTGTACCTCGACAACTGAATAGCCGTTACCGAGACAGATATGACTGTGCGACGATCGTAAAAGAGCGAGCATGGCAACGCCGCGGACCAAGGGGTCCCCGAAAAGTCGGCTGACTTTTTGGGGAGAGGAGGAGCAACGAAATGAGCGGACTTTTCGTGCTTGCACGGAAAGCGAGCGATATGGAGTTTGCGACGACGAGGGGCAGGCATATAAAAACGATATCGGAAGTACGGCACCAACCAAAAAACACAATTACCAGCGAAAGAAAGAAGGTGAAACACATGAACAAGCTACAACTGATCGATGCCGATACCCTGTATTACAAACCCCTTGCCCACCCCAAAATGCTCATCGACGGTGTTCTCTCCGACGGGCTCGCCATTTTAGCGGGTGACTCCAAGATCGGCAAGAGCTGGATGGTGCTGTGGCTGTGCCTGCAAATCAGCCGCGGCGAGGCGGTGTGGGGGCTGCCCACCAGAAAAACCGATGTGGTATATCTGGCTTTGGAGGACCGGGAATGGCGCGTTCAGCAGCGTATGCAGGAGCTGACGGACTCTCCGCCGGAGAATCTCCGCTTCGGCTTTTCCTGTGGACAGCTGGGCGCGGAGCTGGAGGGGCAGATCGAGGAGACTCTGCGGGAATTTCCCTCCACGGGCCTGATATTCATCGATACCCTCCAAATGGTGCGGGACAATGCTTCCGCAAAGGTCAATGCCTATGCCCAGGACTACAAGGATCTGTCCGGCCTGAAAAAGCTCGCCGATGACCACGGCATTTGCATCTTCGTTGTCCATCACACCCGAAAGGAGCGGGACAGCAGCAATATTTTCAATGATATGACCGGTTCCACAGGCATTTTGGGCGTGGCAGATACGGGGATGATTCTCCGCAAGGATGACCGCTTCGGCGATTGTGCCACCCTCTGCATTACGGGCCGGGATGTGGAGGAGAAGAAGCTGAAAATGCAGATGCGGGGCGTCCGATGGGAGATTACCGAGACGCTCAGTGCCAAGGATTTGCGAAAGGAACGCATCCCGGACTTTGTTTTTCAGGTGGCGGATTTTCTCTTGACGCACGGGCAATTTCGGGGCACGGTGTCCCAGCTGCTTGCCGCCGTAGGTAATACGGAGCTGAAGCCCAACCTCGCCAGCAAGCATCTGACCCGCCATTACAGCGATGTACTGCTGCCCCTGGGAATCACCTACGAGTATCGCAAAACGGCGGCTGCCCGGCTGGTGCTTTTGGAGCTGCATGACGGTGCTGACGGTCATGACGGTTCTTCCGGGAGCGAGAGACTTGCGTCACTGCGGAAACAGAATGACGACATCGCCAGGCTTCCCCAAGCATCGTCACAAGCGTCATCTGCGTCATGGGAAGAGGCGGAGGACGATGAGGAATTGCCGCTTTAAGGGGTGCGGGGCTATACACCGCTTTTTTATCCGTAAGGATAACGAGCATGGGATTTGTGTAGCCATGCGGCACCCAATTCCCCCGTATCTGCCGATACGAAAGGGGCGCGCCCCTGTAACCCCGCTGAAAGGATGTGATATCTATGCGGACTCGAACAGAGGAAATCAATGTGCGGGTCTATAAAACCGAGAAGAATACCATTCGCAGAAAGGCAAAGAAATGCGGCATGAATATGTCGGAATACCTCCGAACCTTGGGAACCGGCGCAGCGGTGAGGGAGGCTCCGCGCCAGGAGCTGATGCTGGCGTATCAGAAGCTGACGACGCTCCACGATACCGTCCGCTACGAGCTTGCCATGAGGGACTTTGACGAGGCCCTGACCGAGATTGAGAGCCTTCTTCTGCGCGCCTATCACGGGAAGGAGGATGCCGATGGCGGTGACGAAGATCTGGGCGATCCGTGACAGCGTCAGCCGTGTGGTGGACTACTGCACCAATCCGAGTAAGACCAAGCTGAGCGACCTGGAGCAGGTGCTGCTGTATGCTGCCGACAAAGGAAAAACCCTGGATGAGGGGGAGCAGCAATACGCCGTCACCGGAATTGGCTGCAGGGCGGAGTCTGCCGCAGGGGAAATGGCTGCCGTGCAGAGGCGCTTCGGCAAAGCCGGCGGCAATGTGGCCTATCACGCCTACCAGTCCTTCAAGACCGGTGAGGTTACGGCGGAGGAATGCCATCGCATCGGCGTGGAGACGGCGCGGCGGCTTTGGGGGAACGACCGGCAGGTGCTTGTTGCCACCCACTTCAACACCGGCACTTATCACAACCACTTTGTTGTGAATCCGGTGAATATGTGGACGGGCAAAAAGCTGGAGGCAAAATACGAGGTCTACTACAAGCTGCGGGATATGTCCGACCGTATCTGCAAGGAGCATGGCCTGTCAGTGGTGAAAAATCCCCAGCGGCACAAAACGGCGCGGTCGGTCTACTTTGCCGAAAAGAACGGTGAGCCTACCCGCTACAACCTTATGCGGCGGGCGCTGGACGAGGCGCTGACGATATCGAGCAGCTGGACGGAGCTGAGTGCCGTGCTGCGGAAGAAGGGCTATGTGTTCGTGTGCGATCCCTACCGCAGGTACGCCACCATCCGCTCTCTAAGCGCTAAAAAGTGTATGCGTACCTTTCGGCTGGGAGCCGAATATGACAAGGAGGCGCTGCAGGACAGGCTGCTGGAGAACCAGCGGGACATCCGTGTGACCCGGCGCTATTTTGAATTCATGAGGCCCTACACACGGGAATATGCCAGGAAAAATCTGCCGACGGAAGAATATTACCGGCAGCGGGATTTCTATCTGCATTTGCCCCGCGTCACCGGGTATTTGAGCTTCTTCCGCTGTGTGGCAATCGTGCTGGGCGTTGCGCCGCTGTACGAAAAGGAATATCGGCAGCCCCTGTCGGCGGAGTGCCGGGAGGCTTGCCGCAAGCTGGATCGCTTCACCGCTGAGATAACGCTGGTGTGTCGGGAGCATTTGGACACGCCGGAGGATGTGCAGAGGTTTCTTGCACGAATGGACAGGGAGATGGATGCAATATCCGCTGCACGCAGCAAAAACCGTAATAAGCAGCGAGGCTGCGCCGATCCTGCGGAGAGGGTCGAGCTGAAAAAGTCCTGCGCCGCCTGCACCGCACAGCTTTCCCAGCTTCGGAAGCAAAAGCAAACCGTCTATAACATGATTGAGGATAATCCAAAGCTGAAAGCCCTCTTGGCGTGTGAATTGGATGCGTGGGTGGAAAACGACCCCTACCTATCCCCGCGGGAGAAGCAGGCGCTGCGAAATCAGCAACCGTCCCAAGAGGACAAGACGATTATACGATGAAAGGAAGGATTCGATGAAGAACGACCGATCGATTGATTTGGGGCTGACCGGGTATGAGGAGCTTTTTATGAGCACGGAGGAACGGCTCGATGCGAAAAAGCCAAAGGTGGAGGCAATTCCACTGGCTGCCCTCACACCCTTTCGAAATCACCCCTTTAAGGTGAAGGAGGACGAGGAAATGGCGCAGCTTATGCGGAGCATTGCCGATGCCGGTGTGCTCTCTCCGGCACTGGCAAGGCCGCTGCCGGATGGCGGCTATGAGCTGATCTCGGGCCACCGGCGGCTGGCAGCGTGCAAGGCGCTGGGGATGGGCACCATGCCGGTGATTATCCGTGACCTGACAGACGAGGAGGCTGTTATCACCATGGTGGACAGCAACCTGCAAAGGGAGCACATCCTGCCGTCGGAAAAAGCATTTGCGTACAAGATGAAAATGGAAGCATTAAAAAGTCAAGGGAAACGCACGGATTTAACTTTATCGCAAGTTGCGACAAAGTTGGATGCTGCAGCGGAAATCGGAAAAAGCGCAGGGGAAAGCCGAGATCAAGTGTTCCGCTACATCCGCCTCACCAACCTGATCCCCGGCATCCTGAAGCTGGTGGACGAGGGCAAGATTGCCCTGACTCCGGCGGTGGAGCTGTCCTATTTGCAGCCGTCCGAGCAGGAGATGCTCTTCTCCGTGATGGACAGCGATGAGGTAACGCCGTCCTTGTCCCAGGCCCGGCGGCTGCGGTGCATGAGCGAGGCGCAGACTCTCACGGATGACGCGGTGCTGCAGCTTCTGTCCGAGGTTAAGGGCAATCAGGTGGAATATGTGAAGGTGCCGGTAGACAAGCTCCGCAGCTTTTTCCGTCCGGACACCTCCGTGAAGCAGATGACCGAGACACTTGTCAAGGCCATGGACTTTTATAACAAACACTTGGCGCGGCAGCACAAAGACCGGGATGCCCGGTGAAAGGAGTTTTTACAATGAAAGAAGAAATCAAATTTGATTTGAACACTGAACGGATGGAAGATTTGGACTTTATGATCGACGAGTTCTCTGAAAGAGGTTGTGTGCTGGTAGACGATCTCTTCGCTGACCTGATCGCGGAATATTATAGCAACAACGATCTGAGCAATGGCCGCATGATGGTTGAGTTCACAGATGAGGAGGGGCATTCTCTCTCGTTTATTTTGAGCCAAACTGAAATTCACTATGTGCTTCACATGATCGACAGGAAGCTGTACACCTATTCGCGTGACGATGGAGGAGGTGGTTTCGGTGACGAAGACTGAGCTGCAGACCATGTATGAGGTGATGTTCACGGATTACCCCGACATTGTGAACGTTGCCCAGGTCCAGTCCATGCTGAAAATCAGCCGCCATCTGGCCTACGAGCTGATTGGCGACGGGTATATCCCCGGCATGAAAATCGGAAACGCATACCGCATTCCGAAAATCAACGTGATCCGCTACGCTCTCTCGGCGGGCAATCCCCAGCCGGCAGCGTGACACGGATTTGAACTGAAACGACACATTGGACGGGCATCTGAGTAGGCCGTATAATGGTTACGGTCCGAAAGGGTGCCCGTTCATACGCTGTCAGCAAAAGGAGGTATGGATGAATGATAGCGGGACACCTGCAAATCAAAAACGACTACTATTATATGGTCCTGAGCTATTTGGACGCCAACGGCAAACGGAAGCAGCCGTGGTTTCCAACGGGACTGCCAATTAAGAACAACAAAAAGCGCGCGGAGAAAATGCTGCTGGAGCTGCGTCAGACCTATGTTCCCCCTGCCGAGCACAAGTCAAACGGAGAGCTGTCTGCCGATATGCTCTTTGCCGACTTTATGGAGCTTTGGCTGGAGGTCGTTCGCAATTCGATTGAGAAGACGACCTTTTCCTCTTACACCCAGATGGTAAAGGGAAAAATCGCACCGTACTTTCGGAAAACCGGCGTCAAGCTGGGCGAGCTTCAAGCCAGGCATATTCAGAGCTTCTATCTGTACGAGCTGAAAACCGTGTCTGCCAGCACGGTCATCCACGAGCACGCCAATATTCACAAGGCTCTGAAATATGCCGTCAAGATGGACCTCATTCCGTACAACCCCGCCGACAAGGTGGAGCGTCCGAAGAAGCAGAAGTATATCGCGGATTACTACCGTTTGGAGGAGCTGGAGCAGCTCTTTGAGGCGACAAAGAATCACCCCTATTCTCTGCTGATCCAGATCACCGCGTTCTACGGGCTCCGGCGCAGCGAGGCTCTGGGCCTGAGATGGGACGCCATCGACTTTGAGCGCAATACCATCACCATCAGACACATCGTAACAAATGCCAAGGTAGACGGCAAGTATGAGATCGTCCGCGAGGATCGCGCCAAGACGAAATCCAGTCTGCGCTCTCTTCCTCTGGTCGATAATATCCGGGAGAAGCTGCTGGCCTTGAAGGAGCAGCAGAAGGAAAACAAGAGGATCTGCGGCAACTGCTACAACCGGGAATACGACGGCTATGTGTTCGTGGATGTAATGGGGAACATTTTTAATCCCAGGAATCTCAGCAGCAATTTCAGCAAGCTGCTGGAATTGAAAGGTCTGCGGCATATCCGCTTCCACGATCTCCGGCACAGCTGCGCTTCGCTGCTGCTGGCCAACGACGTGCCCATGAAGCAGATCCAGGAATGGCTGGGTCACAGCGACATCAGCACCACGGCGAATATCTACAGCCATCTGGACTATAAGTCCAAGCTTACGTCCGCAAACGTAATGGACAACGTCCTGACCCTGCCGGAAACCGAGGCCGTCGGATGGCAGACATGACTTCTTGCCGAAAATCATGTGCAGCAATGGCAGATTAGCAAAAAGAAAAGCCCAGTCATATGGGCGCAAAGCCTTGATATGACTGGGTTTTTCGCTGGCGGAGGGCGTGGGATTCGAACCCACGGACGGTTTTTGGCCGTCAAACGATTTCGAGTCGTTCTCGTTATGACCTCTTCGATAGCCCTCCGTATATCTCAACTGTTTTCCGTGCGCTGAGAAAATGCAAGAAAAACACGCAAGAACAATATGAAATTTTGAAATTCGATCCGGCGAAAACCCTTATAAATCAAGGGTTTTCAGCGGAGAAAACGGCCAGAGCCAACGCGCATTTCGAGTCAGGGCCGTTATGACCACTTCGATACCTATCCATATATAACAAGCGGCGCAAGGCCGATTGCGTTTAATTAATATCCTCGAGATCTATCGAATCGTCGTCCATGTCCATGCTCATCTCGCCGATGCGCATGCGGCGCTCGATCTTCATTTTCTCGACGTGCTCATGGATGAGCTCCTTGACCTCGTTCGGCTGGCGGATGTTCTTGAGCGTCAGCTCCGGGATGCTCTTATCCGTCGAGACCACCGTCACCGAGCCGACGCCGAAAATGCGCTGCCACAGCGACACCGAAACGCGCAGATCGCGCACACGGTACAGAACGATCTCGTCATGCTTGACATTCAGGAAGCCGCGGCGCAGGAACAGCCTGTCCTCGCTCAAGGCGTATCGCGTGAAGCTTATCGGCATGCCGAGTATGCGCTTGCGGTCGTGCCATATCTCGACTATCTTTGAAACGAGCTTTGCCATCGCGGTCACTCCTCACATTGTGCTATGATATTCTACCTAATCCCACGCAAAAAATCAAGTGTTTTTTTATCGCCGTTTTTTTAGAGGCGCATTGAGGCAGTCACCTATACATATATCTCTGGTAGCCCGGTGCCGAAGTTACCGACGAAACCGGGAAACTGCCGCCACACATTAGTGCGGTGTTTAATTTTTGCACCGCACCCCAATGGCTCAGGGGAGCGAGCAGCTTTGCTGCCGAGGGGTTGAATTAAAGCGCACACCACACCTATTTACTCTCAGCTATTACCTCTCCGCTGCGACATCAGTCGCTTGTAGGGAACAGGCTATAGATTTTTGCGCAGGCAAAACCACAACACACGGGCGATCGATGATCGCCCCTACGGGGTGCCGTGCAAAACTCAGCAGCGCCGATGCGAAATAAAAAATTGGTACAAGATTATCTAATATTCAATATTAGGTCTTGACAAGCGGCACATTCTGTATTATAGTGCGATTATCGCGTACAACCGACGAGATTGGTGGGATTTTGAGTCGCATTTGCGCTCCTGCCGATACGCATATTGCGGTTGCACGACCGGAAACAACGGTATAGACCATAGCGTTTTGCGTAGCTTAAAAGCGACAAGGGGTCTTGCCGCCCGGTTTTGAGAATTACCGACGAAACCGCGGCTGCATCGCGCAATGCAAAATTGTGCGAAATCAGCACAAAATTATAGGTTGTGTCAAATGTGTTTGCAGGTGCGTTAAATGCGCCTCCAAAGAGGAATGTAGCCCCGGATTTCTCAGCAAATTCGATACCGAGCTGAGGCAAAAATGTATTCGTAGGTGCATAAAAGCGCCTCTAAAAAAGGAGAAGGACAATGAAAGACAATACGATCAAGAAATTAGTGTTCGCGGCGCTGTTTGCTGCGCTCAGCTGCGCGGCGACGATGGTTATCCGCATCCCGACGCCGATCGGCGGCTACATCCACGCAGGCGATGCGGTCGTGCTGCTTTCGGCGTTTCTGCTCGGCCCGTGGTGGGGCGCGGCGGCGGCCGGACTCGGCTCGGGTCTTGCCGACCTCATAGCAGGGTATGGCCTGTACGTTCCCGGCACGGCCGCGATCAAATTCATCGTGGCGCTGCTGGCAGGACTTCTGCTCAATTGCAAGTTCATAAAATCCGTGCCCGTGCGCGCGATCATCGCCGGTGTCGTGGGCGAGGTGTTTATGGTGCTCGGCTACCTCGCGTACGAGGCGCTTATCCTCGGCTACGGTGCGGCCGCAGTCGGCGGAGTTCCCATGAACTGCATCCAGGGCGCCTTCGGCGTCGTCGCCGGTGCGGCACTCTACGCAGCGCTGCTTAAAACAAAGTATTTCAAGTCGGTTTGATGCGGCCGATGTACAAGAGTAAGGCCGGATCGCCGACCGGCTCCGGGCAAAAAGCCAAAAGCATAATAAAAAGGCTCGAAAGCACCTGCTTTCGAGCCTTTTTGGCCCGAGTGGAGGGACTTGAACCCCCGGCATCCTGCTCCCAAACTTATCGAGAACACTTTTTCTACTCGTTTATAGCGGTTTTTAGCTATTTCCTATTTGTTTTACTTACTCTTTGACGCTCTTATTTCCGTTGTTTCCGGGTGTTCCGGAGCCGTATGTGGTAATCTATGTGGTCAAAAACGCTTCCCGCCCGGTTTTCGGTGAAAATTCGCCGATGCCGGATGGGAAGCGTTTCTCGTTGCTGTGTGGTCTGTATTGTAACTCTGAGCAGACGGTTATGCAAGTTGTTTCTGCGAAAGCGGCAGCTCAAATGTTGAGCCGCAATAAACAAAGAATAGGCGGGAAGATAGGCAGAGGTACTTTTCTTACTCTCTGAGTATAAATCCCTTAATACAGACATAATAGTAAGGAATTTAAGGCACAATCCATTAAGCAGAGTCTATTGTCCGTGCAAATTACAATGGTCTCGGCTGAAAGTCGGAGTAACTCACTTTCAGCTTCAGTGACCGGAATAAACGGTGAAAATAGTCTTATCTATCATTATTTGAACACCCCTCAAAGCAAATACCGTGATAGGAGTGAGGTTCATTATGGAACGGCGGTGCTTACCATCATAGATGGTACCATGCTTAAGGGCAGGTATTATACGGATAGAAAAACAAATGGGGACATAGAACTTGTTGTTAAAGAATAGCTTACTCACCCCCTGCGCCGCAATAGACAAAGAATAAGAAAAAGCCCTCTGAAATCAACGATTTCAGAGGGCTTTTGGTCCGAGTAGTGCGGCTCGAACGCACGGTCTCCTGGTCCCAAACCAGGCGCGATACCAACTTCGCTATACCCGGATATTCACTTTTCTGTCATGATACCACGGCGAGCGGTAAAAATAAAGTTTTTTCTGTCTGTGGTCATTTATGTGGTCAAAGGCGATTTTGTGCCGCTTTCTGCAATCGGGGAAAATCCCGCAAATGCAGGCGTCGCAAGGCTTTGCGGCGTTTCACCTTACCCCGTCCCGGATACCGACACGGCACTCCCAAAGAAGGCGCGCTACCAACTGCGCTACACCCGGATGGGCAATAATAATTATTATACCGCATGTTGAGATTGCACGCAAGTATTTATTGAAAGTTTTTAATAAGCTGTTAACAGTCGAATTTTGCGGAATATCTTCGAAATTTTTCCGTCCTTATAATTAAGGCGGCAAACGGCCGAGCCGCAACACGAAAATACATGACTATTTCCAAACATGTATCGGCCAACGGAAAACATTTTTATAAGGAAGGAGCACAATACAATGTTGAATCACATTTTTGAAAGCATCGGCAAGATCCTTGAATGGTCAGGCGGCAGCGACGCAAGCAAGACCGTCATGGATATCCTCGCAAATATCTTCGGCAAAATTGAAGGTAAATAAGTAATCTACTTATATATTTTAAGTGCCCGACAAATTGTCGGGCGCTTTTTCACAGAGTTTGTGATTTTGCAAGCTGTTTATTCTTATATTCGGCTTTGCCGGTCACGTCGCTGATGATCTCAAGCTCCGGCGGAGCGCTGCGCTCCGGCTTTTCGGAATAACAAAACAGCACTGCGCGCTCGACCGAGAACGGGTAAACGTCGATCTCAAACCGGCAGCTGTCATACACAAAGCGGTACTTCACCTTGCTCACGCTGCCGAGCGCCGGGTCGGCCTCGAGCATATAGCGGCCGTACTCCTTTTCGGTGATCGGCCGTTCGGTGTCCCACTTCGTACCGTCGGGGCGGAAATGCTTCTCGGTGTAGAAAAACAGCTCCTCTTCGCCGTTTTTCTGCCGCCGGACGCGGCGTTCGATGGCCGGGTTCGTCATTGCGAGGTATGTCTGCACCATGTCGATGCCGACGGCGCGATAGCGCGACTTCAAAAGCTCGATATCCGGCATGGCGATGAGGTATTTGCGCTTTTTGACCATTGGCTCCGGCTCACCGATGACGCGGTAAATTTCGCGTATCGCGCGGTTGATCTTATCCTCGAAATTGACCGAATTATCAATGATGCGCAGGTTCTGATACGCGCTCCAGGCGTTTAGCGTGCGATCGTCGATCTCGCGCGCGTACTCTATCGACTCGCTGCGCGCGGTGTTGCCGAGGTTGTACGCAAACTCCGCGCCCTTGGCGCAGGTGACGAGATACAGCACCGCGTCGTAGCCTGCGAGCACCTCGGCCTCGGTCCTGCCACCGACGCGATAAAGTGTTTCGGCAAACTCCTCGTCGGTGATATACGCCTTGTCGTCCAAAAGCGCGCGGTCGTAAACGATTAGCACCTTTTCCTCCGGCACGACTTCTGCCGCCTGAAGGGCGAGCTTCTCCTTATGAATCTGGTCGGCGATGACAAAGTCCTGAAACTTCAGCATCGACATACAAACGCCGAATGGATTTATTCCGAAGCCCGATATAAGCTCGGTCGCCGTTTCGGGAATGGTGATAACGCGCCAGCCGTCATCCTGCTTGAACTCCTTGAGGATGCGGCTTATAAGCGTCGTTTTGCCCGAGGCGGGGCCGCCCGTGAGCACGACGCGGTAGATCTGTTTACCCATTTTCATTGTCAAATCTCCTCAAGGAAGTCGGAAAATCCGGCAACCGTTTTGAAGTATTTATCGCAGTTTGAGCGCATGAAGCTCTCGATCTCCGGGATGTCATTCGACCAGCCGGCGGCCGCAAAATCCACGCCGCAGCTTTTGGCCATGTCGTAGCCGGGCTTGAGGTCATCGAGCATCAGAAGCTCCGAGCGCGAAAAGCCGAAGCGCTTCATTATCTGCTCAAGCGGATAGGGGCTGGGCTTACGCTCGCTCGCCGGACTTTCCCAGCCGAACACCAGGTCAGGCTCGGGAAGGCCGTTTTCGCGGTAATCACGCAGAATGTTCTGAGTGTAGGAATGTGATACGACGCACAGCACGCCACCCTGCTCCTTATGCCGCCAAAGCAGCTCGCGCATGCCGTCGTAGGCCTGCGGAACGTGATGCTGGACATAGTCGTTCCAATATAGCTGCTCACGCTCGGTCTCGGCGCGGCTCATGCCGATGATATCGCAGAAAAACGCGACCACGCCCGGGTCAAAGTTATATTTGATATACTCCTCAAGTGTGTAATGCACCTCGGGATGATAGATACCCGTGTACTCTACAAAGCATGGATAATGGACCGTGGCGGTGCTGTTGACAACGGTGTCGTCATGATCGACCACCAGACAGGGATATCTCATATTTTCCTCCGAAATTCGTTTTCGGCTATATTATACCGTGTTTTTTCTATTCACGCAATATGCCCCTGCGCCGATGTGACGCAGGGGCGATTTTTTGTTTTGAGCTTATTTCTTTGCCGTCTGCGCGTTCTTTACGCGGTATCTTTCAAACAGATAGCCGATGAACATTACGACCGCGAAGAAGATCAGGAAGCCGACGCACTGCTTCCAGCCGTAGCCCGTCCAGATCGCGTAGCAGAAGAACAGGCAGCAGGCAACGCCCAAAATGGGAAGCACAAAGCGCTTGACAGGGCCAAGCTCCTTTGCCTTGACCATGAGTCCGATCATCATGGGGATATACATCAGATACAGACAGATGATGCCGATCTCGTCCGGCTCCCAGGCAAACCATTCGCTTGAGTGCACCGCGCCGAACAGGCCGGGACCGCCCATCCACATCATGACCGTCCAGGCATACCAGAAGCCTGCAAGCATCATGCCGACAATGGAGGACTTGATGGCGAAGTTATTCTGATCGTCTATGTGGCCGAAGAAGCTCGGCTGCGGACCCATGCCGCGCGCGGAAACGGAGTACATGCTGCGGCAGGAGGCCATGATCAGGCCGTTCATCGTGCCGAGGCAGGATATGGTGATGAAAACATACACGATAGTGCCGATGACGTTGCCGAACAGCTTCGAGAACGCTAGGCGCGGCAGGCTCTCGCCGAACGGCCATGTGGAAATGATGGTGTTTACATCGCCCACGATGCTCATCGCCCAGATATACAGCGCGTAGAGAATTATCGTCACCAGCGCGCCGATGACCAGTGCGCGAGGCAGGTTCTTTTTCGAGTCTTTAAGTTCTGCGTTGATGCTTGTTGCGAGTATCCAGCCCTCGTAGGCGAAGGCAAAGCCGACGATGGCCTTGAAAAATCCCGTGCCGTCAACGGCAACATAGTCGGCGGAATTGACATAGTCGAGCACCTCGAGCGTCGTGCCGTTGACAAGGCCGGCAATGGTTCCGGCAACGCCCATGAGGATGAGCGGAATGAGCTTGATGACCGTCATTCCGACCTGGAGCTTGCCGGCGATCTTCGGGCTGAGCGCGTTGATGCCGTAGCCGATCATCAAAAATCCCGCGCCGACACCGATTGCAACGGCGTTTACCTGGCCGTTTGCAAAGTCGATCGACGATATGCCGAATAGCTGCAAAAACATCATTGCCGAGAAAAACGCCAGCATCGACGCAAGCGCCGGAGTGTAGATCGTTGTCATGAACCAACCTACATAATAGGCATACTTGGGGCCGAGCGCAAGCTCGGCGTAGTCAACGACGCCGTTGACTTTCTCATACTTGCTGCCAAGCGTTGCAAAAACCAGCGAGCAGATGATGCATATCAGGCCAACTATGCCGACGACCGCAATGCCCTGCAAAAGGTTGCCGCCGGTGAGCGACAGGACCTTGCCGCCTTTGATAAAGACACCGGAACCGATAACGATTCCGATGACCATGGAAATCGCGGTAGGCAGTCCGTACCTTTTTTCCATTTTGTTTTCCATTACTTTCTCTCCATTAATTCTTTCTCTTGCTTTTTTAATTTAAAGCAGTATATAAATAATACGCCGTTTTAGTAAATTTGTCAATATAATCATGAACAAAGTGTAAATATCACTCATCCTTAACGGTTTACTTGCACGCAAACGTACAAGCCGGGCTCAAAAACAGCCTATGGGTAGAGGGAGCTGAGGCATCAGCATAGAATAAATTGCCGAAAGGAATGATCAATTTGAAAATATATCTCTCACCCTCGGATCAGGTGAGCAATCCCTATGCTTACGGCGGCACGAATGAGGCTCTGCAGTGCCGGAAAATCGCCGCCGCGTGCAAGACGGCGCTCGAGCGAAACGGCTTTGAGGTGAAAACCAGCTTCGCTGACGGCTCGAACGCCATGTACGAGCGCGTGCGCGAGTCCAACGCCTGGGGCGCGGACGTTCACGTCTGCATCCACACAAACGCCGGCGGAGGCCGCGGCTGCGTCGTGTTCGTCGCGTCAAAAAGCCCTGAGCGCATGAAATACGCGCAGCCGGTTTTCGACGCGATCGACGCGATCACGCCATATCGCTCGGTCTACGGCATACGCGAGAAGCAGTTTTACGAGATCCGCAACACGACCGGAACATGCATCTACTGCGAGTGCGAGTTCCACGATTCGCCCGACACCGCGCGCTGGATAGTCGAGCACACGGACGATATCGGCGAGGCGATATGCCGTGGCATATGCCGTGCCGCCGGGCGAAATTATATTGAGAAAGGGAGCGAAAACGACATGATAAGATGGGAAAGGCTTGAGGATATCCCGGCCGGCTACCGCGAGATGGCGCAGCGCTTTGTTGACGCCGGCGCGCTGCGCGGCAAGGACGGCGGCGAGCTTGATATAACGGAAGATATGCTCCGCACGATGGAGATCATGCGCCGCTATTTTGAAAGGGAGGCGTAGGAAAATGGACACACCGGATAAAGCCGCCGAGATAAAGGCAGCGGCGGCAGCGCTTATCGCATTCGGAACCGCGCTGTTCGGCTGGGTGGGCTGGATGGTGGTGCTGTGGCTTGCCGCAATGGCGCTTGACTATCTGACCGGCACGTTCGCGGCGCTGTATAACAAAACATGGAGCAGCGCGGCCGCCCGGCGCGGCCTGTGGCACAAGCTGGGCAGTATATTCGGCGTTCTGGTTGCGGCAATGTGCGATCTTGTGCTCAGGGTCGTGGGCGATAACTTCGGCTTTGAGCTGCCGCTGATCGGCCAGAGCTGCCTGATAACGCCCATAGTCGCGGCATGGTATTTCTTCACTGAGCTTGGCAGCATTGTGGAAAACGCCGCGGCAATGGGCGCACCCATCCCGGATTTCCTCAAAAAGCTCATCGCGCGCGGAAAAAAGACCATTGACGATAAAACCGGCGACGGCGATAATGAGGAATAAAACTAAAACAGCAGGTGCGGACTTTTCTGCACCTGCTGTTTGCACATGGGAGATATTATGGATATTTACGGTTACGCGCGCGTATCGAGCACCGATCAGAACGAGGAGCGGCAGCTGCTCGCGCGCCGTCTGCGCGAGGGCGATCTCAGCATCGACCGCCTCGGCCGAAACTATGAGGAGATACAGCAGCAGTGGAGGTATCTCACGAAGGAGATCGGCGCGCTGCCCTTTGGCGAGCTTATCGCGCGCTGCGGCATGAGTGAAGCCACCTTCTATCGCCGCCTGCGCGAGGAACGCAGCAGGAGTGAATAAAAAAAGTAACTATCAAAAGGTATACTTTTTGATAGTTGCTGTCATTACATAATGGAGTGCGATATCGGAGACATTCTGATTGTGAGAGGGAAAATTACCGATGTCGAGAAATAATGGGATACACCCTTAACATTGATGAGATATCAAAAGCAGGATGATCACGCCAAAACAAAATGACCCGGATTTTATATCCGGGTCATTTTCTGTATGATGATATGGTGCGGTCGGAAGATCCGGGCGAGCAATGCTCGCCCCTACTATCTGTGCCGACTTATTTGGCCTCTGTCTCTTTAATAAACATCATGAAAAAGCTTATTGTCAGCAGAGCGCAGGAAAACCAGATCGCGCGGACGGAAAAAACGTTTGTCAGCAGCGCGCCGAACCCGGCGCCTAGCGCAAACAGGACAATCACGCCGAAATATGTCAGCGCCTTGTGCAGGATCGCGATATCGCGCGTGTGGAAATATGCGCAAAGCGCCTCGGTGCCGCTGCGCATGTTGCCAATGCACATGGTGCTTGCGTAGGCGTGGCCGCGAACCTTTCGGAAGGTCTGCACCTGCATGGCGCACACAAAGGAAACGACGGCGTTGGCGAAAGTATTAATCGTCTGCGGCAGAAAGCCGACGGCGAAAAGCAGGACTATCTCGGACAAAATTATGAGCTGCCGCCAGTGTACACGCTCCATGTATTTATAATGCCGGTGGACGCACTCGGCAACGAAAATACCGAGCATAAAGGCCAGCACAGGGACAAAATATCTTGCGCAGTGCGACCACTCTCCGTCGAAGAGATATGCGCTCAGCAGGACGATGTTGCCCGTCTGCGCGTTTGCGAAAACCTTACCGCGGCAAAGATAGGTGTAAGAATCCTGCAAACCGCCGGACAGGATTATAAACACGGCCGTGAGCATGGATTCGGACATCTGGCCGCGTATGCGCTTGGCGTACATGAAGCAAATTCCCCCTCGCCTGAAAAAACAGCCTTGATTATACGACCCACCATCCCATTTGTCAACTTTTTCAGTGGCGATTTGGCGCAGTCACGGATACATATATCTCTGGTATCCCGGTGTCGAGAGTGCGGAGGAAACCATATTTGCCTCGCAACCCAGTAGTGCGCTGCTGAATTTTACACCGCACCTCGTAGGGAACAGGCTTGCCTATTCCGTCTTTTTAATAGCGAATTAACGCACCTACGGGCACATTAATTGCGCTTGCCCGGTGTCGGAACAGTGGTGGAAACCATCACGTTTCGCATCACATAAGGTTACGCAACAGTAGGGGCGATCATTGATCGCCCGTGTGTAATGGTTTTGCCTGCACCCACCGGTCGGGCTGACGCAAAAACCGTATCGGCAGCAGCCTCAATTCGCCTCTAAAAAGAAAAAATCCGGTACGGAATTTTCCGTACCGGATTTGTTATGCTTTGGTTTTATTGGGGTCTGGAAACTATATCTTCATGCAGACGTCCCATGCGCGCCAGATAGCGGTACGCAGGTTGCCGATGGTGACACAGTCGCCGACGCGGTGGATGTTCTTGCCCTTGCCGCCGACAGGTGCGGGAACGAAGCCGATGCCGTTTACGATGTTGTCGTACTCGACCTCAAATACGTTCTTGCCGTCCTTGGAAGCGATAACGACGGTCTTGTCCTTGATCTCACGGATAGTATGCTCAAGGTAAGTGGGAACCTTGTGATACTCGAGAACATCACGCAGGAAGGAAGCGTTGGACAGGCAGACGTTCTGTGCAGGAACGAGGTCCTTTGCGTACTCGACGATGATCGGGTGCTTGCCCTGGAGGACCATCTCGTATGCAGCTTCGCAAGCGGACTGGCCGCCGCCGAAGAAGACCACTTTGTCGCCTACGGGGTACTTCTCACGCAGGAGCTGAGTGAAGGTGAGGCACTTCTCGAAGCCGGGGATCAGCATCTTTCTGGGAACTGCGCCGGTTGCAACGATGATCTCGTCATAGCCGCGGAGAATGCCCAGATCGTTGATCTCGGTGTTGAAGCGAATGTCGAGGCCGACCTTCTTAACTTCGTTCTCATACCAGGTGATGAGAGCCTTGTCGTTCTCTTTGAAGCTCATTGCGGAAGCAGTGAGGAACAGGCCGCCGATACGGTCGGTCTTCTCAAAGATAACGGGCTTGTGGCCGCGCTGGGTAAGAACCAGAGCTGCCTCTACGCCGCCGATACCTGCGCCGACGATAGCAACCTTCTTGGGGTTCTTGGTCGGAACGATCTTGTAGCGGTTGTGCTGCATGGTGGACGGAGTAAGTGCGCAGCGGCCGAGGTGCAGGGAGTCCTCAAGGCCCTGGATGTTTGCGGTGCCCTTGTACTTAGCAAAGTTGAAGCAACCGTTGTGGCAGCGGATGCAGGGCTTGATCTCGTCCTCGCGGCCTTCCTGGATCTTGATGATCCAATCGGGATCGACGAGGTTCTGACGTGCGATTGCGACAGCGTCCAGACGGCCGGCAGCGATCTCTTCTGCAGCAGTCTCGGGCAGCATACGGCCTGCGCATGCTACGGGCTTGTCGGTGAACTTCTTTATGTGCTCAACGTCTGCGAGGTTGCAGTTGTCGGGCATGTACTGAGGCGGATGTGCCCAGTACCAAGCGTCGTAAGTACCGTTATCGCAGTTGAAGAAGTCGTAGCCTGCGTCGCCGAGGTACTTGATAGCCTTCTCGGATTCGGGCATGTCACGGCCCCACTCTACGAACTCTTCGCCGGGAACAGCGCCCTTACCCCAGGTCTTGGTGTAGGACTTGACGGAGTAACGCAGGGATACGGGGAAGTCTTCGCCGGCATATCTCTTGATGCACTGAACGATCTCAACGGGGAAACGGAAACGGTTCTCGAAGGAGCCGCCGTACTCGTCTTCACGCCAGTTCCAGTTCTCCATGGTGAACTGGTCGAGCAGGTAACCTTCGTGGACAGCGTGGATCTCAACACCGTCAACGCCTGCGTCGCGCAGCATCTTTGCGGTCTTGCCGAATGCCTCGACCATCTCGTGGATTTCCTTAACGGTCAGAGGACGGGAGAGCATATCCTCCTGCCAACGGTTAGGAGTTGCAGATGCGGAAGCGCAGCTGTAGCTAACGTCAACAATGGGGGAAGCGATCTTGTTGAGGATGGGATTCTTGTTCAGGACGACCATCCAGGGGGTAACTGCCATGGAGCGGCCGAAGCCTGCTGCCAGCTGGATGAACAGCTTTGCGCCGGTCTTGTGGTACTCTACCATGTACTCTTTGAGCTGCTTGAACATTCTCTTGTTCTGATACAGCCAGCGGCGGCCCATGGTATCACGGACACACTGCATGCCGGGGAGAACAAGGCCAACGCCCTTCTGAGCTCTCTGGAGCAGGAAATAAGCTGCCTCTTTGTCGAAATGGCAGGGCTCAAGCCAGCCAAACAGAGAGGTACCGCCCATGGAACACTGGACAATGCGGTTCTTTATTTCGACATTGCCAATCTTGAACGGAGTGAATAGTGGTGCGTACTTTTCGTTCATCATATGGTTCTTCCTTCCTTTAAATATGATTGACTAATTTATCACGGTAGACGCCGTCGGTAAAACCTCGGTGTCGAACGTTTACAAAATAGTATCATGCCATGAGTTGACGTGCGTCTACACAATAGCGGACTAAGTATAACACTTTTTTTCACAAATTGCAACCACAATATGTCCCTGTTTTAACATGTTTTTTGTGCTTTATGTTGAACAAACGCGCCTCTGTTTGGCGATTAATTTGTTATTACACACATTTAATTGTGTCTCATAAATGAAAACAGGGCATATTAACCATGCCCTGCTTCTGGAAAAACGCTTTATTTATCCTTCTGTTCTGTAAAAATTCTGGCCGATTATGAGGCCGGTTTTTGCATCGATTATGTATCGATAGTCGGTGACTGTGCCGGTGAACTGAACCTTATAGCAAACAGTGTCGCCAATCTTGATCATCTCTGTCGAAAGATCCGCTGCCTTTTCCTGAGTGATACCGGCATCGGCAAGGGCCGTTTCGCGTGCGGCGGCATAGCCGACATAGTCCGAGTCGCTTATAATGCAGCTGCGCAGCGGCGATATCATGACGATGCATAGCAGCAGCATGACTATCATCTGCGGTGCACCGCGTCTGAGTCTGCCGCGTCGGTTGGCGCTGCGTGAGCGCCGCTGGGCCGCACGCTGCCTGTCTTTTTCCGACAGATGGGCGCCGCTTCCGCGCTTGTTATTCGCTTGCTTTTTGAGGTGTTTTCCGCCCGAAGCCAAGCAGCACTCCTCCTTTGCCGGTAAAGCTGTACAATCTTAACTATTATATATAGAGAAGCGGCTGTTTGTCAACAAAACATCGTCGTATTCGGCGGAGATTATCGCACTTTCGGCAGTACGCAAAAGCGGCACGCCATAAGGCATGCCAATTCTGTTTATTTCAGGCTTTTCAGCAGGGCGCGGCAGCCGTCGGACACATCGCGCCAGGTCGCTTCAAAGTCGCGGGTGTACCACGGATCGGCAACATCGCCCGGGCGGTCGGTGTAGTCCATGAGCAGGCGTATCTTTGCAGCGTCGCCGTCGCCGCAGATGCGCCGCATGCCGCGCTCGTTTTCGCTGTCCATGCCAATTATGAGATCATACTCTTCGAAATCGGCTCGCGTGAGCTGCCTTGCCGCGCGGCGCGGACAGGCAATGCCGTGCTCGGAAAGCGTCCTGCGCGCAGGAGGATACACATCGTTTCCGATCTCCTCACGGCTCGTTGCCGCGCTCGCTATCTCAAATTCATTTTCCAGCCCCTCGCGGCGCACGAGGTCTTTCATAAAATACTCCGCCATCGGGCTGCGGCATATATTGCCGTGGCAGGTAAATAAGATTTTTGTCATATTGTATTTCTCCTGCATTGTGAAAAAGTCAATTTCGGATAAATTTTGCCGGGCGTCATCTATTTGGATTCGCATTTACATTGTGCGGATACGTTTATTGCGTCAGCCCGACCGGTGGATGCTGACGAAACCGGGACAAGCGGAACGGATAAATCCGTTCCCTACGAGCGGCCGTTGGCCGCAGCGGAGAGCTAATAGCTGATAGTTAATAGGTATTGTGTGCCTACGGCACGGATTTAAATTCATTCGCCCTTTGGGCGAATACCGCACTTTTTCACTTTTACCTTTTACTTATTACTTCGCAGACACAGTCTGCGCTGCCGGGTTGCGGTACAAAACTCAGCAACGTACTAACGTTACGCGAAGCAAAAACGGTTTCCTCCGCAACTTCGATACCGGGACACCGCAATAACCGTATCGGTAGGTGCGTCAAATCGCCTCTAAAAGACTCCGAGGGATTTGAAGATGAGGGACCAGGCGAACATGGTGAAGCAGCACAGGGCGCTGGTGGAAACGACGATATCTCCGGCAAGCTCATCGTCGCCGCCCATCTGCTGAACCATGGTGAAGGACGCAATAGCCGTGGCCGAGCCGAAAATGGCGATCATACCGGCAAAGGCTATGCCGCGGATGCCGAGGAAATATGCCGCAGTGAGGAAAATGCCGGGCATGATGACAAGCCTGCCGAGGCAGACTTCAACGAGATCCTTAATGTATTTATGTATGCCGCCCCACTGGAAGAATGCGCCGAGCATGAACAGCATCATGGGGTTGGTGGCGGCGCTTATCTGCTTTATGGTCGAAAGCAGCGCCTCGGGCAGATGTATGCCGAGCAGCTGGAACGCAATGCCCACGACCGTGCCGAGGATGAGCGGATTTTTGCAGACATTGCCGAGAATGTGCAGCGGCTTCGGGCGGTTTCCGTTAAAAAGCTCGAGCGTCACGACAGCGATCGCGTTAAACATCGGAACGACAACGGAGATGAGCACGACGACCGGGCCTGCGTCCGCGCCCGGAACGAGCGCCGTTGCAAGCGGCAGACCGATTATGACGAAGTTTGAGCGGTAAATGCCCTGAATCTTGACGCCGCGCTTGGCAGTGTCCTTCTCGGTCAGCATGACGTAGGCGAAAGCAAGCGCGTATTCGAGGAGCACGCCGCCGGCTGCAAAGATCAGAAGCTTCGGCTGCACCGCGCCGGAAAGATCCGAGGTGTAGATGTTGTAAAACAGCATCACCGGCATGAAATAGCGAAACAAAAGCCTGTTGAGCTTGGGAACGTCCTCGCGCTTAATAGCGCCCAGATGCCTTGCAAGGCATCCGAGCGCCATGATGAGAAATATCGGAACGACCGCGTTTAAGCAGACGAAAAATGCCGTCATTTTTTGTCCTTCCTCTGGAGCTTGTGCTTTTTGCCGTCAGGCGTTTGGATATATGTGTTCTCAAGCACCTCGATCGCGCCCTTGCGCCACTCGTCGAGGTATTCCTTGCGCAGCGCGTCGCGCTCGGCCGTTTCTTCGGCGGTCAGCTCGCGCTCTTTTTTTATGCACGCAAGCTCGTTTATTCTCTGAAGCTTTGAATTTTCCATTATTTTATCGTCCCCAATTCGTCAAGAGTTTTTTCAAATGCAGGAATGAAATGCTCGATGAAGTATTCTGCCTCCGGCATGTTGTAAGCATGTATCGCCTCAAGCGTCTGCTTTTCGGCGTTTAGAAATTCGTTGTTGCCGGCCTTGCGCTCTTCGATGCATTTGATGTAGGCGCTCAGCTTGTCGGCAGCTTTTACTATCGGGTGCAGCTTGCGCTGAGTCTGCCCCGTCAATATCGGCTCGAAGGCCGCCTGAAGCTCCTCGGGCAGCATGCCCAGCAGCTTTTCCGACGCAATGGTCTCGACGCGGCGGTAAGCGCTCATGATCTCGTCATCGTGATATTTTATCGGCGTGGGCAGATCGCCGGTGAGTATCTCGCTTGCATCGTGATACAGCGCAACGGCGGCGCAGGCCTCGGGGTCGCAGTCGATGCCGTAAACGTCGCGGCGAATAACTCCCAGCGCGTGCGCGATCACCGCGACCATGTGGCTGTGCTCCTGAATGTTTTCATGTATCGAATTGCGCATCAGGCTCCAGCGCTCGATGTAGCGCATGCGCGAGATCAGCGCAAAAAAATTGCTGTCCATTTTCGCTCTCCTCTGTTAAAATCAAATTAATGTTATCACACGGGGCGAATAATATCAAATGTTTGCGGAACATTTTTTGCTGCGGCTTCGTCATAGAGACGTTGATCGATCATCATGACCTTGAAAGGAGCATATAAAAATGAAGAATTTTAATAAAATAATCTGCGCGGCGCTGTGCCTTGCAATGGTGTTCGCGCTGTGTGCCTGCGGCAGCCAGACAAACGATAAAGCCAAGAAGACCGATGAAAACGATAACAGCCGGATAGCAAACCCCGTGCATGAATCGAGTGCCGAGGAATTTAAGGCCGCCGGTATCGTCATGCCCGAGATCGACGGCAAAACGCCCGTGTACACGACGATTGACGGAGACGAGACGCTGTATCAGGCGGATTACGGCACATTCACCATCCGTGCACAGAAAACGGATGAACAGAAGGACATCTCCGGTATGAACTATGAGTGGACCGAGGATCCGACAATGACCCTGGAGCTTTTGCAGGGAAACCCCTTATTCAAGCTCGACGGAAAGGGCGCCGGCATCGTTTACTGGTATCTTAACGGCAGCAGCTGGTCTGTCGGCATGACGGAGGGCGCGAGCGTGGACACCCTGAAGAGCCTGTACTTCAAGACCGCAGAGCTGAATCCCGGCGGCGACGGCTTTCTCTCAAACTGAAAAAAGCTCTTTACAAACGCCGCCGTAAGTGGTAATATTACAAGGCTAAGCCCGTGTGCTCAGTGATCGGGAGACCTTTCCTCCCTTTACTTAGCCATTGGGTATATAAAAATCATGAAAGGGGTATCATTATGATCACCAAAGAGACCAAGACCGCCGTTATAGAGGCAAACAAGACCCACGAGAACGACACCGGTTCTCCCGAGGTTCAGATCGCTATCCTCACTCAGCGCATCCGCGAGCTGACCGCTCACCTGAAGGTTCATCCCAACGACGACCACAGCCGTCTGGGCATGTACAAGATGGTCGGTAAGCGCCGCCGTCTGCTCGACTACCTCGCAAAGAAGGATATCGAGCGTTACCGCGCAATCATTGCAAAGCTGGGCATCCGCAAGTAAGTCCGGCATTTCCGAAGGGTATGAAGGTTTTAAGCAGGGGACAAGTGAATATGTCCCCTGCTTTTTTCAATGTGTCAAAAGAAGTTTTGGCACATTGAAAAATGAATAGTTAATAATGAATGATGAATAATTGCGGTGTGCCTGCGGCACGGATTTTAATAGCGCCTTTACGCTGATACCGATACATCCATTGCGTCAGCCCGACCGGTGAGTGCAGATAAAACCGGTACATGAGGAATGGGCAAGCCCGTTCCCTACAGGGGTGCGGTGCAAAAACTCAACATCGCACTAATGGGCAGCGCGGCACGCATGGTTTCCTACGCAGCTTCAATACCGGGTTCATGCAATATGCGTATCCGCAGCTGCGTCAAATCGCCACTAAAACCCCTCGGCAGCAAAGCTGCCTGCTCCCCTTGACAGGTGAGCCAATGGGATGCGGCAAGAACCAACACTGCACTAACGTAGCGCGAGAGTTTTCCGGTTTTGTCAGCGACTTCGATACCGGGCAACCGCAATATGCGTATCCGCAGCTGCGTCAAATCGCCACTAAAAAATCTCAAATCGCCACTAAAAGAGCTTAGTATTTGAAAACAGGCTTTGGGACAAAACCCGTTTTCAAGTGCTATGCTCCGGCGGTTTTTGAAATAGAAAAAATGAAAAGGAGCAAAACAAATGATAATCACGCACAAAGAGTTCCCCGATTACAGAAAGTTTGAGATCGAGTACGAAGGCCGTCCTCTGAAGATGGAAGTAGGCAAGATGGCAGAGCTGTGCAACGCAGCGGTTCTGGTCACCTACGGCGAGACCACCGTTCTTGTCACCTGCACCGCATCGGCTCGTCCCAAGGACGGCATTGATTACTTCCCTCTGTCCGTTGACTTCAACGAAAAGCTGTACGCAGTCGGCCGCATCCCCGGCAGCTTCATGCGCCGCGAGGGTAAGCCCAGCCTGCCGGCAGTCCTGGCATCACGCCTGATCGACCGCCCCATGCGTCCCCTGTTCCCGACCGACCTGCGCAACGACGTCGTCATTGCATGCGAGGTCCTGTCCGTTGACCGCGATTGCAGCCCCGAGATCACCGCAATGATCGGCGCATCGGCAGCGGTCAGCATCTCCGACGTTCCCTTCAACGGCCCCATCGCAGGCATCGTCCTCGGCTGGGACGGCGAGAAGTATCTGTTCAACCCCACCCAGGAAGAGCGCAAGACCAACCGCATGACCACCACAATCGCTGCAACCCATAAGAAGATCGTCATGATCGAGTCCGAGGCAGACCAGGTTCCCGAGGACGTAATGTACGAGGGCATCGTGCAGGCTCATGAGCACCTCCAGCCGGTTCTTGACCTCATCGACAAGATGGTCGCGGAGATAGGCAAGCCGAAGTTTGAGTACGAGCATGCTGCATTCGACGATGAGCTGTTCAATAAGCTGGTCGAGAACGAGTTTGCGGGCATGGAATACTGCATGGATACCGACGACAAGAACGTTCGCGAAGCGCGCGTCAACGAGTGGGTCACCGCAATGGAGGAGAAGTACTCCGAGGAGCACCCCGACATGATGCAGTACATGGACGAGATCCTGTACAAGCTCCAGAAGAAGGTCGTCAAGAAATGGCTGCTGGCCGGCAAGCGTGTTGACGGCCGCGCAATGAACGAGATCCGCCCCCTCGGCAGCGAGGTCGGCATCATCCCCAGAGTTCACGGCTCGGCACTGTTCACCCGCGGCCAGACTCAGGTGCTCTCGATAGCAACACTTGCAACTCTGTCCATGTCCCAGAAGCTCGACACCATCTGGGAAGAGGAAGAGAAGCGTTTCATGCATCACTATAACATGCCCTCTTACTCCACGGGCGAGGCTCGTGCCAGCCGCAGCACCGGCCGCCGCGAATACGGCCACGGCGCACTGGTCGAGAAGGCGCTCGAGAGCGTCATCCCCTCGGTAGAGGACTTCCCGTACACCATTCGCGTAGTCTCCGAGATCCTGTCCTCCAACGGCTCGACCTCGCAGGGCTCCATCTGCGGCACAACTCTGGCGCTTATGGACGCAGGCGTTCCCATTAAGGCTCCCGTTGCCGGCATCTCCTGCGGCCTTATTCAGGACGGCGACGATTTCACCACCTTTATCGACATCCAGGGCGTTGAGGACTTCCACGGCGAGATGGACTTCAAGGTCGCCGGAACCAAGACCGGTATCACCGCCATCCAGATGGACCTCAAGAACGACGGCCTCAAGCACGAGATCGTCAAGGAAGCTCTCGAGATCACCCGTGAGGCTCGCTACCAGATCCTCGACGAGGTCATGCTCAAGGCTCTGCCCGAACCTCGCAAGGAGCTTGCAAAGAGCGCACCGAAGATGATCCAGATGAAGATCAATCCCGACAAGATCCGCGAGGTCATCGGCTCAGGCGGCAAGGTCATCCAGAAGATCACCGCAGACACCGGCTGCAAGATCGACATCGACGACGACGGCAGCATCTTCATCGCATCCGAGGATATCGAGGCATGCCGCGCGGCACGCCAGACCATCGAAAACATCGTTTTCGAGCCCGAGGTCGGCGCACTGTACTACGGCAAGGTCGTCCGCATCATCCCCATCGGCGCATTCATCGAGCTTGCTCCGGGCAAGGACGGCATGTGCCACATCAAGGATCTTGAGTTCAAGCGCACCGAGAAGGTCGAGGACGTTCTCAACGTCGGCGACATGACCTGGGTCAAGGTCACCGAGATCGACGACCGCGGCAGAGTCAACCTCTCGCGCAAGGAAGCACTCAAAGAGCGCGGCGAGGCGTAATCGAAGAATCAAAAAACAGCTGTTTATTCTTTGAATAAGCAGCTGTTTTTAAAACATCGAAGGGAGCTTTGAATGATGGAAAACGAGGCCAAGCGTGCCAAAGTGCGTATTATTATTGCATTTTCTGTTTTGATCGCCGTGCTGCTGATAATAGCGGCCGCTTTCTGCGTGTACCGCTATCAGCACACGTTTTCGCAGGAAAAGTGGCTTTCGAATGCGGACGGGCGCTACATGATCGTCGCCGATATGCTCGAAAAGCACCCGCTCACCGGAATGAGCGAGGCCGATGTCATAGCGCTTCTTGGCAAGGAAGACGGCGACGGGCCGGCCTCCTTCAAGCTCAGCGATAAAAACTATCCGCCGGAGACCACGCTCGTGTACCATCTGGGCGTCGAATACATTGACAACATGTGGCTCATAATCTCGATAAGCGACGGAATCGTCACGGAATACCTCATCGACGTGACCTGACGCTCAAGCAGGCACTGTGACAAAGCGGCAGGCATTTCAATGCCCGAAGAAGCTTTTTATTCATACGAGAATCTCCTTTATCAAAGTCCGATTTGCCTGCGCACACCGTTTTTATCAAAATTCTTCTTGAGAGCCGCTTCCACGGGGAAGAGAGTTCCCAGCATCGGCAGCATCTGGATCGCAATGACGATTATTCCGACCCTTCCGACGGCCGACGCATCCTTGCCAATCACGAAAAGGAAAGGGATCACGGACAGCGGCAGCATCGCCAGGCCGCACCGAAGCCACAGCTTCCCTATCATCTTATGAGCAAACTCCCATGTGTCCCTGTTCTTCATGGACATCACCGTTCGATAGCCGAAAACCATATTGATGTTTTTTGGGGCCCTAGTCAAAAACAGCTTGCCGAAGCCGACCATTGTCAAAGGGATCAGCAATCCCATGATAAGCATAAATACCCAGAAAGCCATGCCTTTACCTCCTTACTAAACATTGACCTGTCTGCCGCTTTTTCACAGACGTCCTGACACAGCTGCCGATATATATTGCGTGGATCCCGTATCCGGACTGTGTGCGCCTTTGTGTATACCTACCCAATATAATTATACCATGCCGGCAGCAGGCATTTCAATGGCCTAAGAAGCTTTTCTTCCCTCTGCGGGAACATTTCCGCATCCCTCGGCGTCATACAGGCAAAGAACACAAAAGGAGTTGAGAGATCATGACAAAAAAGCTTGCCGCGAGCATTCTGTGCCTTGCTCTTGCTTTTTCGCTCGCAGGCTGCGGCATATTTCGGGGCGCAGCGCCAGAAAACACTCCGGCAGTTCCGGACGACTTCTCGCTGCGCTTTTCATGGTGGTACGACGAGACGCAGAAAAACATCCTGGACACACAGACGGGCAGTATTCAAAAGGATCTTGCCTCGGACGGGACGGCATCGGCGGAGCTTCGCCCCGAGCCGGACTTTTTGCAGCGGCTGTACGAGCTTGTCTGCAAATATCGCCTTACGGATATCGACCGCGAAATGACCTCGCAGGAGCTCGCGGACGATAAATCAAAGGCGGTTTCCATGATCCCGCTCGAGCATTACGAGATCTCCGTAACACTGAACGGAAGGAGCCTTCTTATCTGCGGCGATCAGACGGCCGTCTACCACATGACCTCGGATGAGGACGCCGCAAATTTCATAAACGCCGTGACCTCCGTTAAGAAGGCCGTGACGGAGCTGCCGGAATGGACGGCCCTGCCGCCCGCAAACGGAGGCTATGACTGAGCCTTAAGAAAGCGTTCAGAATATGAATAAACGGTATATTTCGCCCTTATGCGCTTGCATAGGGGCGATTTTTATGTTATCATTTAGCTAACAGTGTTAGCAAAAGTGCGAAAGGGGGCTTGAAGGAGTAATGGATTACATGCTTCTTGCGGAAAAGATGCTGTCGGTCAGGGCAAGGCTGAGCCATCTCCCGGCCGGGGAGGCTGTCAGCGATGCCTGCGGAGGCGAGTTTTTCGCGCTGAGCCTGCTGCTTCTGCACGATCAGCCGAGCTGCCCGTCGGAGCTGCGGCGCAGCATGGGGGTCTCGTCGGCGCGCATTGCGGCGCTTTTGAAGCACCTTGAGCAAAAGGGGTGGATCAGCCGCAGCGCCGATGAGCACGACGAGCGTCGGGTCAACGTTTCGCTGACCGATGCAGGGCGCGAGCTTATAAACAGCCGCCGCCGCGAGGCTATCGAGCGCGTTTCCGCGGCGCTGCGCTCGCTCGGCGAGGAGGATGCGCACGAATACGTCCGGCTTCAGCAGAAAATGCTCGACGCGCTTTCCGAAGATACCTTCGATTGACAAGAGCGCATACGGTTTCGGCAAGCGATCATTGTTGTGATGCCCGGCAGCTTCGATACCGGGCCGACGCAATAAATGTATCGGCAGAAGCGTTAAAACGCCTCCAAAAAAGTAAGGAGTGATATTATCAGAAAATCAGTTGAATTTGGGAGCAATCACACTGCGATAGTCGAAAAAACGCGCGAGGCGGCGGTTTCGGTGCTGCCGATCGTCGCGATAGTCATAGTGCTGTGCCTTTTTGTGATGCCTATGCAGGCCGACCTGCTTTTGTGCTTTCTCATCGGCGGACTGCTGATAGTTGCCGGCATGGGGCTGTTTTCGCTGGGGGCCGAGCAGGCGATGATGCCCATCGGCTCGAAGATCGGCACGGCGCTGACCAAAACAAAAAATCTGCCGCTCATCCTCGGCGTGAGCTTCCTGCTGGGCTTTGCGATAACCGTGGCCGAGCCGGATCTTCAGGTGCTTGCGCAGACCGTTCCGCACATAAAAAGCAGCGTGCTGCTCATAACCGTCGGCGTGGGCGTCGGATTTTTCATGACGGTGTGCATGCTGCGCATCCTCACCGGTGCGAGCCTCAGATGGCTGCTCATAGCCTGCTATGCGCTCATCTTCGTGCTGGCCGCGTTCACCGACCGCAATTATCTTAGCATCGCTTTCGACTCCGGCGGCGTCACCACCGGGCCGATGACGGTGCCGTTTATCCTCGCAATGGGGCTTGGCGTTTCCATGATACGAAGCGACCGCGCCGCCGAGGCCGACAGCTTCGGCCTTGTTGCGCTGTGCTCGATCGGACCGATACTCTCGGTGCTCATCCTCGGATTTTTCTATAACGACAGCGAGGCGACCGCCGGAGTAAGCGCCGCCGCGTTTGCCGACACGCGCGAGATAGGCTCGGCCTTCATCTCCGCGATACCCGATTACATGGCTGAGATGGCCGTCGCGCTGCTGCCGATCGTCGCGATATTCCTCATTTTCCAGCTGTGCCTGCTGCGCCTGCACGGGCGGCCGCTTGCAAAGATACTCATCGGCATTGTTTACACCTATGTCGGCCTTGTGCTGTTCCTCACGGGCGTGAACGTCGGCTTTTCGACCCTCGGCGCATCGCTGGGCGCGGCGCTTGCCGAAAGCGGAGCCAAGTGGCTGCTAATTCCGCTGTCGATGCTGCTCGGCTGGTTCATAATTTCCGCCGAGCCTGCCGTCGGCGTTCTTGAAAAGCAGATCGAGCAAGTCAGCGCCGGCGCGATACCCGGCAGGGCGATAAAGATCAGCCTTTCCGTCGCCATTGCGCTTGCAATGGGCATTGCCATGCTGCGCGTCGTGACGGGCATAAGCATCATGTGGTTTCTCGTTCCCGGCTACGCAATCGCGCTCGGCCTGTCGTTTTTCGTGCCGGATATCTACACCGCGATAGCCTTCGACTCCGGCGGCGTTGCCTCCGGTCCCATGACGGCGACCTTCATGCTGCAATTTATGATGGGCGCATCCACCGCGCTCGGCGGCAATGTGCTCAGCGACGCTTTCGGCGTTGTTGCAATGGTCGCGATGATGCCGCTGCTGTCGATCCAGGTAGTCGGCGTGTTGTTCGAGAAGCATGCAAAGCGCGGCGAGGCGAACGAAGAAGTTTACGGAGACCTTGATATCATCGAGCTGTGGGAGGAAGCGATATGAACTACGTTATATCAATAATTAACCCCGAGGCGCTCGACACGCTGTGCGTGATATGCGCCGAGCTCAAGCTGCCGATGACGGTGGTCATGCACGGGCGCGGCACGGCCGTGCAGAGCATGATGGATCTTCTCGGCATCGAGTCGAACGAAAAGCGTGTCGTCTTGACCGTTGCTGACAGCGATAAAACTAAGCAGCTCATCGCCGACCAGCGGCGCAGGCTGCACCTGGGCGTTCCGGGTCACGGCATCGTTATTGCCGTGCCGGTAAAAAGTATTGGAGGTGGAAAGGCCTTGGCATATCTTAATCAGGACAACAGAAACGTGAAGCAGGCGCCTGCGCTCAGCTTCGCTTACGAGCTTATAGTTGCGATCACCAACGAGGGCTGCACCGATATGGTCATGAACGCAGCTCGCGCTGCCGGTGCGCGCGGCGGCACGACTTTGCACGGCAAGGGCACCGGCGAGAAGGATCCGCGGTTTTACAACATCACCCTCGCCGAGGAGAAGGAGGTCGTTCTCATCGTCGCTGCGGCCGAGCAGAAGTCCGAGATCATGGCCTCGATCATCAAAAAGGCCGGGCCCGACACCGAGGCCGGCACGATAGCCTTCTCTCTCCCAACCACCGAAGTCGCCGGCTTTGGGCTTTTGGAGGCGAATTGAGGCACCTACCGATACGGTGATTTCCGATGCCCGGTGTCGAAAGAGCGGAGAAAACCGCGACGTTTCGCGTCCCATTAGACTGCATTAATTGTCACGGCGTAGGGGCGAGCATTGCTCGCCCGTTTGCTGCGGTTTTGCCGGCACTCACCGGTCGGGCTGACGCAATAACCGCATTGGCAATTATTCACTATTAATTATTCATCATTCATTATTCATTTGGGGCGGCCATTGGCCACCCGTTTTTTTAGAGGCGCATCAACGCTGATACCGATACATTCATTGCGGTATCCCGACCGGTGGGTGCCGATGAAACCGCGACATGCGGAACAGGCGAGCCTGTTCCCTACACAATAATGTAGCGCCCACGGCGCGGGTATAATAACACCTCATCCGTCGCAAGCGACACCTTCCCCTCAAGCTCCGCAAGGGGAAGGCAATGGCAAAACCTCTGCTGCGTAGCGCTGTATTAACTGCGTCAGTAGATGAAACACACGGAACGGATAAATCCGTTCCCTACGAGCGACCGTTGGCCGCAGCGGAGAGCTAATAGCTGATAGTTAACAGGTTTTAATTCAACCCCTCGGCAGCGAAGCTGCCTGCTCCCCTTGACAGGAGAGCCAATGGGTTGCGGTGCAAAATTCAGCAGCGCACTAATGTACGGCGAGGCAAATACGGTTTATTCCAATATCCCGAACCGGGCCACCAGAGATATGCGTATCCGTAGGTGTGGTAATGCGCCTCTAAAAATAGACAGGGGGAGGATTGTTTGGTATAATAAAGTGTTAGAAATTTTCAAGGCGGTGGAAGAATGCTCAGAATACTCTACGGCACGGCCGGCACGGGCAAAAGCGCGGCGATCATGGACGAGATCCGGCGCGGCGCGGACAGCGGCGAGCGGTATATACTGCTCGTTCCCGAGCAATACAGCCACGAGGCCGAGCGCGAGCTGTGCGCCGTGTGCGGCGACGGCCTGTCGCTGTATGCCGAGGTGCTGTCGTTCACGGGACTTGCGCGCGAGATAAGCTCCGAGTGCGGCGGTGCGGCAAACGAATACCTCGACAAGGGCGGCAGACTTTTGTGCATGGCGCTGGCTGCCGACGGGCTGTATTCGCGGCTGCGCGTTTACGGTGCGGCGCGGCGCAAGGCCGAGCTTCAGACGATGCTGCTCGGCGCCGTGGACGAGTTCAAAAGCGCCTGCGTGACGAGCGAGCAGCTGCTCGATGCCGCGGAGACCTGCGAGGGCGCGCTTGGCGATAAGCTGCACGACCTGGGGCTTATACTCGAAGCTTATGACGGCGTTGTCGCAAACGGAAGAGCAGACCCGTCTGACCGGCTGAGCGTGCTCGCGCAGCAGGTCGGGCAGTGCTCGATGAACGAGCGCACGCATGTGTTCGTTGACGGCTTCACGGACTTCACCGCGCAGGAGCGCAGAGTGCTTGAAGCGCTGCTTTTAAAGGGCGTGCGCCTTACCGTGTGCCTTGGCTGCGACGAGCTGCACGGCGGAAGCGAGGTCTTTGCGCTCAGCCGCATAACAGCCTCGGCACTTTTGAAATTTGCCGCCGATAACGGCGTCAAGGCGCAGACCGAGCGCCGCGAGGGCGAAAGCACCAAGGCAAAGCCGCTCGGCGAATTTTGCGAAAACATGTTCAGCTACCGCGCCGTCGAGGCCGGCGACGCGGAAGACCGCATTAAAATAATAAGTGCAGCCGACATGAATGCCGAGTGCGAGTTTGCTGCCGCCGAGGCAGTGTCGCTCGTGCGCGACACGGGCTGCCGCTGGCGCGATATCGCCGTGTGCGCCAAGGGCTTTGACGATTATCGCCTGCCGCTGGAGTCGGCATTTTCGCGCTTTGGTGCGCCGATATACACAGCGCGCAAGGCCGACATGCTCTCAAAACCGCTGCCGATGCTTATCGAGTCGGCGTATGAGATCATCCTCGGCGGCTGGGAGGCCGACGATGTGTTCGACTATCTGCGCACGGGCTTCGGCGGACTGGATACAGGCGAGTGCGACGAGCTTGAAAACTACGTTTTCATGTGGCAGCTGCACGGCTCGGCGTGGACAAGAGCCGAAAATTGGCGGCTGCACCCGGAGGGCTACGGCAAGCAGCCGGACGAGGCGTCCGAGCAGACGCTTGAGCACATAAATCTTCTGCGAGAAACGGCGCGCCGGCCGCTTATGCGCTTTGCCGAAAATGCCTCTGCCGCCACGACCGCATCAGGGCAGGCGCAGGCTCTGGCAAGCCTTTTTGAGGATCTGCACCTTGCCGATAAGCTCCAGGCGCGTGCCGAGGAGCTGGAAAAAGACGGCCGGGCCGCCGCGGCGCAGGAATACGCCCAGCTGTGGGATATAACGGTCGGCGCGCTCGAGCAGTGCGCGGCAGTGCTCGGCGACACTCCGGCGGATGCGGAATATTTCGGCCGCCTGTTTTCGCTTATGCTCTCGCGCTACGATATCGGAACGATCCCGGCCTCGCTCGACTGCGTGACGGCCGGCGAAATGGATCGCATGCGCCGCCGCAATATAAAGCATCTGATCGTCCTCGGCGCAACGGATGAGCGCATCCCCGGCACGGAAACGGACACCGGCGTTTTTTCGACCGACGAGCGGCGCAGATTGCTTGAGATGGACATTGACCTCGGCGGCGTCGGCGACAGCGAGCTGTGGCGCGCGTTTTCCGTTGTGTACAACTGCCTGACGCTGCCGTCGGACAGCCTGAGTTTTTGCTATGCGCTCACCGACGGCTCGGGCGCGCAGCAGCGCCCGGCGTTTGTAGTAAACCGCGCGAAGGCCATGTTCGGAATTGAAGCTTGCGAGTTTGACATTGATATGGCTCGCCTTAACGCCGCCGCCCCGGCGCTGGAGCTTGCAGCGCAGTCGCTGCACGGCGGCGGAGCGTGCGCGGCAAGCGCGGCCGAGTTTTTCGCCCGGCACGAGCCGGAGCGTCTGCGCTCGCTTGAAGCACAGGCAAACCGCAGCCGCGGCAGCCTTTCGCGCGCATCGGTCAGGGCGCTTTACGGCGATAAACTGCGCCTTTCGGCCTCGAGGATAGATAAATTTGCGTCCTGCCGCTTTGCTTACTTCATGCAGTACGCGCTCAAGGCAAAGCCGCATGAGCCGGCAGGCTTCACCGCGCCCGAGATGGGCACGTTTATGCACAAAATTCTGGAGCAAGTCTCGCGCGAAGTCGCCTCCATGGGCGGCTACAAGAGCGTCGATGACGAGACCGTTACGCGGCTGTGCGATAAATACATCGACGAATACATCACGCGCGAGCTTAACGATTTTCGCGATAAAAGCAAGCGCTTTGAATACCTTTTCCGCCGCCTGACCGGCAGCGTGCATCGGATAGTGCTTGACCTTGCCGACGAGCTGCGCCGCAGCGATTTTCAGCCGCTGTCGTTCGAGCTTGACTTTGCCGACACGCCGCAGCTTCCGCCGCTTGAGCTGGGCGAGGGCGAGGATAAGCTCGTGCTCACCGGCGTTGCCGACAGGGTGGACGGCTGGCTGCACGAGGGCAAGCTGTATCTGCGCGTTGTCGATTACAAAACCGGGCGCAAGAAATTTGACCTGTCCGACGTGCTGTACGGCATGAATCTGCAAATGCTTCTGTACCTTTTCTCGCTGGGCGAGAACGGAAAGCTTCTGTACGGCGAGGAGATCGTCCCGGCCGGGGTTTTGTACGTTCCGGCGCGCGACGGAGTGATAAGCGTGGATGGGGATATAAGCGATGCCGAGCTTGAGAAAAAGCGCAGCAAGGGTCTGCGCCGCAGCGGCCTTGTGCTCAGCGATCCGGAGGTCATCCGGGCGATGGAGCATGCCGACACGCCAAAGTATATACCCGTTGATTTCAAGAAAAACGGCCCTGCCGGCGATGCGCTCGTTTCGGCAGAGCGTCTGGGCACGCTTGCCCGGCATATCGACCAAACGCTGTGCGAAATGGCGTCGGAGCTTCGGCGCGGCAGCATCGCCGCCGACCCTTACTATGCCGGCCAGCAGGAGAATGCCTGCATAAACTGCGATTATTTCGACGCATGCCGCTTTGCCGACGGCGAAAACGGCGAGAGCATGCGATCTACTCCGCATCTGCCTGCAACGAAGGTGTGGAGCGTTCTGGAGGGAGGCGAGGAAGATGGCGAGGTTTGAGCCAACAGCGTCGCAGAAATGCGCGATCGAGGAAACCGGACGCGCCGTGCTTGTGTCGGCGGCGGCCGGAAGCGGAAAAACAAGGGTGCTCACCGAGCGCCTGCTTCGCAGAATAGAGCACGATGCCGATATCGACAGCTTCCTGGTCATAACCTTCACCAAGGCCGCGGCCGCGGAGCTTCGCAGCCGAATACTCGACGAGATATCCGAGCGCCTTGCCGCAGATCCAGATAACCGCAGGCTCAAGCGGCAGAGCGCGCTGTGCGCCAAGGCGCAGATCGGCACGATCGACTCGTTCTGCCAGAGCTTCCTGCGCGAAAACTGCCACGCGGCGCAGCTTTCACCGGGGTTCAAGGTCATAGAGGAGGACAGAGCGGAGGCGATAAAGCAGCGCGTTATCCAGCGCGTGCTCGATGAGTGCTACGAAGCGCCCGACGAGGGCTTTAAGCTCCTTGCCGACTCTGTCGGCGCCGGGCGCAGCGACGACAGACTTGCGGAAACCGTGCTTGCGCTGCACCGCAAAACGCAGAGCCACGCTCGCCCTGCAAAGTGGCTGGGCGCGCAGCTGGAGGCAATAGAAGCCGACGCCGATGACGCTGGAAAAACCGTCTGGGGCGCGGAGATCCTCGATGAGGTCAGCGCCTCGGCGCAGTACTGGGCGCAGCGAATGGATAATATGTGCCAAAAAGCTGCCGAAAACGCCGTCATTGCCGAAAAATACGGCCCGAGCTGCGCCGACACAGCGCTTTCACTGCGCTCGCTTTCGCGCGCGTGCGCCCTCGGCTGGGACAGGGCGCGGCAGGAGCTGCCCGTAAGCTTCCCAACGCTTGGCAGGCTTTTAAATTCGCCCGACCCCGAGCTTTCCGAGTACATAAAGCAGGTGCGCGCTCTTTGCAAAAAGGACTGCGAAAAATTCACGAAAATGCTCTCGAACGACAGCGAAAAGCTCCTGAGCGACATGCGCGCCTCGGCGCCTGCCATGCGAGCGCTCATTGAGCTGACCCTGCGCTTTGACAGGGCTTACAGCGCCGAAAAGCGCCGCAGGGCAGAGGTGGATTTTGCAGACCTTGAGCACCTTACCGCCCAGCTTCTGACGAACGAGGACGGAAGCCCGACAGCCCTTGCGCGCGAAACCGGTGCGCGCTTTTGCGAGATAATGGTCGATGAGTATCAGGACGTAAACTCCGTTCAGGACGAGATATTTCGCGCCCTGTCGAAGGACGGGAGCAACCTGTTTATGGTCGGCGACGTGAAGCAGTCGATCTACCGTTTCCGCCTTGCCGACCCTCTGATATTCACCGATAAATACGAAAAATACGCATTTTTGCCCGATGCGCGTGAGGGCGAGCCTGTGAAGATCATGCTCCAGGAAAACTTCCGCTCGCGCCGCGAGGTCATCGACGGTATAAACGGCGTTTTCGCGGCATGCATGTCCAAAAAGCTCGGCGAGGTCGATTACGACGAAAACGCGCAGCTTAAATGCGGCGGCGTTTACGACGATGAGGGCGTGGCTCCGGAGCTTATCCTCATCGACGTGTGCGCCGACGAGGACGACCTGCGCGGCAAGGCCGAAAAGGAGGCCGCCGCGGTTGCGGAAAAAATAATCGAGCTTATGCGCTCGGGAATGACGGTAAACGGCCGCGCGCTCGGCTACGGCGATATAGCGCTGCTCATGCGCTCGGCAAACTCGGTGGGCGAAACCTATCGCCGCGAGCTTATCCTGCGCGGCATACCCGTTGCGGCAGGGCAGGGAGGCAGCTTCTTCGGCTCGACGGAGATAGCCTCGCTCATGAGCCTGCTTGCGGTTATCGACAATCCGCATCAGGATGTTGCGCTCATCGCGGTGCTGCGCTCGGGCGCGTTCGGCTTTTCCGCCGACGAGCTGACGGAGATACGCCTTGCCGACCGAAAATCGGACTTCTTCACGGCGCTGAAAAAGGCCGCAGAGCACAGCGAAAAATGTGCGAATTTTCTGAAGACGCTCGATAAATTGCGCTCGCGCGCTCCCGAAATGCCGATCGACGAGTTTTTGATGTTTGTCTATGATGAGCTTGACCTTATGGCGCTTTGCGCCGCCATGCAGGATGCGCCGCAAAGGTGCGCGAACATGCGCATGATGATCGCTCTTACAAAGCGATTCTCCGCCGGAGGATTTCGCGGCCTGCACCGCTTCTGCCGCTGGATCAGGCAGCTTGCCGAGCGCGGCGGAGACATGGGTGCGGTATCGTCCGGGGACGCTGTGAAGATAATGACCATCCACAAGTCCAAGGGGCTTGAGTTCCCGGTCGTTTTCGTGTGCGATACCGCGCGCAGGTTCAACGATGCCGACCTCCGGCAGACGGTGCTAGTCCACCCCGAGCTTGGACTCGGCGCGAAAATTTACGACACCGCGCGCAGACTTGAATATCCAGGCCTTGCGCGCAGCGCGATAAAGCAGCGGCTGCGCCGCGAGCAGCTTTCCGAGGAGATGCGCCTGCTGTATGTTGCGCTCACGCGCGCACGAGAGCGGCTTTTCGTCACGGCGGCGATAAAGCATCCCGAGGAAAAAATGCAGAAAATGATGCTGCAATGCACGCGTCCCATGTCAGCCGAGGTGCTGCTCGGCGCGTCGAGCATGGCCGAATGGATGATCTATGCTCAGCTGTGTGCAGAGCAGGAGAAATTCCGCCTTAGCTTTTTGAGCACGGAGGCTCAGGAGGCGCAGCAGGATATCGAAGCCACGGCGGATATTGCCTGCGCAGACCCGGAGCTTGTTGCTGTTCTTGAGAAAAACGCTGCGTTTTCGTATCCGCATGCGGCTGCGTCCGCGCTGCCCTCGAAGGTCACGGCAACGGAGCTGAAGCGCCTTGAAGCGCCCGACGAGGAGGCGCAGAGCATCGCGCCGAAATCTCACGCGCATTTTCGCGCGCCCCGGCTCGGCGGCGAGGATAAGCTCAGCCCGACAGCGCGCGGCACGGCAACGCATATGCTTCTGCAATACATCGACTATGAAAAAACAGGCTCCGAGCAGGAGATACGCGAGGAGCTTGCGCGGCTGACCGCAGCGCGCTTTTTAAGCCCACGGCAGGCCGAGGCCGTCGATACAGGCAGCATACTGCGCCTGTTTTCCTCGCCGCTCGGCAAGCGCATAATGTCGGCCGATGCGCGAAAGCGCGAGTTTAAGTTTTCGCTGCTGTGTCCGGCGGAAAAATTCTTCCCCGGCGGCGAGGGCGAGAGCGTGCTCATGCAGGGCGTTATCGACTGCATGATCGAGGAGAACGGCGAGCTTACGATAATTGACTACAAAACCGACCGAGTCCGCGGCGAGGAGACCGCCGAGCGTGCCGAAAGCTATGCAAAGCAGCTCGAGGCCTATGCCTATGCCGCGCAGCGGATGACCGGCAAGCCCGTGCGCGAGTGCGTTTTATATTTCTTATATTCGGGCGAAACCGTAAAAAGTTCTTGCAAATAGCAAAGCGCTGTGCTACAATTACCTTTGCGTCTTGTAACCACGCTTTTTGCGTGCTCAAGATAGCCTACGACGAGGAGATATGAACAATGAAGGCAGGAATCCATCCTAACTATCAGCCCACCGTTATAAAGTGCGCTTGCGGCGCAACCATCGAGACCGGCTCGACCCGCCCCGGCATCACCGTCGAGATCTGCTCGAAGTGCCACCCCTTCTACACCGGCAAGCAGAAGCTGGTCGATACCAGCGGCCGTGTTGATAAGTTCAACAAGAAGTACGGCATTAAGTAATTTAAAATTACAAAGTTTAAGACCGCATCCAAACGGATGCGGTCTTTTTCTATTTCTCGGTCACGGGTATGCTGATCTCGGTGACGAATTTTTCAGGGTCGCAGGTGATGCCGAAGTCTATCATCGTGACCTCGCGCGAAAAGCCGGCAGGGGAAAGACCGTTCTCGCGCATGTACCGCGAGAGATTTTCGTACTGTGCGGCGGCCTCCCTGTGGCTTCCGCAGTAGCGCAGGCTGACGCATTTGGTTTCCGGAACGCATTTTGCGCCTTCAAAGTCCTCATCCTCGTCGAGAATGAGGAAAATGCAGTCGTATTTATCAAACCTCTCGCCGAGCAGATTTTCGCACGATATGCCGACGCCGACCTTGCCGAGAAACACGGCCGTTTCGTGCGCGCTGTCGAGCTTGCGTATGGGCATCTCCATGTCAAACGGATCGCTGATGCTCAGCGGTTTTTCGACCCAGACAAGGCGGCAGGGCGGCAGCGTTTTCACCTCGATCACGTCAAGCGGAGTACTGCGCGCGTCGCTTATCATGCGCAGACGGCTGTTTATCTTGCGCTCGATAACGGCAAGCTCGCGCTGTTTTTCTACGATCTCATCCTTTTGACGGCGGAGCTTCTGCTCAATGACATCAACGTCGCGGTTTTGGAGGAAATCGCCGATCGAGCCGAGCGGCATATCCAGCATGCGCAGATAGCGCACGGTGTTAAGCGGCTCAAACTGCCGCACGCTGTAGTAGCGATAGCCCGTGTCGGGGTCCGTGTACTCGGGCTTTATAAGTCCCAGTGTTTCATAGTGGCGCAGTGTGCCGGTGCTGAGGTTAAAAAGCTTGGCGACGTCGCCGATAGAAAACAGATTGCTCTTATCCAAGGGCATGCACGTCCTTTCCGCGGCGGCATATTATCCTGTATGCGACGATGCAGATAAGAACCTGCAAGATCGAGCCTGCCGCCGTTGCAAGGCCCATCGGGAGCAGCGTCGCAGGGAACATTTTCGACATCAGGTATGCGCCGGGAACACGCACGAGCGCAACGCCCGAAATGTTGTGGATAAACGAGATCATCGACTTGCCGCAGGCGCAGAAATATCCGCTGAAGCAGAAGTGGATGCCTGCAAACAGGCAGTCGAAGATATAGCCGTGCATATACTGCCCACCGGCGGCGATAACGCCCTCGTCCGAGGTGAATAGGCCGACCACGGGCTCGGCGATAAACTGGAACAGGATGCATACTATGATGCCGAAGCCGACCGCAATGCCGATGGCATACCACATGGTCTGCTTTGCCCGGCCGTAATCCCCGGCGCCGATGTTCTGCGCGCCGATGGCGGACACCGTCGAGAGCATCGACGACGGAACGAGGAACAGGAAGCTTATGAGCTTTTCGACTATGCCGACCGCAGCCGAGTCCGTCAGGCCGCGGAGATTTGCGATAACGGTTATGAGGATAAATGCGATCTGGATAAGTCCGTCCTGAAGTGCAACGGGCACACCGATGCTGAGTATCTGCCCCATAACGTCGCGCCGGGGGTGAAGATCGCCGCGCGAGACGGCAACGCTCCTGCGCCGGCGGATTGCGATGAATGCAACGAGCACGCTCAGCGCCTGCGCAAGCGTGGTGCCCAGCGCCGCGCCGATGGGGCCGAGGCGCATCGCGCCCATGAACAGATAGTCAAGCGCAATGTTTGCCGCGCAGGCTACCGCAATGAAATACATCGGACTTTTGCTGTCGCCCATGCCGCGGAAAATGCTGCTTATGATGTTGTATGCGGTTATGAACGGGATGCCTATAAAGCACACGGTGAGATACCTCACCGTTCCGCCCACGGCCTCGGCCGGAGTTGACATCACGGAAACGATGGGATCGACCAGCAGCACCAGTGCCGCCGTCAGCACAACGGAAACGAGCATGAACAGTGTCACGGTGTTTCCGACGCAGGCAGACATACGCTTTTTGTCGCCGGCTCCGACCGCGCGGCCTATAGACACCGTCGTGCCCATAGCAAGTCCGACGATCATGACCGTCAGCATGTGCATGACCTGGCTGCCGACGGAAACCGCCGTTGTCGATGCAATGCCCTCATATTGGCCTATAATAAATAAATCCGCCAGTCCGTAAAGGGTCTGGAGGAAGTAAGACAGAAAATACGGCAGCGAGAAAATGACGATGTTTTTGAAAACGCTGCCCGTTGTAAGATTGCGCTCCACGGTATATCACCTCAAAAAAGTATGACGAGAGCCGTCCTTAACGAAACCGCAAAATACATCTTATGCCCATAGACAATTAAAAACGGATTGGCTCTCGTCATGCTTATATTAAACTCTACAATTATTGTAGAGTCAAGATTTTTTTGCTATAAAAAGAGTGATATGATTAATGTGCATTACAGTGCGAAATGTTTTTGCCGAGCCTATTGAAAACTATCGGCGACGGTGATATACTGCCTCAGTTCCGTTTGAAAAGGGTGAGGCACATATGGATACAACAAAGCTTTTCGGAACCGAAAAAATCAGCAGAATTTTATTCAGGCTTGCGCCACCTGTTATGCTTGCACAGCTTATTCAGGCGCTGTACAACATCATTGACAGCCTGTTTGTCGGCAGATATTCCGGATCGGGTCTTACAGCCCTGTCGATCATCTATCCGATCCAGCTTCTGATGATCGCGCTTGCCGTGGGCACGGGCGTGGGCATCAACACCGTCATGGCCGCAAAGCTTGGCGTCGGCGAAAACGAAAAGGCCGACGAATACGCCGGCGTGGGAACTCCGCTGGCCGTTGTGCTGTGGTTTTTGTTTGCCGCGATATCGTGGTGCGCCATGCCTGCGTTTGCAAAAATGTCCACCGACGACCCGGCGATAATCGCCGATGTGGTCGTTTACGGCAGGATAGTCTGCGTTTTCAGCTTCGGACTTTTCCTTGAGAGCATCTGGACAAAGGTGCTGCAGGCAGGCGGCGACATGAAGACGCCGATGATCGCACAGATAGCCGGCGCGGTCACTAATATTATATTGGATCCGCTGCTTATTTTCGGCATGCTCGGTCTGCCGGAAATGGGCATTGCCGGCGCTGCCGCCGCAACGGTTGCCGGGCAGATAGTCGCGGCGCTGACCGTCATGAAAAAGGGTTTCCGCAGATCTCCCGAAAGGGCGGTATATCCGCACCACATCGGCGAGATATTCCGCCTCGGTGCGCCGAATATTCTGATGCAGTCGGCGTATACGTTTTACATATTTGGACTTAATCTTACTCTGGCGGCGTTTTCCGACCAGGCGGTGACGGTCCTCGGCCTTTACTACAAGTGGCAGAGCTTTTTCTTCATCCCCTTGGGCGCCATGCAGACCTGCATCGTGCCGGTCATAAGCTTTAACTATGCTTCTCGCAACATTGATCGCTGCAAAAAGACGCTTTGGGCCTCCGTTTGCTTCGGAATGGCGCTCTTGGCGCTGGGAACGCTGTGCTTCGAGCTTATCCCGACCCAGATGCTCCGCGCGTTCAGCTCCGATGAGGCGGTCATTGATATCGGGCGCGTTGCCTTCAGAATTATCGGCGTAAGCTTCCTGCCGCTGGTGACGTCGCTGACATTCCCGGTGTTTTTCCAAGCGGTCGGTTCGAGCATGAAAAGCTCCGCGCTGACGGTCATACGCACGGTCGTGCTGTTCGTGCCGCTGGGGTATGCGTTCTCGCGCTTCGGCCTTAATTGGTTCTGGCTGACCTTCCCCGTGACGGATACCGTTACAAGCATTGTCGGCCTTGTGTTTTACAGGCAGTTTCTTAACAGCGACTATGTCAAAACTCCGGCTCTCGGCGCGGCTCAAAGCATTGCCGCACCTGTGCTGAAGTCCTCGGCGCCGGGCGTTATCATAACCATCGCTCGCGAGCACGGCTCATCCGGAAAGCAGATCGGCAAGCTCGTTGCCGAAAAGCTGGGCATACCGTTCTATTACAAGGAGATGATCGCGCTTGCCGCCCACGAAAGCGGCCTTGATCAGGAGTTCATTTCCGATGTCCACAAAAATTCGCCGGATATCCTGCGAGACCTTTATTTGAGCACGCGCGTCGTGCAGCACGCAATCGAGGCGCAGGAGAAGATCATAAGGAAGATCGCCGATAACGGAAGCTGCGTCATTGTGGGCAGAAGCGCGGACTATGTTCTGAAGGATTACGAGAACGTCGTGCGCGTGTTTGTCCATGCTCCGATGGAATTTCGCATCGGCAGAGTCCGGGAGGTTTACGGCGACACGCTCAAGGAGGCAAAGCGCAATATCCGCCGCTCGGATAAGGCGAGAGCCGCCTATTATAAGCATATCTCCGGCATGCGCTGGGGCGAGGCCAAAAACTATGAGCTGACGGTTGACTCCTCCGTTGGCACGGAAAAAAGCGCGGAGATCATTTTGGCCTATATTTCGGCACACGAGCGCAAAAAATCCTCACCGGTAAGGTGAGGAGTTTTCCGTTGCTTTATATTATGATTCCTTCGCAGTGGTCGATCTCGTGCTGAATTATCTCGGCGGTAAAGCTCGTGAAGGTCTTGACCCGAGTCTGGAACTTTTCGTTCTGCCACTGAACTCTTATGGAGCGCCAGCGTTCGGTCCTGCGCGTGCCGACAAGCGACAGGCAGCCCTCCTCGGCCTCATACGGGTCGAGCTTTTTTATTATGACGGGGTTGAGCATGATCATGTACTTTCCACCGTTTTCAAAGGCTATGATGCGCTTGTTGACCCCGATCATATTTGCGGCCAGCCCGACGCAGCCGTCCTTGTGGGCAATGAGCGTATCCAAAAGATCCTGCGCAACGCCGAGGTCATCCGCCGTGGCCGGCTCTGCCTTCTGCGCGAGAAACGCCTCGTCTTTGCAAATTTCGCGAACCATATTGTGTCCTCCTGCAAATTAAAAAGTCTCCTGATGCGGTTTCATTATCCTACATCGGGGGACTTTTGTCCATTGCATAGTTTCGCAGAAGTGAAAAAATTCCGCTGCACTTCCGACCGAAAATCGACTCCGCCCCCTTGACAGTGAAGGGGCAAAGTATTATACTCCAAACTAACGAATGTTAGTTAGTTTGGAGGGCGTATGAAACAGGAGGACACAAAGCAGAAGATACTCGATAAGGCACTGGAGCTTTTTTCGGAGTATGGTTACGATTCGGTCAGCGTCGGGCAGATCGCACAGGCGGTCGGGATAAAGGCTCCGTCGCTTTACAATCACTTTCCCGGCAAGCAGGCGATATTCGACGCGATAGTCGAATCGACGGCCGCGCGCTATGCCGAGGGGACGGACAGGCTCTCGGTCCACGTTCAGGATGCCCGGCGCGACGTTCCTGAGTTTTCGCAGATAACGGCAGGCGAGCTTTTTGACAAGCTCAGGCAGGTTTTTCTGTACAGCCTGCACGACGAGCCGATAAGCCGGTTCCGGCGCATGATGACGATCGAGCAGTTCCGCTCGCCGGAGCTTGCGCGGCTGTATTCCCACCGATACGTCGAGCGGCTGGTCTATTATCACGCGGCCATATTCCGCAGCCTCATTGCCGCCGGGGAGATACGCTCCGACGATCCCGAGGCGCTGGCAATGATGTATGTTGCGCCGGTGATAACGCTTATCGGCATATGCGACCGCGAGCCCGAGCGCGAGGCGGAGTGCCTTGAAAAGCTCAGAGCGCACACGGAGCTGTTCTTCCGCGCGGTGCACGCTTAAAAAGGGGTGATCAGGATGAAAAAACCGCTGATTCAAAAGCTCGGGCTTCTGGGAATAGTCAGCCTGCTGTCGTACACTGCGGCGGTGGTATTCTCGCCGCTTGCATATCCGGGCTACGACTGGATGGCGCAGGCCGTGAGCGACCTGAGCGCTGCCGACGCTCCGTCGCTTGAGATGAAGATAGTCCAGGCCGAATACTTCGGCGTTGTCGAGCGCTTCAGCGTTTTTGCGGCAACGGGCTTTAACGCCGCCCTCGGCATACATCTTTTCTGCCTGAAGGAGTAATTTGCCGTTTATTTGCCGCAGGGGGCTAATATCTATAAAGCAAAATGCATATCGAACGTCCGTTCGGACGAATGAAAGGATAGATCACATGGACGCAATAGTTTACACATCAAACACAGGCAGCACCAAAAGATACGCCGAGCTTTTATCGCAGATGATCGGGCTTCCGGCGTTTGCGCTGGGCGACGCGAAGGATAAGCTATCGGCAAACGCCGGGATAATATACCTCGGCTGGATAATGGCAAGCGGCGTAAAGGGTTATTCTGCCGCCGCAAAGCGCTATAAAATACATGCCGTGTGCGGCGTCGGCATGGGGCAGACCGGCACTCAGCTCAAAGAGGTCCGCGAGAAAAACCACATTCCCGAGGCTACGGCGCTGTTCACGCTTCAGGGAAATTTCGATTTGAAGAAGCTGCACGGCGTTTACCGCGCAATGATGGATGTGATGGTGAAAACCGTCGGCAAGGCGCTTGAAAACAAGGCCGACCGCACGCCCGACGAGGATGATATGCTCGACATGATGCTCACGGGAAGCGAGCGCGTCAAGGCCGAGAATTTGAGCGCCGTGCTCGAATGGTACGAGGGAGCAAAGGCGTGAAGCGCATTGTTCAGGCGCTTTTTATGGCGCTGCTGGCGGCGCTTATCCTAAGCGGATGCAAGGCGAGCACCGCGCCCGAGACACCAGACGCCGCGCGAAGACTCAGCTGCGTGCAGCCAAGCTCACTCACCGGGCTTTGCCCTGCCGGCAGCGCGAAGGTCGCCCTGTGCCGGACTGACGAAAGCGGAGCGGTCACGACCGTTGAGCTTGTTGACATTGACGCCGACAGCGTGGCCGCCGAAAAAGAGCTTGACGGCGAGTGGGCTTTGCAGCAGCAGTCGTTTTGCGATAAGCGCATCGCCTTGTGCGACCGCGAGCATAATATGTGGCAGCTTCTAAGCCCCAACCTTGCCGATCTTGGCACGGTTAAAGTCGAGACATGCGACGGATATTTTTCGTATGACGCAAAGAGCTATTACTTCCTGCGCGACGATGTTCTGTGCCGCACGGAGCTTGAAAGCGGAGAGACAACGGCAGTCGAGCTTGACTACGATCTGCGATTTTTGGATATCGCCGCATTCGATGCTTCCGGCAGCAGGATGCTTGCGCACTTTTACCTTTCGCCTTACAGCAGCAAGTGCGGCTCGGCGATATTTGACCCCGTAACGGGTGAGTTTTCCATGCTGTGCGCCGAGCGATATCAGGCCGTGTTTTCGGGCGCGGACGTTTGCCTTATGGAGTTTGACGAAAACACCATGGGCTACAGTGTGCTCTTTGGCGCGGATGACGGCGGATTTTTCTTTGCCGATGCAGGCATATTCCTCGACGGCAGCAGCGAGATCTACTGCATATGCGCCTCGCCGTATCTAATGGGCACGAGCAGCGAGGTGAGCACGCTTTACTCCGTCGGGCAGAAGGTGCGCTCGTGCAGCCTTCCGTCTGTCGGCATATCCGGGGCGATATACTCTGCATGTTATCTTCCCGATGAGGGGGTACTCGTCGGCTCGGTGTACGAAAACGGGGCGTTTAGCCTGTATGTTATTTACACCGGAGGGCTTGAATTTCAGGACATTGCCGATGCTGCCGTCGTTGCGTCGCCGCTTACGGTGAACGATGAGCTTGCGCAGGCGTACATTGGCGAAAAAAGCGGCGGAGAGGTCGCGCAGACGCTTTCGCAGGCGCGGCAGCAGGCCGACGCTCTCGGCGAGAAGTACGGTGTGCAGATTCTGCTTTCGAGCCACTGCGCAGGCGCGGCGGCGCAGTGCGATTACGATATCGCGCTGACCGATACAATGGACTCGCGCGAGGAGCTTGGCAGCATAAACGCAGCTCTCAAGAGCATCGAGCGCTGCCTTGCGCTGTATCCCGACGGATTTTTTGCGCAGCTGAAAAACTCAACGGGCGAGGGCGGCGTGCGCTTTTTGCTCGTTGAGGAGATTAAAAGCGGCTTCGGCACCTCCGGCTGTACCTATGAGCGCGGCGCGTGGCAGAATATCGCTCTGGATATCTGCCTGGCATATGAGCTTGACTGCATCGTGTGCCACGAGCTTTGGCACGCGACGGAAAACCACATTCTATCCTGCGACTATTCGCTCTTTACGGTCGAGGGTTGGGCGCAGCTCAATCCGCAGAGCTTTTCGTACTACGAGGGCTACGACTACTCCGACCCCGACAGCCGGCGCTGGACGTATTACAGCGGCGGCGACGAGGGCGTTTATTTTGTTGACGGCTATTCGCGCACCTTTGCAAGCGAAGATCGCGCGCGGATAATGGAGTTTTTCATGACGCGCGACGATGATGCGCAGGAGCTTATAAAATCTCCGGCGATAAAGAAAAAATTGCAGCATATGAGCAGCGCCGTGCGCAGTGTTTTTGACACGAGCGGCTGGGAAAGCGTGCGCTGGGAGCGGCTTTTGTAAGGAGAGATCAACATGATACCGGAATGGAAAACGTATCCGAGAAGTCAGGGTCACAGCACGGTGTATCTGCAAAACGTTGTGCACAGTGACTTTATCGAGATCGGAGACTACACCACATATGACGATTTTGAAAAAGACCCTCGGGATTTTCAGCGCAACAACGTGCTGTATCATTATCCCGAGTGCAACCACGATAAACTCATAATCGGCAAGTTCTGCTCCATCGCCTGCGGCGCAAAGTTTATTTTCAACGCCGCAAACCACACGCTGGGCAGTCTGTCAACCTATCCGTTCCCGATATACTTCGAGGAATGGGAACTGCCGACGGATGTCGGCTCAATAGCGCAGGCGTGGGATAATCACGGCGATATCGTCGTCGGAAACGACGTGTGGATAGGCTACGAGGCCGTCATCCTCTCCGGCGTTACGATCGGCGACGGTGCGATAATCGGAACGCGCGCACTTGTCACCAAGGACGTGCCGCCCTACACCATCGTCGGCGGAACTCCGGCAAAGCCGATACGCAAGCGCTTTGACGACGAGACGATAGAAAAGCTCAGGCGGCTAAGCTGGTGGGACTGGGACGAGGAAAAGATAAGGAGCAGCCTCCCTGCGATTATGTCCGGTGAGCTTGACGCGCTGCTTAATCGAAAATAAGGATGCAATGATATGAAAGCAAAACAAATCGCCGCCGCGCTGCTGACCGGCATTTTCGTAAACCTGTTCGGCAGACTTTTCGCCGGCGCAAAAATTGCAGAAAAAACCGGAGTCGCTTGACTCCGGTTTTTTCAATGTCGTTTGTTTCACGATTGCAGCAGCTTGTCAAACGAGCCGATGATATTGTCGCTTATGCCGCCGGTGAGGGCGTTGTTGTAGTTGCAGATGAACGTTCCGGCAATGAGGATCATCATGCCCTCGGCCTCGCGCGCGCCGACCTCGTCACCGTAAATTCTCTTAAGGCACAGCTCCATCACGCGCCGCCACTCGGCAAATTCCTCGCGAACAAGCTCGCCGACACGCTCGTTGTAATGGGCAAGAACATAGGTCTGCGTGGTTGCGTTCGGGCGCTGCTCGCCGGTCTTTCCGCGCGCAACATAGCTCATGAAGGCGTTCATGTATTCGGCGTTCGAGCCGTAGTCGGCGCGGTCATGCTCGTTAAACCAGGCAAGGCACTTTTGGCTCATGTAATCGCGCGTGTAGCGCACATAGCTTACGAGCAGATCCTCCTTGCTGTCGAAATAATTCAAAAGCTTTGCATGGCTCATGTTCGCCTCGGCGGCGATGTCACGCAGCGAAACGTTCGTCAGCGGCTTGCGATCGATGCAGCGCTGGAACGCCATGAGTATTTCCATGCGCACGGCTTCCTTGTCAACAATAAGCGGCATATTTATCTCCTTTGCGGTTATTTACAAGGCCGATATTTTGTGATAATATGTTACCAAGTGGTAAATAAAAACTGTGAGGACTGAATTATGACTGATGAAAGATCACCGATCAGGATACATGTTCTGCATTGCGGCAGCATGCTCGTGTCGAAGGCTGTGCCGTATGGCGGCGGAGTGAACCTAAAAAATGCGCGGCGCGGCGTTTTCGATAAGGCTGCCGAGCGCGTCGAGCTGCCGGTTTCGGCGTATCTCATTGAGCATCCCAAAGGAAAGGTGCTCATCGATACGGGCTGGAGCCGCGAGATAAGCCCCGATGGCGTTTATGACGCAGCGGCGGTGAAGCGGCAATTGCCCGGCTATCTTGCCGCATTTTATCACCCGTGGGTGAAAAAAGGCAAGACCGTGGCTGAGCAGCTTGCTCAAATGGGCATTACGCCGGAAGAGCTGAACGCCGTTGTGCTCACGCATCTGGACGCAGACCACACAAGCGGCCTGCGCTCGGTGAAAAACGCGCAGCGCATCCTGCTGCCCGAGGAAGAGGGCTGGTGGACTATCCGCACAGTGTATAAGCTGCGTCAGCCCGAGAGCATGTACAGCGGTGTTCCGATCGAGCACTTCTGGTTCAAGGGAACGATGGACGGCCCGTTGTGGTGGTCATATGATCTTTTCGGCGACGATACGATAAAATTCGTCTGTCTGCCGGGACACACCGACGGACAGATCGGCGTAAAGATTAAAAACGGCAAAAAGTTCGTCGTTCTGACCTCGGATGCGGCATTCACCGAGCGCTCTTGGCGCGAGAGGATACTGCCGGGCTTCGGCTTTAACGACAAGGCCATGCTCAAATCCTTTGACTGGATCGAAGAGCAGGCAAACGACCCCGACTGCATTGCGGTCATCGCAAATCACGATCCGGATGTGCATCCTCAGGTCATTGAATTATAGAGCAAACAACGTGCTGGCACAGGAGCAGTCCCGCGCTCGCCGGTACCCAAACCAGCGAGCCGGGCACGCTCCGGCGGCCGGGAGGCGGCGCTTCAAACTGCGTGGCCTTCATCGCCTCCTCGGGCGAGAAAACAACGTCGTGATGCTCGATGCCGATGCTGCGCAGCTCCTTGCGCACCACCCTTGCCAGCGGACAGCCGCTGGTTTTTTTTATGTCGCACAGCGTAAGGCGCTGCGCGTCGCACTTGTTGCCGGTTCCGAGCGCGGACACGATGGGTATGCCGCGGCTCTTTGCCGTCCGGATGAGATCGACCTTGCAGGCCACAAGGTCGATGCAATCGACGATGAAGTCGTAGTCTGCAAAGAAGTCCTCACGGTGCTCGGCGTCGTAGCGGCCGACTATGGTTTTCACGTCTGCGTCGGGATTTATGTCCTCAAGGCGCAGTTTGATGACGTCGGCCTTCGGCATGCCGACAGTCGAGGTCAGCGCGCACAGCTGGCGGTTTATGTTGCTCAGGCCGACCGTGTCCTGGTCAATGAGCGTAAGATGCCCGATGCCGCTTCGCGCGAGCGCCTCGGCGCACCATGAGCCGACTCCGCCGAGTCCGAACACGGCAACGTGCGCGTTTTTGAGCTTTTCCATCGCCTCGGCTCCGAGGAGCATTTCGGCGCGTATGGTTCTCTCGTTCATTATTGGTGTCCTCGTCATTAAAAAAGGCCGCTCCAATGGAACGGCCTTTTTAAATCATAATTTATCAGAGTCCGACATAGCGGGAAGATCCGTTGTACGAGCCCTTGTAAGCTTCGACGATGCCGCTGAAAACATGCTCGTTCCACTCGCTCAGCACATCCTGCTTGAGCAGATTCTCCGCAACATAGTCGCAGTAGTTCTGATCGCCGCTCTCCTCTGTGGGAGCCTGGTTGTTGTCGCGCTTGGTGAACACGACGACATAGCTGCCGGTGTCGGAATCAACGACTGCGGTGTCGCCGGCCTTTCTGTCAGCGCTCTTTATCCACTCGGACAGAGCGGTCTCAACGGAGGAACCGGCAAGATCGGTCTGCTCCTTGACCTCGGCGTCGGTCACGACGGCCTTTGCCGCATCTGCAAGAGAGGTACCGTAGCTGAGCTTTGCGAGGATCTCCTCGGCGGTAGCCTTGGCTGCTGCCTTTGCCTCGTCGGTCGGCTCGTGAGCGTGCTCATCCTCATCCTCGGAGTGCTCGTGCTCGGGGAGCTCGGCAGCTACGAGATAGTAGCTGTAGGTGAACTTATCGTAGCTGTCCTTGACGGAATCATACTTTTCGGCAAGCTGCTCGGCAGTGTAGGTCTCGACATCGGTGATGCTTGTCTGAACCTTGCCTGCGAGGGTCTGAAGCTCCATTATCGCGCGTGCAACGGACTCGTTGCAGCCGCGGCCGTAGTTTGCGGCGAGGAATTTGCTGACGCTGCCGTAGTTGTTTTCCTTAGCAGTGCTTTCGATGGACTTGATAGTCTCGTCGATCTCGGCATAGTCGTCGTCCGTGAGCTTGATGTCATGCTGCTCTGCATAAGCCTCGAAGGCTGCAAGCTGCACAAGCTGGGACTTGGTCGCGTCGCGGAAATACTGATCCCAGGTGTAGTTTTCCTTGCCCTCTTTGTTCAGGGGGCAGGTCTGCTCGTCGAGAGGCTTGGTGGTGTCCAGCTGCAGGAGGGTGGAGGCGTAGTTGCCATAGGTGTTCATAAGGCTAATATACTGCATATGATATACATAGTTGCACTCAGCCACGGAGAAGCCGCGCTCGCCGACGGAAATGGTCGTGTCGCCGACGGTAACTTCGGTGTTCTTGACTGTCAGCGCGTCAAGCGATCTGTACAGTGCGCCGGAGTTGAGGTAAATTGCAAATGCAAAGAAGATGACCAAGGCAACGCCTACGATGATCCATTTGGTCCTCTGCTTTTTTTTCTTGTCGGCTTCCTTTTTCGCATTGATGTCCTTTGCATAGGAGCCTTCGCTGCGAGCGGTCTGCCTGTTTTTTCTTTCGGTTGATGCACTCATGTCTTGTCTTCCTTTTTAATTTGGATGTGATTTATACATTATACCCCAAAAGCACGGCGGTTTCAATACCAAAGTTGCGGCATTGGCGGCTTTGTGGTACAATTGACTCAAACTGATTTAAACTATGGCTAAACATTTCGGAGATGCAAATTGAAAACTAAGGGCAAAAAGCACAGAGGCCGGGGCTGCCTGACGGCGCTTATTATTCTTGCGCTGATCGCGGCGGCTGCGGCATTTTTAATAAAAGACAGCCGAGAGGATCTTGAGATAAGCCGCTACGAGGTGGCATCTCAAAAGCTTCCGGAGAGCTTCGACGGATTTAAGATCGTGCAGCTGTCGGATCTTCACGGCGCGGAGTTTGGCGAGGACGGCATGGAGCTTGTCGATAAAGTCGGCTCGCTTGAGCCGGACATGATCGCGCTTACGGGTGATTTCGTGACCGACGAGGGCGACCTAGCTGCCGTCGAAAAGCTCGCTGCCAGACTTGTTAAGCTGTGCCCGGTGTATTTCGTCAGCGGAAATCACGAGTTCGGCTCGGGACTTGCCGTCAAGGTCAGGAACATTTTGGAGCGCGCCGGCGTAAAATATTTAAGCAATGAATATCTGACGATAAGCCGCGGCGAGGACGGGATACTCCTCGGCGGAGTTGAAGAGCCGCTGGCCTATGCAGACATGCTCAGCCCCGACGAACTTGCACAGAAAATGAACGATGCTGCCCCGGATGCATTCAAGATCCTGCTCGGGCATCGAAACTACTGGATGACCGAATACCCCGAGCTGCCGGTTGATCTTATATTCTGCGGCCATGCGCACGGCGGACTTATCCGCATCCCCGGCGTGGGCGGACTTATCGGGACCGACCGCCGCCTGTTCCCCGATTTTGACGCAGGAGAATACAACAACGGCCGCTATACGCTGATCGTCTCGCGCGGCCTCGGAAATTCCGTGCCGATTCCGCGCGTTTTCAACCGGCCCGAGATAGTTTGTGTTGAGCTCTCGTCAGCTTACGCTCGGGCGTAAATAAAAATTTTTGTCATGTTTCCGCCGGTCGCAGCATATACTGAAAGTATGCTGAATTTGAGCTGAGGTGAAAAACATGGGAACAGATATTGACGATATGATATTCGGAGACTACGATCCCGGTCCGAGTGATCGTTGAAAGTCCTGCTCTTGAGCAGGACTTTTTCATATCATTTTCATATCACGGCGCGGAAAACTATGCTCTTTCCGTCGGATGTCTCTGCATTTATACTGCCGCCGAGCGCCTGGACGATGGCTCGCGCTATGGCAAGGCCGATGCCGGTTCCACCGTCGTAAGCGCGCGATTTGTCGGCACGGTAGAAGCGGTCGAAGAACCTGTCAATGTCGCCGAGCGAGTCCGGCGGACAGGTATTATAGACCTCGATAACCTTATTTTTATGCTGCGCGCAGACCGACAGGCGGATCTCGCCGCCGTCATCGGAGTATTTAAACGCGTTGTCGAGCAAGATCGATATAAGCTGTTGCACGGCGGCCATGTCGCCGGTCATGTCAAGATCGGGTGCAATGTTCTGGCTGTAGCTCTTGCCCTGCGCCTTTGCGCGCATTTCAAACGGCTCTGCGGCCTCCCATGCGGCGTCGCTGAGCGAAAAATCGCTCTTATCCGGCAGCGGCATGCCCTCGTCAAGGCGCGAGAGCATAACGAGGTTCTTCACAAGCTTTGACATGCGCACGGTCTGCTTCTGGATGTTATCGACCCATTCGTTGTCGCCGTTTTCCATTTTTAAAACGTCCGCGCTCGTGGATATCGAGGTCAGCGGAGTTTTAAGCTCGTGTCCGGCGTCGGTGATAAACTCCTTTTGCAGCTGCATATTGCGCACATACGGCGCGATAGCCTTTTTGGAAAACGCAGCAACGAGCGCAAAGCCTGCAAGCAGGCTCGCCGCCGCAACGATGAGCGATACGTTAAAAAGCGTTTTCATCGACTGCCGCTCGGGCGAGGCGTTTAAGAATATGACCGCCGCGCCGGACGAGCCGCTTTTGAGGCAATAGCGATAGTCGCCGTAATAGCCCTGTGTATGCCCCGACGACAGCGCGTCGGACGCATAGTAAAGCGCCTCCTGCGCGCTGACGGTTGCAATATAATCGCTGAACACGCGCACCGCGTCGCCGTCGGAGTCGTACACCACGGCAAAATAGCGCGTCATGTATTTTGACTCCGGCGAATTATCGCTGAAAATGTCCGGCAGGGTGAAGCTCGACGAGCCGCTGTAAGGATTTTTGCCGGTGGTTATAAGCGAATTTATCGTGTCGTCGAGCCTGTTTGTTGTTATATTATAGTTCCACAGATTTATAGCGACCAGCAGCACGAGCGTAACGGCTCCCATCGCCGCCATAGCCGAGGCTATAAATCTGCGCCGCATTTTCGTAAGCATCATTTTGCCTCCAGCGCATAGCCTGCGCCGCGAATGGTTTTTATCTCAACATCCGCGTCAAGCTGCCTGAGCTTCTTGCGCAAAAAGCCTATGTATGTCCACACAACGTCCGTTTCCGACTCCGTGTCGAGATCCCAGACCTTCTGCATGAGGGCATCCGTCGAAAAAACGCGGCCGCGATTTCGCATGAAAAGCTCCATGAGCTGAAACTCCTTATTATTAAGGCGCACGCTGCCGCCGACGGAGGAAAGCGTGTAGGAGCTAAGATCAAGGCTCGTGCCGCCGACGCAGATAACATCGGGTGCGTAATTTCCGCTGCGGCGCGTGAGCGCACGCACGCGCGAGATAAATTCGCCCATGGCAAAGGGCTTGGGCAGATAATCGTCCGCGCCTGCGTCGAGGCCGGCTATGCGATCCTCGACCTCAGCCTTGGCCGTGAGAAACAGCACCGGCGTTCCCACGCCCTTTTCGCGCGCGCGCTTTAAGACCTCAAGCCCGTCAAGACCGGGCATCATTATATCAAGCACCACCGCGTCGTAGGAAACCGACAGCATATATTCAAGCGCGTCGAGTCCGTTGTGAACCATATCGACGGCAAAACGATTTTTTTCGAGAACAAGCTTCAAGGCCTTTGCAATGCCGACCTCGTCCTCCGCTATAAGAATACGCATAGTATCATCTCCGATACACATATTAATATACCCAACTGAAACGAACCTGAAATCATTTTAACAGCGCAGGGGAAAAATTCAAAGCATGTTTTTTCAAATTCACATTTTGATAACAAAACTTTTTCAGCTCATTTCAGGTTCGCGGCTTATTCTCATGACAGTTCCACGAAATACAGGTAACTGCCCACCGGGCGAGCAGAGCTTCGCCGAAGCGGCAGACCAACAACGACCGCCGGATTGACAAATGCGGCGAAAAGATACATTATGTGCTAAAGATACATTATGTGCTCAGTCACAAGGAGGCCACCAGCATGGATAACATGGAAAACAAAAACGAAAACGTTCAGGATCAGCAGAACGCACCGGTTGACGGTGAATACAGCTTCTTTTACGGCCACAAGCCGGAGGATGAGCAGAGCAATTCTCAGCAGACTCCCAAGGCCGAGCCGGAAATGCCCAAGGCGGATAAAAAGCCGTTCTGGAAAAAGCCCGGCACGATGGTCGCCGGCCTGCTCGTTGCCGCAATGCTCGCAGGCTTCGGCGGCTCGGCTATCGGAAACGCCGTTTTCGGCGGCTCGAGCGGCGGCACTACCGTCAACGAGGGCAAGCGCCCGACCTCGGTCATAAACACCGCAAGCATCGACACAAGCAAGCAGATGACCGCTGCCGAGGTTTATGCCAAGAACGTTAACTCCACCGTCGGTATCACGACCCAGGTAACGACAAACTACTGGGGCTACACCACGCAGTCGGCAGCATCCGGCTCGGGCTTTATCTATTCCTCCGACGGATATATACTAACAAACTTCCACGTCATAGAGTCGGCAAGCTCCATCAAAGTAACGCTCTATGACGGCACAAGCTACGACGCAAAGCTCGTCGGCTACGATGAGAGCAACGACATTGCCGTTTTGAAGATCGACGCGAAAAACCTCGCCCCGGTTACGATCGGTGATTCGGATAACCTCAACGTCGGCGATTCAGTCATTGCGATCGGCAACCCTCTCGGCGAGCTTACCTTCTCGCTGACCTCGGGCGCGGTTAGCGCGCTTGACCGCGAGGTCACGATGTCGAACAACGTCACCATGAATCTTATTCAGACCGACTGCGCCATCAACTCCGGCAACTCCGGCGGCGCACTGTTTAACCTCTATGGCGAGGTCATCGGTATAACCAACGCAAAATATTCCGGCTCGTCCGGCTCCGGCGCATCGATCGACAACATCGGCTTTGCCATCCCCATAAACTCCGTGCGCAGCATCGTTGACAGCATCATCGAAAAGGGCTACGTTGCAAAGCCCTACATCGGCGTCATGGTCGCAGATGTCAGCGACGAGGCCAAGAACTACGGCACCCCGGCCGGTGCGGCGGTTGCGTCCGTCACCGAGGGAGGCCCTGCCGACAAGGCCGGACTTCAGGCAAACGATATCATCACCGCCGTTGACGGCACGGAGATAAGCGGCAAGAGCGACCTCAGCTCCATAATAGCCGACCACGCCGCCGGCGATAAGCTCACATTTAGCGTTTATCGTCAGGGTCAGACCCTTACCCTGACCGTCGAAATCGGCGAGCAGACCACCTCTGCCATAGCCGACCAGCAGGACAGCCAGCAGAGCCAGTCGCAGCAGCAGACGCCCGGATTTTTCGGCTTCGGCGGCTGATAATCAAACAGACACAGTCTCTTCATTTTTCCTTCATTGCCCGTCGCGCTTTTTGCGAGGCGGGCTTTTCTTGACTTTGGAGCATTGGCAATGTATAGTTAAATAGGTTTGCCCAAATAGAGAGAGCGAAAGGTAACAACAATGGAGAAAAACGAACACAAGCGCGACGGCTTCCGAAGCCGCAGCGGCTTTATCATCGCCTGCATAGGCTCCGCGGTCGGCATGGGAAACATATGGCGCTTCCCGATGCTGGTTTCAACATGGGGAGGCTTGACCTTCCTGCTCCCGTACTTTATATTTGTCATCCTCATCGCGTCCACCGGCGTGATCGAGGAGTTTGCCCTCGGCAGAGCCGGCGGTGCAGGCCCGATGGGCTCGTTCGGCATGTGCACCGAGCTCAGATACGGCAAGCGCAAGGTCGGCGAGCGCATAGGCTACATACCCATCCTCGGCTCGCTCGCGCTCGCTATAGGCTACACCTGCGTTATGGGCTGGATATTCAAATACACCTTCATGTCCTTCACCGGCGATCTGTTCTCCATGGGACAGGATATGGACGTCATAAACGGCACATTCGGAGGAACGGCAAGCGCATGGGGCGCGAACATATGGATCATCGTTGCCATAGTCGCAAGCTTTGCCATCATGTCATTCGGCATTGCCGGCGGCATTGAAAAGGCCAACAAGGTCATGATGCCGGTGCTGTTTGCGCTGTTTCTGGCACTGGGAGTGTATATTTTCACGCTCGACGGCTCGTCGGACGGATATAAATATATCCTCACCATAAATCCAAAGGGTCTTGCAGACCCCAAGCTGTGGATATACGCCTTCGGCCAGGCGTTCTTCTCGCTGTCGGTTGCCGGCAACGGAAGCGTCATTTACGGCTCGTATCTCAGCCGCGAGGAGTGCATCCCCTCGTCGGCGCGCAATGTTGCGATCTTCGATACGCTTGCGGCGCTGCTTGCGGCGTTTGTCATCATCCCTGCCATGGCGACCGGCGGCGCTCAGCTTGACACCGGCGGCCCCGGACTTATGTTCATCTTCCTCGTCAACGTCATCAACGGCATGGCCGGCGGAAGGATAGTCGGCATAGTGTTCTTCGTGTGCGTGTGCTTTGCCGGCATAAGCTCGATAATAAATCTCTACGAGGCGCCGGTTGCGTTTTTGCAGGAGAAGTTCAAGCTCAAGCGCGTTCCGGCAACGGCGGTCATTCACGTTCTCGGCTGCGCGGTCGCGCTGTGCATTCAGGCCATCGTGTCCGAGTGGATGGACATCGTTTCGATATACATCTGCCCCCTCGGCGCGCTTATCGCCGCAATCATGTTCTTCTGGATCGGCGGAAAGAAGTTTGCGCTCGAGGCCGTCAACCTCGGCGCGCGCAAGCCCATAGGCAAGTGGTTTTACCCTCTGGGCAAATACGTCTACTGCGCCTGCGCGCTCATAGCGCTCATCGCCGGCGCCGCCCTCGGCGGCATCGGCTGACGGCTGGTTAAAATATTCAAAAAATCCGTAGCAATTGCTACGGATTTTTTGCGCTTTCCGCATTACCGGAACAGGTATTCACCGGCTTCGACGGTGGGCAGAAGTGCGGAAGTGTCGATAAGCTCGGAGATATTTTCGGCTGTGACAATCTCGCAATCGGCCAGCGGATTTATGCCGCCGTTAAAGGCGCCGCTCATGACGCTCGGCTTATCCACCGGTAGTATCCGCCGCCCGTTTTCACATATGAAATACAGGCGATAGTCCACGTCGCGGCCGCTTGTTGCGTGCAGGGCGAGCTGACCCAGCAGCGGATACATCTGCTCGAACATTTCTGCCTGCGTCACCTCCAGAAGATACACATCGCCGGCGCTCTCCGGCTTTCGGCCTATCCATTTCTTGATTATCCTCATAGCGCTTTCTCCTTGCCGTTTTTTTTGAGCGTAGCACCTAACGGACTGTGTTGTCAATAATATATTGGAAATTTCATCATACCATTTACAGAGGTGATGGTATGAAGATCTACATTGCACGGCGCGGCGACAGTCTGTATTCGATAGCAAGGGCAAACTCGGTCGCGGTGCAGGAGCTTGCCGCGATAAACGAGCTTAGCGACCCTGCGCGCCTGAGCACAGGGCAGGCGCTTGTCATTCCGGACGGCGCGCGGCCGACAGCCGAAACAGAGGTAAACGGCTATGCCTATCCGAACATCAGTGAGCGGCAGCTGGCCGCCGTTATGCCGCAACTTACATATTTATGCCCGTTTTCGTGGCACATTGACGCACTGGGCGGCATAACGCCCATTGAGGACGCAAGCATGATAAGCTCTGCGTGGGAAAACGGCTGCGCGCCGCTTCTTACGCTGACGAACATCGGCACAAACGGCGGATTTTCAAGCGATATCGCCCACAGCATATTCAGCGACACGGCGGCGCAGGATGCGCTTATTGAAAACACGCTTGCGGCTCTGCGAAGCCGAGGATATTATGGCGTAAATCTCAACATCGAGTATGTTCAGCCTTACGACCGTGAGGGCTACAACGCGTTTTTAAAGCGCATGTCCGAAACACTGCACGCAAACGGCTATATGCTCTCAAGCGCCGTAGCGCCCAAGACCTCGGACGATCAGTACGGCGTTCTGTACACCGCGCATGATTATGCAGCGCACGGAAGATACTGCGACAGGGTGGTCATCATGACCTACGAGTGGGGCTATACCTACTCATCTCCGCGCGCAGTGTCGCCGGTGAACGAGATGCGCAAGGTGCTGTCCTACGCCGTGACAAAAATGCCGCCGTCGAAGATACTGCTCGGCTTTTCAAACTACGGCTACAACTGGCTCCTGCCGTGGAAGCAGGGGCAGGCAGCGCAGGTGATATCCAATGCCGCGGCGGCCTCGCTTGCGGCAAGCGTCTTTGCGCAGATACGTTTCGATGAGGCAGCTCAGGCACCGTTTTTCAATTACACCGACCCTGCCGGAAGGCGGCATGAGGTGTGGTTTGAGGATGCGCGCAGCGTCCGCGCGCGGCTTGCGCTGGTACGAGAGTTCGGCCTTGCAGGGATAAGCATATGGACGGTGAACATGCGCAATCGGGCGGGACTTGAGGTGCTCGAAAGCGAGTTTTCAAGCGAAAAGATAGTGTAAAAAACCGGCGGACTTCGTGTCCGCCGGTTTGGCATTTTGTGCTGTTATATCAGCCGAGACGCTCGGAAATGACCTGTGCGACTTTTACGCCGGAGGCCGCCGCCTGAGCGAGGCCGCGAGTGATGCCTGCGCCGTCGCCGATGGCGAAGAAGTTTGAAAACTTGGTTTCAAGCTCGCCGCTGAGCTCAAGACGAGAGGAGTAGAACTTGACCTCTGCGCCGTAGAGCAGGGTGTCGTAATTTGCGGTGCCCGGTGCGATCTTATCCAGAGCGTAGATCATCTCGATGATATCGTCGAGCTGTCTCTTCGGAAGAGCAAGGCTCAGGTCACCGGGGACTGCTGCCGTGAGCGTCGGACGGGTGTAGGACTGCGCCAGACGGTGTTCGTTTGTGCGCACACCTTTAACAAGATCGCCGAAGCGCTGGACGAGAACGCCGCCGGAGAGCATGTTGCTGAGCGAGGCGATGTGCTTGCCGTAGCGGTAGGGCTGGTCGAAAGGCTCGGTGAAGCGGTTTGATACCAGAAGCGCGAAGTTTGTGTTTTCGCTGCGCAGAGCGGGATCGGAATAGGAATGGCCGTTGACGGTGTTGATGCCCTCAACGTTTTCGGCAACGACATGGCCGTAAGGATTCATGCAGAAGGTGCGGACCTTGTCGCCGTACTGCTTGGTGCGATAGATGAGCTTGGACTCGTAAACAACGTCGGTGATGTGCTCAAACACGGTTGCCGGAAGCTCGACGCGCACGCCGACATCGACCTGGTTGTTTATAAGCTTCACGCCGAGCTTGCGGCACTGCTCTGAGAACCACTCGGCGCCGCTTCTGCCGGGTGCAACGATGAGGTAGCGGCACTTTATGTCGTCACCCTTTTTAAGGCCGAGCGAGTAGCCGTCGCCGTCGCGGTCTATGCTGCAAACCTCGGTGCGGAAGCGATATTCTATTACCTTGCACAGATCCTCGTACATGTTCTGGAGGATGCGCAGATTGTTTTCTGTTCCGAGATGCTTGACCTTTGCCTGAAGCAGGTGAAGATCATACTTGAGCGCCTCACGTTCGAGCGCTCTTGCCTCGGGCGTGTCGGTGGAGAAGGTCTTGTCGGTCGCGCCGTATTTCATGTTGACGGTATCGACGTAGTTTATAAGCTCCATGACCTCGTCATCGTCCATGAAATCGGTCAGCCAGCCGCCGAACTGTGTCGTGAAATTATACTTGCCGTCGGAAAACGCGCCTGCGCCGCCGAAGCCGCACATTGTGTCGCACACGCTGCAATGGATGCACTCCTTGACCTTGCCTGCGACGATGGGGCAGTGTCTTGAATAGATATCTCCGCCCTGATCGAGTACGCAGATCTTAAGCTCCGGATGACGGGCGATAAGCTCGTAGCCTGCGAAAATGCCGGCGGTTCCGCATCCGATTATTGCAACATCGTATGAATTATTCATAAAAATGCCCCCTTATGTAGTCCGGGCCCAAACAAGCCCTCGGTATTATACGGATTTCGCGTGGCATAGTAATTAATAAATTGTAAATTTTCTGAGAAGTTCGGCAAGTTATTGGACACTTGCACTCAGTTGTGTATTGCCAATAACTTGACGGAATTTTAAAATGCCTATAAAATATTAAGGTACTATAAATTTTGAGATGGTGAGTAAATGTCAAACGAAGAGAAGAAGAGAGACATAGGAAAGCAGATACGCGAGGAAGCGTTTTCAATACCGAATCTGCTTAGCTATTTCCGGCTGCTGCTCATACCGGTTTTTATCGTGCTGTATGTACATGAGGAGTTCACCGCGGCGCTTATAACGCTTGCCGTCAGCGGCCTGAGCGACATCCTCGACGGGCGCATAGCGCGCAAGTATAGCATGGTGACCGACCTCGGCAAGGTGCTCGACCCGGTTGCCGATAAGCTCACGCAGTGCGCGATGATGCTGTGCGTTGCGATGCGCTATCCTGCGATGTGGTGGCTGCTGGGGCTGCACGTCGTCAAGGAAATTATCATGCTCGTCATGGGCTGGTATGTCCTTAAAAAGACCGACACGGTCAACAGCGCGATCTGGGTGGGCAAGCTGTGCACGGGCGTTATCTATGCCGTCATGATGCTGCACGTTATCATGCCGTATCTGCCGCAGGCAGTCTCGATCGGCTGCACGGTCGTCTGTGCCGGACTGATCGTTCTCAGCCTTATTGTTTACACGGCAAGATATATTAAACTTCTCGGAGGAACGAAATGAATTTTCTCTATGCGCTGCTGTATATAGCGGCATTGGGCATACTGTCGCATTTTGTCGGCCAGGCGCTGCCGCGCGCGTGGTTTTCGGCGGAAAAGTTCCCGTACCGCGCGGCGGAGTGGGAAAAGGGCGGTAAGGTCTATGAAAAGCTCGGCATAAAGCGCTGGAAGGACTTCTTGCCCGACATGAGCCGCATCATGCCCGATATGGTCAAAAAGAAAATGACAAAGCAGAATCGTGAGCAGGGCATGGGCGTTCTGATCGCCGAGACCTGCGTTGCCGAGTGCGTCCACTTTTGGCTGATAATTCTGTCGCTGGGCATATTCGTTTTCTGGCGCGGCGGCTGGGCGGCCGTGTTCTGGCTGGTTTATAACATTTTGGGCAATGTTCCGTTTATGATAATTCAAAGATACAACAGGCCGAGACTGGTGCTGCTCGAGCAGCGCAGAAAAAGGAGGGCAACTGCACAGTGAAGGTACTCATATTAAGCTGCAACACCGGCGGCGGACATAACAGCGCAGCTTCCGCGATATGCACTTATTTTGAAAAAATGGGCTGCGAATGCGACATAGTGAATGCACTTGATTTTCTGCCGAAGGCTCGCGCGGAGTTTATAAGCCGCGGCCATGAGCTTGCGTATAAATACACGCCCAAGCTCTACGGCGCGGGCTACCGCATCAGCGAGATGCTGCCGCAGAACCGCCTGTACGAGCAGAATGCAAAGGGCGCCGATGAGCTGTGCAAGGTGCTGTTTTCCGGAAACTATGACGTTGTGATAAGCGTGCACGTTTTTGCGGCAATGATGATGACCGAGCTGCGCGTCAGCCGAGAGATAAACATACCGAGCTTTTTCGTCGCGACCGACTACACATGCAGCCCCGGCGTTTCGGAGATAGTTGCCGACAGGTATTTCATTCCGCACGAAAAGCTGCGCGAGGAGTTTGCAAGCCAGGGCATCCCGGCAAGCAGGATCGTCGCCTCCGGCATCCCCGTGCGCGAGGAGTTCTGCCAAAAAAGCGATAAAAAGGCCGCGCGCCGCGCCTTAGGACTGGGCGAGGAGGGCAGAGTTCTGCTGCTTTGCTGCGGCAGCATGGGCTGCGGCCCGATACGCAGCATCGCCATGCGCATCGGCGAGATAATGGACGCAAGCGACAGCCTTGTTATCATCTGCGGCAGCAACCGCCAGCTCGAAAAGGACCTGCAATTCCTTGCCGGAGACGATATGCGCATAAAGATCTGCGGATTTACGGACAAAATGAGCATGTACATGGACGCGGCCGACCTCATCATAACAAAGGCCGGCGGACTCAGCACCACGGAGGCCGTCATGAAGCGCCTGCCGATACTGTTCATTGACGCCGTTCCCGGCTGCGAAAGCCGCAATATAGAGTTTATGACCGAGAACGCCTACGCTCTTGTGGCCGACACGGCCTCGGGCGTTGTAAATCTTGTCGATACCTGTTTAAGCGGCGCGGTCGATCCCATGGAGATGGTGCGCAGAAGGGAAAACGATTTCCCGTTCGAGGCGGCAAAAACCATTTACGACACCGTCTGCGAGGAGTATCGCCGCTTTGATGCCGAGCGCTCGGACACGAAGGCCGAGCCTGTGACAGAGCCTGCACGCAGCATGCCGGGCGCCGAGAAAAACATGATGCTCATAATAAACCCCGTTGCCGGAAAGGGCGAAATGATGCGCCATCTGACCGAGGTTACGGGCATATTCATGGATGCCGGTTACCGCGTCAGCTTCTATCCGACGCGCGGCCGCGGCGACGCGACCGAGTACGTCAAGGCCTATGGCAGAGAATACGACATGATCTGCTGCTCCGGCGGCGACGGCACGATAAACGAGACGATATCCGGCATGATAGCCGCCGGATTGGATATCCCCATCGGCTATATGCCGTCGGGGAGCACCAATGATTTTGCCGAGTTCCACGGCATAAGCTGCGACACGGTGAAGACCGCAAAAAAGATCGTTTCCGGCAAGGAGCACCGCGTTGACGTCGGCAGACTGGGAGATAAATTTTTCATAAACGCCGCCGACTTCGGCGCATTCACATGGCTACCGTACACAACGCCGCAGCGCCTTAAAAACAAGATGGGCTTTTATGCGTATGTGCTTGACGGCATAAAGGATCTTGCCAAGCTGCAAAGCGAGCATCTGCGCATCACGATAAACGACCAGCTGCAGGAGGGCGAGTTTATATTCGGCGTCGTTGCGTCATCAAGCGCGCTTGCCGGTGCGCTGGATTTCTTCGGGCAGAAGGTCGTTGCCGATGACGGGCTGTTCGAGGTGCTGCTGATCCGCCGCCCGAATTCACCTGCCGAGCTTCAGTCCACGATAGCGGCGCTGCGCGAGCAGAACCTCAATAATGAGCTTATCTCGTTCTGCCGCACCGACAGGGTCGAGGTCGAGTGCATGAAAAAGCTCGCGTGGGCGCTCGACGGTGAAAAGTGCGTCGGCGGAAGCCGCCATGCACTCGAGATGCTGCCGCGCCGTGTGAGAATAGTTTACTGATATGGCGGAACTTAAGGATATACGGCTTATCGCGCTCGACCTTGACGATACTACGCTTTGCAGCGACGGAAACCTTGCGGACAAAACGCGCGAGGCGATAGAAACGGCGATAAACGCCGGAGTCGAGGTCGTCATAGCCTCGGGCAGGGCGTTTAACTCGCTGCCGCGAGCCGTTGCAGATATATGCGGCATACGCTATGCCATAACCTCAAACGGCGCCGCCGTTGCGAAAAATCCTGGCGGCGAGCGCATAGTGAGCCTTACCCTGCACCCGGACACCGTGCAGGACGTTCTCAAGCTTTTCGGCAATGAGCTGCTTGAATGCTTTATCGACGGTCAGGCGTACTGCGACGCGCGGTATATGCGCGATCCTCTGCGCTTCGGCTGCTCGCCGGCGTATGTCGAGTATGTAAAAACAACGCGTCTGCCGATCGATGATATGCCCGGCTTCATGCGCGAGAATGCCCGAAGGCTTGACAGTGTTGACGTTTTGTGCGCATCAAGTGGGCACAGAGCCGAGCTTTGGGAAAGGGCGCTTAGTCTCAAAAACGCTTACATAACAAGCTCGTCGCCCCGGCTTATCGAGATCGCCGACGCGGAGGCGGGAAAGGGCGCATCGCTCAGGCGGCTGTGCGAGCTGCTTTCCGTTCCGGCGCAATGCGTTGCGGCGTTCGGTAACGGTGATAACGATGCGGACATGCTCTCGTTTGCAGGGCTTGGCGTTGCGATGGAAAACGCGACCGCTGCCTGCATTGCCGCAGCCGATGTCGTTTGCGCGTCGAATGATGAGCACGGCGTTGCGCAAATGATATATAAAATTTTAGGAGATACGGAAAAACAGTGATACGAGAAGCAAGACCCGTTGACCTTGACGCGATAGAGAGAATTTATGACAACATCCATGCCGCCGAAGAAAGCGGCAAAGTGAAAATAGGCTGGATAAGCGGCGTGTACCCAGTGCGCGCAACGGCCGAGGAGGCCATACGCCGCCGCGACATGTTCGTTTTTGAGGAGGATGGGCAGATCCTTGCCGCGGCGATCATAAACAAGACGCAGGTCGATGTGTATAAGGGAGCAAACTGGAGCTTCGAGGCCGACGATGACGAGGTGTGCGTTCTGCACACGCTTGTGGTCGAACCGAGCTGCTCGGGGCGCGGCGTAGGGAGCAGATTCGTTGAGTTTTACGAAAAATATGCGCTCTCACGGCACTGCACGGTGCTGCGCATTGACACCAACGCCATAAACTCGGCGGCGCGCAGACTTTACGCAAAGCTCGGCTACCGCGAGGCGGACATAGTCCCCTGCGTTTTTAACGGCATCCCGAACGTGAATTTAGTCCTGCTGGAGAAAAAACTGAAATAAAAACGAGGCTCACAGAGCCTCGTTTTTTACTTTATAACTGTGGTGATGACGGGCTTGCCGTCGCGGTCGAGCAGGGGAGTAAGTCCGCCGGTGTAGCCTGAGAAGTGGTAGAGATAGTTTACGCCGGTCTCGGTATCGACCCATATCTCCGTGCCCTCGAGGGCGCCCTGAGAATAGACCTTTTCAAAACGTTTTTCAGCCATTTTGCTTAAGCTGACGAGAGTCGAACACGTATCGGTTTTGACGGGCAGATTTCCGCCCACGCTGCGTTAAAGCTCTTGACAATACGACAGTATTCTCTGCGAGCTTTGCCTTGCCTGAACAAAAATCTGCTCCGGCAAAACTGCAAGGCACCTGTCGGATGTGCTTTTCGAGATATTTTCGGCTTTCTTTGGTGCAGGTGGGCTGGCGCCCATCAAGACAAAAAAGGTGAAAATAGCCGGAAGGGTACGCCGACAGGCGATATGTGTTCGGCTCTCGTCAGCTTTTATTCCTTTCCTTATACATTTTTGCGGCGATGCTCATAGGGATAAGCGCAAGCGCCGTGACACACGCAGCGGCAATAAACAGCTCGTTTACCGGCAGATAGCCCTCGGCAATGCTGCTTATGTCATAGCCCATCTCGCCTGCGCGCTGAGCGGTGACGAAGATTAGGTTTCCGTTATCGACGACCTGATATACCTTTTCGCCGAAGGCGCGGCAGATCGGGTCTGCCAGCAGCGGACCGGCTATCATCGGGAAGAACACGAAGAACATTATCCTTATGCCTTCAAACTGACCGCGGTGCTCATCGGGGTACAGGCGCTTCATCCACACCGTCATTGCCTGCATGAAAACAACGTAGCCTATGCCGACAAGGATTATGCCGACAAAGCACGGCCAGTTGGCGGCAAAGTTCAAGGCGTTTTCCGTGTCGAATGAGCTCTGCATATTTCCGACGACGAAGTAGACAAACAGGCAGCCGAGGATGCTGAGTATTGTCGCGAATGCGGCGACGGCCGGAACCTTTTTGTCGTTTATGACCTTTATAAACGGAACGGATACAGCGACGGCTATCAGCAGTGGAATGCCGAGAATGAGGCTGGGATCGGTAAAGCCGAGGGTGTAGTTCATCCAGTTCATGATGTGGATGAAATAGCAGTTGTAGCCTATGAAGAATATGCACAGCGTGAGAAACACAAGAGCCAGCTCGCGGTTTGCGGCAAAGCGCCTGAAATTGAATGTCGAGCCGAACTGATGCCAGAAGCCGCCGTCCTTGACGGGCTTGAGCGTGGGCGCATCCTTGAGCAGGAAAAACGACGCTATGCCGACGAGAATGGTGACTCCGCCTGCAACGGAGAAAAAGATGATGTATCCTGCCTGCGGATTTGCCTCGGTGGCAAGTCCGTTTACGAACATGCCTCCGACGAGGGTGCCGACGAGCGTTCCGATAACGGGCAGCGTTGCCGCGACGGCACCGATCTGACCGGAGTTGGAGTCGTCCATCATGTCGGCATACCAAGCGTTATAGCCTGCGTCGTTTGCCATCGAGCCGAAAAAGCTCATTATGGTGTCGGCTGCGACGATGGTGACGCCGACGAGCATCACGTCGTTATAAATGCTGTCGCGCAGATAGTGCGTAAGCCCGAAGGCAATGGTGAAAATTCCCCAGAGTATCGAACCCCAGGCTATGAGCTTCTTGCGCGAGCCTATGCGGTCGGACAGTGTTCCGAAAAACAGCGCGGAAAATGTCGTCGCGGTTGCCGAGCATATGGTCATTGCCGTAACAACGCCGAGCTGCGCGCCAAAGTCGGAATACAGAAAGTTTGCAAACCAGTTGTTTTCGATGACCCATGCTATCTGCGCGGAAAATCCGATCACCAGCAGCAGAGTCCAGTTGAGCGCGCCGATGCCTTTTTTCTCGGCGCTTTTTGTGTTCCCCATTAATTCTTCCTCCCTATAAATTCTCTTACAAGAGCTTCATACTCATCCTTTGCGCACATGTAGCTTGCCGCATGCCCTGCACCGGGCACGAGCAGCAGCTTCTTTTCGCTTTTGCAGGCGTTGAATATACTGAGCGCCATGTCTTTGGGAACATAGCGGTCGCAGTCGCCGCAGATGTACAAAAGCGGTATCTCCGTCACGCTCACGCTGCGCACCGAGCTTGCCTCCCTGAAGCCGTAGCCTGCCTTGAGGAGATTTACGTACTCGAAAACATCCACAAACATCGCCGGCAGATGATAAAGCTGCCCGACGAGATTGCGAAAGACCGTATTGAGATCGGAATAACCGCAGTCGGCGATAATGCCGCGCACATTTTTGTTAAGGTCAAGATCCGCGCTTTGCAGAATGCTCGCCGCGCCCATGGACATGCCGTGCAGATAGATATCGTTATCCGGGAAAAGCTCGGCGGCCTTGTTTGCCCACTGCACGACGTCGTATCTGTCCAGTGCGCCGAAGCCGATGTAGGTCCCGTCGCTTTTCCCGTGCGCACGCATGTGGACATATATAAGGTCGCAGCCGAGCGATTTATAAAAATCGTACATTGCCGCAAAATCGCAGGCAGGCTCGGACTTGTAGCCGTGGAAAAAGATCACCGTTTTTCCCGTGCCGCTGCCGCGCAGCATGTCCGCGCGCAGGGTAAGCCCGTCGTCCGAAACGATGCTTATCTCGTCAAAAGGCAGCTCGCGGAATGGCCCAAAGTAGGGGATGTTGTGTGCCCAGAGCGCCTTTCCGGTCGGCTCAAGCAGGGAAGACGAGCTTGCGCCGGTCTCCGGAGTCGGGAAATTATCCTGCCGGAGAATGAGCACGCGGACAAATTTCATGCCCACGGCATAAAAAAGCGCCAGCACGGCGCAGATAACTATAAGAACGATCAAAACAGCTGTCATAATATCACCAATGGTATTTTATTATATTTCTATTAAAATTGGAATAGCCAATATTGAAGAAAGGGGAATAATATTATATAATCCGTGTGTTAAACTGAGAAAAGGAGAAACAGTATGGAAAAGTCAAAAGTGTATTTCATAAAGGAAGTAAGCCCCGAAAACGTAGTGCACGCATATGAAGCGCTGGGCGTTGAGCTTAAGGGAAACGTTGCCGTGAAGCTGCACAGCGGCGAGCCGGGCAACCAGAACTTCCTGCGTCCGGATTTCATGAAGCCGGCCGTTGACCGCGTCGGCGGAACGATAGTCGAATGCAACACCGCCTATGACGGACAGAGAGATACCACCGAGGCGCACAGAAAAACCATGCAGCTGCACGGCTGGGTAGAGATCGCTGATGTTGACATCATGGATGCCGAGGGCGAAATGACCATTCCCGTTGTCGGAGGCAAGCACCTTGATAAAAACTATGTCGGCAAGACGTTTCCCGAGTACGATTCCATGCTCGTTCTTTCTCATTTTAAAGGCCATCCGATGGGCGGCTACGGCGGCGCGCTGAAAAATATCTCGATCGGCATTGCGTCAAGCTACGGCAAAAAATATATCCACGGCGTTAAGAACACCGAGAGCTACTGGCATGCAGATCATGACAGCTTCCTTGAGTGTATGGCAGATGCCGCGAAGAGCATAGTCGATCACTTCGGCGGCAAAATGGCGTTTGTGAATATAATGAAGAACATGTCCGTTGACTGCGACTGCTGCGCCGTGGCCGAGGATCCAAAGATCGGCGATATCGGAATACTGTCCTCGCTCGACCCCGTAGCGCTCGATCAGGCCTGCCTTGACCTCGTGTACGCAAGCGACGATCCCGGCAAGGGCGATCTTATAAAGCGCATCGAGTCGCGCAACGGAGTACACACAATTGAGGCTGCCGCAGCCCTCGGCGTGGGAAGCCGCGAATACGAACTGATAACACTATGAAAAAGCTTGTTCTCGGCATCCTTGCACATGTCGATGCCGGAAAAACAACTCTGTCCGAGGCGCTGCTGTATACCTGCGGCAGCATAAGAAAGCTCGGCAGGGTCGATCATCGAAACACCGCGCTCGATACGCATAAGATCGAGCGCGAGCGCGGCATAACCGTGTTTTCAAAACAGGCGCAGCTCCGTACCGACAATATGGAGCTGTGCCTTCTTGACACGCCCGGACACGCCGACCTCACGGCGGAGACCGAGCGCACGCTCGACGTTATCGACTATGCGCTGCTCGTCATATCCGGCACCGACGGCGTTCAGGCGCACACGGAAACACTCTGGCGGCTGCTTGACCGGCACAATGTGCCGACGATCATTTTCGCAACGAAAATGGATCTTACGGGCAGCGACAGGCAGAGGATTCTCTCCGATCTGCGCGAGAGGCTCTCGGAGGGCTGCTTTGACCTTTCGGATAACTCGCAGGAAACGCGCGAGGGCATTGCCATGTGCGATGAGGAGCTTTTTGAAAAGTTTGCGTCCGGGCAGGATATCGCTGACGGCGATATTTCGCGGCTCATACTTGAAAGAAAGCTCTTCCCGGTGCTGTACGGCTCTGGGCTTAAGCTTGAGGGCGTGCAGGAGCTTGTTGAGTTTATAGAAAAATACGCCGTCAGCCCGGAGTATCCCGAGCAGTTCGGCGCAAGAGTGTACAAGATAATGCGCGATGCGCGCGACAGACGCCTCAGCTGCATGAAAATAACCGGCGGCACGCTGCATAATCGCGACAGCGTAAACGGCCAAACGGTCACGGAGCTGCGCGTATATTCCGGCGCAAATTACGAAACCGTGCAGGAGGTGCGCGCCGGCAGCATCGTCGCCGTGCAGGGGCTTGACGATACATATGCCGGACAGGGTCTCGGCTTTGAGAGCGACGGCATGCAGCCGGATACGGAAGCGGTCATGTCCTACAGCATCGGTCTGCCCGAGGGTACGGACGCGCTTGTTGCCTACAGGCAGCTCAAGCAGCTCGAGGACGAGGATCCTCAGCTGAAGATCGAGTGGAACGAGCGTCTGCGTGAGATAAGCGTGAAAATAATGGGTAAGGTGCAGACCGAGGTGCTCACCGAGCTTATCCGCGAGCGGTTTGCCCTTGATGTGAGCATAGCATCGGGCGGCATTGCCTATAAGGAAACCATAGCGGAGCCGGTGCACGGCGTCGGGCATTTCGAGCCGCTGCGACACTATGCCGAGGTGCACCTGCTCATCGAGCCTGCCGAGCGCGGCTCGGGGCTGAGCTTTGAAAGCCGCTGTCCCCTGGACGAGCTTGACCGCAATTGGCAGAGCCTTATAATGACAAACCTTGCGGAAAAAACGCATCTCGGCGTTCTGACAGGCTCGCCGCTTACGGATGTGAAGATAAGCCTCATAGCCGGCAGGGCGCATGTCAAGCACACCGAGGGCGGAGACTTCCGCGAGGCCGTGTATCGCGCCGTGCGGCAGGGGCTTATGAAGGCAAAAAGCGTGCTGCTCGAGCCGTGGTATGATTTTCGCATCGAGGTTCCGCCGGAGCAGATAGGCCGCGCCATAAGCGACGTGCGCGCAATGAGCGGAAAATTCGACACCGAGGGCAGCAGCGTCATAACCGGCATTGCGCCCGTTTCCGAGATGAACGGCTATGCCGAGACTCTTGCATCCTACACCTCCGGCAAGGGCAGGATCGTTTGCCGGGCGGCAGGATATTACCCCTGCCATAACGAAAAGCAGGTAGTCGAGAGCATCGGCTATGATCCCGAGGCGGATGTTGACAACACGCCCGACTCCGTTTTCTGCTCGCACGGAGCGGGAACGGTCGTCAAATGGAACGAAACGGAAAAGTATGTGCACCTAAACCCCGATCTCGGCGGCGAGAAAGCGCCCGAGGAGTTCAGCAGGCCGCGCTACTTCTCCATTGACGACAAGGAGCTTGAAGCAATCATGGAGCGCGAGTTCGGCCCCGTGCGCCGCAGAATGTACACCAAAGCACAGACTGCGATCGAAGCGCCGGAGTATTCCGTTGCGCCGTCAAAGCGCGAGTACGTCATAGTGGACGGCTATAACTTTATTTTCGGAACGCCGGAATACAAGGAGCTGGCCGCCGCCTCGCTCTCGCTTGCGCGCGAACGCCTTTCCGATGTGCTGCGAAGCTATCGTGCAATGCGCGACTGCGAGCTTGTGCTCGTTTTCGATGGCTACCGCGTTGCCGGAAACACCGGCGAGCGCGAAACGCGCGGCATACGCACGGTTTACACCAAGGAAAACGAGACTGCCGATATGTACATTGAACGTCTTGCAAACGATATCGGCAAAAACTATTCTGTAAAAGTCGTCACGAACGACTCGCTCATCCGTCTGTCTGCCATGCGCTCGGGCGTTCTGCGCATGTCGGTGAAGGAATTTTCCGACGAGCTTGACGGAGTGATGAAAAGGATCATGGAGTACATTGATGGAAAACGATGAGCTTATCCGGCGAGCGGAGGATCTGTGCCGCCGATGCGAAAAAACGGCAAGCGTCACGCACACGGCTTTCCTGACGCCAGCAGAGCAGTTTGCGCTTGAGGCCTGGGCGAAGTCTGCGCCCGACTGCAAAATGCTGCTGTGCGGCGGAAACGAAGGATGCGAGCGGCGCGCTGCGTTCTTCCTGCCTTTTTATATGGAGGAGGACGGCTTTGATGCATCCGAATACATAAGCGTGCTGCGCGCAAAGGCTCATTTCGGGAAGCCTTCGCACCGCGACTATATGGGCGCTGTGATGGGGCTTGGCATAAAGCGCGAGTGGCTCGGCGATATCTGGGTCAGCGGCGAGGATGCGGTGATATTCCTCATGCAGAGCGTTGAGCGCCATGTTGCCGACGGGCTTGACAAGGTCGGCAGATGCGGCGTAAAGGTATGTCCAGTGCCGCTCGGTGAGCTTAAAGCGCCCGAGCGCAGGGTAAAGCGCGTCTCGTTTTCCGTAAAAAGCATGCGCTTTGACGCGGTGCTGGCCGGAATATTCGGACTTTCGCGCACGGCGGCTTCGTCTCACATCGCAGAGGGGGCGGCGAGCCTCAACTACTCTGTTTGCATCAAAAACGACGCGCTCATATCGCCCGGTGACATTATATCGCTGCGCGGCTGCGGAAAGGCGGCGGTCTCCGCCTCCGGCGGAGTCAGCCGCAAAGGCCGGCTGTTCGTTGAAGCGGAAATATATAAATAAGTATGTTATACACAATGGCGGAGTTAAAATACTCCGCCATTAAAAATATATTTTATATAATTTGCAAAAATATTTATATAAAACTCTTGACAAATTAAAAAGAGAGGAGTATATTAAGCTCATAAAGAAAAAATATCAGGGTCGGGTCTCAGGATACGGCCCGTAAGCCATAGTGAAAGAGAGAAGGAGCCATGAAAAAGACACTTTACAGCCTAATGCTTTCAGATGAAGTGGTCGCCGAGGTTGACAGACTTGCTCACAGACTCGGAACGAATCGCTCAAATCTTATAAATCAGATCCTTGCAGAGCATGTGAATCTCATGACGCCCGAGCGGCGCATAAACGATATATTCTCTGCTATCGAGCAGCTTATGACGCCGTCGCGTGAGCTTGTTCCGTTCGTTTCGCCGAATACGATGACGATGTCGCTCAAATCCTCGCTGGAGTATAAATACCGCCCGACGGTGAAATACGAGGTCGAGCTTTACCGCGGCGACAGCGACAGTCTCGGCGAGCTGACGGTCATTTTCCGCACACAGTCGGCAGCGCTCATCCGCTCGATGACGGAATTTTTCCGCATCTGGAAGAGCATCGAGGATGCGCACCTGCGCCCCGTGATGGAGCAGGAGCCGCCTAAATATGCGCTGTATGACGGAAAATTCATCCGCTCCATTTCCGTTCCGAATCACGACTGCTCGTCGGACGAGCTGGCAAAGGTGATCGCGGAATACATCAAACTTTTTGACACCATGATGAAGGGCTATCTCAGCGGACGGCTTAACGCCCGTGACATTGAAGCCTGTTACTTCTCCCAGTTAAGGAGAGCAGATATTTTGATCTAATTTGAAGAAAAAGAAGGTGTTTTTATGAATGCACAGAACTTCACCCAAAAGACACTTGAAATGATCCAGACCGCCAAATCCATGGCGATGGAAAACAACAATCAGTATATTACCCCCGAGCATCTGCTGTATGCCCTCGTTGATCAGGACGGCGGCCTTATCCCGTCGCTGCTGGGAAAGATGGGCGTTGACTGCAATGCGGTGCTCTCCGAGCTTGACACGGCGATCGAGGGTATGCCCAAGGTCTCCGGCGACTATGAGATCTACCTCTCGCGCGAAGCCGATCGCGTTATGAACGCCGCCGAGAAATCGGCAAAGAGTCTGGGCGATGAGTATCTTTCCGTCGAGCACGTCATGATCGGCATTTTTGCCTCGCCCACGCCGGCGATAAAGCGCATTTTTGACGGCCACGGCATAACCAAGGCAAAATTCACCGAGGAGCTGTCGAAGGTCAAAAAAGGCCCCGTCACGGGCGATAACCCCGAAAACACCTATGACGCGCTTAAAAAATACGGCACCGACCTTGTCGAGCGTGCGCGCAGCAATAAGCTCGACCCCGTTATCGGCCGCGATACCGAGATAAGAAATGTCATCCGCATCCTTTCGCGTAAGACGAAGAATAACCCCGTGCTCATCGGCGAGCCGGGCGTCGGCAAGACCGCTATCGCAGAGGGACTTGCCCAGCGTATCGTCCGCGGCGACGTGCCGGAGGGACTTAAAAACAAAACAATATTCTCGCTCGACATGGGCGCGCTGATAGCCGGCGCAAAGTATCGCGGCGAGTTTGAGGAGCGCCTGAAGGCCGTGCTTGAGGAGATCAAGCAGTCCGACGGGCAGATCATCCTGTTTATCGATGAGCTGCACACCATCGTCGGCGCAGGCAAAACCGAGGGCAGCATGGATGCAGGCAACCTCTTAAAGCCTATGCTCGCGCGCGGTGAGCTGCACTGCATCGGTGCAACTACCCTTGACGAATACCGCAAGTACATCGAAAAGGACGCGGCGCTCGAACGCAGGTTCCAGCCCGTTCAGGTCGATGAGCCGACCGTTGAGGACACGATCTCCATCCTCCGCGGGCTTAAAGAGCGCTATGAGGTCTATCACGGCGTGCGCATCCACGATAACGCCATCGTCGCGGCGGCAACGCTTTCAAACCGCTATATCTCCGACCGTTTCCTGCCCGATAAGGCCATCGACCTTGTCGATGAGGCCTGCGCGCTCATCCGCACCGAGATCGACTCCATGCCTGCCGAGCTTGACGACATGCGCCGCAAGATCATGCAGCTTGAGATCGAGGAAACGGCGCTTAAAAAGGAAACCGATAAGCTTTCGCAGGATCGTCTTGCAAAGCTCACCGAGGAGCTTGCAAACCTCAAGGACGAGTTCAACGAGCAGAAGTCCCGTTGGGAGGCCGAAAAGGGCAGCGTTGACGAGGTCAAGAAGCTCAAGAGCCAGATCGAGCAGATGAACGCCGATATCGAGAATGCTCAGCTCAGGTACGAGTACGAAACGGCTGCAAAGCTCAAATACTCCGACCTGCCTGCGCTTGAAAAGAAGCTCGAGGAGGCCGAGAAGCTCAGCGAGGAGCGCAAGGCCAGCAGCATGGTGCACGACACCGTCACCGAAGAGGAGATAGCCGGCATCGTGGCCAAGTGGACGGGCATCCCCGTTTCAAAGCTGCTCGAGGGCGAGCGCGAGAAGCTGCTGAACCTTGATAAGGTGCTGCATAAATCCGTCATCGGCCAGGACGAGGCCGTGCAGAAGGTCACCGAGGCCATCTGGCGCTCGCGTGCCGGCATAGGCGACCCGAACAGACCGATAGGCTCGTTTATGTTCCTCGGCCCCACTGGCGTCGGCAAAACGGAGCTTGCAAAGGCTCTTGCAAGGTGCCTGTTTGATGATGAGCACAACATGGTCAGGATCGATATGACAGAATACATGGAGAAATTCTCCGTCTCAAGGCTCATCGGCGCGCCTCCCGGATACGTCGGCTACGACGAGGGCGGTCAGCTTACCGAGGCTGTGCGCAGAAAACCGTATTCCGTCGTACTGTTTGATGAGATCGAAAAGGCGCACCCGGATGTTTTCAACATCCTGCTGCAAATCCTCGACGACGGCCGCGTCACCGATTCGCAGGGACGCACGGTCGATTTCAAGAACACCATTATCATCATGACCTCCAACCTCGGCAGCCAGTATCTGCTTGAAGGCATAAACGATAAGGGCGAGATCGAAGAGAGCGCAAGGCAGCAGGTCATGGCTCAGCTGCATCAGCAGTTCAGGCCGGAGTTCCTCAACCGCCTTGACGAGATCATCTGCTTCAAGCCGCTTACAAAGACGGAGCTTAACGGTATCATTGATATCCTTACCTCCGCGCTCAGGCAGCGCCTTGAGGACAAGAGCCTCGGCCTTGAGATCACCGACAGCGCAAAGCAGCTTATCATCGACCGCGGCTTTGACCCCGTGTTCGGCGCGCGTCCTTTGAAGAGATATCTCCAGAGCACCGTCGAAACGCTCATTGCGCGCGCAATCCTTGCAGGCGATATGCCGGCAGGCCACGTCATCAAGGTCGATGTGCGCGACGGCGAGCTTGTCTGTGAATAAAGAATAAAACCCGAAAACGGACGTTCGAGAGAACGTCCGTTTTTTGCGCTCAAAAAATATGCGTGGGATTTTCGGCCGCGTCGTGTATAATGGGATAGACAGACAGCGCGAAAGGAGGCGGTGATGTGCAGGAGAACACGGTCGAGCGGCTGCTGATTGAGAAAAACGAACAGGGCATGGACGCGCTGCTGCTCCATTATGGGCCGCTCATGCGATACATCATTGCGCCTATCCTGCAAAATCCGCAGGACAGGGAGGACTGCCTTTCCGAGGTCTCGATGCGCGTGTGGGAAAAGATTGGACAGTTTGACGGCGAGAAGGGCAGCTTTCGCGCGTGGCTTACGGCGATAACAAGGAACACCGCGCTCAACCATGCGCGCAAGGCCTCCGGCAGCAGTACCGAGGAGCTTTCCGAGAGCACGACCTCGCCCGAGCCGTCACCCGAGGAGGCGCTGCTTAAAAAAGAGCGGCAGGAGGCATTAAGCGCCGCCTTGAACCGCTTATCGTACAAAGACAGACTTCTGTTTTACAGGAAATATTATTATCGGCAGTCAACCGCCCAGATAGCGGCGGAGCTTGGCATGACCGAGCGCGCCGTCGAGGGAAAGCTGTATCGCCTTAAAAAACAGCTTCGCAAAAGCTTGGGAGGTGAGGTGTGTGAATGATCGTGACTGGAGTTCCATGAGCGAAAAGGAATTTGAGACGCTGCTCGAAGGCAGTGTTGCGGAAACTCCGCCGGAGAATGTCGTTGAGGAGATAACGCCGTGGAAAAGGGCGATGAACCGCGTGCTCACCGGCATGGCGCTGTGTGCGATAACGCTAAACTTCCTGTGCTTAAATTACATTCTCCCTGCCGTCGGCATCGTGCTCCAGCTGCTCGGCTTTCGCGCTCTGCGGCGCGAGAATAAGTGGTTTAATGCATGCTTTGCCGTAACGATAATCCGCGCGGCCTACTTATTCCCGACTCTCGTTCTGAATACGACCATTTTCCATGCGACGATTCTGACGCCTTCCGTTACATCGGCCTTGACGGCGGCGAGCGTTGTTCTTATGCTTGCCGAGTTTGCCTGCCTCTGGCAGGGGCTGAGGGCGGTCAAGGCCAAGGTCGGCCTTCCGCCGAGCGCGAAATGCGCAGCAGCCCTCATCGTCTGGTGTGCCCTCATGGGCGTGCTGGCCGCTGTGCAGTATGAAGGTCTGATAATCGGTGCGGCAGTGGTAGTAGCTTATATCTGCATTATCCGCAACCTTTGTAAGCTCTCCGGCGAGCTTGACGAGGCCGGATATTCGATAACTCCGCAGCCGGTGAGGATTACGGATAAGTGCATCGTTATCGCGCTGAGCGCCGTCGTTTTGGTCGGCTGCGTGCTGGGCTATGTCTTCGGCAGCAGCTATGCAATGGACTGGCGCGAGGCGGAGGAGTCTGAGAACAGCGGCGTTGCGGAGATAAAGGATAAGCTGCTCGAGCTTGGCTTCCCGGAGTATGTTCTGAACGATCTCACCACGGAGGATATCGCAGCCTGCGACGGCGCTCTGCGCGTCGTCACGGATGTTGAGGATAAGCCGGCAGACGGCGGCAGAACGGTAACGAGCGTATCCGGCAGCGGAGCAAACCGCCGCATAGTGCAGGACACGGTTTACGACAAGAAGCTCCGCATGACCGGCGTCGCGGTGCAGGTATCGGATGAGCGCGAGCGGTGGATCATTTTCCACCACTTCCTGTGGCTTACCGAGCCCGGCTTTTACGGCACGGAGACCGTTCAGCTCTGGCCGACCTACACCGAGGTTTCGGATGGCTGGGCATCCGACGGCGAGGTGAGCGGCCGCGTTTTGTACGACCGCGGCGGCAAGACCTTTGCAGCACCCTACCATTCGCTGAGATCCGAAACCTACGATTACGACAGCGTCTTTTTCGGGATCAGAACGCGCAGCGATGTTTTTGCCTCGTTCTCCGTGCCGAGAAACGGTGAAAACTGCCGCGGATACGTCGCCTATGCGACCTCTGAGCTTGCGGATGACTACATCATCAGCAGCTGGATAAACTATGTGCATCAGCAAAGCTGGCTTCAGTATCCGGCGATGACCGCCGAGGAATACAGAAAGTCGGGCTTTTGGGATGACAGCGGCGCATTCCGAATGATACAGGACGCGCTTCAGTTTTATCCGCTAAACGACGGTGTTGAAATGATAAGCTGACAAAAGCAAAAAACCTCTCATGTCATTTGACGTGAGAGGTTTTCATATTATCTGTAAGTAACGATGCCGTTTTCGCCGAAAAGGCGCTCGATCGCGCCGCTTGCAAGCAGCGTGTCAAGATGTGCGAGCGTTTCGCCGAAGGCGAAGCCCTTCTGCGAGGGCGGAAAGTCGGCCCAGTTTTTCGCTCTTATGCGCCAGGTCATCAGGCCGGCAAGCTCGTATGCTGTGATGCCCGGATGCTCGTGAACGAGCCGCTCGGCCTCGCTGAGCCGCAGCCGGTGATGCTCTATGAGCTGCTGCGCACGCTCACGCAGAGTGACTTCACCGCGCGCTCTGTGCGCCGGGAGCGCGGTTTCGATATCGAGACTTTTCATAAGCTCCAGGCTGCGCAGGTAATCGCCGAGCGAATCGGGAACGCCGTTCCACGCGCAGATGTTCGGGCTTATGTCAAAAAGAACGTGGTCGCCGAGGAAAATGAGCTTGCGCTTTTCGTCAAAAAGGCAAAGATGCCCCGGCGTGTGACCCGGCGTTGCAAGGCAGCGCAGCTCGTAGCCGCCGTAGCACAGTACGTCGCCGTCGTCAAGCTCGCGCGCCGGAAATGCGCCGGGTGCGAATTTTATCGCCGGGGTCTGTGCCGACCACAGGGAAAGATCCTCTTTCGGCATGCCCTCGCGCAAAAAGCGCGCGTGAGTTTCCTTGTGCTTGTCCTTTTCGGGCATCGTGACAACGCGGTGATCTGTCCTGCCCATCAAAATGTTGAAGCCCTCTCCGGCGAGATAGGCGGCGTTGCCGGTGTGATCCGAGTGAAGATGGGTGATAAAAATATCGGTGTTGTCAGGGGTGAGACCAAGCTGCCGCATTCCGCCGAGCAGAGCCTCGCGGCACTCCGGGCGCTTAAACCCGGTGTCGATAAGCAGATTCCTGCCGTCGGATCTTACAACATAGCAGTTTAGCCATTTGAGCGGATTGTCCGGCAGAACGATCGGAAAGGTGTATATATTATCCGCGACTTTTTCAATGTTCATGGCGGATAACCTTTCACGATATGGGCTTAAAATCGGGTTTTTGCTCGCGCTGCTGGCGCTCGAAGTCTGCGGCTTCCTTCATGTAGGGCAGCATGTGGTCGCGCACAAGCTCGGGCCACATGAGAAAATACGTCCCGAAGGGGTTTACGACGGCGTGGCGCTTGTTGTCAACGAGCATCTGGAAATAGTCCATCGGCTTTAAGCACACGCAGTCGCACTGATCCTTGAGCTTTCCAAACTCGTCGGGATCGGTGAAAATGGGGATGAACACCTGATTGTTCACGGTAAGCGTTATAAAATTGAGCATCGCGGAGGATGCGCCGTTTTTCTGCACGGCAAAGTACATCGGCGTTTTTGCAAGCTGCTCGAGCAGCATGGTCAGCGACTGCTGATCCTTGCCCTGCGACTGGCTGTATTTGCCGATGAGCTTTTTTATGCCTATGCGCGATATCTGATCTATCTGCTGCTGGCTAAGTTCCGAATTTGCCATAAATATTACCTCTCGACTAAGTTTTTCACCATCATACCACACATTGCCGCACTTGTCCATTGAACAAAAATTTACGCGATAGCATAGTGCTTGCATTGACAAATTACGCATTTTTGCTACTATCAAAGATGCCGATGCAGAAAGCAGCCTCGAGCTTTTTGCTCACGGCAGCATGAAAAGGAGAATTCTCATGGACATAAATATCAAAGTTAAGGACAAGATTGCGGTCGGGGATGAGACACTCATCGTCTGCGGCAACAGCGACTACACGGTAAACTTCGAGCTTGACGCCGAATGGGCGGCATACGACAAAAAGACCATGCGCATAGGCTATCGCAACGGCAAATACAAGGATGTTGATTTCACGGGGTCAAGCTGCGCACTGCCTGTTATAAAAAAGCGCCCATGGATAGCCATCGGCCTTTACGCCGGGCAGCTTAAAACCTCGACTCCGGCGGTGTTCCGCTGCGCCGAGTGCATCACCGACAGAGATGACGAGCCGATCGACAAGCCCGAGGTGTCGCCATATAAGATACTGACGATAAAGCTCGGCGACAGGGTCGAAAGATACGAATACACCGGCCTTAAGGATAAAACAATTGAGGTCGCGGACGGAAGCGAGGTGAGCTACTGATGGCAAAAAAACTTTATGAGGAAGCGGATGTTCAGGCTGTAGCGGCGGCCATACGCCTGCGAAACGGCTCAAGCGCGGCGTATAAGCTATCGCAGATGGCATCGGCGATAGAGTCGCTGAAAACGGGCGATAAGTATGCGCAGACGGATGTTCCGGAGTACGTCAGGACCGAGGCGCTCGCGGTCGCAAAAAAGGTCAGCGCCGTGCAGACGACAGGCAGCATAACCTTTATTGCCGCATCCGATGCACACCACCACAGCGATGACGAATACATCGTAAACGGCAATCTGCACGCAGGAATGGCAATGAAGGCGCTCAGCTATATCTTGCCGGGCATTGACTTCTGCTGTTTTCTTGGCGACTACAGCATAGGCAGCGAGACGACTACGCTCGCGCAGGGCAGGCAGCATTTTGCCGAGATAAACGCAATTTTAAAAGAGGGCTTTGGCGGCATTCCGCAGTTTCGCACTCCCGGCGACCGCGACGGACTGCGCCGCGCGCTGGAGACAAACGACAACACATGGCTCCAGCCCAAGGAGATATACACCTATGTCGGCCGCTATAACGAGGGCGCGACCTACGGCAGCACCACCGAGGGCTACTGCTACCGCGACTTCGACGAGAAAAAGCTGCGCGTTTTCTGCCTGAGCACCGCCGAGATCGGCATGAACTGGGACAATGTTTCGCTTACGCAGCGGCTCTGGTTTGCAAGAGCGCTCAAGGCCGTCGGAGCAAAGGCCGGCTGGGGCGTTGTGATACTGTCGCACTATCCGCTCGACTTCACGGAAAACCAGGACAAGAACAGCTCGGCCAAAACTCTCGGCAATATTCTCAAGCAGTATATTGACGGAGGCTCTGTAACGCTCTCGGGCATGACGGTATCCTTCAAGGACTCAAACAGCGCGAAGATATACGCCGCGTTCCACGGACACACGCACAATTTTGCAGTTGCAAAGCTCAGCGATGTTCATGACAGCGGCAACACGGAGTTTAACGTTCTGCGCGTGGCAACGCCGAACATGTGCTACTTTTACAACAACGAGTTTGGCGAAAACGAGGGCGCGGACTCAAACGGCATCGAGTACGGCGAGGCGACGACATACGCAAAAACGCACGACACGGCCGACGACACGTCCTTTGTCGTGAACGTCATAAATCCGTCGGAGGGGAAGATACACTCCTTCTGCTACGGCGCAGGCTATGACCGCGAGATAACGATCCCATCGTCGGGCGAATGACAAAAAGCCTCCCACGGAACTAACCGTGGGAGGTGATTTTTATGCCTCGCGCAGCTTGCCGCCGGCGGCAAGGACTGCCGCGCGCGCAAGCACAAGGGAGGGGTCGATGTGTTTGTAATCAAGGCCGTACATATCAAATGCCGGGGGCAGCTCCGTGCAGCCGAGGATGAGGGTCTGCGCGCCGTTATCGAAAAGCTCGCGGACTGCTTTTTCAAAGCCGGACGTGTCAAAATCGCGTCGGCCGGCCTTAACGCCGTTGTAGGTAAGATCCATGACTGCGGCCTGAGCCTCGGGCGAGGGGGTTATAAGCTCGATGCCGCTGCCGGCAAAGCAGTGTTCGTATATTCCGCTCTGCACCGTGCCGTCGGTCGCGAGAAGACCGGCACGCGTAATCTCGTGCCGCATAAGCTCTTGAGCGGTCAGCTTTATCATGTGGAGCACGGGAACCGGCACGGATGCGCACACGGCGTCGTAGAAGCCGTGCGCCGTGTTGCACGGCATGACGATAAGCTCAGCCCCGGCCTCGACAAGGCGGCGCGCGCTCTGCGTCATCTGTTCCGTGGGGTCGGCTCCGCCGTGAATGAGCGCCTCGGTGCGGTCGGGGATGTTCGTGTTGCTGTCGATGATGACGTGCAGATGCTCCTGATCGCAGCTTGCCTCGGTGCTGTCTATGATCTTTGTGAACAGGTCGGCCGTCGCGGCAGGCCCCATGCCGCCGAGAATGCCGATGATTTTTTTGCTCATATAATTCACCGCCCAATTTATTGTCAGGCTATGACAAAATCAGAAAAGCCCTGAAATCGAATGACTTCAGGGCTTATCTTGGAGCTGCTGGGCAGATTCGAACTGCCGACCTCATCCTTACCAAGGATGCGCTCTACCTACTGAGCTACAGCAGCAAAGTTGATGCCCCTTAAAAAAGGGGCATCTGTGGCGACCGAGAAGGGACTTGAACCCTCGACCTCCGGCGTGACAGGCCGGCGTTCTAACCGACTGAACCACTCGGCCACGGCTCAGTTAATATAACAGATTTTTTCCCTCTTGTCAACAATTTTTGAAAAAGTTTTTTTGAGAAATTTTAATTTATTTGCGTGACTTAGGTTTTTTCTTCGCAGACTTGGACTTTTTGGCCGCCGCCTTTGCGGCCTTCCTGTCGGCAGATTTCTTTTCTTTCAGCGCTTTTTTTGTTTTTATCTCAACGATAACGTAATACCCGATGACTGCAAGTACCAAAAATGCGACATATGTATACCACGGCATATTTCATCCCTCCAATCTCTGATTATAATAATATACATTAAAATGCAGCTGCGGTCAAGAAAACAAAAACATGTGGACAATGACAGACACAGTGAGATATAATATAAAATTATATCAATCTCAAAAGGAAGGCCAAAATGAAAAAGAATCTGAGATTTATAATTGCCCTGATATTCGGAAAGCTCGCCATGTGGCTGCAAAAGCTTTTGGGCATGAACGCAAGCTATTTCCCCGGCAAGCTTGCGATAAAGCTCTGCCCCGATTTCCTCGGCAGGATAGACAAGCCCAAAACCATAATAACCGTCACCGGCACTAACGGAAAAACCACCTGCTGCAACATGATCCTTGACGTTTTGTCTGACGCAGGTTTCAAGGTGCTCAATAACCGCGCAGGCTCGAACACCGACGCCGGCATTGCGACCTCGCTAATATCCGGCAGCACCCTCGGCGGCAAGGCAAAGTTTGAGTACGCCGTGTTCGAGGTCGATGAGCGCAGCTCGCTGAGGATATACAAATATGTTCACCCCGACTACGCCGTGTGCACGAACCTGTTCCGCGACTCTATCCAGCGCAACGCGCATCCGGAGTTTATATTCTCGTTTATAGATTCCGCTCTGCCGGACGATACACATATGATCCTCAATGCCGACGATCCGATAAGCAGCCGCCTTAAAAAGGACAACAAGCGCAGCTACTTCTCCCTGAGCCGCCTGCCGACCGACAGGGACGAGTGCGTCAATATAATAAACGATATGCGCGCATGCCCCTATTGCGGCGGAAAGCTTCAGTATGAATATGTTCGCTATCACCACATCGGCAAGATGAAGTGCCCCGGCTGCGGCTTTGCCTCGCCCAAGGCAGACTATCTTGCCTCACCCGACTATGAAAAGCGCTGCTTCACCGTGCGCTCGGATAAGGGCGAGGAGGAGTATCCGCTTATTAACGACAGCGTGTTCAACACCTATAACCAGGTCACAGTCGTTACGCTTCTTCGCGAGCTTGGACTGTCGGCGGAGAATATTGCAAAAAGCTTTTCGCACATGAGCATCGTCAAGTCGCGCTACACCAATGTTGAGAAAAACGGCGTCGAGGTCGTGACGAACATGACCAAGGGGCAGAACCCCGTTGCGTGCTCGATCGTGTTTGACTATATCCGCTCGGAGCCGGGCGTGAAGGAGGTCATCGTTATGCTCGATGACCTGACGTATAAGAAAACGACCGAGATAGTCACATGGGTCTACGATGCAGACTTTGAGTTCTTAAACGATGAGAGCATAAAACGCATCGTTGTCGGCGGAGTTAGAATGCACGACTATCACCTGCGCCTGCTGCTTGCCGGCGTTCCGGAGGAAAAGATCCGCTGCGTCGAGCACGAGACCGACGCTCCGGCCGAGCTTGAGCTTGACGGAACGGATAAGGTGTTTATCCTGCACGATCTTACAACGCCGCAGCTTACAAAGCAGGTGCGCGACGGCATACTTGCCCGTCTTGAGGAAAAGGAGGCACAGGCATGAAGATAGAGGTGCTGTTTCCCGAATTTGCAAACCTTTTCGGCGACTGCTGGAACTGGCGATACCTTTCGCGCTGCATTCCGGAGGCCGAGCTTATCGAAACCGGCTATAACGACGAGCCGCGCTTTGCTTCCGAAAAGGTCGATATGATAATCATGGGCGCAATGACCGAGCACGGCCAGGAGCTTGCGATAAAAAAGCTCATGCCTCATCGCGACAGGCTGCGCGAGCTTATAGACTGCGGCGTTGTGTTTCTCATGACGGCGAACGCCGGCGAGGTGTTCTGCGAATATATCGAGAACGAGGACGGCAGCCGCATTGCCGGCTTGGGCCTTGTTCCGCTGCACGCAAAGCGCGATATGATGCACAGATTTAACTCAACTCAGCTGTGCGCCTTTGAGGACATGGAGCTTGTCGGCTTCAAGGCGGAATTTTCGCAGCTTTACGGCGATAACTCGGACTTTTACTTTGCCGAGGCCAAGTACGGTATCGGCATCAATAAAAAGTCAAAGCTCGAGGGTGTGCGTATCAAAAACTACTTTGCTACCTCGATGGTCGGGCCGTTTTTGATGATGAATCCGCCGTTTGTCAAATACCTCATGGCGCTTCTCGGCGTAAAGGAGCCGAAGCTTGAGTTTGAGGAGACGAACATGGCAGCTTACGAGCGCCGCCGCGCGGACATAATCCGTATGATGGGCGATAAAAAGTAAAACAAAAACCCGAGGTGTTCAACACCTCGGGTTTTGCTATGTTGTCGTCATATAATGCAGCTTTTGTCCGGCTCAAAGACGACTATCTGCCGCTTTGCGCTCGGCTTGACCTCGTATTCGCAGCCGGGCAGATAAACTACCTCGTCATCATTCCAGAGCGCGAGAAAATCATCGACGTAGGCGACGTTTTCAAGCCCTGTGCCTGCGCCGCGATAATGCATGGGGATGATCGTTTTTGCGTCAAGCGCGATGGCGATCTCCTTTGCCTGCTGCGGACAGATCGTGTAGTAGCCGCCGACGGGGATCATGAGAACGTCAAGCGGCTTGAGCTTTGCCGCGGTTTCGGGATCGAGCGTGTGTCCCAGATCACCCAGATGCGCAATGCGCATGCCCTCGGCCTCAACGACGCTGCACAGGTTATCTCCGCGCAGAGCGCCCTGCCTGCCGTCGTGATATGTCGGTATCTGCGTGAGCGAAAACTTAGGAGAGCTGCCGCTCAGCTCAACGCCGGAGGCGTAGTTGTGGTCGGAATGACCGTGGCTGCAAATTACGCAGTCTGCGTGCAGCGGCTTGAGCTTCAGACCGCGCACGCTGCCGGGGGAATAGGGGTCGAACACCACGCTGCCGTCGGCGCTTATAAGCTCAAAGCAGGCGTGGCAATGCCAAATAAGTTTCATTTTTTCAGCCCTCAAAGCAGGATTCAAACGCCTGCTTGACCGCCGCACGGTCGCTGTCGCCGAGGATGGCGTACATGACATAGTTGCCCTGCCGCCAGACCTCGGCATTGTCGAGCTTTGGCTTTTCGTCCGGCAGGTACTCGTCCATCCATACGCTCTCGCGGTACTCAAGATATTTGTCGAGCGCGGCCTTTATCGTTGCGGCCTGATCCGCGTCCTTGGCGAGGAAAATGCCGTATTCGTTGATGTTTGTGCCGACTGCGGAGATAAGGGTGTTGCGGCTTGCATAGCCGTCAAGCGCGATGCCCATGACGTTTTCAACGTATGCGTCGGGAACCTGCGAAAGCTCGCTTATGTCGATTGCCGCGCCGACCTTGTCGGCAACGGTCTGCATATCGGGATCTTTTGCGGCCTTCGGTGAGCTGCATCCGCCGAGCATGCAGATAAGCAGTAAAAGCGCTATTGCAGAAGAAAGCTTTTTCATGTTTTCACCTCTCAAAGCCATGCGTGAGTTTTGAGATAATCTATCACGCGGTTGAAGCCGACGGCGCTCAGATGAATGCCGTCACCGTTGCCGTAATCGGAAACGAGCTTGCCGTCGGCGCCTTTGAGCACAGAGGCGGAATCGGTGTAGTGCGTGCCGGTCGCCTCGGCTATCTGGAGTATCCAGCCGTTTGCACGGTCGATAACGGTGTTGTTGATGCCGTTATCCTTTGCCTCGTACATTGCCTCGACGGGGTAGATGGAGTTGCAGATGATCTTCGTGTCGGGGCTTACGGATTTGATGCGCTCGATAAGCGCGGTGTATTCGGTCTTGAACGAATTCTCGTCCATCATCGAAACGCCGTTTACGCCGATGGTGAGAACGACATACTCGGGCTTTGCGCGGCCGATCGCGTCGGTGATGGGTATCTCCTCGCCGGTGGGCGGATAGACGATGGTGGCGATGCTCTGGTTAAACAGCGCAAGCGTGCCGCTTGACGGCGTCCACACCTGAGAGCCATCGAGAACGTCGTAGGCCTTCAGACCGTAGGTCGTGCTGTCGCCGATAAAGACCATTTTGGAAATGTACTCGTCGCCGGCGTCGGCGGTCTCGCCGAGCTGGGTCGAGGTCTGCTCGGGAGCCTTCGTCTGCTCCGCGTTGGGACTGTCGGTGCTCACCGCAGGAGGGTTGAGCGTTTCCTCGGGCTTTTTCTCGTCGTCCTTGCCGCAAGCGCACAAAACGCACAGCAGCATGATAAGCGCCGCCGCGAGGGCAATATATTTTTTCTTCAAATTTATCACCTCAATTTAGTTATAAACGTGCCGATTATATCATATGAACCTCGTTACTTCAAGGCAAACAGGTAAACAAAAATCGACCGTCTGCAAATATACAGACGGTCGAAAGGCTTTATTGTTCCCCTGTTTGTTCGGCCGCGCGCTTTGCGGCCTCTTCCTCTTCGAGGACACGGTAGGCGACCTTGCCGACGAGGGTCTTGGGCAGCTCGCGGCGGAACTCGATATCGTAAGGCATTGCGTATTTTGCAATGTTCTTGCGGCAGTAGGCGAGGATAGCCTCTTTTGTCTCGGGGCTTTCGGGAACGCCGGGCTTGAGCATGACAAAGGCCTTGACCTTTTGCATCTTATACGGGTCGGGAACACCGATGATGCAGCTCATGTGAACAAACTCGTTTGCGTCGAGAATGTTTTCAAGCTGGCCGGGATAGACGTTGTAGCCGGAGGTTATTATCATGCGCTTTGCGCGGCCCTTGAAGTAGATAAAGCCCTCGTCGTCCATCATGCCGAGGTCGCCGGTGTACATCCATGTAAGCCCATCGTCGTGCTTGCGCAGGGTCTGCGCGGTCTCCTCGGGGTGGTTAACATACTCCATCATGACGGTGGGGCCGGCGATGAGTATCTCGCCCTCCTCGCCGTAGGGCAGCTCCTTGTCCGTGCCCGGTTCGACTATTTTGTAATATGTATCCGGGAAGGGCAGACCGATGCTGCCTTCCTTGGCCATGTGCGGCGGCGTCAGGCAGCTTGCCGTGACGCATTCGGTAAGGCCGAAGCCCTCGCGAATCTGAATTTTTGCATTGTGATCGTACAGGAACTTGTCGAATTTCTTTTTAAGCTCGATCGACAGACTGTCGCCGCCGGAGAAAACGCCCTTGAGCGAGCTGAGGTCGGCGTTGTCCATGCTCGGCAGGCGCAGCAGCGCTTCGTAAAGCGTGGGAACGCCGGCGATGAAGTTGCAGTGATATTTGGTTATCTGCTTTGCATAGGTCTGCGCGGTGAAGCGCGGAATGAGAATGCAGCGGCCGCCCTGCGAGAGCATCGTGTGGATGCACACGCCAAGGCCGAAGCCGTGGAACAGCGGCATTGCCGCGAGCATCTTATCGCCGACGCGGAACATGGGGTTTGCCGCGATGACCTGCTGGCCGAGCGCGTTGAAGTTGCGGTTTGAAAGCAGGATGCCCTTTGTCGTGCCGGTCGTGCCGCCGGAATAGAGAATGACGGCAGGGTCCTTGCCCGTGCGCTTGACCTTGTAGTTATAAAAGCAGTGCTTGCCCATGTGCAGGAACTCTTTCCAGCGGATAACGGGCGCGTCCTCGGGGATCTTTTTGATCTTTCTGCCCTCGGTGAGCATATAGCCTGCCTTGACGGGCTTTGAAAGCTCGTCCTTTATGCTGGCGATGACGATGTTGACGACCTTGGTGTTCTGGCGGATGTTTTCAAACTTATTGTAGAACTGGTCGAGGGTGATGGCCGTGACCGACTCCGACTCGTTGAGGTAAAATTCGATCTCCTTTTCGGCCGAGAGGGGGTGGATCATGTTGCAGATGCCGCCGATGAGGTTGACCGCATAGAACATCTGGATGGCCTGGGGGCAGTTGGGCATTGCTATGGTCACCTTGTCACCCTCGCGCACGCCGATGGTGCGCAGTGCCTTGGCGCAGTCCTCGACCTCGCGGACAAGGGTCTTGTAGGTGGTCGATCTGCCCATGAAGTCAAAGGCAACGTTGTTGGGGTATTTTTTGGCTATTTTTTCAACGGCTTCAAACATCGAGCCGTCGAAGTAATCGAGAGTGAAGGGCACTTCGCCCAGATGGTTTCTCCACGGCGCTTTTGCGCTGATGTTTTCCATGCGAATCATTCCTTTGAAAAATTAAAAATTTATAAGTTTATATGGCCATAATAGCCTATAACAAATATTTTGTCAAATCATGAACGAAACGTATAGGCCGGAGATGCTTCTCCGGCCTCAGCGTGTCAAAAAAGTAAGCATACTTTTTTTCACGCTTCAGAACGCCACATTTTTCGTGAAAACATGTTTTCACGAAAAATCTCGCTACGCTCGTCAGAAAAAGCCCGATAAATTCGGGCTTTTTTGATGGCTATTAATTTGATTACGAGCGGGGCCTTTGCCCCCTCGTGCTCCCCTGCTGCTTTGTTGCTTTCAAATTGCAGGAAGGTTTTATGACGGCCTTATATTCACAGGCGTGTTTCTTATTTATCTCAGCTTTACGCAGTAGTAGGACAAAAGATAGGTCTTTTCCGACTTGTATGCGTTCCAGACGCGGTCGGCAAGGTCTTCGGACTGACCGGCCTTGCGCTGGAAGGTGCGTATCTCCTCGATGACCTTCTGCATGTCGTTTTCGCAGTCCTCCTCAAGGTCATAGAACCTGTCGCAATTGGTGTAGGCATACACCATAAGGCTGCGGTATTTGCCCTCGGGCTGAGCCTCAAACTCCGTGCGCATCTGCGCAACGAGTGCGTCAAGGCGAGCCATGTGCGAATATTTGATCGCCTCGATCTCGGCGGCTGCGAGAGCTTTTTTATACTGATCGCGGCTGAGGTCGCCGGCCTGAAGCAGCACCTCCTTGGCAACGTCGGTGTAGGTAGCTTCCTCGTTTATTATATCCAGCGCGCCCTCTTTGAATATGCCGGTGTCCCAGCGCGTGGTATCCACCTCAAGCAAACGGTCGATCTGCCGGTGGTAGTTTGCCGCCTCGTTTTCTATCTGCTCGACGGTGAGGCTCTGCGCGAGAACATAGGATTTGAGCAGATCATACTGCGACCACACAAAGCATCCGGCGATGATAACAAGCAGCAGCATGAGATAAACCGCGGCCTCGGCAAGACGCTTGCCGGTGTTCTTTTTGAGCCTGTTGCGCGGATTTTCCTGCGTTGCGGCAAGCGACTCGGTCTGCGGCAGCTTGCCGGTGTTCAGATATTCCGCGTATGCGTCGCAAACCGTGTTCGGGTCGCCGAACATGACCATGCGACCTTTGTCCAGCCACAGCACCTTGTTGCACTGCGCGCGCACCGATTGCAGCGAGTGCGAGACCATGAGCGCGGTCGTGTCGCCGTTATCGATGATACTCTGCATCTTCTGCTGGCTTTTTTTGCGGAAGTCGCCGTCGCCGACGGCGAATATCTCGTCAAGAATAATGATGTCCGGCTCTATCATGCTCGCAATAGCGAAAGCAATGCGGCTTTTCATGCCGCTTGAGAGCGTGCGGAACGGGCTGTTCTGAAATTCGCGCATTTCGGCAAAGTCGATTATCTCGTCGTACTTGGAGTCAATAAACTCCTTGGAATAGCCCATGAACGCGCCGCGCAGATACACGTTTTCCTTGACCGTCATCTCGCGGTCAAAGCCCGTGCCAAGCTCCAGCAGAGCGCAGATCTTGCCGGTTTTCTCGATCGTTCCCGAGGCCGGAGTCAGCGTTCCGCTTATGGCCTTCATCATCGTTGATTTGCCGGCGCCGTTTTTGCCGATGACGCCGAGCATATCGCCCCTTTCGAGGCTGAAGGATACGTTTTTAAGTGCCCAGAACTCGTTGTTTCTGGGGCTTTTTCCGAGTATGCGCTTGACTATGTCCGAGGTTGAGCGCGAGTCCTGCTTGCGGTAGCGCACCGAAACATCGTCAAGAACAAGGATCTTGTTTCCGTCCATCAGAGCACCTCCTTACACATACAGCGCGATCTTATCGCGCGTGATATGGTAGGTAAACCAGCCGAGGAAAGCGCAGATCGCGGCCATCACGATCATGATAAGATGCGTCGAGAGGCTCGGCACGGTCGAATGGATTATGAGCTGGCGGAAATAATCCACGCACATATACAGCGGATTGCAGTTTAAAAGCCTGCGCATGATCCCCGGCAGTATCGACGGATCATAGAATATCGCCGAGGCGTACATGATGATGCGCGTCACAACGGGCCAGAGATAGTTTATGTCGCGGAAGAAAATATACAGCGTGCTCAGAAACATGCCTATGCCGAAGTTGATGAAATAAAGGCACACTATCGGGAATAGCAGGTACAGAAAACGCCAGTGGAAGCTTATCCCGTCAACGGCGACGAAAATGAAGAACACAAGCAGCGAAACGGCGAAATCTATCGCCTGTGCAACGCTCTGCGAAATGAGGAAATAGTGCTTGGGTACGGGTACCTTGCTGTATATCTGCGCATTGTCGTAAAGAACGCGCATAGCGCTTCTGGTGGCTGCGGAGAAATAGTTGAACAGCAGCAGTCCGCAGAACAGATATATCGTGTAGTGCGGCATGTTGCGGCCGAAAAAGGTGCCGAAGACCACGTCCATGGTCAGCAGCAGAAACAGCGGCGAAAGCGCGCTCCAGAGTATGCCGAAGGTCGTGCGCTTGTATTTTTTTATAAAGTCTCGCCTTATAAGCTCAGAAAGCAAAAAACGGTGGTTAGCTTTGTCCGAAGTCATAAAACGTCCGTTCTCCTTGTTAAAACAAAAAAACTGTGTTACCACACATTATCGCGCCATTATAACACAGTTTTTTTTATAATTCTACATTAATTTTCGGACATGAAGTCCAGATAGTCTTCGGGTGAGTTGAAATCGCGCGTGAAGGAATCGAGAAGAACATAATTTTTACCCACTCGGCGCCCGGTGAGCGGATATCCGGCGTACAGAAGATACACCTGCCAGCCCTTGCACTCATCTATCTCTCCGGCCAGAAATCGGCGGCGCACCTCAAGATAAAGATTGCGGAAAAGCTCCCCGTCGCCGACGAGGACGGCGCAGATGCTCTTTTCGCTGCCGAAAAACAGCAGCGGCTTCTCGCCGCGGTGCGATATGACAGCCTTTACGGCGTTTTCGGAATACAAAACGTCGCCGTAGAGAAAGCACATGTCGTCGTCGATAAGCTCGGCGGTGAAGCGGTCGATCTCAAGGACGTTGTTTTTAGGCTCGTACCTCACGGCGCCGGGGATGCTGACGCTTTCGTCATGCGAGGTGATGATGACCTCGGCGGCATCGTCAAACTTGTGCACAAGGCGCACCGTGCGCTCGAGCAGAGTTTCGCCCGAAACGCTTATGTCGTGCTTTTTGTGCCCCATGAAGTTATTCCAGCGGCTGCCCTTGCCGTCAGCCATGATGACATATCTCATTTGATTATCCCGTGCTCGCGATAGAAATCGCCCAGCCTGCCGTAGCGCTGCGGCCCCCAGAGCTGAATGATGTTCACGCCCGAGGAGGTGTTGGCCTCGATGACGGTGAAGCCGTCGTCGGTCGGGAGAATGTCCCACGCGATTATATCAAGATAAGGGAAAGCGCGGCTTACCTCAAGAACTCCGGCCTTTATGCCGTCCCAGTTCGGGATAACTGCGCCCTCTATCTGTGCGTTTGTGTCAGGATGCGTGCGGTAAACGGTGAGATTGTGCAGCGTGCGCGCATAGCTCATCGTGCCGGTTTCAATATCGATGTTTGCAACAAGACCGCCGCGGCTGCCGTTATCGACGGCTCCCGTCCACGCAGCTCCGATGCGCTGCACGGCAAAGCACAGCTCAAATTCCTTCGTTTCGGCATTGCGCAGCACTATCATACGCAGCGTGTTTGCGCTGTTTGCGTAAATCTTGTTGAGGTATTCCGCCTGGTGCGCATAGGCGCATATGAGCCATTCCGTGTCGCGGCGCAGACGGTCGGCAAGCTCCTTTTCCGTGTGCGGCTCATCGTTGCAGATGATGCCGTGACCGTTATGCTTTACAACGTACACGCCCTTGCCCTTGCCGGCTCGCACCGGCTTTACGACATATGCCCCGACCTCGTGCAGAAGCTTGACGAGATCGTCGTAGTCGTTTATGACCCTGCCGTTTAGGCCGGCAAGGCGGTCATCCTTTTTGACGCAGTAGATCTCCGGAGTTTTGCAGTAGCGCTCGATTATCTGCGTGAAAACGACCTTGTTGTTGAGCATCTCACTGTACGGATCGTTTATGCATCTTGAGCGGTACCAGTCAAATTCGGAAAGATACTGCTTTTTGTCGTTGTGCTTAAAGTCGTACAAAGCCGCCTGATCGACCATGTAGCCGCCGAAAATGCAGTAGTACAGCCTTGTGTGCAGCGGAAGCTTAAAGTGATTGGGCGCAAACAGTATCCTCACTATCCACAGCACCATCAATTTGATTTTGGCGAGCAATATGCTCAGAAATCGCATCATGTTTATCTCTCTCCATGCAGTCGATTATAAGATCGGCGATCTTGTCGGTCGCGCGCCCGTTCAGATCGGGCAGATACTTGCGGCAGAAGCGCCTGTAGTTATCCATGTCGTACTCTCCGCTTTCGACGGCGGCGACAAGCTCGGCAGGATCGCGGAATATGCAGTCGGGGAACTCGTCAAAGAGCTTGACGTTCAGCCCGTTGTGGTCGAGATAGTCCTCGTAGTCGAAAAGATAGAAATACACGGGCTTGCCCAGAAGCGCGGCTTCTATCGTTATTGCCGAGTAGTCGGTTATTACGCAGTCGCACACCGACAGCACCGTCGATGTCGGCACCTTGTGGCAGGTTATCGCCGGGGACAGCGAGTCGTAGTTCAAAAGCTGGTTCGGGTGACGCTTTATAACGAGCATCTGGCTGCCGTCGAAATTGAACGCATCGACAAGCGCCTTGGGGTCGAGCGTCTGCCCCTTGCGGAAGGTTGGGGCGTACAGAACGATCTTTTTGCCTCTCAGGCCGGGGTAGGTTTCGTAAAACTGCCGCCGGGCTTCGTCCTGCCCCTCACGCAGCTTATCCATGCGCGGCAGACCGACGTTGTACAGAATATCCGACTCAATGTCAAACGAGGCGCAGTAAAACGGATTAAATGCCCTACCGCCGGCAATGACAACATCGTAGTTGCGGTGCATGCGCATCTCCCGTGCGATCATGTCGCTGCGGCCGAATTTTTTGCCGAGCGACTGATAGCCGGACTTTTTGATCTTGCCCATTGCGTGCCACATCTGGATAACGGCAAGCTGCTTTTTGTGATGCAGCACGGACACCGCCGGCCAGTAGGAATCGAGCACGCATACGGACGCGGTCGCAAGGTGGTACATGCTTTTGAGCGTGACAAAAGCGTATTCGAGCATGCTCGCAAAGTCCTTGTCGGCGCGCTTTGTTATGATAACAATGTTTGTTTCCGGTTTCAGTTCAACAAGGCGGCGGCTTAGAAAATCAATATCCTCCGTCACGGTGTTTGACTGACGGCTGAGGAATAAAACCTTGTTTTTGTCGGTCGGGCAGAGCTTCAGGAAAAAGTAAATGAAATTCATCACCCAGCGCAGCAAAATAACAGCTATTCTCATAATACTCCTTTTATGCCCGAACAGAGGGCATAACTAAAATCGACTAATTATACGCGCAAACGTATGTTTTGTCACTACAAATTTATTACCATCGGCCAATATCAGCAGAGCCTTTTTCCTGCCTTCTTAAGCTCAAGCTTATGCATGAAGTAGGCATGGACATTCTCGTTGTAGGTCGGATAGCGGTGCAGATCCTGGTGCGTGTTTATCTCAAGGATCTTAAAGCCGGAGTCGGTTATAACAACGTCAAAGCCGAGGTATTCAAGCGGCGATATGTAGCGGCACAGCTCGGGGATGACGCGCAGCACCTCGTCCCAGTGCGGAAGCGTGCCCTCGATCTTCTCCTGCGTGTCCGGATGGATAGGGCAGGGGGTTATGACGTGCTCCTTGATGACCTCGGCATCATGGAAAAAGCCCGTTTTTTCATCGACATAGGCGAAAACGCCGCCGGAGCCGATGTTGTCGGTAAAGCCGGTGCTCTTTGTGCCGATGCGGAAGTAGGCGTTTTCGATAACGGGGTCAAGTCCGCTGCGGTTTATGACCATGATGCGCACGGTGCATGCGACCTCGCTGTATATCCTGCGCAGATCGCTGTGCATGACGATGTATTCGGAGATGTTATAGTAATCGTCGAGCGAGGCGAGAAAGCCGAGCATTTCACTCTCGCTTTTCGCCATTCCGTTTACGAGGTAGCCCTCTCCGTCAAAGCCGAGCTTATAAAATCCGATGCCGTGCGAGCCGACGGTCGGTTTCATGGCAAGCAGCTTCTTTTCGCGCAGCAGATGCAAAATTCCGTCAAAGCTGCGCGGCAGCTCCTCGGGGCAGTCGGGCATTTTCAGCACCTGCATCCTTCCGTCGCGCGGAACGATGTGGTAGTAATACTCGGGAAGATATTCGCTGTATTTATCCAAACAGTAGCGCAGCGTGACCTTATCCCACAAAAGCTTGCGGTATTCGTTGTTTATGGGCCGGAGCCACTTGTAGTCCCGGTCGGAGAGAAACGAGCGGTAGTTTTCCTCCGTCAGGCCGTACTGCTTTATGTGATAGGATAAAAATCCGCGCTCATGCGCCCATTTTTTCTCCTGCGCCGTAGTAAATTTATCGCGATTATCATCACGCAGAGCCTTTTTCCAGCCGCGGTACATATAATCCATGAAACCGTGACGCTTCGCCCGGAAGCTCCAGAGGTAGCGGTCGATTATCGTCATGGCGCGTTTAAAGCCGACAAAGCGCGGCTTCGCTGCGCGCTTGCGGCGGATAAACTCGGCGGTCTTGTCGTTGAAGTGCTCAAGGTAGGTTAAATCCGCGCCCGTGTCAACTCGCAGTATCTTGAAGCCCTCGCCGGTCAGGCGCACGGCAAAATTCATGTATTCAAGCTCGTTAAATTCCGAGGCAATGGCTCGGAGCGTTTTTGCGATCTCGGGAAAGACCTCGATCCTGCCGCCGTCGTAATTGCCCTGCTCGTCAACGGTGCTTAACTCGCGGTTTCGCGTGTACCAGTTTGGCTTAACGCCCTCCTGCGCCTCGGTCAGGACGGAAAACAAAAGCTCCGGAGCGTCGCCTCCGTTCAAAAACGCCAGATGCAGCGTGGGGGCAAAGGTCGAGGCGATAAGCTCGCTTATCATCGTGCCCGAGGGGAGCGAGCCGAGCTTTTCGCACATCGCGTCCTCGTCAAGGTAAGCCGAGTCAAAATAAAACGCCTCGCCGTCAAAGCCGCAGATGTGCTCCTTCGTTTTCACCGAGGTTGAGGCCTTGCGCACCGAAACGCGCCCCTTTTCGCGGATGAGCGCCAGAACGCCGTCCATGCTCTGATCAAGGCCGTCTTTGAGCGGCAGAATAAACTGCTCGCCGTCGCGCGTGAGCAGGCTGTAATACTGCTCGGTCAGAAGCTCTATATGCTTATTGAGCGCGTAGGACATCGACAGCACGTCGCCGAAGAGCTTATCAAACTTTGCGTCAAACGGCAGAAGAGAAAATATCTCCTTGTCGCTCATACCGATATTGTTTTTGCGCTTGTATTTTTTTATGCCGTCAAGGTAAAACCACTCGTCTGCCGTTGCGAAGGTGAAGCCGCGAAACAGCAGCGCAGCGCTTTTTATCAGCTTTGAAGCTTTCATATCAAAAACTCCGAAAATAATTAAATCGATTTATTATACTATACATCGTAAATATTCGCAAATGATAATTTAACGGCACATGGGATTGAATTCTGTCGGCTTGTGTAATATAATACTATAGTTATACTGGATTACTATGCGGATTTTGCTCCGCAGGAAAGAGAGCAGCAAATGGGAGTAATAAGCAGGGTAAAGCGTGAGGCCTTTATCCGCCCGTGGCTTAAAAAAGGCTATTCAAGGCGCCTGGCCAATTTGTATTATAAAAAGGTGTGCGCTGATCTTGAAGAAGATAACGGCGTGTCGGCGGCGGACAAAAAGTGGGCGCACAGCCTCGGCTATATGTCCGGCAGCATTGAAAAATATGATCTGAAAAATACGCCGGGTAAGTACATAAGCGATGTTGACTACATGTATCTCAAGCCGTTTAACAACAACTTCACCAAATGGGTCGGCGACCTTGTGACGGAAAACAGGGTGCTCATCAACCACCGCGAGCACCTGCCGGAGCTGTATTTCAACATCATCGAGCGAGAGGAAAAGAAGGTATTCCTGCCGATCGACACGGTGGACAGAAAATTCGGCGAGAACTATGACGATTTCATCCGGCTTCTTGATGAGCGCGGCGAGCTTGTCATCCGTCCCGACCGAACCTCGGCGAACCGCTGCGCGTATGTCATAAAGCGCACGGGCGAGGATCGCTATGAGCTTAAAGAGGACACGGCATGCAAAGCGCGCATGAGTATTTTCGGCAATCAGTACGATGCGGCGTATCTTTTGAGCGACTATCCCGACGATCTGCCCGAGGATTTTGAGAAAAATCCGTGCAAGCGCGAGTATTACGACAAAAACAGCCTGTATGAGCTTATCTCGACCTTCAAATACGGCTACGTTATAGCCGAGCCTTATAAGATAAGCGGCGAGCCTTGCCTTTTGAGGATATACGCCGCAAACGAAAAGCTCAAAGAGACAAGGCTGCTTGACTATTACTGCACGGACCTCGACGGGGATAATGTCCGCTGCCGCGCAGTTACGCCCACAGGCGAGCTTGACGGCCGGAAGATCGGCTGCTGGGACGAGATAATAAAAACCGTCACCGGCATCGCCGGATACATAAGCGAGATCGAGTATTTCACCGTGAGCATCATGCTCACTGAAGACGGCTTTGTCATCGACTCTGTCGACACAAATCCCGATCTGCCGCCGATAGCACACAGCGATGCGCTCAACAGCTTCCTGCTCGACAGGCTTGAAAAAAAGCGCGAAACTGTAGTAGTCACGCGCGAAAAATGGTGGACGGCATTTAAGGATAAGCGCTTCAAGCGCTTCGTGCGCACATTCTGCCGCCCCGGCATAAGGCCTTATATGCAGAAGCTGTGGATGAGTTCGGTATGGGATGACTTTAAGCATAACAAGGGCACAACGCTTTCGCAGAAGCTCTGGTGCTATAAGCGCGGTTTTTTGTCGTTTAGAATAAAGCAGTACGGGCTTACGAAGGACAACTATAAAAGTTTTCTGTCCGACTATCAGTACCACTGGCTGAACAGGATAAACAACAGCTATCAGATATGGATAAACGACAAAACGACGACGCGATATGTCTTTGAGCCGTACAAGCAGTATCTTGCAAAGTACTACTACGACATAATTAAAATGGAGGGCGAGACCTGCATAAAGGCGCTTCAGGATATACCTGAGGGCTTTGACGCATCGTTTGACGGAATATTCGCCCTGCTGCGCCGGGAAAAGCTGCTTGCGCTCAAGCCCTCGTCCGGAACCCACGGCGACGGATTTTACCGCATGGAGTATGCAGGCGGCAAATATCTCATTAACGGCGACGAGATGACCGAGGATGAGATAAAAAGCATGATAGAGGGCTTTAAGTCGATCTATGTCATAACTGAATATCTCTTCATGCACAAGGATCTGAAGAAGATATATCCGCACTCTGTCAACACCATCCGCGTTGCGGTCGTCAACCAGTCGGCGTACGAGCCGAAGATCATGCAGACATATATGCGCATTGGCTCGTCCTCAACGGGCTTTACCGACAACGTCGGCTACGGCGGCATATGCGCCAAGGTCGATATTCCCACCGGCCGCTACTACTGCGCCGAGAAGATCATCGATCATAAGTTCACTCCGTGCCCTGTCCATCCGGATACCGGCGTTGAGATCGAGGGCATAGTTCCCAATTGGGAGCTTATGAAAAAGGGCATAACGGACATTTGCCGCTTCATGCCCGAGCTTGAGTATCTCGGATTTGATATCGCCATCACGGATGACGGCTTTAAAATAATCGAGATAAACATACATCAGGATCTGCACAAGGTCGCCGAGCACTCGGAGGAATTCAAGGCGTTCTTCAGGGATAAGCTCGCGCTCAAGGCAAAGCAGTATGACCTGAAAAAATATTAAGACAGGAGAGTAATAAATGAAAACGATAGGTTTCCTTATAAGCCACAAAAACGGCGAAGGCCGCCGCGCCCTTCTGCCGGAGCACATAGGCAAGATAAAAAATGCCGACAAGCTGTATTTTGAAACAGGCTACGGCGAAGCGGTCGGCGTGAGCGACGAAGAGTACGCGGCCTGCGGCTGCCATATTGTTACGCGCGAGCAGGCTCTTGCGTGCGATATCATCACCGACGTTAAGCTCGGCGACGCAGACTACCTTGACGAGATAAATGAGAGCAAGATCATGTTCGGCTGGGCGCACACGGTGCAGAATATCGACTTCACAAGCGATATGATCCGTAAAAAGCACACAGTTGTTGCGTGGGAGGAGATATTCGAGCACGGCCGTTATATCTTCTACCGCAACCGCGAGGTTGCCGGTGAGGCTGCCGTTATGCAGGCGTTCAGATACTGCGGCAAGATGCCGTATGACACGCGCGTTGCCATCCTCGGCAACGGCCAGACGGCCAAGGGCGCAATGCGCATCCTGCACGGTCTCGGTGCAAGAGTCGATGTTTACAGCCACAGGCTCGAGCAGCTTTTCCGCAAGAACATGTTCGATTACGATGTGCTCATAAACTGCGTCATGTGGGACACCACGCGCACCGACAGAATTATATATAAGGAAGACCTCAAGAAAATGAAGCCCGGCACGCTTATAATAGATGTAAGCTGCGATCCGCATCTTGAGATCGAGACCTCGCATCCGACGACGATAGACGATCCGGTGTACGTTGTTGACGGCGTTATCCACTACGCGGTCGATAACACCCCGGCCATGTACCCGATAACCGTGACCAAGGTGCTCAGCGAGGGCATTTCAAACTATATCGATATTATTATAGAAAAGGATTTCGACGAATACCCGGAATCGCTGAAGAAGGCGACCGTCATAAAGGACGGACACATCCGCGACGAGAGAATTGCCGAGTTCAGAAAGGCCCGTGGGGTGTTCTGCGAGTAAAAGAAAATGACTGACGGATATGGCAGAAAAATCGAATATCTGCGCATGTCGGTGACCGATGCCTGCAACCTGCGCTGCGTCTACTGCATGCCGCCGGATGGAATGGCCGAATGCCCCTGCCACTCAGCGATGAGCGCGGATGAGTTCGTGGAAATAGCTCGCGCCGCGGCGGAGCTTGGCATGAAAAAGCTGCGCATAACGGGCGGTGAGCCGCTGGTGCGGAGTGATATTGTGCCTCTCGTGCGAGCACTCGGCGAGATACCGGGCATAGAGGATCTGAGCCTTACGACGAATGCCACACTCCTTGCGTCGATCGCAAAAGAGCTGTATGAAGCCGGCATACACAGGATAAATATCAGCCTCGATACGCTCAATGCGGACAAATACGCAAAGATCACGCGCGGAGGAAAGCTTTCAGACGCATTTGACGGCATACGCGCGGCGTTCGAGGCCGGGATGAGCCCTGTTAAGCTCAATACCGTGCTTATCGGCGGCTTTAACGATGATGAGATCGCGTCCCTTGCCGAGCTTACACTGCACTATCCCGTGCAGCTTAGGTTCATAGAGCTTATGCCCATCGGAGATACTAAGGGTGAGTTTGCGGCAAGCGCATTTCTTCCGGACGGCGCGGTGCTCGAAAGGCTGCCGCAGCTGCGCGCAGTGCCGAGCGAAAAGCACACGGTCGCAAGGCTGTATAAGCTTCCCGGCGCGAAAGGCGAGGTCGGGCTTATAAGCCCGCTGAGCAACCACTTCTGCTCGGAATGCAACCGCCTGCGCCTGACGGCGGACGGTTGCCTGAAGCCGTGTCTGCATTCGGCCGAGGAGCTGCCGGTCAGAGGTCTGCACGGGCAGGAACTGAAAGATGCGATAATTTCTGCCGTATCACACAAACCGGAAAAGCATGTCGCGCTTTCGGCGACCGAGCGCAGCGAGGCAAAGCGGAGCATGTATCGTATAGGAGGCTGAAAAATGGCGAAGATAGCCGCAATTTGCATAAGTGACGTAAGGGGAATACAAAAGCATGAGATCCCCGAGGCGTTTTTGAAAAAGGACTGGGGCATCGAGGGAGATGCCCATGCCGGCAATTGGCACAGACAGGTGAGTCTGCTGTCGGTCGACAGTGTTGCAAAGCTTCAGGAAAAACTCAGCTTTGAGCTCAAGCACGGTGCGTTTGCCGAGAATATCCTTGTTGAGGGCATGGCGGTGCACACGCTGCCTGTCGGCACAAAGCTGCGTATAGGCTCGGCACTGTGCGAGGTCACGCAGATCGGCAAGGAGTGCCATAACGACTGCGCGATACGCAAGGCCGCAGGCGACTGCGTTATGCCGCGCGAGGGCATATTCGTAAAGGTTCTTGAATCCGGCGAGATAAAGACCGGCGATGAGATAGAGATAGTGAAATAAAACCAATCAGCCCACGGAGCAAATGCTCCGTGGGCTGATTTTTTAAGGAGTTATTGGGAACTATATCTCGGCCAGACGATGCTGAGCCTGGCGGAATTTTAACGGAGTGCAGTTATATTCCGAACGGAAGCACTTCGTATAGTAGCTGCTGCTGCAAAAGCCGACGCTCTGCGCGATCTGCGATATGCTTTTGTCGGTCTCCGACAGATAGTACACGCTGCGCGTCAGGCGGTAGTGAACGAGGTACTGAAACGGCGTTGTTCCGTATAGGCGCTTGAAAATGCGGCAGCACTCGCCGCGGCTGATGTGCGCGGCGGCGGCAATATCCTCAAGGGTTATCTTTTCGGCGTAGTTTTCCTGAATGAATCTGCGCAGAATATCAATACGCGCCTTTTCCGTGTGCGAAACGCTGCGGCTGCCGCCGATATCGGGCACACAGTTTTCATACAGCGTGAGCCATATCTCCGACACCATGATCTTCAGGCGCAGCTCGTATCCCGGCATTTTCGCAGAATACGTTGACTGCATGCTGCGCATAATATCGCATATGTCGTTTGCCCAGCCGCTGCCGCGCAGGGGGATGTATTCAAAATTGCGCGCCTTGAGTATCGGATCGATATAGCGCGCGATCATCCGCGCATCGTCGGCACCTGCAATGCAGTCGGTGCTGAAGCTCACGCATATGAAATTTGCGCCCTCTTTTGAATTGGCGACGACCCCGTGCGTTGCGCCGCTGTTGATAAACAGACCCTCGCCCTCGTGCAGAACAAGCTCGCGGTTGGAAAGCAGCGTGCGAAGCTCGCCGCTTGTGACCAGCAGCAGCTCCGGTTCGCGATGGCGGTGATGCCCAATTGTTTTTGAAGCCGGACTGATGCACTGACTAAGCACTCTAAGCTTTGGTATTTGCTCGCTCATGCAATTCACACCCCAATTTCAAGGAAAAACTGATTTATTTTGTATTGTTTAGTACAGAAATATTACCACATATTCATGTACGCAGTCAATGGGTATTTGTCGTTTTTATAGAAAAAGCAAAAATATTCTCATCTTTTGCGAATATAGTGTGATTTATCGGGCGAAAGCATTGACTATTTTGCATATACATTGTAATTTTGATATATCGCAGGGCAATATATTGCTGTATTGCCAACACAAAAAATTGCGGGATAGTCCCGATCAACCGAAAGGAGAACCATCATGGCTCATAAAACAGAGTTCCTTTACATGTCCGAGCCCGACACCATCGCAGCAGGCGTTCTGGATGCAAGAAAGTGCATAGATAATGCAGAAGAGGTGTTCACCCTGCTTGCAAAGGGCGATTATCTCATGGGCGGCAATAACCACAATAACCACGGCATGTACATCGTATTCCCCAAGGAGAGCGAGTTCCCCAATATGCCCGTCGCCGGCCCCGACCGCCGCTTCGTCGCAATGCCGGCTTACCTCGGCGGCAGATTTGATATCTGCGGCCAGAAGTGGTACGGCTCGAATGCCGCAAATAAGAAAAAAGGCCTGCCGCGCAGCGTCCTGATGGTCACCCTTAATAATAAGGACACCGGCGAACCCATCGCTTACATGAGCGCAAACCTGCTCAGCGCAGCGCGCACCGGCGCCGTTCCCGGCGTTGCGACCCGTTATCTGGCTCGCAAGGACGCGGAAGTTCTGCTGTGCATCGGCTGCGGTGCAATCGGCACCTCCTGCCTTGACAATGTAATCACCCAGATGCCCAAGGTCAAGAAGGTCATCTGCAATAACCACTCCCTCGCTCCGGCAGAGAAGCTGGCGGCGCATGTCCGCGAGGCATACGGCGTTGAAGCCGTCGTCGAGCAGGATCTCGAAAAGGCAGTGCGCCAGGCAGACGTCATCTCCGTTGCCGCATCGCGCACCGCATTCCTGAACCTCAAGGGCGAGTGGGTAAAGCCCGGCTGCACCATCCTCGCCTCCGGCCCGATCCACTTCGACCAGGAAGAGGGCGGCGAGTACGAGAAGAACGGCGGCCTGTGGACCAAGATGAAGGTCGTATACGACCACATCGGCCTGCACCACGCATATGTTGAGGATGCTATTGCGACCGGCGATAAGGAAGAGTACTACGCAGGCGTCATCGGCGGCCCCGTATACCACCTCATCGACCTCGGCCTGAAGGAGCAGCTCGACGATTCTCTGGCCATCGGCAAGATCATCATGGGTCAGCAGCAGGGACGCACCAGCGATGACGATATCATCTGCTTCATCGCATGCGGCATGAGCGTTTTCGACCTCGGCCTCGGCTACGACCTGTATCAGACCGCACTCGAAAAGGGCATCGGCACCAAGCTCCTGCTTTGGGAAAATCCTGCCCAGTGCGAGTAATTTTACGATAACATTATCTCCTTTTAAATTAATTTCAGCTGCGGGAAAGCGGAGGCATTTGCCTCCGCTTTCTGTGCGTAAATGGGGAAAAAGCTCCGATGCAGCATGGCTGCGTCGGAGCTTTTGCGCATATTCAATTCAGCTTCATGTCGCCGTCTTTTATCCAGCCGAGCTTGCGGCAGATAAGGCCGAATACCCAGGAGAGGACGGCAGGCAGGACGATGGCTATAAGCGCAAGGCCGATCCAATCGACTGCGGTGGGGGTAATCGCCGCCGCGCCGTCGAGCACGGCCTCGGCCGAGGGATTTGACCAACCCGTCCACACGCCGATCGGGCCGACTAAGCCGCAGGTGCCCATGCCGGAGGAAACGGCTGCGCCGTTCATCTCAAGCTTGAACAGGCAGGTGGCAACAGGTCCGGTCACGGCGCTTGCCGCGATAGCCGGTATCCAGATCTTCGGGTTGCGTACGATGTTGCCCATTTGGAGCATCGAGGTGCCAAGCCCCTGCGAAACTACGCCGCCCCAGCCGTTTTCCCTGAACGAAACGACCGCAAAGCCGACCATGTTCGCGCAGCAGCCGGCAAGCGCAGCGCCGCCGGCAAGACCCGTGAGGCTGAGAGCTGCGCATATCGCCGCCGAGGATATCGGAAGCGTGAGCGCAATGCCGACGATGACGGAAACGAGCACGCCCATGACAAACGGCTGCTGAGTCGTTGCCCATTTTATGAGCGTTCCGACGGCCATTGCGCCCTTGCCGATGGGGGCCGCGATGAAGTAAGCCGCACCGATGCCGATGAGGATTGTGACTATTGGCGTTACAAGAATGTCGATCTTAGTCTCCTTCGAGACCATTTTGCCAAACTCGGCTGCGACTATCGCAACGACATAAACGGCAAGCGGTCCGCCGGCGCCGCCCATGACATTCGTTGCATAGCCGACCGGGATGAGCGAAAACAGCACCATCGCCGGGGCATGCAGCGCATATCCTATGGCCACCGCCATCGCCGGGCCGACCATGGCCGAGGCAAATTTGCCTATAGTGTAGCCCGTTTCGCCGATCTCGATAAGCGGCTGAGCCAGAAACGAAATGCCCAGCTGCGTGCCGAGCGTGTCGAGGATAGTGCCGACGAGCAGCGTGCAGAAAAGCCCCTGCGCCATTGCGCCGAGCGCGTCTATACCGTAGCGCTTGAGGCTGACCTCAATATCCTTGCGCTTGAAAAATGCATTGACCTTGGACATAAGCGATTACCTCGTAACAAAAAAGTAGACTACTAAGTGTCTTGACACTTGCATAGTCTACTTTAACGCTTATTGTCACATTTGTCAATGATCAATTACTGCTTTTGAGTATAAAGAAGTCCGGCCTGCTCAAGCTGAGCTTTTATGCGCTCGAAGCACTCGGCATTGGGGCAGGAGAGCACATGCAGATGTATCCCACCTGTGAGCGTGCTCAGGGGGCTTGCGTCGTTTTCGCCGCATTTTTTTATAAACTGCTCGACATCGTATCGGTTTGACAGGTGCAGCGGCCCTGTGAGCTGGCCGTACAGCGGATGCTCTACCGTGACGTTCACGACCGTGGCGCCGTTATCGACCATGATGTTCAGCTCTTTTTCCATGTTGTCGAAATCGTGCACGCATGCAACGGTGTACTGATCGCTGTCAACCGCGCGGTCGATGACGTATCCGCGCGGCGTGGCGAGCACCTTCTCGCCTGAGGCGCGCAGCAGCGCAACGTCGCCGACGATGATCTGGCGGCTGACCGACAGCTCCTTTGCAAGCTTTGACGCGCTTATCGGGCGCTCGGTCTGCTTGAGCGCGCTCATTATATATTCGCGGCGTTTTTCGGAATTCATATGCATTACCTCTTTGCGTCGAGCATCTCGTCCTTGAGCGACATGAGCCTTTCGGACAGATCGACATAGTACTGATGGGGGAAGTCAAAGCGCTTGACCTCCGGCCAAAGGGTGGACACCTCGTATGCGCAGCGGTGTCTTATCTCGTCAAGCGTCGGAAGCTCGTAGACGAGCTTGCCCTTTTCGAATATGGGAACGAGCAGCTCCTGCGCCTTGAAATTCTCCATGGTTTTGCGCTTCCAGCGCGCGGCCGGATCGCAGATCTCGAGGGGCTTTGTGTCGTCAACGGTTTCGTCGTGCATGCAGATGTAGTCTGCCTCGGCCATGCCGTTTTCACGCTCGAAGAAGCGATAGACCTTTTTGAAGCCGGGGTTTGTGATTTTGCCGACGTTTTCGCTGATCTTGATCTTGGGGATGATGTTTCCGTCGTCGTCCTCAACGGCGCAGAGCTTGTATACTCCGCCGAACACGGGGTCGGATTTTGCGGTTATAAGGCGCTCGCCGACACCGAAGGAGTCGATCTTCGCGCCCTGAAGCAGAAGCTCAGTTATAAGACGCTCGTCGAGGGAGTTTGAAACGGTGATCTTGCACTCGGGCCAGCCGGCCTCGTCGAGCATTGCGCGAGCCTTGCGCGTGAGATACGCCATATCGCCGGAGTCGAAGCGGATACCGCATTTGGTTATGCCGAGGGGCTTGAGCACCTCGTTAAATGCGCGGATGGCGTTGGGAACGCCGCTTTTGAGCGAGTTATAGGTATCGACGAGCAGCGTCGCGTTGGTCGGGTAGGTTTCGCAGTATGCCTTGAAAGCCTCGTACTCCGAGTCGAACATCTGCACCCAGGAGTGTGCCATCGTGCCGCCTGCCGGAACTCCGTAGCGCGTGTCGGAAAGGGCACAGGCTGTACCCGCACAGCCGCCGATGTACGCGGCTCTTGCGCCGGTCACGGCGCCGTCGATGCCCTGCGCGCGGCGCGAGCCGAACTCAAGCACGACTCTGCCCTCGGCAGCGCGGCAAACTCTGTTCGCCTTGGTCGCGATAAGGCTCTGATGGTTTATCTCAAGCAGAACGTAGGTCTCGATAAGCTGAGCCTGAATTGCCGGTGCGCGCACGATCATAAGCGGCTCACGCGGAAACACGGGCGTTCCCTCCGGGATCGCCCAGATATCGCCCTCAAACTTGAAATTGCGCAGATACTCAAGGAACTGCTCGGAGAACATTTTCCTGCCGCGCAGATACTCTATATCCTCGTCGTCAAAGTGCAGGTTCTGGATATATTCGACCACCTGCTCAAGTCCGGCAGCGATGGCAAATCCGCCGTTGTCGGGATTCTGACGATAAAAAACATCGAAATAGGTGATCTTATCGCCCATGCCGTGGTCGAAATATCCGTTGCCCATAGTGAGCTCATAGTAATCGCACAGCATGGTCAGGTTAAGCTTTCTGTCAGTCATATTAGCCTCCGGGATCCATACATTAAGGGTATGTTAATTATACCTATAGTATATAACATATTTATTTTTATGCAACAATTGATAATAATAAAACGAGCGCTCCGAGGCCGTCTGATACAATAAAATATACGGTTTTGAAACGATCTTTTTCGCCCCTGCTGCGTCCAAAGTCTTGAAAATATGACAGTATGCTCTCGGGCTTTGTCCTTGCAGGAACAAAAAATCTCAGCTTCAAAACTGCAAAGCACCAAAAATGACGGAGCAAGTGCGAGGTCAAGGCGCGGCGGCACAGGCATACTTTGTGTATACCAAGCCGTCGCAACGAAGACATTCGTGCTTGCTCCGCCTTTTTTTGGCGTAAGCTGGCAAGAGTCAAACCGCTATCGGTTTTGACGGGCAGATTTTCACCCATGCTGCGTTAAAGCTCTTGAAAATACGGCAGTATTCTCCGCGAGCTTTGCCTTGCCTGAGCTAAAATCTGCTCCGACAAAACTGCAAGGCACCTGTCGGCTGCGCTTTTCGAGATATTTTCGGCTTTCTTTGATGCAGGTGGGCTGGCGCCCATCAAGACAAAAAAGGCGAAAATAGCCGAAAGGGCGCGCCGACAGGCGATAGGGGTTCGGCTCTTGTCAGCTTATATTTTATTGTGTCAGCCGGCCTGTTTGGGCGCTCGAAAAATGTGTAATCTCAGGCTTCGGCGGAGGCTTGCTTTGCGGCCTCGTTCTTTGCTGCGGCGGTCACGATAAGGAAGCCGAGCGCGACAAGCGCAAAGGTGATTATCGCGATTATTTGCAGGGTGCCGGAATAGGTCCCGTCCTTGAGCGGATAGGTGTAGCCGTGATAACGGGTCAGCAGACCGAAGATGTTGCAGCCTACTGCAAGCACCGCGGTGATGATGCCGAGCACGAACGCGCCCTTTTTGCCGACAAGACCCAGTATGCCGCCGATGATGCCGAGAACGGCGGCGACGGCGAGCGCGACATACAGGCCAAGGCGCATGTAAAGCTCGTGCGTTACGTCGGCAACGTGGTGATCGACCGACTCGCGGAAGCTCTTGCAGACAACAAGGCACTGGTCAAGATCCAGATACGGCTCGCCGGTGCGCAGCGTCATGAGGTTTCCGTTTTCGTCGTACTTTTTCCAGTCAAAGTCGGAGCCGAGGCGCTGCTCGGGACCGGGAACAGCCATATCGCCGTTGTGGCGGTATATAGGCTCGTTTTTGAAGCATACCATGGTGTATTCGTCAACAAGCGCCATGCCGGACTCGAATGCCTCAAGGTCGTTTCGCCCGGCCTCGAGCTGAGCCGCGCCGTCGGCAAGCTCCTTTGCGCCGGCAGCAAGCTCGCTTTCGCCGGCTTCGAGTGCCTTCTTTCCGGCTGCGAGATCCTTCTCACCCTGCGCAAGCTGCTTTTCGGCCTCGGCAAGCTGCTGCTCTCCGGCAGCAAGCTCGGCCTTGCCGGCCTCAAGCTCCTTCAGGCCGTCTTCGTACTGCTTGAGCATAGCCTTGCCCTCTGCCACCATGTTCTGAACATAGGCAGGGAAATCGGTCACGTCTGCCGGGATGGAAAGTCCCAAGCGTTCGGCAATGGGTGCGACCTTGCCGACAAACCATGCCTGCGCGCTATCAAAGCCGGGCAGCTTTGCGATGCTGCCGTCGCGGAATTTGACATAGGTGTTCAGCAGCGGCATGAGCGGCTCGATCTTTGCAAGAAGCGCCTTGCCCTCGTTGTAGGCGTCGGTGTTCGCGTCGATCATCGCCTGACCTGCCGCGACCTTTGCGCGCCCTTCCTCAAGCGCCTTTTTGCCGGCGGCATAGTCTTTGTAGCCCTGCGCGAGCGTTGCCTTGCCCTCATCATAGTCTTTATAGCCCTGAGCAAGAGTAGCCTTGCCCTCGTTATAGGCCTTTTGACCGGCTGCATAGTCGCTCAGACCCTTGGCGTAGGTCCCGACACCTTCAAGATAGGCTGCCTCGTTCTCCTTGAGCATGCCGATGGCCTTTTCAAGATCGCCTACAACGTCTGCCGCCTTCGCATCCTCTTCCTTGTACTGCTTTATCGCAAGTCCGTCCTTGACGCCGAACCCGGCGGCGATAAGCGCGAACAGCGACGCGACGATGAGCAGGATACTGATCGTGGTGGTAAGAGCTGATTTTTCATTTTTCTCCCCTTTAATAAAAATTTGCGTTTATGTGCCCTGAGGCACTGCTGTTAACATGTTATTCATAAATTCATAATTTGTCAACACTTTTAAGATGATCATAAGAGAAATCTTCCGCACCGCCGCGAAAAGTGCATTGAATTTTTGCGCAAAATGCGATATATTAGCTCTATATATGTGTATAAAATGCGGAGGGTGAAATATGTCAGTGACGATGGAGTTTTTTGACGGCATAACGTTTGATATCGCAAAGCAGAAGTATTACAACGCCAACAAGGTCGATGCCCGGATGGAGGAGATAAAGGCCGCGTTTGCGGAGCTTATCGAGGAAAATAACGAGCTGCGCCGGCAGATAAACGATGTCGGGCTTTCCAAGGAGCGGGTCGCCGAGCTTATCATGGGCGCGCAGGCAAAGGCCGACGAAATGATAAAGGACGCAAACGCGAAAGCCGAGGAGATAATAAGCAAAGCAAAGCTCGATGCCGACGGCATCGTTGTCAGCCGCAAGGCATCTGACGGCGGCGAAAAAACGCTTGGACTTACGCAAAACCAACTTGCCGCGATAGATAAGCTCAATAAGCAGCTTGACGATTTCAACGTCGCCCAGGCAACGCAGATATTCCGCATAAAGCAGGCGCTCATGGGCATAGCGCTGGATAAATAGAAAAAACAGCTTCTCGTGGGAAGCCGTTTTTTTGTAAATATTAAATTCCGAGATAAAATCCGGTGCTGAGGATTTCCTCGGTTCGCGAGAGCACGTCGTGCGCCTCTTCGTAATTGCGAAGGGCAAGCTCCGCGACGAGGTAGTTTGTCAGGCACATGGGCGCTGTCAGCGAGTTTTTGCATGAAACGCTTTTTATCGAGCAGTTGAAGCACACGTCGCCGTAGGCCTTGACGGGTAGATCGTTGTTTGACGTGAACAGCACGACCTTGACTCCGTGGCTGCGCATCCACGCAAGAATGTTTATGCCGATGCGCGAATAACGGGGGAAGATATAGGCAATGCACACGTCTCCGGACTCTGCGTTGACTATCTCTTCGGGGTATATAAGGCCGGTGGTCTGAATAAAATGCACATTGCGCTTTATCTCGCCCAGGCGCGATACCATGTAGTGCGCGAGCGAAAAGCTGCTGCGCATGCCGAGAACATATATCTTGTTTGCGCCGCTGATCATTTCAATAGCTTTTTCAAGATCGTCAGCATGCAGCCCGGCGAGGGTGAGCTGAATATTTTTGATGTCGGTCGAGAAAGCCTCTTCGAGCAGATCGTTGCCGGACGATACTACAGCGCGCTCGAGCCTGTCCGGCAGAGAACCTTTGGTCTGGATCTCCTTTTTTATGCTGTCCTGCATCTCGGAAAAGCCTGAATAGTCAAGCGCACGGGCAAAGCGAATGACCGTTGTCGTGCTTACTCCTATCTTTTCCGCCAGCTCTTCGAGCGTGGAAAAGGCTATATCCTCATAATTTTCGTCAACGTAATTTGCGACTACCTTCTGTGAATGTGTCAGTTTGCCGTATGCGGCACTTACTTTTGAGGTGAAGAGCATATTCACCCGTCCTTCCATATGTTCTAAATAATACTTTCCGATACTTATTGTACAATATGCAGGCTGATATTGCAAGGAATGATTTGACGGCGTGTTTTTGTGATGCTATAATTGCATCATTAAAGTTATAATGGAGGGCGAAATATGCCGCTTCCAAACTATCCGTATGCAGGAAAAGATACGCTTACGAAAGCCGACATACTCGAAACTATACAGCACTGGATAACCGTTATGCAGCTCAAGCCCGGCGAGAAAATATCCGACACGGAGATCGCCGAATACTTTAATGTGAGCCGCACGCCGGTGCGCGAGGTGCTGAAAATGCTCGAGCAGCAGAAGCTCATCTTCACCTATCCCGGCAGGGCGACGATAGTCGCAGACCTTGCGCTGGACGATATCGAGAGCTACTATCTGCCGATGCAGACCCTGCAATGCCTTGCCGTTCGCCTTGCGGTGGAAAAGGCCGATGCTGCCGATGTTGAGGAGCTTGAAAGGCTCAACGCCGTGTTCGGCGAGGTGATGGAGCGACGGAATGATGCCGAGAGCATTCTCATGGCCGACAAGAACTTTCACGAAAAAATACTTGAGATCGCAGGAAACGAATATATCGAAGAATTCTGCTCGGCGCTTTGGGTGCATATTGCGCGGCTCGACTATATGTTTTTCCGCGACAACACGATGGGAACATCCTATAACGACCACAAGCTTATGATAGAAAGCTTCCGCATAAAGGACCCCTTCGGCGCGGAGCTTGCAATGAAAAATAACTGGAACTATTCGATGCTGGCTGTAAAAGCCGTCAACGATAAGGGCAGCATCGCATAAAACCGAATAAATTAAAATGCCGCCGCAGTCAATTGACTGCGGCGGCTGTTTGCGTTTTTAGAACTTAACTATGTCGTCGATCTTCGCCATGTGGCAGCCGGGGTAATTATCCTTGACGCGCATGAGGAAGTTGAGCTTGTCGATTCTCTCACCGGAGCGTGGGCAGCCGTTTTTGATAAACGGTATCTGAAGGCCGACTGCGAGATCCATTACAACGTCGCCGACAACGCCGCCGCTGCGGCCGGAGGTTATCGAGAACAGGCCGTGCTCGTTGGCAAAGCGGTGGGACTCGAGCGCCTCGGAGATGGTGCCGACCTGGTTGGGTTTGAGGATGAAGCCGTCGATGCTGTTGCGGTCATATGCCTTGCGGATGCGCTCGGGGTTGGAAACGGTGAAGTCGTCGGCAATGATGAAGGTGCGAGTGATCTCCTTGTGTGCCTTCTCGAAGCCGTCCCAGTCGTCCTCGTCGAGCATATCCTCGATGAACACGAAGTTGTACTTTTCGGTCAGGGCCTTGACATAGGCGATGACCTCGTCGGTCGTGACCTGCTTGCCGTTGAGGTAATAGGTCTTGCTCTCGCGGTCGTACATTTCGCTCATGGCGCAGTCGAGCGCGAAGGCGCACTGCTCAGTGTAGCCGCAGTCGTCGATCGCCTTCTGGATGAGGTTCAGGCAGACCTCGGGATCCTCGGAGGGAGCGCACCAGCCGAACGATCCGCCGACACGAGGCTCGGAGCCGGTGTACTCGCGGATGACCTTGCCGAGGCGGTTAAAGACCTTGACGGCTATCTCGACTGCCTGCTCGATATCCGATGCACGGTAGGGCATGACGATGAACTCGTTGAACGCCTGCTTTATGCCGGCATTGTTGCCGCCGTTGAGAACATTGAAGGATGGGATGGGGACGGTCTTGATATCGCCGCCTGCGATATAGTCGTAAAGCGGACGCTTGAGGCTTGCCGCGGCTGCGCGGTAAGCTGCAACGGATACGGAGTAGATCGCGTTGCCGCCGAGCTTGGACTTGTTGTCCGTGCCGTCAAGCTCGATCATCTTTCTGTCGATGGCATCGAGGTCGAGGGTATCCATGCCGATGAGCGCAGGACCGATTATGTCGTTTACGTTTGCTACCGCCTTGTGTACGGACATGCCGTCGTACTCGGCCGGATCGTTATCGCGCAGAACGAAGGATTCGTGCATGCCGACGGAGGAGCCGGTCGGAGCTGCTGCCGTGCCGATCGAGCCGTCCTCGGTGATGACGTCAACCTCGACCATCGGGCGGCACTTGCAGTCGATGATCTGGCGCGCATGGACCTTCTTTATGCGGCTGCCCTTGAGCTTCTTGGCAGGCAGCTCGGGAACATACATTATATTAAAGTCGCACAGGTTGGTGCCGGTGTTGCCGGTGAAAACCGCGTCGCCCATTGCGTCGAGCGCTTCAAAGCAGGCGTGGCCGCGCAGATTTTCAAAAATGTCGATGCCTTTTTCGCATGCGGTGTCGTAGCTTGTGGAGTCGGTCATACCGCCTGCAACGACGGTCGTGCCGTCGGTTCCCTCGGAGTCGATCGACAGGCAGACGCAACCGGGCGCTTTCTTGCCGGAGATGGAGTAGGAAAGCGTAAGCTCCTGACCGGGGCCGCCGTGGCCGGTGATGGTGGAGTTATCGAGAATTTTGGTGGTGGCTTCGCCGGAGCACAGCAGGACGCAGGGCGGCTTTATGGGGTTGCCGTAGTTCTGGATCTCGCGCGCGAGGGAGGCAAACACTGTGCCGACGTCCTTGGCCTCGCCCTCGAGGTAGGAGGTGAGGATTATTGCCGGGATGCCCATCTCCTCGGATATGCGCTTTGCCGTCAGGCAGGAGTCGGGCAGACTGTTTATCAGGAAATAGGTGTTCTCGGGGAAGGCCTTGGGGGTCTCGCCCTCGGGACCTACGTTCATCAGGTAGTCAACAACACTCTTGGGCAGACGGTCGGCAACGTCATAGTCGCGGATGACCTGACGTGCCTCCTCAAGCGTGGTCTGATCCGGACCCATGGGAGTGCCCTTGTAGTTCTTGTACGGCTCGCCGATATCGCCAGTCGCCGGAGTGCCGACCGCGTCGGAGATGCCGAAGCCGATAAGCTCTGCGCCGCGAGAGCGGATGCGCTTTGCGAGCATGCCGCCGTTCATGGCGGAGATGTGGCGGCGGATAGCGTTTATCTCATAGATGCCGGCACCGGACTTGAGCATAACGTCGGTGGTGTCGATCTCGTCCTGAAGGGTTATTCCCTCGATGGGGCAGCTCATGAGAGCGGACGAGCCGCCGCTTATTACTACTATAAAAAGATCATCCTCGTTTGCACTGTCAACGAGCTTTATGATCTCCTTGCATGCGCGCAGCCCCTCCTCGTTGGGCAGGGGGTGGCCGCCGACATACACATCGGTCTTGCGGAAAACGTCTGTGTCTTCCTTTATTTTAACTATGGCAATGCCGCGCGTAAGATGATCGCCGAGGATCTCGTCAACGGCCATGGCCATATGGTTGCAGGCTTTGCCGGCACCGAGCAGATATACGTTGCGCTTCTTGCTCAGATCCCAGCGGCGCGAGCCGATGCAAAGTGTATCGCCTTCCATATGTGCGATGCTCTTGATGCGCTCGTAAGCATCGAGATGCTGAAGCGTTTTCTCGGTGATGTCCAGAACGATCTTTCTTCCGTCGATGTCGCCGTGGGAGAGCAGTGCCTCACGGTTCTTGATCTTTTTCTGCATATGTCATTCCTCCAACAGGTATTGTGAACGGTATAGCAATATATCGCGAATGTATTTTTACTATAATGATAAATGAATGCAAAGTCAAACAAAGCGGCGGATAATTTCGTTTCTCGTTAACGGAGTTATATTTTTTAAAGCCCTTTAACATGCAATTTAAAAAAGATTGTTAAAAAGCTATAAATTTAAGCTTGTCAACAGAAATTTATGCACAAAAAGTGCAGTATTATTTTGTACAGAAAATACTAAAATTATTATTTTAATAATTCAAGTTAATATAGTTATATATTTTTTCACAAAAACAGTTATAATGATAACAACGCGGTATAAACTGTGCATCCCACAAAATACACAAAAAATGCACAGCAGCCGCGTACCTAAACAAATCTCGGAGAGCCTATAAGGAGAGAAGCTATGTCAACGTCATTGATACTGATGATCGTATGCTTCCTGGCACTGATGATAATCGGTCTGCCAATCGCATACAACCTTCTTATCACCACTGTGGTCTACCTGCTTTCGGCAGACCTCAACATTGTCCAGCTTGCGATAAAAATGTACGGAGGCATGAACAGCTTCTCGTTCCTCGCAGTACCGTTTTTCGTACTTACCGGCCAGCTCATGCTGCGCGGCGGCCTTCTTGAATCGCTCGTCAAATTCGTTAATGTGTGGTTCGGAAACTTCAAGGGCGCCATCGCGATCGTCACCATCGGCGCATCGCTGCTGATGGGCTCGATCGTCGGCCTTGCGGTCGCATCGGCTGCATCCCTTGGCGTCTTCCTCATCCCCATGATGAAGAAGGAGGGCTACTCCCCGGCGTACTCGGCGGCGGTCATGTCCTCTGCCTCGCTGCTCGGACCTATCATGCCTCCGAGCGTGCTTATGATCCTGTACTGCACGGCAGTCGGCAACACCTCGATCGCCGGTCTGTTCATGGCGGCGGTTACCCCGGCTATCCTTATAGCTCTCATGCAGTGCATCATTGCACACCGCACCGCGAAAAAGCGCGGCTACCCGTCCTACGGCAAATCCACCTGGAAGGAAAAAGGCCAGGCGACCCTCAAGGCTCTGCCTGCTCTGTTCCTGCCGGTCATCATCCTCGGCGGTATATTCAGCGGTATATTCTCGATCACCGAAGCATCCGGCGTTGCAGTTGTTTACAGTGCGATCATCGCTTTCTTTGTAAATCGCTCGGTCAAGCTCAAGGATATCCCCGATATGATCATTGAAGCTGCCTCCACCTCCGGCCTCGTTCTCATCCTCGCCGGCGCAGGCACTGCAATGGCATGGGGCATCGCAAACGAGCGCGTCATGAGCCTGCTCATCGAGCCTCTGAGCCAGATGCCGCAGTGGGGCTTCCTGCTGCTGGTCAACATCCTGCTGATTATCTGCGGCATGTTCATGGATGACTACGCATCCACCGTTATCCTCGCTCCGATCATCGCTCCCATCGCATGGGCGATCGGCATCAATCCTCTGCACATCGGTCTTGTGTTCTGCATCAACCTCGTCGTCGGCCTTGCAACTCCGCCCTTCGGCGTAACGCTGTTCGTTACAAGCCCCATCGCCGGAGTCCGTATAGAGCAGACGGCAAAAGAAGCCCTGCCATTCCTTATAACAACAATAGCCATACTGCTTCTGGTGACCTTCGTCCCGGATATCGCGCTGTGGCTGCCGGAATCGATGGGCTACCTCTCATAGTCGTTAGTTAACTGAAAATAACGAAAAATTAAAAAGGAGAAATGAAAATGTCAAAAAGAATCATTGCACTGCTTCTTGCCTTGGTCATGGTGTTTGCACTGTGCGCCTGCGGCAACGGCGGCAACGGCGGTAACAGCGCCGGCGGCGAGGATGTAGGCGACGAGACCTACACCATCCGCATCGCTTGCGAAAACTCCGACTCTTACCCCGCAACTCTCGGTCTGTATCAGATGGAGAAGTACGTTGAGTCCCACACCAACGGCAAGGTTCAGGTAGAGGTCTGCGCCTCCGGTCAGCTCGGCGGCGAGGAGGAGACTCTTGAGCAGGTTGCTCAGGGCAACCTCGAGATGGCGGTTGCATCCTTCGCCCCGGTCGTATCCTACGTTCCCGAGTTCGAGGTAATGGACATCCCCTTCGTTTACAATTCCTACACCGAGGCATGGATGGTTCTTGACAGCTATGTCGGCACCAACCTGCTCGATAAGATGGAGGCTCAGGGCCTCAAGGGCATGGCTTACATGGAAAACGGCATGCGCCAGGTCACCAGCAACGTCTCCGCTATCAACAGCATCGCAGACTTCAAGGGCGTTAAGCTGCGCACCATGCAGAATAACAACCACATGGAGTCCTTCTCCGCACTCGGCGCCAATCCCACTCCCGTAGCATTCTCGGAGCTGTACATCTCCCTTTCTCAGAAGGTCGTTGACGCACAGGAGAACCCCATCGCAAACGTCACCGATAAGAAGCTCTATGAGGTCCAGAAGTACCTGTCGCTGACCAACCACATCTATGACGCAATGCCTCTGGTCTGCAACCTCGAGTTCTTCAACAGCCTGCCCCAGGCATATCAGAAGGTCGTTCAGGCCGGCGCTATCTACGCTCAGGAATTCAGCCGCTTCTGCAACCTCGAGCGTGAGGATCTCATCCTCGCCGACCTCGCCGACAAGTACGGCATGCAGATAAATGAAGTATCCGCAGACGCAAGAGCCGAGATGGCAAAGGTTGCACAGCCTGCCGTTATCAAGCTCGTTGCAAAGGACATCGGCCAGGACGCAGTCGATCAGTACATGAACGACGTTAAGGACGTTCTCGCACAGATTTCCAAGTTCTGATTTCTCTAACGTCTGACCGCCGAGGCGGCTGAAGACACATCCGGAAGGAGAAGACAAATGGTTGAAAAAATTGACAAAGCCCTCGAAGTAGTATTCAAGATAATGAAGGTGCTGCTCATACTTGTGCTCGTATCGATGATAGTTATCCTCATGGCACATATCATATTCCGCTATGTTCTGAACAACTCGCTGACATGGTCGGAGGAGCTTTTGAAGATAATGCTCGTATGGTTCGGCATGATGAGCGTTGCGGTGCTTGCAGCGCGCCGTGAGCATGTCGCAATCGTTGTCTTCAAGGAGCACATGCCGAAGAAGGTACAGAATTTCCTGACCAAGCTTACGCAGCTTATCATCGTCGGTATCTGCGTTTTCATGGTCATCATCGGCATACAGTACTGCATGAAGGCCGGATTCCGTCTGACGCCCGCACTCAGGATCCCCTATGCATGGGCTTACGCGGCAATACCCGTTGCATTCGTACCGGTAACGCTCTTTGAGCTTCGCAACTTCATCTGCGATTTCACCGGCAAGGGCAACTATGCCTGCATCGAGAAGCCTGAAGAGGATCTCACCGGCGGCAAGGACGTCGAGCTTTGATGGCAAAATGATTATAGTCGGAGGGGCTCTGCCCCTCCGATTTTCTTATCTTGGAGGACACCGCAATGTATACATTAGAAAATAAAGACGGCGTTTGCATATATAAAGACACGATGCTCGGCATCGAGCTGCGCCTGCCGGAGACAAACTGCGCAGGACTGGTGCAGACAAGGCAGCTTGCGGCGATTGACGAGCGCACGGCTATAGAAAAGGCATTTGCCGAGCCTGTTTCCGGCAAAACGCTAAGAGACATCGTGCGCGATAAGGGCGCGAAAACTGCCTGCGTCCTGATATCGGATGCAACGCGCGGCATTCCCACGGCACCCATGGCCAGGGTCGCGGTCGATGAGCTTGTTAAGGGCGGCATCGAGCTTGAAAACATCACGTTCTTCGTCGCCATCGGCGTTCACCGTCCGGCGACCGAGGACGAGATGAGGTGCGCTCTCGGCGAGCTTTACGGCAAGGTCGAATGCGTAAACCACACGCCGTTTGACAAGGATAATCTCATCTACCTCGGCGACAGCTCGAACGGAACGCCCGTAACGGTAAACCGCCGTGCTTATGAGTGTGACGTTCATGTTCAGATAGGCAAGGTCGAGCCACATGAGTTCGCAGGCTTTTCCGGCGGACGCAAGTCCGTCCTGCCCGGCATATCGAGCGAGGAGACCATACGCATTAACCACCGCCCGGAGCGCATACTCGATCCCAACGCGGCCATAGGCAAGATCGACGGAAACCCCGTGAGCGACGATATGATCGAGGCCGCTGAGCTGTTCGGCATTGACTTCGGCGTAAACTGCATTCTCAATAACGAGATGAAAATAGCCGCAGTTTTCACAGGTGGCCTTGTTGAGTGCCACAGCACGGCGGTCAAGTATGTGCGCGATTATCTCGGCGTCGGCATCGAAAAGCCCGACGTTATCGTGACCTGCCCCGGTCAGCCGCTGGATATCGACTTTTATCAGTCGGCAAAGGCGCTCATCGGCCTTACGGAGATACTCGACGGCGATATCGTGACGCTGCTCACCTGCGGCTGCGCCGAGGGCGTGAATTCCCCGGATATGCTGCGCGCGTTCGGCTCGGGAAAAACGCTGCCGGAGATCGAAAAGTGGACGACGGAGCACTACGAGATCCAGATGGATCACGTTCTGCTGCTTGCAAAGATCTACCGCAAGGGCGCAAGGGTAATACTCAGCTGCCCGAACGTGAGCGATGACGAGGCGCGCACGATGCTAATGGAGCCTGTCCGCGATGCGCAGAAAGCGCTGGAGCACGCAATGGCTCTGACAGGCAAGGCCTGCCCGAAGGTGCTTTTCTATCCGCGCCCCCAGACAGGACTTCCGTATATAAAGTAAAAAACAGACGGCCCAGGCCGGTTGACACAAGAAAACATACGGTTTTGAAGCGATCTTTTTCGCCCCTACGGCGTCCAAAGCCTTGAGAATACGTCAGTATGCTCAGCGACTTTGTCCTTGCAGGAACAAAAAATCTCAGCTTCAAAACTGCGCAGCACCAAAAATGGCGGAGCAAGTGCGAGGTCGAGGCGCGGCGGCGCAGGCATACTTTGTGTATACCAAGCCGTCGCAACATAGACATTTGTGCTTGCTCCGCCTTTTTTGGCGTGTGTTTTCTTATGTCAGCCGGCCTTTGCCGTCTGTTTTTCTATTTCCCCACGCAGAAGCGTTCAAATACTCGGTTTGTGACCTCCTCGCGCACGGTGCGTCCGGTGAGCTCGCCGAGGGCGGCCATGGCGGTCTCGGTCTCGGTGAGGACTATGTCGGGCGTGCAGCCCGAGCGCATCGCGTCGCCGGCAGCCTTCATAGATTCAAGCGCGCGTGAAACGGCGTCAAACTGCCGGGCATTCGTCAGTATCTCGCCGGCAGGCGCGGCCGGCATGGGAAACAGCGCGCGCACCGTGTCCTCAAGCGTGCTCAGCCCCTCGCCGGTAACGGAGCTTATCTCAATGACCGGCAGCGTTGTTTTGGGCATTTTGCTCAAACTGCCAAGGTCATGTTTGGATAAAATGACGATGCCGTGCGGCGCTCTCTCTGCACATTCTATAAGCTCAAGATCTTCGGGCGTTATCTCGAGGCTTCCGTCAATGACGGCGAGAACAAGCTCGGCCTGCTCCATTGCGCGGCGCGAGCGCGTTACGCCCATGCGCTCTATCTCGTCGTCGGTATCGCGTATGCCGGCGGTGTCGGTAAGGCGCAGCAGCACTCCGCCGAGACGCAGCTTCTCCTCGATCGTGTCGCGCGTCGTGCCGGGAATATCGGTCACGATGGCGACGGTGTTCACGCCGGGCATCTTGCGCACAAGGTCGGGGTGGACGCCATCTTCCTCATCCGCAGCCGCCGGCTCGCCGGGGGCTTCGTCCGCAGATGACTGCGCGGCGCGGTCCCCGTCGTTGCGAAGGTCGTCGTCCAAAGACTCTTCCGCGCCCTCGATGCGCTCACCCTCGGGCGTGAAAAGGCATTTCGCAATCTGGGTGAAGTCGGTCCCAAGCGCCCAGCCTCGCTCCGCGCCCAAGGCGAAAGCCTCGGCAACGCGCTGGTCCGCCTCGTTTCCCGAACGCATGAGCTCGATGGTCGGCAGGCCGCTTTTGCGATAACCCTCCACGACGACGATATCGTGGCCTGGCATGCTTCGCACGATATCGGAGCATTCCGCCTCGCCCTTGAGCGTCTTCATGCGGGCGATCTGCCCCGGCGCTGCGATGACAGTCTCCGAAGCGCCCGCTTCACGATGGCGGTAGGAATCCTTGCCTGGATAGTCGATATCGAAGCCCTTGTGGCTGTGATGCTTCACGCTTCCCACGTCGTGTCCCCGAGCAACA